>Ga0163152_10000006_pt1 | contig 476537 bp, 437 predicted proteins | sample OliLakLV19MP8IB2_FD_148635 | JGI IMG/M metagenome (GOLD analysis project Ga0163152, IMG submission 148635) | Freshwater microbial mat bacterial communities from Lake Vanda, McMurdo Dry Valleys, Antarctica - Oligotrophic Lake LV.19.MP8.IB-2 | ecosystem: Environmental > Aquatic > Freshwater >... | reverse complement strand
ATTCAATAAATCATTGAAGTTACGTGCAATGTTGCTGCCAAGATTTGTAATTGGCTGGAGATTTGCATGTCAATTCAATAAATCATTGAAGTTACGTGCAATGTTGCTGCCAAGATTTGTAATTGGCTGGAGATTTGCATGTCAATTCAATAAATCATTGAAGTTACGTGCAATGTTGCTGCCAAGATTTGTATGTCAATTCAATAGATCATTAAAGTTACGTGCAATGTTGCTGCCAAGATTTGTAATTGGCTGGAGATTTGCATATCAACTCAATAAACCATTGAAGTTACGTGCAATATTACTGCCAAGATTTGTAATTGGCTGGAGATTTGCATGTCAATTCAATAAATCATTGAAGTTACATGTAATATTACTGCCAAGATTTGTAATTGGCTGGAGATTTGCATGTTACTTCAATAAATCATTGAAGTTACATGCAATATTACTGCCAAGATTTGCAATTGGCTGGAGATTTGCATGTTAATTCAATAAATCATTGAAGTTGCGTGCAATATTACTGCCAAGATTTGTAATTTGCTGGAGATTTGCATATCAATTTAATAGATCATTGAAGTTACATGCAATGTTGCTGCCAAGGATTATAATTGGCTGGAGATTTGCGTGTCAATTCAATAGATCATTGAAGTTGCATGCAATGTTGCTGCCAAGATTTGCATATCAATTTAATCGATCATCGAAGTTACAAATATTGCCGCCAAAATTTGTAACTGACTAAAAATTTGTATTATCGATTCGGTGGGTCATTGAAATTACACGTAACATTTCTGCCAATCAATAACTCTAACAAAGATAACATAAATCAAAAAAAATTGATAATAATAAAACAAATATGGTGATAATCAACTAAATATGCAAAAAATGTTAACGGTCTATCAGGATATTATTATCAAGATAGGAAAATATTTATCTGATTATGAAAAAATACAACTAACAATGATATCTAAATCAACCGATAAAATCAAACACAGGTTTACGTATCAAAACAAAATCGATATTGATCTGATCAAACGGCTGTCATATTTTAACAATTTCGAGAACGTGAAAATACAAAATGCAGATGATATAATACCCAAGTGCGCAAAGTATGTGCACTTTTCAGCATATAATAAAATGCCACAGTTTGTGACTCATTTAACGTTTGATGAAGATTTCAATAAATCAATAGAATCATTCATACCTGATTCTGTTACTCATTTGCATTTTGGGTTTTTGTTTAATAGATCAATCAGAGATAGTATTCCAAATTCAGTGACACATCTAACGTTTGGTTATGATTTTTGTAAACCAATAAATTATAATGCTATTCCGGATTCGGTCACTCATTTAACGTTCGGCAACGATTTCAGTAGATCTATTAAGAGAAATATCCCATCATCTGTAACTCACTTAACATTCGGAAGATATTTTTGCAGATCAATAAAAAATGGTATTCCACCATCTGTCACTCATCTAGCATTTGGAAGAACATTTAATCGATATATCAAAAATCATATTCCGCCATCAGTAACGCATTTATCGTTCGGAGAAGATTTCAGGAGAACCATAAAGAACGCTATCCCTTCGTCTGTCATTTATTTGTCGTTTGGTGATAGTTTTGATCGATCAATACGCGGTAACATACCTTATTCGGTTACGCATTTATCATTTGGCGTCGATTTTAATAGATCAATTAAAGATAGTATCCCTCCATCAGTGACTCACTTGTATTTTGGAATGGGATTCAACCGATCGATCAAAAATAATATTCCATCTTCTGTAACTCACTTAGATTTTGGATTTGATTTCAACCGATCTATTAAAAATGGCATACCGAAATCTGTTACGCATTTGACTTTTGACCACCATTTTAACCGATCGATCAAAAATAACATCCCATTTTCAGTGACTCATTTAACATTTGGTTATAAATTTAACCGACCAATTGATGATAATATTCCAGCATCCGTCACACATCTAAAGTTTGGTTGGAAATTTAACCAGCCCATAGAAGGATCAATTCCACAATCCGTTGTTCATTTAAAATTCGGTCGGAGATTTAATCAATCTATCAAGAATAATATCCCACCTTCTGTAACTCGTTTGACATTTGGTGACAATTTTAATCAACTAATCAAGGGTAATATTCCAACGTCAGTCATACGTTTAAAATTTGGCAACTGTTTTGATCAATCTATTGAAGACAGTATACCTTCATCTGTAAAATTCTTGTCATTCGGCAATGATTTTGATACTTCTATCAAAAATAGCATCCCGGGATCCGTCACTCATTTGACATTTGGTGGTGAATTTAATCAGCCAATCAAAGATAATATCCCGCAATCAGTTACTCACTTAACATTTGGCACGCAATTTGATCAACCAATCACAAAAGCAATTCCACCAAACGTCACACATTTAACATTTGGTTATAATTTCAACAGATCAATAAAAGGAAATATTCCGCCATCGGTTACGCACCTAACGTTTGGCACCACATTTAATCAACCTATTGCAAATGCGATACCACGATCTGTTACTCATTTAACTTTTGGTTACAATTTCGACCAATCAATTGAAGATGGGATTCCTTCATCGGTTACTCATTTAACATTTGATTTTAATTTTGATCAAAAAATTAAAGGTAACATTCCATCATCGGTTACTCATCTTACATTCGGTGATGTATTTAATAGATCTATTCAAGGTGGAATTCCAAAATCTGTTGCTTATTTGACGTTTGGGAAGAATTTTAACAGATCGATAAAGAATGCCATACCATCATCAGTTACTCATATTATATTTGGCGACATGTTTGACCAATCGATCGAAAATAATATTCCATCGTCAGTGACCCACATAAATTTTGGATATAACTTTGATCAATCTCTAAATAGTTTATCATCAACCGTGCGATCGATAGTTGTTCCGATTGATTATAAAAGGGATATATGTAGACGTATCCGACGGAAAGTGCAAAGATCTTGGACGTTTTGATTCTTAGAAATCAAAGCTACGATGCGATAATATCTTTTTATGATGATAAAAAGACATTATAAATTTGCACAAGTACTGATGTAACTCATCAAATCATATGTCGATCTGTAATTGGCTGGAGATTTGCATGTCAATTCAATAGGTCATTGAAGTTACGTGCAAAGTTATTGCCAAGATTTGTGATTGGCTGGAGATTTGCATGTCAATTCAATAGATCATCGAAGTTATTGGCAAGATTTGTGATTGGTCGGAGATTTGCAAGTCCATTCAATAGATCATTGAAGATATATGCAATGTTGCTGCCAAGAATCGTAATTGGCTGAAGATTTGCAAGTCCATTCAATAGATCATTGAAGGTATATGCAATGTTGCTGCCAAGAATCGTAATTGGCTGAAGATTTGCATATCAATTCAACAGACAATTGAAGGCACGCGCAAAATTGCCACAAAAGAATTGTATTTAGCTGGAGATTTGCATATCGATTCGATTGATCTTGAATGTAATCGGCTGAAGATTTGCAAGTCAATTCAATAGATCATTGAAGTTATATGCAATGTTGCTGCCAAGATTTGTGATTGGCTGAAGATTTGCAAGTCGATTCGATAGATCATTGAAGGTATATGCAATGTTGCTGCTAAGATTTGTAATTGGCTAGAGATTTGCATGTCAATTCAATAGATCATTGAAGTTACATGCAAAATTGCTGCCAAGATTTGTAATTGGCTAGAGATTTGCATGTCAATTCAATAGATCATTGAAGTTACGTGCAATGTTGCTGCCAAGATTTGTGATTGGCCGGAGATTTGCATGTCAATTCAATAGATCATTGAAGTTACGTGCAATGTTGCTGCCAAGATTTGTGATTGGCCGGAGATTTGCATGTCAATTCAATAGATCATTGAAGTTACGTGCAATATTGCTGCCAAGATTTGTGATTGGCCGGAGATTTGCATGTCAATTCAATAGATCATTGAAGTTACGTGCAATGTTGCTGCCAAGATTTGTGATTGGCCGGAGATTTGCATGTCGATTCAATAGATCATTGAAGTTACATGCAATGTTGCTGCTAAGATTTGTGATTGGCCGGAGATTTGCATGTCAATTCAATAGACCATTGAAGTGCAAAGTTGCTGTCAAGAGTTGCAAGTCGATTCAATAGATCATTGAAGTTACATGCAATATTACCGCTAAGAATTGTAATTGGCTAGAGATTTGCGTGTCAATTCAATAGACTATTGAAGTTACGTGCAAAGTTACTGCCAAGAATTGTAATCGGCCAGAGATTTGCATATCAATTTAATAGATCATTGAAGTTACATGTAAAGTTATTGCCAAGATTTGTAATTGGTAAGAGATCCGCATATCAATTCAATCGATCATCGAAGTTACGTGCAAAGTTGCCGCCAAGACTTGTAATTGGTTGGAGATTTGCACGTCAACTCAATAGGTCACCAAAAATTTTACGCAATATGATAATATCTTTTTATGACAATAACAAGACATTATAAAATTGCACAAGTACTAATATAACTCACCAACCCATAATTGTCTGATGATGTGTCCGTTTTGGTTTTTGAACCAATATATTTTTTATTAGGAATAGTAATCCATTTCCCATTTTTTTGAAATCGTATGTATTTTTTTTCAGTGATATCTAGTTTCTTTTTGTTGTTAGTGGTCGTCGCCGTCGCAGTGTCTAGTTTGTTGCCTAACACATCTGTTTTCGCATAACATTTTGGCAGCGCATGATTTGAGCGACCACAGCGAGTACACTTGCTTTCGCTGGTTACATCGATTGCAATTTGTGGAACGTTATTTTCGGTGGGTGTATCCATTGCAATTTGTGGGGGATCAATTGGTTCCTTGCTTGTCATTTCAGAGATGGTTGTGTCTTCCATTTTTGTTTATAATATTACTTTGGATACCCTATGTATTATTTTTTTCAATTTTTTATTTGAAGGCCACGTTTATCAGTTCAATGTTGTCGTCATTCTTCTTGACCGGAGATTTGAATGTTGCCGTCAATCTTCTTGACTGGAGATTCGAATATACAAACATTTCCCCATTCAATATTGCTGTCAATCTTCTTGACTGGAGATTTGAATGTACAAATATTGTACATTCAACGTTGCTGTCGAGAAGATTGACTGGAGATTTGAATGTTCAAATATTTGCTCGTTTAATGTTGCTGTCAAGAAAATTGACCAGAGATTTAAATGTCCGAATATTTGTCAATTCAATGTTGCTTTCAAGAAGATTGACTAGAGATTTGAATGTTCAAATATTTGTCAATTCAATGTTGCTGTCAAGAAGATTGACTAGAGATTTGAATGTTCAATGTTGCTGTCAAGAAGATTGACAAGAGATTTGAATGTACAAATATTGTCTATTCAATGTTGCTGTCAAGAAGATTGACTGGAGATTTGAATATGCAAATATTTGCTCGTTCAATGTTGCTGTCAAGAAGATTGACCGGAGATTTGAATACACAAATATTTACCCATTCAATATTGCTGTCAAGAAGATTGACAAGAAATTTGAATGCACAAATATTTACCCATTCAATGTTGCTGTCAAGAAGATTGACAAGAAATTTGAATGTCCAAATATTTGACTATTCAATGTTGCTGTCAAGAAGATCGACCAGAGATTTGAAGGTACAAATATTTGTCAATTCAATGTTGCTGTCAATCTTAACCAGAGATCTGAATGCACAAATATTTACCCATTCAATGTTGTTGTCAAGAAGATTGACTAGAGATTTGAATGTCCAAATATTTGCTTATTCAATGTTGCTGTCGAGAAGATTGACTAGAGATTTGAATGTCCAAATATTTGCTTATTCAATGTTGCTGTCGAGAAGATTGACTAGAGATTTGAATGTCCAAATATTTGCTTATTCAATGTTGCTGTCAAGAAGATCGACTAGAGATTCGAACGTACAAATATTTGTCAATTCAATGTTGCTGTCAAGAAGATTGACTAGAGATTTGAATGTTCAAATATTTGTTCGATTTATGTTACTATCAAAATGCACAAATATTTGCTCGTCCAATGTTGCTGTCAAGAAGATTCATACATCAACGTTCCGAATAAAAATTGAAAATCGAAAAGATAAGAAATCATACTTCTAATCCATCTCGCAAAACATGAATCTCGTAAAAATTCTATCCCATGATACTTCTACTCTTTTGATGGACTATTTTTCACTGGAAACGATTCTGATTTTGAACCGGGTCACCAAAAAAATTCCTGATTTAACCAAACATCATAAAATCAAAACCATGTTTCAAAACGAATTTTTTCGCGATCAACAATTTTTTACCAAGTTTCGAAAAAATGATAAATTAATTTCTTGCATATACAAGTACAAAATTGTATTTGTGTATGATTTTATTTATAGCGAAACCAAATATGACGTTATAAAGTATTATTCTGATGGCAACTGCGAACTTGAAAAATTATATACATCGATAATTAATGGGGATCTTAGTTATGTTTATTTTTATTTGTTCGCGTGCGATTATCAAAGCGATGTTACACAACAATCTATCGCTAAATTATTTAGTGAACACAATAACTCTGAAATCTATGAAAAATTTACAAAACAATACCATGGTAGTGGTATTATAGAATATCCATGGTTTACGATCGCTACAATCATAAAGGACGGAAATATGATTAAAAAAATTTTAGAATTGTATAACAACTGCACGTATTATTACGAAATATATAATTTAGGAGCTCATGGCAGAATGTTAGCTTCGTTTGAGCTTTGGTCTCATAGTTTTCTGTATGAACGCATCATCATAAATTATCCCGAATTAAAAGAATTGGTCGATAGTGTCATTGACAAGGGACAAAAAATGAAACAAGTTACACATTACGCATATTGGAACTTGCCCGGAACAACAAGCGAAAGTGAAAAATATAATTGGACGAACCAAAAATATAGAATCGGATAAACATATTATTCAATATTATTCAATAATATGCCACATCTAAAACATCTGCGTTCAAAATCATCGTTCCAGGAACCATCAAATTATCCACAAACGAATTATGATAACATAGCGCTCCTCCACCGTATTTCTTATTATATCGCATAGCCTGCTCATAGTTACTCGCATAAATAAATTTCACATCCGTCCCAACATAATTTTTATAATCCATCCAATAAATCCTACTTCCATTAATATAAACTGGATCAATGAACAAAATATCCGGCGTAATAATGATCTTTCCGTATTCTTTCAATTGTTCCGCAGCCAAATCATCTTGTGTCATGCATTTAATACCAAGATCTTTAAAAAATCTAACAACTAACATTTCATTATCCATCGCAATCTTTGCACTATTTTTTTGATTACTAACGCTATTAGCATCATTCTTTTCTGCACATTGATATTGTTTAAGATCTTTGTCAGATAACAACAAATTTGGATCATATTTGTTTTTGAACATTGCCGTCACTTTCTTATCATCTAATCCATTCTTCAGCAATATATTTTTTAACAAATTAGTTGGGGGAAAATCATATTTCTTAGATAAATCCATAATATCTACATCTGCATTATATTCATCGACAACTTTCGTAATTTTAGATTTCAAGATATGATAATTTTGGATAATTTTTTGCTTAATGATAATACTGCGAATTGATACGTATTGTTCAACAGTTATATTTGCATCATATTGCGAATTTATTTTATCCAGAATAACTTTCATGACATCTCTTTCCTCGTCGCTTACGGATGAATAATCATTAGATCGCATTATTAAATGTTTAATTTTGGTATAAGCTCTGACAGGTATCGGTTGATTGATCCATGTTATTCTAAATATTTTTTGCTCATTTTGTTCTTCAACATCATATTTGAACCGGTCCATATTATATTATCAAAGATTTTAAATATGGAACAATCTCTAATAAATCTGCTTCAATAGCCCAATTAATAACATCTTCATTAACAAGTTCTGTTAAATCAAACTTTTTAATAAATTCAATATCCTCTGTCGCTATCAATTCTCTGATATTATCTTTATCTACTGCACACGTAGGGATATTTTGATAATTACCTGACAAGACCCAAAACTTCAAATCACATGGCATAACAATGTTCTTTTTATTCATTACGCCATTCAAAATTGGATTTTGCAACAATGTAATCATTGGATATATATTCTCCAAATAACGATCGATAGTTCCCTTTTGCAATAAAAAACAAAATTTTCCGATTTGATTATAACATAGTGTCTCCATTATTATTTTTGCACTTGGCACAAAAGCAGAAAACTTTTTAATTTTATTCAAATCGCCAAACATGTAAATGCTATCAATAATATGTTGCGACTCCATCACATTCCATTTTTGATTCATCATATTTTGTATCTCTTGATCCCTTCCAAGTTCTAAATAAAGTCGCATCTTGACCAATAACAAATGATTCAGATTAAATCCTTTAAAGGGCGGAAAGAATAATTTGTATTTCAGTAAATAATCAGAATCATAATTATCATCTGTCATCAATTGTGTTGATTGAGTTATCAAATTCAAATGCGTTGTCTCACGGCGGTATCCCGTAATGTTCATCTTTTTAACAGATAAATCGATGTGGTCGTTATCTAATAAAAATTTCGCAACCGCAAATTTGTTGTGAATGTACGAATTCATTGAAAAATAATACACGAAATATTTTTCTAACTTCTTGCCATAGTATTCAACAATTAACCATACGATTTCAACATCCCCCGTTTTAATCGCTGTAATGACATTCGACGACGATACTCCGTAACCTAGCGAAATGATATATCTTATGACTGTGAGCGATTTTGATTGTATTGCATAGTTCAACGTGTGCGAAAAATAATTGTTACCATTTTTAGTATACACCATTTCGTCCGATAAAATAGATGAGAATCCCTTCTCTCTTTTAGACTTTGTAGTATCAAGAACATAATTTTCATGAATATTATGAAATTTCCCTTCTATATACATTACCATTTTCATTGATCCTGATAGTAATGCTGAAAAATATAGTTCAGTATGATAATTAAATGTCATTAACTTGTCCAATTCGTGTAATAAATCAATATTTCCGTTGATTATTGGGTAACTTATCAAATTTTGTGAAACGCGCAGTTCGTTCGTTAGAGCATCGTTGACGAGATGAATTATGACCTCCGAATTGTTTGTTTGGAAAGCGGTTTCTAATATTTTATCGGAAATACTGATTGTTTCGCTGATATCTTTGATGATGGGCATCGATCCGCCAACGACTGCTCTATAAAAGATTTGATCGTTTGGTACCAAATTTCTTTGATTTTTGAGATAAAAATAAATATCATCTTTTGCGAATTCAGCAGCGTACATCAACATATCATTAGAACATAGATCTTGCAAAAAATACTCATGCCAATATCGACCGTTAATAATCATCAATCGCAATGCCGTCTTATCCATCTCTCTGCCGCTGGCTATCAGTTTTGCAAATTCATCCTGATTATTCAAAAGTATCTGTACATATATCTTTTTTTTAAGTTTTTTGAAAAGAAATTTATTGAGAAATGCAATGTTGGATAAATAATCAGTAATAGCAGATAGTGGCCGATATGTCATCTTATTTATCAGCGCATGGATGTTAGGATCGTTTATTGTTTTTTCCAGTATCTGCTTGAATGGGATATCAAATAAATCTTGACCATCAGATGTTCTTTGGTCAAAATTTTTTTCAAAAATAAAATGAATAGTATTGTCTTGTTCGAAGGTGTTATTCATGTGTAATTATATATATGAAATTATGGAAGAATGATATGACGAATAAAAAATTGATAATTTTAGTCAAAGAGCTTAGTTTCTGGATGGAATACCAAAAATGTTAATATTCGTATGCGAAGATATCATGATCACAGTTGCTGAATATTTAGACAACTGGGAAAAAATAAGGTTATCTGCAACGTCGAAATTATTAGATGGGTTGAAACATAAATTTATGTTTCGGAATTATGTTATCTTGACAGAGAAGATAGAACAATTACCTTATTTTGATAATTTTATGAGCATTGGTTTGCCATACGTTCCAAATCATTGTCCTAAATTTGCAGAATATGTTTCTTTTTTTGCAAAAACTAGTGATATTCCATCGTACGTTACACATTTATATTTTGATGATGAATTTAATCAGCCGATCAAAGGTTGCATTCCAAATTCGGTGACTGAGGTAACATTTGGGAATATCTTTGATCAACCTATTGACGGATGCATTCCAAATTCAGTAACCAAACTAGTTTTTGGTGACAGATTTAACAGACACATCAAAGGATATATTCCAAATTCTGTAACCGAATTAGTTTTTGGTTGGTCGTTTGATCGATATATATATATCGATGATTACATTCCACCGTCTGTGATCAAACTAACGCTGGAAAAATGGGACGCATATGTTGAATATATTCCGACAACTATATTTGATTTATCGATAAGGGGCGATATTTTTGGCACCATTCCATTATCAATTACCCATTTAACGTATGATTGTTGGCTTAGATTTACAAAATTTACAATACCTCGATCTGTTACGCATCTTGTCTTTGGCCCAAATTTTAACTACGACGTCAAAAATTGGATCCCTGATTCTGTGACACATTTAACATTTGGTGAGAGATATAACCAAAAGATTAAAAATAGTATCCCTAAATCCGTAACACATCTAACATTTGGTAGATATTTTAGCAGATCTGTCAATCGTGTTCCGTCATCCGTTTTGGTGATCAAATTATCTAAAACGTATAATCATCCGATTAAAGATCACTTGGCATCAAAAATTATTCGGTATTAAATTATCAAAAAAATTTATAATTCAAAACTAAAATGATCGAACGTCTAGATTAAAGATTCTGTCCCACCAACAGTTACAGAACTGGTTTTTTGCGACGTTGATATTATAATTACGATGTAATTACAATATGTACAAAAATTGAAATAAAAATAGATAGGATACCTTTCTTCTTGATTATTTATTAAAAATGGACGATATTGAAGGAATCAAATCATTATTATCGACATCGAACGTTGCGATCATAAAAAAATTATATTTTTATGAGTCAGACAAAACAAAAGAATCGATCATCGTCATTTTGAACGAGATGATTGACAAACAGAGATTCTACAACGACACAAATATGACCGAATGGCTTTTGGATAACATTGAGTTTGATCCAAAAATTTTGAACTGGATGTTTGAATCGTTAATCAAAACAGATAAATACAGTTTACCATCGCAAATAAATAATAGTCCCGCTATAACAAAATTAATAAATTTGGGTGCACATATAACAACCACAGAAACGCACAAAAATTATAAATTAATTCACGATGGTTTGATATTTTTATCGAAAGATGACTTTTTTAATTATGTCTCAAAACATGGATTCGTCGTTAATACACAAAATATCAAGCCGATATTTTACTCAGATGGAAAAATAACTCCCTACGAAGAGGTTCTTATGATTGAGTACCGCACTTTCGTGGATAAAAATATATATGATTACTTATACAATTTATGGATACAACAAACATTACATATTGATGATATTTATGAAGTGCTCCGTATTATCTTTGGACAAAATTATGAAGCGCACGAAAATGTCATAAATAGTTTGATATCAATTGCGCATTCAAATAATGTTTCAAAAGAATTAGCATTTTGCTTGACAAACCATAATATCAACAGAGGAATACCAACATATTTTGAAAAATATGATTTTTTTGGCGAGATAGAATTCTTACAAAAAGTGTCACGAACAATGAGATATCGACGAAGAAGTGATTTTGAAGCAAACGATCCGGAGTTGGACGAATTGCTTGGCGCGATAAGTGCAAATGCTGAGGCAAATCGTTTATACAAAATCATAATAGATAATATTGGTTCATATCGGCCGAGCGAGATAATATATGATGACGAAATTAAAAACGTGATCTCTCTCAAAAATATTGTTGAAAAAAAATAATATATTTGAATATCGATTAAAAAATTGATATTCAAATATCTAAACAACAATTTCAAACATACAAATCATCGAAAATGTGGCCAGTAGATATTGTTTTTAAGATTGGAGAATATATGACTGACAGAGGAAAGATAAGGCTATCGTCAACTTCGAGAGCGACAGATCGATTGAAATATGTGTTCGATTATAATGAAATTGTCGATGTCGCGAAAATTTATCAATTACCATATTTTGATAATTTTAAGCATGTTCGGATATCAAATAAGAAAAATATGTGCCCGAAAAATGTGATTTCAATTCATTTTTGGGCACATACGACCAAGATTCCATATGGAGTCACACATTTATCGTTCTTTGATTACTTTTATGAATCGCTAAAAAAATGCATCCCAACTACAGTGAAATATTTACAATTTATTGAATATTTTAATCAGTCAGTTGATGATTGCATACCTAATTCAGTCGTTAAACTAGTTTTTGGGAATAATTTTCGGAGAAAAATAAATAGTCGATTACCTTCATCAATTACGCATTTAGAATTCGGATATTGTTTTGATCAAAATATTGATCATATTCTACCACAATTTTTAACTCATTTGACGTTTGGATACGGATTCAATCAAAATATAGACTGCTTAGCTAAATTGCCGATCACTCATTTAACATTCGGTCATTGCTTTAATCAAAAAATAGAAAATAGTATTCCATCATCAGTTACTCACTTGACATTTGGTGAACGTTTTAATCAATCAATGAAGAATTCAATACCTCCGTCAGTCACACATATAACATTTGATAAAAAATACGTTATGTTCAATAAAAATCATATTCCATCGACAGTAGTAAGTGTCAAATTTAACGAAGGTATCAAATAAAATGTCAGAATATCGATTAAAAAATTGATATTTAAACATTCAAGCGGCAGTTTCAAATATAAGATTCATTAAAAATGTTGATAATATGCAAAGATCTCATTTTGAAAATTAGTGAACATATGACTGATAAGGAAAAGATAAGGTTATTGTCAACTTCAAGAACCATGGATCAATTAAAATATATTTTCAAATATGATGAAATTATTGACGTTGCGAGAATCTATCAGCTACCATATTTTGATAATTTCAAGCATGTGCGAATATCAAATAAAAAAAGTATGTATCCAAAAAATGCAATTTCGGTTCATTTTTTAGCACATACAACTAAGATCCCATATGGAATTACGCATTTAACATTTGTTGATGATTTTAATATGCCGATAAAAAATTGCATTCCACCAACAGTGAAATATTTGCGATTTGGTGAAAGTTTTGATTGGTCTGTTGACGACTGTATACCTGAGTCAGTGATTGAACTAGTTTTTGGAGCTTGTTTTGATCAAAAAATATGTAACCAATTACCTTTGTCGATTACACATATAACATTCGGAGACTGTTTCAATCAAAATATCGATAATATTTTGCCGCAATATCTAACTCATTTAACATTTGGACATGAATTTAATCAAAATGTAGATTGCTTAGTCAAATTACCTATCACGCATTTAATATTTGGGAGAAACTTTTTTCAAAAAATAAATATTCCAAATACTGTCACGCATTTGACATTGGATAGTTACTCTTTTGGTTGGTCTCTCAAAAAAGATCTCCCTAATTCAGTTACCCATTTAACTTTAGGTAATATTTGTAGTCACATAATGGCGGATGGTATTCCGGGATCAGTTACTCATCTAACTTTCATCGGTGGTTTCAATATGTTTCTTGAAAATTGCATATCATCATCGGTGACACATTTGAAATTCAGCGTAGGTTTCAATCAACATATTAAAAACACTATCCCGACATCAGTAACGCATTTAAAATTTGGATATTTGTTTAACAACCCAATCGAAGGTCATATTCCTCCATCAGTCACGCATTTAAAATTTGGTGAATGTTTTAACCATCCTATAAAAGGTCACATACCACAATCAGTTACACATCTAAAGTTTGGATATTATTTTAATCAATCAATGAAAAATTCCATACCATCTTCAGTTACACATATAATATTCAGCAAAAATTATGATATGTTCAATCCAAAACATATTCCTTCAACAGTAGTAAGTGTTAAATTTGAGGTTCCTAAGGCATAGGAAAATTCCAAAATAATATTATTTAGTTATCAACTGTAACTAAATAATATTACCTATAGCAATGAATCAAGATATATTGCTAGAGATAATTCAAAAATTAAATCATGACGTAAATAACTATGCGCTAATCAATAAATCTTACTATCAAACATGCGAATCGTTTTATTCTGCAAAAATGCGCACAGAATTTAGTACACATACTATTCCCAATTTATCAAATAGACAAATATACTTTATCTTCAACAAAATAAAAGATCTCAAAAAAATAAATGATACAGATTATAATAGCATCACTTTAGAAAAAAAATGTTTCTTCCCATCCATATTATGTAAATTAGTAAATCTTGAAACGTTAGGATTAAATTTCGGTCGCATCAAAAAAATCCCGCCAGATATATCAGCATTAGTAAATTTGCGCACACTAAATTTATCATGTAATCTCATCTCCTCCTTTCCTAATGAAATATTATCACTAACAAAATTAGAAATATTAAATCTAGCACACAATGAAATCAAAGTCGTACCTAATATTGGCAATCTAACAAATCTTAAAATCCTAGATCTCTCGAACAATGACATCCAACATTTTTGCGCCTACGATGAATTAGTGGAGAGATCGGATTTGATTATAAATTTAGAAAAAAATTGAATTATGAAGTGATATGAATCTGTATCTTATTTTAGATTACATTAAAATGGCAAACCAAATTAACTTTGTAGTGATTGGTCAGTCAGATAACCGTGTGCAATTTAGAATTAAAACTTGTACATCGATGCGATGGGTAATCGATTCCTACAAAGATAAATTTGGTCTGATTCAAAATGTAACACTAACAATAGATTCAAACGAAATTACAATTTTTGATACACCAAAAACACTGGCAATGGATAATGAGGATGTTATCTTTGCTTTCGATGCGAAACGAGGAAGCATTGACATCAAAGTTAAACATCAAAACAAAACTGGATTCATGCGCGTATATCCTAAAACGACGATTTCAATATTGATCAATTTATTCATTGACAAATATGATATCAATTTATGCCATAATATGAGATTGAAATTTGGAGATCATGTATGTAAGGATGATGAAACTATGCAAGATTTGGGACTAAAAACAGGAGATACATTACATGATTTTGACTAACATATAATTTATAGATATACATTATATGTTGTACCACTATGTGCCACTAATTGACAAACATGTCATAGAATCAACTAATAAAATAGATGATTTCGTTGCCATGTTCTTCGATAACAAAATTACTCTTATCGATGACGAACAACGGAAAAAACTAAATTTACCTTCAAATTATCTAAATGATCTTCGAATTAAAGTTAGTCAATACGATGAACGAGTTCCGTTATATGACATACGCACAAATCGAATTTATCTAATTCATAAAAATAACATCTTTACAAGGATCTTTCGTAATGACTATCGATTTGCAAGTCAAAATTTCTATGATGATTTAACTAAATTGCAACAGCCAACCGAAAACGACAAAAATAACTTGCGCATCTTATCACTTTATAATATGGATGCACTATATCAAACATACTTGAAAATATTTTATGAAAGCTTCATTCTAGATTCATATATTACCCAGTGCAAGCGACCGAGCTTTCAGTCAAAGATGGACCATATAAAACCATATTATTCGTCTGCAGAATTGTATTATTTAGCATATGATTGGAACTTGACTGACAAAGTAACGTTACAACCTGAAGAAATGCGAGAATTATGCTCCAAAATAGTACCATATGATATCCCAGGAAGAATTTTGTTGGATCATCAAATGTATATATTTGATAATCGGGCAATTGGATTAGTAAAACACTATTCTCTTTTTGGTTCTTATTTTATCAATAATTATCTGCGCACATATCGATGTTGCATGATGGAAGATGCCCCACAACAAGAAGATAGAATCGCAATCAGCAATCCTACGCTCGAAAATCAAATTGAACTGATGATAAAACTGATCAAAAATGCCCCTGCGTTCGATAAATCCTACACTCTCTACCGTTTTATTGATGATGATTTGTACCTGCGACATCTCAAAAAAGGAGACATATACATCGATCCTAGTTTCCTAAGTACCACTCGTGACCCAGTCCATTATCAAGACAATTACTCTTTCGGCTACATATTAATCAAGATTAAAATTCCTGGTAATATCAAGGGAATCGGGTTATGCATAGAAGCTTATTCTAACTTTCCAGAAGAACAAGAAATAATTTTACCGCCATCGTCTCGCTACAAATTAGATGACATCATCGAAAAAACAGAAGATTATCATAATGTGATCAAACTTAACAAGCGTGTGCAAAAAAAATATGAATTTACATTGCTAGATAATAAATACATAGACAGCGATACTATTACGTTAGAAATACCTAACGCAATTATGCCGACTAACGTTAACGTTAATTTTAGACAATTGATAATGAGAGATGATATCGGATACATATCTATCTCTGACCGTCTTAACAACTTTACAAAAAATTATCTCAACGACAACAATCAATTCAATACAACCATCGGTAAAAATGAATTCACGTTTGTGATAGAATCTTACAATTCGACGTCAGTTTACAAGGAATTTTTTTATTATTCAACAGCGACGGGATTAGTTTGTTATTCATCGAACCCGACTTATGGTAATATTAATATTATGATGGAAATAGGCGTTGAAATACATGTTAATTATTATTTTAGATATAGCGTGACAGATTCATCGCAACAATTAAATCTGTCCAATACAGAATGGATAGAATGGTTAAGCTTATTTGCGTATTATATTGGCAGTGAATCTGTGATCATTCATTCAAATTACACGTTGTTTCCTAATAAGTCGACAGATACTATTGAAACAAAACAAAATAAAACGAGATACACATTTTCGGATAATATTTATCAATATTTGAAGCATGGTAAAAAATTTTTTGATGGTAATATTAATGTTAGGGCAAATTTTGATTATGGGCGATTAGATATTTTGGCGGGATCTAATGTTGATGAAGTTGTAAAGCAAGAAGATCGAGATGAGATTTATCAAATTGCACAGGATTCGAACACGTCCAATGTCAAAGATTTGTATATCTACATCATCGAAAATCATCCGCAATTTATAAATTTGATGGAAACAAAGATGGAGATATTGTATTCCTCGATTGAAGTGAATCCATTTTATAATATCAGTTATACGTTGGATGTGAATTCATATTTGTACGAAGCGGGTTTAATAGCACATGTTCCAATGAAGTCAGAATATCAAATTAAGAAGGGATCGTTTAAAAGTCTGGTTGGCAAAAACAAAATACATCAATTCAAGAATAGATTGCGATCTTATTTGATTAAAAAAAAATAGGCTAGCAAAGGTTTTTGAAATTAGAGATAGACTATCGAAACTTTTTAATGATGCGTATAATTAATGTCAATTTCAACATATCGAACATCAAACAAATCCACCCCACTCCGAACATTAACCAAGAAAGATATTGCGCAATATATATTTGATAATGGACTAACACAACATACTACGATAAATAAATACAGTATGAGTGGTAAAGATTTCATCAAAATGATAAGTTCTAACGAGCAGTTCTATTACATAAATTTGGATAATGTTGGCGAACGAAAGATTTATCTTGAAATATCGGACAAAAAATTCAATGGACCAGAAATGATAAATATAGAATACCAAGATGATGCTATTACATTTTTGACACCTACGTATACTATGTCAATCAATGATGACGATGATATCAATATTTTCTTTCGAGATGCATATATCGATAAAATACATTTGCTAAATGCGCAACCTTATAATAGACGAGCAATATTGTATTGTATGTTTAAAATGAGTGTTAGGTATATTATTATTATTTTACAATGGATTCTTGCAAATATATAATATAGCAGTATAATATATATTAGATGTCGATCAAATTTTATCAAGATGTGGATAATGAATTAAAAGTTATTGATAGTGCGGAGTTGCACGAGAAAGAAGTTGGGGATTTTGTTGCTGAAAGGGGATTGCAAAGTGAAATGATGAATAATATATCACGATATTTTGTGCCATGGAAGTTATTCTTGGAATTAGTTAGAGATACGATGGTTGAAGGGCAGCAAGAGATGGATCCTGATTTTATGCAAATTGTTGATACAAATGATCAGTATGTCAACATTTACATGCCAATTAAAGCTATACCGCGCTTGGTGACGGCAAACGATGGGATAATAAATATAGTACCAGATGCACTATTAACACCAGACGAAGAAAAAATTGTTATTGATTTTATCACCAAACCCGTCATCGAGACATTTTCGATAAACAATGATGATACGATGATGATTCATAACGTTTTGTTTGTTTGCGGATTACTTTTGATTATGTATATTATTTATCGTTTGAGTATTTTGAATTGATTTTGATAAGGAATATGAATATTTTTTATCAAAATTTGATGTTCGATAGATTATTGAACATAATGTTGCTGTGAAGAATTGTATTTGCTGAAGAATTACGCGTCATATTCAATTGATCGTTGAAAGTTGGATGCAACGTTGCTGTAAAGAATTGCGCCATATTCGATGAATCGTTGAAAGTTACATGCAATGTTGCCGCAAAGAGTTCCATTTCGCATTTGATGGATCGTTGAAAGTTACATGCAATATTGCTACAAAGAATTACGTTTGCTGAAGAATTACATATCATATTCAATAGATCGTCGAACGTTGAACGCAATGTTGCTGCAAAGAATTATATTTGCTGGAGAATTGCATGTCATATTCAATAGATCACCGAAAGTTGAATGCAATGTTGCTGTGAAGAATTATGTTTGCTGGAGAATTGCATGTCATATTCAATAGATCATTGAAAGTCTAACGCAAAGAACTATGTTTGTTGGAGAATTGCATGCCATATTCAATAGATCGCCGAAAGTTGAGTGCAATGTCACTGCAAAGAATTATAATTGCAAAAGAATTGCATGTCATATTTAATAGATTATTGAAAGTTGAATGCAATATTGCTGCAACGAATTATGTTTGTGGTGGAATTGCGCGTAATATTCGACGGATTGTTGAAAGTTAAACGCAACGTTGCCGCAAAGAATTATGTTTGCTGGAGGTTTGCATATCATATTCAATAGATCATTGAAAGTCGAATGCAACGCATCGTGTTGCTAAAAAATTGCACGTCACATTCATTGGATCGTTGAAAGTTGAACGCAACTTGTTGTAAATTCTTATAATTTCTTGAAGGACATACACTTTGGGTAAACCCGACGTCACCAAACACCCTCAAAATTCAGTCAATGTCAATCTCTACAAATCTCTTAACAGTATTTTGGGTCGATAAATATCGTCGCGTTCAAAGTTTCGCCAATATGGATCTTTATAAAACTCTCCCAAAAAACAATCGTTCGAACGGACAAACGTTAGTATATTAATGTCACGCCAAAGCAAATCTCTCGAGAGGCATTTGGATAAGCCAATAATCAGCAACCTTGAGTCCTATCTATGCTAACCTTTAAAATTTCTTGACAAACAAAACCTTGCCAACGCAAACCTTTACAAATCTCTATGTCATGTGGTATAGATCAATATTATCACATTCAATCTTCCGTCGACGCAAATCTTAACAAATCCTAAACAGTATTGATTTTGACTAATATTCGCATATTCATTGTCTTGTCAATGTGAATTTCTTTTGAGACAATATTTTGAGCACACCAATGTTGATATATTTAGAATCTTATCAACGCAAATCTCATTGATGTAAATCCATAAATTATTTTAATCAAATAATTGTTGATTATTTGATTAAAAAATTGAAATAATAATTGTTATCGCGAGCGTGACCTACATATATAGGATTAGCTAAATGCCAAAGAAACAAATGAATAAGAAAAGCAAGAAAATATATGAATCGAGTTTGTCAGAATCAAACGAACATGTTAGTCGATCTGATAGCGAGGATGTCGCAGAAACGTCAGAGGATTATTACCAATCGGAATGCTATACAGAAACAATCGATGATGATAGTCAATCAAAATGCGATACAGAAATGTCTGAGAGCGCAAGTCAACCAGAATACAGAACAGAAACCTCCGAGGATACGAATCAATCAGAATGCGAAACAGAAACGTCCGAGGATGCGAGCCAAAATTTTGATGATGATGAAAATATCTTCTTAGAAAAAAAGAGAAAACATATTCTTGTTGAATCAAAAAAACAACAATTACAAAAAGTCGTTAAAATTGATATGAAAAAGGATGGCAAGGATATCCGTGAAATATGCTTTAGGGACATAAATGAACACTATAGTCTCGGAAAATATAATAAATTTACGGTAACTATTATGAAAAAAAACGGTTACATTAATGCTACAAAATTATGTCAAGAAATCGGCAGGGAACTGGGATCAACAAAAGAATTAAAAAAATGGTTTCAAAATAAAAATTCTAAAAAAATAGTAAAATCAGTCTCATCATATACTTGTATTGATATCAAAAATTTATCTTTTATCATAAATTCAGGTGGCAATGAAACTAGAGGTACATATGTGCATAATCTTTTGATCACACACATAGCTTCATGGGCATCACCTGAATTTGCAGTTGAAATATCCCAAATAGTCAACGAATATTTTTCAACCAAAGAAAGAGAAAAAAATGATTCATTGTTGAGAGGGAAAAATGATAGAATTATCAAATTATCATCAGATATGAATGAATTACTCAAAATAAATAAAGAACAAGATAAAAAAATGGAAAAAGGGAACATTAAATTAAATAAACTGCTCAAATTAAATAAGAAACAAGATAAGGAATTATGTGAATTGCGCATAATAGCAGATCATTCTCGACAAAATGTAGATATCCTTGTTGATGAATTAGATGTAAAATGCCGCCATGTTGTTGTTCGAACAGAAAATCAAAAAGATGATAATATATTAATTATTATGAAAAAAAATGAACAACCTAAGAGAAAAACAGAGTACGTGTACTATGATTATTATGTTGCACGGACAAACAAAGAAAACAGAAATATTGCGATAGTAAAACAACAAAAAATATTTAAAAAATTAACAATTGTTATGGAAATTAAATACGTTCCAAACTCGATAGTGTTGTGGAAAAATATACGTAACGAAATCGCAAATAGAAAAAACAAAAAAATTATTGCTAATGGAAACGATTTTAATCTATCTGGCGATTATACTGAACAAAAATTGATAAAAGATATCAAAAATATATTTGATAAACGTCTGAATCACATTATGGTTGATTAATGCAACATATCATTTCATAATATAATTATATTTATAAAATGATACCAAAAATAATAATTCTCGGCACAGAATATTACCGCAAAAACAATATTATTATTATTAAATTGATCTTACTTTTTAATAATACTATTACATAATCGATTTAATCAATACAGAACCTGTATTCATATATCCTAGCTATTTTATCAGATATGATCGTCATTGGGAGTGCCGTTTCGGTTTTTTGATATTATTTTTCAACATTAATAAAGATATCATTCTGGATCGAAACAGTTCCCGACAGTGACCATATATAACCGGAGTATTCCTTTTCTTGTGCACAACTGACAAATTTTCCTTGATATGTACCCGGTGTATAGCCGGATCATTTTCCATGTGTATGGCCCGACCATTTTTTCCCCGACGAGCTGGGCTATTTTTGCCTGACATTATGGCCCGACCATTTTTTCCCCGACGTATATAGCCATTTTTTGCAGCACATAAATCTAACTGGCATCAGGAATATTTAGTTCTCATTATTTTATGTTATATCTAATAGTGATGCAAATACAGTGGTCTACAATTGTGATGTTGCGACTAATAATAATATATTCAAAAAGGAAATAACACCTTGAACGAACCAATGTTTGCGTACGCAATATTCTGAATTTGTTTTATGGATCATAATCATTTCTTGTTTGGCATAATTTTATCAATTTTATGGGTGATAAAAATGGGTGGGGAGGGACATCGTCTCCCATCGTAATAATTAATTTATAAAGAAACATCATAAATATGTCGTCAAAGTGTTGCCATTCACACGAGAAAAAACAGTTAAATATTTGCACCATATCTGCGCCACCAAACGGCACTCCTCTTGCAACCGTTTGCGATCAAATCATCCCTACCGGTTTGGTAGTCAGATCTGATATAAATAAAAACTTGGTCGCCGCTCTTGCGAGTGACATTCCTGATCTTGGAGCAGGAAGTAGATTGACTTTTGATAAAAATAGAGGCGCATTTCGTGCTGGCGAAGTTGTTGATAATGAATGGGATAATGCAAACGTTGGTAATAATTCTGCTGCATTTGGTTTTAGCAACACCGCATTAGGATTTGCATCCTTTGCTGAAGGTATCTCCACAGTCGCCACAGATGATGCTGCACACGCTGAAGGAATAAACACTGAATCATCAGGAGCTGGATCTCACGCTGAAGGAATTTTCACATTTGCCACAGACGACGCATCACATTCAGAAGGTATCTTTACCTTTTCTATTGATCCAGCTACTCACACTGAAGGTATCTTTACCTTTGCATTGGAACCAGCTACTCACACTGAAGGTATTTTTACTGCTGCGGATGCGCCAATCTCTCACGCTGAAGGTTTATTCACCCAAACCAACGATGTCGGAACTCACATCATGGGATCTTTTGGTAGCTCAAGATTGGATCCATTTTCATGGCAATTAGCAGGAGGTACAACTCCAACTGGCACTCCAGGAGAAGGAATTAGCGCTATCATTCGAACTACTCTCTTCGGTACACCACAACCATCTGGCGAAATGATTACTAACGTTTTCACGACAGGTAATGCAGATTATGCTGAATATTTTGAATGGAATGATGGAAATCCTAATAATGAAGATAGAGTTGGTTATTTTGTCGAATTAGTTAACGGCAACAAAATTCAATATGCAACATCACAAGACAAAGTAATTGGGATTACTTCCCGTACTGCATGTGTCAACGCAGATGCAGCTGAATTAGGAGATCCTAACCTCATCGAACGAGATCCATTTGGACGTCCAATTACTCAATCAAGCTTCACTGTCGGCGCAAACGCAGTATTAGCTCAATATGGTACTACGTTAACTGAAACGTTCACCGACAAAAACGAAATGATCAATGCTGCTACAAATAAAGCAATTGAAGACTTACTGTCTAAATTATCCTCTGCCAAGCCTCAAGTTGCCAAGCCTCAAGTTGCCAAACCTCAAGCAATTGTTAAACCACAAGCTGCTGTCAAATCACAAATTGTAAAAAATAAAAATTTAATCCAACAAAAGCCTCTCAATTTAGGCGGTGTGTTGTCAAGCTTACCAGTGGGTAGCATCTTATCAAGCTTACCAGTTGCAAATTTGATTGCGCAATTAGGACTATTGCCAGCCAACTCCATCCAAGATTTATCATCAAAATTGAAAGCTGCACATGTCGATCCACTAACATTAGTCGTATCGCAATTAAAACAAATATTAGCAGCTGCAAAAATAAATCCTGCCAACTTACCATTAACAGATTTGTTATCATTGTTAAACGCAAAACAAGTTAAAGCATCAAATGTCAAAGCTGTTAATTTAAACAATTATTTGGGAAATTTGCCAGTTTCTGATTTGGTAAACAGATTAGGCGCAATAATTCCAACTGAAGTACCATTGATCAATCAATTGCCAATTGTGTATCCATCAACACCTGTATCAGTTCATGATTTGGCTCAACAATCAGGAATACCTTTAGCTCAATTGTTATTTTTATTGAACTTGCCTCTTGCTCTTGTATTGGGCTTGACCGGCGAACAAATTGCTAATTTAGCTCTCAATACATACATTGGTGACATAACTGTTGCTGAATTAGCTAACAAAATCAATATGCCAATTGCTAACTTAGTAGATACTTTAATAGATACTCATCTACCAATCCCTGATTTAGCTGGAACATTAGGTTTAACTGTCGAACAATTAGGAAATTTACCAGTAGCCGATTTACTTAACTTAGGAAACGTCCCTGTCGTCAATCTATCTAGAGGATTGAACTTACCAGTCGTGGATATAATTCCTAAATTAAATTTGACAAACATATCAATTGATAATTTAGCATCAAGATTACAAGTAACTCTTACAAATATGTTAACTGGTTTGGCAAATTTACCAGTATCTAACCTTGCAAATTTAGCTAATTTACCCGCATCTACTTTGTTAGAAAGCTTACTTGCCCCTACTTTAGGAGCAAAAGGATTATTGGGTAATTCACCGGTGTCTGGTTTGTTAGGTAACTTACCTGTATCTAATTTGCTAGGAGGTTCACCAACAGCAGGATTGTTGGGTAATTTACCTGTATCTGGTTTGTTAGCAGCTTTACCTGTATCTGGTATTCCTGTTTCTGAATTACCTGTAGCAGGATTGTTAGGAAATTCTCCTGTAGCTGGTTTAGTAGGAAATTTGGCAGCGTCTGGATTAATTAAAGATCTATCTGTTGCGGATGTGCTAGGTAATTTGCCAACTGGAGACTTGCCAGTTAACAATGTAGCAGGTAACTTGCCTACTTTGCCGATCAACAATTTAGTATCTAAATTAAACTTACCACTCAACAAATCAAAATCTATCAATCAAAATGACTTAAAATTACCAACTCAAAGCATTGAAGCAATTTTAGTGCAATATGGAATCAAGAAGCAAGACATAGTTCCTCATTCAAATGATAGTATTGTTCAGACCTTTACAAACACATTAAAAGGAAAATTAGAAGGTGTACAAGCAGTCAACGTTGTTGTACCAGCTCATAGACATCGTCCACGCGGATCTGAACCATATGTACCTCGATCACAAGATCCAAAATGGATCCCGGTCGGGTTACTTGGAAAAATTTATGTACGTGATGATGGAAATTGTGTTGTTGGCGGATTATGTCAAAGTAATTCTGCTGGAATTGCAATTCCAGCGGACAATACATCAATCACTGGCGTCAAGTATAGAATTCTCGAGCGCAGTTCTTCTGACCCATTCGTAATCAGAGTATTATTCCAACACGTTTTCGTCCAATTACAAAATCTCGATTAAAATAGTTCTACAAGATATCGAATTCTCTAGCGAAATTCGTATCCTTCTAAATAAAATTATATTTTCGAAAATATAATTCCAACACGTTTTCGTCCAATTACAAAATCTCGATTAAAATAGTTCTACAAGATATCGAATTCTCCAGCGAAATTCGTATCCTTCTAAATAAAAATATATTTTCGAAAATATATTTTTATTTGATTAAATATTTTTCGAGCATCTTGTAAGCACTCTTGCTATGTCCTACGTCGTCCATTAACTCTTCGATGTTCTTGCCATTGTTTTCTAACAATACATCCTTTCCTCCTGGATGACTCAATGCAAATTCGGTAAGATTGTATTTTTTACATTTGTATGTGACGATTATTTCATCATCTGATGCTCGTGGCGATGGCTGTCGCATTTCGTTAACTATTGTATCTGGTGATTTAGAGGTGACTACTAGATATATTAGGGCACCTATAAATAAAATTGAGAAGTACGATAACATTTATTGTAACATTATAAATTTTTTATACGTCAGACTAGTTTGATCTGTTATTTTTTATGTAGAAATTTGATCCCAGCAGGATATCGTTTGTCTTCTACGAAATGATTTTCTTTTTCTCTAGGTTTGATATTAAATTTAGCTTCGATAAGATCTTCTAATTTCCTCCAAAAGTTATAATTTTCGAGCGTTTCGTTGACAAATGGAGTTATTGGACAGTAGTGGGTAATATGTGGATGTGTATGATGTAGATGATGCTCTTCGGCTGATTGAAAGACATTTATGTTTTGCAGAAAAGTTGCCCATTCTGGTCTTTCCGCATCGGACATATGTGCATATTTATGAACAACATCATTCAATGAAATTGTCAAAAACATTGTAACGGTAAATGATGAAAATTCTATGTAATAAAAAACAGGTGCCATCCATAGTAATGTCCATTTAGCCGAACTTACAAATAAATCATAATCACAAAAGGTAGTGACATATTGCGGTCGAATATGATGTAATCTACTGCTCCAAATGAATATTCCTCCTAATACTGGCGTATGTGGATCAAAATATGTATCTTTAATCCAATGGTAAACTCCGATTATGAAGTCAGCAATTATGTGGCCAAAAAATATTTCAAATAGGTAGCCTAAAATTGTACTTATCATGTTTTCTTCCAATGTGATTAATCAATATTTTAAAATTCATTGTGAGTGGTTTGATTAATTTATTTATAATAAATTAATCAAATTATTTTGCTATTGTGTGTCTGTAAGTACAACTTGGATTTTTACATTTGTCTCCATATCTGCACCACGGCACGTGAACTTTGACGCACGATTCATCATCACATCTGCAGATTACCTTTTCGTGATGTCTAAATTTGCATGAACCGTTGTATCCGCGACAACTGACATCGTATTTACACCATGGCATGTGTTTCTGGATGCATTTCTCATCTTTACACTTGCAAAGTTGTGCATTCTCGTTAGGTGCAACAATTTTTTCCGTGGGGACTTTTATCGAAACTGTTTCTACTGGTTTCTGATTAACGGGAAATACAACTGTTTCTACTGGTTTCTGAATAGGTACATTTGTCGACGAATTTCGAATAGGTACAAGTGGAGTTTCATGTTTGAGATCATCCGCCAAAATCGTTCGCTGAGGAACGGGCGCGTACATTGGCGGAGATGGTGTTCTTGGTACTAAAAATGGATTTTGCGGTGATGCAAAAAATGGATTGTTAGGTGCTGCAACTGGAACTGACAAGAATGGATTGTTAGATATCGATGGAACAGCTGATAAGAAAGGATTTGTGGAAATATTATCACCAGGAAAATCAATCTTTCGTTCAACTGGATGAAACAGATGACATCCTTTAAATAAACAATCCCACCCTCTCATACAACGTTCTCTTCCATCTGCATGAATTTTAAAACATTTGTCTTCAGCGCACTGCAGATTCTTACATATTTGTTGTCGTGTTGGTGGATGAATTGATGTGCAATAATAGTTTTGACACGTTTCTAAACAATGATTGATCAATGTACCCTTTGTAATAATTTCAATGAGGATCATGAGGAGATTTTCAAACTTTTCTTGAACAATGATGCCGTCTTCCCAAACACAATTGATTTTGTTATTAAAGTAAGTGACCTGAACAACTTTGTTATCGAACTTTATGTTACACCCATGTGATTCGACCGTATACGTAATACGGGATTTGGCCGGAACATCATTTTGGCTGAGAAAGTCGCTTATTGCCAAAATTTCTTCCTGGGGCACAATTTTAGGATTCATATGGGTGTTTGTGACTAAAACAGATTGATGGGCCATCCTGAGAATCTAATTTTCACTTTTTTTATCTTATTATTGTGATTTTATTAATAATGCGTAGAATGGATTGATATTGGCACGTTCAAAGTCTCATCGATACAAATTTATTGATATCGTGTTGAATGGACCAACATTGGCACCTTCAAAATATCGTCAATGCAAATTTCTTGATGTCACTTTGAACAGACTAATATCGGTACATTCAAAGTTTCTGGCGAGAGAATTGCTCGTTCGATATTACTAACAAAAATTTGCCAGAAGATTTGACCGCTCAATATTGCTGGCAAGAGAATTGCCGGGAGCTTTGAATGCATCAATATTTGATCGTTCAAAGTTTCTGGCAATTCTCTTGCCGAGAGATTTGAATGCATCAATGTTTGATCGTTCAATGTTACTGGCAAGAGAATTGCCGAGAGATTTGAATGCACCAATATTTGATTGTTCAATGTTACTGGCAAGAGAATTGCCGAGAGATTTGAACGTGCCAATATTTGATTATTCAATGTTACTGGCAAGAGAATTGCCGATAGCTTTGAACGTGCTATTATTTGATTATTCAATGTTACTGGCAAGAGAATTGCCGAGAGATTTGAATGCACCAATATTTGATTGTTCAATGTTACTGGCAAGAGAATTGCCGAGAGATTTGAACGTGCCAATATTTGATTATTCAATGTTACTGGCAAGAGAATTGCCGAGAGATTTGAACGTGCTATTATTGATTATTCAATGTTACTGGCAAGAGAATTGCCGAGAGCTTTGAACGTGCTATTATTTGATTATTCAATGTTACTGGCAAGAAAATTGCCGAGAGATTCGAATGCACTAATATTTGATTGTTCAATGTTACTGGCAAGAGAATTGCCGAGAGATTTGAACGTGCTAATATTGATTATTCAATGTTACTGGCAAGAGAATTGCCGAGAGATTTAAACGTGCTATTATTTGATTATTCAATGTTACTGGCAAGAGAATTGCCGAGAGATTTGAATGCACCAATATTTGATCGTTCAAAGTTTCTGGCAAGAGAATTGCCGAGAGATTTGAACGTGCTAATATTTGATTATTCAATGTTACTGGCAAGAGAATTGCCGCGAGATTTGGATCCACCAATATTTGATCGTTCAAAGTTTCTGGCAAGAGATTTGAACGTGTAAGTGTTCGATCATTTGATGTCTTGTCGATGTAAATTTCTTGGTAGCACGTGAGTAGATAAATATTGGTACATCCAATATCTTATTTATGCAAATATCGATCATTTAACATATTTAATGCGTTCAAACATTTGCTTTTGAAATAATGAGTTCAAAATATATAATTATTATGGTGGGTAAAGTCTGTTGATAAATATATTTTTTTGTATATTACTTATATAATGTCCCATCACCATAACGATGATCACAACCATGGCAGAAAATGCTGTGACAAGTGCGAAAAAAAGAAATGCTGCGATCCCTGTCCAAAGAAATGCTGTGATCCGTGTCCAAAGAAATGCTGTAAAGAAGTTCCATTAAAATGCTGTAACGTTCCTATCATATGTTGCGAACCATGCTGCGACCCAAAACCATGTTGCAACCCATGTGCTAAACCATGTTGCGAACCACCGCGCGTCGAATACGTCATCGTTGAATGTTGTAAAAAGAAACGCAAATGTAAATGTGGTTGCAGAAGACATTAAAGTATTATGATTCATATGAATATATAAATCATAATATTCAAAAAAAATTGATATTTGCACTACAAAATAGGTATTTATATTACTCAATTATCAACTAATGGCCGAAACATTACTATTCGATGACTATTATCATCAAAAATTTACATCAAAATTCGAAGATGCGACAGTTATTATCAAGGAACTTGCCAATGATAAGGAAACAATACAATTATTTGGTCGTACCAATACGATAATACAATTTTTGTCAAAAAAAGATCGAAACAAACTCCTTGAAATGTTATTAGCTAACGGTAAAATATCAGAATTTGAATATCTAAGCCATATAAATTTGATCGATTTATGTACCGCAAAAAAATATTTGCAACTACTTCAGGATCCATTACTATCGGGAATCATAAAACAATTGCATAATATTCAAAATTTGAAGTTGTTAAATGTATATATCAACGCATTTAACGAAGGGATAAGTGTTTTTGCCACGACAATCAAAAGAAACCACAACAGGATATTTTATAATGTATTAAATGTCGCGTATCTTAACGGAGACATTGAGATGATCGAAAATTTATCGAACGACGATAACAGCAAACGAATCATAGAATTGTATGATCATTTCATTTCATCATTTAAATGGGATATGACTGCAATAAATTTCATATGTAAACAAGAAAATGTGACATTTAGATACTTTACTCAAAAAGAAAGAAATCCATACAAATTATGCTTGCAAAACTATGCAATTTGGCGAACAAGCATTCAACATACATAATTATAAACTAGAAGATCATCCTCTTTTTATTTCTGTCACAAAAGGAAATTATCAATTGGTAAATTTGTTAACACAAAAATGCGATGGGGTAGATAACGAATATTGTGACAACACTATTGTTAAAACGGTTCATGTTATGATACATAATTTTGTAAGAAAGCTTTCGGATGAAGACAAAAAAATATATGGATTTTTAATTAAAAAAGTCAGCCAACGCACGTTATTTTATCCAATATTACACAAAATAATAAAGAAAGGCAAGATAAATATTGGCGAATATTATACAGTGCACGAAATGATGAAATATATGAATTCAGAGATGTTGTCCTTCATAATTAGCGCCAATAATAACCATCTATACGATCAATTCCATCATCATTATCTGATGACTGCCCCTAATTCAGATCTTCGACTACCATCCGATCATCGGATCGTCGGATTATGTAGTCAAAATGGTAACCTAGATTTGATCAAAAAGATAGTACAACAAAAAATATGTTTTAATATCACCGCATCTAACAATCGTGCTTTCAAAATTGCGTATTTATCCTTCAGACGCAACATAACAGCATATTATTTATCTCTTCCTGCTATCAATCCATATGTAAAAAATATGATCAGATTACTATCTTGCAATATGGCCGAAGAAAATAAGACTCCGTTACCAAAAGAATTGATAATCATAATCTACTCCATTTTAGTAGATGAGCTAATTAAAAAACTTTTATCCTGATCTATATAATTTATGGAGATCAGGATCTACAATTTATTTAGTTCATCTAAAATTTGCCGAAAATTAGCAATCATCAGTTGAATAGCTAATTCTTTTTCACAATCGTCGATTCTCAATGTCATCCTTTCCCACAAAGCTATTTTTGTAGAAATCATATTCTTCATTTCGTTTACAGCCTGTTTTTGAACAGGTTCTTCTTTCGCGATCTTCGCAATTTGAACAGGTTCTTCTTTTGCAATTTGAACAGGTTCTTCTTTTGCAATTTGAACTGGTTCTTCTTTCGCAATTTGAACTGTTTCCTCCTTAAACGGATGATGTCTTTTCTTTTTTGGTACAGTAGGTCGTTTCTTCTTTGTCGCAAAAGGTTGTTTTTTTTCGAGCATGGGGATCTGTTCACTTCCCAATACAACTTGGTTTTTGGATTCTGCCATAGATTTGAAACTTTTAAAATCTTCAAACGTTTGGGGATTTATATCTGTTATTCCCAAATCACTCATCTGTGCCAATGTGTCCAAATCCGAATCAGATGGAATCATTTTTTTTGAATCATTCGTCTGTACCAATATGTCCAAATTCGACGGAGGGATTTTTTTAAAATCTTCAAACGTTTGAAGAGTTATATCTGTTCTACCCGAGCCAACCATCCTCATTAACGCATCTAAATCTACTGGAGTCACCTTTTTCATCCCCATATCCACCAATCGTTGATACATTTCAACGCTCTTGGTATCGGTTCGAACTTGTTTAGATCCTTGAAAAGACATGTTTGTTATCCCAATTATTTAAAAGGATTATCCTAAATAATATTATTTCAATTTTTTTATCAAAATGCGCCAGGTTCTGATACATTTTGATATGAATTAATTTTCATCTTCGTCTTCGGATCTACCCCAATCCATATTTTTAGCTCTAACCCACATCTCGTCGGGTTCAAGTTTTGGAGGAGAAATATCTTTTGGAGGTCCAGCACATAAATTTATAGCATCTGTGAGCGACAATGTTGAGTTACCTTTGCAAACAAATAAATCACAATTGGGGCAATGTGTTTGTGGCGTAAGTAAACTATGATCAACTTTGCAGTCGTCTTCGTCTTCATCATTAAGAGCGCCACGAATTAACTCAAGACTCCTAGCACGAATATCTAACAAAATTCCATCGGTTGCCTTAAATTCGTCGAGTTCCTTTTCAAGTTCTATCAAGCTGTTATTAAAACTGGAGAACGTTGCGTCGTCGTCATTCAATACAATCTTTCCTTGTTTTTTAACGGGCATATCGAATTTTTCAGAAACTCCGAAATTTTCAGGATGTATTTTATCCATCATCGATTCAGATTGCGAATGATGAACGTCAGGAAAAAGAACATAATTATCAGAGACATCTGGTTGATCGTCAGTGTCAAAATGAGGTTGTTGTTTGCGTTGATGATAAAACGGACAAGTCCATTTGGTACAAAATCCTTTTCTTATAATTTCGCCTGTTTTTTCATTTGTTACGTCTTTGAGTTCCCACTTGCACTGAGTGCGTGACTTTTCAGCAAAAGTTAAATGTGGAGGCACCATCTTTTTCGGTTTTTCGTGTTGCCATGTACAATCGTCCCTCGTGCATCCTTTTGGATATTTTGGATCATTTTCATATTTGCACATCTTGGTCGCTGCCCGTTTTTTCAATCCTTCTAGAAAATGAATCTGAGCATTCAATTTATCGATTGATGCGTTCATTCTCGGTTGTTTATGTTGCCATGGACAATTATCCCGTGCGCATCCTCCTGGAGTGTTTTCATATCTACACATTGATTTTTCGGCCTGTTCTTTCAATAATTCTAGGTCACGAATGTCACCGTGCAATTTATCGATTTGCTCATGAGAAGAATATTGGTGTTCTTGTTTGGGCTCTGCATACAACGCACTTTCATCAAGGTCACGTAGGTCGCCAAATCTTCCTTTAAAATGATACATAGCTGTATGCAGAGTTATTGCACATAGAACATATATAGAACTGCCTGTAAGTCATTTTTTCATTTTTTTTTTAATAAAATATTTATCTAAAAAAGAACATTTCTATTGCAACGCAATCATTTTTAGTCGTAAAAATTTAATAAGCGATTCTTTCGTAGCATGATCCTCTGCATTTGGATCACCTAACGATTTTTCTAACGAATCAATGTTGTCCTGCATCAGTTTCCTCAATTTTTCTTTTTCAGAAAGAGGTTCCACTGGTTTCCGAGCAACAACTTTTTCAACTTGTTTCTGAGCAACAACTTTTTCAACTTGTTTTTGCGGGACATAGTTTTCAACTTGTTTCTGAGCAACAACTTTTTCAACTTGTTTCTGTGGAGCAGCTTTTTTAGGGCCGGATGCTTCCTTTTGTTTGTTTTGTTGCATCAACTTAAATTCTTGGAACGCATCGTATCTGATTTTGAATTCTTTAAAGCCCTCCACAGTGATGGGAGTGTTTCCTGCCATCTTTGCATAATTCGTGAACAAGTCAAAATCAGATTGATCAATTCCTAAAGATTTCATCTTCAAAAATAGTTCGAAATCTTCCTTTTCGTTATCTTGCGTAATTTTTGCAGGTCGATGATTTTGTTTTGCAACAAAAGGTTTTTTGTTCTGTGGTTTTGGTACGTTTGCTGTAGACATTTGGTTGTTGATGATTAGATTAATAATGGAATGCCCTGTAAAAAAAAATTTCAATTTTTTATGAAATTAAATTTATTAAATTTAGTTCCATGAATCTATTTTGTCGCAAATGTTAGCATAACTTTTTCAAACGATTCTATTTCTCTCAAACAAGATTTTTGAATTTCAAGGGGATCTGATTCTGTCAATGACAAAGCTCCCAAATCATCCTTAAATTTCTTCAAGATGTCCATAAAAGCATTTTCCGATTGAAGGACTGTCGCAGTACGTTTAGGATGCTCAAAAGGACATCCTTTTTTGGTGCATCCTCCTTCCTTAGAATCATAATTACAGATTATACGTTTAGGATGCTCAAAAGAACATCCTTTTTTGGTGCAACCTCCTTCCTTAGAATTATAATTGCAGATTCCACGTTTAGGGTGCTCAAAGGGACATTCTTCTTTGGTGCAACCTCCTTTAAGATGAAATTTACAGATGGTATTTTTGGTCTTTTTGTCGTCCTTAGCAGGATGTCCAAAAGTACAACCCTTTCTGGTACATCCTCCTTCCAAATTGTGAAACTTGCAAATTGGGGTCTTTGGGGGTTTTGTGCCGTTGTCTGGCGTTTTGATTGAAATTCCCGCATCTTCCAATTCTTTTTCTAATTCGTGTTTTCTTGTCAACAGCGCTGCACGAACACGTTGCAAATCAATGGGACAATCCAATGGACCAGGAGCTATCTTTTTAGATTGTGATGTCTGCTTATTCATGGGATGTATTAATACTACTAATACTGATGTAACTGCCTGAAAACTATTTTTTCAATTTTTTTTGTTGAAAATTGCCATTTTTTATCGTTCGTAAGTATAATTAGGTATGATGAAAAGACAACAATATCCAATACTAGATCAAAATCCAGAAAAAGTGATACCTGATACAATATCCGAAAACTTTTTTACAGAACTTAAAAGTGGAGATATTAACAAAATAAGATCATTTGTTATTGAACACAAAAATAGGTTAAATTTGATCGAAGGTGGTACTCGAAAGACCCCGTTTCATGTTGTGCTTGAATTGAATGACAAAATAGCCAATGACGCCGCAAAGTTAGAATTAATTAGGTATTTAGATTCAATGGGGGCACCATATGATCTACCAGATGCAAGTAATGTTTGGCCTATCCATTTAGCAGCACAATTACAAAATGAAGATATTATTAAGTTCTTTGTTGATAAAAAAACTGTTATGGTAAGGAAAGATAGTTCAAATAATACCCCATTGCATTATGCCATCAGTGGAAGCCGAGTTGAATGTCCCAACGACGTCAAACCCGGAGATCTAGTTCCATCGCAAAAAATAGATGATAGACTGCTCTCTGAAGCATTAATAGAAGCCGAAAGTGAAATTATGAAGATACTTAACACTGATCCTAATACTAAAAATGATCTTGTCCATTTGATCAATACCATTGACAAGGTTGCTGATATGTATGAAAACAGTTCTACTGAGCGAGATTTAGAGGATAAAATAACGAAGATTTTTACGGACGTGGCTGAGGATCCAAATTATACTGGTGATTTGAAAGAACAACAAAATGGATTAGAGTTAATAATTGATAACATGACAGATGACGTTAAAAAGGATTTATTAAGAACTGCAACCAATCCGATTACGTTTAGATCAAATAATACGGGATGGGGACCAGGATTAACTGCATACGAAAAAATTATGCCTAACGAAACTGATCAATCTATTCAAAAAATAGGCGAAAATTTGAAAAAGAAGGAAGCAGAGATTCTGGATCCTACAGATAGTAGCATCAATAAGATGATGATCGACATCGCCGCTGATTTGAATAATCTTAAAACGGAACAGATTAAAATGACGTTTGAAGATGGAAAAGATATATTGTACAGCAAAATATTATCGTTGTTAATCGCAAATAAGGAGTTCACGGAAAATCCATGTACTGTTATGGTAGATACGATTATGAGTAAGATGAAGTTCATGTCAGCAGAGGCATACAATATATACACACAACGGAGACAATATAATCCTGCGCAAAATATGATGAATCAACCCGGATTAGCTGGAATACCGGATAAAATTAAAGCAGATAATGTTGATGATGCATATTTATTATTTAAAGATCCGGTTCTGATAAATAAATTTTTAAAAAAAAGTTACCGACCAATACTTTTTGAATATCTACAAAAGACCATAGAAGAGATAGATATATTGAACGGTAACTTAACACTGACAAATTTTTTGAACAATAACATGACAGCGATGATAACTTATGACATTCCGGGAAATCTAAGTGCCCCTATTCGGCCGTCTGATATACAAGGATTAACCAATACTGAATTCAGGAATATATTTGCACGTTATCCTTATTTGCAAATGTTTCGGAAGGAATTCGTAAGTGCAGGCGGAAATGACGACCTTTTTTTTAGTAGATCGATTATTGATTATGGTTTATCAAAAAAACCAATAAATAGGGATATGACAAGCGCAGGTAGCCCCAACGCGAATAAATGGTTCGCTATATTCAATCCGCCAGCTGGAACTGCCAATAATCCAGTCTTGGCACAGGGATATCCCTTGTTTTTATCAGGCGTTCCAGAGTCAGCAATATCTGGATACATTATTAGTCCGTTAAGAAAACGTCTGACATATATAGATATCTTCCGTATTTTTGATGCCATCCGCCAAGTTGCGAATAACATAAATCATGACGGTTTTTATAGTATGTTTACATACATCACAGCTTTCGATCGTCCGTTCAAGGATTTATGGAAGCACGTTGACGAAGTATTCACTGAAAGTTTTAGAAAAGAGTTTCCACTGTTGATCGTCACTATGAAAATTTTTTACAAATTCTTTGAAAATAATATCGAAGTCATGATAGCATCATTATGTCAACAAATTTCTCAAAATCTTCGGAAATATCGAAACAGAAAAGCAATAAATCAATCTATTAAAAAAATATTTGGATATACCCGCGACAATAAAAAACGATTACCTAAGATAGACAATTCTCTTCTTTACAGTTTGATAATACCTGATGGATTAGATATGATGAATCCAAATAATATCGACCTGCTTCAAAAATATGAAACGGTAAAATGGGATATTAATAATCCTCTTGTTTCATGGTTTAAAACTTTTATAGAACAAGGAAACGTCGATCCATCCGTTATTAATAATGTACATGCCCGATTATTAAAAATATTTCCCGTAAATGTCCTGCTAGAACCGGATGATTTTAAGTTAGGGCGAACTCATAATCTTCGACTAGATATCGCCGAAGCAATGAATCCGGTATTTAACGAATTCTTGAAAGTGATACAAAACAAAGAATTTGACGAACAGGTCAATAAATTTTTAGGTACTAACAACGTCCGAAAAAATTATCAATCAATAATCGATCAAATTCAATTAATTAACAATTCTGATTTACTCGATGCCGTCCGCAGAGACGAAATACCCGCATCATTTTTTATCACAGAACGTATCGGAGCAAATTATAGGCTTGTGATCAGAAATATTAATACCATCAACGTTCGAATTAGAAAAGTAAATGAGATAATGTCTGATATTAATTGGTCTATCTCTAAGAATTTTTATTATTACATTCCGCAAATCTATTTACCGACCCTAATTGCTGAGTTATTTTATATGGTCAAAGATGTGAATGATTTCGAACAGAATATGAGTAAGGTTGGCACAGTTGAATATGACGCATTTGTCGACATAACGGATCCCACATCCTCGTCATTAGTTGCTGGACAAAAAAAATTAACGCAAAACGTGAATATGCTTATCAAAAATAGCACGCAATTTGTAGCAAGAATTACCGAATATCATAACAAAGTTGTTGATTTTATTAACCGAAATAACTCATATGCGTTATTATCTAAGAAAGGAACAAATGTGTTCGATAATAATTTGCCAATGATCAATGTACCCACAAGTTTATCAGAAAACTTGGCCAACGACAAAATAACTGCGACATTGCAGAAATATACGATCAATGCGATTAACTTTTACGCTGGAGCACATATACCAATCGGCAATATTCTTCCGTTATCATCATTCGATTTTGCTAACGATAAATATCGTGATATGTTACTTACAAGAACAGGAATCATTTCTAATGTTCCTGCTGCTGGAGATAATAACCAACTAAATGTTATTCCTGGACCAAATTATATAGAGGTACAAAACAGTATCGCTGGAGAATTTTTAGATTATGTACCTGCTGCTGGACCTGGAATTCCTGGAGCCGGACCAGAAACCATTAGATACAAAGATGCATTCATTGCTTTTTTAGAGAACGATTTTGATATTGACGCCATCTGGGCAACCGGAATGCCCTTATCCATCAAATCTTTACTCGATGACCACATAAAATTAGTAAAACAAGAGATACTCGAACGAACGATCACTTACTACAACCAACCTGCAAACCAAATAGGATTCTATCCTAAACTCAAAAACATCGCATTGGGTGACGCGCAATATACAAAATTATCGGACATCCCTACATTAATAGTTATTGGACAAGTGACTGACAAAATCATCATCGATATCATCGATTTTGCGGTCAAAAAATCGGTCATCGATTGGGTTTATAATAAAGTCAATAACTTCAAATACAACATTCCGGAAATTCCATTTTTTAAACAGAATGATTATTTGCAAATGGTATTAAATTCTGTAGAAAAAAAGGCGCTAGAAAATATATTGACTCAAAATAAAACCTATGCAAATTTGGAATTTCAAATGTCACATGTAGAACAACAACCTACACAACTCGATTATGCCACAAAAGATGATCCATTTATTCATTATCTGTATGATATTGACTACTTTTCAGAGAATTCTTCAAATACTAACGCCAAGAAATGCTACAATATCAATCCTGCAGTCGTGAAACAATCAATAACATCTGATACAATCAATAGTAAAAATTCCGATGGCGAAACTCCATTGCATCTGGCAGTCGAGATGGGTCATCCCCAACTAGTAAAACTTTTAGTCGATAATGGCGCAGTTGCAATCAAAAACAACGAAGGTAAGACCCCACTTGATACAATCATACAAGATCTGTCTCGTCATTTAAATTTCTTAAATGAAAATCCCATCAAAAATGCATTGGAGAAATTTTCGAAACCATTTAATGATGTATTGATTTCAAGATTGCGAAATGAAAAATTCAATAACAACATCATTAAAAATATCACACTAGGAGTTCCAATACAAATTGCAATGTATAATCATATGTTCTACATTTATACCGAAAATTATCGATATAATATCACATCAGAATTGAAAGACAAAATTAAAAGAATTATTAGCAATGTTTCTGACAAAAATAACATCTATCCAGTTGATTTGTATCAAGTCGGCCCAAATGATCCCGGGTTAAATAAAATTATCAGTACCAGTTTTGGTGATAATTTGGAGAAGATGGCTGCAAGTGATCTTAAAGATGTTAATCAGCGAAAAATATCAAAGTTTCAGAAGGAAATAGAGATCATCCAAAATCAAATTGATGGTTTGACGAAAGAGAAGGACTCTAAACCTCTGCAAATTCCTGTCATTGATTCTGCTATTGCCGCATTAAACGTACGTAAAGGATTGATTTCAAATAAGATCAAAAACATAGAAATAGTCTTGCCACAAGATGATGATATGGAAAATGACTTGTTTAAATCATTTTACATGCGCGCGGTACAAAATATCGTTGATACAGTTGAGAGTAGAGAATCATCGTTCACTTTGACCAATTTTTACGAAAATTCGTTTGATAAGATAAGTAAAGGTACAAATAGAGTGTATGATGATAGTATGGTTGAAATGAATATCAGTATCTGGGAAAATTATTTTAGTAAAGATATTTTGAATACCCCGTCACTGATCTTTTTTAGAATAGGTTACGTATTAGAACGATATCTCCAAACTGATCCCCGAAACAACAAAGAAAATATTACCGTCATTGCAGATTACATGGCTATTGTTAAAGATTATATCGAACTTCGCAACAATTTGCCACGATCCTTAGATGATAATCCAATTTTAGCAGAACAACGAGACCAACTTATCTATCTTATCAACTTAATCATCACTCCAGCTATCAAAAATATCATTTTGCGCCAGATATATAATTCTATTCAAAAATCGGATGCCACAAATATCCTGATCAAAAATGATGACTTTTCAAATAATGTACTTGGCGAAATTCTGCAAACGAGATTTAATAATACAACATTGGATATGTATTTGAATAACATCCTACCCAAAAGAGCCATCAAATTTTATACCAAAATATATGATAATAGCAACGATCCGGAACAGAAAATAACGAATGATAAAGACTTGCTAATACCAATTTTAAATATCATCAAAAGTGTTAAGATGATTATTATCGATGACAATCATATTTTTGTTGAAAATTTTAATAACTATTTGGCCCCATTTATTTTGAACACCTATCAAAATTTCATTAACACTATAAATATGACAGTTTTTGGTTATGAGAGATATTTGTTACATACTTATCAATTGGTCACAATATCAAACAGACTAATGTAATCACCGTGCTTGCTATATTTTTTATAAGTAATATACATATAAGAAATGTCGTGCAGATACAAATGCAGAAAATATTGTTCATCAAGTTCTTCATCTTCATCGAGCGATGATTGTTGTCGCCAAGAAAAGAAATGCATTGTGGATGAAAATTTTATCATTACAAATCTAGTTTCGAATCAACCCAATGTTGCACCAAATCAAGATGTAAATTTAGTAAATCCATGGGGTATCGTAAATTATTCAGGACGGTTATGGGTAGCAGACAATGGCACTGGTTTGATCACCACATATAATCTTAATGGAGTACCATTACTAACTATAATAACGGTACCACCAGCGTCGACAGGAACTGGGTCACCTACCGGATTAGTTGTTAATACGGGGACAAATTTTGTTGTTACGAACGGGATGGTAAGTGGACCGGCAACATTGATAACATGCACAGAGGACGGAACTGTTTCTGGATATAACGCAACTGTCAACGCAACAAGTACTATCATCGTTGTTGATCGATCAAGTGTGAACGCAATTTACAAAGGACTCGCAATAGCTAATAATAATTTGTATGTAGCAGATTTTCATAATAATCGTATTGATGTTTTTGATGATAATTTTAATTTACTGGCTGGATATCCATTTATTGATCCAGCATTGCCAATCGGTTACGCACCGTTTAACATAACATACATTTGTGGGAAATTATATGTGTCATATGCAAAACAAGATAGTAACGCTGAAGATGATGTATCTGGTCTTGGAAATGGATTTATAAGTATGTTTAGCGTTCAGGGAGTATTTTTAGGCAGATTTTTGAGTGGTGGATATCTTAATTCACCCTGGAGCATTCTTCGCTTGAGAGAAGATACATATGCTCAGACTTGTACAGGATGCGGTATATTTTTGATAGGTAATTTTGGTGATGGTACGATCGGTGTTTACACCAGTCGCGGTGTGTTCGTTGGTAGGTTGAGGGATAGATGTGGCGTGGATGTTATCATTGATGGACTTTGGGGATTGGCATATGGTCGTAATATATACTTTGCGTCAGGTCCAAATAATGAAACGAATGGGTTAGTGGGTACTTTGTTGCTCTGTTAAAAAAATTGAAAATTATTTAGTTCATGATAATGTATTAGTCATATATTATCATAAAATGGAAGACATTATTGATGATTCTTTTATTAGTATTTGTTTAACATTGAGTTCGAAAGACAAGATATGTTTGACATCAACTAATAAAAAAATGTATCCGAAACGAGTGATAATTTGTTACGACGAACCTATGTATATAGACGAAATAATTCATAACAAGTTGTATCATAATTTTACGCGAATCATAATCGAAAGTCCGCCAAAATTCATAGGGGTTAATTATTACTCTGGTCATGAAATTCTATCACGTATTTTGCCAAAATTCATGGGGGTTAATTATTATTGTGGTCATGAAATTCCATTGTGTATTTTGCCAAAAAATGTCAAAGCAATACGTACCAATTATAAAATACATATTCCAAACAGCGTAACAGAATTATTTTTTGGAGAATTTTTTAATGAACAAATAGATGGTATGATACCTAAAAGTGTTCGCAGATTGGAATTTGGTATGATATTTAACCAAAACATAATCAACAGTATTCCATATGGTGTAACCGATTTAAAATTTGGATATGAATTTAATAAACCGATTATTGACGATTCTGATTCAAAAAATCCAGTATTTGGAATTCCTGATAGTGTTATCACTCTTAAATTCGGGGATTCATTTAATCAGAGTTTAGAAAAAGGTTTTCCCAAGAGTGTCGAGAGGTTATCGTTGAGGAGTCTTTATTTGGTAAAAAATTCAATAATACCACCTGTTAAAGTACTGTCTATTCGTGGACATGCTGTTAGAATATCATTATCCATACCTTCGACAGTGACCACTTTGAAACTTAAATTTGAATATGGGGTAATATCACAGGGGATGATTCCCAATTCAGTGAGAATGTTATTCATTTTAGAATGTGGAATAAGTCCTGGCTCTATACCATATGGTGTCACGCATTTAGAATTTGGCACTCGTTTTAATTCGTCTATTGTCGGTTGCATTCCAGATTCAGTTATTGAAATAAAATTTGGCAACGCATTCAATAAAACTATAAAAAAGGCGATTCCGTTAGGTGTACAAAAAATAACATTTGGTGCAAAATTTTCTTGCCAGTTGTGCGGTAATATACCTAAATCTGTCACACATGTAATATTAGACAAGGGTTCTGAACATAGAAAAGGTGAAATACCGCATGTTAAAAAAATAGAAATCAAAAATAGACAATTGTTAATATAATACATTATATTAACGATTGAGAGTTATTTCGGATGAATAATCGTTACCCCAATAACCATCTTTAATGGTCCATAAATCATACCATCCTTCACTGCATGCTGTTCTTGGCGAACATGTATTGGTTCTGTTTTGATATTCTCGTTCAGCGTCCATAAATCGTTGCCCGTTTTTTTGCATAAACGTTCGAAATTGATTGGAACTACGAAATCCGTTCATTTTTTGCATAGTTTCAGTAAGTTCGTTTGTGGAACCAAAATAAGTAATAAATCTGCCGTCATCCATTATCGCTGGACAACCATCCGGGTAGTACACATTATTTCCTCCTAATCTTTTTTTTCTTGAATTATCCATGTCTAATGTTAAATGAGATTTTATACATAATTTATTTTTTTAATTCATTTTTATGTTTTAACGTTATTTTTGACATCACATTTGATCCTAACCCTGACCGTTTTAGCGGTTTTGGAATGTCAGATAATTGTGAACCGTCGGATGGTAAGTCGGCGTAATACAATGATTCTGATACATATCTCATGATATCAGAATCATATCCTGAGTTACTTGCCGATCTAGCCGTGTCACCCCCAAATAAATCGTCTTGTTTTGCTGCATCAATTTGTTGTTTCAAAGACTGTTTATCTGATTCACTCAAATCTACTAACAAATCGTTGTATTCTTTTGCCGGACATGAATGCATATTTTGAGCCACCGTTTGCCGCTTATTTTTATTCTCTATGTTCTTTAAAAGCCTATTCGCTTCTGATTCTCGAATATTTTCATCATATATCACACTCAATTGATTTCTCCCGATATCAGAAGAATTATATGTGATCGATAACGGTGGAGAATGTGTATTTATTTTTCTTTTTGACACATTTGTATTAATCTTTTTTTCTAATTCACCGAGTCTTAATTCCATAGAAAGGGATTTGTGATGAATAGGATCTACTATTTTTTTCATTTTAGTCAATTCGCTATAAAAATAATACGCCATTAATGCGCATATAATTACACCAACGATAATCATATGTTTGCTTTCGATCATTGAATATGCTATATATTTGAGTCGTAGAATTATTTGCAATTTTTGAACTATATAGACCTTAAGATCTATCACCGTTTAGTACGCGTTTGGTATATTTGAGATTTATTCCTTGAGGTGCTCGTTCCCTAACATTATCTACATTGTTAAAATGCATCAAATCCGTTGTACCGGATGGAGCGAGGGGACATACTGGACAATCATTTGGAGATGGAATACATACTGGTGGTTGTTCATATCCTCTATACCATGCAAACTCGGGAAGATATGTATATGGATTCAAATTACGTCCTAATGGAACGGTATTGAATGGATTGCTACTCGTATAAACCATTTCGTTCTGATATCTTTCTTTGATACCTTCTTTGGCAGCGTCTTCAATGAACATCATCTCCTCAAATTTTTGTTTATCTACGCCAGATAAATTCATAAAATCGATCATATCTTGATCTGATGTTCGATAGTCAAAAACTCTTCTTTTAGGTTCTAGAGTTATTTGCGGTTCTGTTGTGTCTGCGATGAGTGCCGGGGGAATATTTACGGGGACATTCACTTCAGGTCTCGGAAGACCAACAACGTTTGAAGGAATTTCTACGCCGGGCTTGAAAACACCACTGACAGTTCCATCGGTTGATGCAAATAAAGCATCTTGCACTGGAGGTTCTACAATTCTGTATCCTTCCGTCAATTTATTTTTGTTCGTTAGAAAAATGATTATTATCATCACAATCGCAATGATGATTCCTATTTTGACATCATCTATCGCATCATCGCTAAAAGCCTTAATCAAACAATAAATTATCCCTGCGGCACCTAAATAAGTGATTATATTTTCCAACGATATCATTTTATCTATAATTAATTGATAAAATTATTTGCCTATTCTACGAAAAAAATTGAAATCTTTAATTCTGCACTGATCCATCCTATATCCCTATTATATATTCAACATGCAACGTTGTTTTGCCCCTAAAAAAAGAGTTTTTAGTATTAGCCGTAAGAAATTAATAACGAGAATCCCCAAATTTGATCTTGAAATTTTATTATTCGTAGCGCAATTAGTAACTCCGGGAGCTCCAAAAAAGATACGACCAACGTCATGTAAGAGGAAAGATATCAAAACAGTTCCTAGATTTAATTTAGATGAATTCGAAAATACACTTATCACTATTCATAAAAAATATTCAGGGAAAGCTGCAGCGAGCGGCAAGGCATATGAAAGGGACACGCTCGATGTGTGTCACAAGATCAAGTTTAAGGGATCTTCAAGTCCATTGACAACAAAAAAAAATACTGCTGGATCATCAGCAGGAGTGGATGTCATTATTAAACATGGTGTCAATGAGATCGGAATAGAATGCAAAAAAAAGTTTGTGGAAGGGATGCAGATGACGCTGCAATTTGACAGAACAAGTGGATCATGGAAATCAGGAGGGAAAAATAAGATACCAGAAGATGCTAAGATATTGTTTGAGAAAAATATAGGTGACATGAAAATATTCAATGGTAAGATACCAAAATTTATGAATGAGAAAATAACGCATGATGAATGGTTGCGGATAAAGAAAAGTTCGCCAGATTTTTCTGATGTTCGATTTCCGTGCTCCAATAATCTTATTTCTAAGATGTATCATGCGAAAGGCTGTCAGTACATCCAAGTTGGCAGTCATGGATTATATCATACGTATCAGGATGTTTGCGGATTTGGCGTTCCATATTTTGAATGCGAATCGTTCATCAGGATAAGAACAAAGATTCATGCTCGAAATAAGCAGGGATATATGGCCGCATCGGTCACTTCATCTGTTATGCCATGTATGTTAAAAATTCAAAAATCCCCGTTTAGTTTAGACAGTTTCGATCAGTTGCCAAAAAATGTGCAACTTTTATGAGAAAAAAATGATATTATCATATTATTTTTTTCTTATCATACAATAAATAAATTATTACAAGGAGTAGGACAATTACTACCGCATACATAAACATACCAATATGTACATAAGGTTGCACTCTATCATTTACTATTTGTGTAAATCGTTGTGAAAAATTTTCTTTGGATATGACATCTAATATCCCATTTAACAATCTATCTGTCATTGGCCCCATACCCGACTTAAATTCGTTTGGATTCATCAGTGGCTATATGAATTGAGATTAGAAAAATTTTTTCGGAACACAAATTTAAAAATAATCTGGCGAGAACAATATTTCGTCAGAATGTAAATATCCTTTTTCAGATTCATGTGCTTTCTTGGTTACTTTTTTAGCTTTTTTTTCTTTGGGTTTGTCATCTTTTTTTTTGATTGATTCAGAATTCTCTGAACGTTTTGCATCTTGCTCGGATAACCAAGTTCGCAACCCATCAATTGTGTCTGGTGAAATTTTGTTTAGTACTTTTTTGGCATTTTTATCATCCCCCAATAATTTTTCAATCGCCTCCATTTTTTTGGCATCATTAGACCCTTTTCTTAAATCTGGATCGTCATCAATGACTTTCTTCTTTAAAGCCATCCTATACAATTTTGCAGTCGCCTCGTCAACATTGAGTACTTTTATTATTTTTTTAAGAATCTGATTGTATGTATCAGTAATTTTAGGATCTCGCTTTCCTCCATCTTGTGAATCTACATTATTAATTTTATGATGTATACGTTTATTTTTAGTTAGTCTGAATGTGTCATTGACTCCAGAATCGGGTAAAACGTCGCTGTCTGTGAAATCAGATACTTTGGATCGGATGATGCGTTTGCTTGAATATCCTCCTTTGATTTGTGCAGTTGGCTGATTAAATGAATTTATGTAATATTGAATCAATTTTGAGATAAAATCAAAATGGTCAGTCTGAGGTGCGGACGATTGTGGAATATGAACTGGTTCTTTCTTTTGTGTAATCACCATATCTTCGTTATTAGGAATATTTGGATTGGCGTGACATTCGTTGATAAGATAATCAATAAAATCATGCGAATCTGCATCTTTTTCGATCAATGTTTTTAACGCCAAATGAATTGGAAGATCCCCATTTTTGTTTGCTTTATTCATCAATGTGTACGTAATACATTTTTTGTCTAATTTTTTCAATGATTCAATTGAGTCTTTATCCAATTTAGATGCGATGTGATGAATGATAGTATTTCCCATATCATCAATAACCGTGTCTAAACGGTCCAATATTTCTTTGTAATTACTTTCGTTGTACGATTGTAATATTTTCTCATTCGTCGACATATTTAAAATTATATAGTTAAGCTAGATTTTTTATACAGAATTATTAATTAGTAAATTTTGGATGATGGAGATAGTTTAGTCCAAACGCGCTGAACTTTTGGAGGCAAAAAAACGTGTCTTAAATGATATGAGTTAAGATCTTTCTCAAAATGCCAGGATATAAGATTAAAAAATATTAATATCTCAAATTAGTATATAATTAAATATGAAAATGGACTCCAATTTATTATTAGGATTATTGGTTATAGTCGTAGTAATTGCTATAATTTATTATTTCAACCGATTAGATTCTGAACCATTTCAAAATGATGGAGTTTTAGATGATGATATGCAAACATACAGCATGGATGAAACTTTAATCAGGGAAAGACGCGGACCATTAGGCGGAGAACCGCGTAGTGCAGATCGAAATAGACCTGTTATCCAGCCTCCAGTATTGAGTAATCGATCTGACGATGATATTCCAGGAGATTTGATTGATGATTTGATCACGCAATACTCTGTCGAAGATAGAACATTGGACGGAGGCTCTGGTGATTTTTCTCCTGCAGATCCAATGTCGGAAACTCATGCGCCATTTGATAACTATGGTAGAAAAAGACAGTTGAATATGCGAAAAATGGAAGAACCATACTCATCAGACGTGTACGACCATCGCCAACCGTCATATATGGAAAAGAGAATGCTAAAAAAATCACCGTTAGATAGAGAAGAAGATGATCGATATGTTGAAAATGATCCTCGTGATTTCATGTACAAAAAAAATAAATTTACACAAAGAACACAAAAAGATATTGATGATCTGTTTGATGTTGACAAAATGTTACCGCAAGAACGACAAGATTGGTTCGACGTAACACCATTAGAATCTACTAAGAAGATCAAAGGAACACATCTAATCCATCCTAAAACTCACATGGGAGTTAACACAGTTGCTAATTCATTACGTAACGCAACTCATGATATTCGAGGTGATATTGTTAATCCAAAACTTAATACTGGTCCATGGATGCAATCTACAATTGAACCTGATACTAATATCAAAGGAATTTGTAACGCGATATAATGTTAATAATTATTATAAATTGTTAATATTAATATTCTATGCGCAAACGTAACAGGCTTGTAAATGATTTTTATCGTTATTCTAAATGTTGTGTTGGAATTAATACAATCGGTGCTCCAATGCGTAACGTAACTCACGACATTCGAGTTGATATTGTTTATCCAAAATTTATTATCTGTCCATGGATGCAATCCACCGTTGAACCTTAAAGAATTTGTAATGCGACATAATGTTAATAATTATTATAAATTATTAACATTAGTAATTAGATGGAAAATAAACAGTCAGACAAAGAGCAAGATGATTCTCAGAATTTTGAATACAAAAAGAACAAATTTACACAAAGAACACAAGAAGAACCGTTCGATGTTGACATGCCGAATGATCATGATTGGTTTGACGCGGAACCAATCAAATCCACCAAGAAAATCAAAGAAACGCATTTGATTCATCCTAAAATTCCTATGACAGTTAAAACAGTCGCTTCTTCATTGCGCGATCCTCCTAATGATATTAGAGGTGATATTGTTAATCCAAAACTCAATGTCGGACCATGGATGCAATCTTCAATCGAACCTGATACTAATATCAAAGGAATTTGTAACTCAATATAATGTTAATAATTATTGATTATTAACATTTACTACCCAATCTACAAATTGATCAGCTGTCAAATGAGCAAACATATCCGGATTGAACATGGGACTGTCGACGTCATTCACCATCATCATTAGCTCTTGATACAAATTACGGACAGCATCAATATATTTACAATCCGCATCTAAATTATCAATCCAATCGTACATTTCGTCGGTTATGATAGAATCGTAATTCATTATTATTAATTTAACAATAATGAAACTTTAAATTGCTCTCGATGTTTTGCTGGCTAAAACTCTGAATGGTTTTTTCATATTTGCTCTTAGAATTCCATGTTTATCTAACTCCAATAATTCGTCAAAAACTGCGTCAACAAATTGTTGATTAGTGCATCCTAGATTATTTTCTTTACGATACCAGTTTGAAACACATTTTTTAGTATTTTGTGGTAAGAATGATGGTTCTCCATTTCTATTTGATATAATCGACGAAAAAGTGCGCACATGTGGAGGCATATTAGAAATATTAAAGGTCCCAGCTTTTATGAAATCCCTGCCACTTATCACACAGTTCATGCGAATTTTTTTGCTACCATCATAAATAACAAAAAAGTCATCACATTGGGAATCATACTTCTCATTAAATATCGCTTCTAATTGGGAAATCGTAATTTCTTGTAACCGCCTATCGCTAATATCTAACTGATAGTGGGCAAAATTATTGTCAGTGTCAACATAGTAGTTAGTGCTTATTCCTATGGGTGAAATGACATAATTTGTAATTGTGCTATTTAATGAAACGTAATATTCGCATTCCAGATGAGGATCATACTGTGTAACAATATTTTTTAAGATACGTTGACTGTCTATCAAAATTTTTTGTATCAGATCTTGGGAATAAGCATCAAAATTGCGCTCTATTAGTCTTTGAATCAGAATATTCAACGTTTCTTCAATAAATTCCATTGATTCATGATTACCCAACGAATATTTAATTTGAAAAATAAAGGCTTTATTTTCGATAACAAATTTGAACATTTCTTGATTGAATGATGTGTATAATTTTTCTATTTGTTTGATATATTCGCATAAAAAAATCAACTTTTCGCACACTAAGATGCGCTCCCTTGTCATTTCTTCGCGTTGTTTCAGTTTATCATATTCAAAATGATCATGGAATTGTTTTGCACCATAATGTTTCACTAATTTGATGGCACATAGAATTCGAGTTTTGTTATATAATTCGTTATGATACAATTTAAGGCGCAGAAAAGCAAAGTCATCATAAATTTTTGAGATTTCGTCATAATTGATGTTGATATCTTTGTTTAGTAATTCTTGTGAGTGACTGCTTTCATTTTTGGCGAATTTTGCGAAATCTAAACTGTTCATTGATTTACTCTCGACAGTTATAAATGTTGGGAACATTGCGTCGTTAATACTTTTAGATTGAGGTTTTTGTGCACCAGCCTCTTTCTTTTTTGTATAGGATCCGTTTTCCGATAACATATTTAATCGATCTGTCAACGTTTTTCGAGTATTTGATGACATGTATGAGCCGCTATTTAATTTTTCTTGTATGTCTGCTGCCGACATATCATTGATATCTTTGAACGTACTGTACATGTGCAATGTTTTTTTAATAATTATATATGTATACGTTTTATACTTATATGATTATTTTTTGGTAGATTTTTTTTCTTCGTTGATTCCTTTGGTGCGTTTAAGATAGTATCTGGTAACTTTAGGACGATTATTTTCTATTTTGAGGACAAGTTGATCAACTTGACTTTCATTTTTGATCACCTCCATCAGCGTTTTCTTGATAATATCATGTTTTATTGCACCAGAAGTGACTGATTTATTACGTCGCACGTGTCCTCGTAATTTATTATCGTCGTCTTTGATAACGAGCGGTGTTTCTTCCAAACCAAGTTTATTGATCATTTTAATGATATTATCTTCCTTTGCTTTTTTAGCAACTTTGTATTTCTTCGTTTCAGCATTTAGTTCTTTGATTTTGTCATCATCATTTAACCAGGATAATATGTTCTGTTTTAGCTGGGCATGTGCTAAATTACCAACTTTTTCGTTTGGAGGAGCTGTCTCGCGGATAACAGTTTCGCTTTCGGAAATGCTATCTTCTTCTTTGACAACTTTTTTGGCCTTTTTGACAGCCTTCTTGACTGGCTGTTTTTTAGCCGGCTTTTTTTTTGGTTTTTTGACTGGACTTTCGACTTCTTCAGATATTTCTTCAGATATTTCTTCAGACATTTGCTGTTTTTTGCTTCTTTTTTTTGACGACATTAATATATGTTAACATTAAAATTTTTTATAATGTTGACATCTATGATTTGTACAAATCCATACGTATTTCTACAACTGGACTGATTGGCCAACTAAATACTGGCATAAATAAGCTCTTGTAATCATTTGCGTTTAATCCGATAAATTTTGTAGTCGTATTGTACAAATATGGCAAATTGAAATACGTGAACCGTGTTATTGGATGAACATATATATTATCTCTACGACGTAAATAATCATCCGAAGATGATGAATCTGAAATAGATGAATCATCGTCAAAATGTCCTTTACCTCCTGTTTGCTTTTCTAGTTCATCTACTTTGTCCATTAATTTTTCGTTTAGTTTAGCTGACAAAACTTCATCTGGCAATTGTATCATATTATAATCAACTGTATTAGTATTCGTACCGTCTCGTTTTTCATTAATTTTGAAGTGAGTGATATCTTTTGATTTTATATTTTGGATGGCAAAATTAAAATCTTCAACATGATTGGTAAAGTACTTAGAAACGGCGTTATACAAATGTTTGCCGGCGCTCCTAGCATTTTTAGCGCTCACTATAGTGTCGATAGACCCTTCAACATAAGGATTGATTAAACGGTAACTATTTTTAACACTCATAATATTTCTATATTAATAGAAAATATTTTTTGCGTAAATATCTTCGATAAGGACTAGAATTTTTATTCAAACATATAAATTTTAATATCCATGACATCCAATGTTAATTATATGTTTTTATAAATCACGATTAATAATTTTTCGCGCGCAAATCGAACGCATTTAAAGAATTAAATACTATATTTGTTAAGGAATGAGTAAAAATATACAAAAAAATCACAAACCACAACGGATTCTAGAAGTTAGAACTTCCCAAACTGGTGTGCTTAAACAAGTGTTCGAAAGAATAAGTACTGTCATTTCTGATTGTTGTATTGTTTTTATACCTCCAGATAAGACATTCGATCAATCGCAAGATGACGATTATTATGAAAAAATTGATGCAAATCCGACCAATGAGAGGAAAAAAAGGAAAAAAAATCTTGTTGAAAAAAACACTGCAAAGAAAGCATGTGGCGGAGGAATTCGCATTCTCAGATTAACGGAAGACAAAAGCGTTCTGATTAAATTAGCATTAGATTCAGATAAATTTGATTACTTTATGTGCACTGAACCAAAAATCAAGATTGGTGTTGATATTAATCAGTTACACGCTATGCTTAAAATGATTAACGATGATGAACCGATTATCTTTTACATGAACAAGGATAATATGAATAGGTTATATATCAATAGTGTAGCCAAAAATAACGATGGTAGCGAAGAAACAGACATTGAATTGTTTTTGATGGATATTAGTAATCCTGAGTTACAAATTCCGCAAACAGAGTTTCAAAATATTATTACAATTGCGTCAGATAAGTTTCACACAGATTGTAAACATTTTAATAATAATACCCGCATCGTTGAAATTATATCCATAAATGATCAAATATCGTTCAAAGGAATAAGCGATGCAGGTCATATCACAAAAACCTATAAAGATATACATGGTGCGAAAAATCCTAGCAAAAATGTTGTCGTTCAAGGTAGATATGAACTAAAAAATCTATTATCTTTTAGCAAATGCAATAAATTATGTAACACTATTGACATATATTTAAAAAACGATTTTCCATTAGTATTAGTGATAGCGATTGCTACTTTAGGTAAAATGTATGTTTTTTTGACCCCCATTGAAGAAGAAACGAACAAAGAAAAAAATTGATGATATAAATTATATATATATTAAAAGTTAACCCAGTAGTATATATATAATGAGTGGCCGTTCGAAAAAATTTTTGGAAGTACAAATTGCGGAAGTCGGTGATTTGACCAAAATAATCAAAAAAATATATCCAGTCGTTCGCGAAGGATATTTAATTTTTGTAAAACCAGATAGTAATAATGAAAAAGGTGGTATCGTTTTGCAACAAATGTCGGAAGACAAAAATATATACGTCGATATGCGCCTAGAATCAAAATATTTTGACCCATTTACGTGTACAGATAAACAAATGCGAATAGGAATCGATTTCAAAAATTTTTTTACGGTGTTAAATTTGATCAAAGACAATGTACCTGTCAATATGTACATGCGCCATAATTCAACGGATACTTTGTACGTCCGCTCTGTTGAAGACAGACCTGTTAAAATAGATTTTATTTTGATCAAAATTGACGATCAACAAATACCTAAAATGTCGTTAGACGGACGATGTAGATTTAAAATAAATAGAAACGAATTCCGTTCGATTTGCTCCGAACTTAACGGAATATCGGATAAAGTGATGATAACGGCTACTAATGATACAATGACTTTTAATGTAACAAGTAAAGAAATAGGCGTCATTGAAAAAAGTATGGACGTTACGTATATGGGCAAAAACACAGTCAATGTAGACGGAGAATTTGATGTCAGCAAAATCTTGTCATTTATTGATTATATAAAAAAAGAAAAAGAAACTGAAATCATTATGGATAAAGATTTTCCACTCGTTTTATTATTCGATATTCCGAATTTGGGAACGATGAAGGTTTCATTTTCGCCGATTGATTCAAATTAATTACATATTTCAACCATTGAAATATATAATTGAAATAAAAACACGTTGATTATTTTATAATTTATATTATAATGCTATCATTTCCTCAAGATATCACTAGTCATATACTAAATTTTTTGAACTTGGATGACGTACGATCGTTTGCCTTGACTAGGACAGAGTGTTACAAAATATTTGCCTATCATATTGCATTTGATCGATTAGTTCGATTAAATCATTTACGATGTCCAATCATCGAACGAGTTCTATCTGACTGGAAATTTTGTAAATTAGATCTGAGTAACACTATGATATCTGATCAATTTCCAATACAATTATTAAAATGCAACACTCTCATTCTACATCACTGTTACCTCATCACAGATGCATTCATCAAAAAATTAAAGTCATGTGAGAATCTTGATATTTCGTACTGTGTCAATGTCACTGGCGAATTTATTGAAACCAAAAAAGTATGGAAATATTTAAAACTAACGGGTTGTTATTTTATGGATCCACATTCTTTATTGAATCTAAATTGCGAGGTTTTGGATCTTACAGATTCGTTGTTGATATATGATTTATGCGAAAATCAAAAATATTGTGGCGATGTTTTGAAGGGGTTACAAAAATGCAAGACAATATATTTATCAAGATATTTTGATAAGGATGGAGGTGTGTATCGATATGATGACATTGTGTTTGATGCATTATCGGAAAACATAATGTTCGTTGATAATTTTTTATACATAACACATCAAGATGTACAGAACAATACGCAAATTTTAACGAAATCGCAAAATGATTCATTGAGCATCGGACGTACTCCACCAGCCGCAATTATTGTGCCAGATGATTCCGATATTATTAAACCTTTTTTTTATAATTCCATTAGTGGCGGCTTTTGTGCGTCAAAAATTCTTCCTCAATCATTTCGTCCGCCAGGTTTTGTTTCGATCTGTAAAAATTATCATTATGATGTAGAAGATCCCACATTCTTAATAAATCAATATTTATCGGATAGGGAAAAATATATTCATGCATTAATTTCTAATATGACGAACCCAAACTTAATGAAATATAATTTCACAGCATATTTTCGGAACATTTTGCGATCAATAAATAGTTTGGAGGATAAGATAACCGATAGATTATATTTCAGGACATATCATCCTACCGAAGATGGATTATTGGGGCCGCAATATCGTGATTGTGACTATATCACTCAAGGAAACGGTGGAGCGACGAAAAATTATGGTTCAATTCCTGACAGCGAAAACGTCATAAAATCCCTCATAAAACTAATAGTAACTCCAGAAATTTCTATTCTATTTGATCATAAATCAATCATGACAAATGAAGAGTATCATCTACATCATAATAATAAATATGTGTATGTGGATATTTTAGCTACTCTTGAAGAAGAATGTATTTTCCCTAAACAGTTATCAAAAGAAGAATATGATATTGCATTTAAAGTCATAAAAGATGATCCAATGTCCAGAGAAGAAATGAAGGAAAAATACGCAACAGCAATTATTGACTACAATGGCGATCCTAAATTGATATGTAATTTCGATGAGACTGAACCCGTGCCTCAAATTGCTGATTATCCCAAAAAAATGGTTGTCGAAAGCAAAGCCAGTAAAATAATAGAATTGATAATGGAAATGATCTATTTTGTGACAGAATCAACTATTAAAACGATAATTATTGCGATTATAAAATTATTAAAAATATATGATATTCTAATGCGTTAATGATAAATTTATTATTAACACAAAATTGATCCAAGAATGTTTGTTATTCGTTGATATGTATCATCGTAGCCGATAGCCAACCTAATATGATAAAATCCATCCTTTTGCGTCTCAAGTATGGACAATGGATTGATACGGGACATTTTAGAACCGAACGACACTTTGATATCGATTGATGTTTGATTTTTGAATTTTTGTATAACAGTTTCATCGACAACAAGTACGATGACACATGGATAAAATGATTCTGCATATTTGTCCCACAATGAATTATTTTTGTTATATGGATGAATAGTTTTAACGGTTGTATTTATTTGGATCCAATCTATTATTCGAGTAGTCAAATCACTACAACGCTCAATCCGTTGCGCCATTGACGCTATATTATCATAAATAATTTCGCAATTGACAGGGCTCGTGTGCTGTCCTGTCAATTCCATCCAAATATCAACATGTTCAATGTTATAATCTGCTAATATGGCCCCACCTATAGCATTTCCAGCTGAATAATATTTTGTCAACGATAAAATGACAAAATCAACGTCATAATCAAATGGATTCAAAATCAGTTCGGTCAGCCAAGTATTATCAATTATAACGTATAATATTTTGGATAATTTTCGTAATAGTGGTATGATTTCGAAATCAAACATATATGAATGTGGATTACTCGCACTCTCTGCAAATAGGATATTAATACCATTAAAATATTTTTGCGTAAATAGATTTATCAATTCCGATGCATTTGTCACGTCAAATTCATCAACGTTTACATTTTTGTTACCATATTTTGTGGGTGCAGATAGAACTGCTGGTGTTAATGGGTATAGTTCGTTAGCGTATATGATGTTGATATTATCGTTAACATGTTTGATATATAGTGCGTTCATCAATATGCTGATTGCCGACAAACCAGAATTGGTTATTCGGCAATGTACACATTCATAACAATTCGCTAATTCACTCTCTAATTTTATGGATGACATGGATTTTCCTCTGTTGTAAATAATTTTATCGTTGATAGTTGAGAAGACAATATCCTGATTTATTTGCTGATTCATGTGTTTACTAATTATTGATAAATAAATAGACGATATGGTAGACTATGTGACCCAGATTTGTATGCATTAGTGCTAAATTGTTTTGACATGCAAATATTTGATCGTTCAATATCACTGGTAATGGATTTGAACGCGCAAATATTTGATCATTCAACGTTATCGGCAAGAGAATTGCCGCGAGATTTGAATGTTCAATGTTGCTGGCAAGAGAATTGCCGAGAGATTTGAATGTGTCAATATTTGATCATTCAATGTTACTGGCAAGAGAATTGCCGAGAGATTTGAATGTGTCAATATTTGATCATTCAATGTTGCTGGCAAGAGAATTGCCGAAATTTGAATGTGTAAATATTTGATCATTTAAATCTCTCGGCAATTCTCTTGCCAGTAACATTGAATGTGTCAATATTTGATCATTCAATGTTACTGGCAAGAGAATTGCCGAGAGATTTGAATGCACAAATATTTGATCATTCAATGTTACTGGCAAGAGAATTGCCTTGAGATTTGAATGCGCAAATATTTGATCATTCAAAGGGACTGGCAGGAGAATTGGCGAGAGATTTGAATACGTAAATATTTGATCATTTAATGTTACTGGCAAGAGAATTGCCGAGAGATTTGAATGTGTCAATATTTGATCATTCAATGTTACTGGCAAGAGAATTGCCGAGAGATTTGAATGTGTCAATATTTGATCATTCAATGTTACTGGCAAGAGAATTGCCGAGAGATTTGAATGCACAAATATTTGATCATTCAATGTTACTGGCAAGAGAATTGCCGAGAGATTTGAATGCGCAAATATTTGATCATTCAAAGGGACTGGCAGGAGAATTGCCGAGAGATTTGAATGTGTCAATATTTGATCATTCAATGTTGCTGGCAAGAGAATTGCCGAAATTTGAATATGTCAATATTTGATCATTCAATGTTACTGGCAAGAGAATTGCCGAGAGATTTGAATGTTACTGGCAAGAGAATTGCCGAGAGATTTGAATGCGCCAATATTTGATCATTCAAAGTGACCGGTAAGAGAATTGTCGAGAGATTTGAATGCGCCAATATTTGATCGTTCAAATATTGGCGAGAAATTTGAGTGTGCCAATATTTGATCATTCAAAGTGACCGGTAAGAGAATTGTCGGGATTTGAATGCGCCAATATTCGATCGTTCAAAATGACTGGCAAGAGAATCGCCGAGAGATTTGAATATGTCAATATTTTATTGTCCAGAGTGGCTGGCAAGAAAATTGCCGAGAAATTTGAATGCGCCAATATTTGATCATTCAATGTTACCGCCAAGAGATTTGAACGGGCAAATATTGATCATTATTGGCAAGAGAATTATCGTGATTTGTTATGAGAAAAAATTGATACATAAAAATATCATATATTAATTCTATCAACATAATATCATCACAATGTCAAAAAATGATCATTTACCATGGATTGAAAAATATAGACCTAAAAATTTGCAGGATTTGGTTCAAGATCCAAAATTGATTGATATATTTACTGATTACATTACTACTGGAAATATGTCACATCTTTTGTTTTACGGCCCACCAGGAACAGGTAAGACGTCCGCGATACTAGCAATTTGCCGTGAAATTTTCAAAGAATATTATTCTAGCAGGGTTATTGAATTCAATGCATCTGACGATAGAGGAATCAATGCTGTAAGAGACAAAATATCCAATGAAGCCAAAAAGATGGTGTCGAATTCAATATGTTCAGATGGTACTATGATCCCGGCATATAAAGTTATCATTTTAGACGAAGCAGATGCCATGACGGATGAAGCACAAGATGCATTGCGAGTCATAATCGAAAAATTCAGTTCGGTAACTAGATTTTGTTTTATTTGCAATTATATATGTAAAATAACAGATGCAATCAAGTCTCGATGTTATTCAGTATATTTTAAGAAATTGGAGATTCCGTGCATTATTGAAAAGTTAAATCTAATAGCGAAGAAAGAAAACATATTATTACAATCAAATATATATGATTATATTGTGGAAATTTCAAACGGCGATATGAGAAAGGCTATCATGATGTTGCAGAATTTGAAGTATTTTTATTATCTTAAAAAAAAATCATCCAGTTCGATTTGTAACTTGTCGATCAAAGAACTTAAAAATATTGATACCCTATATCGATCGGATAAATTCGATACTGAAGATATTACAGAGAAGGAAGTTTATAATTTGTTTGCATATATTGATAAAGAACATGCTGGTAAAATAATTACTAGAATTATGATTGCGAAAAGTGTATGTGAATTAGTCAAAATAGGAAAGAATATTATGGCGTTGGGATATCCAATCGATAACGTTTTATCACAAATGACTTCATTAATTTTATCCCACGACAAAATATCTGATCTCAAAAAAGCAGTCATCATAAAGTATTCGAGCAAAATTCTTTACAGAATGAAAATGAGTTCTAATGAATACATTCAATTATTGGATTATATCACATATATTAATAACATATGCAAAAGCAAAGATATATGATTAATAAATTATTAATCATATGACTTATAATATTTTGTTGCAAAGTTTCGCAATAGGATTCATTTTTTTCCATGTAGCAACATAATCATCGTGTGTAACAAGCGAAATTTTATCATTTGCGAAATAGTAATAATACATTTGTAATAACGCCAGTGTTTGTTGATCAACAAATGTTACCATGTTCGTCAAATAAGATCTAAAAAATGTTTTATCTATTTCTGCAAATAATAATGATTTTGAAGTTATGTTCTGATCGTCCAACATATCATACAAAATATTTAATGTCGCCGGATTTATTCCTTTGTATTTTTTTAGCACGAAATATATTTCAGAATTATAACTATGACTGGTCATTGGTTTGATCATATCCACTGATTCAAATAAATGCGTAACTAAATATATCATCGAAATATCTAAAGGTTCAGTTAACGGCAAAAATGTTTTGAAGATCGCAGATTTTCCAACAGATAAACATGCCAATATGCATACTATTTGTCCCATACTTATTTTTGCCAAATAAGCTTCTTGTTCGTTCAATTCTCGAGGATGGCATTTTAATCCTGCATCAGACGTCATAAAATCAATATCTTGCAATTTTGCGTGCTGTGCATAATATTTAATGATATAGCTATGGGTTATGTCGCCAGATCTATCTGTTTCGTCGCCAAATATCCATCTATCTGGATATTTTTTAATCAATCCATATCGATCACCCAACGCAAACCTACCGACACCATTATTTTGATGAAGTAATGTTTGAGCGTGCCAATCCCATTCAATTTTCTTATCAGGATTATTAATGTTGTATGTATCAATGTAGTGATTTGTAGCAGAAATAAATGCGCCAGGAGCTTCACAAATATGGAATGTTTTGATATTTTTTTGTTTACCGATAATGTCAATATTATTGTTTAAAATTTCAAACATTTTAATCCAGGCTCCCGTTAACATTTCAGGTTCATAATTTGTAGCAAGAATTGATCTGATTGCTTTATGGGGATCAACACTGTTAGTTAATTGTTCCCATGTTATTAATTCGTTCAATTTATTTGGTTTGCGGAATTTGGAACAAAAATTTTTACTCGGTCTTGTGTCCATAATCCTTTTGCAAAAATTCAACTCAGCCCGTTTTTTAATTATTTTTTGATAAAAAGGAATATCGTACAGCGCAAAAGGTGTTGTCGGTTTGATAGTGAATTTTTTAGCAGACGTTTCAAGGACACGTTTTATCGATCGAAAAAAATTAAAAGGAGCATCTTCACCTTTCAGATATGACTTATTCAGCAAATAATCAATAGTAGGAAAACTATTCGTTGCGTGCCACTGTGATGAAGGGGGAATTCCAAGTGTCGGATGTACGGATTTATTCTTCATATTCTTTGCCCAATCATCTGCCAACTTTTTGTATTTTTCGAACATATTATTTTCCGTTTTCGTTTTTGGCGTTTCAATCGTAAGATATTGAAACGTTTGTCGTCTATATAATGCTCGTAATATGTTGTAATAAGGAGTATCCAACGGTAAATTTTTTTTGAACCCTTTGACATATAAATAAATCTCAGGATTAAATGAATTACAGATAGATGCCCTAAAAAATGTATGTTCCTCAAAAAAATCTTCTAAAATTTCGAACAAAATAATCCAATTGTTCGGAACCATCAAATTGAACCTGATAAACATTGCTCCTCTGTTTCTGAGATGTTTCATAGCGGTGATAATATAAAACAAGGTCGCTTGTAAATCACATTCAGCAGTAGTCCAATTCAACGGAGATTTAAATTGATGATTCACGTCGATGCTAATAAAATCATATACCGGCAATAATTGATTTGTATTTTGTAGATATTCCAACTTGTACGATTGTCCTAAATAATCGATTGGAATTTTTTCTAATGTGTAATCGCCGGTGAAGATATCATATTGATCGTTTTCTATCAACCAACAATGATAAGTATTATATTGATACGTTTGTTGGTTTTTTTCTAAATATAATATAATGGATTCGATTGATCCTAACCTGTTCTCGAATCCAATATGTATTATGTTTTTAGTATCTACCTTCAAATGATCGAGAGATAAAAATTCCCACATACCATAAAATGTTTCTGGATAGAAAGGTTGATATAACGACATATTCGGTAAAGATGATTTCAACTGGGTAAATTTTTTGTTACTTTTTGTTAACAACGGAGTCAACATCGCGTTTTTATAATTCCGAGTTCGTATATGTTGATTATTTTCGCAAATGTCTTTTACATAACATGGGGATGCACAATCAAACCACATATTAAAAGGGACTATTTTTTCATACGGATTTTGTGTCATCAATTTACCAATATTGTCGATGTTACAAACCTCGTCAGACACTTTCTTGATCGTTCGCATAAATTTTTTATCATATTCGTCAACTTGATTGGATGTCAATAAAAAATGAGACATAGTAATAATTATTAATGTATATCACTCTAATTTTAAGTCATTAGAAATCAATTTTTAATTATAAAAAAAATCTACCGTGACAATATAAATGTCAGATAAAGGCAAAACATTCGTAGCAAAATTAGATGTCAAAGATCCGCCCAAATCGATTATTGCCAAAGAAGTTCCAAAAACCGTAATCATTGATGATGTTCCTAAAACCGTTATCAAAACAATCGATCCTAATCTCATCGAGAAAGATAGTTATTTTAAACTCGACGGTGCACAATATGCTATTGTCATAGGAATTGCTTTATCCTCAATGATGTCGTTTGTACAGATTTATAATTCAATAAGCAAAATCAATGATCAGGAAAAAAATGATTTACGCGAAGAAACGAAGGCTGCGTTACAGACGCGCTTCATTGTAATGATGGTAATGGCATCTCTCGCGATCGTCGGTGGTGTTGGATTAGGTATGTATTACAAAGATGGTAATGAATATCAGCTGTTAACATTTAGTCTTATTATTGGTGGTGTAGTAAGTATGATATACGCTCTAGTAGATAAATATGAAAACGAACCATGGATGACATATACTAAACTAGGATTGTCACTAACTTCGCTAGCTGGTTTTGTTTTACTTGGATTCTTGTACCAAACAAATAATCAAACATTGATGAGTTTCATTAAAAAATATAGATAAACTATTACATATTTTATCTACATTTTACAAGTATCTTGCATCCATCACACTTACAAATATCTAGATAAATTTTAACAAGATGGAAAAGACACAGATATTTATCAAAAAATTGACCGATAATATCATCAACGGCAATGACAAAGAACAACTATTATTTTTAAAAATCTATCCTATCTTCAAAGAAAATTTGAATATCTTTGAAGCATGGAACGACATATATATGGGGGCCAAAAAAATAAATGCTAATCGGGATAAAATTATTAATTTTATCACTCTTGCATTATATCATAATTTGATAGAGTACAAGACACGCGATATATTTGAATTAGTTAAGGTAATGCATGATGCAGGAGAGGAAGAAACATATATTAAGCGCATTAAAACTAATGTTATAAATGGTCGCTCTACAAGAGGCATCGAGAAGAATCAATTAATCAACATGATCAATAAAAAAAATAAAGAAAATATAACATATGATATGCGAAATTTTACACCTCACGAGATTGCAGTCGAACTAACAGCGAGAACGATTATGTTAATCAAAAATATGTCATATCACGAACTAATATACATATCACATCACGATAATCTCAAATTTAATGAAAATGATCCACAACATGGTCTTAAAATAATTGATGATTTTCATAAACTTAGTTATATGGTTCCAACAATGATTTTGTTAAAGGATAATACCAATATATCACGATTAAAAACGATCAAATATTTACTCAAAATTTGTTCAGAACTGAAACATTTGCATAATTATAATTCGTTATTCGCAATAGTTGCTGGATTAAATAATTTAGCCGTGCAAAAGATGACCCAACTTTGGAAACCGGGGACAACACATTATGAAACATTCAACGAATTGTGCGATTTTATTAGTCCACTAGAAAATTTTGGAAAATATCGTACTACTATCAAAAAATTGATCAAAAATAACTATGTGCAGTATTTTGGAACTGTTTTATTTGATATGAAACATACCTTAGAGAAAGAATTATATGACATCGACAACCAGGATTTTAATTGGAATGTTTGTCATAAAATAATCGACACAATAAATAATTTTAAAGATATCAATATTGATGATAAAATCAAAAATAATGATCGGATATGTGATTGGTTTTCATCGTTTGTTGTATGTGATGATGACGATAAGTTATATGATATTGCAATGGAGATTATTAATGAGAGAAAAAAAACAGATCTTTCACCACACTCCGACGCAGGATCTCCCATTAAAACAAAAAATAAACTAAACATTGGGAATATCATACACAAACACAGCCTATCAGACGGATCCGACTCAGAACACGCATCGCCTACCAAATTCGCAGAACATCGCAGAACGTTTTCACATGACGAAAATAGAAATGTCCATCTTCAACGAACGAAATCGCACAAAAAAGTTTCATCATCCCCAATGCCTCCTATAGACATGACATCGCTTCTTGAACGTTCGAACGATGGCGATTCTCCTCGGATCATTGTCACAGAATCCCCAAGAACACCAAACGATGAGAAGTCTGTCAAGATAAATGTACACTCCACTAATGATGACGCATTTTTAGAATATATATCAGATAATTATGCATCTGATGATAAAAACTCGGTTAAATTCAAGAAAAGAATATTTAGACGTAGATCATTGTCTCCATCTTCAATTGGCGAAATCAAAATAAACGAATTTGAAAAAGATATGGCAAATAGTAAACAGGTGACGTTGTGGACAGAAAAGCACGTCAAAATATGGTTAAAATTGTTAGGCATGGAAGCGTATATGGAGGCATTTGTTCGAGAAGAAATTTATGGCCAAGTTTTGTTGGAACTAACCGAAAATCATTTGAAAAACGATTTGGGCGTTTCAATTTTAGGCCATAGGTTATTGATTTTGAAATCAATAGAAACTCTCCGAACAAAAAATTTTGACTAATTTTGAGATGCACATATATATGCGTCTTAAAAAATTTGATATATTTGTTTTGCCAAAAGAATGCATTTTATCTAAAATTTATAAATCACACAATAAATTAATATTTTAGTAATTTATTGTATGCTTCTGAATCATATTCTAACGTAGACAATTTATATAGTATATGATTACTACAGACTCCTTTCATTACTTTAATTCTATCTGCTACGTTAGCGCTAAAACGAACAGATATTTTGGATAATAGAATTCTTGCCTTTTCATCTTCAACAAACGTTTCAAATTGTGCATTTAGTCGCCCAATGTTCACACCCACAAATAACGCATCATATTCTTTCACCATCTCTAAAATGATATCTTGGAATTTTTTGATTTTTTCCATACATACAAATTCTACAACGTCAACTGTTTTCTTACTAAGACTAACTATCGATTTTTGTTGTTTGTCTAAATATAATCTCAATTTCTCCCCTAATTTTCCTTCCTTGTCTGCATCAAATTTTTCAATAAAGTCTTCAATATCCGCATCACTCACAATTTGAATCTTGTCTGATATCAAATCATTTTTTGCATCGTAATACAATTTAATAGCTGATTCAGCTGCTTTGAGATTATGTTTTTTGGCAATACCTTGCATCGTTCTGGCCAATTCGTTAAGAAATTTTTTGACCACTCGTTTGGCTCTTGTTTCATTAATAAGATAAGTTGGATATTTCATTTTGCAATTTTCAGCAAATGTTCTTATCTTATCACATTTTGGTATGTTTTTACTGAAAAGACGATAGAAGATAGAATCAGGATGAGACATTTGTGACGCGATAAATTGTTTATCATTGCAATCAGTAAAGACCTTATTAAGTATCCCGGTGATGACACTTGATAAATCTGCAGTGTCGTATGTATTTTTATTAGCCTGCAGGAAACCATCTTTGTCATGCGGATAGATAATTATTTTAGTTTGATCGAGAATATATTTCAAAACGTCATAATATTTATTGATGTCAACTCCATATTGTGTCACCATAAATACGATTTTACTCAAAAAAAATATTTGTTTGTAGTTACGTTTCGTTAATAATACCTTTGTCGTCGTCATTGGTAATTCAACCTCTGCAAGTGTGTCTTCCGTTTTAATCATCATCTCAAAAAACACATCATCACCTATTTTAACGGTCTCTGCTTTGCGAATGATTATCATCTTGGATCCTTCTTTCCGAATATTATGTGTTTGCGCAATGTTTATTATCTCATGCAAAGTAACACACGGTGCCATTTCCGAACTTGTCGCCGTCACATCCGGATTATTGTTCATAAAACCTGTCACATCCTTATTTTTTAAAAATGGTCGCATCAAATCATAACTTCTGATACAAACGTTAAATTTTTCTTTGCTACTAATAATCGTCATGAAATCCCAATCTTTGATCAATTTTAACTCTAGCGCATCCATGACGGTAACATTTTTATTTTTGCATTTCTCAAAATACCTTTTTAACACATCTATCCCGAGTGGCGTACCACCTTTGACATAAATCCGTATCCCTTCCACATTAATGAGTAATTTACTAATAAATGATATCCAGGTTTTGAATTCTTTAATATAATCCCCTCTCAATTTTTCATCCGGTATGAAATCAAAATCAAACATATTTTCGAATATATATTTCTCAAAATCATAAGTTTTCGACATTATATACTAATAATGAATATAATAGTTCATTTGCGATGGGAAAAAATTTTAGTAAATCCATGCAAACTCACTCAAAATCTTTTGAATTACAATCGGAAAAGTCACCTCGACAAGTTGTACATTAAGATTTGTTCGCCACAATTTCCTAACAATATTATTACAACATACTATCATTTTATTCTGCACTTCATAACACAATTGCAGATAAATAACAGTACTCTTACAAAATTCATAGAAATCTTTCATCGCTGCCTCCAAAAATCCTAAAGAGCTCAAGAATTTTAATTTCTTTCTTATCTCCATAATCAACGATGCAGTGACATATCTCATCATGCGATGACGATAAATATCATTGCCTATCATTTGCAAATCAATATCACACACCAACATAAAAAAATTTTGGGCAGATGGTTTATCTTTAGTTAATTTCGATAAAAAAACAAAGGCATCTAACCATTCTGGTATTAAATACTGGTGGGTAACCACGATCCTTTTTTGTACTTGGTCTAACATATGATATTGGAGTTGTGTATTGTTGTCTGCGCTCATAAAATAGTAAGCTAACTCTGCGTCACTAACGATTTCTGGTAAAAAAATCTCTAATCGTGATTCATTGATGTATAATAATGGATAACTCTCCAATGGCATATCATCGTAAAATCCAATGACAATGTTTTTCAATATTTTTTTGAATTCGCCTTCTGCGATGATACATTTTCGTAAAGTTTCGAGCTCGTAGCCCGTAAAGTCTTGAATGAATAACAAATTAGTTTTGTAGGGATGTATTTCTTTTTTGCGTTTTAATTGAAACAAGAGAGATAGAAACAATTTATCAGAACTTTCAGAACTAAAGCCAAATGAAAAATTATGGTAAAAAATCGTGTATTTACAAGTTAACACAAATATCTCACTCATATTGTATGAATTTGACATCATAATACTGGATAATTTGCTTACATTGGAATTAATTAGTACTATTTTGATTACCAATCGATACCTTTTGGAAATTTTTTGAATAATCGGCCAAAACTGTTGATCGTCTGTTTTGGCCCCAATACAAACGCAAACTACATCAGCGTATCCTGTAAAACTAATTATTTGAGCAATAGTTTTACGTTGGATTTCTGACTCCATCTTTTTTGAACCTAACAATACTAATTGACAAGTTTATTAATAAAATTGTCAATTTTTTTTAACGTACAATCCTTCATGCGAGAATTGACTTTGGGGCAAGTATATAAAATCACTTTCAGCAACAACTGTCTTTTTGATGTATCCTAACGTATTGAATGCCTTACATTCTAAACTATCACAAAGTTGTCTCAGTTCGCCAGGAGTTTTTCCAGAATGAAAACAATCATCCCCACCAAACGAATCCATCTGACTATAAAATTTATAACCAGGAATATTCACAAAATTGCAACCACCAATCTTCTTCCCAACGCCAGTAACCTTATATAATTGTTTATTCAATACGTACACATCAATTAGATTTTTGTTCAAATACTCTGTTTTTTTGATTCCATGTTCATTAATATGATCCAGAATCTTTTTTGCACCGGCCTTAGAAATAATATAACCATCCATTTTTTCTAAGATCAATTTAGGACAATCAAATTTTGAAGCAGCAATCTTATCATCCATAGTGTCAGGATGATCGAGTAGCAAAAAATCATATCCATGTTCGGCCATCGTTTTCATTGTTTCCGAAAATAAACTTTCAAAATTTTCTGCTAAAGTTAACTTATCTCGCAATACCAACTTGTATTCGCATTCATCATTCAATATATTTACATGATCCATTATATTGGCGATTATTTGTCGTGAGTAGTTAAACTCGTTGTTCAAAAATAGTTTTTTCTCATAGTCATTGAGAGTTGTGGCAGTTTTGAATATCTTTCGGGTATAATGAGGTAATTTATTGTGGGCATTATCTTTGAACTTTTTCCATTGGCTAACGTTTTTGGCATCGCTAAGGATACTGATTGAAATGAATTTATTTTTAAGATCAAATTGTCCAAGATCATTTAGGCTGTACGAATTGCTGACATTAGTTTCCCATGTTTTCTTGCCAATGTGGATGCATGAAAATGTATCTAAGAAAGCAGAGACATAATTTTTAGAAACATATTCATAAGCATATTGCATCTCAAAATGGTTTGTATTGTAAAAAATTCCGACATCTTGCAACATTGATACTCTCAAAAGTGATGGGCGAAAAGAGAAATGTGGCCAATATCCGCAAGTACCGTGACCCTCGTGTCTTTCTATGAATTTTGCATATTCTTGCGTATCTTTCTCATAATATTCATGGACAACATATCGCATTCCATCTTTCGTTTTATTTAATATACCTCCACGAATACCCCGTTTATACAATTCAACTTCTGCATAATTTTTGTTAAACAAAACTTGCCCAATCATTTTGTTTTCCTGCATAATTTTCAATGATTCAGAAATATAATTCCTTTTTTGAATAAAATGAAAATCATCTTCCATATGCAAATTGTACTGGCACTTATAATCGCTTGTTTTGATATGAATAATATTCATACTCACCGGATGCCCCTTTTTATCAGCCCCTTTTAACACAAACTCAAAAAACGGATATGATTTTTTCATTTTAGCTCGGTCTTCTGCTGTCGAATTATCATCGACACATAGCCAATGATCTATCATATCTAGGTCAAGACACGTATTGATAAATGAATTCATCGTCTTCTCAAATAAATCATATCGTTTGCATGTGGTAATAGAAAACATGATCTTTCTATCGGTCTTGTTTGCAATTGTCATTATTTTCTTTTTCGGATATGACAAAAACTTATCTTTTATCATGTCTACATTGACATCTCTTATTTTTTCGGCCCAATCGCGTAAAGAAATTGGTAAATTATCACGACACAAAACGGTATTAGCGCAATTATATGAATCTTCATATCTATCCTGTTTATTCAATAATTCTGCTTTCTTAATCAATAATACGTCGTCGTAAGAAACAATTTTTTTGGAAATTTTAAGACCATTATCAATGTGAGTAATCGCTGATGCATAATTTTTCATTTTGTCTTCCAATGCTGCCATGAGATAGTGACTTTCGCGATATGATGGGAAACGCGTAAGAACTTCTCTGTAATGTTCAGTCACTATCAATTTTGAATTTTGGAACATATCCAAGTTGTTTAGTAAGTGCACTATATGCGGCGGATTAACATATATGAGACCATTTGTTTCATTCTCTAACGTCGCTGTAAATATGTAATTATATTTATCATCATCATAGATCAGATAATAATCATCAGCTGTGTTGATGCATTTGATGTCGTTATCGAATTTATAAAATGCGGAAAATTCTTTGATGTTTTCTTTGAAGCAAACTATTTTCTTGACGTTTTTAAATAATTCGTTGAGATAAGTTCTGTTACACATTTCTATTAACATATCACTATCAAGATGAATGCTCAAACGGACATCATTGTGCAATAAAACGATGTTTTCGCATTGAATTTTGATGTTGTCGTAAAAATAATTTAGCGAATTGACAAGGATTAATTGATCGATCTTTTCGCAACCCATAAATTTTTTAAAAACTGTTGGAGTAAAGCATAATACGTTCTCTAATCCAGACGGATCAATCTTATTACCAATTACGATGACCTTGAAATATTTTTTGCAATGATCGATGATGTTATAAATATCATAATCTTGCGATAATAATTCATTACCTAAATAAAAACAGCACATCTTTTTATTTTTGTCATTTAATTTTGCTTCACTGGAGATCATATTTGCTTTTATTCTTTCGATTTCATGATCAGGAACGGAGTTACTATCTAGTAATTGTTTACATATGGAGTAGGATTCTAAATATTTGCCTAAATAATGGGCGGCAATCGCTAATTCGTCTTTGCATTTGTATGTATAGACATCTTTTGTGATAAAAAGCAGACATTTTTCAGGATAGGGTATTGTAGCTCCCTTTTTAGCGTAAGAATAGCATTTTTGAAAATCGTTTTGGATGCGATAGTGTGTCGCTATTCGACATAACGGTTCTGCTCTGTCTTTGCAAAAATTATATGCGTCGAGATAAGCTTGTTCTATTTTGTGCCAAGGTTCTTCTAATCTTTCTAATCCTTCGGCAATTCGGTAATACGAATAATAAACTTCCTCATACCATTTACCCATTGCGATTCGTCGTTGATACATCTCAATACTTTTACGGGTATCACCATGATCAAAATAACTTTGGGCGCAATAAAATATATTCCTATCCTTATTTGGATCATCTGGAAAAAACTCTTCGAATACTTTGGCATCATTCAAATATTTATTAGGATTAGCACTACGAGCCCCCATTCTTCGCGAATCAATAAAATAATCGCCTTTAATCGCCTCACATGTCGCATTTGCCTTTTTAGTTGTTGGATATTCATGCAACGGACCAACATAATGCCATGCTAATGCTGTATCGTTTTTGAATATTTGATTTCGCATATACGTAAAATTTTGACCGATTCGGAGCATGTAGCTGTCTGCAGTTAGATTTTGTGGTATTATGAAATCGCCCATAGGTAAATCATCCGCGTCGATCACCCAAATGTATTCTGATTTCCCAGCGCATAATTCTAAAGCATATGTTCTGTTCCAGCCAAAGTGAAAAAATGAATATTTTTTGTACAACCCTTTATGGCACGTACATGTTCGAAATTCATGCACAACAACTTCTCCTGGTATGTTTTTTTCAGCGAAGAATTCGTTAATTATTTGAATAGTATTATCAGTTGATCCAGTATCATTAATAACATAGTAATCGATATGTTTGTATACGCATTCCAACGTTTCTCTGATAATATGAGATTCGTTTTTAACAATCATATTCAGACATACTCTTGGTTTTGTTGTCATAGTATATTATCGATATATATTTTATACTTGATAATCTGCGTAAAAATTGATTTTTGTATTGATTGAACATATAATCATTAAAAAGATCATAATGGATACCGTTTCTTTTACTGATATATTAGTTAACGTTGTGGTTCCACTTTTAAGTCCGATAGATTTGTATAATTTGAGTTGCGTATGTCGACATTATGCCAAAAAAATAGGTGAAAATGATTTTAAGGCGCGAGTTGATTCAGAAATTGAAAAGAGATTGATGGTTGTATTTCGGGAGAATTATGTTGAGTTCAAAAAGTTAATGAGCAAGTTTAACGCGATGGTTGTTGGATTATTTGTGGTACAATCGATGTTTGACGAGGACTGGCATGATTTTTCTGTCGATATAATATCAGATGGCGAAGATCGATATGCCATCATATATCGATTTCTTGATAATTGTTCTTTTGGTAGCGTTATGAAAAAAGGGGACTCTTATTATTGTTTCACGATTGGTATTTTTAGTGTTAGATTATCGTATATTTATCAAAAACAGCTACAGGTTCAAAAATATGATATAAATAAATATGCGTATCAATACACAAATTTTGGACACAATATTCGAATATACAGCTTTAAAAATCTTGTAAATAGAGTGATGAACATCGACGTTGAATATGGTTTTGATTATTTTGCAGCGTATCATGACAAAGGATTTAGATTTTATTTGACTAGTGATAAAACGAAAAAGATCTTATCAAATGCGGAATTGCAAAATATGTTTGATTCGCCAACGAATGTAACAGTATCACAAATTGCGCCATCATGTGATATCAAAACAAATGATATGACACATAGATTTATTGTTCAAAAAGATGAATTAATCAGTCGCGTCCAAATTGCTCCAATGGAAACTGAAGATATAGTTGCATATCGGATCTGTGATGGATCGTTATACGAAAAAAATGTGTTTACAATGTTGCGAACGTGCAAACGTTAATTGTGTAACAAAATTATTATCTCCGAATCTAAAGCATTTGCATAGTAATATTGGGGTAATTTTTTTGCACGAAAAATGATAAAATATTGATCAATGATTGATATTTTATTTAGAAAAAAATTGATTTTCTCATCCTTAGAAGTTATCTACATTATTGAAGTTAATAATAAAATGGATTACTACCCTGGCGACGTATTTGTTAACGTCATAAAACCGTTATTGTTACCGATGGATTTATATAACATGTCCATCGTGTCCAAGTATTATGCGAAGAATATTTGCGAGAGTGATTTTAGAAAACGAGTTGATCATGAAGTAGAAAGGAGAATGATGGAATGTTTTGGTGATAATTATGAAAATTTGTTAGAGTTGTTGATAACATCTGACGCAATTGTTGTGGGATCGCTAGTTGTGCAATGTATATTTGGCGAACGTTGGCAGAACGTCACAATAAAAATAATTGTTGATGCACCCAGTTTAAAAAACGGATTGTCGTTTTTTTTGGAACACCATTACAACTTTGTCGGATATGATTTTGGGGTACACGGTATTATGGGTATACATTGTTTTACTGCCGGTGATTTCAAAATTGGGTTGGTATGTCTTAATCTTACTAAATATTACGATTCAGAATATGATATCCATAAAAATATATATCAATACAATAAATTAGGACCAAAATTACAGATTCATAATTTTAAGAATTTTATGTATCGATGCACTGATATTCGAAGCTACGATGAACGACGCGAGATAAAAAAGAATTTAGAATATTTCAAAAAGTATTACACGCAAGGATTCAGATTTTATTTATCAAACGACAAAACAATAAAATTATTATCGAACATTGAATTGCAGAATCTTTTGGACAAGCCGATATCAATATCTATAACACCAATTGCGCCAGAAAATAAAATCAATTTAGTTTCCCATTGCACAATTTTATCGTTGATGGCGATAAAATAATAAGTCGCATTCAAGTTATCCCATATACATTTGGAGATACGGTTGCATATCAAATTCGTGATGGAATTCTACCCAAAAACATATGCATGTATCATTGCACAGATCGTAATATCTGTGCAACACGATTGTTATTCCTTAATCAGAAACATTTACATAGCAACTGTACAGATGTGATTATTTTGAATGAATCAAAATATTAATTATTGATTAATATTTTGTTCTTTTTGCAACAACAATAAGCTGTTTGGAGACTTGAGCACATAAATCTTCATAAATTTCTTGATATCGCACTGAATGGACTAATATTGGCACGTTCGGAGTCTTATCGATGCAAACTTTACGAATCTCGGGCATTGAATGGACCAATATTGGCACGTTCAAAGTCTTGTCAGTACGAACTTCTGCAAACCTCTTGGCATCACATTGAATGGACCAATATTGGCACGTTCGAAGTCCTGTCGATACAAATCTTTACAAATCTATTGACATCACATTGAATGGATCAATATTGGCACGTTCAAAGTCTCGTCAATGCAAATTTATTGACATCACATTGAATAGACAAATATTGGCACGTTCAAAGTCTTGTCAATGCAAACTTCCACAAATCTCTCGACATCACTTTGAATGGACCAATATTTGCACGTTCAAAGTCTCGTCAATGCAAACTTCCATAACTCTCTTGACATCACTTTGAATGGACAAATATTTGCACGTTCAAAGTCTTGTCAATACAAATTTTTACAAATCTATCGACATTACTTTGAATAGACCAATTTTTACAAATCTATCGACATCACATTGAATGGACCAGCATTCGCACGTTCAAAGTCTTGTCAATGCAAACTTCCACAATTCTCTTGGCATCACTTTGAATGGACCAATATTGGCATATTCAAAGTCTCGTCAATGCAAATCTCTACAAATCTATCAACATCACTTTGAATGGACCGATATTTGCACGCCTAAAGTCTTTTCGATGCAAATCTCTTGACATCACTTTGAATCGACCAATATTGGCACATTCAAAGTCTCCTCGATGTGAAACTTCACAAATCTCTCAGTATTACTTTGAAAGGACCAATATTGGCACATTCAAAATCTCCTCGATGCAAAACTTCACAAATCTCTCGGTATTACTTTGAAAGGACCAATATTAGCATATTCAAAGTCCTATCGATGGAAACTTCCACAATTCTCTTGACATCACTTTGAACGAACCAATATTTGCACGTTCAAAGTCTTGTCAACGCAAACTTCCACAAATCTCTTGACATCACATTGAATAGACCAATGTTTGCACGTTCAAAGTCTTGTCAATGCAAACTTCCACAATTCTCTTGACATCACTTTGAACGAACCAATATTTGTACGTTCAAAGTCTTGTCAATGCAAACTTCCGCAAACCTCTTGACATCATATTGAATGGACAAATATTTGCACGTTCAAAGTCTTGTCAATGCAAACTTCCGCAAACCTCTTGACATCACATTGAATGGACAAATATTTGCACGTTCAAAGTCTTGTCAATGCAAACTTCCGCAAACCTCTTGACATCACATTGAATGGACAAATATTTGCACGTTCAAAGTCTTGTCAATGCAAACTTCCGCAAACCTCTTGACATCACATTGAATTGACCAATATTTGCACGTTCAAAATCCTGTCAATGCAAATCTTTACAAATCTCTTGACATCACTTTGAATAGACCAATATTTGCACGTTCAAAGTCTTGTCAATGCAAATTTATTAACATTATATTGGCATGGACCAGCGTTCGCTCATTCAGAGTCTTGACAATGTAAATCTTTACAAATTTCTTGACATCACATTGGGTGGACAAATATTGGCACATTGAAAGTCTTGTCAATACAATCTTCGCAAATCTCATGACATCACTTTGAACGGATAAATATTGGCGCGTTCGAAGTCCTGTCAACGCAAATCTCTTGACATCACTTTGAATGGACAAATATTGGCGCGTTCAAAGTCCTGTCAATGCAAATCTCTTTACATCACTTTGAATGGACAAATTTGACACGTTCAAAGTCTTGCCAATGCAAACTTCCACAAATCTCTTGACATCACATTGAATGGACAAATATTTGCACGTTCAAAGTCTTGCCAATGCAAACTTCCACAAATCTCTTGACATCACATTGAATGGACAAATATTTGCACGTTCAAAGTCTTGTCAATGCAAACTTCCGCAAACCTCTTGACATCACATTGAATGGACAAATATTTGCACGTTCAAAGTCTTGTCAATGCAAACTTCCACAATTCTCTTGACATCACTTTGAATAGACCAATATTTGTACGTTCAAGGTCTTGTCAATGCAAACTTCCACAATTCTCTTGACGTCACGTTGAATAGACCGATATTTGCATTGACAAGACTTTGAATAGACCGATATTTGCACGTTTGCATTGACAGGACTTTGAATAGACTGATATTGGCACGTTCAAAGTCTTGTCAATGCAAACTTCTACAATTCTCTTGACATCGCTTTGAATAGACCGATATTGGCATGTTTAAAGTCTCGTCAATATAAATTTTCGCGAATCTCTTGACATCACTTTGAATAGACCAATATTTGTACGTTCAAAGTCTTGTCAATGCAAACTTCCACGATTCTCTTGACATCACTTTGAATGGCCAATATTGGCACATTCAAAGTCCTATCAATGCAAATTTCCACAAATCTATTGACATCACAATTGAACGGACCAATATTGGCACGTTCAAAATCCTGTCAATGCAAATCTTTACAAATCTCTTGACATCACATTGAATAGACCAATATTGGCACTTTCAAAATCCTGTCGATGCAAATCTTTACAAATCTCTTGACGTCACTTTGAATGGACTGATATTGGCACGTTCAAAGTCTCGTCAATGTAATTTTTTGCGAATTTCTTGACATCACTTTGAATGGACAAATATTGGCACGTTCAAAGTCTCCTCAACGCAAATTTATTGACATCATATTGGATGGACAAATATTGGCATATTAAAAGTCTCGTCGACGCAATCTTCGCAAATCTCACGACATCACTTTGAACGGATCAATATTGGCACGTTCAAAGTCCTGTCAATGCAAATCTCTTGACATCCACATTTAATAGATCGATATTGGCACGTTTAAAGTCTTGTCAATGCAAATCTTTACAAATCTCTTGGTATCACTTTGAACGGATCAATATTGGCACATTCAAAATCTCGTCAACATAAACTTCTGCAAATCTCTTGACATCATGTTGAATAGACCAACATTAGCACGTTCAAAGTCCTGTCAACGTGAATCTTTTCAAATCTCGACACATTTCAAAGTCTCATCAATGCAAATCTCTTGACATCATATTGAACGGACCAATATTGGCGCGTTCAAAGTCTCATCAATGCAAATCTCTTGATATCACATTGAACAAATCAATGTTGCCAAGTTCAAATCTTGTCAACATAAGTCTCTTGACATTAAAGTCACATTAGAAGCAAATCTCCCAACATTGCTTTGAATGATATATTTTCTTCTAATGCAACGTCAAAACAAATAAAATTGATAATCAAAACGTTACAAAAACCATTTCCATAACGATAAAATATCATTATGGAAATCGCATTTTACGGCGACATATATTCTGTCATTAAATCGATCTTACTTCCAATTGAATTACGTAACTTGATACTATCATGTAAATCTTTAGCAAAAAGATAACAAAAAAGGAATTTTGATAACAAAATAATGAAATTACGAAAATTTATTAGCTGGCAGTGAGATATACGACAGAAGATCATATGGATGGAATTTGATATATAAAATTTGTAGTCACAGGTTTCTCACTAATATTTATCCTTCAGTTTGCCATGGAAATAGAACTTGGTGTAGTGTATGTTTTTATATCCTGGATTAGATCATTTGCGAAGTGGCAACAATCTATTCATTCTTTCAAAAAAACATAAGTTTGATTACATAATCGAATTTACGTTTCAAAAAATTGATAATTGTATTATTAGGATGCGCTAATATGATGAATAAAAGTAACTCAATGGACGACGTTCTTTTTAGTGGCATATTCCGTGATGCTATAAAACCATTATTGTTACCAATGGGTTTGTACAATATGTTTGCCACATGCAAATATTATGCCAAAAATATTACCTACCAAGATTTCAAAATTCAAGTTATCAAAGAAATAAACAGGCGATTGCGTGAAATTTATGGAAAGAATTATGTCGAAACTAAACAAAAGTTGAAAAGATCAGGGGCGATTATCGTAGGTTCTTTTATTACTCAATGTGTTCTCGGGGAATATTGGGACAGTAACGTTGATATTTGCGTCGCCATTAACGCAAACAAATTTTTACCTAAAAATTTCGAACTTTTTTGTTATCCTGAAACAAAAGACAGTTACGGTTTAACAATCCCACCACCTCTTGATCATCCTGACACAGAAAGAATTGGCTTGAAAGAATTGAGAACTTTTTTTATAAAAAATCGTTTTAAAGTAAAATTAATGGGCATCGACACAAATAATATCCTTGATCACGTAAAATATCATTATCATTACAACATATGTAAAATCATTTATCAATTCAAACATATTGATTCAGATTCAAATGATCTATCGACGAATAATTTACAAATCTATAATCTTGACGATATTGTGCACAGACGTACAAATATTTGCGCAAATGCACCGTTACATGGCGATCATTTCAAGAAGTATTACGTAAGAGGATTTAATTTTTACTTGGCAGATGATAAGGAAAAGAAAATACTATCCACATCAGATTTGCATGAGATCATGTGTCTCAGCATGCCAATTAATGTGACAAAAATTGATTATCAAACAAAATCTGAGTCGATATTTCCCACACGAAAAATAAGAGCATATGATTATGTTTATACGTACACGATTATCAAAAATGAAATATGTTGTTACCATGGCAACCCATCTTCTGGAATAATTCGATTATACAAAATACATAAAGTCAAAATACCGGATAATCTAGTTCTCAAAAATTGTCGACAATGTTCTTCATGTTTCACCGAGTTATTATTTCCAAATCAAAAACATCTACATAGTAACCTTGGTGTATTCATCCTAACAGAAATATAAATTCAATTACATAATCCAATTTATATCTCAAAACAAACTACTTGCATCGTATTGTATATCTGAATCAACCGCTTTACTACTAGCGACATATTCAGAAACTATCAACTGGGGCATAACTTGGAACTGTTTCAAATTCATTTCTCGATGATAATGAAACATTAAATAATCTATCCCATGTCTTATCCCATTGTCACTTATAAAATTCAAAAATTTTTTCGCTCCAGCCTTAGTCACCAAATAGCCAAATGTACCTCCAATGTTTTGATTTGTATCATATTCCTTAATAGTTATTACTCTATCTTCATTCATTTGTTTAGTGTCATGATAACCAAAATATATAATATCCCATTCTACATCTTTCATTTTTTCGATAACTAAATTCATTTTTAGGACAAAGTTCTGCGCAATCTCAATGTCATCCTCTAAAATCAAATATCGATCGTAAGTGTCATCTGACACCAACTGGCGCCACAATTTACAATGACTCAGAGCGCATCCAATAACTCCTTTTCGTGATTTAAAATCATTCCCTGCGAACAATTCTTTGATTTCATCAGTCGCCTCTAAATTCTGACCATCAACTGCTTCGAAAAAATCGGTGTGCTCTAATAAATCTTCTCTCATCAACTGTTCCATAACCATCTTTTTTCTGTCCGGCCTTCTAACTAAATTTACACATTTGATGCGAACTTTTTCATCATAAGTAAGATAAGAACCAATACTATCAACAGTAAAAATATTTCTATCCTTCAATCCGATCATCTTAATATTATCACATCTAGCAAGCCATGCGTTTTCATATCCTACAAAATTATGGGCACATAATAACTTAGAACACGTATCATACATATCAATAATATTATCGCAATATTTATTTGTATTCAAAAACATAACCTTACAATCTTCATTTTTCTGGCAAAACAAATGAATAAGATCAAAACTAGCAATTTCTGTCAACGCAACATCTTCAGAATAATTAATCATAACAATCTTGTCTTGCCAAATGACATCGCACATCAACGAATAATTCTTGCAGCCGATGTTAATGATATATACATAATCAAAATCATCAATCAGACTGTTTACGATTATTTTTTCGATTGTTTCGAGTAATAAGTTAATTTCAGCTGCGTATGTGTGGATGAAGCAACCGTTATTTATTTTTTTATTGATTGTTTGATGAAAGTATTTATTGTATTTGACATCGAGGTCTGATGGATTGTATGTAAATTTGAATTCATTTTTTAGGGTGCGTTCGAGTGTTGGGAAAAAGTTGTAATAATCTAGCACTCGCTGCTTTTCTCGTTTGATATACGGTAAACGTTTGGACCATTCGTCAGTGATGATAGCGTTGCGCATAATTTGATAGGATTTTTCAAAGTCATCAACATCTAATAGTATGTACGATCGAGGGTCAATCCAATCGCTAAGATTAGGACAGCCCCAATAAAAACACAAACATTCGCAAATCAAAGATTCCCATATTTTCTCAGTAACAAAATTATGTTCTGCATTATTCTCCATCATAAAATAGTACTTGTAAGGCATAATAGCTGCATCTTTGTTATTGTGCGGATGCGGTCCCATGTAGTTTTTAAAGTTGTGGTGATTATCATGATTGTAAACATGTATCTTAACATCCTCATCATTCTTTGCTTCTACAAATTTCAAAAAATCGATTCGCAAAATATGTCCTGGATCATAATATTTAGAACTACATATTGATGATATCACTTGATTTTTGCTAATGTGTTCCATACTTTTGAACTGCGAATAGGTTGTTGCCAGTTGCCAAAATGTTGTGTTCAAATATCTTTCATGGTAGCGAACTTGCAAAAATTTAGCGTCGTCAGGTCTGGCCCACTTGCCCCATGTTTTCACACCCCAATTACATTTATCATCATAACACCACGGTTCCATCCTTATAATGATAGTCCTATCAGGAACGTAATATTCATTATCGGATAATGGTTTGTTAACAATGACAAAAAAATCTGCATTGTTGCCAGCAGTGATCTCAATATCATTCCATTTATAATCACCCTGCGACATTCTATTCCAATCTTTACATAATTCATCACTTGTGCACCAATTACATAATAATTTGACTCTAAATTTATTATGTCTCTTTCGTACATACAATCCATGTTCTGCGTTCGTTGCATGTAGCACATCAGCCATTTTACTTTTAAGAAATCCTAACGTATTAAATCCTGCGCATCCTGTTCTATCGGCTTGATTTTTCAGATGATATATATTGTTTGGGTTAACATATTGAACGTCATTGCCACGAGAATCTAAACCAGGAAAGAAATCATAATCATTGAACGTTACTGCATCTGTTCTTTTTTTAACATACAATCCATCATCAGTGCCAAAGTACTTGCTCGGATGCAGTTCACAGTTAATGCTGAATTTGATAAATCCTAATGTATTAAAGCCCATATATTCATTGGAAGAATCGCATATATGTTTCAAGTCATCAATACTTTTTTTACCGACAAACATGGAATCATAACCGTGTGAATCTAATGCAGGATAGAATATGTATTCTGAATTATTCATCGTTATATAATATATAACATTAAATATTTCGTTACAATCGAGCGCTTAATCGCTTGATTCTTCTATCGATTCTTCAGATGATTCTTCTGTTGGTTCTTCTGATTCGCTTGATTCTTTTTTATTTTTTTTGCTAATAACCTTCTTTTTAGGAACATCATCTGATTCGCTCGATTCTTGTTTCTTCTTTTTACTTATCGTCGATTTTTTTGCGACTATCGTTTTAGTTTTTTTAGGTTTATCATGTGCAAACATACAATCCTCGTTGGTGCAATTTTCGCCAAATCTACATTGGATCACTCTCTCTTTGCTTTTTTTATCATGTGCATATGTACAATTTTCGTTAGTACATTTGTCGCCAAATTTACATTTAATTTGAGTATCTATTTTTTTAATCTTTTGTGTGTCACTTTTTTTAATCTTTTGCGTGTCAGTTGGATGTGCAAAGGTGCATTTGTCATTTGTACATTTAGTACCAAATTTGCAAGCGACTTTGGGTGTATTTTTGTTGTGTACAAATTTACAATCAGGTCTATTACAATTTTCGCCGAATTTGCAAGGAATACTTTCGTGTACAAAAGGGCAATTTTCTTTGTTGCATTTTGATCCGAATTTACAGGTTACACTAGTTTGACCGTGTGCAAATTTGCAGTTGGGTTTCTCACACGATGTTCCGAACTTGCACATAACAGGGGTACTTGATCCATAATTATATACTGGTGGTTTGGTACTTTGTCGTTGCATTTTTGATAATATATTAGGGTAAAACGTACGCGAAAGCCTTTATTTTTTCAATTTTTTTAAAAAAATTGAAAAATATATTTTCAGGAGGTTCCATGATATTTACATCATATCACAACCAAATCAACAACAATGTGTGCTTGCAAATTCACTGAAATTGTTACTCTTCCTATTGACGTATGTACACTTATGAACAAGAAAGGAGCTTCTGTTTCTGGAATACAAATCATCTTCTCCGTGCCAGAAGTACCTTTGCCGAAAGACACAGTGACAATTGTGTTACCAGCAGGAACTGAATTAAAGGCAATGATCGCGAATAGCAACAAGATTTGGACACTTATAGTTCCAGAAAGAACATTGTGCGAAATTCCAAACAACACAGCAGTTACTTTTTATGAAAAAATGACAATGTTGATCAGTAGCAGCAACACAAAACCGGAAATGCCTGTAATTGCTTACAACGTTTCATTTCCAAAAGGAACATTGTTAGGGATCAAGGACAAACTTCGAGAAATCTCCGTAGATTTGTTTAAAACGATTGTATTGCTTCCAAACACTAAGATCATTGTCTTGCCAGAAACGTTTACTTATTTTTCGCATGAGAAAGTTGTCTATCGCAGCAAAACTGATGAAGAACAAATTGCTTACGTTCCACAAAACTAAAATTGTCTTGAAAATTATTAATTAACATAAACAATTTGACATTTTATTGGGTTGTTCTTGATTCAAAAAGATGATATGATCAGTAGGATGTTTGTATTCTTTCATTTCGTTACCACATAAAAAGAGTTTTTCTTTGAAATCGCCAAATCCATCACCATTTTTAGAACTGACATATGCAAATCCGTCAACATTATTAAATCTTAGACTGACTACTTTTTTAATATTTTCTAACGTGTCCAAAGTCACCAAATCCATTTTGGTGCCAATGACAATAACTTTAAATTCTCGAATATACATGTCTTCTCGAACTTTTTTGAGGTAAGTCTCTATCTTTTCGAACCCTATGTAATTTTCGCTCATCAAATCAATGGTTGATAGGTCAAATACTAATAATATTATATCTGCATTTCGATAATAAATTGGAGCTAGTGCCATAAATCGTTCACTTCCTGCTGTATCCCATATTTCATATTTAATATCATTGCAATAATATGTGAAGAAACTGGCGCCGATCGTGGATTCAGAAATGGTAAATATATCTTCTATGAGACGGCAAATTATAGATGTTTTCCCTGATGATATTTCTCCTAGTGTGACTAGTTTTAATTTTGTTTGCGACATTATTGTTATAATATATTATATTACGAGCAATGGATGTGTGTTACGATAAAAAATTGAATGGATATGCAATCTCCGGCCAATTAAAATTCTTGGCCGCAACTTTGCATGTAATTTTGTCAATCAATCGAATTGATATGCAAATCTCCAGCCGATCAGAATTCTTGGCAGTAACGTTGTGTAATTTTTAAACGACAACAATAAAATTGATTATTTAAATATTTATGACTAACTGAATATCAATTAGTTATAAATATGAATATCGTGCTATTCGGAGACACATTTCCTAATATTCAACGTTCTTTACTTCCTGTTAATTTATATATGTTATCGTTAACATGCAAACAATATCATAAAATAATTACAAAAGACAATATCAAAAAAAGTATCATCTGTGAAATCAATCGACGATTAAATTCGATTTTTGATGACAAATACGTTGAATTTATGCGACTGTTGAATGATGCAAACGCAACGATTATGGGATCTTTTATTACACAATGTATGCTTGGCGAATCATGGGAGGATACGCAAATTCATATCGTTATCAAAAAGGCCGAAATTAATGTTTCAATAGTTGGTGCGACAAAAACTTACAGACAAAATTGGGACAATACGATGGTTTTTTTGCATAAATATCGCATGAATCCTCAAGCAATTATGGATCCAAATAAAGGAACGCATTTTATGCAGTACAACATCAACGGGATTCTAATAAAATTATTTTTAGTGCACGATGATTATACGTATAATATCAACATTAAAAATATATACAACATCGCGACCAATCGTTTAATAATAAATAACACACACGATACTTTCACCAAACGTATAAATTTGTATCGGGATAATGGAGATATGATGGATCCTGCAACGTTTTTTAAAATGTATCTGCGAGGATTTCGATTTTACAGAGACAATATGATGATGTCTAACGAGGCAATTCATAATTTGATATACAAAACGATCAAAATAAAAGGAAAAAGAAAACGCGAAGAATGTGAAAGTCATGTTAACAGAGGCAAATTTATGATTAAGAACGGCATCATATATAGTTGGACACCTACAGAAAATAGAGAAAGATATAAACCATATCCTGTGTTTGATATTGATACCAAATCACCGTACTATACAATCGTGACTGATAGTAAGCTGCCACAATGTCACGTGCAAATAAGCAAATGCATAAATCATGATTGTATAACCAAATTATTATATCCTAAGCTTGAACATTATCATTGTACTTGCGCACGTGAGAAAAAATTTATCTTGATTCCAAAATATTCATAAATAATACATTTAAGCAATATTTAATTATTTACAGTATAATATGAATTTTTTTTTATTCAAAGATATATTCACCAACATCCAATATTTTCTCTCCCCCATCGATCTCTATCGATTATCACAAACGTGTCAACGATGTAACAAAATCATCACAAAAAATGACATTGATACTAGTATCATCAGCGAAATAAATCGGCGATTGAACGTCATTTTTGGCAGAAATTATATTGAGTTCATGAAAACATTACGATCTGTAAATGGAGTTTTGGTAGGATCATTTATCGCGCAATGTATCCTTGGCGAAACATGGGAAGATGATGACGTTTGCATACATGTTGAAAATCCAGCCAAGATGTTTGCAGCGAGTTTAGAAAGGCAACAAAATTTTGGATTAGAAGAGAATGGAGATGAAATTTTGAAATTTTTGATCGACAAAGATTATTTAACGGCATCAATATGCCGCGATAGTTATCTGCCCTGGGACCATCACAATCGCGTAAAATTCCAGGTCCGCGAAACTTTTTTTACTCTGAAATCGTTACAAAACAAATTATCACCGATTAGTACTAAAGATTACATACTTGATCGTTATGATCGTAATTATGCCAAAAATTTTTACAATCCTCGATCTGGTGAATTGTACGTCCACCGAATAGATGAAATTTTTGCGAAATATACAAATTTATATTTCAAAGGATACATTGCTACTCCAGAGTCTTTTTCCAAAATGTGTAATAGACGATTTAGATTTTATAAATCGGATGTCGATAAAAAAATGATGTCGGTCAATGATGCATATTGTCTGGTTTATAAACCTATCTGGATAAAAGGAATGAAATCAAAAAACGCATGTGAAAAATATTTGAGTAATCATGGATTCAAAATAGATAATAACGTAATTTATGCTGAAAAATTTTTAAGCAACGGTCGAATCTCGCAACCTCTATTCTATATTGATACAACATCAATAGGTAACGAGAACATAATTGATGCCACGAATATGAGCATAGATAAATGTGATCCTCAAATAGATTGTATTACAAGGTCGTTATATCCTGAAACGAATCACTATCATGGCAGATATTTTGAAGATTACATATATAAGATTCCTGTTATTTTTATTCCAAGCTACGAATAAAAATTGATTTTACAAAAACATTTATGATTAACTATTTAGCTAATCATAAATATGGATATTGTATTACTCGGGGATTTGTTTGTTAACGTCATTGTTCCGATTTTGATCCCAATAGATCTCTATCATCTAGCGCAAACGTGTAAAAGTTGCCAGAAAAAAATCAAAATTTCGCACGTCAAAAAAAGTGTAATCAATGAAATTAATAGAAGACTATACAATATCTTTAACGATGATTTTGATGATTTTAAAAGTGCGATGCGAGGATCAGGTGCGATTATTTCTGGTTCTTTTATCATTCAATGTATATTAGGCGAATATTGGCGAGATAGTGATATTGATATCTATGTGAACACCAAAATGTTTGAGGACTTTCATAATCCAAATCATATGACGTATGACTTTCTAAATAAAAAATCTGAAGATTCGGACTTGAGTGAACATGAGGATTCAGTGAGCGATGCAAATATATTGAAATATATGACGCGCAAAAATTATTTTTTAGAACACACCGCGTTAAACTATGATGGTTTGCCTGCATATATAATAGATTTTAAAGTTCATAAAACTAAAATCCAATTTATCGGCGTCCCAGAACGAAATATAGTGATGCACATAATCAACAATTATGATTTTGATATTTGTAAAAATGCGTACAAATTTGATGATATTTTCGATGGCGAGACAAATTTATTCATTTATCGATTGAATGATATATTTTGCAGATGTACAAATTTTGCACCCAAATCTAATCTGGAAAGAAATATCAAACGTTATCTAAAATATCATCGACGAGGATTCAACTTTTATTCTTATAATAAAGACAATATGATTACACGCAGTAACATATGGGATCAAATAAATATCAATATCATCAAAATGACGCCCATTCGCAAAACATATCGTGAATGCAGATCGATAATGTCAAAAGATTATGAATTCACATGCTGCGAAGACATAATTATGTATAAAGATACGTGTCATGCCAAAAATATATTTAAATTGCAAGATACAAAATTATTGGATACATACATTTATAGATGTCATAACAATGGTTTTGATTGTCTGTTTGATTATCATTATCCAAATATTTGTCATTTACATTTATCCCATATGGAACAAAAAAATTTAACTAACGCAGTATTGGTTTTAGATGATTTTTATTTTGAATAAAAATTGATATTTTATCTGTCATGTTGTGATTAATTGGTAATTGATTACAACAATGGAGGTCATATTATTCGGAGATATATTTGATAACATTTTGATATCAATGTTAATTCCAATAGATTTATATAATCTGGTGCAAACGTGTAAAAAATATCAAAAAAAGATTAGTATGTCACATATTAAAAAAAGTGCTATTTGTGAGATAAATAGACGACTACATATCACATTTGGTGATGAATTAAATGGATTTAAGAATGCAATGCGAGAAGCAGATGCGACTATTTCGGGATCATTTATCATTCAATGTATTTTGGGCGAGCATTGGGGCGGAAGTGATGTTGATGTGTACGTTGACAAGAAAATGTTCATGCAATTCCTGATGCCAGAATACTACGCCGCAGTTTATGATCAATCAAGATACAAAAAAATTCGTTTTCTCGATAGCGATGAAGAATCTAGCACTGAATCTTCACTCGATTCAGAATTAAGCGAATATGAAAATGAACATATAAATATGTTGCAATATATGAACGACAAAAATTATTGTGTTGAAAAAATACACAAAGATTATCATGGTAATCCTGGAACTATTGTTGATTACAGAATCAATGGAACTAAAATTCAATTTATTGGCGAATCGTTGCAAAAAAATTTCGTAATATCTGGGTATGATTTTAATATTTGCAAGAATGCATACAAATTTAATGATATGTTTGATGGTCCCACAAATTTATCTATTTATCGAATCAATGAAATATTTACCAAGTACACAAATTTCGCACCATTGTATGATTTAGAAAGGAATATTAAACGTTATTTAAAATATAGTAAGCGAGGATTTGAATTTTATTCATGTAACAAGGAGAATAGAGTAACAAATAGTAACATATGGGGACATTTAAACGTTGATATAATCAAACTTGCTCCGATAGAGAAAAGAGACTTTTGCAAAGCCCGAATGAGGAATCACGAAGAATATTATTTTGCGTGTTACATGAATACCGTTTATTCGTTCGCAAGACAATTTGTAAAAAAAATGCCATTGTTACACGTGTGCGACAAAATATTAACGATCGATGGTATTGATCTTTATCCATGTCATAAAGATAATTTTGGGGCTGAATGTTTATTTAACCATATCCATCCTAATGTTGATCATTTTCACGCAAAAATTAATAGAAAAAGTGCTATATTTTTTTTAGACGATTTTGATATTGCGTTGTCTTAATAAAAATTGATCTTTAACTATGTTATGATTAATCAATAATTGACTAATCATAACAAATGGAAATTATATTATTTGGAGACATATTTGATGACATATTGCCAATGTTGATCCCTATCGATTTATACAATTTGGTGCAAACGTGCAAAATATATCAACAAAAAATTAAAATGTCACATATCAAACTAACTACCATTAATGAAATAAATCGACGATTATTCGAAATGTTTGAAGATGATTTTGATTCATTTAAAAAGGCGATGCGAGAATCGGATGCAACGATATCGGGATCGTTCATCGTTCAATGCATTTTGGGTGAGAAATGGAGTAACAATGTTAATATATATGTAAGCTCAAAAATATATGGTGAATTTATCATGCAAACGAAACAAGAAACCATAAATATTTTGGAATATATGAGAGAGAAATACGAGCTCAGTAAAAACTCGCGCAAAGAATATGATAAACAAATTATCGGTGTGTCTTATGTCAACGGTAAACAAATTCGATTCATAAATATACAGAACGAAAAAATCGAATCATACATGAAGAGAGAATTTGATTTTAATATTTGTAAAAATTCATATGTGAACAACAACGTTAAAATTTATCAAATAAACGAAATATTTACCAGACACACAAATTTTGCACCAAAATATGATTTGATAAAGAATATGAATAGATACATAAAATATCACAAGCGCGGTTTCAATTTTTATCTTGACACAAGATACAATCTGGTAACAAATCATAACATATGGGACAATTTTAGAATAGATATAATAAAAGTCACGCCAATTAAAATATCTTATGACAAATGCGGCGCGATAATGACCGGCATAAATAACAATTTTACGTGTATAGAAAATATCATCTCATTTGGGCATTATAAAACAACAAAATATGTTAAAATATTAGAAATGCAAAATACAGATTTGATTGTTGACATGCGACCGTGTAGATGTGGTGGTTATGTTGAATGTTTGTTCAAATATATATATCCAAATATTAGTCATCTCCATTCATGCATATACAAATCTTGCCAAAAGGATGGTGTCCGAGATGCAATTTATGTGCTAGATAATTTTATCATCAAGTAGTATTTAAAAATCGATGATGTTTAAGTACTAAGATACTTTTTTGAGTTTAAATGGTGCGTGTCCGATTAATTTTATCAATTTTTTAGCTATAGATCTCAAAATAGTTAACAACATGTCATTGAACATGTATTTTAACAATATTAATTTGGCAACACATAGTTCACTACATTTTGATATATGAAATAATTCTAATTTATTTTCCGTAATACTAAAATTACATAATATTGAATTTATGAGCGCAGTGATAGATGCATAACCATATTCAAAGAGGCAAGAGTCCACTCCTATGCGCGCCCAAACGGTATATCCCGAACCAAAAATTCTTACGCTACGTTTCCAACATCTGCCATCTAAAAAATATTCAAACGGAAAAGAGTAAAACGAAAAATTTCTACTTGGGTTAATTTTCGAAGTAGTCCAAGAACCATCTAAATGGTAGTCTATGATAATATAATAACCGGAATATATTATGAGATCATCTTTTATAACAAGTTGCGGACAAATTATTCTACCAACAAAATCGTTCGTCTTGGGAACGTTAATATACGGGAATTTATACTTACCAATAGATACCTTTGGAAAGTTTTCTATTCCTAACTTTAAGATATCAGTTAATACTAATGGCGGCATTTCAACATGTACGAAACTTTGATTGTTTTTATTCGATACAGGCCTATCATGTTCTTGAAGTTCGTCGCACACATTAAAAGGTACGTTGAATAGAGATAAAATATGGACCAATTCTGTTGACTGGATGTTTTTATGCGAAACTCGATGCATTTGATATGATTTGTACTTTAAACTAGCTGGTGATTTATTTTTCAATTTTAATAGAAAAATTGAAAAATAAATATTTACAACAACTAATCTTTATCAATTAATCAAAATGTTGCTTCGTTCTTTGCGTATCGCTCGGCATTATTGCCATACACGTAGAATGATTATTGCCATACCACAACGAGACGCAAAAACAATCGCTCAAGATTTTGACAAAGTATCTCTCGTTACAAATCTAATCAAATCCGGAATCATTAACCTAAATATTGCAGACGACGATAAATTTGAACTAATATCTCGGATCATCAACAGCGACATTGATATGATAAGAATGATAATTGAACATAGATATGATCATGATTATATAAATCATTCTCTTTACGATGCAATCACACACGCGCAACGAGAGACAGTCATGAAAGTATATGCTGTATCCGCATCCCAAAATCATAAAGTTATTGAATTACATCCTGTTTTAGCCGGAACAGAGAACGTTTTTAGACATTTATTTTTAGAACATGCATTTCATTGGTGTTGCGGAAATGGCCATCTAGAAATTGCACAATGGTTTTATAAAACTTGGAAAATAAATCTTCATTCTGGTGACGAATATGCTTTTCGTTGGGCTTGTTTGAGAGGACATTTAGATGTTGCAAAATGGTTGGCTCAAACAGCCGAGGATAACGGCAAGAAAATTAATTATCGAATTGGATATACGCAATTTCTTGAGCGGTCCCATACGCAAAATTATGATAAAATGACCGAATGGCTTGTTCAGTTGATTAAAGATCAAAAATAACATCTGTTGATAATTAAAAATTTTAGTTATCAATAATATAGTGATAATATGAACAATCTCTCTTTATTCATTTTCAGACGCGATTTGCGAATCACCGACAACACTGGTTTAATAAAAGCTCTGTCCGAATCAAAATCCGTCATACCTCTCTTCATCTTTACGCCCACTCAAATTTCCGACAAAAACAAATTCAAATCCTCCAACTCTATCCAATTCATGGTAGAATCCCTATACGATCTTGATAAAAAAATCGATAAATTATGGACTATCTATGGCGACGAAATAGAAGTCATCAATAATTTATGTAAGAAACATCCAATCAGCGCTATCTACATCAATGAAGATTACACTCCCTATGCCATCAAACGCGACACTAAAATTAAAAACTATTGCCATAAAAACAACATCGCATTAAATATATCAACTGACATTTTATTAATCGATAGAAATGATATCACTGCTAAAAACGGTAACTATTACCATCAGTTTACAATGTTCCATAAAAATGCATCACAATATCCTATCAGAAAGCCTATTCGTAACAGACTAAATAATTTTGAACCCAATAAATCAAAAAAGTGGAGCATTGAAAAATTGGATAATTTTTTATTGGATAATGACTACTACGAAATAAACGAAAACTTGGCAGTTCGAGGTGGCAGAACCCATGCTCTTAAAATTTTAGGCAACGTCCATAAGATGCGAAATTATAAACATGATAAGCAATATCCTGAATATCCAACGACTAAATTAAGCGCACATCTAAAGTTCGGAAATGTTAGCATTCGAGAAGCCTATTATATTTTTTTAACAGAGAAATCAGGGGAATTGGTAAGAGGATTGTATTGGCGTGATTTTTATTATTATGTTAGCTTCCACTTTGACGATGATTTTTATGGATATCAATATGTCGGAATTAATCATAATAGCGAGCATCAAAAATGGGAACATAATAATACTTATTTATCAGCGTGGCAAGATGGCAGAACCGGATTCCCTTTTGTAGATGCTGCAATGCGAGAGATGAATACAACAGGTTTTATGCACAATCGCGGCAGACTAATCGTGTCGCAATTTTTGACGAAGGATTTATTGATAGATTGGAAGTTTGGCGAGAATTATTTCAGTAGAACATTAGTCGACATCGATCGTGCCCAGAATCTTGGTAATTGGAACTGGTCCGCGTCTTACGGATTAGATAATTCCCCTTTTCTACGCATCTTCAATCCTTGGACTCAATCCGCAACGTATGATTCAAAATGCAACTACATCAAGAAATGGTTGCCCGAATTGGCAGATGTTGAACCGAAACATATTCATAAATGGTTCAAATATCATAGTTTGTATCCAAACGTTGACTATCCTAGTCCAATTGTTGATCATGCTACACAACGGAAAAAATTCATTAAATATTACACAGCTTATACGCGTTCAATCAAAAAATCAAGTCATAGATAGAATTAAATGTTTTATAGATATATAATGAGAGAGTTGTATGATAATTACGTTACAACATTTTGGTTAGATAGACAATTTGGAGCAGGAAAATACAAATGGAAAACGTTGAGACACAATGGTGTCCTATTTCCTCCGCCTTACAAAAAACATAACATCCCCATAATATATCAATTAGAAGCAATTATCTTAGATGAACAAGCGGAAGAATATGCAACGTTATATGCAAAATATTCAGAAACGGATTATGTTAAAAATTCTATCTTCAAGAGAAATTTCTGGAAAGATTGGGTTAAAATTTTAGGCAAAGATCATAAAATCAAAAATTTAGATGGTTGCGATTTTAAATTGATATATGACTATTTAATACAAGAAAAAGAACTCAAAAAATCAGCGCCCAAAGTTGATAACGAGGAGATAGAGAAAAAATATAAAACTGCAATTGTCGATGGCGTTGAACAACCTGTAGGTAATTTTCGTGTAGAACCACCCGGCTTGTTCATTGGTCGCGGATGTAACCCTAAATTAGGACGAATTAAACGAAGAGTATATCCAAAAGATATTACCATCAACATTGGATCCGGCGAACCAATCCCGGACACTGGTAGTGATGGTAAGTGGGGTGAGATTGTTCATAATCGGGAAGTAGAATGGTTAGCTGCGTGGAAGGATGATATTACTGGAAAGACAAAGTATGTATGGTTAGCTGCACAATCTGATCAAAAGGGAAAAAATGATGCTGCCAAGTTCGATCTGGCGCGAAAATTAAAGAAAAAGATTAAGATGATAGAAGAAAAGAACATTGAAAATTTAAGAAGTGACGATCTATTTTTGCGACAACTATCAACTGCTTTTTACTTTATTGATAAATTTGCGTTGCGAGTAGGTAATGAAAAAGGGAGTGATGAGACGGATACGGTGGGAGTTACATCGTTGCGGGTTGAACATATCAAATTATTAGATTCAGATAAGATAGAATTGGATTTTTTGGGCAAAGATTCGATCAGATACAAACGAGTTTTGACTGTCGATCCGGTCGTTTACAAAAATATATCTGAATTTATAAAATCAAAAGATCTATCTGACCAACTATTCGATAAAATAAATTCTGGCGACATCAACAAATATTTAAGTGGTTTCATGACCGGATTAACTGCTAAAGTATTCAGAACATACAATGCATCATATTTATTTCAAAAAGAACTCAAAAAAATATCCAAGAAATATGATACTTACAACGAAGCGGACAAAATCAACATCCTTTTAGATGAATTTAATAAAGCAAATGCAAAAGTAGCGATGTTATGTAATCATCAAAAGAATGTAACCAAATCGTCGGTGGAACAAATAAAAAAAATCGATGAACAAATTAAAAGCACTCGCACAAAGATCAAGAAATTGAAGAAAGATGAGAAAAAAAATGCTGCAAAGATTGAGAATGAACGACAGCGGATCAAAAAGTTAAAGGCAAAGAAGGAGTTGAAGATCGAGCTTAAAAATATTTCATTGGGAACGAGTAAGATTAATTACATAGATCCTCGAATAACAATTGCTTTTTTGAAGAAGCATGGTATTGACGTCGGTAAAGTTTTTTCAAAAACATTGCAAGAGAAATTTAAATGGGCGTTTGACGCGAGTGAAACATACAAATTTTAATAAATTTATCAATGATAGATTTATTAACAATATTCGTTATATTGCACGATCCATGAGTTTGATTTTTTGTGAAAGACAACTCCGGTAATATTAATATCGTACAAATAGGTACCCATACAAGTATGTAATAATTCGTTTTCGCTAATTTTGTCATTTTTCCATTCACCTGTTTTTAAATCAAAATGTAAATGTGATTTGTATATGAACCGGTAATATTGAATAACTTGTACGATCAAATGATACATCGTAAGACCTTTATCCTTGGATCCATAAATCTTAAACGTCAATTTATCCATACAAGGATAATCAAAAGTGATATTCATATTAAAAAATGGATAAACGATCTTGTTAGCGTTAAAAATCTTATCTGCGAAATTTGGATCATTTAACATTACGATATTTACGTCATTAAGATACATAATATTATCAACCATCATGATCATATCGTCCCTTTCATAATCTATCGGCACTGTTTCAAAAAGATCTTTGTTACTTTTGTCTTCTTGTAAATAAGATTTCTTCTCATCATCATCTTCGGTTGATCGATAAAATAATATGGTAGTGCCATCTTCTAATGCATCATCATATTCTTCTTGTTTGGATATATCATTTTGGATTTTTTCAAATAAGGATGTAAATTCTTCCACATTACAAGTTGTACCCTGCATTTTTGATGGTAATCGAATCGATGCTATCATTTGGGTTTGTAAAAATCAATTTTTTGATAAATACAATAATGATTATATTTATCAATTTAGATATCGAATACTTTGTCCCCGAGGGTTTGATTCGAAACAGACAATAGAGGATATTGTGTAAAACCATTTTGAGCCATATATTTGCGAGTTGCGGTGACGAGATTTTTCCAGGTAATCGTTGGTGTGATAGATTGGACAAGAGCCATTGTTAATGCGCCACCAGCTTGACGTTTAGCATCATTCCATGCATCAGCACTGGTTTGGTCATCACGGCAGCCACTGATCATGATAATGTCATCAGATTTTTTCTCTGGCGCACCATCTTTGGTGTAGATACCATTTAGTTTCCAGATGAATTCAAGATCCAAGATAGAACCACTATGACAGCAATCAAAGAAGGCACGGAGTTTGGCACCAACTGGAATTTGATTTACTAAATTCTCTTTGAGCACATCATCTAAAATAAATCCATTTGATCCGGAGTAGTTACCGAAATCGGAGGGACATATGCAATCATCCATACCAGGTGTGTACAAGTTTTTCAGTTCATCGCCATTTCTATCTCGAACTTGAGATCCGTGACCAGAGTAGTGTACAAAAACTGTATCGCCAGATTTGACTCGTCCTACCAAGGCTTTGATTTGCGCCAGGATGTTCGCCTTTGTTGGTTCAGATGTTCCAGTTTTATCGTCGGTCATAATGACAATGTTTTCTCGTTTGTAATTCAATCCTGCTAACAAGATTGCCATTTCAGTGACATCGTTTATGCATCCATTTAGTTGATTGGCTGGATTTTTATAATAATTGATACCAATGAGTAACGCGTGTTTTGTTGCCATAATTCTTGATTGTAGATTATATATTTAAAAATAAAGTGAGTGTAGTTTGCCTTCTTTGTTAGTCAATATGAGTATGACTAATTATCTACTTTTTAGTCACCCGCAAATCATCTCGTAAATTAGTAAAGATGAATCGAAACGTGACAGAGATATGGACGCATTTGTCACTTTTCGTTAGTTGCAAATCATCTCTTCAAATTTGGCAGAGATGAAGTGAACGCACAGAGATGTGAAAATGTCGATCCACTTTTTCGTCACTAACAAATCATCTCTTCAAATTTAGTAAAGATGAATTGAACGTGACAGAGATGTGAAAGTTTCTTTTCACTTTTTGTCATCCTTCAAAATTGGCAAAAATAAATCGAACACGGCAGAGATATGGAAACACACATCTACTTTTTCATCATCCTTCAAATTGGCAAAAAAATGATAAATAAAATGTCTTTGGTTAAATTCAATCAGCAATAAGTCAATATGGCCTTCATTGATAAGTCTGTTGCTGCCAAATTATTACCTTTTCAACCCAAGCACGTTGAAAATTTAATCTACTCTCTAACAAAATATAATCGGGCCCTTGATGCGTCTGATACTGGAACTGGCAAAACATACACTTCAATTGCGACTGCGATATCTATGAAATTGAAACTATTTGTTATCTGTCCCAAATCAGTTATTACCAGTTGGATCAAAACGTTCAAAATATTAGGAGCTGAATATTATGGCGTTGCTAACTACGAAAGTTTACAAAATTGTAAATATTATGACGATAAATCAAACAAAAAAGCAAAATGTCCATTTATCAAAAGAATTGTTGACATTGGCTCGGAGAAAGGAGAATTTACATATGTTTGGAACGTACCAGACGATATGATAATTGTATTCGACGAAGCTCACCGATGCAAAAACCCTAAAACGCAATGTCATCTTCTTTTATATACGCTCGCCAAAACAACTGCCAAAATATTGATGTTGAGTGCGACCGTATCGGACAAACCAGAAAACTTTGCGATAGCTGGATACGCGTTAGGTTTGTATCCTCACTTACGATCTGCAAACATTTGGATGACAGATGCAAGTAAAAGATATGATGGAGATTTATGCATTGGAATACATAATGCAATTTATCCAGAATATGCATCTAGAATGAGAATACGAGATTTAGGTAAATTATTTCCAGATAATCAAATTGTAGCGAACTGTTATGATATGGATAATTCTAAAGAAATTGAAAAAGAATACAAACTAATCGAGGATGAAGTAGCGAGATTAAAAAGTAAAGAAGATAATTCTGGATGCGCATTGTCCAGGATATTATATGCAAGGATGCGTATTGAACAATTGAAAGTACCAACGATAATCGAGGAAACAAAAAAAAATATAGAAGAAGGTAATTCTGTCGCAATATTCGTTAACTTTACGCAAACGTTGAAATTATTAGCCGATGAATTTGACACAAAATGTATCATTTTCGGTGAACAAAGTATGCAAGAGAGAAATAAAAATATAGATGACTTTAACGACGACAGATCGAGATTGATCATTTGTAACATTAAAAGTGGCGGGATCGGAATTTCGTTGCATGATACACATGGCCAATATCCTCGAGTTTCAATCATTTCGCCATCATACAGTGCTCAGGATGTATTACAGAGTCTAGGCAGAATTTATCGTGCGAACACTAAAACAGCTGTCCGACAAAGAATTATATATTGTTCTGGTACAGTTGAAGAAAATATTTGCGAAAAGATGAAAGAAAAGATAACAAACATTGCAAAATTGAACGATGCAGATACCTTTGGGTATCAAATCGACGGATTGATGGATGATCCATATGGAATAGGTATCGATATGCATGCTAATTTATCTGACTTTGATAAACTGTTCCTGAAAATTGAAGTCTTGAACATCAAAAAGGAACGACTGACGAATGAGATCAAAGAGACAGATGTTGAGATACAAAATTTAATAAATCGAGTCAATATGATGACGAATTAATATCAATAATTTTTAATTATTGATATTTAGTTACAGCATATATACAAAATTAAACCGAATCTAAGAATAAATGTCCACAATTATCAAAATTCATATATTCAAATATGCGCTATGGAAGTTCTACCAATTAGGAATCTATCTTTCATCGGATGCAGACAAACAATTGTTAGATATTGTATCATATTTCATAAAATTAATACATATCAAGATAGACTATCTCAAAATTTTCAAAAATGTTAATTTATCAAATCAACATATGCGCAATATTCAGCTGTGTAATTCGCATATGATAAATGTAGATTTATCACATACGAATTTAATCCTAGAAAAAAATTCTCCCCGAAACTTTTTTGATTATCCGCCACATGAATGGAATTTTTGCACAGTCTATGTTGATAAAACGATTTTTTGCAGTGCAAGTCTATCAAATGTTACATTTCTCAAAGTCTTCTTAAAGAAAGTAGATTTCTCGAACGCGAATCTATCCAGCGCATATTTTATCGAATGTAAATTTGAAGATGTCAAATTCAATGGTGCTAATTTGGTGAATTCAATGTTCGATGATTGTGATTTTGAGCGCAATGAATTCATAAATGCTGATATCGGCAATGGTAAATTTATTTATTGTGACTTTCAAAGTACAAATTTTATTGATTCGAATTTGACAGGTAGTTTGTTGCATAATATTGGTAGTTGGGAAGGATCAACATTTACAGGTTGCAGAATTGATGAGATAGTGATCGATGAAATATCAAAAATTTTAATTATGAAATGATATATCATAAATGGGTATAAATTTTTTTGATCAATACTCACTGTTACACTTTGCTACTGGTGTCATTGCATATTTCTGGGGCATATCATTTGAAGGATGGTTTCTGATACATACTTCTTTTGAGATTATTGAAAATACAACAATGGGCATGGCGTTCGTAAACAATAATTTGAAAGATATATGGCCAGGTGGCAAAAACTATGCAGATAGCTTTATCAATTCCCTTGGAGATATTATTTTTTCATTGTTAGGATGGTTGATAGCCAAATGGCTGGATGATTTTGGAGGAAAGTACAATCTGTATCCAAAACATATAAATACATGGTCAACTTAAAGAAATAATATGAACGACATAGGACATTTATTACCTGATCCTAATGAAATGATTACCGATAAAATTAAAAGTGTGACATCACTATTGATTACTAAAAATATCATAGCTATTAGAACGTTAGTTGGAGTACCATTCATCACCAGAGAGATATTAATGTCATCTTTAAAATCGTATTTGGATGAGGGCAAAAGATGTTTTGTTCGAATATTTCTGAACGAGGTAATTAACATTGTAGTAAACATTTTTGGAGATTTTGATTGCGCAAATGAGAAAATTATTATTGATAAATTATTTGCATTATTTCTGACAGATGATGCGCATTATGATGAAAATGATCCATGTAATAATAGTTTTATAAAATTAATTGATCTTGGAGCAATGATAACTGACGAATATATATATCCTCGTATTGTTATGTTACCAGCGTTTGTTTTTTGGTATTATATATCAAAATATGATTTGTTAATTACGTTCCGTTTGATGACAACAATTGTGAGCGAGGATCGTAATTATGAAATTCAGGATCATATTTTCAATCTTTGGTGTTCGCAAGATTTGGTCAAAGATTGGGAGTCGTTGGTATATATCATAATTTGGGCTATGGATCATCGACAACGTAAATATGTTACAAACGTATTGCAAATAATATATTATCACGATGAATATGATAAAATTATTATGCGTGCGATGATACATATGCACGATATGACGCATTTGAGAGATTTTATGAGACATATAATGGAACATACATATTTAGATGAAATATCTTTGTTATACTTGGTAATAGTTAGGTGTCATATATTGCTAGTGAATCCTGTGGGTGAATTTAAACAAGATATTGCAACGTTAGATACTTTAGTTAAATCGAATCAAGAAGCCGATAATATATGTAACGAATTATTTGCGCATTTCCATAGAGATAATTCTAAATTTTATGAAAAAGGATATTATGATATTATTGAAAATCTTAAAAAATTGAATAATTTGTACATTTGTAAATTAAAATTTTTAGTTAACAAATATGGAACGTACACATTTATTGACAAATAAGCGTGACATGATCAACGATAAAGTTAAAAGTGTTGTTTCGTTACTTGAAACCAAATATATAATAGTAATTAAACACTTGGTCGAAACATCGTATGTTACAAACTGCGATAAATTTATATTTGGACAAAAAAGAAGATTATGTGCGAGAGATAATGAATGATGTGATTGATATTGTTATAAATTATTTTAAAGGTTTTGACATGGTGACGATTAATAGATTGTTCACAGAGTTGTTATCGGATAGAGCATTGTATGATGATTCATGCAATAGTTGTTTAACAAAATTAATAAATATGGGTGCTACTATTAACACGGAATCATATCCGCGTATTATTGCGTCGCCAAAACATATGTTTTGGAATTACATATTCAATTATGGATTTGATTTTATTGTGCGTTAATCAAAAAATAAACAATGATGTCCAAGATTTTGTTTTTAATTCTTGGCGCGTCCAGGATTTAGCGAAGGATAATACGTCATTGTATAAGATTGCGATATCTTCGTGGGAACATCACGAAAAAAGATATTTTGGTGAGCTGATGAAGATAATATCTGGACATTTTGATTGTGACAAAATAATGGCGAGAATAATGATAAGTCACGTTTATATGGGCACGTTGTTAGAGATCGTAAATTTTTTACCTAATTGCACATATTATGATGAACTGTTGATGTTTCATTCAGTCCTTATTCAACGTGGATTCAGAGGATTACGCTAGAACAAAAAATTAGACGCACTATTCAAAACAAACGAAAGTGCCATATATATATATAATCAAATTACCGTCCAAATCAGGTTAAACGATTCCGAATTTTATAAATATGGATTTGATAACCTTATCAAACATCTTCGACAATTGATCGATATATATGCTTGTTAATTAAAATTTTTGATTAACAAACAAGACCACCATAAATAGTTATCAAATTAAATCGACCATAAACCGATTCGTTACAATACATTTCTGGCTTACTGACGATTGATCTTTGCGCACTGGAAATCGTGACATCATTCAATTTGCTTATGATAGATTCATACAATTTTATTTGTTTAATTTTATTTAGAATAGATTGAAGATGTTGCGTCTGTAATACAAGTTTGTTGTTAACTATGGAGTAATTGCTAAAGTTTTTGTCAGGGACATTCCTTGCAGCCAGATCAAAGTTGTCATATTTATCGAGTGTTAATTCGTTTACGTATCTATCTGTCAAAAGGTTAACGATCTTTGCATTATCAAAATCAGGTATGTATCCTAACAGATTTATAAAAACCATATACCATTCCCAACTTTCCTCGTCACCTTCCGGAAATACAACATTCGGTCGATTTGGTTCATCCTCAGAACTTTCATATTCCGAAAGTTGATCTTCATTATCTGAAGAACTTGATGGTGGGGTTATTTCTGGATGTGACAAATAAATTTTCTTGCCTTTCCTAATCTTTGCAATATCCTTGACAACAGATTTATCGGAATACCATGATTGCGGGATCTCTTTGCGCGCCATAAAATTACTAAATAAAACAATATTGTCATTTTCTGAAAATGATACCCAAACTGGTGTCATCTTGATCATATACGGTTCCCCTTGATCTTGATCGCTCGAAACACTGCCTTCAGCGAACATGATCTTAAAAGGTACATATGGCAAATGATATTTTTTGATATCCTCCACAAAATTTACGTACTTTATCGAATTACCAAAAATAATATAATCTTCGTTCACATACACATCATTCTTTTTATCCTGTAACATTTCACCTTCAATCGCTTTCATAATAATATTTTGCATGTCAAACAAATAATACTTGATGATATCGTGATATTTAGTATATTCCTGATAACTTACCGCGTTACCATTAATAATTTTTTCAACGATCGCAAACTCTTCAAATGTATGTGAATCAGTGTATTGTATTACTTTAGAATCAAAAATATCATCTTCTTTGGATGTTTTCACTAATATTTTCAATATATTATTAGACGGATGTCGAATGATGTCAGCGATAGATAAAAAATACTTTCTATTGAGTTTGTCATTTTCAAAATCTACAATCATGATATTTTCGGCGTCATTTTTGATTAACCAAACGTTATAACTGATAATTTCTTTGATTCCGGATAACAATTGTGCTCCTTCATGTGGAATATCTTTTCTAAATATCAAACATCCTCCAGGCGTGTTTGTCATCTTGCTACTATGCTTAAAAAATTTATTGAAAGTCAGAATAGTCTCACCACCGACACAATCTGCATCAACACAAACTAGCATTGTGTATTCTTCGACGATATTAGAGTTAACGCTCAGATAATCCTCATGCTCTTTAAAATATCCGCCCGCAGAGTATTTGATGTGCATTACGTCGTTTGCATAGATTATAAACTTACTTTTTTGCATATCAGAATTGACTGTGTTCAATATTTTTGTGCCGATATCGAACAACTCATTATCAATCAGTGTGCGAAATTGCGACATCCGGATATCTGGTGACGTTTCCTTTTCTTCTTTGAGGACGTTGTAAACTTGGGATTGTTCGAACGGAATCTTTGATTGTGACAATATCTGTTTGATAGATGTATGTAATTCGTTGTCGATAAATGTTTCTTGGACGAATTGCATTTTAATAATATCATATTCGATATGATACTATTAAAGTAATGAATTTATCAATTTTTTAATCTAACCAAGTATATTATGATACTCGAAGCATTATTTTATTACATATACATAAATCTATTTTATTATTTTGTTGGCGGAATTATGTTCGCTATTGATTACTATAATATTTTTATCAAAAAGAAGATACAGTTTGATAAAATAGATGATATAATGCCAACTTATAGAAGGATAACTCCGCAAGTGTTGCTGAATACGTTTGTATTTTTGATTCCTTTTTGCATATTTGGAGGGGCATATGATGCAGATTATGAAGATGCGTTTTCAATAAAAAAATGTGTTATTGATTTATTGATAAGCATACCTATGATAGACATATTGTTTTACGCATGCCATAAACTGTTCCATACCAAATATCTGTATCAATATCATAAAAAACATCATGAGATCATCGCACCAGTCGGTATTTCTGCGTTGTATATGACACCGCTTGATATGTATTTAGGAAATATAATCCCATCGATTTTGCCAGCGTATTTACTTCACTATCATCCGTTTACGGTTAAGATATTAATTGCGGTGGCGATTATTAATACAATTGCGGCGGCACATAGTGGATTTAGGCGGGTATCTGAGTTTCATGATTATCATCATTCGATGTTTAATTACAATTTTGGGATAGATATATTTATGGATAGGTTATTTGGAACTTATTATGCATGATTTCAATAATTGAATAATTGTTGAGATCTATTTGATTATTTTGACGGTTATGTCGCATTTTGCGCAAATTTCGGTAATGTGATCGATGATATTTTTCTTTGGGACATCGAATAAGTACATTACTTTCTTTCTGTCTTCGTAGTTTTGAGAGTAGGCGATGAGCTGACCGATGGCGCATTTCCAGTCACAATAGTTTTTGATTTCGATGAGGTATTTGTCGGTTAGTAGGTCGATTCTTCCAGCGATTGTTTTGACTTCGATTTCGCCACCTAGTTTTTTGTGCAATGTTGCTTGGATTTCTTTTTCTTTTGAAGCGGATGGGGAAGGTTTGATTTCTGATAAGGCGGCGTAGAAGCGGGATTCATTTTCGGGCGAGTAATTTTTCCATTCTTCGATCCATTCGCTTACTCTGGCCGCAAAATTGGCACCGCACCAAGATGCAATATGAATTATTAATTTAGGATGAACATATGTGCCACGTGTTTTAATATTTTTTCCACCTGCGATTATTATCATCAACTTATCAGCAGAAATTCCATTCGCACGGAATTCCTCAATCAAATCTTTTGATGTCGAATTCCTCAACCAATTTTTAAACTGTTTATCACACTCGTAACATAATTTACTAGCGTTTATATAACCATTTTCATGCATTATAATGATACTAAAATCGCCATATTTACTGTAACTAAATGTGGCATCAATTTGTTTGACGATTAATAATTTTGGCATAAGTTTGGGTTTATTATTATAATTTTATCATTACTTTATATCAACACAATCGAATATTATTGTGATGATACGAAAAATAATGGTATTAGTTTTTTGTATCAACACAATCGAATATTATTGTGATGATACGAAAAATAATGGTATTAGTTTTTTGATATATTGCTTACATAATATTTGTTTTAGAATCATAATTTTAAAACGAACATTAGTTTTTTTAATATCTTATGTGAATATTGTCATTTTAATCGCATATTAGATCTGCATGGTATTGCTAATAATATTTTCATGTCAGGATGCGACGCAATATGTTCGTATAATATAGCGACTTGTTTCATAACTTTGAATACAGTGTAATCATAATAATCATAACTAGCAATTTTTGTTAATCGATCGTTATTTTTAACGATAACATATGTTGCATCATTACTATTTGATTTTATAACAAGATTATATCGTTTATTTCGGAGTTCTTTGCACAATGAGTCAATCGTTTGACAATGATCCTTAATTTCTTTTTTGATATCGTCTATTCTTTCCGAATCTGCGTTATCAAATGGGTCATTTTTTATGCTTTTATTTGACTCAGTAATCTTTTTTGGTTGTTCGGTAGTCAAATGTTTGGGCATTTAAATGTGTTTGTCTTGTTGCTAGTCTATTTATATTGGACCTTTTTTTGTCATTTTTTTTGTTTGTTGGCATAAATCAGTATCAATTTGTTAATATAAATTGATATTGATATAACGATGCCGAATTAGCTACCAATTTTTAATTTATGAATATTTTTCGTCAACTTGATAGTTTCCCCCTTTAAGTTATCGTTTTTTTCGATTATTTTATCAGTTGTTTTATTTATTTCGTCAACTGTTTTATTAATTTGATCGAAAATTTCGCTTGTCTTCTTAAATTGATGTTTAATTTGATATAGTTGATTATTTATGTCTGTCGTTTGTTGCTGTAAAACTTTGTATGTATCATCTGATTTCTTTCTCGATCGGTCCTGTTTTCTCATCATTTTTTTCTGTTCCTTTAATATTTGATCAAGTATATCATTATCATCTTGAAGCGATTCTAAATATTTTGCATATGCTCGTGGCATTCCAATGCATTCACTCTTAACTACTTTTTTAGATATTATGATACTGAGATCATCAGACTCGGCATTATCATGCGAATCACCGTGCGAACCAGAACACTCTTCATAAGATTGGCTCTCAGATTCGCTCGACGATGATTCAACAACAACTTTTTTCTTATTAACAACTGCTCGTTTGGACATTTTTAATAATATGTTATAGTTGCCCTCTTTTATAATGTATTTTTTTACAAACCCACAATAACCTTTATATGCATTCATATTCTATGAAAATTTAAATATTAATTTTTCATAAAACATTCAGGGCTTCTTCTTCTTGCCTTTACCCGCACTTCGGGAGTAATTATTTAATGATAACAGATAATTAATCTTGGATAACCAATTAACGTGTATCTATTAAAAACGGTGTTTTAGATCTGAGATTATTATCGCGTCAAGAAATGTGACTTCCAACGGTCAATTTGTTGCACGGATAATAATACCGGATAGAGAGTTAAATTTAAGAGAGGCCATTGCCTTTTATTTGTTTGTAAGTAGCGTACAGTGATTCATATCCGGAAAAATATGAATTTGTACTAATCAGTGAAGAGGTTGCGCTTTGTCAATTCCTCCTATAAGCTTTCCGGGTTGGGTATGTTCTCGACTTGTTTTGTCATCACAAATAGAACTGCCCAGGTTAAAAATACTTACATCAACAAACTCCTTAAATCTCACCCTAAATCTAGGCTTTGTATTCAAAAATTCCATCACGATTTCATAAAAGTATAATAAGCTGATCAGGCAAAGTATATACTTTATTAATTCCATCGGGGGAACGATCTTTTTATTGTAAATCTTATGTCCCCTGGCACTTTTTTTTTCAATTTTTTTTGCCAGAACCAGACAAATGACAGATAAACTCTGTCATCGGCTTCTTAAAACGATTCTCAGACATCCGATCGTAACCTACATCTTCCATACCTCTTTTCATAAGACCATAGCCAACATTTTGCATCCCTCTATCAGATGCATACCCATTATTGGCGCCAAATATTGCCCTATTATCAACAAACGGATAGGCATAATATTCCGCAGACCTACCAACCGAAACTATTGCATTTGCCTGTAATTTATTAATCTTGTCCGTTAAATTCTTAATCATCTCTTCCTGTATGCTAATAGTCTTCATACAATCATTAATACTCAACTGCGACTTTGTCATCTCCGTAATTTGCTTTTGATGAGTATCAACTATATCATCAATATTCTTATGCAAATCTTCAACCATTTTTTTCAAATTATCGTTTTCAATAACAATATCAATGATATCATTCCGCAAGCTTACATTTTCAGTAGCAACAATTTTTAATTCTTGCTCAATCGAATCATGTATCTTACTTTTGGTCGTCACGAAATGCTCTGCAAATTTTTTATCGAACGCATCAACAAATGGTCGTAGTGCAATATATTTTGCGCCAGATTTGACAAGGGCATTCTCAATTTTCAAAAATTCATCATCCATCTTCTCACATTGTACTTGATCAAATAAGAAACATAATGGTGACATATTTCGGTTATCTAAAATATTTACCTGTTGCGAATTCATCCTCTGAAGAAGCATATCTACAATTTCAAATCGCATGGTTCGAACCGCATAATACAACGCAGTTTGACCAAAATCATCTTTCATTTCGAGTGACGAATGTTCTATCAAGTAATTAATCATTTTAGTTCCCGATTTGTTTGCAACTGCGATATGCAATGCTGTTAGACCAAATTCTCCTTGGTGATTGATATTGAAATCATCTCCACCATATTTTATCAACGCCTTGATTCCGTTCAAATCTTTTCGTACAGTGCACATTAATAGTTGCTTATGGTACGATGCCATTTTTTCATTTTGTTTTGCCGACATGATCTCCTTGACAAGTTCATCAGCGTTACCGTTACCGTTGCCGATCATGTAAACGTTCAATGGTTTTGGATAGGTAACACATTTAGTGCTATGGGCCCAAATATCAGCGTTTGGATCAGTTATGAAATCAAATAGTTCTTTGATATTTCTAGGTTTACATGCAACTGCTTTATCAAATAATATGAGTGCGGTCTGTTCATACTTACATGCTTGGGAATGCAAATCTGATAGATATGCGTCCAGATGAAATTCAATGTTTTCTATTTGATCTTTCATATTATATATTGAAACAAATATATTTTTTGCGCAAATTCTCCTTAAACAATAGAATTAATAAATCATATTGTTTATTGTTGACCCGAAAAGAGATTTGTAACCAGTTTACTAAATGAACCCAAAAAGTTAGGGATATTATAGTCAATGTGGTTAGTAATCACTGATACTACTAATTTTTTATTAATCATCATACCGATGAAGCCGAACGTGCCAAATGTCAGGGCACCATTGTGTGACAGCATAATATCACCGTCGGGCATATTGGTAACGCTCATACCAAGAGAATAAAATGTTGTTGCTCCAGGATCAATATATGATGGTCGTTTAAGTATTTCGTCAAAGACAGCTTGGCTAAAATATCCTAAATTCAACATTCGCATCCCTACTTTGGATAAATCTGTCGCTGTCATTACCCAACCGCCATGCGCATCCATGACATCCAAGATAAATGATCCATATGCTGAAGGTGTTTTATACGACACTCCGGCGACAACAGAATACTCAGGATTATCTTCTGGGCCATCGAAATAAAACGTTTCATCTATATGTTTATTGGTGATCTGTTCATTACCGATAAATGCAGGATATTCAAAATCAGCAGGGCCAAATATGTTATTCTGAATAAAAACATCATATGGATTTCCTGATACGATTTCAATTATTCTACCTAAGATGTTATAGCCCAAGTTAGAATATTTTTCGCGAGACCCTGGATCAAAATTTAATGGAAATCTCATCATGAATTTAATTAGATCAGTTGCATTTGCGGTGCTATTTCGATCTGGACTAGCAAGTTTGAGTGCATCATATTGAGGATCAAATGGTGCGAGGAATTTGTCGTTGATAATTTCAGGAAAAAGAGTCTTAGCGAAAGGAGCTGAGAGATCCAAGCCCAATGAAGTATCCCATCCACCAGAATGACGCAAGAGATCTCTGACCGTAATATCGTTCATCCTCTTATCATAAATAGTACTTGGATCAATCAGTTTGCCGTCAGTAAGAATCGTTGTCATCTTATCCTCCAAACTTAACTTACCTCTATCAACCAAATGTAAAATAGCAATGGCAGTTATGGGTTTTGTGACGCTAGCAATTCTGAATAAAGTATTATCGCGAACAGGGGTATCTACGACAGTATCCCAAATCTGTACGTCCTTGGCACTGTGATTACTGCCATAAGTTTTGACTCCATTTTGCATTACATTAACTTGCATCGCAGGAATATTCATTTGTTGTCTAAAAATTTCGAAACTATTCATCATTCTAGTAGTACTATCGCTGCCATTATCATATATCGGTTCAAAATTTTCTTCATAGTGCGTGTACGTTATGAAAAAGATTAACAAAATGATAGCACCGATGATCAAAATAAACATAACGTCATGATTCATAATTATATATATTATAATAATACTTTATTTTTGGAGATCATTATCATCTTTATTTACAAATGATATTTATAAATAAAGATTTCTATTTTGAGCGATCACGCGGTCGTGCGCATTGTAAACGACATAATTTGTATTTGGGGACAGCCGTGACAATATATATTCATGCAAATTAACATCAAATCGTACCTTCTTTGATCTGTAATAATATGTCACATGAATAACAGATGATGGAATTATGACACCATAGATTTCCCTAAAAATTAGATGGGTGACTGTCGTCGGTAGATGTTTAATATTGCCCCTAAAATATTTGTTAAAAGTTATGTGCGTGACTGTTGATGGTATGAGATATTTGATTGATTTGTTAAATAAACCGCCAAGCGTAAGATGTGTCACTGATAATGGGATACAGTCGGTGACGATATTGTTAAATGCGGCTCCAATTTGTAAATGAGTTACAGAACGAGGGATACAATCGTGTAGTTGTTGATCAAATTTATCGCCAAAAATTAAGTGTGTAACCGAATTAGGAATGTAATTTTTGATCTGTTGGTTGAATGAACGGCCAAAGGTAAGATGCGTCACTGAAGGCGGGATACGATTTTTGATGGATTGGTTAAAATCAGGGCCAAGAGTTAGGTGTGTGATAGAGGAAGGAATAGTTGAAACAGGTTCTGAATGGAGTGTATTTATGGTTAGATATGTTACAGATGTCGGAAGGTGTTTGATTGATTTATCAAATGGAGGTCCAATTGATAAAAATCTAACCGATGATGGTATTCTGTCGACAATATCCAAATTAAATTGATAACCAAATCTCAGATGAGTTACCGTTGAAGGAATATCGTAACATGGCATCGTTGACGTCCAATCTATCTGTAAATGTGTAACAAATTTAGGAAATTTACTGTAACAAATAATGTTACAAAATTGGTCAAAATAGGATAAATATTCAATAAATAATCCGTGCATTTTCTTGGTATAAAATACCATGTTTTTGATTTTATGCATACCCACGCAAGTAGATAAAAAACTGATTTTATGTTCATCATCAAGGTGATGACAGATGCAAATAATTACGTCATCCATTAATTATATAAAGCATTTAATTTTTAAACGCTGATATATGAATTTATCCCAAGAACCCGCTTATGTATGACATAGCCGTTTGTGCATATGTTTTGGGTTTAGGGATTACGATAGGATTTGACTCGGTGTGTATTTTTTTTGAGTATTCTATGTATCTTTGCGAGTTATCAGCTGCTTCTCGTGCATCATTCATATAATCATCAATAATCTGAGCTTTGCTGTTAAATAACACACAATTTGTTGGTGAATTTTGTTCGCTGTGTAATAAATCAATTTCTCTAGAGCTAGAGGTTTGGCGGGAGTATCTAAATTGATTGTATGGTGATCCGACTGAATTAGGCGGTGATACGGAATGTCCAGGGGAATAACTGCTACTTCTTGAGTCGGATCGTTGATACAATGGATTTATTTTCGATAAATTGTTAGTTTTCTTTGGTATCTGACAACTGTCCCGCTTTGATAATGTATCTGACGAAGATGAGTTTGATGATCCGATTGATGTCCCTTGTGGTTGTATTAATTTCTGTCGCATATATTCTCCAGAATGAGTGCGAGGGATATTAGTACGAGATGTAGTTATGCTGCGGGAACAAGTGCGTGGAACAGTTCCTGTGCGTTTGGGTTGAGTAACGACTATGCTTTTTGGCATTGGGTTATTCCATAGCGTAAACCATTGATGCTTAAAAAAGTTATCCCAATTAATTCTAGATTCGTGATTTTTTTCTAATAACTTTGTGAGCAAATCAAAACATTCGGGTGTAAATTTTTGATCTAAATGAAAATCTATCTTTTTTTGTTTCAGTTGCATTTTGAGTTGGGGCATATTTTTGGCGGATAAAGGATATACACCGAATAGCATTTCATACAAGATAACTCCATAGGCCCATAAATCAATCCTTGAGTTATATTTTTCATTGACGAGCGTTTCTGGTGCCATATATAATGGACTGCCACATATCGTATTCGCAAGAATTTGATCATCTTCTTTGTAATATCTGGCTAATCCGAAATCTGCAACCTTGACTACTAATTGTTGCGATTTATCCCATGCTTCTTTATTTTTATCAGAATCGATCATAAATAACAACCCCATATCAGTATCAGACAATGCCATCTTATTTGGTTTAGATAACAATACATTCATTGGTTTGATATCCCGATGCATAATCCCTTTAGATTTAATATATTGTATGGCATCTTTTAGTTGCGCCATATAATAAACAGTTGTCGCTTCCCTTTCTGTTTGCAAATTTTGTTTATTATAATTGATAACATCAGCAAGAGTTCCATTGTCGCAATATTCCATAACGATATACCAATAATCGGTAGTTTTGATAACGTCATAATATTTGACGATATATGGATGGTTTAATGATCTCATAATGTTAATCTCAATTGTTAACTCTTCTTCAGTTGTCTTTTGTTCGCCTGTTTTCTCTAAATTCTTTAAAGATACTCGCTTAATAGCGACAACTTCTCCGGTTGATATTATTGATCCTTTGAATACATCAGAGAAACTGCCCTTACCGATTTGGACAGTTTCCATTATATATTTGTTGTCAATGTTCATCTCTCTAATTATAGTATATAAAATACCTTTACGTTGATAATATGTAATTAACTCTTTCATTTTTTAATAAAAGAATTAATCTGTTTCCTCGTCACCATCGCCAATCAAATCATTATATTTGTGAATTAAACCTTGCATGTTGACAATATCAACAAAATCGTTTTCGCTAGATTCATCATCACTGTCTGACATTTGTTTGGATTCACTAGAAAATATTAAATTTTTCATCATACGCAACCTATCACTATGCGTTTCATTATCTGATTCGCTGCTTATCTCATCATCTTCTTCTGGTTCTTCATCAATAATCTCATTACGAATTAAATCATTTTTAAGCATATCATCCATTTCTTCTTGTGACGAAACACAAATCGCAACTGAATCATAATCCGTCGCAAATATTCCAGTGATATAGTCCGTTTTTTCTAACAATTTATTCAGCATTTCTACATTTTCCATTAATTTATTGCGTAGTGCCATCAGTGTATATTTTACATTTATATTACCATCCGGATTTAATCCCATACATGTCTCTATATCGTCATTTGGCGATGAATATGTAAAATTTATGTATTTGATTTCAGACCAATTATCCATTAACTGTATATATCATTCAATATTTATGTTGCTTTATAATACATAATTTCATTAATTAAGTACTCCACGGTAGTTAATATTTTAGACACAGCATACATCGAAAAAGAATTCAACGTTTCATTTTCTCCACCAACACAATATAATTATCATATTTATTCGTTTGCGAAATATAATCCTGAAGGAACTGCATCAGATACAAGTTTTTTGTTTCTAGTGCGTTTATGATGGCATTTTTATCTACAACATCAAGATCTACGTTATGAGACAACAACATTTCAAAGAAAGGTATTTTACAAGCCTTGATAGTCGTTATAACCAATGATTCTTCAGTTGACGGCATAATTTTATTCAAATATCCATCATCTGTTACTTTTTTCTATCGATTCATACAAGCGAATCATTTTATCAGTACACGGTTCTTTCAATAAAAGGATCTATTTTTTTGTGCAACAATTTCAATATAATGTTCATTGAATAAAGGAATACATGATGCGATAGTATTAGCTTCTGCAAATAGATTATTGGTTATAATAATTCAAATAATTCCATGTTGTCATATTTCACGTTGGAAATCGTTGGTGCATTATTTTTATTGATTGATCCTCGTATCGATGAAACTTTGTCGTCGAAATTATTTATCATTTCATTTAGTGTTTTCCAATCAAAATCTGTTGGCATTTATTGTGTATTGCTTTTAATAAAATATTATTTTATCAAAAGCATTTAATTTCGTACTGTTCGGATTACTAATGGTTCTCCTGGTGTCGATAAAACTGGAGTTACGACTGAAACGGTTTCTGAATCTTCTCTGAACCAGAAATACCAAATTAAAGCTGCAATAACGAGTACGACCAAAATTATCATTAATTTATTGTCGTTGATCCAATCCATATAACTAACATCTGGAGGTGGTGGGGGTTGCATTGTATCATCCTGACCGTTTGACATTTGATTTATATTCTTAACAAAGATAATAAAAATTAAATATTTATATGAAATTTTTATTACAGGCAAATAATTTGATGATTATTGGGCTGGATAACCATTGGTATATGACATGGCAGGCATCATTGCTGGTGCGCGGACTGGACCACTGTAGTCAACATTAACGTTTAACTTATTTCCTTGCCACCATCCATAGATCAAGAACGCGACTATTAAAAGTCCGACGATCATTAAAGCAGTTTTGTTTTCTGAAACAAATCTATCGATTGAAGAAGACATCTTTCTATTATATTCTATTGTTAGATAAAAAAATTAAATTATATGTTTTTTGATATTTTTTCTAGCTGCTGAATTTATACTTTTTATTCAACAAGAATTAGCAATCCAATTAATCTGCCATTATATGTGTTTGGTGGCGCATTGGATAATATCCAAGTGAAACTATTGATACCTAGGACATATTATATTGCTGACTAGTCTGGACTATATCCACTTATTACATGCCAAATCGAGATTTATGGGCTCGATACCAATTTATCAATTCTGCTAAATTACTTCTAAAGTCTAATTTTGTAGGTTTCCATCCTATTCGCTCTAACTTATCACTCGCAGTAAAATAACGGACATCATTAAATTTTCTATCTTCAACATACGTGATTATATCGTTACAATTCGCGGCAGAATCAAATAATTCTATCAACATTTGTGCCAACTCTAACATACTATATTCATGTTTTTCAGCTGCACTGATGTTATAAATTTCACCAATTTTGCCGTTGGTTAAAATAGTTTCATAAGCGGTCGAAACATCGTCAACGTGAACAAAATTTCTGCGCGAATTCCCAGTTCCGTGCAAAGTGATTTTTTCGCCGTTCAGCAATTGGCAAATGAATTTAGGGATTACCTTTTCAGGATATTGATTAATTCCGTAAACGTTGTTTGCTCTAGTGATGATAATAGGTAGTTTGTATGAATAATAATATGATTTGGCCATAAATTCTGCGCCAGCTTTCGATGCAGCGTATGGATTTGTTGGGTCTAATATTGATGTTTCAGTGCGCACGGAATCATCAAGTACCTCACCATAAACCTCATCAGTGCTGACATGAATGAATTTTTTAATGTTGCCAGTTCTTTCGTGATAAACTCTTGTAGTTTCTAGCAACAAATGCGTGCCTAAAATATTGTTTTCTGTGAAAGAGATTGAATTACAAAATGAATTATCAACATGAGATTGGGCAGCAAAATGTATGATCGTATTGACAGCGTTGTCGTTCAATATGGATGTCACTAATTCGGTATCTAATATGTTACCAATGATTATTTTTACGTTTGCATTTATCGTGTTTATATTTTGGATCGAACTGCAATAATCATTTTTATCAAGAATTATGATATTCGTTTCCGGATATTTTGATGCAAAGAAATTAACAAAGTTTGATCCAATAAATCCTAATGCGCCAGTCACTAACATCTTATATTTGTTGATCATATTTTAATATTTACAATTGTGATTGGCAAATTTTTGAATATGCAAATTATCTGTTCATCAAAAGTTATGTGCAATATTACGGCCAAGAACTGGCTGGAGATTTGCATGTTAAATTTGATTCGACATCAAAAATTATCTGCAACATTACTGCCAAGAACTGGCTGGAGATTTGCACTTTCAATTTGATTCGACATAAAAGTTATCTACCAAGAACTGGCTGGAGATTTGCACTTTCAATTTGATTTATCATCAAAAGTTATGTGCAATATTACTGCCAAGAACTGGCTGGAGATTTGCACTTTCAATTTGATTTATCATCAAAAGTTATGTGCAATATTACAGCCAAGAACTGGCTGGAGATTTGCACGTTCAATTTGATTTATCATCAAAAGTTATGTGCAATATTACAGCCAAGAACTGGCTGGAGATTTGCACGTTCAATTTGATTCGACGTCAAAAGTTATCTGCAAAGAGGTGATTGGAGATTTGCACGTTCAATTTGATTTATCATCAAAAGTTATGTGCAATATTACAGCCAAGAACTGGCTAGAGATTTGCACTTTCAATTTGATTTATCATCAAAAGTTATGTGCAATATTACAGCCAAGAACTGGCTGGAGATTTGCACTTTCAATTTGATTTATCATCAAAAGTTATGTGCAATATTACTGCCAAGAACTGGCTGGAGATTTGCACTTTCAATTTGATTTATCATCAAAAGTTATGTGCAATATTACAGCCAAGAACTGGCTGGAGATTTGCACTTTCAATTTGATTCGACGTCAAAAGTTATCTGCAAAGAGGTGATTGGAGATTTGCACGTTCAAATTTGATTTGTCATCAAAAGTTATGTGCAATATTACAGCCAAGAACTGGCTGGAGATTTCCACGTTTAATTTGATTCGACGTCAAAAGTTATCTGCAAAGAGGTGATTGGAGATTTGCACGTTCAAATTTGATTTGTCATCAAAAGTTATGTGCAATATTATTGCCAAGAACTGGCTGGAGATTTGCACGTTTAATATGATTTGTCATCAAAAGTTATGTGCAAAGATTCCACCAGTTCGATAAATAAAAGTCGCTGTCAAGAATTGATAAATCATCGATGAGCGAAAAAATACCACATATTGATAAAAATTGATCAAATTTTATCAATATAAAAGTATGTTTCGATTCACTTAATAATAATGAGTTATTTTGAACTTGACGAAAACTCGCGGACGATTGAACAGCCTGATGGTTTGAAAATTACGCTCCGAAAGCATCAATTGACATCTATTGCTGGTATGATGGAGTTAGAGAACCAATCTACTATTGTTGTCGATAAGCCAGCTGCAAATTCTGGATTCTGTGACGCGATACGAAGTTCATCTAATCATCTTACGTACATTGACAATCGAGAAATATGTAATTCGACGTACGTATTGGAAACTAATTCTGCTATCTTAGCAGACAAGGTTGGATCAGGAAAGACTTACATGATAATTGGTTTGATGTTGGCACAAAAGAAACCGCAAGAACATAATAAAGTTTTAATTGGAACAAATCATTTCTCTGTCAAATTAGTTAGTACCGGGGAATGTAACAACATTAATTTGATCGTAGTTCCACACAACCTTATCAATCAATGGGATGAATTTATGGGTAATTCGTCTTTGAAGTACATCAAATTGAATTTAATATCTGATTTTGATGTGTTTTGTGATGATGACTATGTAGATAGACAATTTTCTACGCATGGTTCGTATGTTAGATTCAATAAGGTGATGAGAAAGAACGTACCAGGTGGTAAAATCAAAACGCAAAGTGGAAGTAAATCGGCTAAAGTAACAGCAACATATGTATATCGACGTCATATGTTGAATAAAAAGAAAATGGATAAGTTATTGAAAAACACAGATACAATAATTTTGAATTTAAACAGATACAATACCTTCAAAAAAATTTTCAAATATGAAAAATGGTCTCGTGTTATTATTGATGAAATGGATTCGATTAAAATCCCGGTTGCATTCAATGAAAGCGGAAACTTTAATTGGTTTTTGACAGCAACTCCTACGACTCTGTTTAATATATCAACAAGGCACTGCGTCGTCAAAATTTTTGGTAATAATCCAGGTTTGTTGCCCTACTTTACGGTCAAAAACAAAAATGAATACGTTGATAAATCAATCGTTTTGCCCCAACCAAGATTATTTATGATCGAATCAACAACCAAAAAAATAGTCTCAGTATTAAAAGATCTAGTACCAACAGATGTTCTTAGATTGATAAACGCAGGAAACATGAATGAAGCATTAAATAAATTGAACTGCAACGTCGACACCGAAGAAAACATTGTCGATATTTTAACAAAAAATATCAAGACAGATCTACATAATTTGACAAAAGAGTTAGAATATGTTAATTCAATACAAATTCCCAATAAAGAAGCCAGGATTAGTAAGATAGAATCGGACATAGGAAGATGCAAAGTTAAGTTGGAATCTATTAATGAGAAAGTTAATTCGATAAAGGATGAATGTTGTTTGATTTGTGCGGATACTTTTAAGACGCCAGCGATTCTTGATTGTTGTAAAAATGTATTTTGCATTGGATGTTTAATTGCGGCACTACGAACAAGTGATGATAAATGTCCTTATTGTCGAACTGTCGTTAAAGGTAACAAAGGTTATCATGTCATCGGAGAAAAAAAAGTTATCGAAAAAAATGATAAAGTTGTTCCTCCTGCGAAAAACGGATTCACAAATATGGAAAAGCAAGATATATTGGAAATAATTTTGAAATATATTGCAACGAACGCTAAAACTCCTCGTATCTTAATCTTTTCTGACTATCATCAAACATTCGACAAAATTAAAAAGAACATCGCGAACGCCAAGTTGAAATATGCCACGATTTCGGGTGTCCCTGCACACATCACTAATGTCATAAATAATTTCAACGAAGGGACTATTAATGTTTTATTATTAGATTCATTGCATTATGGTAGTGGATTGAATTTGCAAGCTGCAGATTTTGTCATCTTATTTCATCGAATGAGATCTGAAGTGGAGACACAGGTGATTGGCCGAGCTCATCGTTATGGCAGAACTAAACCTTTATCGATCATATATTTGATCAGTGACACAGAGGATAAAAGGGTTGATTCAAAAAGTAAAGTTGTTAGCATTAAGAATAGTGATGAATTAAATATGATCATAGTTCCAGATGTAAAAGCTTCAGCCAAATCGGATGATGTTGTTGTAAAATCGAATGTTGTGGTTCAGAATAAGAAAGTGGCTAGGAAAAAGGTATTGATAGAGTCTGAATCAGAAAGTGAAGAAGAGTTTGTTCGTAATGGCCCAATCAAGAAATATCCCAAGAAAAAGTCACTTTGTTAGATATAATTAATCAATGATTATATATATCTAAAATCTTAAACTATAATATAGAACAATGTCAAGAACAATATTAAGTGGCACAAGAATTTATTTAACAAGAACTCGTCCAACTGCCCCATATACCGATATCGGTGATGTTTTAGCTCTGCGAGTTGATAGAAATTTTTTAGGCGATATTTTATACGTATTATATGATGTTAAAGTTGGGACGTTGGTCGTTATTCCAAAGGGTACTGCCGTTATGGGTGATTGGATAACTGAATCGTATCCATGTGTTGCTGCTCAATTACAAGTGACTGATATATTCCTCGATGGCCTACGTTTTCCTGTAGCTGCAGATTCAGAAATATATCATCAACGAACTCTCTATGGATACTGTGACGTTCATGATGCGAATCACGTCGAAGGATTGATCACGTATCGATCTACCGCAAACATCTGTCGTAGAATCGTTAACGTAAGATGCCGAACAAAAGTGTTAGCCGACGATGACTTTCTTGATCAATTGTTGTATTTGAGAATAGATACAAATGAAATATCAGTAACATTATTAGATGATTTTACTGCTTAAATTAATTTATCCATATAGATAACGTTATTAGCCGTATTGATTTTGTACGTACGAAAATAAATACGGTTCCAAAAATTAATTCGTTGAATAGCATGTCGGCCATCCAATGAAAATTTGATAGTTATTCGTGTGTATTTCTTACCCTGAAAATATTTTTCCATAAATATGTACAATGCTTCTCCAAACATCTTGTTCGCACAAAACCATTTTATTTCGACTTCTTTATTCTCTAACGGAGCAAACTGGCAATATCCTTGCAAACTGTTTTCATCTCGAATCCCGATCAGCAATCCCTTATTCATTTGCAAATTTTTCAAAACGTCTTCCTCAGTTCTATCAAAATCCATAAACACGTTATCTAACTCTAAAACTTCTGCAGCATCTTTTTCAGTTAAAGTGTAATATGTGATGTTTTTGTCATCAACAGTGTGCGATTCTCTAATTTCACAATTATCTGAGTTACAAATTATTTTATTTTCTACCGTCTCAGAGAATTCAATATCTTCTGGTAAATCTATGATATTGACATCATCATCTTCTTCATCGTTTCCTCCATGTAACGCTTCATCCCATTGTTCTTCCGGAAGAACAAAAATAGATTCGTCTTGAAATCTGTTTATTGGTTGATATAACGCTTCATCATATTCCTCTTCAGGTAACACAATTATTGTTTCGTCGTGACCACCCGATTGTTTTTTAGTTCGACGATAATAATTTTTCATGTATTCAACATCGTCACCCATAATCTTTCTAATATTTTCATCACCTTGTTTATTTCTAGCGAGATTTAATCGTCTGTAGACCGCCAAAGTATCGCCAACACTTTGAGCTGCCTTACGTAACGCTTCCTGTCTCGCTTTTGGTGTTTTTTTGTAACTATATCCAAACGATCTTAAATGGAATTCATTTTTGAGCGGCGGCAAAGTTTCTGGTCCTTTTCCGTTCTTTTTAACGTAAGCTTTCCTAGTTATTTGTCCAGATAGACATGGGCCGTTTAGTTGACAGAATTCCATCTTATAATATATATTCGTATGAGAAAAAATAGTGAACATTATTAAAAAAATTGATTATTATATTACCATAATAAGTATGATATATTATCCACATTAATAATGGCCGGTAATTTTGATTTGACATTTTTCTCTCCGATTGGATTCATCAGTCCAAAATATTTGAATAATTATTGCCTGTTTTGCAAGGGGCAATTGGCGAATCGATGTGTCAAATGCTCCGAAAATAGCATAACAGAAAAATGTGATGTTAATGAAAAAGAAGATATGCACATTCATTGTCAAAAAATATTAGAAAAAAAGACAACAGAAGATTAATGGTATAAATATATTTATAATATTAATCTTGCGATATAATAGTACGGAGTTTATGTCAACTTGCAATATATATCACGATGGTCAGGAAAATAACGGATTAATTACTAAGATATGGGGCGGGGCTGGATGGACCTTTTGCCATTCTGTGGCATTTGGTTATCCGATTTATCCAACTGACGAACAAAAGGTTATATACAAGGATCATTTTAAATCTATCGGTAGCGTTTTACCTTGTAGATATTGTCGCGATTCATATCAAAAATTTATTGCCGAGGGAGAAACAAAATTGAACGACGCAGTCATGTTGAATAGGGATACTCTTACGCGATGGTTTTTTGACATTCACAATGCGGTAAACAATAAATTAGGAGTTGAGTATGGTGTGACTTACGAAGATCATGTTGCAAAATACGAAAGCTTTCGAGCAAAATGTAGCGGCGCAAATTTGAACGGATGTGTTACGCCGTTAGATTACAAGGCATATTCATACAAACGATTGAATCAAAAAGATTGTCCTATTATATCTGACGAGTTAATCGGTCCGTTTATTAGATTGGCTAAAATAAGAGGAGTTGACACTTTTCAATTTGATTTTTACAATAAATTCAAAAAATTGAATGTTGATATTTATCAATGCAAGAAACTAGATATGTGGACCGAGAGAAATCATTATTGTGCGAAACAGATTAATCATATGCGAGAATCAGGAATTCCATCGATAGAAACGAGTGGGCAATGGCAAGGAACTCCAACAATCGATGAACTAAAATTACTTTTGCATTTCTCTTCCACATTAAATTTTGATGAAATAAATGGATGCATAATGACTTTATTAACGAATCATTTTTATTTATCAATTATAATATCTATTTACGAATAAAATCATCATATAAATATAATTCAAATATGTATGATATAGATGACCACAAAACTACCGAGAACTAGAATACTTGCTAATAAAAATTTAAGCAGAAACACACGGACAGCGAAATCAAATCTTAAAAAAGATATGACTGCCTTAAATACCATATGTGACAAATACAACGTCAAAGAATTGACTTTTCGTTCTGTACAATTCATAACGACCGATGGAACAATAACAACTGTTCAACATAATACTATCAAAGGAAACATTAATAATGGGATCTTTTTGATAGAAAGTCCGTCTACCGCAGTTACACTAAATCAAATTTATGATATTGTTAAGATCAAAGACGATAAAAAAAATCGAGATCTGCAAAAGAAGATTGAAGCGCAAAATAAATCAAAACCAGAAGTAGAAAGATTAAACAAACAAATTATCAAAGATCTTCAAACCTTAAAGGCTGCCAATACAACTGATGATCAAATTGATAATTTAGTTAATATCGCTGAAAATGCTGTTGACGAATTAGCAGAGAAAGTTGTTGATGTGGTGACTGATAATTTGATAGAGAATGAAATTGCAGATAAAGTTACTGATTTGATAGAGAATGAAATTGCAGATAAAGTTACTGATTTGATAGAGAATGAAATTGCAGATAAAGTTACTGATTTGATAGAGAACGAGGTCGCTGATGAAATGACTGATACTTCAATCGAGAAAGTAGCTGATGAATCTATCAATCTGTCAGACCAGACCGCCGCAAACAACGTTATTCAACCAAAAATCAATAAAAAAACAGCTAAAATGACCGGCAACAAATTTTTTAGGAATTTTATGAAAGATATCAAAGGAAAGTTTAGATTATCGTTTCAGGATGAGTATGAATATTGTGAATTTAGAAAAGAAGCTACTGATCTTGTCGTAGAAGGAGTAAACATTCATAAAATTAACATCCCTAACGATGTACTGTCATATTACATCGTGATCGGAAACATGCAAATGAAGCGCATTGTCATTAAACAAATAGATCCGGCATATGGAGCTGATGACATTATCGATGAGCATAATGAATTTATGAATAAGGTTCAAAAAACAAATGATGACGTCCCTGATTTAGTCAATATTGATTAATTTGCATTATTATTAATTTAGTAATAATGCATTAACAAAATAAATGGTAATATATTGAATAATACTATCATTGATATAACGTTTATGGTTATCGACACGGTTGATTAACCTATCAATTTCGTATTCTACGTTCGAATCATCCGAATCGAAAGATATGCTTACCCATTTTTCAATTTTTTTAAAATCTGATTTTAATTTGGATTCTAACAAAGAAACTTTAGGACCAATGTATTTATCTTTGTAAAAATCTGATGAAAGATTATCAATATTCATATGTATATTTTTTAAAAAATTCTCGCGGGAATCCAAAATATTATCTATTTCAGGAACAGATCTTTGCATGTCAATGACGTTGTTTTTCGTCGCTGACAAATAAAAATTCAAAATTGTATCTACTAAATCATTTATTGATTTTATCTATCGCATTTATTTGGTTTAATCGATTGGTCTAGATAACAATCTATCAATTTATAAATCAAATCATTATGCATTTCGAGGGATTTTATCATACTAGGTTGGTATTATTATTTACATGGTTAATTTTTTAATAATATCTAATACTAATATATAATGAATTATTCTAATATTCCATCAAACAAAAGGTCAAGAACACAAAATAATGTTGCCAGACATGCGTTCGTTCCTTACTCTGATTCTCCATATATTTGTCGTAACGGAGTTCGAGTTGATAAAACTACGTGGTACCAAGAAAGTCCAGTTACTTCTGACCAAAGATCAATTGTATATCCATCAACAGAAACAGACGAGTTATTACCAATGTTTGATTTACCTAACAGAAATTATATGAGCGCTCACGATAATAATCGCAACTACAGTGCAAACAATCTTTGTAAATAATTAATACTCTTCATTGCAAAGGATATTACATCGCTCACAATCGGGTAAGCGACAGTTGCATGGAATGTTGCATCGGTTACAATCGGGTAAATGGCAGTCGCATGGGATATTGCACTTAGCACACGATGGCAAGCAACATTTGCATGGGGTGTTGCATCGGAGACATCCAGGTAGACGGCATTCACATTTAACGGAACAGCATCCATTTTTGATCATTCGTTGACGCTCAATTCTGGTTATAGGTCTTAATCTTCTCAAAGTAGTGCCCTTTCTGTAGACATCAGTTTTACCTATTCTAAAATCAGGATACTTACGGCCGGCAAATGGTCTGATCAATTCATTAATTCTATCAATAACTTCTAGTCCTTGATAAATTTGCCCGATCACTATTTGATCAGAATCTAACTCGACTAGAGTATTAGTAGGTCGTACATTATCCAAAGTTATCATAAAAGATGAATCATAAAACAAGAGACCGGTGCGTTCATCTAGATAAGGGACAAGAGATAGCAATCCTTTGGAATCATGCGGATAGTAATATTCACCAAAATCAGCTGGGATGGGTTCGTCATTAAATATTGTTCCCGCGCTTGTTCCATCATTATTATATATGTCTCCACTTACGATATAATTATTAAACTTAAGATTATAAAATTTACATCCTTGATATGTTCGCAAACGTTCTCTGTTAAATTTATAATTACCAAATCCTTTTTGATCAATACGATAAGTTCTGTTACTTGCGATTCTGTAAAAATTTTCTACTCCGGCAGGGAATACTTCACGGAATAATTTGATAAATATCCTGCCGATGATCTCTTCGTTCAATGTTATGTCCATATATACCACGAGGTTATTTCCTGCATCCGGTAAATCTAATAACGAATAATTCATAATACTATAGTAAGATATCATTTTAATTGCAAATACATTACTGTTTCTGTTAGTCAAGCGATCAAAAAGTGCCATATATTTTCCCCCATTTTTGTGCTAAGAATCGAAGTAGGAGGATTGGATAAACCAGTAAAAACTAAATTATATGTATAAAATTTAGATATGAGCACAAGTCGAATCAGTGAAAACGGTACATGCGAATGCTCAGATTCGTCAGATCCCAAACTATGTAGTCAATCATGTAACGCAGATGAATGTTACTATACAAACGCAACGAGTCCCCTTGGAATAATACCCATTCCAGGATCAGGAGCTCTTAAAAATCAAGATTCTTTAGCGTACATTCCGCAATGTCCACGTGATCAACAGGATATTAGCGATCAAGTTACATGTGTCAGCGATTGTTGTAATTTTTTTAGCATCTACAATACGATACAATTTTGGAACGGTGATCTTATCATCAAAGATAGCAGCTTGACATCGTTGGCGAACATATTTTCTGAATTATTAATCGTTAACGGTAATTTATACATCATAGGCACAAATTACACATCTATCACTGGTTTTAATAAATTAAGAACTGTTACAGGGTCTATTGTTTTTGCGAATAATGAAAAATTAACAGCTGTTCCAACGTTTTCAAGTTTATTAACTGTTTCTGGAAAAGTTAATAAAGATGCAGTAGATGCTGACAATGCCTGCAAGCAAGGAGCTATTGTTATCGTCAATAATAAAGTTTTGCGAAAAATAATTGGATTTGAAAGTTTAAGACAAGTGAAATGGGGAATCATTGTAGCCGATAATTCTTGTCTCACACACATCTGCGGTTTTTTGCATTTGTACAGAACGGACTATATAATTATCAGTAATAATTGTCGACTCAATAAAATTACTGGCTTTTGCTATACAGCATTGATCGGTAAAAATTTATCGATCCTTGATAACAACGTCAATTCGAATAACGATCTCGTCATCAATGCCTTCTTAACTTTAGAATCAGTTTCTTCTCTTGTTGTAATCGGTAACAAATATTTACGCAAATTAGAACTTAACGCACTCAAACAAGTCTGCGGTTGTTTTGCTATTAGATCAAATCCACAATTAGAATCATTATGTAGTTTTATCAAACGAGCTGGAACTATTAAAATAGAAAAAAATGCCAGCTTGATAATAATTTGTTTCCCAGAATTAGAAGAAGTTAGTTGTGGGTTATTTATCAATAAAAACGATGGATTAGAAAAATTGGATACGTTTGACAAATTAAAATACATTGGTCACGTACTTATGATCTCTGAAAATAAACAACTTCATCAACTTAAAGGATTTTGCAAAATCAAATTTATCGGATCATGTTGTGTTCACGACAATAATCATGAAGTTGAATTACCAAGAGCTTGCGAACCAATCAACTGCCCTTGCATTTTCAACAACGAAAATGTTATTCCACTATGGACCGACACATTTGCCGTTATTGGATATACTGTGATTGACAAACTTGAAGATGTCATCGAAATATATGATGAAGCATGTGATGCATGTGCATATGAATTACCTTCCTTGTTTTTTCAATTGACATGTTTAAGAGATGTGCGTTGTGAAGAATGGACAGTGAGAACAGAATTTATTAATACTGATTATAGTATCATCATTTATGGCAATCCGCGATTAAGATGTATTGATGGATTTAAATGTTTGAGACATCTAGAATCATCATTGTTTATTATTGGTAATGCATCGTTGACTGTCTTAGAAGCGTTCCCACATCTGGCGTCCGTACTTGACATTTGGATTCGCAATAATCCAACCCTGAAATGTATTAAAGGGTTTAATCACTTGTTATCGATTAGAAATTTTATTATCAAAGAATCAAACTGTTACTGATTATCATATCAAATAATATCAAAAGGCCCTTTTCGTTAAAAATATAGAAATAATTTATTTTTTATAATTATAAATGTCTTATGTCTCTTCCAACGGACCCAAGACTTCTACGGTGTCTCTGACCAAACCCTCGGAAGGTGGGCCCACACCAACAAGATCAAGTGCAAACGCACAGATGGAGGACATTTCCGATTTTTTATTGGGAATCAATCAGAACCCTGAAGAGTCTCTTCTTCTAAACAAAAAAATGATCTCGAAAGGCAAATCAAATTTATGTAACAAAAATTCCCTGACTATAAAGTCATCTCCGAAATCGGTAGCGGACTCAACTTCGAACATAAAAAATTTCTCTCACTTTTACAACGAGTCATCGACGGAAATGTTTCAAAAATTGTGGTTGCCTCCCAATACCAATTCTCTTGCTTCGGCTTCGATTTTTTTGCCTGGTTGTCATCCCAGTTCAACTGTAAACTATTCGCTATATCAGGCGACCAACATCGAACCTATGAACAAGAAATATCTGAAGACCTGTTATCAGTCATTACATTCTTTATTGCCAAATACTACGGAAAGCGAAGATACAACATCTACCAAGAAGTGTTCGGGAACGAAACAGACTGAAGATGGAGTTATAACCAGATGCAGAAAAATAAGAATATTTCCCAATGAAGAATACATTAAATACTTTAATCAATGTTTTGGTGCAACCCGTTACATTTATAATAAAACAATCGACGCTTTTAAGAAAGAAGTAGAAAAGGAACAACTTAAAAACCAAGAATTAGCGAAAAAAGGAGGTTGTGTTAAAATGATAATCGAAAAAAAACAAGGAAGTAAGACAGCGTCAGTTAAATCTAAAAGATGTTGTAAAAGAGTAGACGGTCTTTATTTTTGTAAACAACATGCTAAATGCAAACTCAAATATGACATCAAATGTGGATTCATACATTGGCGAGATAGAATTGTCAAAAAAGAAAAGTTTCTTTCGGCTGATGAAAAATGGCTTTCTGATATTCCTTATGATACGAGACAACTTGTAGTTAAAAATGCAATGGGAGGAGTTAAAGCGGCGTTTACGAATCTCAAAAGAGGAAACATAAATCAATTTGAAATGAATTTTAAACGAAAGGGCATTGATTCCGATTATTTTTACGTTGATCATCGAACTCTGAAAAAAAATTTAGTACTTTTTTCCAGCAAATTCACAAAACCTTTGTCGGTACAAAAAAGGGACTTTAAATGGTTACGAGAGTATTTGAAGGGCAAAGTAAGTGACATGATAATATCCAGAGAAAAGCCAGGTACATATTTTCTTCAAGTTCCATATGACATCAAAATAGGTGATCAAAAAATTAAAAATTCAGTTGTCAGTGTAGATCCAGGAGTTATCACTTTGGGAACATTTTATGATCCATCAGGTAAATGTGGAAAAATGGGTGACGGTTTAGGACGGAAGATATTTGATTCATATATTGTAAGGGTAGATAAACTATCTTCATGTATTTCAAATGAAGTTAACAATTTGAAACATCTTAAACAAAGTCCCAAAAAGTTAAAAAGGTTTGCGTACGATAAAATTGTAAAAGAGAAAAAATATCGAGCAGGTAGGCGAATTAAAAAACTAACTGCAATTTTGGAAGTTGAACAGAGCAAGATGAAAGAATTATTAAAAAATAACGATTCTGTCAAAGAAAATCTGTCGCCTAATTTGAAAACAGATAAAGTGAGCGTAAAAAGAATATTAAGAAACAATTATTTTATCAAAAAGTCAAAAAGGTTACCAAAAAATGAAGAGGTCAAAAGGTTGATGGAAAATAATACTTTAATCGAGAAGTTAGAAAAAAGATTAGAAAATTTGAGACGACAAATATCGATCCAAAAATTGCTGATTGAAAAATTATCGAATCTGACTTTTCTTAATGAAAACTATGTAAAGATAAAAGATTCTTACTATTTAAACAAATCCAAAAAACGGATCAAGAAGTTAAAGAAAAGGATAAGATTAGTAAGAAAGAAGAAATCAAACATAACCAAGGAAGCGCATCAAAAAGCAATCAAATTCTATACGGATAATTATAAGTACATAGTTATTCCGGAATTTGATGCAATTGGTATTGCGCGTAAACAGAAGGCGCGAGGGATGAGGAAGGAAGCAAGGAAAACAATAGGAATGTGTCACGGAAAATTTATGGAAAGACTGAAAGCCAAAGTTGAATCCATAAAAGAATGTGAATTGTTGATAGTGAAAGAAGATTACACGAGCCAGACATGCGGAAGATGTGGAATACTCCATAAAGTAGGAATAGAAAGAGTATTTATCTGTCCAAATTGTGGGTTAGATCAAGATAGAGACACAAATGCAGCGCGAAATATCCTAATGAGAGGATTGTTGTTGCAAAAATAAAAGAAAAAGAAAGGGGTGGCTAGTGCCCCGACCCTAGTGGAAAAAGATGCAAGACGTCTGAATGAACCTTAATGTCAATTGATACAATTTGATATGGTTTTTACTAGCTGTTTAAACGAATTCGATAATATAAAGAAATTGCAATTTGCGCAATATATTCAAATTGTTTCCAAGTTTGCAAACTCTTAAACTTCCGCATACACCGATTCCAAGCATATTGGGTGAAACCGATCATTACTCATACTAAAAAAATAAATTAATGGTATTAGTTTATTTTTTTATCTTCGTTAACAGCTTCTGTAACGTATAGCCATTTACACAACTCTTTTTCATCGTAATTCCGCAACATTTCCTCCAACCTCACATGCTGTGATTCTAAACAGTTAAACACATGTGTTGTTCTCAAGAAATCATCTTTAACCATCAAATAAATGGATATCAGTTTGAGGTAGTAATAAAATGGAACGTAGCCTAACACTGGATCTAATATTGTTAAAGTTCCTAATAATATCCAATATTTATTGACAGTTACTATTTTATCTACTGGTATTGGGATAATATTTAGAGTATGTACGCAATACATTATTGGGTATGTTATTCCGACTATATTGCAGATGAAAGTGTCTGCATTCGCGATAACAAAGTAAAACATTGAGGAAAAAAACAACATGAAATTTAGTGGGGCTTGCAATATCATCGGAAGTTTTTGCGAGTCGATAGATAGTTTGTTTTTAATAAATTCGATGGGCACAGTTAGCTTATCGTTGAGATAAGACTGCACTTGTTGTAATTTTTGCAGATATTCCATTGTATATATGATTAAAACATGTATTTTTTATATTTCTGAAGTCGTAGCGTTGAAGAAATCGAGTGTATGTTTTCTTCCGCATTCCATTAAAAGTTTCTTATCGTCATCGGATATGGCAAAATTAGTCGCTGGATAGTTAGGGGTGACTATTCTGATAGTTCGTTTTTTGTTCGTTGGCGTAAGCATTCGTCGATCATTTTCCAACATAAATGTTTTTATAAACGTAAAACTAAATTGTAAGAGGTTACCAATTTCCTCTCTCGTAACTGTTCCATCGTCGTTGGTACTATCTTCAGTTATAATTTGCAATCCTAACACTTTATCATTCGGTTTGCACATTCCACATCTTGATGTCTTCTCTCCGGGATATTCGCCGTCAAATACATGCAAAGGATAATTATCTAAAACTCCACCATCAACATAATAATTTTTATTATGCAAAACTGGTTCGAATAAAAATGGGATACTCATTGATATTCTAATTGCCTTTCTTATCGTAATATTACTACCATCATTAGGATAAAAATATTGCGATGCACATATATTCATATCCGTCCCGACAATTACTAGCTTAATTCCTTTGTCAGCATATAATTGATCAATTGTGTAATCCTCGTTACCTGTTTTAGCCTTAATCAAATCTCCCAAAAAATTAAGCACAAAGTTACCTGGAGCGGTACCGTATTTTTCTATCAAATGGAGACCGTCCCTAACCATACCTGATTTATCGTCCACTAAATCCCGCATATTGAGTTTCTTCATGATTTTTTTGATCTCTTTTGGTTTGTAATCGACAGCCAATAAAGCTGCTATTATTGATCCAGCACTTGTGCCCGCAAATCCCATAATTTTAAAATTTCCATCTTCGTCATACAAGATGTTATTGCTATCCAAAACATCCAACGCACCACAATATGATATTCCTTTGATACCACCGCCTGAGAAAACTAGAAAATGATAGTCAGTTTTATTTACCGTTACCGCATTTATTTCTTTACTAAAAGAATCTTCTTGCTCTACCTCGGGTAAGTTATTATAGAAGGCTGGAGTGACATATTTGTTAACATAATATCCCATAAACGCATAACTTCGACAAAAATAATAAGATAAATTACCAAACATACTTATAATACCAGTTATTTTATTTCTGTTTGAAACATTAAAAAAATTGATAAAAAAACTGTCTATCACATAGTAGCTAACCCAAAGACAACAATAATATGTCTGTTGATAAAGAAATGTTCTCATATTGTTTGGCTGCCATGTTCGATAAGATGGGCACGACATTATGTACTAGAACAATGTTATTACAAAAAAAGATGATTAAAAAATTTGGTCAGTTGGAAATCGATGAAAAGTTATATTTCAATAAATATGCATCACATGTTGCTGGAGGATTATTTAATTATCTTGGGGATATCAATCTGTATGAAACAAATAACATAGATGAAGAATTGCATGATATACGATTGAGTACTGATAATGGGGAGTCTTTTTACTATATTAGTCTGTCACACGCAGATATCAAAATTAAGGACATTATTCCGGATAAGCTTGCCAAAATATATAATTTCAAAAAAAAATCGGATAATCATGATACATATACCGAGGAGTATGATAAATTAAATAAAAAAATGTATAAACAAGTAAGGTCTTTTGATAAATTTTCGGAAGTTCCGACGGAGACAAAAAATGATGAATTATTTGAGCCAACGTGCGATCTGGTACTTTCAGTAATTGATGATAATCAGGAAAGGGCAAAATATTTGTATAGTCATCTGTTTTCGGAAGATGATAGGATAGTATTAAAATTATTAAAATCACGGTTTGTAATATATGATTTTGGCATCAAAACAGTAAAACATATTACAAGTTGCGAGACAGAAAAAGAAGACCAAAATAAGATCATTTTAACATTTAATAATCAAACAAATTTCATTTTGACGCTAGGGACGAACGCATCAGATGTTAAAGAACATATCTCTCTCAAGTTCAAAACGAAATTTAAAAATATGGATGGGATTTATTGTGTTCATAAAGGTACAGTTTGATTTTTACATATTGATCGGTGATCAATATATAAAAAATGTCTAGTAAATATCAAATAATGGATACTTTCAAAACATCAATGTTAGCAGCAAGTATTGCAGAGATAGTAACTTTGCCAATTTGCACTATTAAAACCATTTATCAAACCAATTTGAATTATATTTCCATAAGGGGAGTAGCATGGGATGTATATCGATTTAGAGGAATTGCAGGATTTTATAATTCGAGTGGATGGGCAATATTATCCCAAACAATGTCTTCAGCTACAAAGTTCACAGCTTATTCATATCTCCAGACATATCGAGAAACACAAAAAAGAAACTTGCTAGGGAATATGATAAATGGCATGATTAGTGGTATTATATCTACGATGTTTGTGCATCCAATTGATGTCGTAAAAGTTCATAAGCAAAATAATTTTAATTTTCTGAAAGAATTAAAATTAGTTGGTCCTAAATTATTTTATAGAGGAGGTAGCAAAAGTTTAACCAAAAATATCGTCCTAACTTCTTTACTTTTTCCTTTGTATGATTTTTACAAATATCATATTGATAACATATATATCGCATCAGCATGTTCTGCTATTACTTCTTCGTTAATATTACATCCAATTGATTATTTAAAGATTCGTCAAATAAGTGACCAGCAACTATATCCAAAAGATAGTGGGATTAGATACTATTATAGAGGATTTCATATAAATCTGATGCGAGTCATTCCACATTTTATGATAACAATGGTATGCATCGAATATTTCAGACAAATAAACTAACCAATAAGGCTCATAGCTACATTGACGAGTTGGCCGAAGCGATTTTGGACTGTTTTCTCTTGTGAATGATAATGTAAAAAATCGCGAATTATGTCTGAATATGTGTCGTTTGAATGGCGAATGACTGTTAATAGTTCGGTTACGACAGAATTATCAGACTGACGAGGTTGAAAACGCGACAATATAAATTTTTCGATATTTTTTTCGTCCAACGTTTTGTTACGCAATTGACACAATAATATGAAAAATATATTGAAATATTTTCTAAGAACAATTACTCCATCAGCACATAATTCTAAATATGCTTCATATTTAACACTATCTTGACCACCCAATACATCCAACATGCCAGTATTAAGCTTGATATCGCCAAATGTAATAGGATGAGAATCTTTTCCTAAAATAAAACCAAAATCGATGTGAAATATTGATCCTTCGTCTGTTATCATTATATTTTGCAAATGTCTATCGCCAAGACCAATAAAGTAACTGTGCAAAGTGTATGAAACTAAACTAAACATATATTTATCGATAACATGACCGACAATTTTATCTTCATTTGTTTCTAATATGTGTTGCAAAATAGTTTTCTTACTGTTTAAAATATCGTGCACCGTCATTGAATTATCAACTAGTTCAATCATCCCAGAATCGTTTGTTAACGGCATCACTGGATATATGATTGCGTCAAAACTTTGATGTACAGTTTCTTTTAAAATAATGTCACAAATTGTCATCAAATTAAGCACAATAACATCGTTCATGATGGATTCTTTTTTGAATAAAATTCGTTTATGTCCAACATTTGTTTCGAAAGTGATTATCACCGGTTTAGTATAACTATTTTTGATACTTATACTATCCAAATCTACGTTTAATAAATATATTGATGGATCATATGGTACAGTAATAGGTTTTATTTGGTTGAACGTATGAGATAAATATTTTACGGGGTCGTGTAAATTTTCAATTAATCCTGCATAAAACAAGTATTCGGTTGTCATTTGCTCTATCAATTCGTCATCAAACAGGTTTAAAAATAGATCTATGTTCATAATTTGTTGATTAGTTGAATTTTTTTTGTCATTATTTAGTAACCAGAATGATCTGTATATGTTTTTGCACGAAGAATTTATTAGATTATACAACAACGTCTGCAAAAGTTTGTTATCGTTATTATTTTTGATTAGTCCAATAAAAAATGTTAGATGGTTTAAAATTATATCATCGGATGAATTTGATATGATACTAAATACATACTGAAGAATATCGGGTGGCAGAACATGTGCACATGTAAATAAAATACTGATACAGTCATCGCACGATAGCGTTTCCTGACACGTGCGAGTACAATATAAATTCGAACATTGTACATGTTTTTCACTTGATAATAATTTCATTATCATATCTGAATTTTTTTGAATATTGTTTGTGTTTCTAGTTGAATTTAACAGTTCTGATTTTTCTATGCCACTGATAAACAAAGTTTTAGAATACCAGTTTATAGATTTGATCAAATGCATCAGGTATTTACTATGACCCGCAAAATACGATGCATTTGCGCTTAATATCTTTTTGTCATGCTGGGTATAATCATGATTAGGTAGATAATATTGAATGTTTCGCAAATGATCAAAGTAATGACTTTTGATATCGACATCCACATCAGATAAGTTTTTAATTTTATCTATGGATACTGGGTTATCTAATATTTTTGCAATATTGTTATACGATTGGATTTTACCAGTGATAAATATAAAACAATCTGAACAAACCTTTTCTTTTGGTCCTTTGAGTGATTTTACATAATGTGATAGGTTCCAATAATCGTTCGGATTAGGTTTATCAATTATAAAATCTGGGACTACCATGTAATTGCTGACACATGTTGAGCAGAAAATATTACCGCATGTTCGACAATGGTGTTTTCTTGTTATGAAATTAAATTGAACATTACATCCCAAACAATGAGTAACCATATTATCATCCACCCAAATATCATTTTTATTCCATATCGTTCTTGATGCATACATATTTGCGTCCATTGTTATATGTAAATATAACATTACTTTATAATTTTTTTAATAACTATATGATAAAAAATTGAAATATTATTTGATATTTAGTTCCATTTATGCTTTCAATATGTCAAAAATGGGAAAACAAAGAGTTGCATGGACAAGGGAAGATGATGAAAAACTGGTAAAAATTTATTTGAGGACTAAATTTCCAACTGGGGCAGATTTCAAAGAATTTTTTCCAAATCGTCATCGAAAACAATGCGTGGAAAGATATAATAATCATGTTGAAACATCAATAAAAGAAAAGAGGCCGCTTACCAAAAAGCAAATCAAGCAAATCTTGTATTTTCGAAAAATTTGGGGTAACAAATGGACCAAAATAGGAAAAGAAATGTCACTGGCGCCGAATACTATTAAAAATTTTTGGCACGCTGAGAAGAGAAAAAAGAGTCAAACTAATGTTATCGGTGAAGATGATGAGTATTTCCCCCCGTGTACTTTTAAAACTCCTGTTGCTTTCGAGCATCTTTGCCAGGTGGCCAGTGAGGAATGGCTGTTCCTTGAAAACTATCGTAACTATTGAATACTATCGAGATATTGTAAAAAAATGATTATTTTATTATTTTATCATAGAACTACCAATGTTATTATAGAACAATGCATATCTTTACAGATTCGAGTGTAAAAAATAATATTGCGATAGGATGTTATTTGATTATTGAAGATCTTGACGATCCGATCGATATCAAAACTATTTCAATGATCTCATCATCCTCCACTATTGCAGAGATGACAACCATCCATCACGTTTTGGTGATCGTCGACATGATGCCCAACAAACTGTCACATATAACTTTATACACTGATTGTGAAAATTTTGTTAATTTAATAGAAAGGAGACAGTACGATGAAAAGTTGAAAAATCATCGCAATTATGAATTTTATAAAACTTTGATTGATTTGGTAAAAAATAACAATGTAGATGTAAAATGGATTAAAGGTCATTCTAAAAAGGCTGACAAAGATAAGTATGAGATGATATTTTCGCTTGTGGATAAACAAGCTAGGAAGTTAGTGAGGCAGATTGGTTAATCGATAATATTTGATAAAATGTTATCAATTAATTCGTAGGCAAATTTTGATAGTAACTTTACACGCAAATCTCCAGCCAATTGCAAATCTTGGCAGTAACTTCAATAGTCTGTTGAATTCGCATGCAAATCTCCAGCCAATTGCAAATCTTGGCAGTAACTTTGCACATAACTTTAATGATCCAGTTAATTGCAAATATTGGCAATAACTTTGCATGTAACTTTGATGATCATACAATAAAAAATTGAATTTTTTATTGTAAGACAAATATTTTATTAAGAAAGGGTAAAATGGACCAAAGTGATATAGTATACCAAATATTCAATGAATTATCATTAAACGACATCGTAAGATGTTCAACTGTTAATAAACTTATAAATCGCATATGTGATTTACAATACGCGAGATTAATAAATGACTATGAGAACATCCTAGCAAACCTTTTTTATAAAAGCTCCTACAAACAAATGTATGTAGCTTGTTATGAATTAGAAGGTTTTATAAAAAAATATTCAGACCTTAATTTATTCAAATTTTTTTCTACGAACGCATTAGATTTTCAATTGAGAAATATTATTAAGTTGCCAAAAATGATAGGACAATTTAGTAATTTGCAAAAATTATGGTTGCATAATAATAAAATTACAAAATTACCGGAAACAATAGGACAACTTGTTAATTTGAAAGAATTATCGTTGTCTGATAATCAAATTACAGAATTACCACAAACAATAGGACAACTTGTTAATTTGCGAGAATTATGGTTGTATAATAATAGGATTACAGAATTACCAGAAACAATAGGACAACTTAGTAATTTGCAAGAATTATCATTGTATAATAATAAAATTACAAAATTACCGGAAACAATAGGACAACTTAGTAATTTGCGACACTTATCATTGTCTAATAATAAAATTACAAAATTACCGGAAACAATAGGACAACTTAGTAATTTGCGAAAATTATGGTTGCGTAATAATAAGATTACAAAATTACCAGAAACAATAGGACAACTTAGTAATTTGCAAGAATTATCGTTGTCGAATAATCAAATTACAGAATTACTAGAAATAATAGGACAACTTAGTAATTTGCAACACTTATCGTTGTCTAATAATAAAATTACAAAATTACCGGAAACAATAGGACAACTTGTTAATTTGCGATACTTATCGTTGTCTGATAATCAAATTACAGAATTACCAGAAACAATAGGACAACTTATTAATTGTAAGATCATACAATAAAAAATTGAATTTTTTGTTGTAAGACAAATATTCTATTAAGAAAGAGTAAAATGGACCAAAGTGATATAGTATACCAAATATTCAATAAATTATCATTAAACGATATCGTAAGATGTTCAACTATTAATAGACTCATAAATCATATATGTGATTTACAATATGGGAGATTAATAAATGACTATGAGAACATCCTAGCGAACCTTTTTTATAAAAGCTCGTACAAACAAATTTATGTAGCTTGTTATGAATTAGAAGGTTTTATAAAAAAATATACAGACCTTAATTTATTCAATTTTTTTCTACGAACACATTAGATATTAAATCGAGAAATATTATTAAGTTGCCAAAAATAATAGGACAACTTGTTAATTTGAAAGAATTATCATTGCATAATAATCAAATTACAGAATTACCAGAAACAATAGGACAACTTAGTAATTTGCAAATATTATGGTTGTCTAGTAATCAAATTACAGAATTACCAGAAATAATAGGACAACTTATTAATTGTAAGATCACACAATAAAAAAATTGAATTTTTTTTCGTAAGACAAGTATTCTATTAAGAAAGAGCAAAATGGACCAAAGTGATATAGTATACCAAATATTCAATGAACTATCATTAAACGATATCGTAAGATGTTCAACTGTTAATAGACTTATAAATTATATATGTGATTTACAATATGCGAGATTAATAAATGACTATGATAATATCCTAGCGAACATTTTTTATAAAAGCTCATACAAACAAATGTATGTCGATTGTTATGAATTAGAAGGTTTTATAAAAAAATATTCAGACCTTAATTTATTCAATTTTTTTCCTACGAACGTATTAGATATTCAATCGAGAAATATTATTAAGTTGCCAAAAATGATAGGACAACTTGTTAATTTACAAAAATTAACATTGTCTGATAATCAAATTACAGAATTGCCAGAAACAATAGGACGACTTAGTAATTTGCAAAAATTATGGTTGAATAATAATAAAATTACAAAATTACCTGAAACAATAGGACAACTTGTTAATTTGCGACAGTTATGGTTGAATGATGATAAAATTACAAAATTACCGGAAACAATAGGACAACTTGTTAATTTGCAAAAATTATCGTTGTATAATAATCAAATTACAGAATTACCAGAAACAATAGGACAACTTGTTATTTTGCAAGAATTATACTTGTTTGATAATCAAATTACAGAATTACCGGAAACAATAGGACGACTTGTTAATTTGCAAGAATTATCGTTGTCTAATAATCAAATTACAGAATTACCAAAAACAATAGGACAACTTATTAATTTGCAAAAATTATGGTCGCGTCATAATAAGATTACAAAATTACCAGAAACAATAGGACAACTTAGCAATTTGCGACACTTATCATTGTCTAATAATAAAATTATAAAATTACCGGAAACAATAGGACAACTTAGTAATTTGCAAGAATTATGGTTGGATTATAATCAAATAACAGAATTACCTGAAACAATAGGACAACTTATTAATTGTAAGATCTTACGATAAAAAATTGAATTTTTTATCGCAAGACAAATATTCTATTTAAGAAAGAGCAAAATGGACCGACGTGATATAGTATACCAAATATTCAATGAATTATCATTAAACGATATCGTAAGATGTTCAACTATTAATAGACTCATAAATCATATATGCGATTTACAATATGCGAGATTAATAAATAACTATGAGAACATCCTAGCGAACCTTTTTTATAAAAGCTCATACAAACAAATGTATGTAGATTGTTATAAATTAGAAGGTTTTATAAAAAAATATTCAGACCTTAATTTATTCAATTTTTTTCCTACGAACGTATTAGATATTCAATCGAGAAATATTATTAAGTTGCCAAAAATGATAGGACAACTTGTTAATTTACAAAAATTATCATTGTCTGATAATCAAATTACAGAATTACCAGAAACAATAGGACAACTTAGTAATTTGCAAAAATTATGGTTGTCTAGTAATCAAATTACTAAATTACCGGAAACAATAGGACAACTTGTTAATTTGAAAGAATTATTGTTGTCTGATAATCAAATTACAGAATTACCAGAAACAATAGGACAACTTAGTAATTTGCAAAAATTATGGTTGGATAATAATAAAATTACAAAATTACCTGAAACAATAGGACAATTTAGTAATTTGCAAGAATTATCGTCGTCCCATAATCAAATTACAAAATTACCAGGAACAATAGGACAACTTAGTAATTTGCGAAAATTGTGGTTGTATAATAATAAGATTACAAAATTACCAGAAACAATAGGACAACTTAGTAATTTGCGAAAATTATTGTTGTCTGATAATAAAATTACAAAATTACCGGAAACAATAGGACAACTTAGTAATTTGCGACACTTATTGTTGTCTGATAATAAAATTACAAAATTACCGGAAACAATAGGACAACTTAGTAATTTGCGACACTTATCGTTGTATTATAATCAAATTACAGAATTACCGGAAACAATAGGACAACTTGTTAATTTGCAAGAATTATCGTTGTCTAAAAATCAAATTACAGAATTACCAGAAACAATAAGACAACTTATTAATTGTAAGATCTATTGAACTCGCGCGCAAATCTCCGGCCAACTGCAAATCTTTGCAGTAACTTCAACGATTCATCGAATTCATATGCAAATCTCCAGCCGGTCGCAAATCTTGGCAGTAACTTCAATAATCCATTGAATTTACTATGCAATCTCCAGCTAATTACAAATCTTGGCAGTTACATCGCATATAACTTCAATGATCCATTGAATTCGCATGCAAACCTCCAGCCAATTACAAATCTTGGCAGCAATTTGATCTATTGAATTAACGCGCAAATCTCTGACCAATTGTAAATCCTGGCGGTAACATTGCATATAACTCCAATAGTCTATTGAATTAGCGTGCAATTCTCCAGCCAATTACAAATCTTGACAGCAACTTTGCATGTAACTTCAATGGTCCATTGAATTCGCGCGCAATTTTCCAGCCAATTACAATTCTTGGCAGTAACATTGCATATAATTTCAATAGTCTGTTGAGTTAGCATGCAATTCTCTCGCCAATTATAATTCTTGGCAGCAACTTTGCATATAACCTCAATGATCTATTGAATTCGCATGCAAATTGTGCATAACTCCAATAATCTATTGCAATTCTTGTCAACAACTTTGCGCGTACCTTCAATGATCCATTAAATCTACATGCAAATCTTAGCAGCAATGTTCCATGTTACTTCAATAAATTAATTATGTGTTTTTAACATATAATGAATTTTTGGGAAATCGCGATAGCTTTTGTTGTTGTTTTGATCATCGCGCTCGTATTATCGAACAAAAAGAAAGAACATTTTAATCCGTACAACGATTATACACGAGCTTATCCTGCGCTTTTTGCATACAAACCCGGATTTGGCCCTTATTATGAACCAGATGTACTATTCGGAAGGAATGTTCGTTATAGTCCTGGTTATCGTGATTATTATTACATCCCTGGTCATGATTATATGAATAATTGGATGAATGGTATTCCTCGCGAAGAAGCTGTGAACGCGATGGCATATCAGCAAGGTCTATATCCATTACAATCATATCCTTGGTTCATCAAACAAGGCGTTTTTCAGGATGGACGTGAATCTCCTGTCGAAATTTATCCTCGCGATGACACTTTTACACCAGATTATGATAAAGCCAGAATCATTCCATATCCTATTCCTGCATCCATTTCAGAATATTGTGCTGGTAATAATTTAGATCCTGGTGCAACTTGCGCAGTTCCGACGACCATACCTGAATCGTTTGTTTTATAATCAAAACGGAAATATTGACATACTGTTACCGTTTAGACCCAAATCTGACAAATATACATCTCTTTCAGGTGTCTTATGAACAGGATCGCCGATAAAATAAAATTTTAGGTTCGTATCAGTCAGATATTTGGTAAACGATATTGTCATATTATCTAAATTATTATAAAAATTTAGTTGATCAATGCCGTAGCCTATCATTTTACCAATGACAAGGACAACTAATTCATCCAACGTCATCGATTCATAGAAATAGTATGATAATACTCCGATTGATAACATTTTTTGTTGCTTGATGCAATAATAATAATTTTTATAAAATGAAATAAAATCAGTGATCTCTCCGTCCGAGTTTTTGTTAACGAACGAATATACAATGTTCTTTTTTGGCAACAAGAAATGTTTGGCAGAATCTATCGTAAAAGACATCTTGATCGGAAATTTCCGCATATAACCATTTAATTTGTCAGTCACTTCCGGTAAATCTGCTTCTTTTAACAAATGTAGCGGATTGGTTTCTGGAATATCCGGCAGTTCGGATACATCATTTTCTAAAAATTTGACCTCATATAATTTTTTATAATTTACAGGGATAGCGTAACATTTTAAAGTTATACTTGGATCATATTCGCCGAGAGCTGCTTCTGAAAAAAAGATGACCTCATTATTTTTTTTCGGTACATTGGACTCATTCGGATGGGGTATGTTATGCAAAAAAAGATTTCTTTTTAGTGAATCAATTAATATCTTGTTTAATCCATAGCCGCGAAATTTTTGGTGCATACATAATAGACTAATATATGGGACATTTTTAGCAACGTTGTTTATGATAACATCTATGTAAATTGCTGTGATAAGACCGATCAATTTGTAAGAATCGCTATCATCTTGATAAACTAAACCAATTATGAAATTTTTTGGGACACGTTTAAGATACCAATACAAATAATCCTTTGAATATGTTAATCGACAAGTGTTGTTTTCGTTTTCAACGTAATGATTATTTAATAAACTGTGTATTTCATTGATATGTTTCAAACTTAATATCCTTGGATAAAATGAACTTTTAATATCCGTCATCTCAGTAATTATTGATGGAATAATTTATATTTAATTCGTGACGCCCAATCAGAACTTGATTTATTATCATAATAATAAATCAAGAACAGTTAATACTTAACGAAATTAGGTCTGAAACGGGCCATCATGTACGTCATCTTTAATATTTGTTGATGTGTAAACATACACATTTGTGCGTCATCTGTATAATCCATAAAATTCAAAAAATTAGGTGTTTTCAAATTCTTATCAAAAATATATGCATACGGAGAAACGTGTACTTGCGTTAGTATTCCGTTTATACGTTTTGCTTTGATAGTATCGAATGCTGTACCGAATGTCGGACTAAATTGGGGAGTAGTATCTGCAATCATGTCCCCGCTTTCTTTTGCATCAGAACCAAACTTAGCAAGACTACTCGTTTTACAGGTATCATTATCGAAGGGATGTAATAATCCACACCAATGACCAATTTCGTGTGTAAATGTTCTATATTTATTATATTGTGCAACATTTCCCAAAAACATACCCGTATTTATCAATACCGCGTTTCTGTATTTGTATTTGCTATCAATCAATGTCTCATTATTGCCATCTCGATCCATAAAAGGAAAAACAGAAATCCCTAATAGTTGCTTTCCAGGAACGACAATAATGTTTAAAAACGAATCCGGATCTACGACATTCATTGCTTTGTAAATAGGGTCTAAATTATTTGAATCAATTGATAATCCGCTAACATTTTTGATCACAATGTCCTTCAAATAAAATTTCCACGTAACATTTGTATTTTTTGGCAAACTGTTGCATAAATTTAAATAATAATCCTTTTTTCCTTTATCTGCGTTTGCAAATAATTTGCCCGTTTGCAAAGTGTATTCTGCGCTAAAATTAGAAACGTTCCTATTGTAATCTGTATTTAGTGTAGATATGATATTGGTATTAATATGTTTTGTCCAATATTTAGTATCATTTTTTCGGAGCACAGAGTCAGCCAGATGAAATATAATAGGTATATCTATGGTCATTGGAGTAACACCGATTGTATACAGGATCAATTCTTTTTGTGTCATTGTTAAACATTTTGCGTGAGCATTTAATATTTCATGATAGTTTTTGTTGCAATTTTTGTTATGTGCACATCTAATATATTGATTTTTATTATGTTCGACATCAAAATCTATTGCATCGATCTCGGAGTTGTCAATCAATATATCTCGATTTATGATTTGTTTATTTTTTGTAGTAATATTTTTTAGTTGTAGCGGCGGAACATGCGGACATTCATTAACATTTTTTCTTTTTTTGTATTTGGTAGCTTGTTTCTTTAAATATTTCCAAACAACGTTTATCATAAATGGACACACTACATTATTTATGTATGAATATATCCATGTATATAACTTTTTGATAAAATCAAAAGTTTTGTGGAGAAACTGATTTATTTTTTCGCTAGACATTATATTATCGCAATACTTTTTTCCTGCAACAGGTAGATATATATTTTGATGAGTCAAGTTTCGTTCTAAAGTGTCAAAAAAATAGTAATATATTATTATAAAAGAAAGCATGAATTTTTATGCACATTCTCCACAAAATAAGGAATCACAAAATTTCCAAGAAAAAAAGGATCTTTCGTCCATTAGCAAAATCACTAATAATATCTATCTATCAGGAGTCATGCCAATGGAGTTAAATCCAGGAATAATCAGGGAATATGATATCAAATACATATTGTGTTGCGTCAAAAAAAAGAACGTATTGAGCGCGCACAATAAAATAATGATGGAGAATCCGAATATTATCATTTTGTATTTACCATATGACGACATGTTGTATCAGAATCTCTGGCGTCGTAATAACGACACGATAGATATTTACAAGTACAACGGTTCGATATATGACAACACAGAAATTGAGAATAGAATCAAATTGTACACAAATCGGCCATTAATTGAAATCGGATATCATTTTATCAATGATGCGATATCGTCACGCGAAAATATATTGATACATTGTATGGCAGGTATCAGTCGGTCAGTCAGTTTAGTAACCTATTATTTGATGAAAAAATTTGGCGTTGGTTTTGATCAAACATTTAATTTCATTAAATCAAGAAGGGAAATAGCAGATCCAAATTCTTCATTTAAACATCAACTAAAAACGTATGAAAATCTTCGAGAAAAATTCAACGAAAATTATGCAGACAACATAATTAAGCGCCTCGTTTAAAAAATATTTTTAAACTCGACGAAAATTATGTGGACAACATAATTAAGCGCCTCGTTTAAAAAATATTTTTAAACTCGACGAAAATTATGCGGACAGCATAATTAAGCTCCTCGTTTAAAAAATATTTTTGAACTCGACGAAAATTATGCGGACAATATAATTAAGCGCCTTGTTTAAAAATATTAAAATATCTCATCCTCCAATTGAAATATTTTAATATAACCTATTAGTGTTATAATCTCGCGCGAGATTATAACCACATAAATGTCCCTTTGACATTTTGTGCCTAGAAACACTTGCGTTCCTAGGAGATTTTTCCAACTACCATTATCATAAATATAATGATAAATAATATGAATGGATTATCGGGCATATTTTACAAAAAATTATTTGTCAACAGTTCAAGGAAAAACATTGTTGACCGGAATTAGAGGCGTTAAAAATAGCGCGAGGGATGTATATATTAGCGGATTTTATAAAACTGTGGATGATCTAAAAATCATAGCATTTGTTTATGAAGGGGGTATATTTGGTAACGGTATATGGCATGAATTAGGTTATCCAAGTTCTGAAAATAACACAGTTACTTCAACTAGTTTATATGGGCCAAATAATGGCAAAAAAAAGAGACACATTCAGGTCGTTGGTAATTATACGAACGAAGAGTCAGGAGATTCTGCAATAGGATGTTTATACGAGGGTAATTTGGATGGAAAAGGAAAGTGGACGACGATAATACCCACATCATCAAATCCAGTTTTGAATACTATTTGTCATTCAACAATGGGTGGATTGATTGTAGGAAATTATGATACCAACTCAAAAATTGGTAAAGCGTTCATTTATGACATTGAAACAAAAAAATATTTTGATATTGTCAAACTTGGCGCTATTAGTATCACTGCATATGGTATATGGCATAATATATGTTCATCATATACTATTTGCGGTGGATTTTCAAATTTTAAAGAAGGAGCTGTTGATACAGCTTATTTAGTAGATTGGGATAATCATACACATACATTTCACAATTGGAGAGATTACAGTTATGGAAATAACCATACATTAATTACGCATTTTGATGGCATCACAAGTGATGAAAAAGGAGGTTATAACCTTACAGGTGATTGGAAAGACTTAGACAATAGTACGGATTTAGCATTTTTCGCGAATGTCAAGAGATGTAAATGCAAAAAATCTTTCACGCGAGCAACATGGGAATCGATATCGTATCCGAATCAACCAATCACATCAGGTAATTCTGTATATCAAGATACTGTCATAGGAGTGTACGCTTCACCCGATAGCGAAAATGTAAACGGATATATCTCAATTCTTTTAAACAAATAAATATATAAATAATATTAAATGAAAAGTGTAAATCTACAACAAGAAAGCAATCCTTCTCACGCAGAAAGAGAAATAAATTTTATTTGCAATACAACTAAAAAAAATTATGTTAAACTGATCGGACATTATACGTTTGAGGAAATTGACAACATTCATAAATTTATGATAAAATTTGGCATATGTTCGTCAAATGACAAAATTATACATTCCGTCAGACAAAAAGAAAACGGCATTGGAGCAAAGTATCACGATATTAGTTTTATCAAATTTTTTTATGATATATTTAATGATCCACAAAAGATGATAAAAGTAAATAATCTGTTACTAAATAAAACAAAACAAACTAAGAGTACTCCAAAACATAAAGAAACAAAATCAGAATCTAATAACGATAATGTAGATAACATTAAAAAAAAATGCATTCCTTTGCAAGATGAATCAGATGTATCGTACATATCGAATAATTCAGATAGTGCCTCCGAAGATTCACAAGATGCAGAAAGTGAAAATATGGAAAGTTTTAATGATATGTATAGTGTAGAAGATAGTGTAGAAGATAGTGTAGAAGATAGTTCTGATTCAAGTTCAAATGAATTTAATGATCTAAGTGAATCGTCGGATGATACAAGTGAAGAAGATAATGATACAGAATCAGAATCTCAAACAAATGTTGATGATATAACTTCAGATGAATCATTTGGTTTAGAACACGAGAGTTCAGAAAAAATAACTAAAAAAATAACTGCAAAATTAAAGAACATAGAACCAGTCAAAAAGACAAACAAAAAAGTAACTATCAAATCAGAATCAGAGAATATAGAACCAGTCAAAAAGACAAACAAAAAAGTAACTATCAAATCAGAATCAGAGAATATAGAACCAGTCAAAAAGACAAATAAAAAAGTAACTATCAAATCAGAATCAGAGAATATAGAACCAGTCAAAAAGACAAATAAAAAAGTAACTATCAAATCAGAATCAGAGAATATAGAACCAGTCAAAAAGACCAACAAAAAAGTAACTATCAAATCAGAATCAGAGAATATAGAACCAGTCAAAAAGACCAACAAAAAAGTGACAATCAAGTCGGAGAATGTTGAGCCGATTAAAAAAACTGTTAACAAAAAAGTGACAGTAGAATCATTTGAAAAAAAGAAACCGGAAAAAAAAGCGCCAAACAAAAAAAATAGGGCCAAAGAATTTCGAGAACCAATTCCCAAAAATAAGAAATAGTATTAAAATTATTTATCTTTATAAATAATTTTAATAGTCTAACATAAATATATCTACAATGTACCTAATTTTGATGCAGCAAAGATTTAATACAGGTAGCGAACTCGGACATTCCGCTAATATCATATTTTATGGCAAGGTTATTTATTTGGATGAAGATATGACACATTTTGTCTATGATGGGATAACCTACAATATATGTTATCTGTACACGTTGACTGGCATGGAAACAATGATGAGCATTCCACGAAGCGGAAGAAAAGGTCCCGTGAATGTAAATTATCATGAACATCATTACAGGGCAAGCGATGGTATACGTAATTATGAATTTATTGTTGTGCAAACTAATGACGTAAATATATATTTACACGACAAATATGAACTTAAATATGCATATTTTAGAGGAATGCATTTCAATATGGTTTTCGAAGATGAAGCTGCTTTCTAGGTGTTTACCGACCTCCAACTATCCACACACATCGTTTCTACCGACAATTTAGCGGACCATCCCAGCTCTTCTTTTGCCTTGTTTGGATCACAAAATAAAATCGGCACATCTCCTTCTCGACGATTTGTCACTTTATATTTCAAAGGAACATTATTAACTCGAATGAACGTTTTTATGAATTCCATGACAGATGTTCCGTTGCCCGTACCTAAATTGTACATATTATAACCTGATAAGCTATTCATTCTATCTAGTGCACAAGAATGTCCAACTGCCAAATCCATCACATGAACGAAATCACGAACACAAAACCCATCTGGTGTATCATAATCATCACCGTACACGTCGAGAGTTTCTTCATTTATTATTTTTTTGAGAATAATTGGCATCAAATTGTCAGGAGTGTTTGTATTTTCGCAAATTAATCCACTATGATGGACACCAACAGGATTAAAATATCTTAATGAAATAACATGCCATTTAGGGTTTGATATACACAAATCTTTTAATATTTGTTCTATCATAAATTTACTTTGACCATAAGGATTACTGATGCCAATTCCAACGTTTGATGTTTCTGATAAAGGAGATGGAGAATTGCCGTATACGGTAGCAGAGGATGAAAAGATCAAATTATGGCATTCGTATTTATCCATTGTATCTAACAAATTTAATGTACCAACTAAATTATTTTGATAATACATGAGAGGATGACTGATTGATTTTGGGACAGATTTTAGACCAGCAAAATGGATAACAGCAAAAGGGTGATGTTCATGGAATATTTCTTCGATTGCCAATTTGTTTAGCAGATCAATTTGATAAAATAGGATTTCATTGTGTCCTGTGATTTCTTTGATCTTATCGATGACGGATTTATCAGAGTTAGATAAATTATCGATCATGATTAGGTCGTAGTCTGTGATCAATGATATACATGTATGGGTTCCAATATATCCCGTACCACCGGTTACTATTATTTTTTTTCTAATCATTGATATATGAATGCGTTATATTTTGGGACGATAAAAAGATTATATTTTCAATTTTTATTTAGATATATCAGGATAAAAAAATTGAAAATTTAATTTCAAGGCAGGTGCATATATTTGTACTTGGTATATAAACGAACAACGGGTAATCATGCAGTTTACTATTCAAAGTATTCCCATGCAATTCTCGTTGGTTCCTAATTCACGCAACTTCCCTGTTATTGGTACGTCCATGGGGAACGATCTTGAACAAATTGTCAGTTCGTTAAATGCTTTGAAGATTAAATACGCTCATCATTTGACGGTCGTCGGGCACACACTTGAATTTCAAGTTACGAACACTTTTTTTCATTGCTTGTATTTGGAAGACAAGCAAAAATTCATACTAACCGGCGAAAATACGTTTCTAGGAAATATTTATGAACCAAAGTTTTTAAATTCTCGGCAATTGCGAGATTTCCTTTTTGATTTTATTTTTAATCTATCGATGATGACTATTGGAGCTGCAAAAAATGGTCTTGGGACGATCAATTCAACCAAACAAGTTTATGATCTTGCAAAGACGGAATTTAACCAAAATGTAATGGTTGAATCGGCAAAACAAGTTCTAGATCTTGCAATGGTAAAATATTTGTACAAAGATAAAACTTTTTTAATCTCAGGAAAGATTAATTTCTCGATTATATTGGTCGGAGAATGGTTTGTATTCAAGAATGGATGCGTGACATTCAAAAGAACAAATCAAGCAAACAACGTCCATAGACTGACTGTGAGATAATATTTATTAACCAATTGATATTCTCTCAACATCACCCCCCAAATTGATGATATAACCATCATATCCTAACTGTGGAAAGATTTTTTTTAGTTCATCAACAAATTTTTTAATATTTTCGATGTGCAAAGATCTTTCTTCATGAGAATTGTCTTCTATTCCTGGATAAAATAATTTGTATGCACCACAATCCATATGATCAATCACAATTATTTTGTTGATTTTATGTAACTGGATAGCAAGTTCCACATGTTGTATGAACGTTTGATTCCAACATCCATATTTATTTTGATTGAATCCTAAACTAGCTCCAGCTAAAGTAGTAAAATCAAAATTATTTGTATGACAAGCAGATTCTAAAAATTTCATGGTATTATCGATCAATCGATAATCAATACATGATAAAACAAGAATAGTTGCACGTCTAGGTACGAATTGGTAAAATGGTTTGTCTTTACATGACATTTATAGTATCCAAAATATATTATATTTATCGATATAATAAGTTAAGATAGTTGCATGAACGCTTTTTTCCATTTTTTATCTTCCAATTTTTCAGAATCAAAACAAAATTTTACGGTTTCTATTTTATCAAAACATTCTCCTTTTGTCGGAACTTCAAACTTCTTTTTCATGATATTATAGGCGATGTCTGAAACGAGCGGGATCTCACCATCTGAATAAACATGTCTCGTGTTATTCAAATGTTTTGCCAGATCAAAATCGATATCAATCAAAATACATCTAATATGTTTATATTGGAACTCTAAGCCCAACGCAACGTATGCCATACGACTGTTGTAGTCAACATTGGTATTGTCAATAACAACCGATTTATTTTTTTCTAACGCATCTCTTGTCAATTTTAGACATTTAGCCTTCGTTTTGCATGTATCCCTATTAACATACTCATATCCATTGGGTACAATATGATTCTTTACAAATTCACTTTTACCTGAACCAGGAAATCCAACGACTAGTATCAATTCCTTTTTTCTTGGTTTAAATTCATATTCTTCATCGGGATCACATACGCTCTTCAAAAATTTTTTAGGATTTATTCCTGATAACTTGTATTTATCGTTTGCAGTTTCAAAATTTCGAATAAAAACATCTTCAGGTGTATAAAAAGATAAGCCAATATTGATTGCAAACTTTCTATCTGTATCTGCAAAATCTCCTTTTTTACCATATATATCTTTCTCTAATCGACCAGCAGCATCGCCACAATAAAAAGATTTTTCAGATATCTCTCCACGCAGCATTTTGGTTATCACATTCCACATCCCAATGTTTGGTTTTCGATATATGTCATAACATTTAGCTGCCATGATGGCAAAATAGTACTTCTTGCTTGCACTAAATAACGCGATCGCAATTTCATCAATTTTTTTTTTCCAAGCGTTGATGTCAAAATTTTTCGACACTGTCATCCCGGCTTGGTTAGTAAAAATGATAATCATATATTTTTTCTCGACCAAATCGTGAATTGATTGTTGAACATTTGCATCTATGAATTCCCATCCATCGTTTTTCTTCTTTCCTCGCTGTAACCGGATGATGGTATCATCCAAATCGAACGCAGCTATCTTTAGAGTTTTGGGGACAGCGTATTTTTCTGAATTACTAATTCCTAACAAGTAATCGTTCGTTTCTTTCCAAGTAATCATTTGTTGCAAAGTATTGTTAAATTTATGAATTAAAACGTTAAATAAAATCAATTTTTTTTATAAAAAATTGAAATTTAAATGAATATAAACAATATCACATATATAATAGCAAATATCATCATGAAGAAATTTGAGGGCATGGTTTTTGATTCTGACGTTAAAAACGATCACATTAATTTTGACGATAAGATTGATATCAATATTAAACATGTGCGCGAAAAGACAGATACTGATGAGACGTTTCGTATTATTATGAAAGGTATGTCAGTTGACTGTAGCGTAGTAAATACATTACGTCGTACGATATTGATGCATGTTCTGGTTTACGCATTCGAACGGAAGAATGTTTTTATTGAAAACGAAAAGTGTATTTATATGTACAATAATGATTTGATTTATAATCAGATAGAAACTTTACCTATATTTGATATTCCGAACAACTTTGATTTAGAAGACGTTGAAGAGTTAAAAAATGGGACTGATAAAAACAAAAAATTAGTCAACATCGAAATTTTTTTAAACGTAAAGAATGTTTTGGATACTCCGAGATATATTACCACACATGATATCGTCATGAAAGTTAATGACAAAGTATCAACAGGGTATCAAAAACATCCCTCATTATCCATCATTGTTTTGAAACCACAAGAAGAGATTCATCTGCGAGCGATAGCTAATTTGAATGACAGTACCGTTCATGCAGCATACGAAGCTACTACTTTTGCATATCATCATGAAATAAGTTCTATGGAATATATGTTGATATATGATACGTTAGGTCAGTTAGATAAAGATGTTATTTTTACAAAGGCATGTTCAATTCTCATCAAAAAATTAGGCGCGCTACAAACCTACGTCGAAGAATTAGAAAAAACAAATCCACCAGATCCAACTTCAAAAATAGGCGAGTACGAATTGTTTGGCGAGAATGATACTTTAGGAAATTTATTGGCTACGATCTTACAAAAATGTGATTATACAGAAATAGCTGGTTATGTAACTCCACATTTATTTGTAGATCATGTCATAATAAAATTTAAATTGGGAAAGAAAGTGACGTTCACACCAACTCAAGTATTTATTACGGCAATATTACATGCTAAGAAGATATTCGAACACATCCTAAAAATATCAAAGAAATCTTAGAATAATAACATTATTATTTTAAGAAATCCAATAAATGTTCCAAAATGAACAATTCTACCGAAAAAACTTTTAACGGAAAAAAAGTACATTTAATGCCCTTTATTTTTTTGGCAGCTATTTTGTTACTTTTTGTAATCAAAAAAATATCATACATGATATTCATTAAAACACTTCTATTGCTAATTATTTCCACCAAGCAATTCATTAATGAATTATCATCCAACAAATTTTGAATATCTGCCTTTTCAACACGTTTTTTGTTAGATTTTTTGTATTGTTCGTGGATGGCATTTATGATCGTTAACAACGATGAGATAATTTTTTTTTGTATGTTACATGTTTCCAACATTTCTTTTTCGTGTGGAAAAAGAATACAACGATGATATATCATCAATAATTCATCAATTATTGTACTTTGGACATTATCCATAAATAAATAAAAATAAGTTTTGTCGGTTGCGTTAAAAGTTTGGCGCAAGTTATCGGATAAATTTTCAATTTGTCTATTATAGTATGCATTATCGTTGATGCAAAATTTGTTAAATATGTGCACGAAATTATCGGCGCATATATTTTTTTTAAGTATGGAAAGCATATCGTAAAATTTTTTGATATATATTTCAGAATTTATATCAAGATCGGATAAATCTTCCCTTTTAATGGAAATATTTAAAAAAATTACTGTGAACAATTCTATTTCAGTGGTATTCGACATTTTATACATAATCATAACAAAAAATGTTCACAATTCGGTCATTCTTACACTATTTTTATTATAGTACACATTTGGATTAGATATAAATTTCTTTGGAAAAACTAAAAATATTTGTTAACTATATGTATACATAATACGATGTCAGTGAACCAAATTGATGACATTATTGATCAAACGTTGGATCAGTTATATCTAGAAGAATTAAATTCCAACGAAACAATCAAAATTTTAACGGAGGAAAATGTGATCAATTTTGTTGAATATTTTGATGGTATTAACAATTGTATCCGCGATTTTACCAATAAAATCGATAAATCAAAGATTCAAGAATTGGTCAACAGTAAAGAAAATACACAACGTATTTTAGATATCATCACGCGTTATGTGGCCTATTATATCTTTTTGTATATCGGATTCTATTACACCGGGACGTTTAAAGATTTTCGTAACAATTTGATCCAATTTTCAAAATTACAAGAAAAATCATTGTATTCTATCATCAACTTTTTTGATACAGAAAATAATTATCGCATCCTAACGTTCTATAAAATGATGCGGGATGTCATAAAAATTATTTTAATGACTGATTTACAAAAAAAATCAATCGACATCAATGAAATGAAAGACGCATTGGCGTTTTTGGATAAGATTGGGGAAGATAATGTTAACGAATACTTTCTTATCATTACTCCTGATCCAGAAAAAAATGATGACGCAACTATTCAACTAAACGTTCATAGTATCATTAAGACGATTGTGTTTGGAGAATTATATCAATTTCAAGAAAGACATGTCATTTTTGGTATTTTGAGTGAAATCGAAGAGAATGAAAGTGAATTTACGTACATTGATATTGTTGTTATGGCAGACGCGTTTGATTTTGATAGTATTCGTAAAATCTTTTTGGGTTACAAAGGGGATACAGAGAAGATGGCGAATAATTTATTTGAGTTATTAAATGCTACAGATAGTGCCGTAAAATATCGAGACAATGAAAAAATCAATAGATTAATTAATTTTTATGGAGTAATCCCAATCGTGGATGATTTTTTACGATACCATAAGGATTCTATCAAGCTCGAGGGCAGTGAACCTGTACCCATAATTTTTTCTAACACTGCCAATAAACAAAACATTCAATTATTATTAAAATCCCAACAACGAAAGAAAAAGGAGAACACCAAAGCGCAAATGATAATCAACAAAATTGATGCTATCCAAAGTTTGTACTCTAATAACGTCAAAAATAATCCGGCAGTCTATGATAAAATAAAACAATTATTTTTTGAACCATACATTCATCGAAAAATGGTTTTGCATAATTATTTGGAAGAACTAGAAATTTTGAACAAAATGCACAAAATGGAAACATATATTACCAGTATTGACGAATACTATTTAGAGTTATTGTATGCGGTCAATCATGCATATTTTAATTTTAAAGATTTCCTCAAATACGGTAATCATGTCAACATTGAGTATGGAAAAACGATCAATATGCTTCGATATTGCAACATTGAACACTTGAATAAAGGTACCACTGAAATGTTGGATGTCAGAACAGGAGCTATTAATAATCCCATTAACGTAGTTGGTCTGGCGCTCGGTCCATTCAACGGTAATTACATTCAGTGTGTCACCAAAGATAAACTAATCGATATCCGTTCGGTAACAATTAATTACACTAAAAATAAACAAAAAAAATCAGTAACGTCAAATAACGGGTATAAAATGTTCATCAAATGTTTCAAACGTATATATATTGACACCATAACCATCGTGCGCGATCCTAAGTTATCGATAATTGTTAACACTGACAAAATCAAAATACTTAATCCTGATCTGTTTGATAAGGTTATTTATTGGGCATATGATGTGACTACGGATATCTACAAATCTAAAACGTATGAATTGGGAAGTCAGAAGTCATTGTTGGCAGGAATATCAGACTCAGAAAACTCTGAAATAGATTTTCAAGAAAAAATTAAACAAATGAACTCTGATTTGTATGATAAGATTGTTAAAACGTTAAAAACAAAACTGAACACGTTAATCAAAGAACATATTAGTCTCAGTATTTTTGAAACATACACATTGGTTTATTTGTTTTCGAATATTTATGGATTAAATATGAGCGAAAAAGAGGTCAACATTATTGTTAGGGAAAACTATATTTGGGAGAAAAAGGACAAAATTAATATCACTCAAGTGACCGAAAAAGATATCATCCAAAATCCAGAAATAGTTTTACCTCCTCGACCAACTCCAATCATTGTAAAGATAGATATTACCGATCCATTACATCCTAAATCTGCTAAGGCAATCACTAAGAAAATGGACCAAGAAATGCCGGAGGAAGCAGCAAACTTCGGAGAATTTATAGAGAATAGTAAATGTAAACATGAAATCGAATGGGATGATATTGTCAAACTTTATGAAAGTGGAGACGCATATAAATCAGCAATCAACAAATTTATTGCGATGTATGCAATTCAATCAAATGATTCTAGCTTTGTCTGTAAAATTTGTGGTCAAACGTTGCAGGTGTTACAATATGTACAAGATGGAAAATTTGATAACAACGTTCAGAAATACGTATCATCATATTCTTCGTCAGATATCAAATTAAAAGACATGAAAGAGTACGTTGCGTATGTAAAAACGTTGAAACATTTAAAAAAATCTACAAAGAGAGTATCTTTTTTGATGGGTATTAATATTGTGTCAGGATCAGGACCAATGGTTAAGCAAAAACAAACATCCTTGACAAAACAAATGATCGATCTGTTAATTAAACACAATCAGATGGTTTTAAGAAAAAATATTGACAATGATGTACGTTTAGATTTTTATGCGAAAAATTTTGGTATTGATAAAAGATTTAGCAGTGTATATTTTTTCAAATTGAATGACAATCTTTTTAGTCCTGAGCAGCGACAAATCATTCAGGCTGATGCAGATATCACAAAACTAGAGATTAATAATATCACACTGTACGTTTCGCTAATTATTTTAACAGAGTTAAATGGGTCGCAAATATTTATGATGAACACCGATAAATATTTGAATATTTATTTTTTTGAAAAATATGGTAAAAGATTGTTCGACGGACTTTTACTCAAACGAAATATCACTGACAATGAGACCATCCCCTTGTTAAGTCATCCAGTTTTTTGTTATTGCATTTACGTTGTCGCATATGTTCTTTACACCTATTTGATATGGAAGTTTGCAAGTGACGAAAAAAGTAAAAAGACATTTAATCCCGCTATTTTGAAAAACATAATTCATTCTTTGTGCGAGTTGTTGAATAGCATTTTAATTGAATGTGAAATACAAAATTCTGGTGGTACTATCAATGATTATGTATATCTTTTGTTTTCTAACAAATTCTATTCGCAATTGAATGGAATATATAGCGACAACAGTGTTATTGCCATTTTGCAAAAATTACATTCTAAATATTCTGACGCACCAAATAAAGCTACAACTGTAGAAAAAATTCAAACAAATTATATTGGCAAAGATTGGCACATTGTTAGTACTCCTTACAAAATTACGGTGTTTAAAGTATCGACTGGAGTCGCATATGACAGACCAGAAGAAGTAGAATATCCATATGATAAAATAATAACCAGCAAAATAATTTGTGATTCTGGAGACTTTCATAGTTGGATATGGAAGAACAACGATTTAGTATGTAGAAAATGTGGCGCATTGTATTCCAAAGTGGATACCATCGTCGATAAACTTATTACTAATTATTATTTTTATCAAGATAAGAATCTCAAAAAAGAATGTGAAAAAGAAATGGATAATAAGGAGTCCCCTCTTTTTAACATTTGTAGCAATCACAAAGAAGGGGAACTGTTTTCACATACTTACATTGACAAATTTAACACCATAAGCGAAAAAGAAAAGTTAAACAGAATAGAAGAGCAAATCACAAGCAATATTGAAGAACAAAAAATGTTGAAAACGCAAACTACAACGAATGAAGCACTTATTGAGAATTTGTATGCGCAAGTAGAAAAAAAATATAACAAAACATACGGAATCATTAACGATATAGTCGATGATTTTATCAAAACTCTTGCTACGTTACTCGGAACAAAAACAAATTTAAATATCCACGAGGAAGCTGCTCCTGACCAAGAGAAACCGATGATCGAAAAAAACCCTTATCCTATCTATCTGAATGATAACGTCTATATTATCGATCATTCATATGATCAAGTTCAGTTACCTTCTCCGATCATCATGTTAGAAAGCGAGAACAAAATCATATTCAAAGAAAACCATCAATTCTTCAAAACAGACGTTTACTACTATGCAGATAATAGAACAGTGCAAATTAATGTTTTTTACGACGCGATTACGTTCAAATTGTTAGGATACAAAGCAAAACATAAGGACTTTGTTTTGTACAAAAAATCGAATCAATTCTTGAAAGTTAATCAATCTATCAAAAATAAATTGCTCGTGTTTTCTTACAGAAACAAATATATTGACATAACCGATGCTATTAATAAAGCAAAGATCGATGATATCAATTTAACCTACTACGAAATCATTAATGAGTTGATAGAGAAACATATATTGACAACCAGGAATACTATCGATATTATTAGTCGGATGATATACAAAATCAAAAATTATGTTGTAGTACAAAAGGCAGCAACGTTTTTGGAGTCATCAAAAGAGATAGATAAATTAATCGACAGGTATGTGAATATATTTTCCAATAAGATCAGACTTGGAGAAAACGATGATGCGTTTGATGATTGGCGCAATATTCGTAATATGTTTAAATATGAAGAAATTGATTGGTCCAAAACTAACATTGTATCAAGTATCTACAAAGACGGAGTTTTTACGTATGTTTCTACGGATACAATTAATTATTATGATGTTGCGAGTACTGTTATGATGTACTATTTGATTGATCAGCTTTCCAAAATATTGAATGACAATCCAGAGAAGGTGACTAAAACAAACATCACAAAACTGTACATTGATCTTGTGAATTATGTTTATTCTATCAATAATATTGATGAGATCAAGAACACGTCCGACATCAGACGATTTGAGTACATATTGAAAGGCTCACCAATTGCGGTTGATATGTTGCGTAGAGGTCAAGGAATAGCCGCAGTAGAAAAAATGGAAAAACAGTTGATAAATATAGAAGCTGATCAGACGATTGAAGAAATAACTGGCGAACCAACTGAGCCAATAGAAGGCGACGAAATGGATAGTGATGATTTGGAGGATATCCGTGAAGAAGCTGAGGCACTCGACGTAGAAGCGGATGAATACGATGATGATGACAATGTAGAATATGAATCGGAATAATAATATCTATAATAAATATATAATGATTACGTTCGTATTGTTTTTGTTCATAATTTATTTCATAGCATCGCAAATCAAAGTTTATCATATTTCATCGTTGCCTGACAAACAACAAACTGAATTAAAAGAAAGAAATAAAACCAGATCAAGATTGTTAAAAAATCATATTTCGGTTGATCCTGATAAAAAAGAAGAATTCAAAACATTGCCCACTAAAAATAATCCGTTCAGCAACTTGCCATACCCATTAGATTTGATAAGTCTGATCAAAGAAGAATATGGTACTGATCAATATAAGTTCAATAACGTAAATTTGCCAGTATCGTTCAAATACAATGACGATGATCCGATATATATCAGTCATATTTTGCAGGACATGCGATCGTGGAATAGGCTATTTCCAAAATATTATGATACTAACAGACAATTATTGGCAGTTAATGCGATACATATAACGTCCATTCAACAAACAGAAGCGGAATTCATTATCCACGCAACTGCATCTTTGACATATTTATCGCGGACTATGCACGTAAAGGTGATATATTATGGTGAAATTATTCGAACAGATAATATTTTGAGCAATGATACTGACACATACATATTGCATTTAATCGATATCAAAGCCATACGCAAGAATGATTTTGGCACAAAAATTTACGAACCAGATCCATTCTTAACGATGAAAGATCAATTGTCGTATGTTGAACGCATCAATTACATGCATAAAAATGAAAATAATATGTAAAATAAAAAATATAAATCATATTTTTTATTTTTTTCGTTAATAATATAAACATTATAATATTACTTGTTATTATGACTATGATAACAATTGATTCGTACTTGGCAGGCAACATCGTTATGGCTATGACATCCGTAACGATAGTTTTTGGATATTTCTTCTACAGAATTATGTCCAAAACATTGGATCACCGATTTAGTATGGAAAGAACTGATCAATATGCTTCTATTTTTAAAAAGAATAGAACATGGTTTAGTAATTTATTTTCAACCGTCGAATCTCATATTTATAGATACAGTATGGTATCAGTTATTTTGCCAAAAATTATGGATATGATTTATGTAGCGATGGATATGATGAAATTTAAGTCCCAATGCTCTTATCCGACCGAACCATTTTTGTATCCAGCAATAAATAATCCATTCATGGGAACGGACCGCATTTATCCAGCTAGCGTTTTTAATGAAGTAGGTTGTCCAGCAACATGTTTCTATGAACCTACAAAATATCCAACAGAATGCCCATGTGCGGTGGATTTTAAGTGTCCTTGTCCATGTCCAATGATCGATAATCCCTTTATTTGTCCCCAAGAAATCAAAATAGGTGACAACATTGTTAAACATAAAGGAAAAAAAAGAGGTAGAAAAGTTAACAAACATCGAGTGGCAAATAAACGACCGCAAAAGCGTGACCGTAACCTTTTTGAAAACAATTTTAACGAACTAAACTACTCTGATGCCCCTATTTTCACCGAAGCTGCGGCACCAGAAAAAAAACCTACCAAGGACGACTCATCTGATTTAATGAATTTGATTGGCAACGTCCTCAACAAAAATACAGACACTGCTCCAATATTTGGACAGCTCATGAAATTATTACAACCAACGATGTCTTGCCCATCTGATGCCAATGTAATATCAAAAGATGCTATTTCTAATTTATTCAACGGTCATAGGTCAACGAAGAAAGAACCAACACCTTCTCCAGTAAGTGAAGGATCGATTCCTGACAGTACGTTTATTTTTCAAATGGCATCATCATTTGACAGAGCGACCAGAATATGCGATATAGATGAATATGAAACTCTATCAATGGAAGATGTTAACAAACGATTTTATGATTTAGCAAATAAACTGGGAGTAGAAAAAACGGCAGATTTGTCATCATTCAAATTCGATAATTTTTTGAGAGCAGATGATAGTGTTGCAGACTTTATCAGACTCATGTATTTTCAAATGGTCGGCAGAGATGTTTTTCTCGCAAACTACAAAAAGTACATTTCGCAATCTAAATCAAACGACGTTATTTTAACTGAATGTTTAGACGATTTGGAAAATTAGATAATAATACAATCAATGATTTTATTGTTATAAATATATAAAACGCACCTATAAATATATTATGTGTGGAATAATTTTTTTGGTAAAATATGATGACAAGTTAGATACGCATGTTATCGTACATAGTCACGATCAATTGATACCTCGGGGACCTGATAAACAGAACTCGTTTAGAATCCAAGAATCTAACGCAGATATGTTTTTTGGATTTAGCAGATTGTCTATTATGGATACGAGTGATGATGGATTACAACCTTTTTCTGACAATGATGGTAATATTGTAATTTGCAATGGTGAAATTTATAACCACAAAGATCTTGCAAAAACGTTCGATTTGAAATTGATTACAAAATGCGATTGCGAAGTTATTTTGCCGTTGTTCCAAAAAAATAATTTTCAAGATACGATCAATCTGTTTGATGCAGAATTTGCTCTCATTTTATTTGACAAAAAAAATCAAGCAGTTTACGCAGCAAGAGATCGATTCGGTGTTCGCCCGTTGTTCTATGGTTACAACTCGCTCACTAAAACATACGGATTTGCTTCAGAAATAAAAGCGTTCCACAATATTATGGAACACATTGAACCAGTAGAACCTAATAAATTTTATCAATTATCACTACCAACCATATCAGTTGAAATAAAAGAGTATTATGATTACAGATCTATTATTGCGTATCCTAGTATCAATGTTGTTGAATATATTCAAAATATGATTAGAGATATTTTTACAGAAGCTGTTGCAAAAAGATTGTTTTCAGATAGACCAATTGGATTTTTATTATCCGGTGGATTAGATTCCAGTTTGATTGTTGCGATTGCTGCGCGAATCTTGGGTCCTGATAACATAGTTTGTTTTTCGATAGGTTTAGAAGACAGTCCAGATGTCATTGCTTCAAAGATAGTAACTGCACATTTGGGGATTAAGAAACACCATATTATCAAGTTTGACGTCGAAGAAGGAATTACAGCGATACCAGATGTTATCAGGGCAACAGAAACATACGATATTACAACTATTAGAGCATCTGTACCACAATACATTATGGCTAAATATATTAGTCAAAAAACTGACATTAGAGTTGTTTTGAGTGGAGAAGGATCTGATGAAATACATGGATCGTATCGTTATTTCAGAGATGCGCCAAACGGATTAGAATTTCACCGGGAAACTATTAGGTTGTTGAAGGAATTATACATGTTCGATAATTTGCGGACAGATCGAACGATGAGTGGCAACGGATTGGAAGTTAGAGTCCCATTTTTAGATTTTGAATATGTCCAATTTATCAAAAGAATTGATCCTAACTTGCTTATGTATCGTACAGATTATATGGAAAAGAAAATTATTCGCGATAGCTTTGTTGGCTACTTACCTACAGAAATATTATATCGAAGTAAAGAAGCCTTTTCAGACGCCGTTTCATCAACTGAAATAAATTGGTATAAAACGATCCAAAAGAAAGCAGCCGAAATAATTACATCGGGAGAACTGGATAACAATCCTTTTAAAATTAACAAACCAAAAACATTAGATGCGCTGTATTTCAGGCGGATATTTAATTCTATTTATCCAGAGAGGGATAATGTGATAAGTCATTATTGGTTGCCGAGGTTTCAATCGGTTGAAGTGGTCGATCCATCTGCGACAGTATTAAAATGTTATTGAATAAATTATTGATGTGTTATTAATAATTTATTTTGCTTTGATAGCCTTGACTGGCGGTGGTTTCTTAGGAACTAGATGTGTTAACAGATTTTTATTGATGATCAATTCTTTGATGACACTCGCAATGAACCAATCCATATGCGGATTATCACGTCGTCCAGGTACGATATTGTGTTCTGCGTCCGCCGCAAATTGTATGATCTTAATGTTAATATGATCGATATTAATTATTTCAATCAATCTTTCCATAATATTTATAATAATATCATCACCGTTGATTGTATTTGTCCATATATCATGAATGTTAGATCGAATACTTTGATAAACTGTCACAACATTTTTACATTCGATTGTAGACAAAATCAATTTGACGACGTTATCATACGCTTTGTATAATGGTAAATAATGAGACGCACCATAACGCATTTCATCTAATATCCATATTGCTTCTTTAACGTTATTATTACATTTTGAAAGAATGGTAGTTAATTTATCATCTGACAGTTCGATATTTTCCATCAATGAAATGTGTAAAATTATTTGTCGGATTTCTTTTAATGTTGGAGACGATACGCAAAATATTTGACATCGACTTCGCAGTGCATCAAATATTTTTGAAGTGTTGTTACATATCATAATAAATCGACAACTATGCGCATATATTTCCATTGTTCTTCTCAATGCTGCTTGCGAATTATGAGACAATAGTTCGATATTATGTATCACGATCGTTTTAAATTTCCGTTTAGTTTCAAAAATTTCGAACATTTTATGCGTTGCGTACTGTTTTATTATTTCTTGTAAGATATATTTATCATTGTTCGTACTTGTTGGTTCGATGACAATATGATAATCACTTTGCATTATTTCAATAATATTTTTTTTGGACGCTCCATGAATACGATATTTTGTTTTAGTTAGATTATTTATGTTTTTGTCATATATCGATTCTAAAAAAAATTTAACGATCGTCTTCTTACCTCCGCCATGTGGACCGGAAATGATAATATGTGGAATATCTTCATACGATGCTATATGTATTAACTGTTTTAGCACATCATTATTTGTTAACGATTCGCTCAATATTTGAGGACTATATTTATTAACTAAAAACATCCTTTATTACTTGATTATGATACAACATTTATATTAACATTCCATATATCATTTTTTTCTAACATATATATATTATGAGCGATTTCGTTGCCACGAATCTAATAACCAAACCAACATCGAACAATAGAATTCGAAAATTGGATGATTCTTCAAGTGACGATGATGATAAAAAAGAAACTTTTGAAGATGAATCCATGTCATTAGTTGAATTTAGCAGATTGTATCAGATCCATGGAATTCAAATTTTTGATGTGTTATTAATTTATATAGCAGTGTATTATTTTGTATATATTTATTTGGAAAAAAGTTTGACCTTTACTTTTTTGGTGTTATTAGTTGTGACAATAATAGTAGTGATGAAAAATAATATAACCAAGTAATAGTTTATGGATGATTCTTCGATTAATTATGCATTAGAGCTAAATAAATATCTTGAAAAAGCTAAAAAAATATTTTGCAGAGAGAATAACAAAAAACTTGTATCAGAACATGGATTTATTAGATACTATTGGTGGCAGATACATTAAATTCTGAAAATGAGCAAGAGTATTGCATTTGTGAATCTTAATTTAATGAATGAAATTAATTTTGGATCAAGATTAATTTTATTTGAGTAGTAAATTTGAGATGGATGCAAAATCAGTAGTTGTTTTTTGCTTAAACAAACATAACGTTTCATAAAGTTGCGCATTATTTTCCTTAATGATAATATTTTCTTTGATGAGTCTTATATTTTCCCCGTTAAGAACTTTATTTTCTTTGGCAAGTCTTTCGTTTTCTTCTAAAAGTTGCTGATTTTTTATACGAAGTTCATGAACTTCCACGTACGAAGCAATGTAACCATCTGATAAATTTGCTTTGGTTTTGAACATTTGAAACAATTTATCATTTTTATTATTGATGGCATAATCTAACAATACATTTTCGTATTCAGAATGTTTGATCGCTAATTCACATACCCATATATGCGAAGAATGATCTCCTAATTCGATTCCTTTAATGTAAAAATCGTACGCTTCTTCAGTATTCTTATCTTGAATGTACAACGCATACAATGAATACCCATATCCATTGCCATCATCACCTGCTTGTTTACATAATCTGAGCACTGCTTCCTGATGTGATGTATCTTTATTTTGATTAATAATTTTGGCCATTTCACACATAGCATTTGTGTTTCCTTCATTTATTTCATCGTTATAAATATGTAGCATCATCGCTCGCGTAAAATCAGGATAAATTGTAAGCCCTCCATATTGATATGAGTTTGCGCAATAAAAATTAGCATTCATATTTCCTTCTTTGTATGCTTTGTAGAGTAATTCATCTCCGCGTTTGTGATCATTGAATTCAGAATCTTCATATGTTAATATAATTCCTAATCCCACCATCGCGTTCGTATTATTTTCGATATCGGCAGATTCATAAAGCTCAATTGCGCGCTTAAGATCTTTTTGGACAACGAATCCTTTTTTATGCATATACGCTAAATAATTAGCGGAATGAGGATATATACTGAAAACGGAATAAAATTGCAACATTTTTTGATGATTTTGTTTAAGATGCAGTTTTTTGTAATAGTCATTAGTTAATTCTTTTATTGCAGGTTTGTAACCTGAATTAGCAGACATTGTCATATATGCAAAATAGTCATCATATTTTTCTGCATTTTTGAAAGAGAATGCTTCTTCGTACCAATTTTTTGCATTAGTAAATTCGGATGCGGTGAATTCGTTGATCAAAATTATGATTGATTCCATCGTTGCTCTTTTATTATATTGTGATTTGCCCATCTGGAACTTTAAAAATCATTTTTATTGAGTCCAATTTCCTAATATTGAGTACCATCGACCATTTGATGATCTCAATAATACATTCCCGTGAAGGCCAAGCGAAACGGGATTAGCTATATTATTTATGTTTGAATCTATGGAGCTGATCGTTACTGTATTATTTGTTGCATCCACGCGAGTGACTGTAAAACTAGTTCCTTCGCCGGGATTTTGAGGAATCGTCATAACAATATTGCCCTCTGACGCATCAACTAAAAAAGTATTGTATCCTAGATTAAGTGTTGCGTTTGAAGTAATCCAACTTGTAAAACGGGTTGTTGACATTTATATATTATTGCGATATATTTATTTTGCAGATACGCATAAATTTTATTTTGATAAACAAAATTTTTATTTATCAAAATTATTGAACAAAGGTTCCTAAAACAGTGTGCCAATGACCATTTGATGATCCTAGCAAAACGTTTTGACCTAAATTGAGAGAAACAGGAGTAGATAAACCGTTAATGTCTCCGTCGGTTGAAATAATTGTAACGGTGTTAGCAGATGAGTCTGTGCGACTGATCATGAAATTAGTTCCTTCTCCAGGATTTTCGGGAATGGTTATTAAAATGTTACCACTCGTTGCATCAACAAAAAAAGTGTTGTATCCTAAATCGATTGTTGTGCTTGACGTGACCCAAGATATGTAAAGACTTGACATTTATATATTATTGCTATATATTTTTTTATACATATTGTCTCTAAGAAACGACCACACTTGCAATTGCAATTGCAGGATTTTTAATACCCACGCTACTTTTGTGGGCCAATGTTATGACATCAAATTTATTTACATGAATCACAATACCAGGTTTAGATTCTTCAATAACATCATCACCACGTATCGTTACAGACAATTCTGTATCTTCGCAATTCTTTCTGACAACAAACGTTCTAAATTGTCCTGCACCAGGGGCAGGGTTTGATGTACCTGTAGTAGTATTTAATTGTACAACTAATTTGGAAACTGACCCATTTTTTGGCATGATAATTTTAGTTGTATTTTCCAATGATGGCGAAAAGCTACCATTTCTTAAATAATCAGACGTACCATTGTTTGACAAGTTTGCACCACTATTCCAGTTTATCATTTTTGTATATAATCATGTAATAAAAAAAAATTATATTTAGTTAACAAAATCTATACTGGCAATTATAACAGAATTAGTAGGGGAGTTTGTTGAAGTCATAATTAATGATCCTAAATCTAATTGATTGACAGCAATTGAGTTAACATTATCTACTCCGGTTGTCGCTGCCCCAGATATAGTTACACTGAGCGCAGTATTAACACCACCTATGCGGAAAGTAACAGTTCGAGTGGCTCCAACGCCCGGTGCAGAACTTAAGAAGACCGTTAAATTTCTGACAAAACCGGTGTGAGTCATAATAAACTGGGCATTGAGTTCTGTATTGTTTGTCGAACCATATCGAAGGAACATTGTGTTTCCTGACATAGGACCACCACTACTGAAAATAATAATACCTCCGCCTGATCCAGTAATATTACTTGGTCCGGTCGGGCCTGTAGCTCCTATACCAGTTGGACCGGTAACGCCGGTAGCTCCAGTTCGTCCAGTTGCACCAGTTGGTCCTGTAAAACCAGTTGATCCTGTAAAGCCAGTTGGACCAGTAGATCCTGTTTGTCCAATTGCGCCGGTTGGCCCTGTAAAACCTGTTGGCCCTGTAAAACCTGTTGGTCCTGTAAAACCTGTTGGTCCTGTAAAACCTGTAGCTCCAGTTATTCCTGGCCCGGTTGCTCCTGTATTACCTGTAGATCCAGTAACTCCTGTTGTTCCTGTATTACCTGTAGATCCAGTAAAACCTGTTGCTCCAGTATTACCTGTAGATCCAGTAATTCCGGTAGATCCGGTAACTCCTGTTGCTCCGGTTATTCCTGGTCCGGTAGCTCCAGTATTACCTGTAGATCCAGTAACTCCGGTAGATCCGGTAACTCCTGTTGCTCCGGTTATTCCTGGTCCGGTAGCTCCAGTTATTCCAGGACCAGTAGCTCCTGTATTACCTGTTGCACCAGTAACTCCGGTATTACCTGTTGCTCCGGTATTACCTGTTGCACCAGTAACTCCTGCTGCACCAGTAGCTCCTGTATTACCTGTTGCCCCAGTAACTCCTGTTGCACCGCTAGCTCCGGTAACTCCTGTTGGTCCTGTGCTCCCAGCGACTCCTGTAGCGCCGGTAACTCCCGTAGCGCCAGTTGATCCTGTCCGTCCTGTAGCTCCAGTTGATCCTGTAGCTCCAGTTGATCCTGTTCGACCGGTGACTCCAGTAGCTCCAGTATCACCAGTTGATCCTGTTCGACCTGTGACTCCAGTAGCTCCAGTATCACCAGTTCTTCCAGTAACACCTGTTACTCCAGTTGGACCTGTTACTCCAGTTGGACCTGTTACTCCAGTTGGACCTGTATTTCCTGTTGCACCAGATGGTCCAGTTGGACCTGTAACTCCTGTGGCACCTGTAACTCCCGTAGCACCTGTGAATCCAGTAGCGCCGGTAACTCCAGTAGCACCGGTGAATCCAGTAGGACCCGTTGCACCAGTTACACCTGTAGCTCCTTTGGCACCTGTTGGTCCTTTATATGGTTGATAAAATGTGCAGCATTCTGGTTCTGGTTTACATCCACTGTGACCTCGTTTGCATCGACTATAGTAGTTGGAATTATTATAGCATGAATAATTTTGATGACTCATATATCATAACTTTATATATTTTTTACGAACTTACCCGACAATTGTCTGTACTAAAGTGGTAAAATATAGTGTCTATTGACATTGATAATATTTTGAATATGACGGCATTGATCTATTCTGCGCGATATTATGGTGGTTGTATTGACAAGATTTTTTTAAAAAGGACAATATTGGTGTGTCGTAAAGAGATTTGCGTTGGGAATATGCAAATGTTATGTGTTTAAAGTATCGTCAGAAATTTATTGAAATTTGCATCGACAAGACTTTGAACGCGCCAATATTGGTCCATTCAAAGCGATGTCGAGAGACTTGCAAAAATTTACGTCGATGGGACTTTGAACGTACCAATATTGGTCCATTCAAAGCGATGTCGAGAGACTTGCAAAAATTTACGTCGATGGGACTTTGAACGTACCAATATTGGTCCACTCAAAATGATATCAAGAGATTTGTGTAGGTTTACATTGACAGGACTTTGGACGTACCAATATTGGTCCACTCAAAATGATGTCGAGAGATTTGTGAAGATTTACATCGGTGAGACTTTGGACGCCCAATATTGGTCCATTCAAAGTGATATCAAGAGATTTGTGAGGATTTGCATTGACAGGACTTTGAACGTACCAATATTGGTCAATTCAATGTGATGTCAAGAGATTCGTGAAGATTTGCGTTGACAAGACTTTGAACGTGCAAATATTGGTCCATTCAAAGTGACGTCAGTAGATTCGTGAAGATTTGCGTTGACAAGACTTTGAACGTGCAAATATTGGTCTGTTCAATGTGATGTCAAGAGAGTTGTGGAAGTTTGTATTGACAAGACTTTGAACGTGCAAATATTGGTCCATTCAATGTGATGTCAAGAGAATTGCGGAAGCTCGCATTGACAAGACTTTGAACGTGCAAATATTGGTCTATTCAATGTGATGTCAGTAGATTCGCGAAGATTTGCATTGACAAGACTTTGAACGTGCAAATATTGGTCTATTCAATGTGATGCCAAGAGATTTGTGGAAGTTTGTATTGACAGGATTTTGAACGCCAATGTGAGCGATTTCAAATTTCCATATTGGCGATCTCAAATTTTCAGGTTATACACCTCTTGTCAGCAATATTAAACGAATCAATATTGATGATTTCAAATCTCCTGGCAACGCAATTCTCGCCAGCAACATTGAATGATCAAATATTTGGACCTTCAAATCTCCTGGCAACACAATTCTTGCCAGCGATATTGAATGATCAATTATTCAAATCTCCAGGCAATGCAATTCTCGCCAGCAACATTGAATGATCAAATATTTGGACATTCAAATCTTTGGCGATACAATTCTCGCCAGCAACATTGAATGATCAAATATTTGGACATTCAAATCTTTGGCGATACAATTCTCGCCAGTAACATTGAACAATCAAATATTTGAACATTCAAATCTCTTGGCGATACAATTCTTACCGATAACATTGAACAATCAAATATTTGGACATTCAAATCTCTTGGCGATACAATTCTCGCCAGTAACATTGAACGATCAAATATTTGGACATTCAAATCTCTTGGCGATACAATTCTCGCTAGCAACATTGAATAATCAAATATTTGGACATTCAAATCTCTCGGCGATACAATTCTCGCCAGTAACATTGAACGATCAAAAATTTGGACATTCAAACCTCTCAGCGATACAATTCTCGCCAGTAATATTGAACGATCAAATATTTGGACATTCAAATCTCTTGGCGATACAATTCTCGCCAGTAACATTGAATAATCAAATATTTGGACATTCAAATTTCTTGGCGATACAATTCTTACCGATAACATTGAATGATCTGATATTTGGACATTCAAATCTCTTGGCGATACAATTCTTGCCGATAACATTGAATGATCTGATATTTGGACATCCAAACATCCAGACAACGATTTTTGCCGTTAAAATACATTGAACAGACCAACATGAATTGACAATTGCATTAATCTAAATCTAAAAAATTGAATAAAAAATATCTAATATGCCCATAAATTTATCCAACGATAAAACATGGATACATCAAGAAATGAAAGCATCAAACGATGTATTTATAATTTTTGTGATTATATGGTAAAAAATCCTCACTGTGACAAAGATCAGTTTCCAACTTGTATTTATTGGCTTAAAATGGCAGAACCGAAATATGGTTGCTTTGAATTGTCAAGAATTCGCAAACAAATGTTAAAAATCGTACCCGGTGAGTTTAAAACAGCAATATTGGCGACACATATATCATCCGATTATATCCTATTAGCAAAATTAAGTATCAATGGGAACTATAAAGCTAATTGTCCAATTTGTTCAGGCGAAGAGATACGGGACGTAAATTATTATTTTCCACATAATGTATTTCCTTGTGGTCATTCAATCTGTGATGATACTTGTTTCAACTTATTCAAAAAAACGAACAACGTAAATAATCCCTTTCCTTGTCCAATATGTAGGCAACAAGTAACAAGAATTTTCGATTCTGAAAAAGTTAAAATGGACCAAGAATTTTACGATTCATTCATAACAGACGATTTGGTGTTCCGAATATTATATTTTTGATAATTTTATCTATCAAAAATATAACAAATATCGACAAGCAATATTTTTGATTCATTGCAAGAAACTCAAATCCCAAAAACACAGGACGAAACAGAAATAGATAAATTTATCCAATATCTTAACATAAGTATCAATTTGATCGATAAAGATCCAAACGCGTCAGATATTCAGACTAATAATACGTTATACGTAATCGCAAAGAACGGTTCCAAAAAATAAGTGTTAAATCTGAATCGCCAGTCAGATCACGCAAACATCGGAAGCAAGAATCATTCGAATCAGATCTATCATTTTAGGAAGCTCAAAATAAACAATCAAAAAAGCACCCGCAAAAAATTACATATCCGATTCAGAAACTAGCATCACAGGAATATCTGTTAACATTGACAGACATCATTATTCTAGCGAACACATTGACGAAATAAACAAAAAAAATTGACAAATAAATAAGTAATATAAAGAAATCGCCTTCTAGATACAAGCATCATCATGAGCAAGGGCAAAGTTTCAACCAAGACGTTAGAGGAAAGATACAAAAAAATCGATCCCCATGAACATGTATTGCTTCGACCTGACATGTATATTGGCACTGTGAAAGAAACAACCGGACATATGTGGGTATATAACAAAGAAGGTGATAGCAAAATGGTTTACAAAGAAATATCATATGTGCCTGGACTTTACAAGATTTTTGATGAAATTTTAGTTAATGCTGCTGATCAAAAAACTCGTTGCAAGATGATGAACATGATTAAGGTGAATATTGATAAGGATTCTGGTAAGATATCTGTATGGAATAACGGTGCAGGTGTTCCCGTTGAAGAACACAAAGAACAAAAAGAATATATCCCGACGATGATTTTCGGAACATTATTGTCAGGTGAAAACTTTGACGATGATGAGGATGACGCAAAAGAAAAAAGAATAACTGGTGGCAAGAATGGTCTCGGAGCCAAATTAGCTAACATTTATTCTACAGAATTCATCGTTGAAACGTGTGATGGTACTAAAAATTTCAAGCAAGTTTTTAATGACAACATGTACAAGAAAGGAAAACCAACTATTACTGCAGCAAAGAAAGCTCCCTTTACTAAAATCACGTTCACTCCTGATTTTGCTAGATTCAAACTTGACGGTTTTACTGACGATATTTTTGCATTATTTCAAAAACGAGTGTATGACATTGCAATGACAACAGGAGTAAAAGTATATTTCAATGATGAGGCAATTACACCATTGCCGTTCCAGAAATATGTTGATCTTTACTTTCCAGAGGATTCAGAACACAAGAAGGTTGTTGAAATGACAAGTAATCCTCGATGGAAAATATGTGTCGTATTTGATCCATTAGATAATATGGAACATCAAAATATTTCTTTCGTTAATAGTATTTGTACTCATCATGGTGGGACACATGTTGAACACGTATCCAGTCAAATTGTAGCCAAATTAAAAGTTGCGGTTGAGAAAAAAGCCAAAGGAATAACCGTCAAGGCTAATCAGATCAAAGAGAATTTGATATTTTTTGTAGATTCGACGATAGAACTGCCAGAATTTGATGGTCAGACTAAAGATATGCTAAAATCTAAAGTTGCTGAATTTGGATCTAAATACGTTGTGACAGAAGCATTGATCAAGAAAATAATTGCGACTGGTGTGGTCGATCAAATTATTGAGAACGCAAGATCCAGGGCAGAATCGAATCTGGCTAAACAAGATGGATCTAAAAAAGGAGTCGTACGAATCGATAAACTTTTTGAAGCACATCAGGCTGGCAAAAAAGAAGCTGCCCTGTGTACATTAATGCTCACAGAAGGAGATTCCGCAAAGGCATTTGCAATGGCTGGATTTAATGAAACCGGCAGAGATCATTTCGGTGTTTTTCCATTGCGAGGTAAACTTAAAAATGTCCGAAAAGGCAAAGATGATGCTAACATCATTGATACATTGGAAGAAAATAAGGAAATCAAAGCCATTCGAGAGATTATGGGTCTTGTTAGAGGAAAGAAGTATACGTCAGTCGAAGGATTGAGATATGGTAAGATCGCAGTTTTGACAGATGCAGACAGTGTAACCGGCGATACTCCGTTGTTATTGAAGGATATTAAAGATCAAATTGACATACGAACTATTGAAACTTTATCGAATGACTGGTTTATTGCAGAGGATGGTAAAGAATATAGTCTTACAGATTATGAGATTTGGACAGAACAAGGATGGACAAAGATTGTAAAAGTGATCCGACATAAAATCAACAAATCGATCTATCGTGTATTGTCGCACACTGGAATTGTTGATGTAACCCAAGACCATTCATTGCTTGATGTGGATAGTAATAAAATTAGTCCGAAAGATTGCAAAGTAGGTGATCATCTTCTACATAGTTTTCCAAAATTCGATAATACAAACATCCCGTCGAATTTTAAGAATTTAACTAAGAAAAATTTGCAAATACATGCGAAAGTCCATAAAATATATGGTTGCGAAACCATGAATAAATCTGAACTGATTAGAGAAATTGGAAAAATTCATGAAATTAACACGATGAATTTCAACTACGATTCTGGTATCAGTACGGATGAGGCACTTTTGATGGGATTTTTCTGGGCAGATGGTACATGTGGTATATACAAATTTGTGAGTTATCCAAAATCGAAAGATGGTACCAAAACATATACCCGTAATAGAACAAATTATAGTTGGAGTCTTTCTAATCTGAATCTGGGTCTTTTGGAAAAATTTAAGAAAATATTAGAAAAATTATATGACTATAGCGTCACCATCGTAACGTGCCATAAAAAGAATTCGTATTCTACCAAAGATATTTACAAATTAGTGGTAAATGGTGGAAAAAAAATACTTCCGTTGGTGGAAAAATATAGATCGATGTTTTACGACAAAAATAAGAAAAAAAAAATTCCGCAAGAAATTCTTAACGCACCTCATGATGTCCGAAAAAATTTTATCGAAGGTTTTTATCAAGGGGACGGTTTGGGACATGATTTATACGATAGTCAATATGGAAGAAGATGTTTTGCGGTTGATGGAAAAATAGGAGCGCAGGGGATTTTCTTCTTATGTAAAAGTTTGGGTTATGATGTTTCTATTAATCACGACATTGAGAAACCAAAAGTTTATCGTTTATTTTTGACAGATGGTAAGCAACGTAAAAATCCGAATGCCATCAAAAAAATATTTAACCTTGGACAAACTGAACAATATGTATACGATCTTGAAACCGAGAATCATCATTTTCAAAGCGGCATAGGAGAAACAATATGTCACAACACTGATGGTTCCCATATTAAAGGATTAATTATGAGCTACATCCATCATTATTGGCCATCTCTCCTCAAAATAAACGGATTCATTGAATGTTTAACGACCCCAGTTGTCAAACTAACCAAAGGAAAAGGAGTAAAACAACAATCTGTCTCATTTTACAATCTTAACGAACTCGAACTTTGGAAGAAAAAGAACAACGATGGAAAAGGATGGGATCTCATGTATTACAAAGGATTAGGTACTAATGGCAATGAAGAAGCGCGGGAATGTTTTACTGATTACAATGATAAAACGATCAAGTATTGTTGGAAAGAAAAATTAGACGAAGACGATACCGATAATACTCTTGAAAATTATGAACCTAAATGCAAAGACATCTGCGAAGATGCAATAACTTTAGCATTTGCCAAAAAACGAGAGAATGACCGAAAAGATTGGATGAATTTGTACGATGAGAATCTTTTCATTGATAACAACCGAAAAAACGTCTCCTATGCAGAATTCATTCACAAAGAACTCATAGCATTCTCTGTCTACAACGTCGCACGAGCTGTTCCAAATATCATGGATGGATTCAAACCCTCGCAGCGAAAGATCTATTTCGGTTGCGTAAAAAAGAACATTTACAACGTCAAACAAAAAGTATCGCAATTATCTGGATACATCGCCGAAAAGTCAGCGTATCATCATGGTGATACTTCCTTACAAGAAGCTATCATCGGTATGGCGCAAACATTTGTCGGCAGTAACAATCTTAATTTATTAGTACCAGTCGGTCAGTTTGGTACCAGGTTATCTGGTGGTCATGATAGTGCAAGTCCGAGATATATCTTTACTATGTTAAGTGATATTGGTAAAACTATTTTTGTAGAACATGATAACAACATATTGGATTATCTCACAGACGACGGAGAAAAAATAGAACCAAAATTCTACGCACCAATCATCCCAATGATTTTAGTAAATGGAGTCGTTGGTATTGGTACTGGTTATTCGACAACTATTCCACCATGTAATCCACGTGATATTTATGAGAATTTGCTACGAATTAATGATGGATTGAAACCAAAACCAATGACACCATGGTATCGTAACTTTAAAGGTACCGTTGAGAAAATTGATAAGACAAATTTTATCATTCGAGCGAAATACAAAGTTGTTGACGATGACACAATTCATATTTCCGATCTACCAATTGGTGTCTGGACCGATAATTACAAAGCGTTTTTGGATAACATCATTTTAGGTGCAACTAAAGCTAAGAAAAGTGCTAAAGAAACTGAAATCAAGAAACCGGCTCCTAAAAAAGGTAAAGGCGGCAGTAAAGCTCGTGCACCTAAGAAAGATAGTAAGAAGAGTAACACCGCAAAAGTAGCCAAGTCAAATACTATCAGTCAATATGTCAAGTCATTCACTGAAGATTGTACCAACGTCAGAGTGAGTTTTACGATCATTTTTCATCCAGGTAAATTGAATGAACTTATCAAGAACGGTAAATTAGAAAAGGATCTGAAACTTCAGAAGACTGTCAAGTTATCTAACATGCATTTATTCAATGAAGAAGGTAAGGTTATCAAGTATTCGAATTACGGGGCCATTCTCAATAACTTTTCTAGAGTCAGAATAGAAATGTATCAAACCAGAAAAGATCATTTGTTAGGTAAGTGGCGTCATGAATGCGATATTTTGAAATGGAAAATGAAATTTATCGATAGTGTAATTGATGGAACGATTATCATCTTTGAAAAGAATAAGACCAAAAAGATGGAAGTGATCAAAGAGCGATTGAAGGAATTAGAATTTCCAAAGTTCATGGTCGGCGCCGAGACAAAGCCAACTTATAAATACATCACTAGTACTGGATTATTTAGTTTGACAACTGAAGAGGTTGAGCGACTTAGACAGATGTTGGAGAATAAAGAAGAAGATATTCAAACATTGGAAGGCAAGACTACTAACGAAATGTGGAGTGAAGAACTAGAGACCTTTATGAAAGCATATGATAAGTGGGAAAAGATTGCCGATGAAGAATATGCCAAAGAAATGGTCGATAATTCTAAAAAGACAGCTAAGAAGAGACAGACTAAAAAAGTTGTCAAAAAGAAAGAGGCTGTAGCAAGTGCTTAATTGTTTTATTGATTATCAAATTGATAATCAATAAAAATTTATTTTTGTTAGCTTTGTTTGTGAATTTGATTGCATTGATCGCAGTCATCATCACCGCACAAGTTCTTGTTATTTTTGCATACGTTGTTGCGGTGGAGATATGCCATTTGTGGTTGTTTGGCGTGAATATTAAAGAATCTCCCTGGAACTGTATTTCAATTTTTTATCAAAAAAATTATATCGTTAGGTAAGATAATCATTACAATGATAAAAATGGATGATTAAGCAAATTATTCCACGATAGAAAGTGCGAGAATATATCTTCATTTTTTTGTGCAGCTAAAAAAAATTGAAAATATATATCCCGACGCTTCCTATCTTATCAATTCAGCAAAAAAACATGCAAATAAGCAGCAATGAATTCGTTGATTTTTATTTCTCCCAATATCGCAGCGTAGATAACTTAGACAAAATGTTAGGAATAGACAAATATACATCGCACTTTAAAATAGCTAGTCAGCCCCCGAATCCATGGCACGATGTTCTTCGCAATGACGATCTTTCTGCGCCCCCAGGATTTGAGCCTCCCGTATTTCGCATTTTAAACGTTAATTATCGCCATGGTGAACAAATAACGCGCAAGTTATGCACTAAATGTCATATACGCAAACAATATCTAAAGCTGAAATATTGTAGACGATGCTGTAAATAAATGTTAAATAATTTATTCAACATTTAGAAAAAATTGCGTCTGTATAATCGCATCGCTTCATCCCGTGATTTTACTATTCGACGTTGTGGCGCCGAAGCAGGGCCAAATGCTTCTATCTGTTCTTTCATTATGGTCGGCTTCTCTGTAACAGGCTGATTTGCAAATTTGTAATATGATGCTAATGCTATCGGATCATTCTCTCCTCTCGTCGCTATCGTATCCATATTATCACTTTCCTTATCTGCATTATATGTAGATATCTCTTGCTTAATGTTGGCGTTAATAGCCTTCTGTGCAATATCATAATCCAATTCATCCTGAAACGTATTTGGACCAATATGATATTTGTCATATCTTTTATTAATTTTTTCATACTGTTTTTGCGTCGGTACAATATTATCTGTTAATCCTAAATTATCAGGTTCAGGTATCATCAAGACAGGATCCTCATCAATATCATCATATCCGGCGTACTGGTTGAGCGCATAAATTGCATCTAAATGAGGAATGTAATCCGCATCATAAGTATTTCCAGTATTTTCATTGTATCTATCTTCATTAGTAATAATACATGAATAATTATATCTAGGATCTGCAGTCATATTTGTGCATCTATAGTTATCGGGACATCTGCCCATAATACATTTGGGGCATAATCTCTTGCACTGTTTACGACTTACAGGAACACGATAAGCACTGTTACCATCGTTATTCGCGACATGTTCAAAAATAATTTTATTTCCATTACTGCGGATCATATTATTGACCGTTTTCTGTCCATATTCTTCAGTGTTATTCGGAGTACGGTTGTATCTGTCTCTGTCATAATCGATCGGAGGATCAATCATCATGCAGCATCTATTTGGAGAATCAATGTAAAATCCAGTACAATAAGCTGAATCATTACAAACGGACATACATTGGTTGATGTTTTGAAAATCGACACAGTTCTTCCCTGATTCGATGATTTCGTCCGCTCGTTTTTGCGCGGTGTCTGATTCTCGTTTTTTATCTGCTTGCCACAATAAATAATATGTGTTACCAAACATATCAGCATTAAAACTGTCTGCTTCTGCCAACGCTTCTGAAACTAAGGAATTACCTTCGTTGAATGGTCTAATTTGTCCACGACGATATGAAACGATGTCGTTATATGCAACTTCAGCGGCTCCACTTAATGATGGGGCGCGCAAGATAGTCTGTCTTAGTTTATCAAGTGTATCTGGATCTGTAATCTGATCTGGTGTTAAAAATTCGCTGTTAGAATCAGCAAAGACATCTTCGGGATGATTGTCTGATTTTCTAACGTACGATGCTTCAAAATTCTCTGTTTTGTTTAGATTGTACAAGAAAAATAAGATTAAAAATGCCACAACGACAAATATGACTATAGTCTCTGTTGAGTAATTCATTATGAATATTGATTAGAATAAAAAATATTGATCATCGTATTGTACACTAAATGTGTTCTCTGACAACAATATAAACGCTAAAAACTGGATAATATTAAGCGCATATGTATAATATTTCAAAGAATATATCTCATAATATCCCGGATAAAGTGACTGCATGTTCAAACTATCACACGTTACAGAAAATAATCTTTCCAACGCAAGATCAACGATTTGTTCTTCAAGAATGGTTTTCTGCGTTTATCAGAATGTACAATGAAACAATTGATCATATACAACAAGGGAATTTACAAATTTTAGATTTTTGCAAATTACGCTACCAAATGAGTGATGTTCAAAATTATATCATTAAAACTATGGTGAATAAGATGCCGCCAGCGTTATTGGTTGAAGCTATCAGACGTGCAGTTCAAGGGATCGCTGAATCAATAAAAAATGGTGGGAAACTTCGAATACGAAAGATAAGTGCCTCTAAGAAAAAAAAGGTATTGGTCATTCCTTGCAGATTTTTGAACGACACAACCTTTTGTCTCCGAATTTTTGAATCTGCAACCATTTTGAACGATGTAACACAATCAATTACATTGCAATATGATTTGCATACCAAAGAATACAAATTACTTATACCTGAAACATTACTGCAAAAAAATGCTGAATGTGGAGTAGATCCAGGATGTCGAACGTTTATGACAACATTCTCTAACGACGATGTTTACTTAATCGGTGCACAAATAACAAAACATTTAGAAAAATATTACATCAGAATACGAGAAATTTTAAATCGTATTCATGATAATACTTTAACTACGGGAGAAAGAAACGAAATGAAAAGGATATGTCAAAAATATTACAACGCGGTTGCAAATATGGTTGATGAGCTGCATTACAAAACTGCACATTTGATGGTAACAAAATATGAAAACATATATTTGGGAAAATTCAGGCCGATGGAAATATTGGCGCAAAAAAATAACTTATCAGAACAGGCACGTTGGATATTGAGAATTCTTGATCATGACACGTTTAGGATCAGATTGTTCCAATTAGCTGATAAATATGGATCAAAAATATATGAGGTTGATGAATACTTAACAACAAAAACATGTTCTGGATGTGGTAACATCGTAAATGTAAAAGGAGAAATTTATATGTGCAATAAATGTAAATTGGTAACGTATCGTGATGTGAACGCTGCTAAAAATATTCTTAAAATAGGGAAAATGATGATTAAAAACTAATACATTAATTTTTAATCAACGATAAAATATTCAAATCTCTTGCCGGTAACATTGAATGACCAAATATTGTCGCATTCAATTCTCAAGGCAACTTATAAATATATCACCAGTACTCGTTTGTTCAGCTTGACTACTGAAGAGGTCGAGCGACTTAGGCAGATATTGGAGAATAAAGAAGACATTCAAACGTTAGAGGCAAACTCCTAATGATATGTGGAATGAAGAATTAGATGTCTTTATGAAAGCGCATAATAAATGGGAAAAAATTGCTAAAGAAAGAGGTTAATGCGAGTGCTTAATATTTATCGATTATCTATTTGATAATCAATAAAATTTTAATTCTTTTTAGTAACGAATTTTTGCCGGGTTGGATTGTGTTGAATTGGATTCTTCTGCCAAACGTAACATTTCGTCGTTGATTCTTTTTAGTTCTCTCATTTGTGTAAAAATTTGCTTACACCGGTGGCATTCTTCGTCATAGCACAAATTCTTGCTGTTTTTGCAAGCATGAAAATTGACTGCTGTATCGTTACAATACCGATATGCCATTGTGTTTTGTTCATTGTAGATAATAATGGAAGCTCCTAAAAATCAAAATTTCAATTTTTTAAAAAAATTGAAAAATATTTCATCACAATAACTTTTTTCTTTATACTACATTAAAAAATGAGTGCTACAATAGAATATTCTCAAATCGATGATACAAAATCGGATTCCAGACCCGAAATATTGGTGTTCTATATGTTTATATATGCATGTATGACAACTTTTTTCATATTCGAATTTATATTTTTATTACTAACTAACGAAGTAAAAAATAGATGTACAAGTGAACCATTTATTTCATTACCAAAATATGTATCTACATTCGCAATATGTAGTATAATATTTATTTATATGACGTCAGTTAGTGTTTTTTGTTCGCAATGGAGAATAATATCAGTACAAAGAGCATCTATCATCATTAAGCTACACAATATTTTTTCCGCTATTACGTTCCCCGTCGGGATATGTTTACTTATTGCAACAGAGTGTCCGATATATGTAATAAATCAATGGCCAAATATAACTATCGCATATGTCACCCAGAAGGCAACACAAATATTTGCAGGATTGCTGATAGATTATTTGGCTAAAAATATAAATTAATAATATTTATTTTTCTCTAATAAAAAAATGAATAAGTAATTCATATGATTACGTATTCAATTATGTTGAACATGAGCAGTGAGGAGTTACATACTATGATTGATGAAGATATTAAAACAAATAAATGCAATTGTATAGGCAATTTTCTTGCCGGTAACATTGAACGAGCAAATATTGTCGCATTCAATTCTCTTGCCGGTAACATTGAATGACTAAATATTGTCGCATTCAAATCTCACGGCAATTCTCTTGCCAGTAACATTGAATAATCAAATATTGTCGCGTTCAAATCTCAAGGCAAGAAATCGCTAAAATATTGAGACGTTCCAATTTCCATGAGATTGTCAATGAATAAGATCATTTTTAATCGGCTACCAACGAATTTAACAATATCATATCTAAATTTTTCATCGAATATGCCTTAAAGTTTCTTTTACCAAAAATACCATAGAATTCGCCATAAATAGTTTCTGCATTTTTAACTGTTACAGGGGTTTCTAATTCGTTTTTGTGAACGTAGCAATTATCGATCATAAAATATACATTATCGACCCCATACGCTACAGGATATGGAACATCGCTCTTGCCAATCGGTGAAACATAATCTTTTATTTCATCACTCGTCGAAAATGTGTACACATCTTGCCCCACATACAAATATTTATGAATAGATAGTTGTACCAATATGGAATTCCCGTGCATAGCATATGGACTAGGATCATAACCTCGCCAATATCCTTTGAAATTGGTGACCTTTTTTAGTAATTTGGAATATATGGTGTATTTTTTTTCATACGTTGCATATGTGTAAATATATAAGCCAGTATTGTCGACAACAACTTGATAAGGACGTTTTTCATTATCGTGAATCAAATATTTTCGCTTTTTTTCTGTCAGTTCTTTGTTAGATACGAATGATTTAGTATTATGCATATTACTTGTGGTAAGTTTCCTTTTGGATGTTCTTTTTTCCCACGCGACACTCTCTTTTTTTTCCATCTTATATTAACGACATAAAAATAGTTAAAAATTAGATCATCAAAATGATTATCTAATTTTTATAATCGATATTGTACCATAACCTTTTTCACAACAATGTTTTCTTTTTCATAATTGCTACTATAAAATTGATCATACAACTCTATAGGATGTTTTAGTGTCAATTTACCTCGTTTCATTTTTAAATATCCTGTGTCACCTAACATGTACGCATAATTATTTGCAAGTAAAATAGGATGATGCATAATATCATTTACTGGAGAAACGTATCCGATTATCGGATCATGTATTCTGAATTCATACACGGTACATCCAATGTGTATATACTCGTATGCTGATTTTTTAATCAATAAAGTACTACTTGTATAAAATGGATCTTGGCTGTACCAATATCCCTCGAAATTATTTATCAATACACACATTTTTTGATTGCCAGTATTATCATATCCCATAATACGAATATCATTTTGGGTTAATATGACCGAAAAAAAACCTATTTTATTCCTGCAGATATCATATTTCACTTCACCTATGTTTTTTCGAAAGATGAAGGAATTGATCATTTTGTGTAATCCAATGATTATCCATATTATGTAATCAAAAAATCAATTTTTTATTGCAATAAATAATATTCAAAAAATGTTATTTATTAGTATTTCGTTATCTCCAATCCTTGTGATTCTGCCAATAAAACAATATTGCGCATATCTTTTTTCTGTTTCATATTGAGTTCGCTAAAATCAACATATAGATCCATTGCGTTTGCGACCGTTGTCTCTCTTATATCCTTTTTATTGACATAGTTAAAATCGTTCATAAAATAAATGTTGGACTTACCATATGCTACAGGATATGCAACGTCGCTATTACCAAGTGGAGAAATGTAATCAATAATTTTATCTGTAGTCTTAAATGTAAATATCACTGGTCCTATGTGCATATAATCGTGATCGGATATCTTAATCAACAACGTATTGTTATGGCCTCTATTTGGACTCGAATCATATCCATACCAATAACCTTCAAATTCATCAATCGCCGAAATAAAAAATGAATACGAATTCTCATCATCTTCGTCCAATGCAGCATCACATGCTAAAATGATAATATTTTTAGCAGTTACTATCACCTCAAACGGTCTGAAACCATTATTGTGAATGAAATATGTTTCTTTCTCAATATTTTTCCTAGACACGTAAGAGTTCGACATTTTTTATACTACCATAACGAAACGCTTGTTTATATTGATTTTTTCGATCATTTTTTGTACAGATCCTTGGATAGATACCTTATCCTTAAAAAAAGATTTGATATCGTCGAGCATTTCGTCATCACAAACAATATACTCCAATGTACCAATAATACTTTTTAATCCAAAAAAATTATGTTGGTATACCTGCCAGATCATATCCCAGTTCTTTTTGATGTATGTATACATATGCTTGTTTAGATTCTTATTTTTACCAGCCACACGAAATAATATCTCCATATTTGCATCAGATGTTATATGTTGATTAAATAAATCCAATGTTTTGATATATCGCGTCAAATCGTTTGTAAAACCTAATACATAAATCACTGACGGATTATTTTTAACGTTAACGAATAGTTTGTCAAACAGTTCATTATTATCACCAATAATAGAAGGAAAAGTGACTGTCATAGATTTGTTCAATGATTGTATAGGATCTGCAAAAAAATCGGCGACATCATCTATGCAATATTTTATCGCCAATGGTGTTCGTAATTCGCACATCAACTTGAAAATCACATCGTGCGCGCACATATCATTAAGATCATCTGATTTATTTCCCGAATATTTTTCTTCCAAGCGCATGACAAATGGTTTCAATATTTCACGGAATGTCGTTAAGAATCTTCTATTGTTAACGTATTTGGTGTAAATAAAGTGCTCATAGATAACATGCAACAATAAATGCATTGACCTCAAGTCCGTTGTAGAGATGTTATCGACGATATATTTTAGACGCGCAAAATAGTCATTTGATTTAGTTTGATTAATAAATAATAATGCAAATAGGTCTGCAACCATGCCAGATAGATCGATCATTGATAGAGATGTGAACCGTTCTGATAATATTTTTGATAATATTTTTTTGCTGTAACAGATACGATAAAATCCCCATACATTTTTATTAATTTTGGTAAATATTTTATCCTTACCAATGATCAATCTTTTATCTGATAGAATGACTTCATCTGTTAATGGAATGGACCATAATATGTTCGAATCAATTTGGCAGAACGAATACTGAGTAATATCTAAGTAATTATCGGCTACCCCGTGATAACTAATGTGAATATATGGATAATTTTTTTGATTTAGCCAGTTATGCATCATGTTTTTAATAGATTTTTGCGACACAAACTCTAGCGATTCCCATAAATCATCAGTTGTAGCATTTCCATAGCTATGTTTTTGTAGATAGTGACGGATACCTTCTCGAAATAATTTTACGCCCACTAATTTTATCACCAATCGGATGATATTTGATCCTTTAGCATATGATATGCTATCAAATCCTTCCATTATTTTATCCGTTTCGGTGACATTATTGCAGATTGAATGAGAACAAGTCATGCTATCTAATTCAAATGCATCAGTTGTCTCTTTTTTGTAGTAATGTTCCCAAACGCGCCATTCGGGGAAGATATGATCTAGGGTCTCCCAACTCATCCATGTAGCAAAACTTTCATTCAGCCACAGATCTGACCACCATTCCATCGTCACCAAATTACCAAACCATTGATGTGCAATTTCGTGACTTACCGTAGTCGCAATTACCAATTTATCAGCCGGAGTAGTATTATCCTGACACAATAATGCCGACGCAGTAAACGTAATTAATCCCCAATTTTCCATCGCCCCCGCCATAAACTTCGGAAGTGATACCAAATCCATTTTTTTCAAAGGATATGGTATTCCAAAATACTCGGTCATGTACCTTAAAGATTCTATTGCAACTTTCAGCGCAAATTGAGAATATTTAGGATCTTTGTAGCTATACACACGAACGCTAATATTATTTATTGAATCTTCGATAAAATTATCTGTACCGATGTAAAATGCAACGATGTATGTTGACATTTTAGGAGTCGTTGCAAACGTATGCAATATATATTTACCGTAATTTTTTTGTGATATTTCTGGTGTATTTGATAATACTATTTTGTCTTTTGGAGCAAATATTTCTAGCTGAAATGTCGCTTTGAAACATGGTTCGTCAAAACAGGGAAAACAATATCGCGCATAATGCGATTGAAATTGAGTAGAGATTATGATATCATCTTTTCTGATAGATTTATAAACTCCCGTAGTCTTATCGCTGCTGATTTGGCCAACATAACTAATCTTTATTGTTCCCTGTCGTGGCAGATGGTCAAATATTAATTTAACCTGCTGATATTCTGTTACGTAAATAATTTTTTTGCATCTAACATTATTTAATGTTGCCGATACTATTTGCAAATCCGCGCCATGTAGTATCATTTCTGGACTGTCGTTTTGCTGTTCGTAAGTAACATAACATATGCCACCAAAGATATTCCCACTTGGTTTTATGATAACGTGATAATGTTTCGGTATTGTTGTAGTTTTTAATCTAAAATCATTCATTTCATGTATATTAGTAAGATTTCGTTAATGAAACAGCAGCTTTCTCTAAGGTCTTTCGATGTAAAATAAATAAGCCATTAATTATAGTTATAATTAATGGCAGGAGCGATAATACAATTAGTTGCATATGGTGTACAGGATCTCTATTTAACGGGGGATCCACAGATAACTTTTTTTAAAATTATTTATCGTCGTCACACCAATTTTTCTGTAGAATCAGTGTTACAAAATTTTTCTGCCCCCGCAAATTTTGGTGACACAGTAACATGTACAATTTCAAGGGTAGGAGATTTGGTTGGCGAGATCATATTGTATATGAACATTCCCGCCATTCCTAAATTTGTAAATCCGGTAACTTGTGCAGAAGATCCTATTAAGAAGTTTGCATGGGTAAGATTTTTAGGATATGCGTTAATACAAGAAATAACAATTGAAATCGGGGGCAAATTGATCGACAGACAGTATGGTGAATGGTTATATATATGGGAACAAGTTAGTGGACGACAAGATAGAGGAATAGATAAAATGGTCGGTAATGTTCCGTCGATGTATGAGTTTAGTAACGGTAAAGATGGATATGAATTGTATGTTCCGTTAAAATTTTGGTTTTGTAAAGAGTCCGGTCTAGCGTTACCATTGATAGCATTAGCATCTTCAGATGTCAAAATTAATATCATGTTTAGAAGATTAGAAGAATGTTTCCGTATCGGTCCTACATCATCCATAGAAGTAGAGGACAATGTAGTGCCATTTGTTTATGGCGATTATATTGAACAAACAGTTAATGGTGAAAAAATTGCAGGATATTTCATGGGCTTCGACTATTTACTAAAAAAAATATATTACATTAAGATAGTCGATCGAAATGCTATCAAAAAAAGATTTGAAAGTTCGCCAATTTGTGGAGCAGCAAATAGTATTCCGTTTCGAATTTACAAAACTTCCACGGACGATCTCGATCTACCGCGATCGTATTGTACTCCTAAACCAAAATCGATCGAGATGATAGAACAAGTACAGTTACCTTACAAACCAATCTTTGTAAATTCGTATCTATATGTCAATTACATATATTTGGACACTGATGAGAGATTAAAATTTGCAAGATCTAATCATGAATATTTGATAGAACAAATACAGTACAATCAAGAGATAGGAATAAACAGTCCGAATATTAAACAGAATTTGACATTAGATCATCCTTGTAAGTCACATTATTGGATTGCGCAGTTAGATATGTTAGTAGGACCCGGTACAATTAATGATCTATTCAATTATACGACGTCTTATCTGCGCAGATCTTTGCCTATTGGATATCAAGAAGATCCTGATATTGCGTTGGGCGGAAATGGTGAGTTGGTAGGAACTAATCTTGTAGAAAATGCGACGTTGTTGTTGAATGGCAGAGATAGATTTGGTGTTAGAGATTCAGAATATTTTAATTTGACGCAACCGTATCAGCATCATTATCGGGGACCAGAAGTTGGGATAAACATGTATTCATTTTGTTTGTATCCAGAAGATCACCAGCCTTCTGCGACCTGTAACATGAGTAAGATAGATTATATTACGATGCAGATGCAATTGAATAATATTATTAATTCAAAAACTACATGTCGCATTAGGTCATATACTATCAATTATAATGTATTGCGAATATTTTTTAATTTAGGGGGACTCGCATTCGTTTAATATTTAATGATGATTGAATATTAAATTTATTTACGTCCGTTTACGGTGACTGTCAACATAGCAACAAGTCCTTCAATAAACTTAGCACTTGATCGTTCTGCTTCCTTAGTCTTGCTTAAATATCTTTCTTCGATATCTTTAAGATCACTGCCTTCGATACCATCAACATCGATACGATTGTCAGTTACTTTTAAGATTTCTGAACGTTTGATTCCGTTCAAAAGAATCTCGTTTGCTTTTTTCTCAGCTTCAGCGATTCTATTAAGAACATCATCCATTTTTGATCTACTGTTCAGCGACAGTTCAACTCCACGTTGTCTCTTCAACATCAAGATGATTTGATCATACAAATTTTTCAAAAATGAAGCAGATCCGTCCTTGCCTCCCTCGAGAAATTTAGTGATATCATCGTGTCCACCATATTGTTGTTGTGGCATATCACGATCAAACATACCTCGACTAAATGGAGCATCAATATCCACCAAGCGATGATGTTTCATATCATTAAATAATGCTCTGCGTTTGTAAGCATACACTCCATCTCTAAAGTTACCACCTAACTGTCTCAAACCACGCAAGAGCATTTGCAAGTTGCCTGCATTTTTGGTACCAGGTTTAGCAGCTGGATAATATTCGTAGATTTTCATGTCTTCAAATTTGATCGTCGTTGGTTTATTCTCTGGACCTTCTGGTACATCTTTGACAGAAACCCAACCTTTATTGAGAACTGATGGATGCGCATTGACCCATTCAACCAACAATGATAAGTAGTTGATAAAATATGGATTTTCTTTCATTGTTTTAACTGCATCAGCAGCACTAACTGGAGGAACAGAAGTTAGTACAGCGAATTTGTCTCGGAAATCAGCTGTATCTAATCGTTTGAACCATCTGCTTACTGGTTCTACTTTCATCAATGAAATATTAGCAAGAGGACCACTACCAGTATCTTTTTCGGCAATAGTATCGAAATTGAATTTCTTCAAAATATTATATGCGACTGTTGGGCGAATTTTCATGATTGTTTCTTTGTTTGCAAGACTCTCGCCCCATTTCTTGTTTTTATCGATTTTTTTAACAACTTCAAAACATTTTGAATAAGTTCCTTGTTCTAATGCACATTCATTTAAAAATCCGAGACAATTTTGACCAGTTACATCATCAATAAATCCACATTGACCGTTAATGTCAAATTCAGTGTTGTTTTTGTTGAACCATTTTCCACCTTCATCTTGACGCCATGGGGTTTCTTTGTTTAACATGAGTGCTTTCAAATCATTTTCTGATTTAGCCATCGATGTTGATACGCCGGCATTTCTATCAAGGATTGCCATAATATCGTCCGGCTTCAATTCAAAAATTCTATCACCGAGAATTGTGATAATATTTCTAGCAGCAGCGTCTTTTTTGAGAGGGATAGGATCGCCATTGGTTCTTTGGACATTAACAACATCAGTCGGGTCAGATGGATCAGATGTGAAGACTCGTTGGGCGATAATTCTTAATCCGTATGGACCTTCTGTTGTGTATAAATCACCTTCAGTGATCCAGTCAGTATCTGTTAACCAAATTCTTCGTGCGCTGCCTGCTTGAAGTGCTGGAAGGCGACCTAAAGCGTTGATGACGTCAACTTCCCCGACACCACCATGCATTCTGTGTCTGCGTCTGCCTCCAGTCATTCGTTGGTCTAATTTTTTAACGTTTAGTCTGAATTTTGCGAATTCTGCTTTACGTTGTGCTTGTGGGAGACCGTTTATGTATTTTTCAAACGCTTCGAGAGTGAGAGGTTGTCCGGTAGCGTTTTCGACGACGTTAAATATGTCATTATATTTAGCTGTATTGCCAGAGATAACTTCGTTAAATACTCGGCTTTGGCAGGCAGTTTCGTTGTCCATGTTTGATTTAACATTGGGCGGGATTGTATTACCAGTATAATTAATGAAGTTGTTAATCATAGCATCTTTGAAGGTGTCAACAATTGATTCAATGTTATCATCGCCAATCTTTTGATTGACATAATCAATACGACTGGCAAAAAAATTTACATAATTTTGGAGGAAATTATTTATGTTCTTCTCGTATACACCCCCTCGAGCAGATTGGTTAGCGATAAATGATCCGGGATTTGATATGACTGCATTAAACAATGCGATAGATGCGATTTGCGAAAACACTTTATAAGTTTTAACTTCGTCCACAAAATTGTTTATTTCATCATGTTTGTTCGTTGCCCCAACGGAGTCCGTGCGGTTATATTTACCTAAATCTATTTTTGGTATATACATAAATAATGGTGCAGATGATGCGGCGTGTGTGCTGGCAGCTGGTTTAGTTGGAACCATCCCAGCGGCCACTACCGTAGCCGCCCCGATATCATAATTTCCTTTCATTGTGTTGTATATAGTTACCGCGTCGGCCGCGCCATTAAATGCATTTTCATCGTTGTATCCCGATTCTGCTGGGGTGGCTATTGTTTTCCAGTATGCTTTTAAAAGACTTCTCCAAGCAGATTCTTCTTCAGCGGATGTAAGCGGAACACCAGCGGACGCATAATACGGATCATCTAATGAAACTACTTTTTTGGATGTATATGGCATAAATCCAGAATTTAGATATACATTTCTTATGATTTTTTTGGTAACGTTTGCATCATCATTATACAAATTTGCCAAAGCGGGAGGTATTATTTCACGATGAATAGGTTCGCCAATATTGTCCCAAAAAAAGGAGAGGTTAGCATGATCTACACCTGTTGATTTGAAAATACTTGCCAACGCCTTCTTGCTGTCACCGCCGTCACTAAAATCCCAGTTAGCTGTCCCCAAATCAGTAATCATAGATTTAAGTTCTGTCGAAGGAGCGACAGCAGATTCGTTAGCGCTAATTTCTTTTTTGATTGTTTCGGCAATTGGCATCAGAGAAGCTAGGATTGCCATTTCGAGTTTATCAACACTGAGAATTCCAGATAACTTATTTTCTTGTTTGTAGTGTACATCATCAAACATTTTAACAACCGCCGCTATTAATTTGTGAAAATTAATAGTATCGTGTCGATATAAAAATTTAATAATAGAATCTCCGCGCGGACTTTTATCCAAATCTAACTGCGCGATAAACATATACAAAAAAGATATGAGTGATTGGATCGGAGTATTATTCGTAGCTGTTTCCCAAATTCTAGTTCCAAGTAAGTTGACTCCAGGAAGTAACGATTTGATGTCGGAGAATTTTTTTTCTGCATCATCATGGAACACAAACGTTTCAACGTATAGTTGTTGAACGTCATATTTAGTAGCCGTTTGAGGCTTATTACTCACTATAGCACCAATTACTTTGCTAATTGGTTCGCCACTTTTCAATAACGCTTCAGATCTTGCCTTCGTTGGTTTCTCAATTTGATTAAGCGCTTGACCAAACGCAGTCAAATATTCCATATATTCAGGAACAACATCCTTGGGTCCAACATTACCACGTCGAAATGCAGTATTTTTTTCACCCGTAAATGCGTCTAATCCAGCGTTAGCCAACATAAAAAAGTTTGGTGCTTTTTTAACAATATTTATAATCTGCTCACATTGCAATGCACCTCCCCTTTGTGAAGGTCTGCCTGCGTGTCGTTTGGTATGTGACGATTTACTCATGACAAGAATATATTAATAACGAAGAAAAAAAAAGATAAAAATCATCCATTTCTATACTATCTAAAAATTTTATACCAGATTTTCTATATAAATTATAATAATTATATTATGCCCTTAATATATAACATGTTCGATAACATCAGCAATACACAAATTCTATTATTTATTGTAGTCATCGCAGTAATTTTATTTGCATCGATGTATTTTTCCAACAACAAAAAAGAATTGATGCACAAATTACCATCCAAAACTGGTTGTGCACCTAAACAATATAACAAACGCGCAGATAATGGACCAAAAAATTTTACATTGTACAATTTTTATAATCCCGATTGCGTCTGGTGCAAAAGATTTATGCCAGATTGGAACAAATTAGTAAATGACCTCGAAGATGTTCAAGATCTATCCCTCAAACCAATCGACTCATCAAAATCTGAAAATGGCGATCTAACTTTTTATTACAACATCAAAGCTTTCCCGACAGTCATTCTCGCAACACCAGATAGACACATCGAATACGACGGCAACAGAACATCCGCTGATATCAATAAATTCGTTCGTAATGTTATAACCGAATACAATAATAAATAAATGTTTCATCAAATATTTATTTAATATGGACTTCTCGAAATGATATCCCGTATCATTTTGTAACCGTAATGTAGATACATATCATAATAATATGTCTTTAACATTTTATCTCTAAATTTAGTTTCTTCAAACATTTTTTTTGTTAAAACAGGATAAAACTCCAATTCTTCAAACAATAATGAAACCATATCAAAATTTTTAGGAGTATTATATATTGCCCCAAACCAACTCATCGCAATAGATCCAACAGTATCTGAATCGCCATGATGTAGCATCGAATATACAATTAATTTTTCTAACGATTCGCCACTCTCCAATAACGCATCATATGCCATAATCACAGCATCATCAGCATCTCCGCCTGGAAAATTTAGATGTCCTTTGCTAAAATTTTCCGCAAAATATTTGATCCGTAATACCGGATGTTTGAACATTTTAATATCCAATAACGGTGTCAAACCAGAGAAGCGTTTGTTAACATACTTCTCCCATTGCGAATAAAATAATACTTTATCCCTTGCGTAAAGATGATATTCATCTGGCCTTGATTTTTTCATGTACTTATCTATTTTGTCAGATTTTAACGTCTTTAATAATTTATGCGGCCAAATTGCGACTGGTACTTGTTCAATTGCATAAGATGTAAATAATGCTGTAGTGATGCTACCTAAGATCGCTGTTGCTGAATTATGTGTAATTCGACTACATTCGACTGCTAATGCTATCAATCGTTTGCGATTTATCCTGCCTGGATAAAATATTCCGATGCAACCAGATCGCATAGCAGATCCAGATCCCGTTGCGTTAGCATTATATGGCAATTTATTCCATTCGATGAATTCTTGATTACTAAGTGATTTCGTTGTCATTGCCCCTGGATGTCTACCAGTCATCTGTGGCACTACTTCCAAGTATGCTTTTCGTAACTTTTTTCCATATTCATCAACAGTTGTTATTTTATCGCAAAGTACATCAAATGTTGCCATATACAAAATTGTATCATCCGACGCGCGCCAATTTACGATACTCATATCATTGATGCCACCGAGAGATATATATTCGTATATCATATCATTCGCAGACTCAGGATCGACATGCACAAGACCAGAATTCATCTCCCATTTTCCATCGTGATACCCAATAGTATCCCCCAATGTTTGATAAAAAGGAATCACTGAGTTTACAAAAATCCATTGACTAAGATTATCATCTTCTAATTCGATGGGCCCTGTCATCACGGAAACATTCGTGAGAATCAACTCTACTGACTTAAAAATTTCGTCAGCTACTTTGTCGACATCGCTTTTCTTCATTTTGCCCTTTGTTTTTTTTTGAATTTTTTGGATGATTTTCTGTTCAGCTCTATTTCGATATTCAGCTCCCTTCTCTAAAATTTTATCATCGTTATCATCATTCATTTAATATTAACACGGAAAAAATTAAGTTATAATAATAAAAAAAAAGATAGATATAATTTATTATCTTTAGTATGGCAACAGAATATGGAATTAAGAAGGACAAAACTATAAATTTATATAGCATACTTGGTTTGACAATCGATGTATGTAAAGATCAAAAATGTAATGAATTGATCCAGAAAGCATATCTCAAAAAAGCTAAGCTCTGTCACCCCGATAGACATCCAGGAAGAAAAGATGTTGCCGAAGTATTTGAATTGATAACGGGGGCCTATGATATTCTTAAAAACGAAAAACAGAGGACTGAATACAACCATAAAATGGCGATGATGAACGAGTCTTCTAGCGATTTTTCGCAGTTGAAGAAGAAAACAGAAAATTTTATGACCTCACAAGGAGAATTTGCACCCGCGACAGACGCCCAAAAGTTAAGTTTCGGTGCGCAAATGGTGTTACAAAATGAAAAACATGGCTTTGACGAATCTATCTGTAAGGTTCCAATACCAAAAAATGAAGCTAAAAAAAGATTGGAAGAATTAACACGAGATAGATCTAAACAAGATAATGAAATTAAACATGAGCGATTATTTAAGGGTATGGATTGGAATGGGGCAAAATTTAATAGAGCATTTGAATTATCGCATAAACGCGAGGATGATGCGTTAGTAGAACATGGTGGTGTTCCCTCTGCATGGAATTGTCAAGGGGCGGTGGCAAACTTTTCTGCTTTCGATGATCTTGGTAACTTGTACGTTGATGATGGCTCTCGTGTTGATACTGAACGACAAAAATACGGTAACATAAATTTTGGTAATCTTCCGCAACATAAATTTACAGCTGAAGAGGTAAATACCTTAGAAGGTGTGGATTATTTTGCTGGTCATAATGAACTAGGAGATGATTATTTTGCCGACATCAAAGAACGATTGCGAAATAGAGAGTCCAATAATATGAATTATGATAGTATGCAGTTTGATGATTTCAAGCGTGATGATTTTGCAGGTTATGGTATTCATGATCAATTGGGACTTCATTACGAAGACAGATTATGCTTAGACGATAATACAGAGGATGACATTTCTCAGCGCTTTGAAAATTTGATGGCGCAGAGACGCATGGAAGATCTTATGCTTGACAAAAAGAAACAAAAATAAAATTAATTGATTAATTAATTTTATTTAGTACAAAACTTATCAGCTGCATCAACGCCAGCTTGATATATGGCTTTTTTAACATCATTATTGATATCAAATGAGAAATCTGACATCATATCGTCACATGACTTATTTTTTTCTGCAAATTCTTTGGTCTTCGTCACATGAATTGTATTTTTTTCATATTTAGTGTGATCTTCAGCATAATAATGTTTCATAATTAAATGCAACACAGCTCTAAAGAATTGTTCAGGACAATTATACGTCGTATCATATTCAATACCGAGCAATATTCCGATAGTTTTATCAATTTCATCAGCAAACAACTCCATTGGATAATTATCGAGAGCACTGCCGTCAATGTATTTTTTCCCATCAATATCAACAGGAACAAACAAAATAGGAACACTTATGGAAATTCTAATCGCAACTGACACTTTAAAATTCGGAGTGTTAACATGATTATAGCGGACAGCAATTGAATCAGTTAAACATGTACCAGTAACGGTAAAATTAATACCAGTCAGTTCGAATAGTTGTCGGAAATTTATGTGTTTGATTCCAGTTGCCTTAGTAAGAATTTCTTCTATCAAATTAAAAATAGTACGCCCATCGTCGACCCCACACTTGTTTAAAAATAATGATACATCTGGATTGATCAATTTTTTCATATCTAAACACATAACGAAATTCAATATGTTAGTCATGTCAAATCCCAAGACAATCAACAGACCAGCAAGAGCCCCTGCGCTTGATCCAGCGACTCCTTTTAACGTTGATAAATCTAATAATCCATTATCAATCAACTTTTGAATAGCACCGATATGTGCAATTCCTTTAGTTCCGCCACCACTTAACACCAGATTTGTATATTGAGTCACCGATGGTACTTCAACCGGGGGTGCATTATCAACAATAACTGACTGTACTTCAATGGGAGTTGTGCTATCAACAATAGGATCATCCATATTTTGTTAATAATTTAATGACGGTTTTTATATTAATCCAACAAACTCGCATATTTTTATTCTTACCAATATATAAATGGAACTAGCTCACGAAGATTTGTATAGAAAACATGACCAGTTAGCTAATCTTAAACGGCAAACATATGAACAAATATATAAAAGGTGCGCCAACACTATCAAATATACAGCAGATATTGGCGAACTATTTTGCATATTTAAAATTCCTAATTTTTTATTTGGCAGCGATTATCCGATAATAAATATACCTTCGTGTGCCAGATATATCACGGAAAAATTAAAAAAAATATCAAAACAAATGAAAACAACATTTGTTGAACCAGACATTTTGATAATTGATTGGCGCAGAGATGTTGATGTTTAGTTATCATTTAGTTAAACTTTTTGTCATTAAATATAGAATGAATATTACGATAACTGCACCTACAACAATAATAAGGGTTTCTTTCCAGGAATCTGATTGTGTAGTATTAATATCCGTTTGACGATTAATATTACTGAATAGCATAATATCGTGTAATCGATCATTCACTTTCCTATCAACCATTTTTTTGAATTGCGCATAACATCGATCACAATTTTGCAAATGGTTGGTGACTGCAGTGCAACCTGGTTCATCACGCTCAACAAAATCGGAGGTATTAAATATATCATCTCGTTTGTAAAGTTTTTTTTTGTAAGGTGTCGTGTTGACTGATAATTCTGATAAATTAATCGATGGGGAGGAGAAATTGTAGATATCTGTTCTGGGATTAGAAATTTTATCTACGGGCTCCGTATCTGAGTTTGGTTTCCCAGATAATTTTCTGGTCATAGCTTTTACCGGATCATTTATCCATGCGTCATCCCAACTCGAAAACATTGTTATAGTTATAAATAAAACAGAAATTTATTGTCATATCAAATTATCGTTAATTAATTTGATATAACTTTCTAAGTTATACATATATTTCTAGCATGTCAGCAAAACCAAGAAACAAACGAAAAATGGTAACTGATAAGCAAACAGATTATTGTTTTGATTATTTTGTCAATCCTGATAAATTTGATAACCAAAAAAAGCCAGAGTGGGATAACGAAGATAATAAAAACTTGGAAAATCATTTGGCTAAAAATCCAATGCGAAAATTAGACAGCAATATCACCGAAACAAAATCGATCAAATCATTGGCAAAAGAAGATTCGTCTGATTCTGAAACATCTATCAAGATGGAGTTGCCATCGAATCACAGTAGTACCAAAAGCAACAGTTCTGCTAGAAGTGAAGAAGATTCTCTTTCAATTTCATCAGCGACGGATAATGCAACGAGTCCATACATGAAAAAAATACCCGGAAAGACAGAAACGAAACCAAAAACTGAGACGAAACCAAAAACGGAGACAAAGCCTAAAACAGAAACCAAAACGAAGACTGAGACAAGACCGAAAACTGAAACGAGACCGTCGCCACAACCAGTAGAAACACCTGAAGAAAAAAGGGCACGAGCTAGAGAAGCGCATTGTACGATTGAAGATTTAAAACGCAAGGGAGTTTTTTTTACCAAGAATTACACATCAATGGATGATCCTGACGAAATGGAGGCGGAGATAGCGATACAACGGGAGAGAAAGAATAAACAAGTGCAAGTTAAATTTTATAAGCAGATATTATTAGGAGTTGTAAGTGGTACAGAATTTTTGAATACTAAATATGATCCATTTAATATTCAATTGAATGATTGGTCTAAACAAATTGCACTTGATCAAGATGATTACACCGAGGTTTTGGAAGAGTTGTATGAAAAATACAAAGATAGGGGAGGTAAGATGCCGCCAGAAATACGATTGTTGTTTATGATCGTCATGAGTGGTGTCACGTTTCATTTGAGTAAAACAATATTTGGTGACAACAACACAGTCGATAAGATGGTGACGAACAATCCAAATATTATGGCTGAATTATTGAAGAATTTTACAAACCGAGGAGCTCCTGCGGCAGTGGCCCCTGTTGAAAATATTCCGTCCAGAACGAATGATATGCTATCAAAAATCCGTGAAGCAAATAGGGAAGCACCAAAGAACACTGAAGTACGACCAAAAAGAGAGGAACCAATGACACCGATGAGCGTAGATAGAACTGTTCAATCTGAAATGTCATCAGTAAGACCTCCAGAAAGACCGTCAGATAATAGAATAAAACAAGAACGAGATGCTTTGGCAGAGAAGACAAGAATGTATGAAATGCAAATGCGCAAACAAGATGAGATGTATAGAGCACAGTTAGAACAAACTCGAAATCAACAAGTCAGAGATCAAACGCAATCAAATTTTGTGCCAGTTAATAGAGTATTATCAGGAAAATCAGAAAGTAAAAATATATTTGAAGCAGAAAGCAAATCACGATCGAAAATGAATGAAAACTCTGTTGAATTATTTGATTTGATAGATTCATTAGAAAGTTCCATAGCTTCTGACATCAGTGATATGAAATCAACAACAAATAATAAAAAATCTAAAAACAACCGAACATTGACTAATCGAAGTGTTAATTCCCAGTCAGATAATCTTTCCACATTGAGTCGGGGAAAGAAGAAATCTCTTGTCTTGTAAATATTAATATAAAATTTACAAGATACTTACTATTACCTGTTGGATGATGATGACTAAAAAAATTGATAATTCAAAAGATAATATATATGTCAAACATGGAGAGAATGATAACAATATGAGTAAAAAACCTACTAAAAGTATATCGGGGTCAAAATCAGTGTTGTCTAATAGACCTGAAGGAACTATTCCAAAAAGACGGGGTCGTCGGCCAAAAAAAATTGTTGAGAATGATGCGATATATAATGAAAAAAACACAAATAAGAAATCTGAAGATTCTGCGATTATATTACAAATGAAGATAGATCCTGCAAGATTGCGCAATCTCGAACTAAAAAAAAATAGTACCCCCAAAAAAATTTTGATTGACGATGATTCATCAGAAGGTATGTTCAAAAACGATATTCCTCGCGATCTTGTGTGTAAAAAATGCATCAAAAATGAAAAGATAATCGCGACGTTGAAAAATAAGATTGATAAATATGAACAAAAAGAAAATATTATTAAGGCCAATAAAGCATATGTTAGTAATTTAAATTTAGTATCTTATCCACAAGGTAACAATTTTGTCAAAAAGAAGAATGTTTGGTGCTTATGGGATGCCCATCCATTTCCAGGTGATCCATTTCCTTTGCCAGAAATGTTACATAAAGGTAAATATTATGTTACCGGATATTTTTGCAGTCCAAATTGTGCTCTAGCACATAATTTATTCGTTATCAAGGATTCAAAGGTGCATGTTCGAAAAACGCTGGTATACAGCATGTACCGTGAAATGATGGGTTTGAGTATGGACGAAAAAATCGAGTTGGTAGAAGCTCCACCTAAAGGAACATTGATTAATTTTGGTGGTACAGATTCTATAGAGGCATTTAGACAAGGATTTTTGAATGTCAATAGAGAATATATCATCTATATGCCGCCATTCAAATGCATATTACCTGTTATTGAAGAAAGGACTGTTGGATTAAACGAAAATGATGATAAAAAATATGTTCTTGAAAGAAAAACACCTATCAAAAAGAAAAATTCTATCATGAATTCTATGAAGTTACCAGCGTATGATAACGACGACGACGAATTATAATATTGGAATTATAAATATTTTATAATTCCAATGCTTTCTTACGCTTGTTTGCTGTTTTGGATCCACCAATTGCTACTTTCTTTTTCTTTGTAGTTTTTGATCCGCCAATTGCTGCCTTCTTTTTAGTCTTTTTCTGTCCAAAATCATGTCGCTGTTCCAAATAATAACGACCTTGTAAATAAGAATCACACAAATCATCTTTTTTTGTGTAAAGACTTAAAATAAATAAACTAACGTCGTCATCTTGTAATAATTTCTTCGTATATTCAATGCCAAGTTTTTTGGTCAACTTATATTTATCCTTTTCGTTTTTATTAGCTTTAAAAACTTCCAAAGTATTGTCTTCGTTAATTTTTAATTTATTACTAGCGGCAAAAAAATTTAAGAAATCAAGAGTTATTACTTTATCCTTTAAACCCCTAATCAAAAAATAATCATATAAAGTGTTAGCAATGGATTTCATCTGAGCGTTTATTTTAACAGGTTGGTTTTCGATGATTACTCCCTTCACACCAAGCTTACAGAAACGTTCCATCAAACTATCCAGTTCGTTAACTAACTTTAATTGAAAAAATCCCGTTGAAAAATCTTTTGTTTTAGCTTTCTTGATTAAATTTGGCGATAACTTTGTTGTCATTTTTTTAATCATGGCCTTCGCATGTGCCGAACAATAATAAGTGTCACTAATTGAATGAAGGACAGTGTTAGCTTTTTTCATACATAAATCACCCGTTTTTTTTTCATAATCACACGTATGCGCATCATTCTTATCTAATTGCCCGAACATTTTCAATGTATCTGCATTTGTCCAATAAGATTCATGTTGCGGTAAATGCATTTTACAGAAGCCAATTTGTTCGCCAGATAATAAATTTTGACAGTATGTGGCTTTTTTGGTGCACTTTTTGGCATCTTCTCCTTTCTTTTTGGTTTTCATCATACCACAGCAAGGTATGATGATTCGTTCATCAAGCAAGAGATCGATATTATCCCAATCTAATATGGTTACATCATGTTTATCTTTGTCAACATCATATTCATCTTTTAGGATACAATATGCTAAATGCGTTATTCCAACATCCCATGATAAGACGATCATTTATATTAATATTAATGCGCAGAATATTTATATTAGAATCAAATAAAAATTGATATTTTAAAAATCTGATTGTTCCATTAATCCATTTCATAATCAAAAATGATCCAATTAGCTGTCTTCAAACATCGATATATGGGTCTTGTACAAATATTGGGAGGGATAGTTTCAGGCTACAATTATACATGTCTGATGCTAAACCAACTAAAAGAATTCGATTTGCCTCACAGAGAAGATGGCGAGGACTATTACGACGTTTTAAATTCGGATCATATGCATAATCATAACCTTTACCTCGGTTACGCAATGACTGCACGAGAATTGGACCGGTTCATTACATCAGGAATAGCCGAATTGAAAAATATAGCAGAACAAATTCGCGAGTTTGAAAAGCCCATACTGGAGAGTTACACTTTATCTGGCAATTCTCAGATTAATTATGATGTTCTCCAATCAGAATTAGACGAAGATGTCCAACAAAATTTGGAAGAAATGAGCGACGTCTCTGACAAAATTAAATTGTTGCAATCGATTTTAGATAAATAAAATTTTTAATTATCTAATAGTCTGTCAAGCTCATCCCACATTTTCTTCTCTTTCTCACTGTTAATAGTGCCTCCTTGCTGTCCGAATGATGGACTTGAAATCGAATCGGAAGATATGTCAGACAATGTTGTTGATGGTTGTTTTTTCTTATCTTTTGTAGTTCGCTTAGGAGTATCTTCTGTAAAAAATGATGATTCCGATGATATTTCGTTACCCTTTTTAATTCCACCAAAAGATTTTGATTTTTTGTGCGAATCAGATGATATAGTTGACGCTGACTGAATATGTTTTTTAGCGCCGCCAGCTGACGAAATAGAACTTGATATAGAATTATTTAATTTGATATGTTTTTTAGCATTGCCAGCAGACGAGAATGAACCTGATTTGCTATGTTTATTAGTGTCATTACCCGCAGACGAAATAGAACTCGAAACTGAATCGTTCCCTCCTGTTTGTTTCTTCATATCATTTGTTCTCCGGATGATTTCTTTTAACGCAACGATCAATTCATTATCAATAAAAGTGCTACTCATATTATAATTATAGTAAAGAATTTTACCAAAAAATTGACTTTGAAACCTACTTGATATAAAGATTTATTTATCAATATGTCATATTATCATGTCGTCTGGTTCTAAAACTAACAAAAAGAAAAAGCAAGCAATAATAAGACATAAATCAGCTAATTCTCGTAACTCGGGATCAAAATCGGCCAAAAAGAAACCAATTGAGGAGTCGTCAATAGATATCAATAAAGTGTTCGATATAATGAAAAATAATAGTGAACGGGAAACGAGAGATACTAAATTGAAAACGGAAGTCATTCTTCCGACCAATCAAACAAGTGAGCCCACATATAATATCAATGAAAACAGTCAAGAAGTGTTCAATTCTTACAAAGAAGCCCGTCATTTTTTAGAAGAGAACGGAATATCTATATCGACAATAACATTAGATTGCAAATTACACACGCTGATCAATGTCAATATCTTTTCAAAAAACGTAGAACTGAAAGATAATGAGATTGCAAGCGTTAAATACGGAAACAGGAATGACACTGCTACAAACAGGACAATTATAAATTTGGACACAAAGAAAAAAAAATCAAGTGGTAAAATGTTCTTTAATCAAGTTACAATTCTGATGAAACCTACCAACAATGCCGAACGTAATTACATCAACATCAAAGTTTTCAAAAATGGTTCGTTGCAAATGACTGGGTGCAAAGATATGAACGATTTTAACAATGTTGTACATACGTTGATAAAGCTGCTAATAAAGGGTACTACGATAACAAGAAATAGAATTACTCGTCATTTGAATTATATTACCAACCCAGATACAATTGGGTTGTATGATACTAAGATCAGAATGATTAATTCTAATTTCCAATTTCAATACAAAATATATCGCGAAAGATTATCACAATTATTGGTCGAACATCATAATAAATATACCAAAGATACAGATATTGGATATGTAGAACATAAATATTCATCTAACAGTAGTCATTCGTGCGTTAATATCAAATTTAAATATGATGAAAACAAGAGTCCGTCCATTTTTGTGTTTCAAACTGGATCTATCATCATTACTGGTGCAAAAAATTTACAACATATTATTGCGTCATATGACTTTATTCAAAAAATCATAGCGAAATATAAACAGCAAATAATGATCGTTGATTTGGATCAAGATGCAGTTAGAGCAGAAATAGCAAACTATTTTCTCGAGAAGAGGAAAAGCTTAATATAAAACAATTAATTAAATTTTTATCAATATTTAATTAATTTTATACGTCCCATAATAAGGAATATTGTAAGGATTATTGTTGAGCTGTGCAGCCAGTCCTGGATTCATATACATAGTTGCTGGTACATTCAATTTTGGCGCAGAAACAGAACCTTGTTGTACTGGTCTATCTAAATTATTATTGACTGATGATCCCATTATCAACGACGCGGTTCTATTATTATCGTCACGCACATACGACATACTCATATCCTTATTTGGTCCTAAATCTACGTTGCTGAGAGTAGGCGCGTGATAAACCTGTGTCATTTCTTTACGATCATCTCTCTTTGCATTGTATGCGTCACAATATGATCTAGGTTTATCATCACCCTCAGGTCCGTTGACGAACATCTCTTGACCTGTAAATTGACGAGTTGTATTTGGTACATATGGTTTCTCGGTTATATATCCATATCCCTTTGAATTAACATCATTAGTTGGCATACCTACAAATTCTTGATCTATTGTACCTTCTTTCGTTGTTGTCTTGGCAATATCTTGTAAATTTGTGCGGATAGATTGATTAGTTGCAGCCGCCCGTGTTGGATATGGAATTTGGATTCCTTCTTTTTGAGTCATCTTAGCAACATCTTGCAAATTTGAATGAATAGATTGACAAGTGGCGGTAGTTCGCATCATTGCAGGAGTTTGAGTTCCTTCCTTTTGTGTTGTTTTTGCGACATCTTGCAAGTTCGAGTGAATAGATTGACCAGTTGCGGCTGCTCGTGTTGGATACGGAATTTGTACGCCTTCTTTCTGTGTCATTTTTGCGATGTCTTGCAAATTTGAGTGAATTGATTGCCCAGTTGCTGCTGCTCGCACCGGATAAGGGATCTGCACTCCTTCTTTCTGTGTTGTCTTCGCAACGTCTTGCAAATTAGAATGAATAGATTGACCAGTTGCAGCAGCTCGCACCGGATAAGTGATCTGCACTCCTTCTTTCTGTGTTGTTTTTGCGACGTCTTGCAAATTTGAATGAATTGACTGACCAGTCGCCGCAGCTCGCATTGGATATGGAATTTGCACTCCTTCCTTTTGTGTTGTTTTGGCAACATCTGAATATCCTCTTGCCCCTTGCGCTTGATCAACCGGAGCAGAGAAAGTGTTCTGTTGCACTTGTCCCGTTATGGACTTGAGAGTTGCTCGCGCGTTATCAGTATAGTTTGAAGTACGTTGATGTTGATTTGACATATTAATAAATGTCTCTCGTTGGATGCTATTAGTACTCTCACCAATTGTAGTTCTGGCATTATCTTGATAGTTAGATGTTCGTTGCGACTGACCGACCGGAACAGCAAATGTATTTTGTTGAATTTGAGTTGTGACAGATTTGAGTGTTGGCTTTGCAGTGTCTTGATATCCTCGAGCTCCTTGCGCTTGATCAACTGGGACCGAAAAAGTATTTTGTTGGATTTGAACAGTGTCTTGTTTGAGTGTCGTTTTGGCATTTTGAGTATAGTTGGAAGTACGTTGCTGCTGATTTACCGGTGTAACAAATGATTCTCTATTAATACTATTTGTACTTTCATTCGTTGTTGTTCTAGCTTTATCTTGAAGATTTGGAGTGCGTTGTTGTTGTCCTACTGGCGCTGTCATAGTTTGTTGCGGGATATTGCTTGTTGTACTCTTAATAGTCTGTCTTGCGGTATCACTATATCCTACTGCTCCTTGTTGTCTATTAACTGGGACTGTCATTGTTTGGTAAGGTATGTTGACAGTCGTTTCACCGATTGTTGGACGGGCAAGATCTTGATATTCTGTTGCCCCTTGCTGCTGACCGATAGCAAGTACTTGAGTATTTTGAGGGATCTGCACGACTGTTTGCTTGAGAGTAATCTTCGGACTGTCTAAATAATTCGCATAAATATTAAAATCAGATGTCGCGTTATTTGGTTCAACTGCACTTTCTGTTGATTCACGCGTGGTTGTTCTTGCAAGATCTGAATTATAAACTCCGTGACCAGTGTTCAGACTAGTTGCATGTGGATTTAGTTGATTTTCGATAGTCATTTCTTGTATTGTAGGATTAGCTACATCCATCGCGTGAACGGTTCCTCGCATAGTATTCGATTTAGCGAGTCCAACATTGTGTGCAACTGTAGCAGTCGATTGTTTAATTGTTTCTTTTGCATTATCTTGAATATTTGTAAAACCGTTTGTAGCACTTGATGCAATACCCATGTGTTCTTTTTGTTCAGTTGTCGAACGAATAGTTGAAAAGTTTTCGTAAGAATTAAAGTTAGGATTGAATTCTGTTTCACCTTTTGCAAATTTTTGGAGAGGCTTAGGTAGCGTAAATGTTGCTTTAGTCGTGTTTTTAACTTTAGATCGCATATATTCTGGCATATTTTGATCGACTGCTCCAGCGTTTGTGAATGCTCCTCCAGTATACTCCATCTGTTGATTTGCCCGATCAGTTTCTTTCATGACATAATTATCTCTTGTTTTTGGCCCAGAAACATCAACAGATTTGGGTAACAAGTCAGCCTCTGTAGTAACCTTGAAGCCATCTGGTCTGTATGATATTACTTCTGCTTGCACTGCTCTAGCTTGCCCTTTCATACCCATGATAGTACGTCCTTCATATGATTCTTTAGGATTATTTGTTGTGCGTAATTCGTCAACGGTCTTAGGCAACACTCTGACCATTTCGTTATAACCCCCAGTACCAATCTCATTGTAATTCAAATTCAAACCAGGAGTAATTCTTTCTGGATCTTTTAATGATTCATTTTGGTACCAACGACCGATTTGGTATCTTGATTCTTCTCCTTCTGGACGGATAGGGGTACCATAAACATATCCCGCATCAGCTACGACAGGGAACATACGTGGTATTTCATTTTTTTTATGCCATTCGCTTGATAAATTACCTGTAAATAACTCTTTTTTGTAATCCATTGCATGTGTATTCAATAAATCATTTGTACCATAACCTGTTTTTCTACTAAAATATGGCATCATATTATCATGTATCAATTCATTATCTGGAACAATACCATAAGCCATAGATCCTTTTTGATCATACTGAGTCCAGCCTCCGTCATAAGATAATTGTCTTTCCAAATCTGATAATTGAACTTTATTACTTGTGTTAAATATGTCATTAGGAGCAGAAGGTAATCCGTTTGTATCGTACGTTTGTTCATCAAATTGTGCAATGTACGATGGATAATCGGGTACAATTTCGGGCACATCTTCAATTTCTCTAAATTGAGGGAATTGTTCGTTGAATTCCTTGATTTGAGGATAGGATGTCTCTGGAACTCCTTTATAGCGAGGATATTTAGCGTTTTCATCATCCAATATTTGTACTTGATAATCTGGCTTGACACCAATTAATCGTTTGTATTTCTTTTGCGATTCGGGAGATCCCAATCCAAATTCGCCTTTCGGATGTTTAGGCTTACCCGTAAGAATTTTACGCAACGCATCAGAATTATCTGTTAAACTTTCACTAACACTTAACAAATCTGGATCTTCACCATTTGAATCTAACTGCCAATCTGCGACTGGTTTTGTTTTACCAAAACTTTCAACGACAAAAATATCACTATCAGTTCTAAATTTTTTCGGCGTGTTGACTGGTCTGTTGGTAGCAGGGTCAACAAAGGTTTTTCTTTGAACTTTTGCAACGCCAGGTATGACGAGTGGTTTTTGTCTATTCTGCTCTTGATGTTCTTCATATAAATCGCTTAATAGTCGATGATCTCGGTCATAATAATTTGCTTTGAAGACATTATTTGGCGTTTCTGCTTTGGTGGAATAAGAGCTGCTTAGGTCATCACTGTAAATATCATCTAAATCTTCATCTGCGTCATATAATTGATTGATGTTACGAGCTTGTTTGGCGCTCTTATCTAAACGTGACCTATTTATCAGTGGACCTAATTGATTGTAATAGTTAGGGATGATGTTAGTGTTCCGCGGATCTTGACTTTTATTGTATGATATTCCTGCAAATACTTTTTCCTTTTCTTCGGACAAACTTAATCTATTTTGATTATAAACGTCAAATCCGTCCGGAACGTCATTAGATAGGATTTTACTTTTTTTTCTTTTATCATCATTGGTATTGTGGTCATTATCGTTAAGATAATAGCCAACAAATCCCATTGCAGCTATCAACGCGATCTCCATTATTATATATAATGTATATATAATAATGATATATTTATTGTCGGTTATTCGATAATGTTAAGATATTACCATCAATTTTTAGTTGAACGATTGATGATGGAACAATTATGTTAACATTTTTAATTTCGATCAATTCAAGATGTGTTACGTTACTTGGGATATTTTTTACGATATTATTTATTTTTTTGGTATGCATATAGCTAAGAGTAAGATGAGTTATGCTTGATGGAATTATCAAATGTTCTAGTATGCCACATAATGATATATTTTTAACACTATTAGGAATACATTCATTTATTTGTTGATTAAAATAATAACCAAAGACAAGTTCTTCTGTATTGTCAGGGATAAAATTTTTAATTGGTTGATTGAACGTGTAACCAAAAACAATTTTTTAACACTAGTAGGGAACGTGGTATTAATTGATCGGTTAAATCCGGAACCAAATGTGATGTTTTTAATTCCCTCTAGAAAACAATTATCAACCGACTGATTAAAACGTGTTCCAAATATTACGTTTTTGGTTCCTGCCGGAAAACGACTGTTAATCGGTTGATTAAAATACTCTCCAAATGCTACACTTTTTAATCCTGGTGAGAAACAATTATCAACAGACTTGTCAAAATCACGACCAAATATGATTGATTTAACGCCAGCAGGAAAACAACCTTTGACCGATTTATTAAAATGAGAGCCAAATTTTATAGTTTTGATACCCATCGGAAAACATCCTTGTACATCTTGATCAAACGCGCTGCCAAAGGTGATAGATTCAATACTCACTGGGAAACATTTTTTTACGCAACGGTTAAACATCATCCCAAACTTTACTTTTTTGATATTCAAAGTCTGCAGAAATTCTACGCTGCCGGTGTAACCGCTCTTAAATGTAATTTTTGATACATTGCTCGAAATAAATTCGGCATTATCTCTGGCCCCGAATGTTATATTAGTAAAGCGCGAAAAATATGGCAAATCGCAAACATCGCTAAATCCTACATTTTGATTAAAAAAAACTACTTGCTTCAATTTATACGACGCTGTATTTGTTGATAAATAATTATTTTTATAGCGGTTTTTCATATGATTTGCGATTAAAACGACAACATCAGATGGGAAGTCCATTTTGATCCATTTTAAATCATGAATATTGTGACTATTCAATAATCAATTTTTTGATAAAATATAATATATATAATATAAGTACGCTATGGCAGGACAATATACACGATTAATGTATGATCAAGATGCATATGTTGAAGAATTAGAAAGAAGTACGGAACCATTGACGTACATGTTGGATCCAAATTTTGCAAATAATTGTAATGAATGTTTCGCTCCGTATGGTATGTTAGGTGGGCAGACATCAATACAGACTACGGGTTTGCAAGTAGATGTTGATTCGTTGTTACGCGGAGTCAACAAAATCAATTCAAAATCAAACAAACAATCGATGCCAGAACCAATGAGCGAATATAGTGTTAGAATGAGAAGGGATTGTTCTCCTGCATTGGAGTCAGAGAATACCCGTTATACATATCCTGCATATGACATCAGAGGATTGACCGTTCGAGATTTGCGATTTGATTATCCGTTGTTCGATCCACAGTGTCAAATTTTTGAAAACTTTGCTGTGGACACGCGTTTGCAAGCGAAGGATAATCATCGAGCCACCTGGCAAGTTCCGTATGATCAAAGAGATTTGTTGCCAACAGAACGACTAGGTAAACCTGAAGCATGTCGGGCGCAAATCAATTGTAATTTGGCGTCATTTACCTCCTAAAAAAATTGATTTTATAATTCATATTTATAAAATCAATTTACATAGAAATATAAAGATTAACCTCGATAATATCATATACTTAGTATGGACTCAAACAACATTAACCTCGAAAACATGACATATCGAACCACTAAAGTTGGCGGATTAACATGTAAAACAAACAAAGAAGAAGCATTTTTTTTAAGATCTTTCGATGATATGATCCCCACATATGATCCAGAAACGGATCGGTTTTCCATAGCAGCGGAAAGTGATTTGACTGGAATGAGAACGGAATTCCCTTTGAATAAAGAAATAATTAAAAATATGTGCATCAATTTGCCCAATGTTCAAGATGAAACGGATGCAGAATTTTTAGAAAGATACAGAGAATACAGAAAAGATTATTGGAATCATATGATAGAACGAATATATGCGAAAGGTTATGAAAATCCGTCGACGATTCAGACATTGGCTATTCCAGAGTTGATCAACAACAGGGATTCATTGTTTCAATTTAAATCCGGAACTGGAAAAACATCTGCATTTTTAGTTGGATTGTTATGGGGATTTGAACCAGAATTCAAACGAGAGAAAGGAGATAATTTACAATATGTATTCATGACAAGTTCGCAACAAATAGCCCAACAAACGTATGCTCAAGTCTTAGATATAGTACCACCCCAATCTAGACAGTACGTAACACTTTGCATTGGTGCTAAAAAGCAATCTACAACAACTAATGGTGCATTCAGAACAAGTGTCCAAGGAACATCAAGCTTGAACGGTGAAAGGCGATTATCAATGCGTGAGGAGGCAGAAAAGATCAAACATGCGCAGATAATTGTTTGCACGATAGGTAAATTTTATGATGTTCTTATCGAAAAGAGATTTATTCCTACCTTAGATTATTTGAAAGCTTTTTGCGTAGATGAGTTTGATTTAATCGTAGCTCCATCTAATAACTTTTCCGTTGATAAAATTGGAACGATAATGAGTAGATTGAAGCCATACACCCAACGAGTCTTTTTTTCGGCGACTGTCACTTCATATACTTTGGAAATTACGCAAAATTATTTTCGAAAATATTCACCCAAAATAGGCGAACCTATGATAGCGTTACTCGAAGAAGATGATTTCACGTTAGATGGAATTAGACAGTATTATGTTGAATCGCAAACATACGCTGAGAAGAAAGATATATTGCTTGATTTGTTAAGAGGGTTACGAATCGGTCAAGGAATAATTTTTGTAAACGAGAAGAAGACAGCCATTGATTTGGAAAAGTTTTTGCAATCTCAAGATATTCCAATTGCATCTGTTGCCTTTCATGCAGATTTATCAGGTACAGAAAGGGAAGAGATCTATCGAAAATTTGAAAAATATCATTATCGATTATTGATTGCGACAGATGTGTTAGCGAGAGGAATTGATGTACAATCCATAAATATTGTCATAAACTTTGATATGCCGAGACATCAAGCTACATATATTCATCGTGTAGGTCGATCTGGTCGATATGGTAGAAAGGGAACTGCGATTACTTTGGTGATGGTGAACCCCAAAACGAATGAAATGTTGGCAGTAAATACTATCAACGATTTTTCCAAACAAAATAAAATGGAAAAGTTACCGGGAGACCTGGCTTCATTATTATAATGATTTTTATTCATATTAACATAATATGAATAAAATTCAATGTATAAATCTTTTTGTAATAAAATCTTTGATAATAATATAACGAATGGCAGGTTTATATACTAGAAAAATGTATGATAATTGTGCATTACAGCAAGATACAAAACAAAGTACTGATCAGTTAGAATTATTGCTAGATCCAACAAAATATATTCATTGTAACAACGTATGTCAACCATCAAATAACACGAAATACACAGAATATCCCCCTGATGGAGCTTTATTGGTTGATGTAGAATCGGATTTGACAGGAAGAACAAAATTTGCAAGCAGATGCGATAGCGAACAATATCCATTTTGTGCTGCGTCTGGTTGCTTATTACCAAATGATGTTAGAGTTCCTGTCAATATTGATCCTGAAGCATGCAGTTGGGGTCATAATGGTGAACGGGCGGTCATAACAACAAATATGAGAATGCCAAACGGACCCGGATATACATTACCACCGACAAGTCCATGCGGACCACGCATGAATAATCGCCGAGCATAATTAATCATTATTTACTGAATGATGATTAAATAAACTGTTTTTTAAAATTTTCGATGTCACGTTTGAAAGTTTCATCTTGTTTTTTTCTTTCTCTTTCCATATCTGCATTTATTTTTTTGTACCTATCGATACCTATTTTATTAATTTCTTGTGGCGGAGTAATAATTTTATCCTGGCCAACTTTATTACATGAAAAATATGAATGAGGAAGAGCTGCGTCACCATCCTGCAAATATGCGAACATATCCGATAATCCATCCATTTCTTCCTTGCTGAACTCCAATACTTTCATTTCATTTTGAGGATTACCTAGATTCTGATGAACACTTTGCATATATTTTTGTTGTGCTTGCGACATTTTCTGCATCTGCATATTTATCCGCCATTGTTTTATTTTAGCAAACCACGCAAATGCATCACCAGCAACATACGGCATTGGTACTCCTTTGATAATAATAGTTGGGGTTACTTTTATTTGTGGGGGATTTTTTTTATTATTGTCGGTACAATGCATATGAAAAAATCGTATCAAATTTTCCCCCTGCATCAAACTAATCAGCGCTTTGGAACTTTCACAGTTGTTACTAAAAAATAATATATTCATTAGTTTTAGTGAATATATTATATCAATAAAATGAACCTAATCGAAAATATTTTTTTACTTTTGCTAACAAAATATGCATAATACTGGTTCAGCGATGTATCCGTAGATACAAAATTTCTATTAATAACTAATCGATGATTTGATACAAACCAATCGTTAGTACAGAAAAAAGGATGCGGTTTGGGAGTAATTTGGCAGTAATAATCATTCTTATCTGCAAATAAATTAACATTGTCTAAAAAATGAAACACTTCATCAATAGACATATCAAATCCCATTGATCTTAAATATTTCTTGATATCATAAATAAAATCATCACATTGATCATCTAATTCAAATATATTTTTATCAAATTTATCAAATCCATACAATACTATTTCTAACAACATGCAAAATGCGTCCAACAATTCTATTCCATCGTCAAACAACAAGCCCGACAGATGACCACCCAAATCATCTATTTTTTTGGAAAATAAAAAGTCAGCAAATAATCTAACAGAACTATTATCTTCTGCTAACGTAACATAATTTTCTCGTTGTTCTTCAACATATTGATAATATTTTAACTCTCGTTCGTATTGTGAACGCAAATCCATTGATATATGCATTTATTCGTATTTTTTTATATAACTATACAATTAGATGAGACATCAAGGATCAGAATATCAAAATTCGCAAGGTAAATATCCAGAAAGACCACAGTGTATGTCCATAGGCGATAAATATACGTGTAAAAGAAGGGATCAACAAAGAAGACAAATGGATTTAGTTTGGACGGATAATAATTATCGAGATGTGCAGGACGCAGTAGCTTATTATGATAGTAGATCGCCAAGTGACACTCGTTATTTTAATCCTTATGAGTATGGATCAAGACAGAATGAGTTGGGGCCATTAAGGGATCTTGAATATATGGGTAGATGTAAATTAAATAGATCAACGTTGCAGGATATGGGACTTTCTGAAGTAGATTATGATGAACAATTTCCTGGCGCTATTAGGAATGTAAATCTTGAGAGTTCTCTTTTGCAACGGGAATTGACACATGGACCGGGTCAGAGGGGATTGACGGGGATGGAAATAAATAGATTTGAACTGTTGCCATTTGATCCGCAAGATACAAGACATATAGTATGGCGGGATAATATGCCAAGAGGGGGCTATCCTTCGAGATCTGATCGATTAGAAATAATATAAAAATTCCAAAAGTATATATTATAATGGAAAAAAAAGCATCTACACCTGATATCGTATTGATAGCTAACTCTTTGAAGAGAGTGAATGATAAAACTACTCAAATAGTGATGGATATAGCAAAACAAGTATCGAGGCAAGAGGTTGTTTCATTATTTAATCAAGCAGCTTTGGATTTTTTTCAAACAGTATTGAAAATCACGCAATCTATGGGACAAGAGCGAGAGTATGGTATTAAAGGATATTTAAGTTTATTTGAAACTGCAATAGGTATTAATAAAAGTATGCCGATAGATCAATTTACAATGTCGATTTTAGAACATGCCGCAGAGATCTATGCTGAAGATGAAGATAAATTTTTGAACATGGATATTCCTGACACTGAGATCAAATCGGGCAACGAATTTAATGTCATCAAATCGGGTAAGATAAAAAACTTGTGGAAAACGGGCAGTCCTGAAAACAAAGAACTGGTTAAGGAAAAAGTTATTACACTGACAACTTGGTGCCATGTCTTTTTTATTCAAAAAATAATGGAATTGCATAAATAGTATCAATATATTTAGCTTAAGTATATTGATAAAAATTGATGAATGAAAACAATAGGGAACATATTGATAAGTTTTTGCAAATCATATGATAGACGTATTCTTTGAGATAGGGAAATTTTTGAACGATAAAGGAAAAATATATCTTTCGATGATATCAAAATCGATGGATATGTTAAAGTATAAATTTATGTACATTGAAAAGATAAATATTCAAGAGATAATAAAATTACCATATTTTGATAATTTTGAATACGTTAAGATAAATAAACGAACAGATAATCCTCCACGTAATGCAAAATACGTTTATTTTGTTTCGAATGGCGTACTTATACCACATTTTGTTACACATTTGATATTTGTTCATTCTTTTAATGAACAACTTAACGGATGTATTCCATCATCTGTTACTCATTTAAAATTTGGCATTGATTTCAATAAAAGACTCGAAAATGATATCCCTCGATTTGTGACACATTTAATATTTGGTTTTCGTTTTAATCAATCAATAACTGGCAAAATCCCCGCGTCTGTTACACACCTCGGATTCGGTTATGATTTTAATCAGCCCATTAAAAATAGTATTCCTTCGTCAGTTACTAGTTTGTGTATCAGTTTGTGTTTTTACCAACCTATAAAAGATCATATTCCTCCTTCAGTTGCTCATTTAGAAACCCATGGCATGTTCTTTCAAGAAGGAGATTATGACTTACCGGCTGTTACCCATTATACTTATTTTGGAAACGGTAGCATAGAATTACTTAGTCATCTACCATCGGTTACGCATTTAGTGTTTGATGATAATTTTAATTTTCTGATTACTACAACATTACCTTCAACGATAACACATATTACCTTTGGCGAACGATACAACCAATCAATCGCTAATATTATACCACAATCAGCGACACATTTAAGATTCGGTATGCATTTTGATCAGGCGCTAGATGAGATCCCTATATCAGTAGTGCAAATTCAGTTATGTGAAACTTATGGATTGAAGATTAGCGAAAATATAATTACAAAAATAGTTATGCTGTAAATAAATATTTGAACATACAAACATTTGTCTGTTCAAATCTATTGACAAGAGACTATGTTATTTAGAAACTTGTTCGATTTTACTGGCAAGAATTGTATCGCCAGAAGATTTGAATATGTTGCTGGCAAGAATTGTATCGCCAGAAGATTTGAATATGTTGCTGGCGAGAATTGTACTGCCATAAGATTTGAATGTGTCAATATTGGTCTATTCAATGTTACCGACAAGATTTGTATTGCCATAAGATTTGAATGTGTCAATATTTGTCCGTTCAATGTTACTGGCAAGAATTGTATTGCCAGAAGATTTGAATGTGTTAATATTGGTCCGTTCAATGTTACTGGCAAAATTTGTATTGCCAGAAGATTTGAATGTGTCAGTATTGCCAGAAGATTTGAATGTGTTAATATTGGTCCGTTCAATGTTACTGGCAAAATTTGTATTGCCAGAAGATTTGAATGTACCAATATTTGTCCGTTCAACGTTACTGGCAAGACTTGCACTGCCAGAAGATTTGAATGTGCCAAGATTTGTCCGTTCAATGTTGCTGGCAAGAATTGTATCGCCAGAAGATTTGAATGTGCCAATATTTATCTATTCAATGTTACTGGCAAGAATTGTATTACCAGAAGATTTGAATACGTCAATATTTGTCTATTCAATATTACTTGCAAGAATTGTATCGCCAGAAGATTTGAATGTGCCAATATTTATCTATTCAATGTTACTGGCAAGAATTGTATCGCCAGAAGATTTGAATGTGACAATATTTGTCCGTTCAATGTTACTGGCAAGAATTGTATTGCCAGATTTGAATATGTTAATATTTGATCATTCGAGTATGTCGATAAAAATTGACAAACCAAAATAACAGAGGAATATTATGATAATATTTGCAAACTAAAATGATAGACGCGTTCTTCGAGATAGGAAAATTTTTGAACGACAAAGAAAAAATATGTCTTTGTATGATATCAAAATCTACCGACGAATTAAAATATAAATTCATATATTCGGATAAAATAAATGTCAAAAAAATAATAGAGTTACCATATTTTGATAATTTTGAGAACGTGGCGATAAATAATTATGGAGACGTCCAACCAAATCGTGTAAAATATATTCATTTTAAAGCGACTGATACAAATATTCCATCATTTGTTACGCACTTGAAATTTGATTGCAACATTTTACATAATATTAATATACCTTTGTCTGTCACACATTTGAGTCTCAAACAAATTTCTGACATATCAAATATACCTCGTTCAGTTACTCATTTGGCGACTGAAAATTTGAGGTATCAATCGACAAATTACAATTTGCCATCAGTCACACACTATACTTATTATGGTTCGGGTCACGCGTGGTTATTGGAACATTTACCATCTGTCACGCATCTAGTATCTAATCGTGATTTTGGTGCTTATCGACGCCTGAAAATGCCAGAAACGATTACGCATATTTATTTTGATGACGAAATGATTGATCCGATTCCGAATGATCACATACCATCATCTGTGACTCATTTACGATTCGGACCATTTTTTAATGAACCTATTGATAATCTGCCTAAAACTGTGTTGCAAATCGAACTGCCCGAAAGGTATAACGTTAAAATCAGCGAAGAATTAATTCCGAAAATAATTAGACGATAAACAAATATTAATGATATTTGTTTATTCAAAATTGCTGGTGAGAATTGTATCTCTAAGAAATCTAATTAGACCAACATTCAAACGTATCGAAAAAATTGACTAATGAAACAATAGAAGGACACAATAGTTATATTTGCGATCAAGATGATGATAGATGCACTCGTTGAAATAGGAAAATTTTTGAACGACAAAGAAAAAATATGTCTTTGCATGGTATCAAAATTAACAGATACGTTGAAATATAAATTCATGTATTCAAACAAAATCAATGTCAAAAAAATAATGGGATTACCATATTTTGATAACTTTGAGAATGTGGAGATAAATCATTATGAGGATATTCAACCAAATCGGGTAAAATATGTTCATTTTATAACAGATGACACAAATGTTCCATCGTTTGTTACACATTTTAAATTTTATTATGCAGGTTTTTCTGTTGTTGAAATACCATTATCCGTCACACATCTAAAAATTACATATTATTTCGACATACTTAACATACCTCATTCAGTTACTCATTTGACAACTTTCTATCTAAATTATATGATAACCAATCACAAATTACCGTCAGTCACACATTATACATATAACGGAGGTTGTAATGTATGGCTATTAGAACACTTACCATCTGTCACGCATCTAATATTTCATGATAATTTTAATAGTTGTCTATTTGTAAAAATGCCACAAACAATTACGCATATCACATTCAACGACAAATTCAATACATCTATAGATAGTTTCATATCACCGTCAGTGACTCATTTACGATTTGGAGCAAATTTTAATAAGTCGATTGACAATTTGCCTGAAACTATTGTACAAATAGAGCTGCCTGCAACATACAATATTAAGATTCGTGAAGGTTTGATTTCAAAAATAATTAGGCGATAAACAAATATTTATGATATTTGTTTATTACCACAAGAATTACATTGCCATAAGATTTGAATGTGCCAATATTTGATTGTTCAATGTTGCCGGCGAGAGATTTGCATGCGCCGATAATTTGATCGTTCAACGTTACTGGCGAGAGATTTGAATGTACCGATAAAATTAATCATTTAATGTTACTGGCGAGAGATATGAATGTGCCAATATTTGATTATTCAATGTTACTGGCAAGAGAATTGCCGAGAGATTTAGATATACTAATATTTGCTCGTTCAATATTACTGGCAAGAGAATTGCAGAGAGATTTGAATGTGCTAATATTTGATCGTTCAATGTTGCTGGCAAAATAATTACCGTGAGATTTGAATGCACCAATATTTGATTGTTCAATGTTGCTGGCAGAGAATTGTCATGAGATTTGAATGTGCCAATATTTGATCATTCAATGTTGCTGGCAAAATAATTACCGTGAGATTTGAATGCGCCAATATTTGATTGTTCAATGTTACTGGCAAGAGAATTGCCGGGAGATTTGAATGCATAATATTTGATCATTCAATGTTGCCGGTGAGAGAAACGCCGAGAGATTTGAACGTACAAATATTTGATCGTTCAATGTTGCCGGCGAGAGAATCGCCGAGAGATTTAATATTCTAATATTTGATCGTTCAATATTGCTGGCAAAGGAATCGCCTAGAGATTTGAACGCGCTAATATTTGATCATTCAATGTTACTGGCAAAATAATTGCCGTGAGATTTGAATGCACAAATATTTGATCATTCAACGTTGCTGGCAAGAGAATTGAGCGCACCAATATTTGATTATTCAACATTACCGGCAAAATAATTGCCGAAAGATTTGAACGCGCCAATATTTGATCGTTCAATGTCACTGGCGAGAGAATCGCCGAGAGATTTGAATGCACCAATATTTGATTGTTCAATGTTGATGGCAAGAGAATTGCCGAGAGATTTGAATGCACTAATATTTGATCATTCAATGTTGCTGGCAAAATAATTGCCGAAAGATTTGAACGCGCCAATATTTGATCGTTCAATGTCACTGGCGAGAGAATTAAATGCACTAATATTTGATCATTCAATGTTGCTGGCAAAATAATTGCCGTGAGATTTGAATACGCAAATATTTGATCATTCAATGTTACTGGCAAAATATTTGCCAAGTGATTCGAGATTCACCAATATTTGTCCATTCGATATTGTTGGCGAAAAATTTGAACCACCAATATTTGTCTATTCAACGTTGCTGACAATTCCCTTCCTGAAAGATTTGAATCCACCAATATTTGTTCATTCAATATTAGCATCAACAATATATTACCATAAAATTTGGAGGTCCAATATTTATTTATCCGAGTGCCAATAAAAATTGACTAATGAAAATAACAGAATAATATGATGATCATCTTTACAAAACAAAGATGATAGACGCGTTCTTTGAGATAGGAAAATATTTGAACGATAAAGAAAAAATATATCTTTGCATGGCGTCAAAATCGACTGACGCGTTAAAATATAAATTCATATATTTAGATAAAATAAATGTCGAAAAAATAGGTAAGTTACTATATTTTGACAATTTTGAAAATATAGAAATAAATCATTACGAAAATGCTCAGCCAAACCGTGCAAAATATGTTCATTTTGAAGTTATCGATACAAATATTTCACCGTTTGTTGCACATGTAGGATTTTGTTCTGTTTCTCATAATATTAAAATACCATTATCTGTCACACATTTGAAATTCTCTTATGGTTTTAATATGTCGAACATACCTCATTCAGTCACTCATTTGACAACTTGTTATTTAAATCATCAAACGACCGCTTGTATTTTACCATCAGTTACGCACTACACATATACCGGCATGGGAAACGCGTGGTTATTGGAATATTTACCATCTATTACACATCTGACGTCTGATGGTTATTTTAATCATCATCAAAATCTAAAAATATCGCAAACGATTACACACATTACATTTGGCGACGCGTTCAATGAATCTATATATGATTCCATACCACCGTCAGTAACGCATTTACGATTCGGAAAAAATTTTAATCAATCTCTTGATAATTTGCCTGAAACTGTCATGCAAATCGAGTTGCCTGAAAGGTACGATGCTACGATTCGTAAAGGTTTGATTTCAAAAATAATTAGACGATAAACAAATATTTATGATATTTGTTTGTTGCCATAAGAACTGCATTGCCAGAAAATTTAACCATTTTAATGTTGTGGCAAGAGAATTGTCGAGAGATTTGAATATACCAATATTTGATCGTTCAATGTTGATGGCAAGAGAATTGCATACCTTAATATTTGGTCGTTCAATGTTGCTGGCAAGAGAATTGCCTTGAGATTTGAATGTACCAATATTTGATCATTCAATGTTGCTGGCAAGAGAATTGCCTTGAGATTTGAATGTACCAATATTTGATCATTCAACGTTGCTGGCAAGAGAATTGCCGAGAGATTCGAATGCACTAATATTTGATCATTCAATGTTACTGGCAAGATAATTGCCGAGAGATTTGGATGCATTAATATTTGATCATTCAATGTTACTGGCAAGATAATTGCCGAGAGATTTGAATGCACAAATATTTGATCATTTAATGTTACTGGCAAGATAATTGCCGAGAGATTTGAATGCACTAATATTTGATCATTCAATGTTGCTGGCGGAAAATTGCCGAGAGATTTGAATGCACCAATATTTGATCATTCAATGTTACTGGCAAAATAATTGCCGAGAGATTTGAACGTGACAATATTTGATCATTCAATGTTACTGGCGAGAGAATTGCCGAGAGATTTGAACGTACTAATATTTGATTATTCAATTTTGCTGGCGAGAGAATTGCCATGAGATTTGAACGTCCCAATATTTGATCATTCAACGTCACTGGCGAGAGAATTGCCGAGAGATTTGAATGCACCAATATTTGATCATTCAATGTTACTGGCAAGAGAATTGCCGAGAGATTTGAATGCACCAATATTTGATCATTCAATGTTACTGGCAAAATAATTGCCGAGAGATTTGAACGTGTAAATATTTGATCATTCAATGTCACTGGCAAGAGAATTGCCATGAGATTTGAACGTCCCAATATTTGATCATTCAACGTTGCTGGCGAGAGAATTGCCATGAGATTTGAACGTCCCAATATTTGATCATTCAATGTTACTGGCGAGAGAATTGCCGAGAGATTTGAACGTACTAATATTTGATTATTCAATTTTGCTGGCAAGAGAATTGCCTGGAGATTTGATCATTCAACGTCACTGGAGATTTGAACGTGCCAATATTTGATCATTCAATGTTGCTGGCGAGATAATTGCCAAAAGATTTGAATGCACTAATATTTGATCATTCGGTGTTGTTGACGAAAGAATTATCCAGAGATTTGAACGTACCAATATTTGATCATTCAATGTTATTGGCAAGAGATTCGAATGCACCAATATTTGATTATTCAATGTTGCTGACAAGAGAATTGCTGTGAGATCAAACGCCGATATATTCAAATTCTATTAATTGATCACTGATAATATATCAGTAATCAATTTCCAACGTTATTTGCGTTTCCGTTTTTCGTATTCGAATATTTGGAAAGCCCTTTAATTCTTTCTTTAACGCAACCAGTTCATTTTTATCAAACAGTGCAATATCCATTTGGGTCAAACAAAATAACTCCTCCTCGTAATATTTTTTGATCACATCAACCAATTTCTTAAATCCAAATCTTTGATAAATTTCAACCAACGAATTCATATCATCGTCATAAATCAATGTTACCTTTTCAAATAATTTTCTTTTCGTTTTCTCTTTCATATATTTTAATATTTGTATATACTCTGCATATGTAAAATGTTGAATCATATCCCTAAAATATATAAAATGATCTAATTTATTTTCGCTAACTCGCCTTCACTTGCATCAAAATAAAATTCATTTGTTAATATCCCAATATTTTGTATATCTTTGTTCCCAATCATCTGCACCAGACGATAAAATTCTGCCCCGTCATCATAATCATCCTGCTCCTTTGTGATGTCAATTAAGTTCGATAATGTGTAATATTGTGCATCGTCAACAAAATCAATCAGTTCCTCGTTTTTATCAGTTATTTCGATATCGTCAAGATATTTAAACCTACAACCACCTAATTTGCATACAACACATTGCGATTGGCCACAGCAACCTCCTTCATTGTAATAATCTAATTGTTTGATAATTTCCAGTTCTTTTCTGTTTGTAATATAAAATTGTGCAAACTTCGATATTTTAACTTTGACCAAATATCTTTCCATGACAGATACTTTGTTCCTGTAGTATTTTTTTTCAAGATCTTTTATTTATCAATTTTTTTGATAAAAACCAAGTGCGTATAAATTCAAAATATTTTGATAGTCCAATTATATATAGTACAAATGGAAAATATTATCAATATTCGCGCATTCGTCGATCAGCTATCTACTTATTTCAAGATTTGTATTCTTGCTAACAAAGGAACACGCCATGACGTCATGCTCGAGAGAACCATTCAATTATGTAACAAGATTCAAAAAATAGCAGGAATTGATCAAATTACAAGCGAAGACGAACTTTTTATCAGAAAAACTCTAAAAAGATTTAATCTTGTCCTCAAATTAGACGGTAATAATAATCCTGTGAACCTCAAAGACAAAGAAAATCAGTACAAGCTTTTATCTTTGCGAGAACATTCATCGTTATGTAACAATAATATGAATGATATGTTAGCACACATTTCCCAACATAAAATATGCACTTTTCCCAACATTACTTTATCATTTTTCTTAACTGAAAACAAATATAGCGAACTATTATGGGATCATACTAGGTTAATATTTTACATGACACAGTTCCTTTTGGCAAAGAATCATAATAGCGATCCTGAAAAAGAACAAGTGTTTACGATAGCTTCTAAATTTATTGAAGAAACATTGACCGTTATTGCTGACAAGGAAGCTGAAAATAATATCAATAAAATGATGTCATTAGATAATTTTTTGAACAACAAAATCGTTAAATCTGGAATAAATGCAAACAACGTTGGAGATGCTACAAAGGAAGTAAAAGGAATTTTTTCTAAAAAGGGTTTGGATGGGAATAATTCTATGTTTAAGATGATCGATTTGATTGGACAGAAATTAGAAAGCGAAGATTTAACTGGTGGTAATATTATGCAAACAATGCTCGGAATCGCACAAAATGTTGCAGAAGAGTTAAGAGGGGATTTAGAGAATGATCCTGCTGCATTTCAAAGTGCTATTGGCGCAATTACAGAAGTATTTGAAGATACTATGAATAATACCACAAACGAAAATGGCGAAGTACCGCCAGAAATAAAAGGTATGATGGGATCTCTCTTGAATCTTAAAAAACAAGAACAAAATGGGCCCGAAAAAGATAAAGCAATGGCGGACCATCTTAAACAATGTGCTAACGTATCTAGCCTAAATACAAACGATACTGGAGCAATTGATCCGATGTTGATACAAAATTTCTTACAAAAGAATAGTAAAAAATAAAAACAATGACCAATTATTTTTATTTTTTTTCATAAAACAATATATATGCTTGATGTGTAATAACATTCTCGGTCATAACCCTGCATGAACTATCATTCATCAAATACCATTTGTCGTTTATCAAAACGTTTGCAGTGTAATGTCCACCACTCAATCCACCAGAATGATTTATAACACCGATTAGTTCATGTTCGCCGTATTTATTTGGCACGTTTACAAAATTATTTATTTTATTCGTCTTAGTAAATCTTTTCAAATGAACGATCAATACATCTGGCAATTTCGAAATACTGACTACCTTCAAAGCGTTGCTCAATTTTTTACATTTCTCACAATAATATTGATTTTCACCGAATAACTCTTCTGAATGTGATGACTTCTTTATCAATCCATCTAAATCATCCATATCACTATCCGATACAGGCAAAGTCAAAAACATAAAATCTTCATATGTCTTTGTCATTCCGTCGCAACTTTTGCATTTCACGATCGTTTCATATTTGCCATAAAACGTATCTGATATTATCGATATTCTATTCTCCTTCAACGATTCATGCATCGCGTCCATCAGCGTATTCAAAAACTCTTGCGCATCATGTTGACCATTATTTCTAAATTGATCATTCTCTAACGCTGTCCCAGTTCTAATTTTCTGTGGGTTATATATTGTAGTCGCTTGCCAAACATCCTTAACGAATTCTAAAAAATGACCGGTAACATCATTTTTAGAATAATCACTTGTCTGAACATATCTTTTTAACGTATCAACACAGCGCAAACATTGTAATGATGCGTTCATATAACATGTATTTCCTAAATTCATCAATCCTACTAATCCTTTATTATTTCCTGCTGATACAATATTTGAATCTATTCGAGTACCTTGCCGCGTGATGTAGTTTGATCTCGAAGAAATTTGTGCAAGAGGTTTTGCAGATAAATCTCGAACTGACGGATTTGATCTCAAAGAAATTTGTGCAAGAGGTTTTGCAGATAAATCTCGAACTGACGGATTTGATCTCGAAGAAATTTGCGCAAGAGGTTTTGCAGATAGATCTCGAACGGACAGGTTTGATCTCGAAGAAATTTGTGCAAGAGGTTTTGCAGATAGATCTCGAACTGACGGATTTGATCTCGAAGAAATTTGTGCAAGAGGTTTTGCAGATAGATCTCGAACTGACGGATTTGATCTCGAAGAAATTTGTACAGGTAATAAATCGTTGATAGGTGAATTTCGAGTAAGCAATTGTGGTTGAGAAGATGATCTCGTTATCAGATCGCGTTGAATAGTATGCATAACTGGATTTTTAGAACGTACTGTCAAATCTTTGACAAATCTAGTTCTTACTGGCGCAGTTACCGTATTATCCTGAGAGTTTGCAATTTTATTCCTACAATTTGCGCAAGTACAGTGAAGATCTGATTTTGCTGGCGTGAAACTATATTTAGTTCTAGTGATCATATTATATAGATGTTAAAATAAAATAGCCCTCATAACTATTTAAGAAACCATACGTTTCTTAAATAATTTTTGCATCATCCGTTTCTATGCGAAAATCTTTCAACATTTTAATGAGTTCGTTACCTGGATTTTGATTACCCAATGGAGTTCCACCAGTCCCTTCATTGGCAATTGCTGATCTGCTATCACTTGATTGATTAAAAATGTAAGTGTGAATGAAACCCATATGAATCGATCGTAACAACGATAATTTTGTAATACATTCATTATATAAATTTGTAGTTTCATTATCGTGAATTAATGACGGACATTCAGGAGAAGATTCTAGCCATGTCAAAAATTGTCTATGTTTTGTTGGCATATACTCGCGCATTTTGTTTAGAAACGGATGCGCGTGTTTTATGCCAAAGAAAATATCTAATACTTGAATGATTGATGATTGTGCTGCACTACCACCCGACCAACGCACATGCGATTCAACATCTTCCAAATCCATCCCATTCGGAAATAAGATCTCATTCGTCCAACCTGTCAAAAAAATTCGTAACACATCATAAAAGAACTTTGGATCGCATCCCGCACGTAATTTATTCATAATATCGATAATCCTAGTAATACTCTTACTTATTTTTTGTAAAGCATCAGTAATGTTTGTCTGGCCAGATATCAACAAAATTATTGCGTTCAAAATATCACTGCCAATATATTCAATCGCTACCATCACAAGATAAAAATGCGACTCTGATTTATCACCTGTTATCGTAAATGCATTCGTTAAATTTTCTAGTTCAAATTTGCCATTAGGATCGATCAATTGCCAGTTATATAAATCTAAGGCGGCATGTGTTGCAAGAGGTGGTAGGCCGAGATATTTAGATACATGATGTAGTGGTACGGCAAGTTGTTTTGGAATTTGACGATGATGATTACCTTCTCCTAAATACCAAATATAACCGGCTTGAATGACCGTCAACATTGAATACAATGTTCGATATTCTTCTATTGATGTATCTTCTAGTATTTTGATAAGTGGCAAATCGCCGATTACCTTTTGGATCTCACGTGTTCGCACAAGTTCGGGTAATTGGTTAGCGATGCGCATATATATATCGTATGGGGGCCGAATTGATTTTGGCGTTGGATTTTTTGAAAGAAAACCGTGAGTTGGAGATAGATCGAACAGTTCGTAGATGTTCATTTTGTTTATCAAATATTATATTAGGATGTGTTATAATTTATTTTTTCAATTTTTTAATTTAAACAATTGAAAAAAATCATTGTGGTAATTTACTCATACATGTTTCTAGATCAGTTTGTAATTTAGTCATCTGACCTTGTAAAGCTGTTAACGTTGTCGTAATTTTATCAGCATTTGTTTTTTCTAGCTCTGCATATTTTATGTCAAATGCGCTTTGCATCGATTTCATCTTATTTTCCATTTCGGCATATTTTGTATCAAATGTACTTTGCATTTGAGTCATCTTTTCTGTTAAATTTTTTTCCATTCCCACTAATTCCGTTTTCATTTTTTCACTAAATTTAACAATTATATCATCAACAGTAGTTACTTTTGCAAATATATCGTCTAACTCCTTATGCTTTTGAGCCAGCGCTTCATCTAATTCTTCTTTAATTATATAATCGTCTGACATATAAGAAACGTCTGTCCGTAATGCTTTATGACCGTCCTCGAGCACAACCAGTCTCGTGTTAATTTCATCCTTCAATTGTGAAAATCTGATGTTGGTAGAGTTTTTATGAATGTCTACATTTTTGAGGATCTTGTCATTAAATCCAATTGGTTTCGGATCGATCAGAATCATTGAAACATCTTCTTTTTCACTATATTGATATTTTGTAATAATTTCGATGACTAACGCGGTGTCCGCATTTTTAACTTTTTTGAAACATACTACATATTCCTTAGGGTTCAACATTTTATTGACATAATCATTTATGATGTTAAATTTATCAGTAGGCGTATAATTTGTTACAATATACGATGTATCTATTTTTGATTCATCAGCGATTTTTTCGTTACTCAATGCGGTGCATTCGATAGTAGTGGTCCACATTGCATAGTCGGTTTGCCAAACAGCTTCAATATGTAATACGTTCTCAAATAATGTAAAGGTATATGATACGTCATTCTCTTCATAAATAATTTTACGTTCGACGTTACTGTTCATCTGATCAATCGTATGTCTATAGTTTGTTGACTATCCTCTGGCCTTTTTAAAATCAATTTTTTTCAAAAAAAATTGACAAAAAAACAGTCAGGAACTATGTAATTAATAATAATAATCATTCTCATATGGCCGAAGACCAATCATTCTCATACACTCACGATGAATTAACATATACCTTTAAAATGGTAACTCATGTTGATGTCCAATATTTATCTATTAGCGTGGTTCGAAAGGAAGATTATGCTGTTTGGGAAACTATAATCACATCAGAACAATCTGCGAATTCAAAAAATGATTCGTTAACTAGTTCCTTTTATGTAAATTATCCTCCTCTCACAAAATATCGAATTATCAATGATTTTGTACTAAATCAATTAGATAACATGCACACAATTGTCTTTCCATCAAAGAGTGACGAATACAAACCGTTGACCATTCAAATCATCGTCACTCCCAAATACGGGGACAAAGCGACCACTAATATCGAAATAAATCCTAAACCTTTATCGTTTGAAGAAAAAACACGTAAGAATTTGGACAATCATAAAGAGTGCATGTCCGTCAAAAATAAAGAGTTGCGAAATCGCATCGTTGCCCTTGAACAAGAAACACAATCATTGCGCGCTCAAAATGATGCGTTCCAAACTCGTCTTGCAACAGCAGAACAAGGAACGGCATCTCTCATCGCAAGAGTTGCCACTTTAGAAGCTAAATAATGTGAATAATAGATTTTATTTTTCACATTATGGTATGAATGTGGGGCAGTTGCGATCCAATTTATTATCACTTGTATATCTAATGCGTTGTTAATGGTAAAATCAGTTGCAGTTGTTGTGATAATATAAGAATCAATGTTTATGGCGTAATATTGTGGGATTAGACAACTGGTGCACTAGAGAATGAAATTGGGAATACTATTGGCGTATTGTATATTCCTGACACGCCAATTGAACAGATATTAGTACTCCCCGCTTGAAGATCCGGCATTGCTCCGATTGGACCCGTTTATCCGTGAATACATTGTAATCCAGTTGGTCCGCCAGGAATCCTTGTGGGCCTGTTGCTCCTGTATTCCCATCAATTCCTTGTGGTTCCGTAACTCAATCAATTCCGATTAGTCCAGTTGCTCCTGTTTTTCTACGACTCGTGACTAATAATATATATATATACATAATCTGTCGCATAGTGAGAGATCTAATCTGTGTTACCAATTAACGTAACACATGAAAATTCCCAATTTCCGTTTGTTTGTATCAATTCGTCATATATAAATCTTTTCCTCGCCAAATCTTTTTTGGTATACGAATAATTAACGACAGAATTCTTACTAACCTCTCCTTCATTTTTCTTTGTAGGATAAATAGGAGTCAAGTTTTCGGCTAGCATATGATCGTGACTTCTACGTAATGCACGAATCAATCTAATTTCAACAGCAACATCTGCAACTCTTGCTTCTTGATAAGCCTTTGAAATATTAATTATTCGATAATAATATTTGTCTGCATCGGTTTTCACTTTATTCATAATATCAAGTCTGATACCGTATTTGTTCGCCCATTTTTTCTTATCAGCTGCATCAGCATACTCTTTGAATATTTTCAAAAAAGACAAATGATCGCTATCTTTGACGATAATTTTTTTGAGTATCTGCTTGGATGCTTTACCATGATCATTATCATCTGATGATTTGTAAAATAAATTCGAAAAATTACCCTTTAATATTTCGATCATTGTCACAATGATGCTAGCTTCTTTGGCGCAAAACATCTGATAAGAATAAATCAAAAACAATGATTGTTGAATTTTCAAAGTACTAAATTCTGTAATATCAGAGCCAATATGTGTCAATATTCCGTTCGCATCAATAACATGGTATAATTTGTATAAATCATATGCTACTTCTAAAATTTTCTTTTTAGGAACATCCATAAGCTTATTTATTGATTCTATGCCTGCAAAATAAGATTTATCGTCGGTGGTTTTGATTATTCCTAACAAATCGATGGTGATGTCTTGCTCTAAGATATCTGGCGCTGGATATTTTTCCAGTGCGTCAAATTGTTTCTTCGTCAGCAGATGATAACAAGTACCGGGTTCAGTTCTACCTACTCTACCTCTACGTTGTAACGCTTGTGCTTCTGTGATCAATTTTTTTTCCATAACATATCCCATTGCATACGGATCATAGGAATTATGATATTCGTGGCAAGAATCTATCACATATTTTAATCCATCTATCGTCAATGATGATTCTGCGACATTTGTCGCCATCACCATCTTGAGATCATAATTTCCTAATTCATGATATTGATTTTTATCCGTCGCATACAATCTTAATTTTGGATCCATATCAGAAAATACTTCAATGCAATACACTTTTGGATATTTTGGTCGAATCATTTTGCACAATTTTTTTGCTTCTTCAGATGCAGTGATGAAAAATAAGATATCCTCCTTAACTCCTTCATTTAAGAGTGTTTCAATCAACAACGGCCCCTCTTTCATATAATTAGTGATAGGATGATCAAGAAATTTGACATCTATATCGTAGTTAGGTTTGCCACTAATGTTGATAATATGACTTTTGATGCCGCTAAAGTAATTTTGATATTTTTTGCCATCAATCGTTGCGCTCATAATAATTACACGCAAATCTGGTCTTTTTCCTGATTCCAATATCCCTTTCAAAAATAATAAAATAAAATCAATTTGCACTTTACGTTCGTGAGCTTCGTCGATAATAATGACGTCATATTCAGATAAATATTTATCTCGTATTTGTTTTGCGACTAATGTGCCGTCTGTCATATATATCATTTTGGTATTTTGACTTATGGCTTCTTTTGGTGACCCTCGATGTACATAACCAATGTCGTTCCCAATGGGGACATCAAGCGTTAACGCTGCAAATTCTGCCGCTGATGCTGTCGCACTTTTTTTTGGTAACGTTATGGCGACCTTGCCTTTGTAATTAGTATAATGTAGGGCAAATTTAGGCAGCAATACCGTCTTCCCTGATCCAGTACCAGAAATAATCAAAGTCAATTGGTTATCATGCAATGACTTCAAAATTTCTTTAGCCTTATCGTAGGCTGGATAAAACGACCATCCTTTATCCGGATCGACGCTTAACTGTCGATATCTGTCGCTATATGGCTCTTGGGTCAATGGGTTGTTATTCTTGCCCTCCGGATCCATAATACCTATTTTATCAGAAAAACCTAGATGATCAGACATTTATACTATCACAACATATATTTTTCCTATGAAATCCAAAAAAAATTGATAAAAAAATTGCCAGAGACCAAAAGGATATAAATAAATAATCATCATAACTTATCAGTTCAATATGTCTAAAAAAAACAGCAAAGTTGTCCCAGAATCTGAAGAAGATATTTCTGACCAAATATCCCAAGATGAATCATTGGGCCAAAGAGACGATTCAAATGAGGAGGATATTAGCGCCGATGAAGATGGTTCCGATGAAGCTCCAAAAAAAAAGTCACCAGCCAAAAAAGCTCCAGCTAAAAAAGTTCCATCCAAGAAAACTGCTGCAAAGAAAGCAGATGAAGACGACGAAGAGGAAGAACCTGCTAAAAAACCTGCTAAAAAGGCTCCGGCAAAGAAAGCTCCCGCAAAATCTAAGAAAGGTGGAGAGGATGAAGACGAAGAACCTGCCAAGAAAGCTCCCACTAAAAAAACTGCTGCCAAGAAAGTAGTAGATGATGAGGAAGAGGATGACGGTGAAGATGAATCTGCTAAAAAGGCTCCCGCAAAGAAAGCCCCTGCAAAGAAAGCCCCTGCTAAAAAAACTTTAAAGAAAGCAGATATTGAACCTGAAGAGGAAGATGTTGGTGATGACGATGAAGAGGAAGAAAAAGCACCCGCTAAAAAAGCACCTGCAAAAAAAGCACCTGCAAAAAAGCCTCCAAAGAAAGCGGACGTTGAACCTGAAGAAGATGATGAGGAAGATGGCGAAGATGAACCTGCTAAAAAGGCACCTGCTAAAAAAGCACCTGCTAAAAAGGCACCTGCCAAAGCACCTGCTAAGAAAGCACCAGCTAAAAAAGCAGATAAAGGTGATAAACCTAAAAGAGAACCAACTGTATATAACAATTTCGTCAAAGAAATGATGACAGAGTTGAAAAAACAACATCCAGATTTAACTCAAAAGGAAATCATGAAACAGGTCATGCCAGATGCTTGGGCGAAAGAAAAGCTCAAACGAGGAATAATTACAGGTGGTTCTAAAACTGCTAAGAAAGTGCCTGCTAAAAAAGCGCCTGCTAAGAAAGAACCTGCTAAAAAAGCGCCTGCTAAGAAAGAACCTGCTAAGAAAGAACCTGCTAAGAAAGAGCCTGCTAAAAAAGCGCCTGCTAAAAAGGCAGTTAAACCAGTTGATGCAGATGAAGATTCTAACGAAGCGATAGATGATAGTCAAGATTCTAACGAAGATTCTAACGAAAACGAAACAGAATCTGAATAAATAATATTACATATTCATCAATAAATTATTGATGAATATATAAATGCGTTCAAAAAAAAATCTCACTATTAATAAGTAACGAATGTCGGAAAATAAACCATATTGTGGTGTTAAAGAACAGGCTCCTCCGGGTAGAAGAATGGGTACTGCAGAATACTGCGCTCAAACTAATCAAGTTAGGCGGTTTGGTAGAGTAGCTATCGCCCCAAGATTCCTTACGGAGAAAGAGAAGAGCGGTAAACGATATAATCTTATCGATGAACAACTTAAATTAAGAAGATTACAGGATACAATTGGTATTTTAACTAAGGAAATTAGAATGGTTAATGTTGTTATAAAAGATGATAGATCTACTCCTTCTCAACTTAAAACAGCAAACGGAAAAAAACAAAGTATTATTAGAAGAAAAGAAAACCTTATGAAAAGAATCGCAGCGCAAAAAAAAGTCGTTGAACATGTAAAACAAATAGAAGCTGATAAAAAGAAAGAAAAGGCGAAAGGAGGAGCAATAACTCATGAAGCAATGCTAGACAAATTGGATGAAATTGTTAAAAAGAAATCAACAAAGACTCACAAGAAAAAACAAACTGGTGGCAAAAAACCTAAAGCAAGCGGATCCAAAACCGCTAATCCTAAAAAGAAAACTGCCAAAAAGGCTAGCGGATCTAAGACTGCAAAGAAAGCTAGCGGATCTAAGACTGCAAAGAAAGCTAGCGGATCCAAGACTGTTAAAAAAGCGAGTGGATCTAAGAAAAAAGCGAGTGGATCTAAGACTGCAAAGAAATCAACAAAGAAACATGTCTCTAAAGCGCAACATGGAGGAAAACCCGCAAAGAAAACAACAAAGAAACATATTAGTGGTTCCAAAACACAACATGTGGGAAAATCTGCAAAGAAACGTACATCTAAAAAGACAAAGAAACCAATGCAATCAATGTGGGAAACTCCAAAAAAGACAACTAAAAAGACAAAAAAAACTACAACTAAAAAGACCACAAAACCTAAGAAAAAAGTCAGTGGATCTAAAACCAGCAAACCTAAAAAATAGATATTGATAAGTTATTGATCAATAAATTATACTATGATCTTATAGTATAATTTATCGCATGATTACCGAGATTACAACTCTCCCTGACCTTAAGAATGCATTGGATTCGGATAGATTGATCATCATAGATTTTTTTGCCATTTGGTGCGGACCATGCATGCGTGCACTTCCAAAAATAGAAGCGATGTCTGTTAAATATCCAGATATCAAATTTTATAAAATAGATTATGATACAGTTGCTCTCAAGGAAGCATGCGCATTATTAAAAGTAGAATCGTTACCAACGTTTTGTTTCTTTAAAGATGGTAAATATTTATCGCGCTTGGAAGGAGCTGACGAAATTACATTAGAAAACATGATTTCAAAATACAAATAATTATGAAGTAATAGATTCAGTGTAGGCATTATTATAATAGATCGAATTATAAATCGGATTGTTGATTAAGCCATTATAAGCAGGATTTGACGGAAAATGTTGTTTAGTGATAGTGCAAGATTGGAACGTAATATTGACATCAATCGAGCCGTCTCTTTTTTTTACCACTTCGCTGCATAAAATTGGTTTCAAATCGAATACATTATCAAAAACACTCGATGCTAAATTGAAACGTAATATGTTACTAGCGCTATTTTTGACGCACATTCTTGAATCTACTGGTTTACATTTCATTATTGGACCATTTGGTTGATACGCAATATCGAAATTAACTGAATTATTATAATTTTTAAATAAATCAACAGATATTATTGTTTTACAACGAAATATTGAATTGAATATCGATGATGTTAAATTCATTTTCATCAAATTGCAATCATTTGTTTTGACGCACAATACAGAATTAACTTCAGTGCTCATAACAGAATTGACGACATCCACTATATTATCGCCATCTTTGCAACAACTCCCATCACCAAACACGATATTGATATCAATCGATTCATCTCCTTTTTTAATTATGCTGACTGACGATATAGTTTTTCTGTCAAAATCGCAATCAAAAATAGATGATGCTAAATTAAAATTTGTGTATAGACAACTATTTTCATATACGCACATATTTGAATCAACGCGAATCCATGAATCGCACATTTTAATACTAATTGGTTACATTTTTAATAAATTATATTTGTCATTCAAAGTGTTATCTATAAGATTGTGTTATTTAGCATTCAAATATGTTGATAAAGCGCTGTCAAGAGATTTGCAGAAGTTTGCGTCGAGACTTTGGATGTGTCAATGTTGGTCTATTTAAAGTCAAGAGATTTGCGTCGCGGAGACTCTGAATATGCCAACATTGGTCTATTCAAAGTCGAGAGGTTTGTGCAAAGTAGAGTCAAGAGATTTGCATTGTTGAAACTTTGAATATGCCAATATTGGTCTGTTCAAAGTAACATCGAGAGATTTGAAGAAGTTTGCATTGACAAGACTTTGAACGTGACGATGTTGGTCTATTGAATGTGATGTCAAGAAATTTGCATCGACGAGATTTTGATGTGCCAATATTGGTCTATTCAACGTAACATCGAGAGATTTCAAGAAGTTTGCGTCGACAAGACTTTGAACGTGACAATATTGGTCTATTGAATGTGACGTCAATAAATTTGCATCGACGAGACTTCGAACGTACCAATATTGGTCTATTCAAAGTAACATCGAGAGATTTGAAGAAATTTGCATTGACAAGACTTTGAACATGGCAATATTGGTCTATTCAAAGTGATGTCAAGAAATTTGTATCGATGAGACTTTGAACGTGCCAATATTGGTCATTCAAAGTAACATCGAGAGATTTGAAGAAGTTTGCATTGACGAGACTTTGAACGTGCCAACATTGGTCTATTCAAAGTGATGCCAAGAAATTTGCATCGGTGAGACTTTGAACACGCCAATATTGGTCATTTAAAGTAACATCTAGAGATTTGAAGAAGTTTGCATTGACAAGACTTTGAATGTGTCAATATTGGTCTATTCAAAGTGATGTCAAGAAATCTATGGAGTTTTCTTGACAAGACTTTGAACGTGCCAATATTGGTCTATTCAAAGTGATGTCAAGAAATCTATGGAGTTTTGCATTGACGAGACTTTGAACGTGCCAATATTGGTCTATTCAAAGTGATGCCAAGAAATCTATGGAGTTTTGCATTGATAAAACTTTGAATATGCCAACATTGGCCCATTCAAAGCGACGTCAAGAGATCTGTAAAAGATTTGCGTCGACGAAACTTTGAACGTGCCAATATTGGTCTATTCAAAGTGATGCCAAGAGATTTGCAGAAGTTTGCATAGACGAGACATTAAACGTGCCAATATTGGTCCATTCAATGTGACGTCAAGAGATCTGTGGAGATTCGCATCGACGAGACTTTGAATATGCCAACATTAGTCCGTTCAATGTGATGTCACGAGATTTGTGAAGATTTTCATTGGCAGAACTTTGAATACGCCAATATTGGTCCATTCAATGTGACGACTTTTGAGAGCCCCATATTGACAAGACTCGAAATATATGAAATATAGATAAACGTAGTTGATATTGAGTCGGTCGTAAAAATCACCAGTGATTTTTCCCCCCAGTGCATAAAAAAAAATTCACTGGGGATTTTTCTCCCCAGTGAAATAAAAATCTTTTTTCTTCCTAGTGATACGAAAAAAATTCACTAGGGTTTCCCCCAGTGAAATTAAAATTTATATGATACATAATGTCCTCACAAAATATGTTGTTGTATGATAGCAATCATACAAATTAAATTAACATTTTTTACGTGTTTAAATCCCACCAACACAATATTTCGATAATATTTCGAGTGTTATCGCTCCAAGAAACTATTATCACAAAATTTGAACACACAAATATTTGTTTGTGAACTTCTGATGCATAATTTTTGCTGATCCAATACGTAAACAATTTAACAAGATACTTAAAATTATGTTATATAATACGAATATTGACATGCAAAATAACATTAAAGAAAAAATTATCAAAAAAATATTAAACTTACCATCCTTTCGCGAAAATCTCCAAAAAAGTTTCGAAAATATGAACAGTACAGGTGTTTTGCCAGAATTTATCGTCGATACATTAGATGTTGATATTCTCGATGCAGATATGTTCGAAATAGGTACGTTGACAGATAATTTTTTACAGATTGCAGATATATTTCCTACACCTATCATGATCAATATCAAATCAGTCATCCATAACGCATTGAACAATAATCGACCGGACATAATCAAAATGTTAGCGGATAAAGTTACCTTGTCCAATTATGTGAGTAGTATCATGATGTTATGTGCAAAAATGAAGATGTTTGAATTATTGGCTTATTTAATTGACAAACAAGTAATGATTGATACAAATAACTACGAGTGCATATATTACTTGGCACATGTAGGACAGCTAGATTTATTAAAGTTAATCTTGCAAAAATATAAATTTCCGAATATATTTGAAGTAGCTAGCAAAATTTCAATTCAGGCTATCATGAATAATCATTTAGATATACTAAAATTTTTTTGCCCCGCGTCTGGATTCGAATCAGCGCCAGATCAAATGTTCGTGTTTTTCATTAACAGTATTCGATTTGGCGGACATTTGGACATCGTAAAGTATTTTGTTGACGGAGGAATATCAATCAAACAACAAAACTATCAAGCCGTAGGGATGGCTAAGAAATGTGAAAGGTGCGAGATAATACAATATTTTGTACAACTTGATCATGAGATCCTAACGTTGCTTTCTGTGGATGATAAAATAAGATTTGGATTGCAAGAAGAAGTTAAACACAGATTTATCGGTAATGCCATCTGTGGTATCATGCAAGAACCAATAAATGAAGGCGATAAATATGTGTTGTGCGAAAAAGTTCTGCATTCGTATGGTTACGAAACTTGGAGTGAATGGATCCGAAAAGGAGCGAAATGGGTATGTCCACTGTGTTTCTCCAAAGTCAATTATATGATTTATACGAACTTAAAACCAATGTAATAATATAATAATGAAATACTCCTTTTTCAAAATAATAAAAACAGTTTGCATTTTGCCTAATCATGGATTTCTTTTGTTAACTACGTATCCTAGTCGTGTGGAAGTTGATACCGTGTCATTTATACCCCCAAAAGAACCATACGAGCTAAATGTTCATGAATTTGGAGATACGTGCAATAATGCCATTGGTAAGCAACTTATTAAAATCGATAATAATACCATCTCCACGGACATCAATTTAGTTGGTAGAAGTATTGCATTATCATATGGTCCCATTATGACATATGGGATAATTGCTTATCGGGAATAAAAATTGATTTATTAATAACACATAAATATGTTTTTAATAAATTAAAACAGTACAGATGCATCAATTATTGTGCAAAAAAGATAAAACAGTCCAATCCAAAAATCCTACAATACCTGAAGAAAAACCGACTAACCAAATTTCTTTTGATTTTCAACAAGTAGAACCGTTCGTAATGCAAGAAGATGTACCAATTGTTTTTCCTAAACAAGAAATCAATCCGTACATGATCAAATTACAAGTTCTAGTGCGAGAATTTTTAACAACAGTTATTACTCATCATGAACAGATCATATATAATATTGTCATTAAAAATAGTTATGATAAATCGATATTAACGACAACAAACAGAACAATAATTGATATGATCGTAGAATGCACTAAATCATTTTACAATAAATGTTATATAAACCTACAAAATGAAGTTGTCACAGCGGAAACTACAAATATATTAGAAATGTCATATTATGCACAATTCAGTCCACATATATTATTGAACAAATTGATTCATTTAACATTGGATATTCATATCGACGTTGTTCGAGAGAATTTAACATTGAAAGATGTAGATAAATATTTTAGTGGAATACAAACAGAGATAGATTATCAGTTCTTATCATCTGTTAATTTGATACACGTATTATCAAAAGGATTAGACGAAAATGAAGATTTTATTAATATCGGTAATGGCGAAAAACCGTTTGATGTTATAATTGACAAACATATCGAAAAATAATTTACATTAATGATATAAATTATTTCTTTCGCGAGACACGTTTATTGATATTCTCAACATATCGTGTTAGCTTATCTTCATACGTGTCATTACTCTGTGCCAATTTTCTTTTTACCGGCGGTGTTTTGCCACTACCAGATATATCGATCCTATTTGTTTCTACTTTGCAGTCCGAACAAATTATTTCGTCGTTTGCGTTATATTCTATTATTGGATACTTTTTAGTGGGTAATTTACGAATCAAAACTGGTTGGGGAATATTTTTATCTAATATCTTACGTTTTCGCTCAATTGGTACCTGCGTTTGGGATTTTTGAGGTTGGGCAATATTTTTATCTAATATCTTACGTTTTTCCTCAATAGGTACATGTACCTGGAATTTTTGTGCGTTGTTTTGCTGCTAGGTATTGATTCAATTTCATCAGCGATTGCATTTATTATGATAGATATCACTTTGATAATTACACTCACGATTATTTATTGGATTTGCTGCGTCAATTATAACTTACGACATAAATTATAATTAACATTCAATAGCAAATTTTTTACAATGGTTTCGTTCTTGTAAATCTTTTTTGCGGTCTTTCTATTTGAAGTTTAGGTGGAGGATTTTCTTTCATAGTATTAAGTTGTCCATATTTATTATACTTTTGTTCCTGATTTACATTGTTTGCACTATTTAGCTTGAGACGGGTTGCATATTTGGAAGCCTTGCCAAAATTATCTGGATAGCTGAGATTTTTAAAAGATCCCGGCTCAGTTGATCGTCTTACAAATTCCGGATCGATAATATCATCTTCGATTATAGTGTTCGTTACTGGATTAAATACCGGAGTCGGAAGAACACTTGTTGGTTCGACGATACCAGGTCTGTATGTAAAGATCATATATCGCATTTTTTGAATTTGATTGTATGTAAAATTAGTAAGATATTTATCATATGTATAATCCATAAAATTCATGAACAGAGGATTATAATCTGGATTTGTCAATAATTCCCGGCTTGTCAAGATATCAGTCGGATCATACGTTGGTTGAAACTGAATTGGAGTGTCTGCGATGTAATCACCTGTAAATTGACCGCCACCATCAAATCCTACTTGTTCTCCTTCATTGATGTTCACCGCTGCGTATTGTGCGTTATCATTATCATTATTAAAAATGTGCAAGAGACCAAAATAATGTCCTATTTCGTGCGAAAAAGTTTTAAATCTATCATATGGAAAAAATAATCCATTTGCTACCAATTCTTCTGGAAAAAATACGATACGATTGATAATAATTCCATTATGCAAATCATTTACTTCCCAAGGGAAATTAGAAAATCCCAAAATATCTGTATTGACCATATCGACGATCCAAATGTTCAGGAAATTATCTGGTCGGATAGCAAACGCTTGATTTCGGGATATGAATTGCCGAATCGCTTGATATTCTAATTCTATTTCGTTAATATCATCATACGCAGCCAGATTCAATAAAGATGTCACTGGGTAATAATAAATCTCTCCTAATTCAAACGTTATATTTGACGGTGCCTCTGGGATAACGTCCAAATAATCCTCACTCAGATAGACATCTTGTTTTTCCAAATCCCCTGTAAAAACTTGGCTCACAACGTTAGTGTATTTGAGATTGTTCATTGTACGCGGATTCGTCGAATAATTATTAAAATCATCATTGATCACAGCAACAACTTCTAATGCGCGACTAAATACGTCAGCTGTATCAAATGTGCCAGGTTGGGCTAAAAAATGGAAAGCTATCGTTGCATTTATGGGTGTTGTCATATCAACTTGGACTTGATTAGCAACAAGATCATTGACGATTTGATTATGCATAGATACGTTGCTTGAATAATTATACGAATTTGCATGATGAGCACATTTATGATGTGACCTTTTTGAGCCGACTTGCTTGATATCTCTATTTGAAATTGCAAAATTTGCTACTTTTTTTCTACCGGCCATAGATTATATATCATAATGGGAAAATAATTTATCACCATATAATTATTAATATGGATGAAGTTAAGAAAATCAATGAAAGCATCGTCAGAATCAAAAATGATTTACTAAAAGTATTGTTATCTGCAGGATACATAACCGGTATACTAATGATGATTGTAGGTTTTGTAATGTTGCTATCCGAATTAGGAATGTTTTATAAAATAAACGAAATAAATGGATGGGAAAAACAAAAAGGAATTGGTAAAATAGTTGAAACATATATTGAAACGAAATCGGAAAGTGACGGTTTTAGCGGCTTGATTTGGTCCAACTCGTACAGAATGCTATTATATCGCGTAAGAGTTGCGTTCACTTATACATATAATGGGAAGGAATATACTAGTTATAAATTTTCATACCACGAACCATGGTACGATAATCCAACTATTCCGCAATATGAATCTCACGTTTTGAAGCCTGGTACAATCGTGGACGTTTGGGTCAATCCAGCAGATCCAGATGATGCATATATCGCTAACAAATCATACACTCAATATGATCCTATTGCAATTGATATTGCTATCATTTTGGCAGGAGCATATATCGTTTATAATAGTACAAAATGATGTTTTTAATAGATGATATAAAATAAAATATTGCGTAAGAATATCGAATGTCTGGCCTAACTCCTGCAGAATCAATCAAATGCGGTAAATTTAAAGATGAAATTTGTGGCAGCAATGTTGTATGGTGGGTCGTAGTCATCATACTACTTTTAATTATATTAGGTGCTGGCGGTTATTTTGGTTATCAATACTATGTCGACAACATCTGCTTCCGTGACGAAAATAGCAGACAATGTGCTCCAAAAAAAACATAATAAAATGATATAATGATATCATTTTATTATTTCTAACATCATCCCTTATTTGTGATGTTATCTTCTCTTCAGCAACAAGAATTTCAATAATCTCGGTTATTGTAAAAACAGCATCAACTATATTTTGTTTACCACGTTGTTCCCTATCAACAAATATAACAATATTTGTCACATCAATATTATTTTGTTTAAGGATTGCTGTAATTTTCATCACACTGCCGCCACTTGTTACTAAATCTTCAACTAATAAGCACTTGTCATTCTCTCGATAAATCACTTCAATCTGCTTATACCATAATCTTTGGCCTCTTTTCGGATCATCAACAATGGAATATTTTGATTTATCGAAATGACCGTCGCCAATAGCAAAGCGGTGTTCGGAACGCCACAACATTGATCAAATTCATTATTTTTAACGATATCATACATCATCATTGCTATCTTCTGCAACAATTATGGCACACCGATTATCAACCTTAGATCAATATAGAATAGGGAAGAAATACCAGATCTTAATTTGTATGTGGTGCCAAATTTAGAGCACCAATATCAAATAATTGTATTATTACCTCGTTGTGTGACGCATAATAATATATAATATCTTACTAATAATCAAAAATGGCAATGATTCCGTATGGAATAATAACGCAAGGGCTATACGGTGGCCTAATATCAGGCATCAGTACGATGACATTTGGGATGTGTAAAGTTATTAAATCGATATATAGTCATAAAAATCCAGATGTTGATAATTTTATCAAAAAATTGGACATTGAATATCGTATCAATTTAATAAGTACCATTCTAAAAAAATACAATAAAATTAAAACGATCGATATCAAAGAACACATTTGTGATAAGTCAGTTATTTTTACAGTTGTAGATGATAGATCTTTGACAGAATCAACAAAATATAGGACAGCAGCAGATCCATTACAAGTGAGCTTAATGTATCTTTCTTCCGTAATTTGTGATATACACAATGATCTGACACTCATCAATCAACAAATTGAATATCATCAATCTAAATGGTTCAATTCGTGGCGAGAGATGAATATCAAGAAGTATTTGGATTCGCTAGAAACTGACAGTCATATTCTCGCAAACAGATTTGATGATTTTATGAAAATATCAGCATTAGCACAATAGAAGTATCACTCATTTCCTAAAATTATTTATATTGTAATTTGTAGAAGATATGAATCTTGTGATTCAAAATGGAAATGTGGTTACACATATAAATAAATATTTAGATGATGTGGAAATAATAAAATCATTTGAAAAAGATGTTTCTGTAATAGATTTGAATAGATATAAAACGGTTATCATATTGGGGGGGCATCATTCTATATGTGATGCTGTCGATCAAAATCTAGCGCATGTTATTGATCTGATAAAGAAATGCATTTCTTTAGATAAACCTTTAATTGGTATATGTTTAGGCTGTCAATTGATAGCGTATGCATTAGGATGTAAGATAGAATCATCGCAAAAATTGAACGTAGGTTATGATACGCAAGTATGTGGGTTCAAAAATATATTGCGTTGTCATACTAATTATATTGTTCCAAACGTTACATTTGAATTTATGGAATATTATGATTCGATGTTGTATGTTTTCAAGCATAACAAGATTTATGGCGTTCAATGTCATCCAGATATTCCGCCAGAATATGTTTCAGATTTTGTAGAAGATACGACAACAATTGAATATGCTAGAAAAAATAATAAAGAGATAGATGAAAATAACAATGGATTGATGATGTATATATTGAGTAATTTGTTATGATAAATTGATAATCAGTTTATCATAAAAAAATTGAAAATTGATCAATTACGACGTCAAATTAAAATAAGATGCTAACATTGCTAAAATGGAAGACGTTACTATTGAAGTTATTGATCCATATCAACAAAATCAAGATGATGAGAAAAGTGCAAGTGATTCTGGGTCAGATGAAGATAAGATGAATGGAAGTGACTCTAAATCAGAATCTTCAAACGACGATGAAGTCATGATCGCTGAAAAGAAAGAGAGGGTACCTATCGATATTGATCACTATTATCCAAAATATATGCAAAAAGTTAAATATGATGATGTTGACCAATTTACTGCGACACTCGCTCGGGAACAGGAAAATTTTGACGAAAAGTCAGACATGAAAATTTCGAATAAATTTATTGGCGAATATCTTCCAAAAAAACCTAAGACATATGATATGGGTGAAGTTAAGAAATTTGCCGAACGATATTTTCCAAAAAAAGTAGAATTAGATGATAATTCCTTAAATTCAAAACCAGTTGAAACGGACGATTCTAGCAAACCGTTACAAACAGAGGAAGAATCTGATGATTTCTCTTCCTCCGAAAAAGATGATAAAACTGAAAAGGGCAGTGAATCGTCGAGCGATCACAGAACACCATATCAACTTTTTATGCAAGAAATGGTACCTATTCTTAAAAAAAAGAATCCGGGTATGGGAATAAATCAAATATTAGCGCTGGCTGGTGAAGAATGGATTAAGAAAAAGGCTGAACTTAATTGTAGCAAACCACAGATTGAAGGGAATTCTAGCAAATCAAACGGCGATGAGGAAGAATCGGTCAGATGCATTAATTTGGTAGCTCCTTTAAATCAAAATCCGATTGATCAGTCAGCATTGGCTGAAAAAATTCAAGAGTGGACAAGAAAAAAAAGCGAACCAATTGAAACCTGCAGATCAGACAACGAAAAAGAGATACCAGAAATAAAAGATGATAAAATGACTGTCAAAAGCGCAAAAGAATTATATGTCGATTTTATCAAAATGTTATCTGATAAGGATATTTGGGACTCATGTTTTGTGGATCCATATGCTTTGTTAGCAGATTATATCAACACAAGGATGTTCGTTTATGTGATTCAAAAAAGTCAAGCAGCACAAATTATCAGTATCATTATGGAAAACGATACTATCAAACCAAAATTAAAAAAAGAAATAATAGGTTATTTGACATATCACGGTTTGTTAGATAATCAAGATGAATTTTTGTTCCGAACATTAGCAGAAATAACATTAAAAAAACAACCCAAACTATTTGATTTACTTTTACAGTTTTTTCTAACTAAAAAGATCAATCCAAATTTCCAAACTAATGTCGGTACAATGCTTCATATTATTGCGTCTACAAATCATTGTATTTTTCCAATGGGTATCGTTTTGAAACAATTGTTAGATTATGGATGCAGTCTAAACATATTAAACAGTCGAAATAAGACGCCAATAGAAGTAGCCAGATCATGTGAAAATAAATGCTTTGCTAACGCTTTATATAGGTTACGTGACGAAGAAAATATGCGGGAAAGAAAATTATTCCCTGAACCACTTTCAAATCTGAAAGAGCTGGCATTATTTGGAATATCTTGTTCTGCCATCAGTGTTGCTGCAACTTTGTTGGTTTGCTGGTTAAAAAAATAATCATTAAAAATAAATCGTTATTTTTAATGATCCATATTCTACAAATGTCTTGACATTACGTTTAAGGTCAATATTGGCATGTTCAATATCTCGACGTTGCGTTTGATAGACCAATATTTTGACGTTCAAAGTCTCGCCAATGCAACTTCCGCAGACATCTTGCCATCACATTGAATGGACTAATATTGGCACTTTCAAAGTCTAGTCAATGCAAACTTCTACAGATCTCTTGACATCACATTGAATGGACCAATATTGATATGTTCAAGTCTCGTCAACGCAAATCTCTTGACATCACATTGAATGGACCAATATTTGTACGTTAAAAGTCTCGTCAATGCAATTCCTTCAGATCTCTTGACATCACATTGAATGGACCAATATTTTACGTTCAAATTCTTGTCAACACAAATTTCTTGACGTCACATTAAATAAATCAATATTAGCACGTTGAGTTCTTATCAACGCAAATCTCTTGACATCATATTGAATAGACCAATATTGATACGTTCAAATTCTTATCAATGCAAATCTCTTGACATTACATTGAACGGACAAATATTGGTGCGTTCAAAGTCTCGTCAATGCAAACTTCTACAGATCCCTTGACATTACATTGAACGGACAAATATTGGTGCGTTCAAAGTCTCGTCAATGCAAACTTCTACAGATCTCTTGGCATCGCATTGAATGGACCAATATTGGTACATTCAAAGTCTTGTCAATACAAACTTCAGCAGGTCTCTTGACGTCACATTGAATTGACCAATATTGATACGTTCAAAGTTTTATCCATGCAAATCCGTTGACATCACATTGAATTGACCAATATTGGCACGTTCAAAGTTTTATCCATGCAAATCTCGCGATATCACATTGAATAGACCAATATTGGTATTTTCAAAATCTCGTCAACGCAATCTTCTGCAAATCTCTTGACATCATATTGAACGGACCAATATTAGTCCATGCAAATCTCGCGACATCATATTGAACGGACCAATATTGGCACTTTCAAAATCTTGTCAATGCAATCTTCTGCAAATCTCTTGACATCATATTGAACGGACCAATATTGCCACTTTCAAAATCTCGTCAACGCAATCTTCTGCAAATCTCTTGACATCACATTGAATGGACCAATATTGGCACGTTCAAAGTCTTTGTCAACACAAACTTCTGCAGATCTCTTGACATTACATTGAATAGACCAATATTAGCGCATTCAAAGTCCTGTCAATGCGATCGTCTGCAAATCTCTTGACATCACATTGAATGGACCAATATTGGCACGTTCAAAGTCTTTGTCAATGCAAACTTCTGCAAATCTCTAGACATCACATTAAATGGACCAATGTTGGCACGTTCAAAGTCTTGTCAATGCAAATCTCTTGACATCACATTGAATGGACCAATATTGGCACGTTCAAAGTCTCGTCAATGTAATTTCTGCAGATCTCTTGGCATCATGTTTAATGGATCAATATTGGCACGATAAATGTCTTGTCAACGCAAATCTCTTTACGTCACATTGAATGGACTAATATTGGCACTTTCAAAGTCTCATCAATGTAACTTTTGCAGATCTCTACACATCACATTGAACGGATCAATATTGGCACGTTTAATATCTTGTTAATGCAAATCTCTCGACGCCACATTGAACAGATCAATATTAGCACGTTCAAAGCCTTGTCAATGCAAACTTCTGCAGATCTCTTGACATCACATTGAACAGATCAATATCAGCACGTTCAAAGCCTTGTCAATGCAAACTTCTGCAGATCTCTTGATATCACATTGAATAGATCAATATTAGCACGTTCAAAGCCTTGTCAATGCAAACTTCTGCAGATCTCTTGATATCACATTGAACAGATCAATATCAGCACGTTCAAAGCCTTGACGAATCTCTTGACATCACATTAAATAGATCGATATTGGCGCGTTCAAAGTCTTGACAAATCTCTCGGCATCGTATTGAACGGATCAATATTGGCACGTTCAAAGTCCCGCCAATACAAACCTCTACAGATCTCTTGACATTACATTGAATGGACAAATATTGACATGTTCAAAGTCTCGTCAATGCAAACTTCTACAGATTTCTTGGCATCACATTGAACGGACAAATATTGATATGTTCAAAGTCTCGTCAATGTAAACTTCTACAGATCTCTTGACATCGCATTGAATGGACCAATATTGCCACATTCAAAGTCTTGTCAACACAAATCTCTTGACATCACATTGAACGGACCAATATTGCCACATTCAAAGTCTTGTCAACACAAATCTCTTGACATCACATTGAACGGACCAATATTAGCATGTTCAAAGTCTTGTCAATGCAAATTTCTTAACATCACATTGAATGGACCAATATTTGCACATTCAACGTCTTGTCAATGCAAATTTCTTAACATCACACTGAATGGACCAATATTTGCACATTCAAAGTCTTGTCAATACAAGTCTCTTGACATCACGTTGAATGGACCAACATTGCCACATTCAAAGTCTTGTCAATGCAAATCTCTTGACATCACATTGAACGGACTAATGTTGGCACGTTCAACGTCTCACCAACGCAAATCTCTTGACATCACACTGAATGGACAAATATTTGCACATTCAAAGTCTTGTTAATACAAGTCCCTTGACATCATATTGAATGGAGCAATGTTGGCACGCTCAAATTTTCAAAAAAACATAATTTGTTTCTCAACATCATTAAAAATAAGTTATTTTTAATGATCTATTTGTTATTCATCCTCAGATGTCGTTTGAAAACTATCATCAGTGTCCGACAACGAAGACAAAGTATTTTCATCATTTGCCAACGCAATTTTATTCCGAACATGTTTGATGATAATCTCAAAATCTTGGGCCGACTTCTTCCTTTATTTTTTGGAGACACATCTCTTTGTTTTCTGAATCCAATTTGCATAATGTTAGTATTATATTCGCCAACGCATAAGTTTTACTCCTAACATGTTCGATGATGGGCTTAAAATTTGGGGATGATAATTCCTCTTCCATTTTTTGTAATATATTCTCTCTGGTTTCCGAATCTAAACCAGATAATGTTTGTATCATATCATTTGTTGCAGCACAAATATTACTGATATCATTTCTATCCTGGTTATTTGTCGCCATTTGGCTAATATTTGTTATTATGAGCATCGCTACTAATTTTTTTTTCATTTTTTCAATAATTATCAAAAAATTGATAAATTAACGATCATATTTCAATACCATCATATTCTTACTAACAAAAATGCGAACGTACACTTCAAAACCATTTGTTACCCCCGCCAAAATATTTGGAAACAAAAAATTACCCTCACCATGTAACGCTGCTATAATCTGTTTCTGTCCTATGCCCGAACAATTCAAATACTATCTTCCGTTCAAATCCCCTGACCGATTATTTTTACACGTGCACCCTGACCAAGTCAATTTTTGCCAGTACAAAGAACATCATTTTATAGTATTAGCAGAAGTTTATGGCGGTCCAGTATCCGTTTCTGTCGTTGAAGAGTTGCATCATTATGGTATATCTAATATAATTGGCTTGGGATTCGTCGGATCGTTAACTGCTGACTTACCAATTAGTAAAAATATATGTTCTGGTAATTCTTTGGTCGAGCAAGGGACTTGTCCGCATTATATGTCCACATCTGATTGTGATATGATCGAAAGTGATGACATCATCGAAAAAATGTTTAATAATAAACTAGAATCGTGCAACATATGGACTACAAATGGTATTTATCGAGAATATGAACATGATATTCAACGAGCCAAGGAATTTAACTGTCGTGCGGTTAATATGGATACCGCTCCATTATTTGCATCATGTAAGATGTTAAATTTATCATATGGTTATGTAGCTACGGTATCAGATGTATTGGATGAAAAATGGACCAATGATTTGACTGCATCCATCGATAACGGCAATATTGCCCAAAATAAATTAGCTCAAATTGTCATCGAATTTATACCCCAAATGGATAAATTATCAAACGATTCTTACGGTAAAATAGAATTTGATGTTCTTGCACTCGTAGAAAAGCTGTTTGTCCAACTAAATATTTGTAAATCCCATTCAATTGATCATATCAAACGAGTTTTAGATCATACTATCAATGCGTTAGTTCATGAACAGTTATCGTTGAAAACAAAATTTTTGATAAGATTGGCATCCATATTGCATGATGTCGATGATCTTAAATTTGTAGATACTGTTTCATATGCCAATGCAAAACAAATTCTTACTGGACATGTTTGCAACGAAGATATGGATTTAGTAATTGAAATGATCTCATATGTATCCGCATCCGTCAACGGTAATACGATTCCGAATAGGGCAAAACTATTCCCATGGTTATTAATTCCTAGATATGCAGATCGGCTAGAAGCTGTTGGAATAATTGGAGTCATTAGGTGTTATCAATACACTAAAACTAAATCTTCCCCGTTATTTACAGATAAAACTCTTAAACCCAAAGTCATTGACGACGTCTGGAACATTGCAACTGAAGAGAGATATGCAAAGTATAATGGTCAGAGTTCGAGTATGATAGATCACTATTATGATAAATTGCTTCGGCTGGGAAATTTTGAAACTGATAATCCGTATATCAAAAAAATCCAAATTTCATCTTTAGATCCATTGCTCAAAGTGATCGACTTATTCATCGCAGATAAGCTAACAGACGAATATTTTGAATCACTAATCAATTAATATTTACATACATTATGAAAATATTAACTCATATCCAACATGAAATTAACATCAATTTCCATCGATATTAATGAAACATTGATGCGATTATCAAAATTAGGTAAATTTGTAGTGTACTCATCGATATTGAATCGCCACGTTGGCTGGATACTTTCTATTTCCTCAACATCGTCGTACACGTTATATCTAAAATTATTAGGATAACTTTTCTTGTATTCACTTTTAATGTTATGTAAAACGCTGTCCCGCCATGCCATATCCATGTGTCCTGTATAGATATCATACTTGCATGTACCGACCGCATCATTGTAAAATAAAAAGTATCCTTCACCGTACCGATACATCATTCTAGTTTTGATTTGACAAATAAGTATGTTGTTGCTTGAATCATTGCATTTATAAATTATCTTGACATTTGAAGTTGGTTTTACAAGTTGATCAATTGTATCATACAAAACTCGTAGTCTGTCTTGTTTGGGCGATTGATCATTGACTAACGTTGTAATTCGATTATTCGGATTTATTAACGGACGAATATCAATGTATTCTATCTCAACACCTACGTTTTCATACAATGTTAAGTTATTTTTATCAAATTGACCTATTAAATATTCAAGCATTTCATTAAACTTATGTTCATTTGTTATTTTGATAGTGTTATTAGAATAATAAATCAATACAGGAATGTCAATGAATCCTGCAAATTCGATATCTTGTATCATGTAAGTAATTTTTCGCCCTAATGGATAAATAGTCATCATATCTGTGACGGCAAACGGATGCGGCTTTTTTGAATCTACGAAACCATAATATGAAATATCAATTTGACGTCCATATAATTGAATTCCTAACGTAATATACTTTGTTTCCATCTATATATTATTGCCATATTTTTATGAAAATATATCCAATATTTGATAAATTCTTTTTTGAATCAATACAGATGCAAACGTTGTACCCTCAGAAATATTGTTGATGATACTTCGCAATTTTTTCTTGTTATGTTGACTAGAAAAATATTTGTTGATTATTTGGTAAATATATGCTATTGGAGACGTTATTGGTTGTATCGCTTTAATATTTGGAATAAATTGGACCATGTTGAATAAATTGAGCTCTTTTTTCAAATTGGTAACGAATATAACATACAATTCATCTAGTCCGTTTGCGTTCGTAATTTTTTGTGACGATAGTAACAACTTGCAATCTTGTAACGATAATATGTCATTATTGTTCAAAGGATAATAATTGACAGTTAATATCAACGCTTTCATGCAAAAATTAATAATATTAGTTGATTCTTTTTGTTGCGGATTTTTGTATGAGTTAGAAAAAAAACTTAACAATCTCATTAATGTTTCTTCGTTAATGTTAAATGTTAAAGGACGAACATCAATTTGAATCTTAACCGTATTATCGATGTTACCGTTGATGTCCAAAATGATCGATAATGTTACATCATCTTCGTAAGTATTTTTTAAGAAATATTTGTTCTTGGGATTGTTACATAGCACATCGATGACTGTCAGTGACCGAATGCTCAATTCATAACACATATCGTCGACATTCTTTTGATAAGCATTTATTTTAATATTTTTGATCACGATTGACATAAATCCAGCCGTACCGTCCCCGTCTGATAAATATATATGTACAAAAGGAATACTGACAATCCATATTTCATCTAATTTATTCAATTCATAATCATCCATTATAGCAGCACACAAATTGTGAATTGAATGAATCAACGATTCAGCGTTTTCATCCTGTAACATTTTTTGAATATACAATTCAAATTCACGCGCGTTATTGGCAGATGAGGTTTGTGACATTATTTGAGATGCTCTATTTTTATCTTCATCAGTTGTCTCGTTTAAAATTCCAAGTAATCCATTAATTTTATCAAATATTTCTGGGTTGATATATATTTTTACAGAATCAATGATACTATTTATTCGGTTTACGTGATTAACCATCACATTTGCCAATAAGTGTTCATCTAAAATAATATCAAATTTAGCATTAGCGATCTCTTTTTTGGTAAAATTAATGTCACCCTGATGTATTGCTATATTAATCCACGAATCCATATGCTGATGAAGAATTTTAGACTCATAAATACGAATAATTACATCAGATTCAGATTTTTCTGTTGTGGGAAATTTTGATTGATACATTGTAACTATGTTCGCAATTGATGATATGATGGGCGATAAATTCTTCGCAGATGCATCAAAAAAGCTGATATCATTTGCATCAATGTTGATTTTTTTGACCAATAATAAGAATTCTTCATCTGATGGATAAAATTTTAAATCTACGAACGATTTATTTTGCACGTCGAACATCATATTCTGACACGTTAAAATCATATTCTCATGTTTGGTTTGCAAATTATAAATATCGATATTGGTCGCGATACATACATGATCGATGACTAACTCAATCATGTGCGGATCAGAAACTACCATTAAATTAATATTTTTGATAAAAAAACAACTGTCGCAATCATCGTTCGCGACAATTACTTTTGTCAAAAGATCATTAATAAAAGAATTCATTAGATTTATCATGTGTCTAAAATTATATACATCATTGATCGTTAGTGTTACATATTTATTCAATTCAAACGTCTTTGTTTTCTTTTTAAATGTTCCAATATATCCCTTACTTTGATCATAAAATATTGACTGTGCACTTGTATGAATATTTTTAACCTTAGAGATAATAATTTCATCATTTGATATTATTATTTCGACATTATCCATTTGCATCAACGTTTCATCAATTATCATTTTATTAACGATACAAATTGTCGTTATGATATCATCATTTGCATTTTCTAAATATATTTCGGGTAAGTACTCGATGATATTAGAATTAATATATATGATATCGATCGACAAAAGATTATTTTTATCAGCGACAAATTTAACATCCTTTATTTTGGTAACGATGTCATCTTTTGAGATATTAATTTCCCGGCATGAAAAATGATCATTATCAAAAAATATATCTAAGATCATAATTGTAATTTTATTTACTACATTTATGGTTATCGTTTGTACTTTGCAACATATTGCGTTAAGATATTGTAATATAATTTTTTTAATTTCAAAGAATATATTGTTGATATTGTGATCATTTTTGAACGATTCAGCAGTCAATGTTGTCGTCATTAGCATCAAGCTATTCGATGCATCAATGATATCTATCGTTAGATTTATACTACTGACCGTTATTTTCGTAGAATATGTTGCACTTACTCCAAGTGATGGAGTTGTAATAACGACGCCTGCAAGGTTACCTGACTTGATATTCAATGTATTAAGACCAAGATGTTGCGTGGATTCTTTCAGGGCAATTGGATACAGATGAAATAAATTTTCATCTCCATTGCACTCATTTTTCTCAATTTTTACATCGTTGAGACTGAACAATTTGTCACCATAAGTATTTAAAAATATTTGGGCGGCATTTGAGATTAGATAATTTATGTGTTTAAGACCATAATTTATTGGTATATCGCACATCTTTTTCAACCACTCTGTCATTTTTTGCTAATTATACATAGATAAGGTTTTATGTTATTGTGATCTTATTAACACATTTTTTTTATGTATTAATAAAATTATTCTGGCAAAGTTACTACGAAATTTCCTGTATCAGTTGGGAGATCAAATGTATTCGAATCGTAAGAACTGAACATCCAATATATAACGCCCAAAACAACAAGGAATAAAATAATCCATACGAAACATTCTAGTGAACTTGTTCTCTTTCTCTCAATAATCGGCATATTTCTGTAATAGTTTTGTTTTGTTAACATATTATTTTTTTGTTGTGGTGGAATATATACTGAATTAATAATGTCATCAATTTGATCTGCTTTTGATGAAGTTGTCCTTGATAATAAATTATTCAAATTTGCGTTGATTTCGGCAGTTTCGGAAAGAGGTTTCTCAGAAGGAGCTCCAAAAAGTGATTTCTGCATCAAATTGTTTTTAAATTCCGCCATGGTAGGCGTGTATGAGTACGCGTTTTGCAAATCCGCAAACTGAGACTGATCATCGCCGGGCAAACCGATAGATTCATAAGTATAATTGGAACGCATTTTTGTCATCGGTTCCACCATAGATGGACTTTCAGGTCTATCATATTGATTTTTGTTACACGACATTTTTTGTTAATCTATATTGAGATAACATTTTTTATTATTCTAAACATATCGAGTCTTCTACGATCGCATTATTTATTTTATCATATTTGAACGATAATGTCGTTAAATATGGCGTGCTACCGGCGTTTAACATTATATTAGGAAAAGATGTTTGTAGATGACTTATTAATACTTTTAATACTTCTCCATGTGTAACAATCATAATATCGGAATCATGTTTTTCTAACAGTTTAAAAACAATAAAATGTATTCGATGGACAAAATTGGCATAAGATTCAGGAAAAGAAAAGCCAGTTTCTTGGCCATTATAGATAGTTGGAATTCCATATGGATACAAATTGGTATAATCTTTCATTCTCGGTTGATACTCTGCAACTAACGGTTCTATTATTATTTCTGAATTAACAAATGATGATTTTATTTCTGTTGAAGTTGCTAACGTGCGAGTATATGGGCTGGTATAAATATGCGTCGGATTATAACCATTCTTTTTCAACAAGTTACCTTTAATTTTAGCCATTTTGTAACCATTTGAGGTCAATGGTGAATCGGACCAATGTTGACCAAAACAGATCATCCAATACACAGGATTTGTGTAATCTAATCTTTCTGAGTGTCTTACTATCTTAATCTGTATCATATTGGTATTCATAATATGTTACTGACATAATTTTATATAATATAATATATCGCGTCTCTCATCAAATAAAAATTGAAAAAATTACTCACTAATACATCCAATACAACAATAATTTTAAAAATGGATCCAACTAAAACTCTGGATGAAATAGGTATGGCATATCATACACCTGATTCTAAATCGGGAAAATATGAAGGTGGTGATAAATTAAGTGATGGGCAGAATTTTACGCAATTCTATCATGAAATAATGTCACCGCTACGAGATAATGATGTTAAATTATTGGAAATTGGAATTTTTAATGGCAAATCTATTGCAATGTGGGCAGATTATTTTCCTAATGGAACAATTTATGGTATTGACCAGAGTTTGGTCAAATTAGAATACAATTTGTCTGTATTATTCGAACAAGGGGCATTTAGAACAAAGAAACTGACACATATCTACGCGAGACGATGTGACCTCCATACTTCTGATTTTTTGCCAAATAACGACGTTAAAATAATCAAATGTAATACTTTGCACGATAATTTCGAAATAGTCATCAAACATCTACCTGATTTTAATATTATTGTCGATGATGGTAACCACAATGCTGATTCACAATGCAGGAACTTTGAATTGCTATTTGAAAAAATAATTTCTGGAGGTATGTATATTATCGAAGACATCGTCCAACCAATTGATTTTTATTCAGTTGAACATTTTGCCACGTATTTTGACCAAGATGCCAGTATTGATAAATTAAAGGAGGATTATATCATCAAAATGTTAAGTGAACACAAAAATCGATATGAAAAGTTGGATAAATCTCTCGCAGTTGTTACCAATCTTATTGAGATCAACACTCTTAGCAAGCCAAATCAGTTGCCCGGTCTAATTAAGAGTCAACAACAAAAATTAGAGGAGAAAAAAGAACTAGATATGATCAATAGTGATACATTAGGACAGAAATTTGATAAATTTATGGAGATAAAACAAAAATTAATACCTTTGATCAGTAGGATAGAAAAACGTCCCAATAACATCATATTCTACCGAAAATAGCATTATATAAAAAATATACAGTATTGATATTATACAATGTCGCGAGTGATCTATAAAAAAATGTTGAAAGATGCCGTTCTATCAGGTAATGATGATTTAGTTGATTTAGTTGTTGATAATATTCCATATGGAGTAGGATATTGTGATAATTTATTGATCAGATTTGCAGCAAAAAGAGGATTCCATAAGATAGTGAAGAAATATTTGCCGTTTTTGAGGGCAAATCCAGCTGAGCATCGAGATTATGCTATTAGACGAGCAAGTGAATTTGGACATAGCGAAGTAGTAAAAATTTTGTTGAATGACAAGCGAGTGTGTCCGGCTGCATGTGATAATTATGCAATAGTATGCGCTGCACAAAATGGTCATGTTGATGTAGTCAAAGAATTACTAAATCATGTATCTGTTGATCCCACCGTCGGATATAACGCCCCGCTAAGATATGCTGCCATTTTTAATCACGTTGACGTTGTTGAATTATTAATGATGGATTCGCGAACTAATGCCGCAGATGTAGATAATCATGCTATTCGATGGTCAGCTTATTATGAAAATAATAAAGTTGTAAAATTGTTGTTGTGTGATCCGAGAGTGGATCCGTCGATTGAAGAAGATGTGATATTATCTGTTGCTGCAGAAAATGGCAATGTTGACTTAGTGGAGATACTTTTAGATGATGAACGAGTAAATCCATCAGCGCGGAATAATCAAGCATTGTGTTGGGCTGCATCAAATAATCATTTTAAGATTACCAATATGTTACTCAGTCATCCAAAATTATGTATCACCGCCGAAGAATATATGACAGTAATCACATGCGCAGAACACGAAAGAAATATGGTCAGATTGTTAAAAGAATTTCAAAATAAAATATCATTTGTTCCAGAACCACAACCTGATTTATACGAAAATATAACTCAAATTTTGCGAAATAAACGAATCAACATCACTAAATTCAGTATTATTTGCAATTCATTTGGAAAAAACAAGTTAACAGTCGAATTCTGATTTATAAAAATTTTATTATTAACATTTTTATAAATTTAGCTAAGATAACGGATATTCATTGTTAAGATTAACTTGTACGATAACATTTTCGTCATATAACGCACACATATCATCATCATACTGCACAAATAATCTCTTGCGAACTCCAGGATCAGGATCGTCAAAAAAATTATTTGATACATGAACAGTATCATTATTTGATACTAGATAGGTTAAAATATGTGTCACGTTAGAATATTTTTGACTTGTACCGTATGTAGCTTTCACAATTTTTGGCATTATTATATAACTTGCGTTAAATATTTTAAGCAATTGGTCGCAAAAAAAATTGATTTATTTATTTCCAAGATGGTCTATCATTAACAATTTAAAACAAAATGAATCGACCACAAAAAATGATTATGTTATCAAGGAAAAGAACCGGAATAATTGAAAAAATCATCCCATCAAAAGATGATGAAGTTAACATCTGTGGTCAGGCGCATGATTTTCCACGTGGAACTACTCGAAGTAAAAAAGAATTCAAGAGAGCCCCTAAACGACATTTAGAACCTACCCCAGATTCTTCGAGCAAAAGAAGAAAAGTAGACTCAATGATATCAATAAAAAGACAAAATGATTTTGACATCGGAGAAGAAAAACATATAGAAATCGTTGACACATTAAAATTGGTAACAAAATTGCGACAATTCAAAGCGATTGATAGTCCAGAAAAATTAATGGACTTGGATGACATGGATCCTGTTAATTTACCTTTTATGGAGTCACCTAGGGATAATTCAGCGAAATTGAATTTGAAATGGGACATATCCCGTTCTACACAATTATCGTTATCGTTCGATCCATGGAACATTTTTGGTGATTTAGATGATTTCTTTCCCGATGATTTTCAATAAAAAATTGATTAATTTATCACAAAATGTTTGCATCCATAATAATATAGTATATAATCATGGATGCGCACAAATATTACACATTTTTAATTGTTTGTTGCGACAATGCAGTACCGTTAAATCAGAATGGGATAATTGGTGGCGTTATTTATGTTGAAAAAGGATGGCCTTGCGAAGATCTTTCTTTTGAAATGTGTGCAAACAAAGGAGTTCGTTTTATCGAACTTGTGCCCAACGGTTATCACAAAGTTTCTGAACAAATTGTCGCTAAAAAGTATTCTGTCTATGTTGGCAGCTCTAGACATGATGACGTAATTCGTATCAATTTCCGTCTTTCGCTGTCTAAATGTGATAATTCGTTGTCACAATTTGCCGAGGGGTATGACAAACAACATGGATGCTTTGATGTTATACATGATTTATTTAGTGTCGAAATGTCATACAAAACAAACAATGGCGCCAGAACCATTTCAGAATGTTTATCCATATGTCGCCAAGTAACATTAATTGACACTGTAAAATATTCATTAGAAACTGTTGTAAGATATCTATCGAAACAACAATACATATACGCACAATGCGAAATGATCGACATCATTCAAAAAATAAAAGCATTTGATGTGACTAAATCTAAAAATTTGTTGTTTGATCTAGAAAGCTATCATGATCTTTTGGTTTCTGCGACAATCGAGACGTTGACTTGTAAAGCTGACAAAATAATTTCGAACCTTTTGGAATGTGAACAAAAAAATTGATTTTATTAAGATTAGAAGAATCCTAATGTTAATAAATTTAGCAAAATGGCCCTAAGAAAACAGGTTGGTAAATTTGATCCAAATGTCATATGTAGAAAAAATGATGTCTATATTGCAAATGCATCGTACGATACTCTTTACATGCTACTATGTTATGTGATAAATGACAAATTACACGCCATATACAAAAAGCTTCAAAAAGATATCCGTGAAAGTCTCATCGAAGTTGTCGCACACATGAAGGAAATATGTAAACTATTAATCAGTATTAATGATCGATTCGGTGAATACAAAGATTCGCAAATCCACGAAGTTTTAAAGGCCAAATCAGATCACCCAATGCCTTTCGTGTTGACGCGATGGAAATACAAATATGATTTTCACATTGCAATACAAATTAATAGATATGGGGCAGTTCCGGCGATAGACATAATATTATCAACCGTGTGTTTTAGATTAATCAAAAATAAAACCCTAATTACTAAATTCGATGCACCGACGAAAAAAGCAATGACCATCTTTGATAAAGCTGTCCAAACGTTCGAAACAGTTTTAAAAAAGTTACAACAATTTCATTGCCATAATTACACCGATGTTGCAAAATATATTTCACCTAAATATCGAATATATCAAGATATATTTATTGAAATAAACGAAACGAAAAGAGATACAGGAAAGGGTTATTTTTATAATGATATTAGAAGGATACATGATAATTCAGCACAGTCCTGGGATTTATATCAACCGGGATTTTGGCCAAACGATGTTCCTATGACACATCGTATCATAATAAAGCCATTTGAAGTCCCATTCGAAATTGAGTTGGATCTTAACGTCCCTATAACCGAAATTCCTGACAAAAAATATGATGTAGGTGTTGGAAAAATTAATAATGGAAATTTAGAAGTATGCGAACTTCAATTATCGCGGCTCGAAATTAACAACATGATAGATCGAAATATTCCACCTGTAATAATATTGGTTATCGCTGATAACAAGTTAATTGAACGATATGTTATGGTTGATAAAGATGTGTATAATGATATTAAAAATGAAAAGTGTGGTTTATTATGCGTTGGTTATACGAAACTTTCTGAAACGAACATAATATTCGAAAAAAGATTAATCGATAAATATTCTTATGATCTTATCCAACAACAAGGAAACAATTTCACCGTATTTGGAATGATGGCGACTGACTATATGACAGTTGATAATGGTATTGTTGAACTTCATAAAATTTTAATTGACAAAACTACATTTCGTTCAATTAAGAAAAACGAGTTATTTTATAAATTTGCGCCTATGGTCACCAGCATAGGCGGAAATAAATTTAAAATCGTTGACATATTGGCTCATTCAACAACATTAGCTAATATAATGTACGATAAATACAAGACAGTATGCATGAAACCAATTATTAGCGTTATTTCCGCAGGCGTGTATTATGAATACGCGTTAGTAAAATTTCCGATCGATATGCATCTTGTTAATGTCAATATTTACGATCCAAAAACATTGATTTGTACCAATGTTGTTTTGGACGAAAATACATATTTCAAACTACCCCCTACTTTTTGATTTACAATGCAAACTAATTTTTTTAAAAAATTAGTTTACATTTCAATAACTAATATTGATTTGCCATCCTTTTCAGTATATTCAAATCGTTTGATATCACTCACGTGTTTTATCAACAATTGCGATAAATCAATAGAAAAATTATTTGTTTTATTCGGTTTAATATTTTTGGATCGCCATGAATCATTAAAATTTCTAATCGGCGTAGCTGTGGATTTTTGTCGTAACACAACGTTTTCAGGACCAACTATCTTTTGACCGATTGTCAGATCAACATCTTTGTGGGATGTTAATAAATCTACACACCGAATATGACCATTAGCTGTCGCCATGCGCAGACTATAATCATTTTCAGCAGATGGATCAACGCGCTTGTCTTGCAATAGTAATTTGACAGTATTTGCAAATCCATTCTCTGATGCTATCTTAATTGCATAATTTTGAAGAGATGCTGGATCCGATCGTCCATCATCCAATAATATTTTGACAATATCCGAGAATCCATTTTTTGCGGCAATTCTGAGCGCGCCAGAGTTTCTCGGGTTAACAGGATCAACTCGCTTATCTGCCAATAACAATTTGACAGCTTCTAGATTATTACACGTCACCGCGAATATTAATAATCTATTTTGTTGATGACTTGGATTAAATCCTGGTTGCGATATTAATTGTTGTAGCCGCGACGTGTTCTTGTTTCTTATTAAATCGATAGCTTTTCGAAAAGAGCCAGACATGTTGATAATAGTGACATAATGATGTTGACAGACATCGTAAAACTTAGAATTTCATTTTTTTTATCAAAAAAAATGAAATAATTAATCATATTCATAATTATCTACATATATATTATCAAACATGCTGAGTCTATTTCGAAAAGAATATTTACCGCATGAAATTTTTATCAACATAACTAAATATTTAGACATAAACGCAATTAAATCTTTGCTGAGAACTTGTAATGAGCCAATATATCATGCATGTCAAGATAAAAATATATGGATACGGTTGCTTGACGCAACATATAATCTACAATATCAGAAATATGATGCAAAGGATATATTTATAGGATTATACAAAGTTTCAAAATACAATTCGTTTCCACCGACATATCCTGAGTTCAAAAAAATAATTAAAAATAGGGATATCAAATTGATCAAATTAATTATGGAGAGTAAAATTGATAACAAGTTGTATCCGTTGCTGATAAACGAAACGATAAACATGGATGACACGGAAATTGCGTTGATACTTTTGAATTCGGATATGTTAAACCATAGAAGTATGAGGTATAGGTACAAAGTTCTCGATAATGCTGTTCGAATGGGTAATTTTGTCGTTATTGACACACTAATTCGTGATTATAATTTTGTGTATCTTTTATATAACTTGATGCAAACATGTGTTAAATATCAGCAATATGATGTTATGAAGTACTTGACGCATAGTTATGATATTTCTGATACGATAATTTATAATACTCTTTTTGCATTATTTCATAGAACTAGAAATGTATTTAACGAAAATCATTACAAGATGATAGACTTGATGTTAAAATCAAGTGCTACCTCTAAAATATTGTTCAATGAAACATATAATATCGCAATAACTGGTGTTCATTATAATAACATTCGAATCGTAAACATTGCGCTCAGTGATCCAGATCTACTCAAAACTATCGATTGTTGTAAAATTTTATGGCGTGCGATGAAGACTAACAACGTGTACACGGTGATGTTATTGCTAGATAAAGTGGATATTAAGATGGAACGAACAAAATTAGAATGTTTACTCTGTGAACTTTATGTATTTGGTATTAAACATTTGGTTTGTGGCACATTTGATGATGAAAAATTAATAGAGATACGAGAATATGTTCCTCAATTAAAATATGTTGATATTCTAAAATTTGTACGCAATGATCCTTCATTTGATCCTTCTCGTTGTATTATTCAAATAATGCATGCTTTTCCGACATCTACTAACGCAATTAACCAACACATACTAAATCTGTTTGGTCTTATGACAACAAATCATTTAGATATTTTAATTGATCTTGTAAAGGAAAAAAGATACAATAATATAAAAAAGTCAGCAATAAAACATACGATCGAAAAAATAGGATTAAGAGAAATGATGATCAAAATCAGAGACCCATGCATGCGAGATAATGAAGGATGTACAAAACTTATTTCGACGTTAATAAACGATTGTCCTGGAATTATTGGAAACGAGTTATGTGATTATGTAATTGATTATATGGATGATGAACTATTATGTTATATGTTATCACATGATATTGATTTATCAATTAATTATAATTATATAATTAAGAAACTATTTACGAATACTATTTTGTTCGAGCGCTCTAACCAAATTGGGAAGCTAAAAATATCGTTTGCGATGATAAGGCAATTGTACGCAAATGATAAGGTCAAATCATCGTTAATCTAAAACATTTATGATGTAAATGTTTTAGAAAAAATTGATTAAATTTTAGATTAATGTATCCATGTATTATATAACAACAATCTTATTTGATGAAAAGGAAAAATTTGATCACTAATCAGGATAATATCAAACGAATAAAAGTTTATGATTCTAAAAATGAATGGCTAAAAATATTAGAATGTTATGATACACTTGCGAAATTTGTTAATAACGATCCAATAATTTGCTTTGACCCAAAACCAGAATTTGATACCAAACGATATTTCACAAATGTGTGTTCAAAAATATTGCACCTTTTGAAATTCACTTCAGATAAAATAGTAATTGACTCCGTTGCACAAACGTTCGCGAATGACGTTCCGCGTCTCATCGAAAATATTACTAAAGAATTACAGTCAATGTTAGATATATTCCCTGATGATTTTCTAAAAAAAGGAGAAACAGATCGTATAGATATATCATTTTATATTCGTAATTGCTTAGAAAATTGTAATTCTAAATTTTTGTGTATGACGTCACATGATCCAAAGCTCGTAACAATTTCAAAAACGAGAAATTATGAGTCACAAATATTAACTATGATAGAAAACGGATGTTCGACAAATCATATTCGATTACTCAAATTGATGATCGAAAAAGGAGCAAAGACGAATGTAACATCTCTTTTGCGAATGTTTTTCCTAAGTCTAGTGCGATACACTATTGAAATATCATGCATATTCATTGACATATTACAATCATTGCATTATACGACTACATTTCCTGATATCATAAAAAATGACAAATTGCGGCAACCTTACAAATTATTAAATATCGATGATGATAATATTCTTGATTTTGCGTTATCGTGCGTTGTATTAGATACGAAAAGAGAACATCAAAATTTTATTGATCCACATCATATCATTAAGTTTATTAAACATAGACGACTATCTATTGTCAAGTCAAGTTTAACCATATTACTGAATATCATTCTGTACGACGCAAAAGATAATACCGAACTAGTTAACAAACTGTTGTATTTGATGTTGGATGATAATTCTGCAATTGCAAATTTAACGTTTTCTTGTTTTACATATTTTGTATTTTGTAATTTCCGCAATTCGAAAAAAAAATACTTTGATCAAATATACGCATTCGTCACAAATAATATCAGAATGTTAAACAACATAGCTATCGTTGAAAAACTATTCATATTGTTAAAAATTTTATTTTGTTGTTGTAGTAAAAAAATCTTCAATAAAGAGTCATACTCATCACAGGCAGTAATAGATTCAATCACGAACGCGTTTAATACCAAAAAAAATACACTCCAATTGTTAGATGTAACGGTAACAATATTATCAAAAGATTTAGCTGTGAATTACGGAGATGATTTTTATGCTAAAATTATTGATTTGATGACCAATGATGATCAGTCGGTGTATGTGATTGCGATTGAATGCTTTTGTAGATTGTGTCAAATTGGGGATCAGTTTGTTTGTAACCATAAGGGATTAATGATTGATACCATAATCAATTTCTTAACGTTTGAAACGTTAAAATGTAGATCACAATGTTCAAATAACGTTACGCAAAAGATTACAAATTTTCCTATTTTGACACATGTGATACCAAATCAATTAGACGGAGAAATATGTCCTCTCAAGAATGTTGCTATCACGAACATGTGGATCTCACTTGGAGCTTTAATATCACGGGTAAAAACTACCAAATTATACATATCATATATTATTGATTCTGGAGTGCAAAAGCGTGTGTTCGATCTATTCAATATTTCCGCTATCAAACATTGTGCAAATAAACACGCCAGTTTTATAATTGAATCTTTACTGCTTTTAGGATTTGATGATTGTGCTAAAAACGATAATGTAAAAATATTGATTGAAAAAATGATGACAATTGCGTGTGCTAAAGATATTTCCGCAGAAAAAAAGGGGCACGCGTTCGATAATCTTGTACATTTAAATCATTTTTTGAACAATCTTAGATACTGTTTCAAGATAGTTGACATGTCTATATTACTTGATTCAAAAAATCCTGTAGAAGTTTCTTTCTCTTTGGAATGTTTCAGACAATTATACGAAAAAATGAACGAACAAGGGCCATGGGACGATCCAAATCAGTTAACTGAACGAGCAATAAATAAATGCACAGAATTGGTATTTCGTGGAAACAAATTTATTAATTCATCGATAGGATCTTTATTGCGTAGTTTTTTAACTATCGGATCAGAAGAACAAATTTTGAAAAATGTGGAATTTTTAGTTTCGTTGGATATCACTAAAATATTTATAAAATTAGGCAGAAATGATCAAGAGGGGACAATTCGATGTATTTGCGAATCTGCAGTTATCCTTTCAAACTATTCCTTTGCATTAAGAGCCCTCGCACCAATCCATAAGATGATGACGAATTATTTAGAACACCACGATGACAACATATCTGAAAATGCTATCAAATTTTTACACGCTGACATAAATAGAGATAATTCAATTAAAACTTTGCCCCATATTATTTCATCAATCTTTTTAGGACAACAACCTAGAAAATTAGTACTTTTATGTCAATATATTGATACAGCATTGCAGTTTCAGAATTATAGAGTTTTAATATTGGGAGATGAAAATCTTATGAACGAAATGATCAAGTTGCTCGTGCATAAAGATGAAACAGTAGTTCGCTTATGTTGTAATTGTTTGCGCTTAACTATTAATTATGATGAATGCTACAAAGTATTTTACAATGATGAAAATTTATCACATCTTGCTGAAGGGTTAAGAAAACATCCATCAATGATTGCGCAATTGGTAACACGTTTGTCTAGAAAAACAAGATTGGTATTGATAATTTTCTCGCACACCGATTTTGTTCGTGTCTTGTTTAATTTAAGGACTACAGATATTGATTGTGAAAGATTATGGGATATTGCCGTAGATAATGATAAATTAATATCGGAGCTGAAAAGGGTCGTATATACCGAGATGGATATATCTGAATGGGAAGTTTATGCGATGTTGTGCGCGAAAGGAGCGTCTCTTGAAAAACGAGCGGTCACAAAATTGGCACAGATGGACAACGTAGACCAAGAAGATTTTAATATATTTCTTAAAATAATATCATTAGGATATTGCAATGATCCATCATCAAAAATGACCTTACCAGCTACGTTTGTCGGTCATGATATCAAAAATTGTCATGAAGCTATATATATTGAGAGAGGATATTGTGATGTTACATTTAATGTCGACGATGTGGCGATTAAATGCCATCGATGCATATTAGCCGCAAAATCGGAATATTTTGATGCTCTTTTTAGTAATTCAATGGCAGAGAAAGAGACGCGTAACATAACTATAACAGAGGCGAGCGCACAATTATTCCAAAAAATAATCCAATATATCTATGTACAGACAATGAATATTGAATCTGTTGAAGAACTTATTGAAGTATTTTATTTAGCGGACAGATTTGATTTACCTGAATTAGTTGAAACATGCGCACATGCATTCATTTCAATTTTGTCGGCGGAAAACATCGAATTGATAGATGAATTTGCAGAAAGAAATGAAATCATGGAGATTAAATATGGGATATACAGATGGTTAGTGCTAAAGTATGCCACTTTGCCTCAAAATTTGATGTCATTTGTTGATAAATATTGGCCGGATATTATGAACTTTTTGATTTTGAGTTTTAGAGTTCCTAAATAAATCTTAGTTTAAAATTTATTTAGAATTTTTTTAAGAAAACGAATTCTCTTTTGTTATTGATCTTTGCATTAGAATATGCATCATTACGTTCCTCGAAAAAATTAGATTTAACAAACGTATCTATCTTTTTCATATATTCAAACGGTTGCGAAACATTGTACTTTTTATTATATCCTAATTGCACCAATAATCGATCTGCTGTATATTTGATGTATTGTGACATTAGTTTAGAATTCATGCCGAGTAGCTTGCAAGGTAAACTAGATATGATAAATTCTTCTTCGTGTGTAATTGCTTCTTCTAAAATTTCATAGACGACAGATTCTTTCAATTTATTATTTAACAATGCATACAACATGCATGCTAATTCTACGTGTTGAGCTTCATCTCTGGCGATGAATTTGTTAGATTTTATTAAACCTGGCATAATAGAACCAGGTCTAGTTTTTAACCAAAAGATTGATGCAAATGAACCGCTAAAAAAGACTCCTTCAACAATTGCAAAAGCTACTAATTTATGTGCATATGTTTTATCACTATCAATCCATTTTTTACACCATTCTGCCTTTTTTTTAATAGCAGGCATCGTTCTGACTGAATTAACTAAATTATCTTTCAACGCATCATCTTTGACGAACATATCTAACATCATAGAGTACGCTTCACCATGAATATTTTCCATCGCAAATTGGATACCATATGCGCACTCAGCTTCTTTAATCTTGACCGCGTCAATCAAATTTTTCTTGATGTTTGCATTCACAATACCATCACTTGCGGCGAAAAATGCAAGAACGTGCATAATAAATTTTTTGTCATGATTACTTAGTTCTGTTTCCCAATGAACAATATCCTTTGACATATCGATCTCTTCTGCGACCCAATGCAAACGTTGTTGCAATTTGTAATTGTCCCATACTGATTTATATTTTATTGGATAAACAGTATCTTGTGAACTTTTGGATGACAAAATAGGTTCTTGTTTTATAATACTGCTAATAAATTCAGCTGAATATTTTTTGTAAGATGGCATATATTCATCTTCATTATCTTTTTCTTCTATTATTTCTGATTCGGGTATGAATAACATATCAACATATTCTTCTTTGGTTTCGTTAGGAATCGCAATATCTGTATCTGGTTCAAACAATATTTCGCGTTCTAATTTTGATGAATGTTGTATCTGTTCGCGCAGAAAATTTTCAATGAAGGACATGTGTATTATGATATAATAAACAGTAATATTTAAGTAAAAATTAATTATTACGATTTTTTTTTCAATTTTTTTTATAGTATTAACATATCTTTGGATGATTTTGAATATATTTTACCATTGTGTACGACTGGATATCTTAATTTATTATTTGCTTCTTGTATGCCTAGATTTATCACATCAACTTGTAAATTGGTAAAATGATCATCATCTTTTTTGTGAAGATAATAAAATTCAGTTCTGATCCAATAACAAGTCAATGGTTGCGTTTCTTCAAAGATAACTCTTATGTCTTGTGCAATTTCGATATCGGTCATCATCATCGTCGTCAATGAATCATCTGTATTGATGTCAATGTTAATTTTGATTGGTGTGTTTAATTGCTTTAGGATACTTTCTTGGTCTCCTGTAATTTTGCCGTCATGTTCTAAATCAGATAGTTTTAGAAATACAGAATAAATGATGTTTTTACAGTTCTGACTCTCGATTGAATTGTAGGATCCCATTTATTGATCATTATGTTAGTTTTAATTTATTAGATAGTTCAAAACATCAATTTTTTAATTTGTCAATATTCTATTTACAAATTAAACGCTCTACGCAAAATCTTAACTATTAATTCTGATTGCAAAACGGGTGACATATGTTTTCCGGGTACTATATGAATTTTGTTCTCAAATAGACACTCTTTGTTAATTTTCATAAGATAATCTAAATTGATAACTCCATCAGATTCTGCATGAATAATAATTACGTTTTTCATAGCCTCTATTTGAACAAACTGATTCTTTGTTGCCAAAGTAGTTAAACAACCGGACCTAAATAAACCATCGGTCGATTCTGCGTGCGCGCACATCAGAATCAACAATTCTCCAGTGACTCCTGTATGTACAACAAATTTTCGCGCGATTTCCGATGTGAATTGTTCGTGAGAACTCAAGAAAGGTAAGAGTTCAACAGCTTCAGGATCTGGAGAAAAAGCTTTCACGAAATCGTCTGCGTTCGATAATGGTGGTGTTCCTGCAAGGATTATGTTTGCGAACGGATAATCAATAAAAGCTATAAGATGGCCACCAAGCGAATGACCAAAAGAATAGGTTGTTCTTGGATTTGAGTTAAAAGATTTTACAAAAAGAGAGACGATTTCACCGATTGATTCCATAGAATAGGAAGCTAATCTGGCTGATCTGCCACAACCGGGTAAATCTGGTGCGATAACTTGAAGGAATCCTGACGTTAATTCTGCGATCCGATAAAATGTTTCCGCAATTGATGAATTGCCATGAAAACAGAACAATACTGGACGCTCTGGATTAAAATCGGTAAAATTTGAGGTGTAATAAATTTTGACGCCATTTATTATACACGTTGCCATTTTAATCTGATAAGTAGCAATATTAATGAACCTGTCTGGTGATGACAAATTCAATTTTTTGATAATTAGTTCGCTTAAAGTGCTGCCAAGAAATTTATGGGGGATTTACGTTGACGAGATTTTGAACGCGTAAATATTGGTCCATTCAAAGTGCCATCAAGAGATTTATAGAGGTTTGCGTTGATTAGACTTTGAGCATGCCAACATTGATCCGTTCAATATGATGTCGAGGAATTTGCAGAAGTTTGCATTGATAATACTTCGAACGTGCGAATATTGATCCATTCAAAGTACTGTCAAGAGATTTGTAGGAGTTGGATTGGCAGGACATTGAACACATGCCAGTATTGGTCCATTCAAAGTGGTGTAAAAAGATTTGCGTTGACTGGGATTTGAACCAATATTGGTCCATTCCGAGTGATGTCAAGAGATTTGCTTTGACGAGGATTAGTACGTTCTAATCCCAGGCAATACAACTCCTCGCCGACAACATTGAACGATCAAATATTTGTACATTCAAATCTCCCGGCAATACAATTCTTTGCCGGCAATATTAAATAGACAAATATTTGTACGTTCAAATCTCCTGGCGACACAAATCCTCGCCGGCAACGTTGAATGGACAAATTTCCAGGCCATACAATTCTGTGCCAGCAGCATTAAATGATCAAATATTTACACATTTGAATCTCTTGGCAATACAATTTCTTGCCAGTAACATTAAACGATCAAATATTTGTACATTCAAATCTCTCAGCGATACAATTCTTGCCAGTAACATTGAATGATCAAATATTCAGACGTTCAAGTTTCTCGGCAACATTATTTCTTGCCAACAACATTGAATGATCAAATATTTGTACATTCAAATCTCCAGGCAATACAATTCCTTGCCAGCAACATTGAATGATCGAATATTGGGAGGTTCAAATCTCCTAGCAATACAATTTCTCGTCGGCGACATTCAACAATCAAATATTGGAGAGTTCGCATCTCATGGCAACATTGATTGATCAAACGGGCATTCAAATCTCTCGGTAATACAATTTCTTGTCAAGAGATTTGAACAATCAAACACTAAGACATTCAAATCTCCTGGCAATACAATTTCTCGCCGATAACATTGAATGATCAAATATTTGAGCATTCAAATCTCCTGGCAATACAATTTCTCGCCGATAACATTGAATGATCAAATATTAGAACGTTCAAATCTCTTGGCAATACAATTCCTTGCCATTAATATTGAACGACCAAATATCGGAACATTCAAATCTCCCAGCAACACAAATCCTTGCCAGCAACATTGCGCGTCTAAAAATTTATCGACACTCACAAAATCAAACAACTAAAATATTCAGTTATAATAATGAAAGAGGAAGGTTTATTTGCTGGAAAAAATGGATGGATTTTTACGGGAATCATATTAATCTTAGTTGTAATAGCGTTTACAGTTGTCGTATATTTCTTTATTACATACAAAGATGATAATGCGCCGTATACGTTTACAAAAAATTTACCCATGACAAACAGCACAACGCCAGGCACCAACATTTATGACGCAAAATGTAATGATGGAGCTTTTGTCACGTCATTTAATAGTAACGTCGATAAAGGTATCAATCAGTTATCTGCAGCATGCTCAAACAAAGAAATTCTTGGTCCGTTTGGCAGCAGTTTAGCCGGTGTCCCAGGTAACGATGTAAGAAGCGAAAGTGGCTTTACCAAGGTCAATGTATGGTATGATAATCGTGTAAATGGAATGAACGTCTTTAATGGCAACGAATTTCATACGATCGGAACATTAATTGGCAACGAGAACGTGCAAGATTGTGGAGCTGACGGCAGAATCGTTGGATTGATTGGCAATGGAGATGGATTAGTAAGTAATTTGGGTATGATTTGTGGTTACAAATACAAACAACAATAATTTATTTTTGTTTGTAACAGATGTCGTATGCGTTCATAAAAAACGATTTAGTACCATATAATAAAACGGCAGTCAATGCTATTTGCCCCAAGCCTATTGCAGCCGGTGCAACTAAAAGTGAAGGAACAATTTTGCCGCTGCTGCTACTAATAGCCAAAAAAAATCCAGATATGTATGGAATTGATTTGGTATTGTAATATGCGGCCACCAAACATGCGCTACTAACTCCAGCGTTGGCTACGAACGGCAAGAAATTCATTCGGTGCAGAGAAAACTTTTTTGGAGTGTCTTCGTTATCTGGTTGATAATTACCAAAAAATCTGACGTTTCTCATTCTAGAAGTCACTGATTGGAGTCTTAGTAAGATTATGACTGCATAAGGCTTTGATTTTCAATTTTTATTAGATAAAATTGAAAATTGAATGCTATATACTTACTTTATAATTTTATCATTATCAAACATGTTTTACACATTTTTCGGAATTGGTGTTGGCGTCGTAGTTGCTGTGATTGTGAGAATTACTGATCGTTTTCGTGAATCTAGAACAAATGATGGGGCGTTAGGTGGGATAATTAAAAGTTCGGAAAGGACATTTTTTGATCTTTTAATGATAGCTGTACTTGCTGGTGCTGGTGGTATTTGTGGTGCGATTTATGGATCTTATCGCTTAGCGCAAGGAACTTATCCATAATAATATCAATCAATATTATTGGTTGATATTAAAAAATTGATTATTGAAGCACCAGATTTATCTAATAAATCTAGACAATAACAATCCTAATGACAGCAAACGTCAAAACTTCCGTAGATGTTAAAATTGAATATCCTGATTTTATTCCAAATCAGCGAAAATTAGAAGTTACAGAACAACAAGAAGGTCATTTAGTAATTATGACGGTGACAGATGGCGTTAACCTTGCAGAAGTTTATCTCGAAGATGATTTTCATATCGAAAGAAAAAATTTAGAAGTGGGTGTCGCTATTGTATGTACTCTGATCCTTGAGAATTTATCGAACGGTAAGAGCGTACGCATCACCAAGAAACTCAAAATGCTAAATGAAACCACTGAAGAACACCATAAAATCAAAATTCCTTCCCATGGTACAATCGAGGAAGAAAGATTTACAAAATTAACAGATAATGGTTTGATCAAAATATTCGATGATGCAATTGCAAATGGAGGACAATCAACGTTAGAAATAGTCCATAATGAAAATCATTCTCGAGACATTCATACATTGACGTTGAAATAAAAATTGATAAAAAATATTCTCATCAAAACATTTATTAGAATATTAGCAAAATGCAACCTTCAAAAGCAGAAAGAATTCATTATTGCGCAAAATTTGGTATACGTGTCAATGTGGCTGAACGAAAATGGGAAAATAAATGTGATAATTGTGGAAATAGTTTTTTGATGACGTATTTAGAATCTAATAGTATCAAACTGTGTTTTTCTTGTGCAGAAATTATTAATCCTCCCCAGAAGGATTTATTTGACCCATTTGATTATCTAAGTGATATGTGCGTTAAAAAAGATTCGCATTTTTCATCCAAACACGACGAACCAAAATTCAATTACCGATTGAAGTGTGATATTGGATAAATTATTAATAATATATTGATAATTCATTCACATGGATGTAACGTCCAGAAAACATCCAGCAAAAAATAAAATAGTTTGATGCCTGTGTAAACTCCTGCTGCGTAGGTCCAATAATTTGTATCATCGGAAACGCAATTAGAATTAATCAATGAACATATACCAGCTCCAATAATAGCAGCTGCAAAGAAACGCCATATCATTAAAACAGCAGATGCAAGGGAAACAGAACATTTTATTTTGCCGCTTAAATTAAAAGTAATGATCACAAACGACGTAGTTATGTACAATATTAAATTTCCTAATGATGATGCGAACACGTATTTCGATAATGTTAATAAAAATCCATTGGTGTTACAGTTACCATTTTTCAATGTACTCGATAACACAACAAATGTCAATTCATACACCAAATAACAAAAAAGAGGAAATGGTTCATTGAAAATAGTTCGATGATTAAAGATGGTAATATTTTTGGTCTCATTTTCAACAAATTTTGACTGTTTATCATATTCTTCATCAAACGAATCCAAATTATTATCGACATCTAACTCATCTTGTGTGAGTGGTTCGTAAAAAGGATTGGTTTCCATTGTTGATTATGACCATGAAATTGAACACATCACAGTCTTCGTTTATCAATTTTTTTGATACGCCAAAGTGCCACAAAAAAATCATATAAAAAATTGATTATTAAAATCAATTTAATATAAACACTATGTTTTATAGGAAATCATCACGATGCAAGCAAATAATGCCCTAAAAGAACCGATTCACGATGACGATAACATCTACATTGTCATTGATAATAAGGTCAATGAACTTAAAAAAGAGTTGATATCTTCGCTTTTGAAAGAGATATGTACGCTGAACAATTTGATGCATTTGGATATAGCCAAATTAGCAGATAGGGTGTTTTCTTATATGAAAAAGTTTAATACCATTGATGATATCAACAAACAAATTATCTTAACCGCATCAGAAATGGTTACGGAACATTATGACTATCCAAGTATTGCAACATTCATTCTGTTATATGATTTACACAGCAAAACATTGGATGATTATTCTAAAACGGTGAAGCAAATGAGAAGTAACCTTAATCCAAAAGGTGAATCTGCGCCATTGGTTTCCAATAAATTCGCAAAATATGTTTTCAAAAACAAGCATGCGATCAATAAAATATTAGCGACGAATAAGAATCGCGATTATAATATTTCATTGTTTGGATATCGAACCTTAGAAAAAGCATATCTCAAAAAGTTATCGCATGGTAAGATCCTTGAACGACCTCAATGTTTATTCATGCGTGTGGCAATAGCGATACATCATCGAAAAAATGATTTGGCGAAAATAGAGGAAACATATAATCTCACGTCAGAAGGTTATTTTACGCATGCCACTCCTACTTTATTTAATGCGGGGACATCGTATGAACAATTATCAAGCTGTTTTTTGTTAGGAACTGCAGATGATATGGGTAAGATTGGCGACTGTTGGAAAGAATGCGGATTAATTAGTAAGCATGCAGGTGGTATTGGTATTACGATGACACCGATACGTGTTAACGGTGCATATATTAATTCGACACAGGGTACAGCCAGTGGATTGAAAGTATTGTCAGTCTTTAATGAAATCTCGAGATATGCTGATCAAAGCGGCAAACGTCCGGGATCGATTGCAATTTATATTGAACCATGGCATGCAGATATCTTTTACTTTTTAGATTTGAAGAAGAATACTGGTGCAGAAACTGAACGAGCGAGAGATTTGTTTTTAGCACTAATGATTAATGATATCTTTATGGAGCGAGTTGAGGCAGATGGTGTTTGGTCATTGATGTGTCCGCACGATTGTCCGAATTTGCTGGATAAATTTGGCGATGAGTTTTCTAAAATATACAAAACATATGAGAAGATGGGTAAATTCGTAAGACAAATATCCGCTAGAGAATTGTGGTTTAAGATTATGGAGGCACAGATAGAAACAGGAGTACCATATATGTTGTACAAAAATGCAGTTAATAAAAAGTCAAATCAGATTAATATCGGAGTGGTTAACGGATCCAACCTTTGTTGTGAAATTTTAGAAGTATCCACTTCCGACGAATATGCCGTTTGTTTCACTTCAGATACTGAAATCGTAACCGACAAAGGTATTAAGAAAATCATTGAATGTGACGGCGAAAATGTACTGTCTTACTTTAACAATGACATAGATCTCCAAAAATCTGAACACTATGAAAAAGCTACACTGATACATAATGGCCAGAAAGAAGTTTACGCACTTAAGACAATCGGCAACAAAACAATCAATGCCACAGAAGATCATCCATTTTTAATCGCAGGCAATGAATGGAAAAAAGTTAAGGATCTAAAAATCGGCGACAAAATTATGACTCCGGAGATATCTATTTTAGATTCTTATAAATCTAAAAGTGCAGTCTCCCTTCAACAAGCTAAATTTTTATCTGATTATTTTTCAGTGAACGGCCAAATAATCGAAACAGAATCCAACACATGTATTTATACATTTTCAGATGATGGAGATAAATTATATCAAATACAGGGTATGTTGATTCCATTTGGAATTAAATCTAAGGTGCAATTTGATAATATCGTAAATCAATGGAATTTGCTAATCAGTGGCAGATCAGTCGTTAACTTTGACGTTTATATTGGTTTCGCAAACTGTCCTGTTAAGAAAGAACAACTGAAAAATTATGTCGTAAATGCCCAGACGGATGATTATAGCGCAGTTGTGTCAATCCAAAAAGTTGGTGTAAGAGATGTATATGATCTATCTCTCAAACACAGTCATAACTTCATCGCGAACGGACACGTAGTTCATAATTGCAACTTAGCATCAATCTGTCTCCCTAAATTCGTCGAAAACAATGAATTTAATCATCAAAAACTCTTCGAAGTTACCAAAGTAGCAACTAGAAATCTCAACAACATTATCGACATCAACTTCTATCCTGTCGAAAAAGCGAGAATTTCTAACATGAAACATCGGCCAATTGGACTAGGGGTACAAGGGTTGGCAGATACATTTTTCAAACTTAAGTTGCCGTTTGATTCGCCAAAAGCCAGAGAACTCAACAAACGAATCTTCGAAACTATCTATTTTGGCGCAATGACCGAGTCGTGTCTTATGGCCAAAGAAAGTGGATATTATTCTACTTATCCTGGCAGTCCAATATCACAAGGAAAATTTCAATTCGATTTGTGGGGCGTGTCACGAGATACTTTGATGTGGGATTGGAATTCGTTACAAAAAGAAATCGAACAATATGGTGTCCGTAACAGTTTAACGACTGCAGAAATGCCGACCGCAAGTACATCTCAAATAATGGGTAACGTTGAAACTATTGAAGCGATTACTAGTAACATTTACACTCGTAAAACAATTGCGGGGGATTATTACGTTATCAATAAATATTTGATGTCAGATCTCATGGATTTAGGATTATGGAACTCGGAGATGATTGATATGATCAAATATTACGAAGGATCTATTCAAAAAATCCCAGGTATTCCACAAGATATCAAAGAAATATACAGAACAGTGTATGAGATTGATCAACGTTCGATAATTGACATGTCTGCTGATAGAGGACCTTTTATTGATCAAACACAAAGCTTAAACTTACACATCGCAGAACCAGACTTTGCAAAATTAAATTCTTGTCATTTTCATGCATGGAAGAGCGGATTGAAAACAGGTATGTACTACTTAAGATCCAAACCTGCGTCCGAAGCTAATAAATTTGGTATTGATATTGATACTATCCGCATGATAGAAGAAAGAGATGGAATTGTACCAATAGAAAAGGTAGAAGAACCAGAACTAATAGTTAAGTCTTGCCAATATAACCCAAACCGAAAGAATGGAGAAGGTTGTATGATGTGTGGATCATGATAGAATAATTAAAAAGTATGATCATATATTTTAATTAATCGTTTTTTTCTTTCATTCTCAAAAATTTTGGCGAGGATTCTAATGACGCCATCAAATCCATCGGTCGTAATTTTAATATATCTGAATTTTTACATACAGATTCAATTTGCTCAACAATAATAGAAGGATGCATTTCAACTTGAATAGGTTTTATTTCATCTGCTTGCGCACTTTCTTCGTCGATTAGAACTTGAATAGGTTTTATTTCATCTGTTTGCGCACTTTCTTCGTCGATTAGAACTTCAATATCTAAAGTTTCAACAGTTGGCGTTTTAGTTTCAATCGGCAATTCAACTTCTGCTGCGTATTTTACAAGTTCAAAAATTTTAATACGCGTAAATTCTGGGACAATGGATTGACCGAATACATATCCTGGTACTTGTCTTGATATACGCTGGTAAACGTGAATTTGATTTGGTTCAGATATAATGCGGTATAGCAAGATGGTATCGACGAGAGGTTCTGCTACTTGATTTAGCGAATGTGCATCAATAATTTTCATGTTTTCGATCATTTCTTGCCCTTTTGTATATGCAACAAATGCCAAAACTGCGTTTTCTAACATATTTTCAGGAGCTACATCAGAAGCGTGGGCAACGATTTCTCCTGAAACGTAGCCTCCGTTTTTATCTATATTATTTTTAACCACAAAAAACATTCTTTCATAATATATATCATTATTTTATTTTTTAAGCAGGTTTGTCTAGTTTCAAAATAGTGCCAGATATATTTACATCCAAATGATCGATATATAAATATCACTATTAAATAATCATGTTTAATAAAATTATTTCTACCATCATATTTGTGGTATTAATGATAATTTCATACCGCATTTTGAAAACCATAATGTTATATCATCCAGTTACATCAAACGCTACAAAGTATCAAAAATTTTATGCGAAATTAACGAAATATTTAGTGGAATCAAGTAATTTGATAGAAAATATTTCGGTGCGAACACAAGATGGCTTTGTGTTGGATACTCTTTACGTTAAAAATCCACATACAGACAGATGCATCATTTTTTTCCATGGTAACGCTGGGAATTTATCAATGCGATATGATATGATAAAATTTTTGTACAACTTTGGATCAGTTGTGATATTTGACTATCGATCTTACGGGCGCTCGACTGGGAATATTACTCATTTGACAGAAGAAGGATTGTATCAAGATGGATATGCTATGTGGAAATATGTCACATCCGAGTTGAAATATGAGCCAAATAAAATAACATTGTTCGGAGAATCCCTTGGCTGTTCGATAGTAATAAAATTAGCTGCAGATTTAAGTAAAACTTTCAATAACGAAACGTATCCGCACTCTCTCATACTAAATTCTCCATTTAGTTCTTTATCATCAATCGTCAATCATATGTTCAATAAATATAACTATGGCTTTCTAGAATCCCTAATAACATTTGTAGAATTAGAATATGACTCAATCGAATGGATTAAATATGTTAGTCATACTATCAAAATCATTATTGCTCATAGTCCTAATGATGAGATAATTCCTTATCCAGATGCGCGAAAATTATATCATAGCGTACATCGTAATCCAAATATTAAATTTATTGATATACATGGGGAACATAATGATATTGGATTAACTACCAATTATGTTTATTCTGTATCAGAAATGTTACAAGAATAATATTATTATGATATAGTAATGCGAAATTATACAGACGAAACAAAAATATCTCAAACGTATAAACTAAATCATCGCAATCAGACATCTGATTATGTAAAGTCAATGTTAGATATTCATTGCACACGATTTGATAAATGTAAGATGAGTATCAATGATATCTTAGCGTTACAAGATAAAATTATTGATGAAAGTGATCCTGACTTGGAAAACGCTCAAATCGTGCATGCGTATCAGACGGCCGAACGAGTGCGACAACAATTTCCTGATCAAGATTATTTGCATCTAGTTGGTTTGTTGCATGATTGTGGTAAAGTTTTATTGTTGGATGAATTTGGTGGTCTGCCGCAATGGAGTGTTGTTGGCGATACCTTCCCTGTAGGATGTAAACACTCCGACAAAATTGTATACCCTGAATATTTTAAGGATAATCCCGAACATCAAAAAATGTTATTTGGCGATTATTTTCCAGGTTGCGGTATTGATCATTTGTTATTCAGCTTCTCCCATGACATATACGCTTACTTAGTGTTCAAACATAATGGTTGCTTGATCCCTGAAGATGGATTAAAAATTATCCGTTACCATTCATTTTACAGTTGGCATAATCATGGTGCATATGAACATTTTATGATCGATGGCGATTATAAAATTAGGGACATGTGTCAAAAGTTCAGTTTATGTGATTTATACTCTAAAAAGGATGTACCAGTTAATATTGATGAAGTTAAGACATATTATGACGGTTTAATAGAAAAATATTTTCCGAAAACAATTTTAGATTGGTAAATAATACAAATTATGATTATGATTTGTATTATGCAAAATTAATTCCTAATGCTGTTGCATCAAGAATTACAGTACCTGGGATTGAAATGTTGTCCACGAACGAATGATTATAACATATCGCTCCAGTACCCCATGTTTTAGTATATTTTTCAACCTGTTTGATGTTGCGAGGAAGCAAATATTGCACAGTCGTGCAAGCGTAATCTTTGTATTCTAACCAATGTATCCGAACTTTATTGATATATATAACATCGATGAAAAGTATATCTGGAGTCACAACTGCGCGCCCATGCGATTCCATTTGTTCATTAACTAATTCTTCCTGCGTAGATAAATTGATACCCATTTTTTTGAAAAAATCAACAAATAATATCTCATTACTTGTCGCCACCTCTGCAATTTTTAATTGTTGAGTCATACTATCGATATCAAATCTCTCAGCCAGACCATATTGCTTACAATCATAAACTGATAAAACTTCAACGTCATCCATTTTGAGACGAAACAATTTGTTAATAGATAGCTCATCATATCCTTGACATATGAATATGGATTTTAAAAGATTACATGGTGGATGATCATATCGCTTAGATAGAATCATTATGTTCTCTCCTCCGTTATATTCATCAGTTGCTGACCCAATCCTTCGTTTGATTTGATAATAATTATTAATCATCTTTTGTTTTAATAGAGTGTTGCGCAAGGATATATACTGATCTATTTTGATATTCGTCCCATAATACTTATTAATTCCCTGAAATTCTCCTAATAATCTCCGTTCGTTCCTTTTATTAAGTATCGTGTAGTCGTTTGATTTTGACAACATTTTTTTGATGTGTGTATAAATTTTGTGTTGGATAGGCAAATTTATCCACTGAATATGATATGTGTTATCGTCAGTTACGGAATAATCAAATCGTTGCATCATGTGCTAGATATATTATAACATACATATATTGTTAAACGATTTGTCAATTTTTTGGAATAAAAATTGAAATCTACAATCCCAGGTGGATCCATTATATATTTCGTCTCTCCAAAACATGGAAGACGATTATTCAAGCACTGAAACCGCTTATCGTACATTCTGTAATAAACGCAAAAATGATGAAGTTGAAGAATATTCAACCCAGGAACTAATTCATTATTGGTCAAACATCGTTAATGTCCAAGCTCTCTATGGATTTGAATTGATCAAAAAATCGCCCCGAACAATTTTTGTCTCTTCTAAAACAGAAAGAAAAAGAGTGTATCTTAGTTACTGTCGCTATTTTTGGCATGTTGATTTTTACGACGACGATTCGTTCCCGACCTCGCAAAATCCAATCTTTCATACAGACATGTTACTCAACATCACTATGATCGAAAAAATAGCAAAGTTCTTTGGTTTGTCGAAATCTTCTTCAACAGAGATCGAAGAAAGGATTGAACTGCACAAAGAGAATCTTTTCATGGCGTTTGATCAATATCGATTAAAAATTGAATAATGCAATATCATATATAACATTATTCATCACTTCAATAATAATGAAGATCATCGGTTTAATGGGCGTTAAAGGATCTGGTAAAAGTACCGGTTCTGAATATTTGATTTCTAAATATCAATACAAAGAAGTTGCATTCGCTGATCCGCTAAAAAAAGCCTGCCAGGCATTATTTTTATTTGGCGATGAACAATTGTTTGGGACACAAGAGCAAAAAGAAACGGGAGATCCTAGATGGTTCAATTGTTCCCCAAGAACGGCCATGCAATTTGTAGGCACCGATTTGTTGCGTAATAATTTAGACCAAATAATGCCAGGTTTGGGAAACGACATATTCACTTACAATTTCAAGTTACGATATGAAGGAGAAAGTAAATTGCATCCGGATCATCGAATTGTAATCTCTGACGTGCGTTTTTCTAATGAAGCAGAATGTATTAAAAGTATGGGTGGAATTATTATCAAAATAGATAGAGATCTTGAAGTTAACGACTCACATCCATCAGAAACAGATCAAAAAGAAATACCATATGATTACATTATCTATAATACTGGTACTATAGCGGATTACTGCCATGAGATCGATAGAATATTGTCTGGTTAATATTTATCTTAATCTAAAATAAATATTAATAGCCTAATAACTCCAACTGTTCGTCGTTTAAATCTGGAATACCCAATTTATCATAAACTAGTTTGGGATCATTTATCATTTTCTCTATTTCATCATGTTTTGGAGTTACGTAACTGAATCTGTTACCTGGTTTCTTGCCAAACATTTTAGTTCCCCAATGGTTCGTCACGCGATTTTCATCGAACACTTTCTTCCTGCGCTTGATGTCTGCTGCAGAAAACTCTTGTTTTGGTCTATAGCAAACGTATATCACGCCGCGCCAGCCTCTATATCTATCTTTGGCTGTGGGCATCACAGAGCTACATTGTAATCTAGCAGAATGTACAACACTTGATGCCCAAACTATAAAGGATCCTCGTTTAGCTATAATGGGGATTTGCCAGGAACCACCAACATCCAATACCATCTTCTTAACTTTCGTGATATCTGCGTCACTGAACTTTATCCAAATAGATTTAGGATCGTGTTCTATTTTGGTTAGCATTTTATCAAATATTAGGTGACTTTTGGGTGACGCGACGAATGACGCTGAGGTATTTGTCAGTACAGCCTGACCTTGGATGCATTTATATATATCATCTGGAATGGTTTGGTCGACGTGGGCCCAATCTTTTGTATTTTCTTTCATAAATGGACCTACAAATCCCGGTTTGATATTAATTCCGTCACCGGAAACAATAAATTCATCTACTTTCTCATCACATAAGTCAGAGTATAATGTTGTGAATATTTTTTTGACATTTGGATGTGCTCGTACTGTCCAAACTGTTTCAGTGTTTGACATCAACGCTTGAAATAATCCTGGCCTAGTTTGTGGTGGCAAATTATAGGTGGTCCATGTTTCGGTAATATTATCTTTATCTATTCCGGTTCCTAAATTGACAAATTCATCAACTATATTATCCATATATTCGTTACACTCTTTAGACGTGAAAACATCATTTATGACAACAACTCCATCTGCCATAAATAACTTTGACAACTTGCCTTTGAATTTTGGATCGTTGATCGAGATACTTGGATACATTATACTCGTCTTTCTTACTAAAACTTAATAACGATATATTATGGTTATTAAATTTTCATTTTTATGTATCCGACTGGAATAATTTTATTAGCGTCTTTGGTTATTATTTGATCTAATCCAAAAACTATTCTATTATCAACTGATTTATTATCTTCTTCGCGCGCTTGTGGTGAAATCATTTTTGCGATTCCTAGTAACATAAAATTTATCAAAACATACATACATCCTTTATCATCGACGCGTGTGTAAGCCAGAGCTTTATCGAAATGAGGACTGGAATAAATACCCTTTCCATATACAGCACCATTTTTAACGCGAACATTTTTCTTGGTACCGGGAATAATGTATCCTTCGTTCATTATCGCTTCCACTGTTTTTAGACAATCGGTGCCATGGAAGGTGATAATGGGATGTCTCTTTTCGGTTGTCAACATCTCAGCTATTTTTTGGAATTTATTTTCGTTTAGATGAAAACAAATATCCTCGTCCTTAATATTTTTGTAGACCTTGCCATATGTTATATCAATGATTTTAAGATTCTCAGCTCGGTTATGAACCTGGTTCAGTATTTCGGCAGTCAGTGATTCTATGTCGTATGGTACAGATTTAGCTGCATTAATATTTTTTAACTCAAACCAATTCCCAGGTACTAAATAGATGTAATCCATTAAGTATATATCAATGGATAATATTTATATTAAAAAAAAATTGATTATTGGAGTACCAGGAGTACCTAAGATAATCATCTAATATCAACACCACAATCATATTCATATAATACGATATGCAACATAAACGATCATACCAAAATAAAGTCCCATTGTTTCTTGTTGATTGGAGCAGGCTTTTAGACCACTTGAAACTTCTTTTTGCTGACGAAAAGAAGATGCAAGGATTCAAATCTGATTTTTTTAAATGGTGTGTCGACGTCGTTGGTTGCATAAACGCTGCTAATATCAATAGGAATTCGGTTATGGGAGTTTGGTTTGAAACAAAACGATTCATCAAAGACTTAAAAAACCAGACACCTGAACAAATTGAAGAATTTAGGGAAATCTCTTTTCTTGATATGTCATGGGCAAGTCCATATCAACCGCAACCGCATAGAAATCTCTATGATGCGACCTTCAAGGAAGTGTTAGACGAAATATGCAAACGTCTCTCCGAATTGATCAAAAATGTCCAAGATTTGGAAATGAACGATGGAGAGTGCGATTGTTTTGAGGGGTTCAAAAATGTGCACGAAAATTTTTCAGAGATTTTCCAAAAAGGAACTCCATTGGTCCGTCATAACTCGCAGAAATCTGTCAACATTCAACCGCAACGGTGTTTCAAACCTACGACCAGTTACGCTAAAATGGTTGCAAATGACATGAAGCGAGAAATCGAAGAAGCTCCTAAAAATGTTGCAAAAGAGGTTCCGCAAATTTTTGAAGAACCCGTAGAGTGTAAAAATGTTGAATGTCGCTTAGTTTCAATGATGCACTTGAAAGATGAGAAAGTTCAACTCTCGCCAGCAATTTGCACCGATGATATTTCCGAATATCGTTTTGATTACGGAGAAGGTAATGACGATTCGGTGTTTGCCTATACTTTGACGATTGATAAAAATGCTATCAAAGTGGTAAAAGTGGTGACATCTTATGGCATTATTCGACTTTTGAGAATGTTCAGGTTCAAGGTCAAAAATGAAAATTTAACCGTTTTTGTTGATACCGCAACAGCAAATATATTGAAAGGAAACGATGAGTTGACATATGAAAATGAAAGAATACTCGTTGTACAGCAAGTATCAAAATCATTCCTTGATAAAACTGAGTGTATCGTCGGACGATCTTTCTTGGATTAAAATATCTTTATTCAATCAATATTATTAATTGAATAATTAGAAAGTAGTGAAGTAGTCAGATCTGGTATTGATATTTGGAATACCGAGGTAGTTGTAATATCCACCATAGACTGGGTTTTTTGGGCGGTTGAAGTAGCTTGCTGCTCCATATCGTCGTCCGTAAATATTATCGTAGTATGGATTATCAACACGGTAGTTATTCCATCCGTGACCGTAGTTTCCATAGCCATTATGGAAACCACCATCACAGCAATAATCTGCTTTTGGAATTCCGCATCTGCATCCATCTGCTTTACAACCATGTAATGGTTTGTAGTCGTTGAAGCAGTTGTTGTGGTTATGACATGATTTACAGCTCATCTTTTATAATTATTAGACACATTTATTTTTTTTTATAGAGTGGGATTTTTACCACGACCTTCCAAAACTATACATTATTTCATCGCATAAAAATATTACCTCTAATATATGAACGCAGGAGTGTACGTTAGATGCTTCAAAGGTTTTGGCAATAAGGTGTTTGATTTTATTAGTGCACTATATTTGCGAAGAAAGTATCCAGATACAGAAGTTTATTTTGCCATAGATAAATCCATTTATGATACTGATGAAGATCCCTTCTTTGGCCAAATCTTTCCCAAAATATCTGCCGACGCAATAATCAAATTTATGTTTATGAATAAATACAAAAAATTAGAGGCAGAATTGCCCATCAATGAAATATTAATAAACAATCTCGATGATTTACCTGACAACGTTACTGGACACGTTCGATTTATCAATTTGCATAAATTTGCATACGTTATGTATTCCTCATTTAGCGATACAGATAAGCAGTACTTCACGATCAATTCTAAACTGATTTCTAAAAAAGTAGAAGATATTTCAAACACATCATACGGATGTATTCATATTCGATATGGCGACAAATTATGTCGATCAAAATATAAATATCCAGTGTATACACCGGCATACTACAAATTACAAATACAAAATTTATTAGACGCCGACGTCCCGGTATATATCATTACAGATACAATTGATCTTGTAACAGAATATATTATGCCCACATTTGTTAATAATCGCAAAGTGCATTTGATGGACAGCGGTTTTGTAGAATCATTTTATCTTTTAACAAAAGCAGAGTTCCTTATCCTGAGTCATAGTACGTTTTCATTTTCAGCCGCATATATAAATGAAATGGCAACTTGTCACATCGTAAAAAAAGTTGTCGTTAATGATCAAGATGACTACATATTCGAAGATGATGCGATAGATCCTAATTGGGTGTTAATAGATGAGCCTCGATTCATTCTCAACACTGACCAGGAATTAATTAAGGAAATGATCAGCAAGACAGATATGTGTCAAAAATATAATTTGTAATCATATAAAAAATTATTATGTTTACTAATTACATAATGTATTGCGTTTACCAAAAAGAAGTCCAAAATGGAATTGAGAATATAATCTCAAACATAAAGAGTTCTGATGCATTTGTTTCAACAGTGCGCGACATAATTGATAATATTTATAAAATTAAGTATGTTGTAGCTGAAAACGCTGATCACTTAGTGACAAACAATAAATGTGAAGATGGATTCTATTTATTATGTTTAGATAATCAAATTACGCTTACTTCTAGAAAAACAACCGTACGTCCAGGATATATATACAATTCAAATGATGTTGCTGTAGAAACAGTATATTTATGGAAAATGATTCCGTTCAAATTACCATTCTCTTCAGAAATCACTGAAGTAGAAAACAAGATCATCATTTCTGACGATGAATCACCTGTTATTTCATACGAAAACTCTTGTGAAGGTTATCATTCTACCGAACTTTAAAAATTGAAAAAATAATATATACAATAGATCATTATATTATCATATAATAATCTATTTCTTTCATGGATAATCTTATCAATACACTTCTAAGTTCTCTGTTCAGCGTCTATCTACCTATACATGATATGGGATCAAGAATTGCAATTAGTCTTGCGTTGTCAGGTATCGTTACAAATATATTACAAAGGATATATTCAGTTTTCTTCTTGGATGGTATCATGAATTATTTTAGTAGACAATATGTTGTCACAGTGAACGAAGACAATTTTATGTTTAACAAATTATCGACGCATATTTATGAGAAACATGGTACAAAAATTAGAGATTTTGTATTTAAAAATGAATCTGGTAAAAACAAATTAATAGGAACAAAATGTTTGAAAAATATTGTTGAAACATACGATTATGATAACAAAAAATATAATATGACAATTAATTTGATTACAAAATCAAACGCCGATAAAACAGAACCAGAGAAGGTATCTATTCAGATAAGTTCCAATTCTGTTGCCGCAATTGAATCATATATTAATCATCATGTTACTAGTTTATCTAATAACATCTCTAATAAGATACCAATCTATCGGATAAATATCAAAAAAACATCTGATCGAAGAACAGCTGATTGGTCTTGTTCTATCGTTAAACTGAGCAAAAATGTTAAAAATACAATTGTATCTGACACTGTCAAGAAAAGTTTTTACGATGATGTCCATAATTTTATAAACAATGAACAGTTTTATTTGGATAGAGGATTACCATACAAACGAGGATATATCTTACACGGACAGCCAGGTTGCGGAAAAACATCTTTAGTAAAAGCAATTGCGAATCAATACAAGCTACCGATCTTTATCGTCGATTTGAACATCGTCAACGACAACGCAGAATTTATCAAACTGATGGGGGTTGTTACTAGTAACATTTTTCTTGATATTTCTTGATATTTTCCCTTTGTTTTATCCTAAAAAAATTGATTTTTTTTCGCCCAGGGGACTTTCGTTTTACTATCATACTTTCAATTCTAACATGAATATTGGTCGTAGAATTGCTTCTCACGATACTATTTCCCCTATTTTTTCAACTAACAGTGATTGTAAACTTACCGACTGGATTCCTCCTGTTCTGCGTATTGGTGACTATGTTTCTTCTAAATCTTGGTTCGACGTCAAAATCCTCGATCGAACTGTTCCTGAATTGGTTGATGAAGGTCGAATTTCCTATCCCATCATTCCCCACGATTCTTTGATTCAACAAAATAAATCTATCGGGAGGAAGAAGGCTTCATTCAAAAGAATGAACGCTAAACGAAAAAGAAAAAAATTACCTCCTCTTAAAATTACTAACCGTGATAAACTCGAACCTGCTTTTATCACCACTAAAAAAATTAGAATTCACCCTACCAAAGAACAAAAATTTATACTTGATTCTTGGTTACGAGCCTGCACTGATATGTTCAACATCACTGTCAAATTTATCGAAAGCAGAATTTATTGTAGAGATTACGACGGTTATTTTATCTTAGATATTTTTGGACATAAAATTCTCGTCCCCAATATTGAGAACATTTTACTTGATTTTAAAAAAGTCCGTTCTTTTCTCAAAACAGAACGAGATGGAATTATTCAGAGTTTGAAACATAAAATTAGAACCCATATTATGGATGAAGCTATCGCACAAGCTGTTGCTTGTTTTAAAACTAGTGTTACTACGATGCACAAAATTTCAGAAAAACAAAACAAGTTCATTGAAGATAATCCTAGCAAACCAATCCCTGTTACTCCTACTTTCCGTATCAGACCTTTGAAGCATTCTAGACCCAGAAGAGTTTTGAAACTTGAACCTGCCTGTTTTAATAGGCTTGGTACGTTTTGCTTTCCTATATTTAATCAAATAAAACCGGTAGAAAAAATTAAAAAGTTTAGTTCGACGGTTACATTATTACACGATAAAGCTTCTAAAAAATATATACTTCTTGTGCCTATCCGTAATAAACCAAAAGAAAATCGAATTAAAAAACAAGATGCTTTAGGAATAGATTTAGGAGTTAGGACTTTTATTACAGCTTATTCAAAAAATCGGACTTGGTCAATTTGCAGTCATTCGAGACAATGGAAGTTACAAAATTATATTAGAAAAATTGATGGAATTAAAAGGGCACTGACTAGAATAAAAAATAAATTTGATTTGAAATTATTAGAAGACAGAAAAATATCTCTGATGGACCGTATTAATAAAAGTCGTTCAAATTCAGAAAAGGAACAGTTAAGATGCAAAGAAAAGGAGATAGATGAACAAATTAACGTAAACAAAGAAAAAAAGCATAAAATGATTGATATCATTAATGAACGAAATGTTACGAACAAAACAAGGCGTGCTAAGAAAAACATAACGCATTGTTTGGATATTATACGAGAACCAAACAAGTGTGTTTTAACTCATGCATTAAAAAAGTATGAAATAAAGAAACAAAATTTAGTAAAAGATATGCACTATAAAGCAGCGAATTTTTTAGTCAAAGATTATGATCGAATATACATAGGGAATTTGAGTACCAGAAAAATAGTATCGAGAAATAATGTAACGATAACAAAAAATACGAAGAAAACAATCTTAGCATTAGCTCCTTATAAATTCAAACAAATATTAAAACACATGGGAAACAAAAATGGATGTATAGTTGAAGAAGTAAGTGAATATTTAACAACAAAAACATGTTCGAATTGTGGAAATATGTATGAAATAGGAAGCAGTAAAATATATAAGTGTGGAAAATGTGGAATGGAAGCAGATAGAGATGAGAATTCAGCGAAGACGCATTTAAAGCTAGGATTGAAAAAAGAAATATTGGCTTTGGTCAATAGCCGACCCCGCAAACGGCAAGTGGATAAGGAAGGTTCGTCAAAAGGGAACTAGAGACGGATACGAAAACCTTAATAAGAGGAAAGTAAGCATTTTTAGATATATCAAGAAATGTTAACTTTTTTGTTGCGGATATCAATTCGCAAATAGTTGATGACCAAAAATATTTAGTCATCAACTATTTGCGGATATCAATTCACAAATAGTTGATGACCAAAAATATTTAGTAGTATTCGAAGATATTGATAGGACAAGTTTGATTAGCAGCAGATGGGGGAGAGATAATATTACAATGGACTGCTTCTTGAACGTATTGGATAGTTTGGATGAGTATTATGGCCGCATCACCATTTTGACTGCGAATGATGTTTCAAAAATGCGTGAAAACAGTGCTCTTGTGCGGGCTGGTAGGATTGACGTCATCATTGAAATACCGTCATGCACTAACCAAATATTATCTATGCTTCAGTTTTACTTTAAAGATTTTGATCCGTCTAATACAGTGTTAGATAAAAGCATTGTAATTACACCTGCACAGTTAACACAATTGATCCATACTCTTAATGATAGCAACAAAATCGTTGTCGCGATAAACAAGCATGTAAATTTTGCCAAAGTAAATCTGGAAGTAATGAATTCGATATGTTATGAAAATGTTACTGTTGAAGATCAGGATAATGGAGATTTACCTCTTCAAAATTTATCAGGAGAAATGAGTGAATGTATGAATAAAAATCGTCATCAATTATCATATGAACGAAGAATTAAAAATATGACAAATAAATTGATAATATATGACATGAAAATCAAGAAACGATTAGAAATTCTTGATAAAGCCACAGAGCCAGACCGAATAGAATATGATCGGTGGTTATTAGAAAAAAGAGCCTTAGAAATTCGATTATCAAAGGTCACATCTCAATCCGAGATATATGAACGTACATTATCTATGCGAAAAAATTGAAAAATATAGTGGTTGATATATCCTAATGATAATTTATCATTAAGATAATGAAAGCTAAACTATTTGATTTGAATAAATTATTATCTGGCAGTCTTATTCATCTTACATGTAAGTTACCGCAAAAAATAGATCCGATACAAGAACAACAAATAAATCTAAATATGTTACAATCTTCAGCAATTTCCAACATCCTAAACTTTATTACCAAAATCAAATTAGCCGATAATAGATCGTACTGTCATACACACTATGATAACATCAACAAACTAAACGTTCGACTAAGTATATATAATATTATTGATGAATATAATCAATTCAAGGATATTCACGCATACAATATATTCACAATTTTTGAATCAAAGACTCTTATCAAAAAGAATGAGAAGCTTAATCTGATCAAAAATGTCAATCTCGCTAAAAAATACGGCACAATAATCGTCGTCATCAACTATAATGAGTCAAAACAGACCAATTTAGCAATGTATGACCATATATTTTCATGTAACATTGATGACATTAACAAAACATTACATGATAATAAAATAGTACCATTTGTCAATAAACATAATGATATATTAAATTATGTCATACAAAAGAATGAAATATCATATTGCCTGATCGAAGAAAATCAAACGTCCTATTTTAAATATATGACGATAGGTAAGAATAATCTTTTCAATCTTGTTAATTTGATGAAACTAATCAACTCCAACAACAGCATTCATCATTTGCCATCAGGTGAACTGGATTTATTATTGAAAAAAATACATCAAACGTATATTTTTGCGAAACTATGGTTTAACACGATTGATGACATGAATACTGACGTGTGTTTTATTATCTTTTACAAGTTATCATTGGTTTCCAAAAGCTTTTTCAACCGCAAATTGTTAGAAAACTAGATTTTTGTTATCATTAACGTAATAATAACAAAAAAATTGAAATTCAAAAATTTATGCTGTCCCATTATTATTGTCCATATCTCAAAACAATGGAACAATTAATCAAAAAGCATGTTGAATACGCATTCAATAACGCAGGGATCAAATACCATAATAAAAAAAGATTAACGTACTTGGCAGAAAATATAGTCTTTACCTTTACAGAAGAAGGCTTAGTAAAGGCAAATTCGAGAACCTTGAGCTTTTATGAATTCCTACATTCACTGAGGGGCGACAGAATCGTTGAAAAGGAAGAGGCTCTTTATAACGCTGAGATGATTAAGTATTTGGATAGCAGAAAAATCGAATATTTCGAAGAGGCCGGTATGTTTATATTATATGATATGAAGATAGAGTTAGATAAATATGGAAATTGGGATGTGAATGGAGAAGAGGTATCACATTTTGAGATTTTCGAATATTTGGGCAAAAAATAATGATAAAAAAATTTTTTAGTTATTATTATTGAAAAAATTGAAAAAATATAGCATACAATGTTACATTTTTATCATTTATGTCAAATATCATGAATGCATGTATCATCGATGACGATAAAATATTAAAGCTGAAAAAATATGCGGAGGAGCATGAAATAACGCGTGAAGAATTCATGTTGATGTATAACAAACAAGCCCCATTAATAGGTGATCGAGTTGATCATATTTTGTATTTGGATGTAGGATACAGATTTGTTTATTCTATTGAAAATGTTCCGCATTCATCAAAGCCTATTACGTATCGGATCAGAAAATTATCTGGATCGGTCAATAATGGTGGCGATGCCAAGTTTCCTTCTCCTATAGTGATGGAATATGTTGCCGACAAATTAGGGTTTGCAAATTTCCGAAAATGTAATGTCAAAATTAATTCAAACGAAGTCATTCCGAACATCGAAATACACGAAATCATAAGTTAAATTGCTTATTTAAAATTTGATTCTAAAATGTATAGCTTCTTAATGCAACCTTACGTTCATGATACAACAGTCGATAGAGTAATGACCGAAAGAAGTATGTTTGGTATGAGTACAAAATTACGTTCCCGAGATTACGAATCAAAATCATCGTTTCCCACGGACGCCCAATTATCAACTGTTGCTGGACCGTCCAGAAACTTCTATGAATTAGAAACTAAAAAACCGCCAACGAACAATTTATCATCCATATGCAATAACTTTAATTTTGTTTTTCTAAACCAATTTATACGTAATATCAAAAATCGAAAATCGGTCATCGTTTCCCCGTTCAGTATGATTCAATTATTTATCATGTTATATGTCACCGCAAAAGGACGGACAGATACAGATTTACAAAAATATTTCTCATTTACAGACAAAGCAGAAACGTTCAAATCATTAGTGCAATTGAACGTTGATCTTGCCAAAACTAGAGTATTCGTGAATTCTAACGTTATTTGCATTCCAGAAACTACGCAACTTGATGATAAATATTCCAAATTACTAAGTAATGTTGGAAATATTATTCGTTACAATTATGATACAGCAGGTAAATGTGTTAAGATAATCAATGATATTGCAGCAAAAACAACAAATAATATGATAACAAATGTTGTTAATGATAGTATGTTAAAATATCCAACTGAAATGGTATTGATCAATATAATTTATTTTTATTCGAAGTGGAAGTTGCCATTTGATCCGAGTTTGACAGAACGAGCAAGATTTTATGGTGGCAATTCAATGGAAGTTAATATGATGACACAACGAGATGGTCGTTTTAATTATTACGAGGACGATACACACCAAATACTTGAGATGGATTATAACGATGGATTTTTTTCTATGGGCTTCATATTGCCCCATGAGACAACTGGCAACATTGATTTTAAGAGCAAAGATGTGGAACATTATATTCAACGATTGGCTTCAACAGAAATAAATACATTAAAAATTCCTAAATTTATACACGAGTTCAAATATAAAGTTGATAATGTTTTTCGCGAAAATGGATTGAACAGTTTATTTCATAAATTAGAAACTGATTTGATTGACGTTCCTGTTGAGATATCATATATCATACATGGTGCAGTGATAATAGTTGATGATACAGGGACTAAATCGGTGGCGTATACTAATATGTTGGCGTCTCTTAATTGTCACATTGAAACAAAAAAGATAAATTTCATAGCTGATCATCCGTTTTTGTATTACATCAGGTACAAACCGCAAAATTTGATTATTTTTGTAGGTCAACATTTTTAGTTTTAAATTTTTTAGAACTAGGTCTGTTTAAATAATTTGAAATGACTCTGACAAAATGTCATTTTTTATAATTAAATATATTCGATATACATCTAACCATTCTCTGTACGTGATTTTTTCATAATGTCATTTATATTTTTAGTTAATGTATCTAAATTTATAGCGTAAGAAATGTATACAATGTTTCCTTCTTCAGAAATCTCTTTTCTTTTCTTTATTGCAGGAACGAGATCTATTATTTTTCCATCGGAGTTTATCCGAATACCTTCTAATCCAATACAAACGGTGTTAGATTCTGATTTAAGTTCTAAAAATATTATTGTGATCTCAATTTGATCTTTCCGCACATCTCTAATTGCCTTCCCTAATTCAGAAGGATCTCCTAATACGTTAAAAATGTGCGGTGTCTGACCACTTTGAATGGCCCATTGTTTACTTTTCGTAGACAGATATTTAATTTCGGAAGAAGCTTCCATTGGTAATGGTTAATCTCGTTTGTATAAGAACGGATTGTCGTTAACTTTATTTTTTCAATTTTTTTTAAAAAAAATTGAAAAATGAAGAGATATAATATCGCGTCATTATTATGAATAACAAAAAACGCACGATCATGAAGCGGCAACTGGCGAGCGATTCGTACACAGATCGACCGGTTAAACGTTTCATGTCAGATAACACAAAAGGTAACGTAATTATTATCGCAGACGATTCCGAAGATGAAATAATATTGTTTGCCGATAAAAGTGTTAATTTGCGAGAACCTTTTAGATCATCTGAAGAACGCCGTATGATTTCTGAATCAGATAATGACGATCTTGTCATTACCATAAACAACATTGTACCCACTAAAAGAACATTCAGCAAAGAAATCGTCAGAAGAAAGCAGGATCCTAAAATTATCAATTTTGATAAAATAGGGGACAGTTACATTTTTAACAGTCCATTATATGATATTCCCAACGTCACTATTGACTGCAGAAATGTTTTTCATTACGACGGAAAATATGTTCCAAAAAGAGGTGGGGAAATGATTACTGTTCATAACGCAGTTGATGTTGCGCAAGAGACAATGCTATTAATTCGTTCCATTCCACAATCATGTGGCACGTTTTGTGTTCTAAGTGATTTATTAGGACCAGCAATTGTTGACATAATAGCTCGTGAATTATACAAATCATGTAAAAAACTTTCTCGAAGAATCATAGTAATCTCGTACACTGGAAACAAACCCAATGGCGATGACATACGCGCGACAGAACTAAACATGCCCATCATTACCAATGATCAAATGAACAAATACAACGATGTTTATTTTTCAGAACATGACAGTCATGATTTTAGATTCATTGCGCCGCCAATTGATTTTCAACGTAAAAAGATCTACATACCACATGTAAATAAATGTTCTATCAAATCTTATTAATTATCTATTTTTACAAAAAGTAGATAATTAAAATATCACATTCATGTATATATGCCAAACTCAAACAAATATAACGAAAGATATTATAAAGAAAAATATATCAAATATAAATCAAAATATTTTGAGGCTAAACAGAGAAACTTGATTGGTGGAAATGACAATAATCCTGCACTCTGAGGGTCGTATTTGGCTCAACAAAAAATGCAAGTAAATTTATGACAATAGTTTGCATAACTAAATTTAAGATATTATACCTAGTTAATCATAGATGAATGTATTATTGTGAATCTTGATTGAAAAATAATACATGATAAGTTGATTACGTAGTTAGCGTATAATTAAAATATGTATATATATTATTCATTATGAAATGGTTAATATATGGAGCAAACGGATGGATTGGCGGACAAGCCTGCGAATTATTGCGCAATCAAGGTGAGACTGTCATTAGTGGAGCCGCAAGAGTGGATGACAAGAAGACAGTAGCAGAGGAATTATTAAGTGTGCAACCTGATAGAGTCATGTCATTTATTGGTAGAACATCTGGCCCTGGATATAATACGATAGATTATCTTGAACAAAAAGGAAAATTGATTGAAAATTTGCGAGACAACTTATATGGGCCGATGGTTTTAGCATTTTTATGTACAAAGTATGATATTCATTTTACGTATTTAGGGACAGGATGTATTTTTTACGGATACGATGCGTACGATGAAGAAGCAGAACCCAATTTTTTTGGGTCAGAATATTCGGCTGTTAAGGGTAAAACAGACCAATTGATGCATTTTTTTGAAGACAGTGTATTGAATGCGCGTATTAGAATGCCAATTATTGCAGATGATCATCCGCGCAATTTCATCACTAAAATTAGGTCATACAAAAAGGTTTGTTCTATGCCAAACAGCATGACCATTTTACCAGAATTGTTACCTATTTTGTTAGATATGGCAAAAAAAAAGGTAACTGGAACGATAAATTTAACTAATCCTGGTTTGATTACGCATAATGAAATTTTAGACATCGTAAAGGAATTAGTTGATCCAAATTTGACATATGAAAATTTTAGCGTTGAAGAACAAAATCAAATTTTATTAGCGGGGAGATCTAATAATGAATTAGATTCGAGCAAATTGACAGCCATGTATCCTGAAGTGTTACCCGTTAGAGAAGCGTTGCGAAAGATACTCAAAAAAAATTGATTTATATATCTATATGATTATTCTTTGTAATATATGCCATATATTACAAACAATGGATCGCAGACGTGTAAGTAAACTCCTTAACAAGGAAATCGCTGAGCAACTAACAAAAGTGGGACAATATAATAATAAACTAGATATTATCATGGAATGTGTTAAACCTGGTATGGTAAATCATTTATTAAAAAAATCATCTACAGATAGTCTAGAACAAGATTGCAAAAAATTAGCATGTGAATCGGTGACAAAAATAGTAGTAAACATGACATTAGTTGGGACACAAATAACTAGGGTCAAGCGAAATATTATTAACGAACAAACTGATAACGATGATAGTAAACGATTAATTCGGTGCGAAAAAAAAAATAGAATCAAGAAGATGAAGAGGGAAACTGCGCGAGTTTCGGAACATACTGATAATAGTATGTATAGCTCTCTGCAAGAACGGATACAGCGTATCGGCATCTCACGGGACTCGTTACAGAATGAACTAAAAAGAATGGACACTGAATGTAAATCAGCGCAAACAAGATTATTAGAAAGTCAAGAAACGCTTAGTTCTATAAACAGTCAAATTCAAAATGGCGATGATGTCGGTAACGAATTACTAAATCTCGCAAATTCACTCTCACTTTTAGAAACTCAAGCTCGCAAAATGATAGACATGCGGAAGTCGTTGCGGGAAGAATTATCAAATCTGATATCATCACACGACACAGTGGATCAAGAAATAGAGACTGCCTCGAAGAAAAAAGTTTTGACTAAACACTCGGATTTGAATGAACTGCTAACGAAACAACTGTCTTATATTAATGGAGTGTTATGTTCAAAGCTCGAAATTTCTAAACTTGTTCCTAAAAAATGCATATGCAAAAAGAAAAATAAATGTAAACCATATATGCATGAAAATGTTTTAGAGGACTCTATTTTTTATACATTTATTGAAAAAAATTGTACATCTAATAACGTAAGATTGGCGAAAATAATGGAGAAACTAAATCCGATGTTGTCAGACAAAAATGACTATTCTTTTGAGTTCGACATAGGTAAAGAATTATACAACATAGAATTCGTGTGGGCGCTAAATGACATCATTTATCTAATACAATCGGACATTTACATAGATGGAACCACCAAATTTTTATTTAACAAGAGGTGGATCAAAATTACGATTTAACGTGCATTGTTAATGTGCGTTAGATCGATTAGGTATTAGTTTTTCGTCCAATTATTCTATAAAAATATTGTGTGATTATAAATGTCACGCAGATGTTGCAAACCAAAACTTAATTGCCGTCCACGATGTGAAATTCCTGACTGCCAACTTCAATCAGGTCCAAGAGGATTACCCGGTGCGACAGGTTCAACCGGAGAAACTGGTGCAACTGGAGTTACCGGATCAACAGGACTAACAGGCGCAACTGGTGCAACTGGTGCAACTGGACCAACTGGAGTAACCGGCGCAACAGGAGTTACTGGACCAACTGGTGTCACTGGACCAACTGGTGTCACTGGACCAACTGGTGTTACTGGAGCAACTGGTCCGACGGGTGCAACTGGTGTTACTGGTGTTACTGGTCGAACAGGTGCCACTGGACCAACTGGAGCACCATTAATAGCTATCAACGATTTATATATGATAATATCTTCCATTGTAGGATACACTGGCCCATCAAACGTTGGTCAAATTATTGCATTTACCAATAACACTGTCGTTCCCGCAACGGCAAATGTATCTATTCCGGTAACATTAGATAGGATAAATTTAAATACACCTGGATTGTATTCATTTTTGTTCAATACACATGTATTAGTAGGCAATGCGTTTTTCGTTCAATTTTTTATAAATGGTTTACAACAGTGGTCGTCGCAGTTTTTGATTGTTGATTATTTAACCGGTACAGAAAAAGCAGTTTCTATCCCATTCTATTACAAAACTACAGTAACAACCGATTATGCCCAATTTTTTATCAAAGGAGCTGAATCTGCTGCACCGCCGGCAAATCAATTTACCACTGCGTCAGGCGCAGATTGGACAACTGGACTTACCACAATCGAAATTACCCTGGTTGCATTCTCTTAATCTAATCATAAATATGATCAGATTAAAAAAATGAAAAATAAATATCTAGCAACATTTATTCAAAAATGATGACCAAAATGAGTGATAAACTAGTAAAATTAGAATTCACATATATCAATTTTGAAGGCGATAAAAAATCTCTCGCGTTAGAATATCTGGAACGGGAGATTGTTGACGCCTCAGAATACTTGAAGACACAATTGTCTGGCGGATTTGTCAAATCTGATGCGTTCCGCTATGATTTAACGTGTCTAGCATATCCCATAAGTGCAACTTGTATTAAATTTGTTTTTGATTATGCTATTAAGTATTCTGTCGAACAAAAGAGGTTAGTCAAAGAATGCGAAGATGCGAAAATTATAGAATCTAATACGTGCGAGCGCACACCATCTCGCATAAAAACGGCCACAAAGAAAAAACCTACAAAAAAGGTAGCGACAACTAAAAGAGATCCAACGCTTAATAACATATTTGTAAGAGAAATAACAACTAGTAGAGCGATAAGCAAAGATAAGTTAAAGTCAGTTGAGGACAAGTTCGAATTCATTCTAACTAATTCTAATAAAACAGGTGTTGATACCATAACTCATAACTTTGAGGACGAATTTATTGAAAAAATAGGTATTTCTTATCTCTTTTCTGTACTCCAAGTGAGTAATTATTTCATGTTTAACCAAATTACGAAGTTAGTAACTAAAAGTATTGAAAATTTCCGCAGATACTTTATCAAAATAGCGAACGCTAACCATTATATTGAATCAAACATATCGTACATGACACTTAATATTAAAAAATATGCCAATATCAATGTTGAAATCGATTCCATATTAGATGAGTTAGTTGATTACAAAAAAATAGTCATGACAAAAGAATTTGCTGACGAAATATTGTACACATTTCTCTCCTTCCAAATGGCAAATAAATTAGAGGCGTTCGATGACATAGTGAAAGAAATAAAAAATCATAAACTAACATCTGGTGTGTTAACATTTAAATATTTTGATATTTATCATGACTCATGTGTATTTGATGTTAGAGACTCTATCGGTCGCGTAAAATTGTATGACAACTATTTGTTTTTGCAAAAAGTTAAAAACATAATCACTGTTAAAAATGAAGAACTGCGATTATTTCATTATTACGATATGATGTATTATGAAGAGCACCAATTTGAAACTCTTAACAAACAAAACTATGCAAAGAAACATATGATCGTAACCCAAAAAGAATTCGACATCAAATTTAGAAAGCTAACAGATAATTTGTTTGAAAATTTTGATTGGACAAATGTTGTGATCGCTGGCGGATTCATATATGGTTTATTGGATAACGCATATGATTCGATCGTTGATTCAACTGATATTGATTTATTCGTTTATGGAAATAACGAACAGATTAGAAATAAAATAGCATACATCAACAAATATTTTTCGAAACATAATCCGTTTTATGCGATCAATAAGTCAGTGATAACGATCATTATCAAATCGTTTCGTTTTGATATCCAAATTGTTCCTGTAAATAAAATGACTCCATTTGATATCATTGATCAATTTGATTTCAGTTATGTTATGCTATATTATAATGGTATTGATGTGTTTACGAATATAGCTGGATTGGTAAGCATCAAATACAAAGTTGCTATTCGCATAAATAAAAAAATTGATATCAATCACAGAGGTAACAAGGCTATTAAAAAAGGATTAGAACTTGTTGATCAAAATATGGAAGATTTTGATATTGGAGCGTCATTTAATATTTTTGCGAAAAGTAAGATCATTCGAAAAGTGATTCCAGTATTAGAAACAAATGAAATCATTGAAACGATCAAGTTATATTATTCTGTAAAAAAAGTCTCTACAGATGTTATCGAACTTGATTCCGAATTAGAATTTAATATTGCTGATTACGTATCAGAATCAGCAAATGTATGTGTGCCCGGATATACACTTGTAAAGCAAAGATGTAATACAGAGAATATGAAATTGTGTCATTTGATGTTCAATCACAATAGGATGACATTCTGCACTGATTATTGTGAAATTTCGCGACTCAATTCCAAATATTTAGTCATTTTTTTGGGCACACAAAAAACTCTGGAACTCTTCGATATTCGAGACCGAGTGATAGAGCAATTAGAACCTTTGCGACGAAAGATACCGTTGCATATCTTTCAGTCCAATCACTTTTTTGACAGTGACGAAGATTATTGTGAAGATAAAGGTACAAAAAATGATTATCTGAACGAGTATAATCATAACATAAATTATCATCTAAAAGTGTACTTGAATAAAAAAACGAAAGATGACAAATATGTGAGTTCGATAAAATCATCGTCCCAAGTAAACTTAACTTGCAATACAATAGTTTGGGAAAAAGATGGTCGGCGTGGAATAAAATTTTATATGTCCGCAATAAATGTAAAAGAACACAAATAAATATTATAATATCTAATTGCGTTTTTCTCCCTTTTTGAATAAATTAGCGTCCCTTTCTAATTCACCACAACGCAAACTGCCTGAACAATCTCTGCCTTCTGGTGGTTGCACAGGTAACCTAACTTTTGGAGAATATAAACTGGCTGTTGGCATTTGCCCTTTCTATAATAACACTTTATATATCACATTTTTTTTCAATTTTATCATAAAATTGAAAAAATAAGATCTCAAAATTTATCATATCATACATATGTTCATCCTCGAACACATTATAGCTCATAAAAATTTGTCAAATTCGGATCATTAACATCCAATATGTATCTGACTTGCACGTTGATGTCAACAAAAATGTTCCAATAATTTGAAAAGATCTTTTTTGTAGCGGTATTAATGCAGTAGGTCACAATTCTAAACATATTTCGAACAAAATAATATATTTGTCCGAATAATATACAATATAAGATTTATTATAGATACAATAATAAATCTTATGCAACAAAAATCGATAAAATTCAACGAAGAAATTGATTTTACTCCCTCTCCCAGCGGCGGTATTTCTGTCATTCCATATTACCAAAATAAAGTAACTGACGATCAGGAAACAAAGAATTATACAAATAAATTATTTGACGAACGTGTGTATACAGAAGGAGAAGAGAAAATTAATTTAGATCCTGATAGATTAAATAATTTCCGGAAACGGTTGGCTGGCCGACGACCTACAAATGGACAAATTTTTACACAAACATACACCAGCTATGTAAATATTGATTCAAATCAGCGAAATAGACTGCCAATTAATAACTATGATCAAATACTTTACAATTTGCCCCCTTTTCCTCTAATATTTACAAATGGTTCGAGCATGGTCACTGTTAATTTAGAAAATCATCCATTTCAAAAGAATGATCGTGTTATTCTTGACAACGTAACTTCTAAAAATGTTATGTTGCGAGATGTAATTATGGTCAAGAAAAACAGCTCATTCGTACGAATTAAACACGAAAATCATGGTTTGTCGTTATTTGGATTGTACGATCCCTCCGATATATCTGCATTCGAGAGTGTAGAATATGTTGATTATTTACCAGAGTCATACACCAATCATGAAGATATTCCGGATACTACGACGCAATATTACATTCTAAGGACTAACATCGAAATAGATTTGACAATCCAATTATCCGGTGTTAAAGGATCAAACGTTACAAAAACGAAGATAGGTAACATTCCGGTCAATATTTTGAACGATAAACAAACAGTGTATTTATTGTTTACAAAATCCTCAGCTACAGAATTTACTCCCGATAAAAATAGTTATTTGATAAGAATTCCCATAAAATCTAACATCAATTACCAAGATAATAATGATTGTCACAATAACGTGCTAATCAAATATTATAACCTGTTTGGTGTTCCCCTGAATTATATAAATCGCGGGACACCCATTAACGAATGCAGAAAATTTCAATATTTTACTGTTTTAAACGTCACTGACAATACTTTTCAGGTTGATGTGGGATATAATGCTATTTATGATATCACTGATCCAACATACAGTTTCTATGATTATTCTGATGCCATGTGCCAGGATATTGACGTTCAACTTTTGATAAACAATTTTATCGGCGGAGGCAGTCAAGCTTATACACGCAGAATCGAATACATCATCACTGGTTATCCTAATCCCAATCAATATCAAATAACGTTAGATAAATCATATAAAAATATCATTCAAGCGCGGATTATAAGCTCTTCCTTTCCTAATTCACAGCGAATGATTAACAACCAAACTGCAGACGTGATAAATAACAGATTATATTGGAGAAATCTAGAAGAAGGAGATTATATCTATCATTTAGAAGTCACACCAGGAAATTACACATACGAACAATTAGCAAAAGAGATTGAGTATCAATTCAATAATACACTAAGGCATGTATATATCGATTCTGACATTGCGATTCAAAATACTAGCTGTTCTGATATCGTAAAACAAAAAAAGATTAAATATATCGATCAACAACCAAGTATTGGATGTGCTAATTCGTTAGTGAAACATAACAAAAGGATAGTACGCACTAATTTACGACAAAATAGTAGAGCATTGTACGATCGCGATGGTTACTATAGATATCATATTGTCAAAGTAGATATTAATACAGATACAGATATCGTTGAATTTAGTGCCTTTCGACAGATCCGTTTGCAAGATACGTTAGATACGCGAATATTGGTTATTCCTGATTATTTTATCAATTTCACTGCCGCAGAGAATTTTCAAATTAATTTTGGTATAACAGGCACACAAATTGTACCGCAAATTATAAATCCATTTAGCCCAAAATGTGGCGAGGTAATGTATATTTATTTCACACCAAATACGCATATCAGAATAGATTTTGATTATGTGTATGCTAATTATAATTTGTATCAGTACGTGGGATTTGTAGGTTCGAGTACGTCTACATCACAAGGGGATAATACCTTTCAAGTCGCACTAGAAACGGATAGGGCCTTGTTATTCAACTTTTACCGAACTAAATCAGTTTATCCAAATGTCATATCTACGCAAGAATTACGGTCTTTGAACACAACAGCACTTTTACAAAATTTTACGTTCGATTTCATAAATGCAATTGTCACAATGGCAGATAATGATTTGCATGTTGGCGATCTCATCATCACTGATCAATTTATTTATCCATCTACACCTACAGAACTTTTTGTATACGAAATAATAACAATTATTGATTTTGATTCATTTATCGTCAAAAAATATCCACATGGCACTAAATACAAATTTATATATGACGGTATTATCATTAATTTTAGTCCAGATGGTGCAAGTCCTTACTATTGGTTAGATCAAATACTTGCAACCGATCCAATTCTGCCAGTAGCGCCTAATGCCAATCATAATACACTGTCATTCATCGAAATCACGCCAACTGACGAAAACAAAACAATCATGCGGGTGCACCAACCTAATCATATGTTAAATGTAGATGACGAAATCACAATAAGCGGGTCAGAATCGATCAACAACGTTCCTACTGACATTATTAATACTGAACATGTTATCACACAGATCATAGATGATGATAATTATGAAGTAGAAATACAAACTGCCTTTCCTGTGGTATCTTTATCAACGTTAAATACAGTCATCATCAAATATCCTGATATTTTTCAAATGTTTTTTAATTATCCGGATACGTTGGGCAATAAACTAAGTTTTAACAAAGTAGACCAGCCAAATGCGATCACTCCATACTTACATACTATTAAAAATACCACACCATATAAAATAGATTATGATTATGCATCGTTAGGTGACGATTATATACAACGGCTTCGAAAGTTGGACATGACCGGGCCTAATTATTTTTACATCACTTCACCAGAGTTAGGAATATATCATAATACCCAGCCAGTTGTGAATGTTTTTGCGAAAGTGAGATGGGAAAATGATTTAAGTTTTGACGATCAATGTTGTAACAAAGATAATGTCATCATTGATTCGTTTGTACCAACAATATCTGTCTTTGACAATCCTATATCAGTTTTGTATGAACTGAATTTAGCATTTTGTCATCCAGATGGTAGATTAGTCGAATTTAACGGTATTGATCATTCCTTTACGATAGAGATCATCGAAGTATTCAACCAACCTGATGAGACAGATATTAATGTCAGAATAAATTCAGAAATGATTGTTAGAAGAACAGAATAAAAATTGATTTTATGTATACGTAAAATATGTATGCATAAAATTATAGATTATGTGTAGTATGGATGATATTTATTGCAGAATATGTGAATATTTAGGTAATAGGGCGACTCTAAATTTTTTATCTATATCAGTTCAATCGCATGAACTCAAAAGCAAGGTACTTTTTAAACAAATGGTTTATTATTCTGAGCATCTTGAACAATTATTCTACTATGATAGTTTTACGCGTGTTATATTTGGAAATTCAGACGACAAGATTAACATGGTTCGTTTTCCTAAAAATATGATTGGATTGAACATTGGTATTTATTTCAATAGTAGTATTAAAAAATGTTTGCCGGATACGATTAAATATTTAAGATTTGGCGTTTCGTTCAATAAATCCATTGATAGGTGCGTTCCTGAATCAGTAACCCATTTGATATTGGGCCATTATTTCAACCAATCGATAAATTATATTCCGAAATCTGTGACGTATTTGGAGTTTGGCGATAGTTTTAACCAGCAGATCAATCCTGGTCTTCTAAAAAACATAACTCATTTGATATTTGGAAATAATTTCAATAGACCAATCAAAAATGTTATTTCAGAATCCGTTACGCATTTAACAATAGGAAAGAATTTCAATGCGCCAATGCACGAAAAAATAGAAACAAATAAAATACAATATTTCATACCAAATTCTGTCACTCACTTAGTATTTAGAGCGAATATGATTTATTGCATTAAAAATTGCATCCCACCGACTGTTAAATATTTAATGTTCGACTTTTTTTTCAACCAACCTATCTATGAAGTCATTCCTTGTTCTGTGACACATCTGACACTTTGTGGCAATTTTGATCAATCTATCGACGGCGCCATACCATGTTCAGTTACGCACCTAGTATTAGGAGGCGCATTTGACCAACCTATTTATGAAACTATTCCTAACAGCGTTACACATCTAACATTCGGTTATTTTTTTAACCAATCCATAGATAATATAATTCCAAACAGCGTAACACATTTAAAATTTGGCAAAAAATTTAATCAATCAATAATAGATGCAATTCCATCTTCAGTGATATATTTACAATTTGGTAAAGAATTTAATCAACCTATCGAAAAATACCTTCCCAAATCGATCAAACATATATATTTGAGCAAACATTATAGACATTCTATATTTGATGTTGTCGATAGATTATGCGACGTCAAGATTGCGTTTTAGTTTATCAAAATATTTGACAAACTAAAAAATTGAAAATCAAAATCCCAGAATATATAACCATAAATACTACCAATAACAAATATGTTCTCTCTTCGTAAAATTAACTTAATTGTAGCGACTGATTTGAAAGGAGGTATTTCAAGATGTGGTGAGATCCCGTGGCGCATAAAAGAAGATTACAACTTTTTTTTGGATGTTACCAAGCGTCAATATTTTTTGAATAAGAAGAACGTTCTCATTATGGGAAAAAATACATGGAAAGCTTTACCAGATTCCTCCCGAGGACTTAAAGATAGAATTACGATCGTTGTGTCGAATAGCATGACAAATGATGAATTAATATCTGACAACAAAACAGGATCGGAAACATATTTAGCAAAATCATTGCCTAATGCTATGGAATTATGTAATAAATTAAGTATTGGCAAACCGTTTATCTGCGGTGGTAGTCAAATTTATGCCGAAGCATTGAAAACGTTGCAAATCGATGAAATTTATCTCACAAAAATAGATCATGATTATCAGTGTGATAATTTTTTCCCGCTTAATTTATTAAAATTGAAAGATGATGATCCGAGAGATACATTTATGTTGGACGATTCTAGTCAGAAAGTAAAGGTGACATTTATAAGACAGGGAATGATGAATATGAATGTAGAAGAATCACAATATCTGAATTTGCTCAAGAACATTCTGTCAGTTGGTGATTTTAAGCAAACGAGAAATGCAAAAACGTGGTCTGTGTTTGGCAAGACAATGGAGTTTGATTTAGAAAAAGGTTTTCCGTTGTTAACGACTAAGAAAGTGTTTATGAAGGGTATTTTTGAAGAGCTTTTATTTTTCTTGAAAGGAGATACTAATGCAAATCATTTGGCAGAAAAAAATGTGAAGATATGGGAAGGTAATACAAATAGAGAGTTTTTGGATGCTAATAAATTGAATCATTATGCTGTCGGTGATATGGGTAGTATGTATGGATTTAATCTCGTTCATTTTGGCGCGGAGTATGATGGCATGGACAAAAACTATGATGGTCAAGGATTTAATCAGATAGAGTATTGTTTGAATTTGCTAAAAACGGATCCGTTTAGTCGCAGAATTATTATGACGACTTATAATCCTGCAAAAGCACATGAAGGAGTATTGTATCCTTGTCATGGCCTATCGATTATCTTCAGTGTGGATAATAACTACAGATTGTCGTGTATGATGACTCAACGATCTGCAGATATCGTATGTGGAGTTCCATTTAATATTGCATCATATGCATTGTTAGTTAATTTATTTTGCGAAGTTGTTAATAATGATCCCAATTACACAGGACATAAATTTACTGCTGGAAGATTAATCATGAATTTTGCAGATGTGCACATATACGAGAGCCATTATAGCCAAGTGGTAAGACAAATTTTGCGCGAACCTTTTGTCTTTCCGAAAATTTCGTTCAAACGAAAATTAAATGTCCTGACAGATTTTGTATTTGATGATTTGATCATGCAAGATTATGTTTCCTATCCAGGAATAATCGCAAAGATGGTTGCATAAATCATATAAATATATGAATTGTTATGTAGCTAATGGATGAAAATATTAAAAATATTTGTTTGTACGGAACGTATTACAATCCTGCCGAGAAACATTATGGCAAAGAATGTGATGTCATTTGTGATAAGTGTTTTAGACATAATTTAGATGTGTCAATTGGATGGCAGACGTATGATTTGTGTTTGAAATGCGCACAATCAGTTAATCGATATCTAAATAAGCCAGTAGTGGAAGATAATACAGAAGAGATAAAATGTCAAACTAAGATGGTACAACACATTTTTAAACCAACTGGCGGGCCAGTCAAAAGGATGGTTCAACGACAATTCAGCAAAAAATAAAAATAAGATTGGTATAGTAATGGACGAGAATTTAAGAAATATTTGTTTGTACGGGACGTACTATAATCCTGCTGATAATCATTATGGAAGAAAATGTGATGTCATTTGCGACAGATGTTTCAGGCATAATTTAGATATTTCGATTGGTTGGCAAAAGTTAGATTTATGTTTGAAATGTGTACAAATCATTAATGATCAATTGAAACAGCCAGAAAGAGAAACCGTTAAGCCAGCAGAAATTAAAACGTATATGTTGCAGAACCAATTTTTAGGCGAAGAAAGAGTCACCAAAATGCGGCAACTGTTTTATACCAAAGGTAACTAAAAATATGTCATATAGTTACATTGATGGGTGCGATTGCTATTGTCGTTAAATTATTATTCATTATTGGTATCATATTGGTCATTATTGGCATAGTAAAAGTATATAACAAACCTCCACCAGAAAAAACAGTTTACAGATACATACCGCGAACATTCATAGAAGATCAAGAGAATCCAGTCCCGTTGGATGATATATTTTATGAAATGTTTAATAATCCAACTCCATGGGTGGCAAGTGTCGATGTACAACGCAGAAAGAGTGATATCGCTGAAAATATCAACAAATACTATTTAACGCAAATATGAAAGTAATACTATTATTTTCATATTTACTTGAGATCTTTGAAATTAATCTGCATCCATAAATCCATTTTGTGTTTGATAATTTTTTGAAATTCGAACTTATTTTTTTCGAGATCAACTGGAAACAACGAACAATATACGAAGAAACTTTTGTACATGAACACTTGATGTAATATTCTTTCTGATAAAGTAACATATTGACTGAATGTATATCTTGATATCTTGGGTAGCGGGGAAAGATTGCCATCAATGAAATCATTTGTCATCTTTTCAATATCTTTGCTTGGACCTAGGAAATTGATGCCGACGATGTATACTTCTGCTGACCAAAAATTTAAGTTTGATTTAAAAAAAATGATTTTGGAATATGAACTTGCCATTAGTTCTAATAAAGTTAAAAAGACAGGATCTAAATTTCCAGAATACGTTTTGATAATACAATTACCTCCTTGTCGCGGTATATTTAAGGCATATAACATTTGTCCGGTCCCCAAATCTCTCACTCCACGCTTGTCAGTTTTATCAGGCCACTTTCTCTTTTTTTCACCCGTCCATTGTTCCCCGCAATCTCCAATTAATACATCAACACCTTTATACTTGTTAATATAATACCTAAAGTTTTCAAGATTCAGAATATCACCGCTATTATCAACACCAAAGTCCCAATTCTTTCTTGTCTTTTTAATGAATCCATATTCATCCATAAACGCATCTTTATTCCCCGGTAAATCAGGATTTAAAGATTGCGCATGCCACTCATATTGTTTCCCTTTTGAATGTATGTGATATATCATGGCATTGATAAAATTTCCGGGCGCTTCACAAATATGAAATCCTGTAATTTTATGACCAAAAGATTCCACAAAGTTACATTGCATTATCATTTCATACATTTTCATCCACGCCCTCGATACATAGTTACCATTTATCGTAATGTCATACTCTATCGCCAATTTTTTATTCAAAATTTTATATTCTGAATTAAAAAACAATTCCGCTTGCTTATATTTTTTATAATTAGATTTGCTAACATACTGGTAGGTATATTCATTGATATATCTTAATTGCTTCTTAACGACGTCAATATATTCACTATCAACAATATCCGATTTCCGATATTCGATAATATACATATGACCTTTAACGTCTTCTTTTTCGATCGAACTAAATATATCCAACATATATGTGTCTGTTTTTTCCCACACAAATGGATGCATGATATTGATATCTGAAAACTTATTCCTGATCACACTTATTGAATAATCATAATTCATTTTGGTAACTTTAATGAGGTTGTCTAAATCTAATATATTTGACGTTGTTTGTACAGCATTTTTGCCTTTAGTAATATTTTTATTTATCTCTTCTTTAATGATTTTACTATAAACAGAATAGTCACTTTCTTTCAAATTGCAAATTATTGAAACGCCAGAATCCTCTTTATTCAATTCGTTAACCTTTTTTAGCACATCCATCACGTCGTTATCCATCTTAAATCCTTTGAACACGATCATGTGAAAAAAAGATCCAGGTGTAGCAAAATCATTTTCTTTAAAGATGGCTTGTTTCTTGAACATCTTACTTATTGCGGAAATCATACAGAATACATATTTTTGTGTAATATACGGTATGTGCATGATTAATGTTCCATTTGTTTCTAGTGATAATAGTGCGTTATGTATCATGACAAATATGTTACCGAAATCACTATTTGTGATATCAGATGCATCGAGAGTTACAATATTGTATTTATTTGCGTATGTATTTTGATCCATTTGGTGAAACGGAATATGATACTGCTCAATAACGTCCATATTAGTGGTATTTTTTGAAAGAAGTAACAATAATATGTTTTTGGTATCAAATTTATTTTCGTATTTATCGTTGGCATATTCAATAAATCCATGCACAAAATTAGCGTTCGATGAGATGAATAATACTTTATCATTTTTGTGGAGACCAATAAATTTCAAAACGTATATATATTCATAAACGAAAACAGAACCGAAATAATTCATAAAATATTGTTTGTTCAGTAATCGTTTTAGTTCTTTGACATTATCATTTTTAGTTCCATTTAGTTTATCAAACAACATCTCTAATTTTTTTTTGGCCGATTCAGTCAAAATCATCGTTGGAAAAGATAATACGTCATACATATCTTTATCAACCGAATCCATCGCGGTAACAATGTCAGAAATATCATTACTCTTGGATTTCTCTATTTTTTCGATGATAATATCGTTTGTAAAAATATTAAAATGAGTCGCAACATTACCTCCGATTAGCATAATTAATTATATTACAGATAATAATTCCAATACAAATATTAACATCAAATATTAATATTTGCATTATCCAATTCTGCGAAAAATTTCAACAACCTTTTCATCACCGTTATGATACACATTTTTTTTAATGATACCAAGATTTGATGAAACGTCATTAGGTGATGTGATTATCAAAGAGTTATCATAATTTCGTTGTGGATAGTTAATGTTTGTTAAATTATTGCTGATCATCGCGTTCTCGTCTGGCAACAAATTATTTACGTTTTCGAGTGGTATCGTAGCCATTTCCCCATTATTGGGTAATAAATCATTGCCTTGTCCATATGGCATCACATTGCCTGCTAAATCATCCATTTCTGCATCCGCCCCAACACCGTTCATATCATTTGTTATCAAAACATCATCTACTCCAGTAGCAGAATTATTTACGCGATGACCAAAAGTTAATTTTCCCTTAATCGGAAACATTTGATTTTCTAGCGCTACAAAAATGCCATCAATATTTTCGATGACATTACATCCATCTTCATTGCACGATTGTTCATTGATCGTATCAAATCCTTCATATCTTCGACCTGATTGAAACGATGCATTGCCACCTCTTGTGCCCATAATGGCCAATATTTTATCCGTATCGGAATAGTACCAGTCCATGTTCGAATTCGAAATTGCTCGTGGCAATGATCTAAAATTTCGATTGTGAATGTCTTTCAAGTCATCTTTGTTAATATATTTTTGTATTGATGGTGTTTTAACGATTTTTTTTTGTTTGACGTTGTAAAATACTAACATTAACAAGATAATTGCAATCAAGGCAATAATTAATAGATATTCTGTGTTCATCTGTTTCGTAAATAAAGATTATATAATTATTTGCGATTTTGCGAGTATAAAATTATTAATTTTGTACTCGTAACTTATGCGCTTGTCGAATCAACGAGAACATCGATCAAGACTGTATTATCTTCCGTTTTCATTAACATTTGTTGAAATCGAACGCCTTCATATTTTCCCTCTTTAATATTTGGAACATCAGAATTGAACAAACATATGCGTTCAATTTGTTGGGGGATGAAACAGTTTGTGTTTTGCCTAAATTTGAACACGAATGTCATTACATTAGGGTCGCAAATCAATAAAACTTTTCGCGATACTGGCTTTTCATTTTCAAACGTCATTAATTCAGCGTAACGAGGGCCATCTTCTCGATTACTGTTCATAATCTTAGCCATGTCATTTTCGAATATCATAACTTTTTCGATATCAAATCCATTATTTTTGATTTGAATCATATCCACCAACAACGTATCACTCATTTGGTCATTCATTAACACTTCCATTATTTTTAATCCATCATATTGCAACACGGCCATTTTGATAAAATAAAAATTTACGTAACCATCGTAAGTTAAGAATTTTTCGTGAGTACCGTTTCGCATTGCATCGATCAAGACCTCATAGATCAGGACCTTTTCGATCGATAATTTGTTATCTTTGCGATCGATCACATTCACGTACAATAACTCAAGCTGTTTTTTCGAATGAAACAAATCTAATCCTGGATGTGTTCCCGAAACGGTGCAAGAATTTTTTTCGATAGGTTCAACGATCGAAATCTCTTTAGTTTGTGGCTCGAGATCAACCGAAACGCTGCGTGTAGCAAACAAAGGTGGCTGTCCTGAATTGTGTTGTGTGCGGACTTTATGCAAAAAATCATCAATTGGATCATTGGTCACTGGTTTAACTAATCCCCGTTCTCTATTTGGTTTACGACTGTCAACTTTTTCCCTTTCTCTAGTTTGTTCGCGATCACCTTTTTCCCTTTCTCTAGTCCGTTCGCGATCACCTTTTTCCCTTTCTTTGGTCCGTTCGCGATCACGTTCTTTACTTCGTTCATAATTAACTTTTTCCTGTTCCTTAGTTGATTCCGAACTATCTCTTTCTCTGGTCCGTTCGCGATTATTCCCCGTTCGTCTACATCTAGGTCTAGAATGGTCGTCTAATGTTCTTATTTGATCATACGCCCTCGGTGATATGAACGATTTAATCGCTTTTCCGTTTTGTTTATGGGACTCATAGAAACTGAGTAATGTTTCGCGATAATAATCAGTCATTTTACTAAATGTTTGGATTATAAAGTTATCATAAGATCTTTCACTGTGTATCTTTTCTCTTATCAACCCTCTTTTAATTTTGTTCAATCGTGAGAACAAAATGTAAATGACGAGATCAATAAAAGGAATATCGTGACTATCACTGAATTCAGTATTTAGCGAGCAATGATATTTGTGCCCGTATCTCATATGCAAAAAAACGTCACCGTCATATCGACCACGCTTGTTTACGCGTTCATATTTGTATCCATGCAAAACAGTAGGTAACCGTGAATTTCGATTAATGTTGTTACAATCACGCAAAATTGATGTGATAATGTTTGCTTGACTTTTTAAACGATCTTTTACCCCATTTATGATATCTGTCCCCATTCTATTGTAAAACGGATGATGGTCAAGTTTTTGTGAAAAAAAGCGGTCCGATTCTTTGAACAGAGTGTCATAAGTAGCGAATGCAATTCGTTTTTCCATGTGATTTCTTTCTTTTTTTTATTCCTTAGATATGTGTCATCGTGATCATTAAAAAATCAATTTTTTTTGGCAATATAATTTGTTTCAAAAAAATAAATTATATTACATTTCTTGTCTACATCTGCCTCTTGATTCGTTTCTATTAAAACTACTCCAACGGTTACCGTTTATATCATCTGAATTAGAGCCAACTCTGTCCCAATAATGGCCAGCATCCTGTCTATTTTGACGATTACCTTGACGTCTGTTCCAGTGCGAATTATTAAAACTATTGATATATTTCGCACCTCCAACAGAATTATCAAACGGCCAATAATTATCATAATATTCACCGTAATAAGATGGAAAATGAGAATACATCCATTGATGATATGGTATCGATAAATTGAGATATTCATATGGTAACAAATATACGCCCAAATTTGGGACCAATACATATCTTGAATCGTTTGGTTGGGATGTATATGGTGCAAATTCGGCTGGTGCAGTTTGCTCCATAAGAGTTTGCTCCATGAGAGTTTCAATCAGAACGTTATTTTTGGCGGGGACGTTTTGGGGGATGACATAATCGGTCGATACGCGATTACCCTTCATCATATACAAAAAGAAAATGATTACAGCGATTATGATAACAATTTTAACTAAAGACATTAATATATTTATATGTAATAAAATAATTATTTCGTTAGTGGAGTTGGACGCGTTTTTAGAACATTGAACATCTAATCGTTCTAATAATTTTTATATAATGTTATAAATATGAATACTGAAAAACGTAGTAATACAACATTGTGGATAGTAATTGCTGTAGTTGTTTTGTTAGTGCTGATTGGTGGCGGTGTAGGATTATGGTACTATATGAAGAAGGATATCGTTATTTCTATTTCTCCATTGACAGATACGTTGATGCAAAACGAGCAGCGCAGATTCACTGCCATCGTAAGAGACACTAGCGGTAAAACAATAAATGACAGCGTAACATGGAAAGTAGATAGTCCGTCGGCTAGAATAGATGATGGTAACTTTACTGCTACCGGATCATCAGGGAGCGTAATCGTAACCGCAACGAGTGTCGAAGATCCTAGCAAATCTGCATCAGCTACAGTCACTCTTTTGCCATCTATGCCAATCTTCCTAAAAACAAATGCCATCATAACATCAGATGATCCACTTTATTCTAGAAACAGAGATTATAATGCGACAATGTTGAACAATGGAAAGATATGTGTAAAATCAAAAGATAATACAAATAAATGGTGTTCCTATCCAGAAGAACCACCTGGTAAATTTTTTACCAGAATGCAAGAAGATGGTAATTTATGTACATATTTAGAACAACCAGCAGGTCAGCCGTTAGGGGCAAGTGTGTGGTGCAGCAAATCAAAATCAGATGTCAAAGATAACTATGCTGTCTTAAACGAAGATGGCAAGTTGTGCATATACAAAGGAAAAGGTCCAGATGATAATAGAGGACAAGTATGGTGTTCAGGTTAATCATAATTTATAGTTTAGATTATGATTATCGTTTCTTCATTAGGTGCTAACTCTGTTTCTTTGTTACGGACAGGTGCTGTTTTATGTGTTGCATCGAAAAGTTGATCTGGCGAAATATCAACTACTTTCTCAATACCAATTTTCATCAAAATTTTATTGACTTCATCAGTTCTCTCTTTACTCTGTGCCATTGAATACAATGCAAATTTAAACAACAAACTAGAAAAAATGCCCACACATCCAGCTACAAAGGATAACATTCTAATATCAAAAAATCCTGCCGAAAAAGATATCATCGTAGAAACTCCCAAAAATATATAACCTAGCGTCTCAGAAATATCCCCAGTAGTTTTCCATCCTGATCGGCCCATCAAACCTAATTCGATATCTTTATAATATCGATCGTTAATCTTCTCGACAATATGTTGCTTCGTAACAGAATCCATATAATATATATTACAAAAAAAATTGATTTTTATTCACTCCAGTTTCTAAAACTAACAACATCTAATTCAAAAATGGATCACTACGATTTCACAAACGAAAACTATCCTATCTATGATAACTTCAAACTATCAAGTAAAAAAATATGTCAGCTCAACGAGTTAATCAAATATGACACCTTGAAATATTCCAAATCGCAGGTGATGAACACTAAAACTAAAGAAAACGAAATTAACGAAAATGTAAGAAAGTCGGCGCGCGCTAATATTAAAGACAAAAAAGTATTTGATTGGCTTGATACAAATATCATAGAAGAATTGAATACAAAACATACTAAAAATAAATTTCTTCTTGTGCGCGATGAATTGGATATCATTAAGTATGTAAAAAATGATTACTTTGCACAACATCAAGATTTTGTAAAATTTCATTGTGAATATTTGAAATGCGCAACTATATTGATTTGTTTATATGCAGATTGTGAAGGTGGAACAACTAAATTGTATTTTCCGGATAAAACAATTGTCATCAAAGAAACTAAAACTGTTGGTGGTTGTTTGTTGTTGAGAAATGAAGTTTATCATAGCGGTGAGAAATTAAAATCTGGCACAAAGATAATACTCAAAGCGAATATTTTCATTACTCCATTACGTATCCACAAACAGAAGATTACAAATGATGATTTTGTTGTAATTGGATTCAATAAAGATAACAGAATATTTATCATTCCAAATAGTGTTATTAAAAAATTTAAGAATTCATTCGTTGCGTTGTGTAAAACAGATGTTGCTGTTCCGGCATATGAGAAGATTATAGTTGATGAGGAATATGGTGCGTTTGAAAAAGTTTACGAAATATTGTTTGATCCCAAAAAAAGGCCAGATGCAAGTAGAGAAACATTAGACTTGCTAAATAAGTATGGATTTGTTAATGATACAATGCATTTGATAGATGAATTAATGCATCAGAAGAAGATAGCAGAAACGCAAAAAGTGAATGATTTTATTGAGAACAACGAGTTAACATATTTGACACAAAATGCAGGTGATTACGAATCGTTCAAGAAGATATTGAGTAAATATGATCATATTGTTCCGATCAGCGTGATTTTTGATAAAGATAAATTGATATGCATGAACACGTACGATGGTATTCCTATTTATTATACTGGTTTGGACACTTCTGAATTTAATTGGTTTCATGAACACGAAGAACAAGGAATATGCGACGTAAATTTTATTAGACGAACAATGTTATTTACCAAGCAGGATGTTTCTGTTGATGGTGTTTATATTTGTAGCGAAGGAACCGATACAGAGTCAGATAGCTATGATACGTCGGAAGATGGTGATCCTATTCCAAAAGAGGATGATGAAGCAAACAAAGCTAAACGTCAAACAAAAAAAGCAGAACTTGCAGTCAGAGCTATAGAAGCGTTGGAAAGTTATGCACCTAAAAATATTTATAGCGAAAACGGGTATGATTATGTACAATCGATAATCACATATTTGGCCACACTTAACATAATTAAGCATTCCGACGGTGATTATGAAAATAAAGCAGCTAAAACAAAACAAATAATTAATGAGAATCAAACTAAGTATAATATATACAAAATATCAAAGGAAGCAAAGGACCTCTTACCAGTTACTAAACCAAAATCTTCATACCAAAGTGCATATGTGTCTAAAAATGCCTTCAAAGATACCAAAATTGTCCGTCCCCATACTTCCTCTGTGAAAATTGAAATGTATCACTGCAACGAAACCGATTATACAGATGTTCAAATTGAGGTGTATTTTGGATTCATTAACTTAAAATTCAAACGCAAAACGACAATCAAAAAATAAATAAATCATTTATAAATCATTTATCTCATAAATCGCATAATAAGGGTTATCAAATCGTACATCAAATCCAACTGTATCTGTCAACGAATTACCACTGACCCATTTAAAACCATGATTTTCTAAAATATAATCCATTTGCAACCAGTTATAATATTGTGCATAACTATCATCTGCTTTACCATCATATATATGCGAATTCAGCGAATGTTCGATGTCGACGATAAGATGATCATAATCGTTAAGGATATGATGCTCAATCACAATTAAAACTCCCGTTTTTTTTAACACTCTGACACATTCATCTAATATTTTCGCCATACTTGTCTGTTCAATGTGATGTAGCGTAAAAATCAATGTAATAATATCAAATTCATTGTCCGCAAAATCTAATGTATTATCCTGTATCAATTTAAAATTAATTGGCATCTTAGATTTATCTTCCTTGTATGGCCCCCATTGTTCTATGTCAGTTCCATAAACATTTTGCGCTTGTAATCCTAATTTATTGCCAAATAACTGAGCTTTAAATCCATTCCCGCATCCAACATCCAAATATTTTCTACTGTTCCTTTTATCTTTTAATTCCAACGCAATCAATTCAAATGCATATACATATGGCGAGCAATAAATCTTGGTATCGACTTTTATTTTTTGATGTTCTTCTTTGTGTTTGACGATATATTCATAAATATGACTATCAGAATATCGCTTGATCTTGATACCATTGATCAATTTATCTACAAAATCAAATTTTAAAAAATGATTGAATAGAATATACAACCTAGGTAACTTTGCAAATTCAGATCCAGTTGTATTATCAATGTAGGTTATGATTTGTTTGTCGGACTTCATATTAACGTAAAATAAATTAGTTTTGGTATTTATGAATTCTTTTTTTTGGCATTCTGTTAAGAGTTTGTTTTTTTTGATGTATTCAATGTACTTTTCGTTAAAAAACATATTGAGTATATGAGATATTATTTTTAATTAGCGTCAGATTCTACAATATTAGAGACGATGATAGATACAATCTCTTTCGGTAATGAAATAGATTCCCTAACTATCCACCAAATATATATCTTTTTATTGATTTCTGGTAAATGTTGGTACAGACAAATCATATCGGTCGTCGTTAGATAATTTATTATTATTTTTAACGTCTTATTGATATAAGTAGTATGTTTTCCGAAACATCGATACGTGTCCATATTATATTTCAACAATGTTCCACGTGGGAATGATGTCAGATCCATATCACATTCGTCAACAAAGATGATATCTTTTTCAAAATCTGATAATTTAACATCGACGTATTGTTTTTCGTTGTATTTTTTGAACAATCTTTCGAGTATCGTCCTCTGTCGAGATTTTTTAGGATATAAATCAGCGATGTAAATACAAATGCACATGGATATTATTTTTGGTTCATAAAAAATAACTCCATCTGTATATAATTGGTATGTTATAATACCGAGTGTTATTGCCTCGATCATTTTTCGCAAAGAGTTTTCGTCGACAGCAAATAATGCTTTGCAATTTATTTGTTTATATTTTACAAAACGTGAATAAACAAAGTTCCTGTAAATAATTGATATCAAAATTTCTTTCGTTTTTGCAATATGTTTGACGAACGCTTCATCATCCAAATGTTCTATTTTTTTCAAAAACGACGCATGTGGAATAGTCCACCATCCTTGTGGCAGAACACTTTTAATTTGTTTAGAATTATCGCTATTGCAAAAGGAAAGTATATCAAAAAGAATTTGATTTGTTAATTTAGCTCCAAACAACGCACCAGTCAATCCATTTATTTCTAAACATTCTTGCATTTTATTATCAATATCTCATATTAATCATATTATGACTAAAAAAGTCAATTTTTAAAAACGAACAATAACATTATTTGTTTTTTAATTCTTCTTCTAATTTTCGATTCTTCTCTCGCAACTCTTGATTTTCTGCGTCAATTCGCTGTAGGGTTTTTAAGTTCGCAATATGTTCATCAACATTGCCATGCACCAACAAATGATACGCAATTGTCTTCTTAGTGTTCTCAATTTTCTGTATGATTTTATTCATTTTTTTTTCCAAGATTAACGTCATCATTTCATCACAAATATTCTCCTTTCGTACATTATATTTGATAGCATACTCTAGTAACATAAATGTATCATGATTTTCGTAGGCGGCATGAATAAGTAAAAAGTCATCTTTACTTTCATTATTCTTGTCCGGATGTGTGACCAATGCCAGATGTTTAAATAAATCGGTTCGCAGCTTTTCGTGTTCGCTCAATACGGTAAAATGATCGTCGTTTTGTGCAGGAACGCTACAGCAACATTTTGAATCCTCTTGTTTTCGCGTTACAAAATCAAAAGGAATTCCGTTCTCTTCCAATATTTTGCGATATTTTTCATCAATTTCGCTGCCATACTTTGCAAACATCGCTTGTAGACCGTCATATTCCAGTCGTTTTAGCCCAATTTCTTTGATCTTATTTTTAACATACTCGTCATAATTCATCATTTATTCAACATCATAATTATGTTACCATAACATTACATAAATCAATTTTTATAAAATCGCATGCACTCCACCAACATTCCATATATAATCTCCATTGATAAATTTATCTGCAAATTCCCATATCTTACCGTCGTAACTTTTCAATGTAGGATATGGGATCTCTGTATTTATCGCAGAGTATAGTGGATAGGAAGATTTGTATAATGTAATCCTATCTTGATTTTCATCTGTATGTATTTCTTTTCCAACTTGGACTATATTAAAATGCGTATTTGATAAAATCTTGTAGAGAGTACCAAACAATGTTCCTGAACCACCAACTATCCATAACGTTTTGATTTTTGCGACATAATCTTGCAGACGATCATGAAGAGATTCATAAAAATATTCTTTGTACATTGGATCATCTAAACCGAACGGTATCAAAAATGCGTTAGAATTATTTTCAATTTCTTTATCAATCAACGGCCAAATCTCTCGAAATGGTTTCTTTAAAATAACATATTCAACATTCGGATAGACATATTTTGTAATATGTCTTAACTTAATTGCCTCGTCCAAGTTAGTATCCTGAAAATATATTTTTAGTTTAATGTTCGATTTTAGTAAATACAATGAATAAGCAAACGCTAATTGTGCGTAACCATTCGATGCTCCTAGATATATTAACGTATTAATATTAGGTTTCTGTTTTAGTAAGTTTTGCAGATAGATCAGTATAGATCTAGTTTTCGAGCCACCGATTATCAAGTTATCACTGACAATATTCAATTTGAGATTCTTATAGCTGATCTGCTTGACGACGATGGATGGGTCGTATAATATCCTCGGAATTTGTGTGCTGTTGAAAAAAATGAGAAGAGACGTTGGATTATTTAAACTAGCATCTGCAACAAAAATATTGCCCATGTAATGTACATTTTCGATAGATCTGCATTCTTTTATTATTTTTGGAATATTCGTTTGATCAGGAACTTTAAAGGCAATGTGTTGCATAGGCTGCAATTCATGGATCAAGGCTGCATTATAATCTGCCAGTTCGATGTTAACGTACTCTTTTGTTAAATATGTTGATAAAATTTTGTCCGTAAATAATTTTTCATAGATGAGATAAAAAAATTCCCCATTTAGTAGCAAGTTAATGTTGCTGATTTTTTTGGGATTGAATTTGTACGTGCGATATTTTTTAAGTTTGGAGTCCATCTATATCGTTCAAAGATAAAATATTATAATATGTCCTAAATTATTAATGCAAACGCAAAAAACACATGTGTCATTTCCGTGGAAGAATCCCCAATGGGATAAAACTCTTGCAATCTTGAAAAAATGGAATCTAAATGAACAAAACGTTGATGCGCGGAAAAAAAATTTAGCATATATCCTTGTTATGTTGGGAGTCAAAAATCCAAGATTATCAGTTTTGCACAGTACATTTTATACTTACAAAGGTCCTATTGATTTGATGATTAAGGCGATTATTAATGGCGACAAAGTATTTCCAAACGGACAAGTATGCACTCAAACCTCTGTCGCTTCCGTCATCAAAATTACAAAATTTCAAGCGTTTATTTTGCAATCGTTATATTTTTTCAATCTACTTCCTGGCGAATATGCAACAATGCTAGCAAACGATCAATTTATTTTATGTATTGCTAATTATTTTGAACATGTGTGGAAAAAAATAAACGCTGACAATGCATGGGCGCATAAAATCATTATGATAGAGCGACGAGTTTTAGGAAAAACAGTTGCTGTGCCAAATTGGATCATGAGTGTTAAGAAGTTGAACAAGGTGACGATTAATACGGACAAAAAAGGAATAGAAGATTTTAGGGATTCTGCGCAAGTTAATTTTGCAGATCCAAAACCAGGTGGTACATTGCCATCTGCGAATGCTGACATTGTCCAAGAAGAAATTTTATTTTTGATTTATCCAGAACTATTTATTACGCAGCTGACGGTGCCAAATATGGAAATGAATGAAGCTGTTATAGTATCTGGCGTAACACGGACGAATAATTATACAGGATATAAGCAAACGTTCAGATATACTGGAGATTTTTCAAAAGATGACAACGATGTAACGATTATTTTTATTGATGCGACTAGGGGTCATGATAGATCAGATGTGAAACGACTAAGTAAAAAAATGAATACTGATTTGAATAAGGCTTTTTTGGGCTTTTCTGCTAATAACTTGAAATCGATAGCGACGGGTCATTGGGGTTGCGGGGCATTTGGTGGGAATTATCAGTTTATGTCGATCATTCAATTATTAGCTGCAGCGCAGGCAGAAAAATCGATTGATTATACAATGTATGGCGAACCGATCAAAGGATTCCAAGAGTTTTATAACAAGTTGGTTGCAATTAATGCGAATGTTGGCGAGATTTATTCGGGATTAATGTATGCTGTAAACAATAAATATGAAGAGTATTATGACATTATCATAAAGGTGATATTGACATTGCGAAAAAAAAATGATAAATAAATGTTTTTTATGTAAAAATATTTATTTATTGCATCAAATGCAAACTGTGCCATTTGACGTTTATAATTGTATTGTGGGGTACCTTGAACCATTAAGTTCGCATTTTCTTTCACAAACGTGCAAATCTTTTTTTTCAGTTTATCCGAAATATATATTTGGTAAGATAAATAAAAGATTGATGAAAGTATTTGGTGATCAATTATTTGCGCTGAAAAAAATGATGCAAGAAACTGGATGTGTCATTTCAGGATCTTTTATCATTCAATGTTTGATTGATGAATCGTGGGAATACTCTGACATAGATTTTTTTATACACATGCATAATAATAAAAATTATGAATCCTTAGTGACGGATTTTTTGGGTTATCAATGGTTGAATTATAACCCGGATGAAACTTATCATAGTATCAAAAATAACATGATAAAGAAAGTAAAAACATACGAGCATATTACGAATATTTATAGGATTCAATTTGTCAGCGTGGATACAAGTAATATATGTGCATTTGTCAATGAAACGTTTGATTTTGATATATGTAAGAATATTTATTACCATGATGGAAGAGACAATTTGCATGTCAATAATTTCGATAACATTTTGTTGAAGGAAACAAATTTTAGATTTCCCACAATATATGGATTCGAAGCAGCAATTTCAAGACACCATAAGTATACCCGGAGAGGTATCAAGTTTAAAAACAGAATTACGTTAGACCACATAGTTCCTATCAAATTAGATCAAAAACAAACAGAAATGGTAATGCAATATGGATTTACAGATTTTGAATGGGATTCAGTGTACCAACTAAGTGGAGATATTAATGTTATCGAGAAATATAACAAAATATATAGTTCAATTCGCGGTGATTGTAATGGAGATATGTGTGTAATTAATTTTTTAAAGGCTCAGATGAAACATGTTCATTTATGTGTATATTTTATTGTCGAACAATGTGCAATAGAATTTGCGATATTGTACAAAAAATAAAAATTGATAATTGAACAACTAATCATTAATTATTTATTTGTCGTATCAAAATGCAGTCGTTACCATCTGAAATTCATAGTATCATCACAAATTGTCTAAGTCCACATGAATTTTATTGTCTTTCGCTAACATGTCATAAATTTTTTCCTGGATATGGCAAACATATGATCGGTAAAATCAATAAACGTTTGTTTTCTTTATTCGGCGATAAATTGCCTGCTTTAAAAAAGAAAATGCAAGAAACTGGATGTGTCATATCAGGTTCATTTATTCTTCAATGCTTGTTGGACGTAACTTGGAAGGATAGTGACATTGATTTTTATGTTCCGACGAGAGATAATGAAATTACACAGATAAATGAGTATGGTCATTCCAAAACTAAGATGGAAGATTTTATGTATTATGATATGATGTATAATGGAATGAAAGATTGTGAATATGAAGATACGACCAATTTTCCGATAAAATGGATTAGAACGTATGACTCGATGCGATCTGATTCAAATATTCGATTAGATCCGGATATGCAAATAATATGCTTAGACATTAATAAAAATGCTGATTCCATTTATGGATCTATCGTAAACTCGTTTGATTTTGACATATGTAAGAACATATATTATTATGATGGGAAAGATCATATTCGCACGCATGATTTGAATAGTATTTTGTTACACGAAACACAATTCAAGTGTTCTCGGTTAGGAGCCAAGAGTGGTGAATCTCATAGAAACATAGACGCCAATATCCAAAGATACAAAAAGTATGTTGCTAGAGGAATAAAATTTACAAATGATATCAACGTTGGATTATTATCGCAAATAAAATTAAATGAAAAAGAAATTGCAAGTATTGAACAGTTTTTTATAGAAAAAAGACTACCTTATGCAACTGCTTTTGCGAAAGATAAAAACACAGTTTATCAAATTCATGGTGACAGAACGATGAAATTAACAGGCGAAGTATATCATTTTACACAAGAATATTGTATATATGATTTATGTCCTATGATCTTTTTTGGTATTTCTAATTATCACGAGCATATATATTTTCATGGATCAGGACCTGACTATTTCAGAACCGAATATGTTATCTGCTAAAATATTCCAAAAAAATTGATAATTGAATAACTAATCATTAATAATTCAATTACAATGTAAAGATGCAATCGTTGCCATCCGAAATTCATAGTATTATCACAAACAATCTAAACTCATCGGATTTTTATTCTCTATCACTAACACGTCGCAATTTTTTTTTCAAAATGTGGCAAATATATTATCGATTAAATAAATAAACGTTTGTTTGCGCTGTTCGGTGACAAGTTACCTGCTTTAAAAAAACTGAATCTGTCATATCTGGATCATTTGTTCTTCAATGTATGATAGATATATCATTGGAGGATAGTGATATTGATTTTTATGTTCCGATAAGAGATAATGAAATTACTACAATAGATCATAGTGGTCATTCCAAAACTAAAATGGAAGATTTTATTCTTTACCCACAACATTGTATTTATCTTTCAACAGTCCATTGAACGTAATATGCAAATCTCCAGCAAATACGATTCTTTGCTGCAACATTGCGTTTGTCATTCAATGGTCCATTGAATGTGATGTGCAAATCTCCGGCAAATTACAATTCTTTGCTGCAACATTGCGTTTGTCATTCAATAATCCATTGAATGTGATGTGCAAATCTCCGGCAAATTACAATTCTTTGTAAAAACATTGCGTTTGTTATTCGATAATTCATCGAATGTGACATGCAAATCTCTGACAAATTACAATTCCTTGCAGCAACATTGCGTTCGTCATTCAATAATCCATTGAATGTGATGTGCAAATCTCCAGCATACAATTCTTTGCAGTAACATTGCATTTGTCATTCAATAACTCATTGAATGTGACGTGATGATCTCTGGCAAATTAAAATCCTTTGCATTTGTCATTCAACAACTCATTGAATGTGGCGTGCAACTCTCCAGCAAATTACAATTCTTCGCCGTAGCATTACGTTCGTCATTCAATGATCCTTTGAATGTGACACGCAAATCCCCGGCAAATTACAATCCTTCGCAGCAATATTGCATTGCGAAAAAATTGATAAATAAATAGCTTAAATAAATTATTTATTCATCAACTGCAAAAATGCAGTCTCTTCCAATCGAAATATACAATCATATCACATCTAATCTCGACTCATACGGCTTACATAGTCTTTCTCATACATGCAAACAATTTTTTCCTAAATATAGCAAACATATCACGACTAAAATCAACGAACGATTATTATCTATATTTGGTGACAATTTGCCTGCTTTAAAAAAAATGATGCAGAAAACAGGTTGTGTTATATCTGGCTCTTTTATTATTCAATGTTTGCTAAATGAAACTTGGAAAGATAGTGACATCGATTTTTATGTATCAACGCAAGGAAACGAAATTACAAAAACTAATTCTGGCTATAATAAAAGCGCCGTTGATGATTTTATGTATAATGTGATGAGATATGATGGTTCCATAGATGATCAATATGCAGATATCGAAAATAATCCGATAAAATATGTTAGAACTTATAAACATTTAAGAAATATGCGGTTCGATGCGCGTTTAATCAAAATAAATCCAAAAATGCAAATAATTGGTATCGACGTCGCCAAAAATGCTAATTCAATGTTCGATTATATCGTCAAAACGTTCGATTTTAACATTTGCAAAAATATGTATTACTATGATGGCTATGATCATATTCGCTCAAATAATAACTTTGATGAAATCTTTTTAAAAGAAACTACATTTGAAATGCCAAACATAAAACAAATAGATATTCAATCGAATCTTGCTAGATATTGTAAATATAAAAATAGAGGGATTGCATTCAAAAATGTTCCATCATTCGATCATTTATCGCAATTTAAATTGAATAAAAAATGGATAAATTCGCTATCGGTTATTATTGTAGATCCCATCGATTGGGATTCTATTTATTATACACGATGTACCACTAAAGATCTTAAAGAAATAAACGCATCATTTATTTCTTACCAATACAGGTCTTGTTCCATCGAGAATTGTGTCATAACAGAATGTTTCAACATGGATCATAAACATATTACAACTTTTTGTTATGACATCGAGAATTGTGTCATAACAGAATGTTTCGACATGGATCATAAACTTATTACAACTTACAGTGACTTAATTAATCATGAATTTATCATCTTTGACAAAAAAATTGATTAAAAAATGGCCTCAAATGCTAGTTTTCATTATTAATAACAAAGATACTAATAATGGAAGCAATCACTTGTAAACAATGCAAACTCAAAAATAATTTTCTTGTGATCCAAGATAGGGCATGTGGTAATAGTTCTTATCAATATGGAGATAGTACAGTTAAAAATGGATATTTGCCAGAATTCTCATCAATTACTGGAAGTGATGGATGCGAGTTTAAAATATGCGTCGGCTGTGGATGGATTTCTGGTTTGAATTTAGAAATATTAAGAAAACAAATCAAGAAAGAATTTGCAGATGATGACGACGATGAAGAAGAGATTTCAAAAGAAGAAACGTTGAAAAAAACTAAGACAAGTAAAACTACTGGATCCAAAACAACCAAGAAACCGACTAAAGAATCTGGTTCTAAAACAACCAAGAAACCAACCAAGGAATCTGGTTCTAAAACTAAGAAAGCACCAGTAAAAGAATCTGGATCTAAAACAAAGAAAGAGCCAGTCGCTAAACCTAAAAAAGTCCCTGCTAAAGAATCTAATTCCAAGACAGATAAGAGCGCTCCGAGTAAGAAACTATCAAGCAAAGAATCAGGATCAAAAACAAATAAGACTACTCATAAAAAGAATACTATTGCGGCAAACTAATGTGTTGAACGTGGATATTATATTATATATAACAATATATATAATATGAATGACATTACGATTACATATGGTATTAACCAGTATCATGTTATCGATATTACTCAAGCTGTCTTGCAAACTTGTCTGAATGATAATATTTTACTTATCAAACGAGGAACTGATTTTAATGACTTTGGAGGCGATCCTCACTTCGGCCAAACTAAGACTCTCTTTGTTAAATATTGTCAAAATGGTAAAGTATATCATAAATTTTACGGGGAAAGATGCAATTTTGATATCAAAATCGATTTCAATAATTCGGTGAATGATAGTTTGAACGATTTTATAAGATCAAAGATAGCTGTCATATATGTCTATTATGAACGAATAGATGAACAAAAAAATCAAACAAACCTGGCATACTTCATTAAATATGCAATGGATAAAAATTTATGGTATGATTTGGATATTACGTATTTGTTCGTGATTAACGGACATCAATGTGAAGTTGTAATACCATCTTATCACAATGTGCATATTCTCAAGGAAGATAATTGTAGTGATTGGGAAGGATGGGCAAACGGAATCAAATATTTTGAGAAGACATTTCAGTGCCCGATATGGCAATCATTTGATTATCTATGCACTATCAATGCAGGTACAATCGGCCCTATCATGGAATCAAATACTAATGATCATTGGTTATTCCCGTTCTACAAAAAAATTAAAATTAATAATGCAGTCATATGTAGTCCATGTATTTCTTTTTTTTCACCATATCATCAAACAGGACCAGGACAGCGAGTTGTTCCCATCTTTACGTTAATCAAAATTGATGAAAAAATTATCAAACATTTGATGCACGACAAAGTTAAAAATATTAATAATGAATCGTTGTATCGTGGCGAAGAATATTACAATACTGTGTTTGGGCCAAAAAAGAATAAAGAAGATGCTATTCTAACAGGTGAATATGGTTTGTCCAAAATATTGATAGATAACGGTTATAGAGTGACAAGTTTATTGTATGATGACAATATTGATGTCAATGATCGATCGAATTGGGGCATAAATAATTTTACTGAACCAGATAGATTTAGATCGTTCAATGGCGTTTTTTTGCCCTTATCAACAATATTTATCAAAAATGTATGGAGAATGTCAGGGGACGTGATATCATACGCATCGCTACCCGTACTATATCATGAATGCGTAGATTTTGTACACAGAAAGTTAGGAATGGTAGATATTTTTAGAGATGTTAACGTGGATTACAGGTATGATTTGTTACCCCTTGAAAAATATGTTGCATATGGAACTGGAGAAAAATATTACCAAGACTTTCTATGCGCGGAAGAATTAATTTTGCACGTTAAATCTGGCAAAGATTGTCGATCATGTGCCATCTATGCACATTACGACCAAGACAATTTGATAAAAGATTATGTCATTCAAGCAATAAATACACTCATATATTTAGGGTATGAAGTATTATTTTTTACAGCATCCGATACATTAAAAAATGTTAGTATTTTACCGTGCAAGACTTTTTTTGTTAAAAATGAAGGACATGGTACAGATATGAAGATATGGCTACGAGCATGTCAGCATATTATGTTTAGTGATGCAAAATATGAATGGATTATGTTTTTGAATGACAGTTTGCTATTACCTATAAATGGGATCAATAATTTTAAAAATACGATTGATGAAATGCGACAAAAATCTGATTTTTGGGGCCATTGGGATTCTCCTGAATGTGTACCGCATATCATTTGTGCGGTTGTCGAATTTAAATTTAAGATGATAAAGGACGTTGTAATGTTTTTTCAAGAAGCGATCGAAAAATGTACTTCCAAAGGGGATTACATTCAAATTTTAGAAGTTAATTTTTCCAACAATCTAGTTTCAAAAGGTTATGTTGGTAATGTTGTAATTGATGAAAAAACATTATCTGGTAAGGAGGGATTAACTTGTCCAATATTTAATCCGTATATCATCCGACAATGGATCAATAATCCACGATCTTTTGCGATTAAGTGGAAGTATTGTATAAGATATTTAGAGAGTCAATGCGTATCACCAGAATTTAGATATTTAGCTCGCTTTTTGCACTTCGGACCATACGGATTAAAATTAGATATCGAAGAATGTGGAATGTTTCCATCATCATTTACTTTTGTTCCAAAATAATTACCTTTCATTAAAAGTGATTATTTTTTAATAAACGCAATCATAAAATCGTCAGATTTATGTGTGTTACGCGTGTCAAAATATTTTATTTCATATTTGTCCAAAACATATTTGCGATAATCATCTGCAAAACATGTTAAATCTAAGAAATGCTGGATATTATTGGCTTGGATATCTTCGATGACATATATTCCTTTGTCAGATAGAAATTTCTCTAAAACCATAAACGAAAAAACTTGATGATACAATATATGACTACCATCATCGACAACCACATCAATTGCACCGATATTTTTAACAACATCTAACAAATTCGCTTCATTGCCTTGATCAGCTACAAATGTGGTAATTCTATCCTCACCTTGTATTTGCCCTTTGACGTCATATATATCTATTCCGTAAACATTTGCATTAGGAAAATAATCTCGCCAACAGCGTAAGCTATTTCCTGTTCTGTATCCTTGTACCGAAACATGATGCATCTGATTATTTTCTACAGATCCAATACCTATTTCTAAAACAGATTTCACATCTGATCTGATATTATCAAAAAGTGATGCGTATCCGACAACGTAATTATGATAACCGTTTTTGTCCAAAAAGTAATTTTTGGAAATTTGATCTAGAGAATCCATAATATTATAACAAACAATATTTATTATAATAAATCAACTAATTACTATCGATGGGAAATACGCCTCTATGATGACAACTTTTTTATCATTTTTATACTTGTTAATCTTTTCTTTAATCTCCGCCGAAAAATTCCAAGCTAGTATCACTATCACAAACTTATCATATTTATCATTCACAAAATGATCGATGTTAACGATAGGAATGTTCATTTTTGGTGAGTATAGCCCTATTTTGAGGGGGTTTTCATCTATAATATAATCCAATTCAATGTTTCCGTAACATAATACAGTTTGTCCTTTTGCTGCGGCGCCGAAACCGATTTGTTTGTAATTTTGTTTCTTATGTTTCAAAAGTTCTAATTTTAAGTTAGCGATGATGTCTTGTGTTTTGACATTGAATTCGGCATAAGTTAAATCATCATATATTTTTTTATCTGTCTCTTCTTTGATATGTTCGTCGACATTGCATACGATATCGTTTTTGACTTTGCCAATTTCAAATATATAACTTCTACCATGGATAGCCGCTTCCATAATTCTATTTAATACTAAACCATTCCGTTCAACGAGGGTTTTCATCGATTTGGCGTTGTAGAAAGATATATGTTCGTGATATGTTGTGTCAAACTCGGTATTAACTATCATATTTTTTTGTGATGTTTGAATAAATAAGGAGGTATTGTCGTTCATTATTAATTTACAATTTTGCAAAAAAATGTCGACGTCACAAGTATGAGCAAAGACATTTTGGGCCGTTATAACATCCATAATAGGTAAGGATTTAGCGACGGTTTCGTTCCAGAAATCGCACGTGATATTGTGTCCTTTAGATTTTGCAATCTCGAATAAATTAGTCGCCGGATCAACTCCGTACGTTTGCCAACCTAGTTTTTTGAAATAGTCAAGTTGTGTTCCATCGTTTGACGCAATATCTAAAACTTTACCGGCAATTCCCTTGTAATTATGTATAAACTGAGCATTATCTTTAAAAAATAGCATTCCGGTTTGTGATGTTCCGCTAACGTATTTATAGGTTTTGAATAATAATTCAGGATTTACAGCATGCGAAAGTTGACAGTGAAAACAATTGGGGCAATACATTAGACGTAATGGATATTTATCACATACTGCATTTTTTTGACAGTAATTATTAGCCAACGGTTGATCCCCCAGATCAAGAAATAACACGTTTTGTTGAAGACAACATAAACAATGTGGTAGTAATTTACAGTCAGACATTTTATGCATAATATACAAACTATATTTAAAATAAAAAATTGATTTTAATTTTCATTGATGGTTACATCACTTATTAGTCAAATATCTAACAAAATGGAACTAGATAACATTAAATGTGAAATTTGTAATAAATTTCGAGAAACTAATGGTTTCAGAAAAATCGTAGTCGCTGATGTGAACCAAATAGATTGTCACATCACAGCCTATTTGCAACAGCACAAGTTTAATTCAGAATATCTTTGGTGGATTGTGCACCATGTCAAGCACACAAATAGACATTATGATTTAATGGTCAAAAAAGCAAACGGGATGAAATCGGAAATTTCTCCATTAGACCAGCTTACAAGACCAGTCATCAATTCGTTTATTTACAATCTTGCTCTTGTTGGATTGCGATTAGACATTGTTGATGAATTGAACAAATAAAAATTGATAAAAAAACATTCATGATTGATGTATATATTAAATATATATCATCTCATGCAAAAGGACAATAACGAAGAAGAGAAAAAAACAACTATCAACATTGGGCCTGATTATGGTCAAATGGCTAAACAGCAAACAAATACCGCAATCATCAGTTGTGTTATTCAATGGCTTTTTGCAAAGGATACTGTATTTAGCGTTCCTGAACTTGCCAAAATGTCAGGGTTTGTAATCGTTCTTATCACTGTTAAAACGATCGTCGAAAATTCTGCGGAGTATCTTAATAAATTACAAATTATTGATTCTACATATACACGATATTTATACCAGCGAATTAGATACAGATATAGTGGTATTGAAATTTATCAAAATAAAGATAAATGGTATTTTGATAGCAAAGACAAAACTATTCCAATATCAATGGATTTATTATCCGTATCCATGAGACGCAAGGGAATCATGACGAACATGCCAGGATCGTATTATTATAGCTGTTTTTTGTACACAATCAACGTCAACGTCAACCAGTATATGATCAGTTTTAGATATCCTGATTTGGATCAGCTAAATAAATATGTAATGGAAGAGATCATTTATCCATGCCGAGAGATAGTTATGTCAGGAAAGACACATATTTATAAATTGACATGCCAAACTAGTGTGTTAAAAATAGAACCAATGGAACCTTCGAATGCGTTCGCGACGGCGAATTATAGGGATTTGGAAGAAACGATCAAAAATTATTTTTTAATGGATAGTCTATTGAGATCTAACAACATACCATTGGGGATAATTTTTAGTGGATTGCCCGGAACTGGTAAAACATCTTTTGGATCATACATATCAAGTTCCGGCATATTTGATAAAGTAATATTATGTAACATGGTTCCTGTTACGACCAATAATTTTAAAGATTTTCTCGTTAATATGGAGCGTCAAATAGCACAAGCGTCTAAAAATGAAACACTTGAAGCAAAAAAAGTGTTAATTATTTTGGACGAAATTGATAAATGGGTTGAGTCTAGAATTAATACCAAAATTGATTCTATGCGGGAGGATGCCAGGTCGAAAACAGAAGCAAAAGAAGGAGCAAATGTAGGATTCGCAAAATTGACAGAAAAGGAAGAGGAAGAACGAAAGATTCAACTTAGAAATGATTTTTTTGAACAACTGTACTCACTCATCAATGGTCATATATTATCGGATACCAGAAAATATGTAGTCATACTCAATATGAATGGATATGATAGATTGTTTCAAAATCTTGATCCTAAATTTGATGCCCTCCTAGACAGATTTCAAAAATATGAATTTAATTTGATCGGTAAAAAAGAGATCGTGGAATATCTAGAAAATTTTATTAAGGAAGCTAAGAAAAATCTGAACAACCAATTATTGTTCCCATTAATCGAAAACAACTCACTGTTTCAATCTTTAGATACCTCTTCATACATGTATGATCAAATACCTAACGACATTCAAATATCATATCGCTCGCTTTATAAAATATTGATCTCTAAAAATAGGAACATCGCGGACATCATAGCGAGGTTAAGTTCATAAATCAACTTTTTTCAAATTGATTTACGAATAAAAAAAATTGATAATTTAATCATCTGGCAGGTTAATTTATCAAAATATTACCAAAATGGAATACTTTCTTAAATTGGTCGAAGATCACATAAAGGATTTTTATCGTCAGTTGAAGGTTGGTTTTTATCCTCATTTCAAAAACTGGGAAGAAACATATTTGATATGGTATTTGGTTCGCGATGGCATCCACCCTGAATGGGATGTTGAAACGTCAAGTCCCGATTTTGATCTTTGCGTTGCTATTTATTACGAAGCGCAACATAATAATTCACCTGATGAAAAGCTATGGCCGGTCATCGATAAATATTATATCTCTGGTATCAAAAAAGAAAGTCACGAGGCGGTCACATATTATTTATCGTGGAATCATGAAGCATACATGTTGACACAAAATAGATTCTTCAAGGAAAAAGAAATATCATTTTTGTGGCAAGCAATTATCGTCGAACATAAATATCTTATTGAACTTTTCAAAAAAAAGTTTGTAAAATTATTTCACGATTGTTGTAATGGAAATATCGACAATTTGATTGTCTTTAAAAACGTTTTCGGTCATGATTTTCCATTAATTGGACGATCAATTCTAAATGACGCAACGATTGATCAAACTCTTTGGAAATATATTAGCGAAGGACATCATTATTATATTCCTTCATATATCAACACATGCAATATCGAATCATTCATCAAATTGATCGATATCGACATAGAACATCTCAAATTGTATAAGCGAGAAATATCTAGCGGAAGGGGGTTATTTTTGAAAAAAATAGTAGAGAGTGGATTATATGACAAAGATTATGAACAATTTAAATATCAGCGGGATGGTATTGAAAACTTGAATGATAAAGTGCGATCTGGTAGAATAGGTCGGGAATATTGGCGTAATAAACATCGTAGCAGTAATTATTGGTATGATAGAGATATGGATCCTGACTTTGATGAGTGGCACGAACAAATTTATGGTCAGGATAGACCTGGAACACCGACAAAATATCCAAGAGGGAGACTTAATGTCAAGGAGGATTATGTTCCTGCAAATTACAACGGTGAAAAAGTTTTTCAAAAACCAAGATCCACTCATTTGGATAACAATCCAACACAACAAGATATCGTTAATTTTGCAAACGATTATTTGAAAAAAAATTGAATTATTTAATTTTACAAGGTTCATAGCTTATGAATTTATTAAAATGGAGAACATGATATCTGATCACGTCACTGGACTTAATAATAAATATGGGTTGCCGACTGACGCATTTGACAAAATTTGTCAGATAACTTTTGATAATAATAGTAACGTTGATGTTTACGAGAAAAACGGCTGTATTGTTGTTGTGGGGCCAACTTATGGAGTAAGTAGTTTTTTACCGATCGAGACATTACGACATTTACTTTGGGAAGATGTATCTACGAATACATCAATCATCCTTAAACAATTTACGATTAATACCAGTAGCGAAATAAGTAGCGCAGTCGCTGGATATTTTGTCAATAAATTTGGCAGGATAAGTATTGTGGACTGCATGGTTGTTGGTCAAGTTGTTGATTCAGAGCGATTTGTGTGGCTTGGTCACGGTTGTGCATTTACTGGTAACATATATTAAAAAATTTTAATCAATATGTGAACTCGAGAACACGGCGAATAGTTAATTCTCTGTTTAAATTTGATGGATCGTTCATTACCGAATGAATGATGTTGACAATTCCTGAGTTGATATATTTGACCCAATGATTCGGATCTCCCGACATCTCACTAAAGAAAATGCCGCAAAATATAGGAATAAAAATAGTTTGTCTGTCTGTCTCAGACAGAAGATGTCCCCAAAAACTCATGTTGGTACCGCCTCGCGATGTAGGTTGATTCCATAAAAATTGCATAAATCCATGATTAATATATGCTGGTGTATTATAATTTTCGTTTAAATTCCCTGTACCAGACAATTTTTGTTTGATTTGCCAAGCTGGTATCATATCTTCAACTGCTTTTTTGGTTTGCGAAACGGTTGCAGATTTAGATGTTTCTTTACAGTCCGGGTGGCAATTTGAATAGTATCTTCCTGGCCTATTTCGCATCGGTGGACATCGTTTTCCGCAATTTGGTGTCATACAAATCGGGTTAGGATGTTGATTAGGACAATCAACGATTTGACATCTATCTCCATTGCAATTCATTGTATTAATTGTATTAATCGTTTTGAATATGAAGGAAGTACCAATGAATCAAGTTTTCAATTTTTTTTGTAAAAATTGAAAACCTAAATTATACGCAAATGATATATCATAATATTAGCACAATATGGACCAAATAGACATCAATATATGCATCTTTGCGTTTTTGTCATATACATGCCGGCGTAATCTTACTATGATAAATAGGCAAAATAACAAGCTAAAGACGTTGCTACCAAATATTTGTGATGAAAAAAAATTTATTGAATCGTTCAAAATAAAACGAAAAGATATGATGAAAGTGTCTTATGTATATTTTTTAGAAATAATGTTTGATGGTTATGTTTCTCTAGTAACAACCAATGTTCGTAAAACTATTTTTTTGTTAACAAGAAACGACATATGTTGCGTGTTATATGGATTAGCAAAATTCGATAAATTGGATATGATTAAACATATTTTATCAATTACAGGGAAACGAATTTGGCATGAGAAATCAATTATGAATGGAGCTGCGAGTGGTGGTTCGTTGGATATATTACAATGGGGTTTAGATAGATTTTTTAAATGTGATCCAGATATTTGTATACTATCAATGTTGGCAAACCATACCGACGCGATAATTATGTTAGTAAAAAATGGTTGCAGATTAGATAAATCGGTGTTAGAGATGGCCAAACAAGTTAATAATTTATTCATGGTGCAATGGTTGAAAAATAATCAAGATCTCTTTTTTTCGGACTTAATAGATCTGCGATAAAAAATTGAATAATTGAATCATAGCATCTATATTTCAATTATTGATACAGTAAATATGATGGAATGGATAATCATTGATATGCACATGTATATTAGTCACTTTTTGAGTGATTTCAGCAAAATAAGCTTATCATCCTGTTCTAAAAAAATGGATCAATTGAAGTATCTTTATAAATATGTTGATAGAATTGATATCGAAAAAATATGTGCATTACCATTTTATGATAATTTTACAAAAATTCGAACTAATGAGAAGTTTGAAAAAATGTTAGGATCAAAGTTATTTTGTGGGAATAACGTATCAATCGAGCTTCCTAAAAGTGTGACTAATTTAAAATGCGATCGGATCGATATTTTGTTAGAAAATAATATTATGCCTAAATCAATTACGCATTTAAAAGTGAAAAATATGTTTAACATAGAAAATATGCCTCTGCAGATAACTTATCTATCCTTTGGATCTCTATCTACCTGCGCGATTGAAGGAATTATACCACAGTCTGTTACGCATTTAGGATTAAGTTATCATTATTCTGGTTCTATCAAAAATTGCATCCCTCCATCTGTTACTTGTTTAAAATTAGGAAGATGGCATCGTCAATATATTTCTGAAATTCCTTCATCAGTGACGCACGTTATTTATTATTTCCATTCAGACCTTACAGGATTACCTGCGTCAGTTACGACACTTACTCAAAAAAGAGGAGATATCGCACCAATTATACCTCCAACTGTTCAGACTTTTTATCATTGTCCCAAAAAACATGCAGGTAAAAACTTTATATTTTCATAAAAAATGAAAATCAAAATATCATAACATTCCATAGATTATCATAATAATTATGACTCTCCATGGATCCAATCGTTGATTTCTTACTACAGCAAAATCATCGTTGCATTTGCATCGTCAAAATAAACAATGATGTAATCAAATGGTGCGGTCAAACTATCTGTCCAGATGGAATTTTATATGACAAATTGTTACAAAAAGAAAATAGACGGCAAACGTTCAAACAAATATTAATAGATTCTAATCATAGCTGTATTTATGAACAAGAAACATTCCCTGTCAAGATAGTATGGTGCAAAGAAGAACCATGCAGAGGCATCGTTCAAAAAAGTGTTGAGGAGCAGACGTGGCACAAATTATATCCTTCATAATTATTAATAATAGTCTATCATTAATAATTGATAGGTGTCTGTTCATCTATATCGTTCGTTGTTCCATCTAGAATGCATATATTGACGAACATATTATTTTTTGCTAATTCCTCGTCACCGCACAAGTAGCGGATTAATATGTATACATTGGCGATAGCTATTATGAACAATAATGACGATATAGTACCCAATACACCTAAACCACAACAAAAACTCATATTATCGTAATAGCATGCCATTTTTTTCTCGGGCGGACAATCGGGCAAATCATTCGGACAACCGGTAGTTTTATCACTATTCGGATGTTTTGAGATAACTAATGCAAATGTTGCAAAGACGCTGCAAGCATATAATGCAGCGAGGCCTATTATGACAATTGCGATGTGCATGATCTTAGTGCATATTTGCATATTTTTTTCGTCTATCGTCGATTGGGTCACCATTTTTACTAATGATATTCATCAAAGTAGCTCCGTGAGATTTCAATAATCATTTTTTTATTTGCACTTCGAAAAAATTGAAAATAAAAGTGTCAGATCATAATTTTAATCATAACAAGGTCAACCAACATGGATCCAGAGGTTGTTTATGAATATAACAAAAATGAGTCACCGTTTTTTGCCATTCCAGGAGAAACAACACAATTACATTTCGGAAATAATTTTAATCAAAAATTAAAAATCAGACTTCCTACTAATTTGACAGAGATTCGTTTTGGCAATTCGTTTAACCAACCTCTCAATGGTTCTATCCAAAAAAACGTTAAGCGCATATATTTTGGTAATAATTTTAATCAACCAATTGATCCAGAGGACATAAAAAATGTTACGGAAATTTATTTCGGCAGAGATTATAATCATCCCATTATCTTTAAAGATGGTATCAAAATAATCAGATTTGGATTTAATTTCAATCAATCCATTAAAGGATCATTTCCTAATACTCTTTCAAAATTAGAATTTGGCGATATGTTCAATCATCCAATATCAGGTTTGTTGCCGGATAGTCTCAACGAACTAAAATTTGGTAAAAGCTTTAACCAGCCAGCTACGAAATTGCCCGTAAATCTAAGCGAATTACGTTTCGGAAATGATTACAATCAAGCAGATACAAATTTGTCAGAAGATCTCGAAGTACTCCATTTTGGCAATAATTTCAACAAAAAATTGGATTATATACCATTAAAAGTTTGGTACTTGATAATCGGTAAAAGTTATGAATATTCACTGGCTAATAAATTACCACCAAAGTTATCCCACTTAAATCTTTATTGCAAATATGACCAAAATTTAATAGACACTTTTCCTAAATTTCTTTCGCATCTAGATTTGTCGTACAAAACAAACGTCGTGACTCTTCCTAATCATCTAAAACGCATCACTTATTCGCCACCATCGATTCCTGTCATGGGTTTGCCATTAGATCCTGATTATGTATATGCAAAATTTCCTCCTTTGTTTGGCGCCGAAATCAAATTTAAAGGACCAGGCAATTTGGCGTCAAACGTCAACATCGAAAATTATGATGACCATATCAAAATTCCAAATGGATCCATCGTGACGATTGATGATGTTTCAGTTATTGTATCAAGTACAAAAGATGGTTTGGATCTTACGCCAAAAGAGGCCATCGATAATAAGATTGTGTTACCGATCAAAACCATTATATACCGAAGTTATGAATTAGGGATCGAATTAATATCGCCACATGAAGCAACATTAAATGATCCAACCGAAGTCATACTACGCGAGGATACTTGGATTCGCAAATGTAAATCTTCAAATATTATGAAAGTTAGTGAATGTGTTGCCAAAATTAATTTTTCTAAATAATATGACATATTATTTAGAAACAAATCTAATCATCCAAATTTCTCAATTGTATCATAACGTCATCTGCTGGTGATTCTTGATCTTTGATGATGGAATAATCGATGTCTGTGACCTTTTCACATAATATTAATACCATGCCGATGATCACAAATAATAAAGCAGCCACAAACATGCTAAACGGGATTCCAATTACAAAACAAAGGCCCATATTATCATAATGACATAACAAACGTACATTTGAACTACATTCTGTTTCATTTCCAGGACAGCCTGTATTTCTATTGTTATCTGGATGAGCGGCTACTGAAAAACCAAACAATAGATATACCGAACAAACATATAATATTCCGCAACATACTACCATTATTATTGCCATTATAACATCGCGCATGATTAACTTACGCTGTCCAATATCTACCATTTTGAAAATTGATTTATAAAACAGATAAGTTTAGATATTTTATAATCAATTTTTATTGTAGATGGTCTTCTAACAAAATCATATTGTCATCCGATTCTGTTTCCTTTTCATCAACAGAACATATATTTATTAACAAATCATATACGCTTATGACTATCACGGAAACCATCGCAAATAATAAACCGATGAGCATAATTATGGAAAGTGATAATACAACCAATATTATGCCAACGAGATAACAAGGATACATATTATCGTAAGAACATAGTAACCTTACATTCAAATCACATGTTTGTTCATTGCCAGGACATCCCGAGTACCTATTATTATTTGGAAAAATTGAGATTGAAATTCCAAAAAGTATATATGCAATACATACGCAATATACAGGTACAGTGATGCAGAAAATGATAAATCCTTTGATATTATTGTGAAGGGAAAATTTTGCCATTTTAGTTTCAACGAATAGATAAGATATTATATGTATTTTAAAATCAATTTTTTTAATGATATGTTATTATTAAAAAAATCAAAGCAACGATATCTGGCAAGATAACCATTCTCTAATTGTAAAATCGCAATCCCCTGCGTTACTATTTATTAATTGAATAAAATAATCTTTTTCTTGTCCTCTTGACATCAACAAAATACGATATAACCATTTTACAATTTCGAAATGATTATTTCTACAACTTGTCCGGAATCCTGGTACACAATCATATTTGGCAATTCTTTCGGGTCGATGTTCGAATAAATCTATGCATAAATCAGGATATCCAAACCGACATGCTTGGATAAAATATGTTGAAATAAAATATATATCGGAAGTTCGCAATCTTTGGATTTCCTTTTCTATATGTTTCCAATTGATAAATTTGGAGTCCTTTTTGATAAGGTCTAGAAAATATTGATTTACCATAACTAACTCGACTATATCACGAATGTTCGAAAAATGGATTATCAACTCCACTACATCACGAACATTCCAAAAATTAATTACTGTCTTGATCATCTATATGTGTTCGTCTAATGAACAACCTTGCAGGTAGAAATTTTTTAATCATTTTTTTAGGTCAGCGAATAAAAAATTGATTAAAAAACACTCTAGTGTATATACATTAATACTAAATATCAAAAATGTCCAAGCCTAAAGCAAAAACTGTAAAGAAGAACGCAACTAAAATTAGTGAACCTGTTACGACAAAAAAGAACGCGACAAAAGTTAAAAAAGATGAATCAAGCGAAGATTTTGAATACGAACCATCTAGTTCAGAATATTCTGAAAGTGTCAGCGAAGATTTAGATTCCTCAGATCATTCAGATGAAGACGAAGCAGATTTCGGCGAGGAATATGATATATATATTAAGAAAAATATCAAAACCCTTACTAAAAATCATCCTGGTGTTGAAGTCACGCAATTGTTGAAAATCATTGCACACGATTTTATTGCATCAAAAAATAAAAACAAGAAAAAGAAAGAAGTACCTAAGAAATCATATTGGCTGGTATATACTGACGAAAACGGCGATCGAGAGGATTGCAACGTTTTTTATTCTTATCTTGTCAAGGCACGTACAGAGCATGAGGCTCTCGTAATTTGCGCGGTGGATAGTGATTGTGATATCAAAGGTTTGGGAGCGAGACCAATGGACGTGCTCACGATTGATACGATGAACAAGCATTTCCTCAGAAAATAAATAAAAAAAATTGACATTTTATATTCTCATATAAAGCCTTAATCTTAAGCATTAATCATCAAAATGGGAGCTTTATTCGATCAAGATGTCAGAGAAAAAGAGACTTTTGTCGATATGAGTGACTATTCTAAATTCCAAATTATGGAATATATCAAAGCGCATCGAACTAAAAATATCAATTTTCCAGAAAATTTTAGGAACGTCATGAAAATGATAGAACTAAATAACACCAAATTGTTACCAATGGCCATGGAATTATACTATAAACTGTTCGAAATATTTGGTGAATATCATAATACGGGACCTAAAAAGAACACATTTTATAAAAAGATATATTTTATCAAGCCCAATTTTAGTGCCACACAAGTAAACGAAAAGTATAAGATAGATATGGAAATGTTTAAGATTAAGCAACTTACACCATTTAATGATCAACTTTTACAAATTAAGAGGCCAGATCTTGCGATGATAACCGCAGATATCCGATTAGATGAGTATGATGAATCGTTCAATGATGTTTTGGCAAAGAAAGATATGATGGGAATTAGTAAGCGGATTTTGCGAGATATACCTGAATATCTAAAAATGCGGTTTATCAATGTCTACAATAGAATATTACATAATCCAGAATTAATTAAAGGATCATGTTTGTCAAAAGGATCATATGTTTATAAAGTAGCCAAAAAGGGGGCAACTGATAATATAAACTCGTTCAGACCAATTTCATCATTACCCAATGTTGTCAATCAATTTCATCGTATTTTGAATATTCGATTAAGTAATTACATGTTGGCTAACAAATATCTTGATGTTAACATTCAAAAAGGTGGTGTTTCAGGACAAGCGGTGCCAATTGTATCACAATATTTTAAACTTAAAAATGTGATCAAACATGCAAACAAAAATGGGAAACCATGTGTTGTCGTATTTATAGACATAACCAATGCATTTGGTAGTATTAACAAATCGGTACTTTACAAAATATTAGGAATGTACAATGTCGACGAACGTTTGATTAGATATTTATCGGTGTTTTATGATAATTTGGAGTATTATGTTGAAATTAATTCAGTAGGGCAGTTATATAAGTGGGGCGATGGATTGATTCAAGGTTGTTCTTTATCTCCTTTATTGTTCGTGATTGCGTTGAATTATATACTCAAAACAATTGATGAAAAATATAAAGGTGTATGTGGATATGACTTTACGGATAAAATCAAAATTTTGTTGACAGCTTTTATGGATGACATTGCGATTGTATGTAATAACGTCGCATCGGCGCAATTGATATTTGATGATTTATGCGGTCTTTTTGACATGTTGGGATTACAAATTAATAAAGAAAAATGCGGTATTATGACGATCAATGAGCCGACTGTGCCAATTAAAAGTTTGGCAACGATTCAAAAAGTGGATAAATACAAATATTTGGGCGAATATTTGACGAGCAACGGAGATTCTTCTGAAGCATATGCGATGTTATTGACTATAACAATGGCCAGACTTATTCGATTGAACAATAATCCAAAGCTAGACAATGCTAATAAAATTAAAATGTTCGAAACATTAATTTTGCCGCAAGTGCAGAAGAAATTAATGATAATGTATGATATTGGTACATCTAAACGAATTAAAATAGCATCTGTTATCAAAACATATGTGACAAAATGGGGGAATGTACCGTCTATGAACTTGTTTGGTGATCTCATCGGTTTAATGTCAACATCCAATGATGAAGTTATCCAAGGGATAATATCTGAAAATATTTGTAGAGATGATACGTTGGAACATGACATCGCAATATCCGATTACATTTTCAAAAACCCGTGTGCTGGATTTGGATACGGTAAAGTAGATGATGAATTTGAAGTAGATGCAGAGATAGATGCCCTTGAATTGATAGCTGACAACTAAGAATTTTTACCAAAACATTGATAATATTTTGATAAAAAAAAATTGACTTTTAAAGTGCCAGACAAGATAACTATCAATAATAGTATCAAAAAACAAAGGACATACACATTTAAGATCATCTAAGATTTGTTTTTGCATATATCAAGGAATTAAGATCATTTTGTGCAGCTACAACAATGATAATTCCTGCATATTCTAAGAAATTTATGACTGTTTGTATCAACAACCTGTTCAATTAATTTCTGCATATCATAAAAATGATAGACAACCATTTGTTAACGAACGTTATTGACATTCATTTTTGCATATTAATATTTGATAAACAAATTTATGAATTTATTTCTTCGGCGATAATATCTACATAGTTTGTTGCATATAACTAAGGAATTAAGATAATTTGGTACACCTGTAACAATGATAATTCCTGCATATTCTAAGAAATTTATGACTGTTTGTATCAGGCATAATGTTCAATTAATTTCTGCATATCATAAAAATGATAGACAAACATTTATTAACGTATGTCATTAACATTCATTTTTGCATATTAATATTTGATAAACAAATTTATGAGTTTATTTCTTCATCGATAATATTTACATAGTTTGTTGCATATAACTAAAAAAGAAATTTACGATTTTTATGTTTTGCACTTGAACATTGTTAATAATTTCTGTAAATAACGATAAAAAAGAAATCTATGATTGTATGTTTATGACCATGTACACATGATTTCTGTATACAACTGAATAAAAAAAAATTTACGATTGCAATTATGATATTCGAATTGATTGCAAATAATTTCTGCGATAAAAAAGAAATCTATGATTGTATGTTTGCTGCATTATGTACACATGATTTCTGCATACAGCTGAATAAAAAGAAATTTACGATTGCAAATAATTTCTGTATATAACTAAGAAATCTTACGACATATAACATTGGAACATGTTGTATTATTGATTTCTGCTTAATAAAAAAAATTTATGATGTGCTATTTCCGCCAGAATTCAGTTTAAATTTTTGATGATAAACTAAGGATTAGACGATTGACACTAGTGGTCCATGTGAATTATTAATCCTGCATATAATAAGAAAATCATACGATGATCATTTGTGGATCAACTGATGAGAAAGATTTTCGCATAATTTAAAAAATCAAAGATATTGGATTTATGTCCCGTATGTTATCGATTTTTGCTATATAATTAAGAAACTTTGATAGTAATAATAATTGCCATTTAATCCAGTTTCTGCAATTTTTTTAATATCATTATGATGTTAAAAAAATTGATTTTGTTATTCGTAGGATACTCATTATCATATTATTATTATTATCTTATGCAACGGATTACTAAAGTGTTAACTCTTGAAGAATTGAATGACAAAGTTTTAATCAAAGCTTACATTGAAGATTCATTTAAGGCAAGAAGGACACAAAAAGATAAAAAATTATACAAAAATATTAATTTGATATTCGGTAAATATCCGGAAATCATAAAGCAAATAATTAGCAATATCCAAACATTAGGATATTACAAAGATTATTTTCACATACTCAAACATTCACAAAATGCCAGATTAGATACATACTTATACAACATAATTACGAAAAAGCTACGTGATGATCTTAAAAATTTAGAACTAGGTAAAGATATTTCAACGTTAGGAAAATATTTGCCCAGAGAAGGATTTGGTGCAGATAAAAAGCGTAATTTTATTGATACCTTCAATGAATTATTTTTTTTTAAAAATGAAGATCAATTTGTGACCAAATGGTTATGTCGTAAAGTACCATTTGGAAAAATCAACGATAAATTTTCAGCCAGACGGTTATATCGCAAAATGAAAACTGAATTAAATGAGAAGATAGGTACGATCGAATCAAGATTATGCACAAAGACCCTTGATAAAATTGAATATGAAAAAGTCGCACCACGTGCATTAAAAAAATATACACCAAAATTATTGGCAAGTGAAATAACAAAGGTGAACTTTGAGGCATTTATCTTGGGTAAACTTTTGAGCATGACTTTAGATGAATTGATGAAAGAGATAATAAGGGGCAATCGTGGCCCGGAAATGATCGAAAACGTATGGTCTAAAAATAACTTTTGCAAAACATATTCTTTGGACAAAATAATTTCTGATTCGGTTTGTATAATCGATTTATCCAAGGATATATATGAAACGAACAGCGCTTACTTTGCAGTTGGTATTGCTTTGTTGGTCGACCAACATTCGAAAGTCGAAAAAAATGTGATTATTGGAAGCGAGACAATAGAGTTACAAGGAAGCATAGTTGAGAAGACAGCGCACATTTTGAGACATGTTGGACCGTGTAATATCGATATCCAATCCGTAAGTAACCGCGCGTCAAATGTTATTGTTGTCACGCCGAAGCAAATAAATGCACAGGATTTCGCGAACATTACGCACATCAAGACGCTTGAACATGGATTTCATATATTCCCACCCAATGCAGCACCCATAACAAGACACGTTGTCCATGTAAACAAAGAGATCGTCAAGAGAAACATTAAATTTCTTACTAATAATTCTCATGAACTGTTAGATAAACGATCGCCGATTATTTTTATTTTTTGTGTTGTCATGTTGCTATCAATTTTGCATTTGATTAATCGTTTTAATATTGTTTTATAAAATAATATTAAAAATCGACCGTGATGTTCGTCGAGTAAAGTTTATGTTGATGATAATTGATGAGATGATTTATGATATAAAAATAAAGCTACTATTATAATTAGTGGCCAGTATAATGACGGATACAACAAATGAAGATGTTGAAGAACAAATTTTTGATGCGATCAAAAAAAGATCAGTGAAGGAAAACGGTTGTTCGATTTGGAAAGGGCCGAGTAATGGCGATTCATGTTTTATCAGACACAATTGTTATGGCGTTCGAAAAAGGACTTACATTACAAAATTTATTTGGGAGCGTCATCATCCAGATCAATTATGTAATAATCTGAATCAAATTGTGCACACTTGCAATAATCCCAAATGCTTTAAAATAGAACATCTTAAAATGATAGAATTGATGTCAAATGAGGGAAATTGGCAAGGATCGTCTAAAAAAAGGAAAAATGATGACAGCAAAATGGAAGAAACAAGTGAATTTTTATCAAAAGAAAAAGTTTGGCAAAGATTAATTAAAAAAGGCAAATTTGATGACACCAAAATATATAACAACAAAAAATGTTTTATTTGGACGGGAAATCAACACTCTGGATACGGTTGTATCGGAATTAATCATAAAACATACCCGGTTCATCGTCTCTCTTTTTGGATAGCAAACGATCAATATGATAAAATACATGATATCCCTCGTCACGACGGAACTTTTGATCTTCATATAAGACATCTTTGTTCAAATTCTTTATGTTTTGAACCGTGTCATTTATCGTTAGGGACAGCTAGCCAAAATAATTACGAAGATAAAATAATTGCGGGTACTTTGAGGCGAGGCGGAAATCATCCCAAAAGTACAATTTCTGAAAAAAAGGCAATTCAAATAAAATTGTCCAGATATCCTAAAGACGATGCAAGGTATATGACACAAGCTGCGAGGGCTGAAAAATTTAAGGTTAAGATTTCTCTTGTAAGAAGTATTGATTCTGGACAATCGTGGGGTCATCTCTTTGGAATGGACAATGCAGCTTCAGCAAAGTTGCGAGAAAGAAGACGAAATAATCCCAAGAAAGCGAAAGAACGAATATGGGACAAAAAAATGTTTGAAGAAGCAAATAAAAAATTATTGGGTCTTTCTGTTATAGACAAAAAGAGTCCAAAATATAATTCTTCACATTGTCGAGTATGGCAAGGAAAACTCAAACCGGATGGATCCCCGCGTGCTATAGGTATTCACGGTAGATATATTGCTCCGAACGTATTAGCTTGTTGTATTAAAAATAATACTTTGGACAATAAAAATAAATATAGTTATCGCAAATGTGGTAATAAATTATGCGTAAATGCTGATCATATCGAATTTACATCCGCAAAAACAGGGGCAGGAAAGAAATTGTCACAATGTGACGTAGATGAGATCCGGCGCTTGTTTAAAACAGGCGAATATACACAAAATATTTTGGCAGAAAAATATAACGTGTCATTTGGAACAATCAATAGCGTTGTAACCGGAAAATATTGACGATCGTTTTTTTCGCATTGTTAATAATAACAAAATAAATTATTTTAATATTGTTTTATAAAATAATATTAAAAAAATCATTAACAGTTTGTCATAATTCATATTTTACTTAAGTAATTACATATAAATCAATCATTCACTATCAATATCTCTTTTAATCTCATTCATTGAACCACTCTTTCAACAGATCAACATAGTCAACCATGACTTTAGCTTCATTCGTTTTATCTGTATGATATTCTGCTTTGGCGATTACTTTGAAATCGTCAGTGATAGCATGATATTTATCGGGCCAAGCACGAAATTTATTTGCAAAGTCATTATCCCATCCATCAATGAAAACTGGATATGGAGGATTGTACTTTTCAATAAAATAATTTGCTCGAGCGACACGATCTGCGAATGTTTTGTGTTGTTCAGGTTGTTCTACACCAAATAATTCATCGATATACACCGGCCATTCATTGGAATGCGCTTCCGAAATCTGTATCAGTATAATATTAATATTATGCTCTCGCACTTTATCTGCTAGTTCGAACAAGCGAGAAATTCGAACGAGAAACGGAGGTCATGATAATGAAAAAGCAGCAATAATTGTTCTCTTCGCCCCTCCTCTCTTAATTTCATCGTACAAAGATGTAATCTCCGTCCCATTAATCATAAACAGGGGACAATCAGGTATCGCATCCCCTATTTGTAACGGCTGTTCTGTATAATAAACGCATTTATTACCGCGCATATAATGTACCGCATTCAATACCTCAGCATCATACTCTGTCGGGGATGTATAATAGTTTCGAAAGATCGTTCTGTACATTTCGACACTTTCGTCGCTCGTATCGAAACCAAAATGAGTAAGAGTTAATCGGTTGAGAGTATGTTCGACTGTCAAGCTTACCAATGGCCGATTCAATTTAGTTGCATACAGTGTCCGACCAACATCACTCCTCGTAATCTCTTCTTCATAATTTAGCATTTTGATGACAAGCGGCTTGTTTTTAACATCTGCATGTGTGAATGGCCTAGTATCTCCAGGTTCAGATACACCCATAGTTCTAATAATAAAGGATTATTTTGATTATATATATTTCTGGCTGTTTGGTTTTCACTTTTTTTTGAAAATTAATAGTTAGGAGTTAGGAGAACATATCAATATTAAGCATATCAACGCGCACAAACGGATCAAATCTACACTAAAATTTGCGACGAAGGAGCTTTCATTACCAATACGAACGTTACTTGTGATAGATGTCATACAACAAATGGTAAACATGTTACCGTCACGAAAAAACAGATCTATATGATTCATGTTTTATTAAAGTCAGCGTACTTCTCAAATGTGGATATGAAGACCTAGAGATGTTAACCTTGATAGAGCAGGAAGAATTTAATTGTCCTGAAAAGTAATAGTTTCAAAAAAATTGAAATTATTATTTTTAGGGAAGTCCATCAGTAATTTTCATGATCAATTAAACAATCATGGAATCTTACAACTATCTCGAAGCTTGCGCAAACGGAGAAAAATTTTATCGTATAGAAGATCGTTATCCAGGAAAACGTTACACGAGCATTTCCTGTGATCGATGTCGCAGAGGTAATTTGACAGAATATACTGGAATTCTTGGTCAAGAAATCGATCTTTGTTCAGGGTGTGTCGATCAAATCAAAAGAGATCCAACGAATCGGGCAGCAATTCAACGCATCAAAGCTTCATCTAGTGTGTCAACATACCAAACCCAGATGCCTTATGCGTCAACATTTCTGACATCTCCGCCAAATTACATACCTCATCCTCGCCCCGCACCTTATGCAACAGTTAGAGTCACTATCGGCGTTCAACAACCCCCTTATGCAGTGATCTTCTTTCCTCATTAGCGTAACAACCAATAACATTTATTGCTACGTAAAAAAATTGATAAATATAATCCCATAATCATTTATTGGATAACATAATCAACCAAAATGGAATCGCAATTCATTGATGTTTGCAATAAGGGATCCTATTTTTATCCAGCCCATGAACATTATGGGAGAAAAACCAGCGTAAGATGCGATCGTTGTGGCAAGACAAATATAGTTGAATGCATCGGTTATGGTGATAAACTAGATTTATGTTTGGATTGCGTAACAACGATCAATAAATCTAGAATCCCTAAAAAGATTAACGATGTAGAACCTCTTACGTTCATGATGCAAACTCAGTTTTCACGAGAAGAACCGCTTACATTAATGATGCAACGACAATTTTCGCAACGTTCAAGTGCAACAACTATTGGCACCGATCAACAATTTATTGACGTTTGCAATAAAGGAATATATTTTTATCCTGCACATGAACATTATGGTAGAGAAACAAGTGTGGGATGTGATCGTTGCACAACATCTAATTTAGTAGAATGCATTGGTTATGGCGATAAATTAGATTTGTGTTTGAACTGTGTTTCGGAAATTAATAAATCTAGAGTATATGACGAAAAAGAACCTGTGATGTATACAAGAATGATGCAACATCAGTTTATACAACAAAAAGAACCTGTGATGTATACAAAAATGATGCAACATCAGTTTGTACAAGAAAAACCAATAGTGGGTACAATGATGATGCAAACTCAATTTTTACCAAGATCAAAACTAGAAACATCGATGAAAGAACTTCAATTTCAAGATTTTTTGGAAAAAGATACAAAAAGAATACAAAAAGAATTGGAAGAACCAAGTAGGATTAATGTACCGACAAAGATGACACAAAACCAAACTGATAAGCAAAAATCTTCGGTAAAGTGGCAAGGAAAGGAGATGTCAAATGGCGAAATTGAAGATGAACCTTTATAATTGATATTAATTTATTCAATAAATATCAATCATAATATATATGAATATCAGCGACACAAAAAATACAAATCTAAAAATCTCCAACAACTTCAAATCGGGAAAAATAACTGAATACTTCATCAACAAATATGACGAAAAAAAAAATAATACTATCAATCTGTTCGCTAGCAAATATTTTTTACTTTACAAAACATCTGGCGAAATAGTTAATCAACCAGAAATCAAAAAATTTGCAGACCTTATCAACAAGACATACACATCCGGATTAATTTATAAATCTTTATCGCCTACTTTTGTTTCTGATTATCTATTCTGTGTCGACAATCGTGCACATCTAATTAACCGCAAAAATATTCTAATCTTTCGTGATGATATTAATATTGATGAATCGCTCCTGTATTTTTATGACCAAAATAACCTTAAAGACGTTAAAGTCAGTATATATCCAATATTCTTGCACAAAATTCCATGTCATAAAAAATTTGAAGAATCATCACGGGCTTTATTGTCGCGATTTGCCGACATTGACATCTTATATCACGATACGTTGAATGAACCAAGCTTTATTGAGAATTATGCGCGACTTTGCAAAAATTACAAAGATCAAAAGTTAGATCTAGTCATTTGCGACTTCAGATCTTCCAAAGTAAAAAACCTTGATATTTACTGTTTTATATCAGTCATAGTAACTATCAATACATTAAATGTAGGTGGCAGTTATATGTTCCGAATTCACAATAACTCAACTATGTACATAACACAAATTTGCACATATTTATCAAAGTATTTCGATAACATATCCATTATTCGGCAAAAAATCAGACCATATGAATCTGCATACGTATTTTGCACCAACTTCTCAAACGCACCAGATGTAAAATTGTTATCTGATACGATTGCCATATGGAACAGTTCCGCTACAAATTTATTTTTATTCCAAAATGAAGATCCAAATATCAAACCAAACCTAAACGCAATTCGTAATCGTATCAATAAATCAATTGTCAAAAAAGAACTAATATATGATTCCAAAATCGACGACGTTGCAAAATTATCTTTGGACGAAATGATAAAGCACCATACTTATAATAATAAAGTAAATTTGCATCGTTCTATTCTCGTTGCGCAAAAATATAATCTAAAATTAAGGCCTGATGTCGTCTTCAAAATAAAAAAGTTAAATTTTACATTTGATGCCCCTATCAATATTACTTTTCTGAGAATATCTAACAAAATTACAAATATTGATACGTTAATTGATCAGGGAGCGAAATTGAAACTATATAAGTCAGGGATTGATTCAATGGATCAGATTAAATGGCAAACTATCGTGCAAAAACTGGATATCACTAGACTAATACCTATAAAATTAAACAAGACTGTCGATTTTTGCAAAATGTATGAAGTTTGCTATGTCAATAAATTAATGAACAAAAAACTGCAAACTTTGCACATATGCCATCATAACGATGAATATGTCAAGGCCATAAATTTTGTGAATAAGGAGCATATAGTAGTAAATGATACGGCATCATTTGCTAATTCGATCGATTTATTTACGTCTGACAGTGATTCGATCGATGAAACGATTGTAGATTTGATTAATACAACTGTCAAAATTGGTGGGGCAGCTATTCTCAAATTGACGGTTCCGTTCATTAATTTACAACAGATCGGTTCGATAAGTGAGCATTTCAATGATGTTTCTTTTTATAAACCGCTAGTTGGATCACCGATCGTTGATGATGTTTTTATTATTTTAAAGAACAAACGAGAGATCCCATCAGATAAATATCAAATGAAGGCTGATTTTATTGATAATATGGAACACGTTTCAAATGTAGTTATTGATTTGCAGATATCGAAAATGAAAACATTATTTGATGCATATAGTGATTTGTATGCAACTGCTGATGTCGAAAAATATGCAGAGGAATACTATTTGAAATGGAGTCAATATTTTGATATTAAATCTTTTGTCAATATAAGTGCTTAAAATATGGAAGAGAAAGACATCGTGCGCAAAATTGATGAATCGTTTGGCGAGGATTCTGAAGGATCAGAAATTACGATGTGTTACGTCACTTCAGAGATAATGTACAGATTATTAGAACCTGATTTTTTAGAGATCAAATTTTATGACACTGACAAATTTTACGATTTTATGATGAAATATCCAATCTTAAACATTGAATTGACTCTAACGTCAAAAAATATATTTGATAATGCTGAAAAAAATAAATTGATAAAACAGTTTGGAATAGATAAAATTGGATACGCAAACTCTGTGTTTAAATATGCTAAATTGAGAATATTTATGCATGCGTTTAATATCATCAAAGTGATAGAAGGATATTTGTGGGCTCAATCGTGGTTTAACATCCAGACATATGGTATTCGTAAAAAATTTGCGACAGAAGAAGAATATGGATTTTATATTATGAGATTAATCGATGCAATTAATAATTTCAATAAAGATCCAGAAGATTTGTATACGATATGTTTCTATGGCAAAGAAATAGATAGTAATACTAAGAAGATATTGAAGATGGTGACAGACACCAAGATGCAATATGATATTTTACTGAAATGTAATTATTAAAAAAAAATGAAAAATTAATTCATAGCAACATCATTTAATGTACTATTAATCAAATCATGTGTCACATTAACACTATCGTATCCGCTATATTAATATGCATCCTTGCCATTTTTAGTGTCCCAAAATACGCACAGACAATCATACAATCAGATTTGTTCACGACGATTCAAATATACACACTCGTTGACAAAAATAACAGCCAGTATCCTTTGCTCGTGGATGTTGTTAACAATTTTACTCGCTATGGTGAGTTTGAGATGTATTTCCGAGGAAAGAATACTAGCTATTCTTTTTTACGTCGAAAAAGCACATCGAATTTGGTCAGTTTTGCGAATAGTTTTGCCAACAGTGCAAAAAAATTTAATGATAGTCTAGTCTATTTTGTAGAAATCAGAAAAGTTAAAAAAATTTAATACATTCCATGACTATCGAATGTATTAAAAAATTGAAAATTAAAGTACTATACACTCATATTATATTATCAAATAATAATCATGAATAAATTACACGTAATAACGATTGTCTTTATATTATATGCTGTGTCGTTCTTCATTGCGCCACGATATATTAGATTTCCGCAGATAGCGATAGACGACCAATTCGGATTATTGATTCCATGGGCGGGTAATAATTCTGACGAACCAATAGTGTTCAACAAAAATACGTTCATGAAAGAAACATGTCATATATGGAATACATATCCCAACATAACACGTATTCAATTTTATTTAGGTGCACCAGTAGGAACTTATGAAAGAGATATCCAGACCAAAAATATATATTCATTCCTGGTTGTCGAAACGATCATATTCATAATTTTATCTATTTTGATTTTCGGCACAGGATCTTCTACACCATTATTAGTCAATTTTTTAGTCAATCTATCGCTCTTGATGTGGATCATTAGTGTTGGATTTGATATTCTTGGTACAGCGGATTATTATGCTTTGAATGGGTTTGTTTATCAAAATACGTATGACGCATATGGCAAAGTATTTCCGAGTAAATGGCTAACGAATGCATCGGATAAAGAGATGGGCGTTTATTTTTACGATCAATTTACGCTCGTAAAACAAGTTTGCGATATGAGAAACTATTTTTATTATAATGGCGATAATTGGTTCATGACTTTTAAAAATTGCACTGCGAAGGACAATTTCCTTGATTCTAACAAGATCTGTAGTGTAATATTAAAGTTGACATCTTTAGGATTATTGGTTTTTACTAACATTGTTTATCGGTGTACATCTTACGAACAAATAGAAGATCAATAATATTTGATTAAAAAAATTGAAATATTATTTTTCAGCAAGTTCTATTATTAATTGGATAATATCAAAACCTAATGGAAACAGAATCCCAACGATTAGAACGTGTGCATGTCAAACACGCACAAAATTTACGCAATAAACGACTGACCCTTGCCAACTATCTCCTAAAATGTCTCGTGACTGTTCAAATTAAAACGAAAATTAAAGATCGCGTATCCTTTGTTCAGCTTCAGTTATCCAGCTCAAAAGCAAAAAAACTCGAAGTGAGAATTGTCGGAGATTGTATGCTAAACATCGAAAAGAATATAATAAGTTTCTACACCTTTTTGAGATACATTGGAACAAAACCGGACATCTCTAAATTCCCGATAAAAGGTAGTGAAACAGATCCCGCAAAAATGAACGCTTTATGTAAATACTTTGATACAATGTATGTCAAAGAAACAATAATTTTTTTAGATTCGCGTAAAATAATGTACAAAATTCCTAAAATCGCGAACACTTTTTTGATTGAAGGAAATGAATTTATCTACAAATTACAACTCTCCGGCTATTATGGTGATTGGACTGTTAATGATTGTCGAGAAGTATCGCATTTTGATCTATTCAATTTATTTAGTTAATATATTAGTTAAATAAAATGATTTAATTTTAGTTTGAGAGCTTTGAAAATACCGATCAACAATAATACATCAAACTCGGCACGATGGGCATTTAGCGTTGTCGACACACTCGCTAAATCTTTGCCCGTCACAATTTCATAAATCTCGCCCAATTTCTTTTTCTGCAAATCATTTTCTGAAATCATAGAAATCAAACTCTTGCTATCTAAAAACTTACCGGATAATTCATCGTTCAATAATCCTTTCTGTAACATTATTCGATGATCGAAACTGTTACCATTATGCGCTACGAATATTGGTTTGTGACAATATCTATAGATCATATCCATATCACTCTTCAATTTAGATTTATTATCACCTCGTTCCATCATCCTATTTGTTATTCCAGTTAATTTCGTAATAAATGATTTTAATTTTTTATCGGCCTTAACTAATCCGGTACTTGGTGAAAAATCTAAATACAACTCTTGAAAATGTCGTTCTATTATCTCCGGATTGACATATTCTGTCCCATCAGTTTCTAGATCATACACAAAGATATTATTCACCATCTTAACTTTCAATGCATCGCAAACATATTTCAAAAAATCATAATTTGTATATTTTTTCGCCAATGTTATCTTGTATTTTTTACCCGAATACAAATTCCAGATTTCTAACTTCATCTCTTCCTTCCAATCAGGAAATAAATTGTTGTAATACATCAACGTTTGTAACACATGCAACACACCCACCGTTTTAACAAACTTTAACTCAATAACTTTGTTTTTCGCAGTCAAAATATCATATTTACCGATCAGTGGTATGTTAGGATGTTCGCAAATTTTCTGAAACTTATATCCCTGTGGCAATGTTTTAATGTATTTTTTAATCTTCCGAATATGACTATCTAATTTGCTAATATTATGTTCTTTATCTAGCATAAATTTGGTTTCATTTTGGATACAATGCATTATCAGTGAGATTTTATAAACTAATTTATTGTTTGTCTCATCGTCAATATTTTTCCGTAACTTCTTACAATATCGATAAATTGTTTCTTTTGGATATTCCTGCGTAGATGATTGTAATGCACAATTATAATACATTGATTTGCTCGCCATCTTTTCAGATATGTACATAAAAGTTTCCAAGCCAATTTTATCTTTAATCTGATGTAGCATAACAGAATTTAGCATATTTGCACATCCCATTTTTTTCATAACATAATAACCAACGTGATATTTCGGAGCTAATATAATCAGTGATCTAAAAAAATTTTTAATACTATTTGTAAAGTGTTTAATTTTAGAATGAGCAGAACAATAATAAAATTGGAATATGTTTTCCATATATTCGCCATACAATGTAGCATCTTTGTTTTTAACGGTGACATCATTAGGCTGCGTGAACATGATAGATTCACTTAATTTGTATTTTGATTCTTCTTCAAATTTCAATAACATATCTTCTGTAAATAATTTTTTATCGCCGATAGTATCTTTGATCGGATATTTGATTTGTTTGTGGTCGGGTTCAAATTTGCTTTCGTAGTCAAATTTTTGTAATTTTTTAGGATTATTTGTGGTGTATGAATTTGAATCACATAAAGTTAATTCAGGATATGGATCTTTGTCGTCTCTCACGTAGATCGTCAATTCGTCAATTGCCCGACTAAATGCGACATACCATAAATATTTGAATTCTTGGTATTCGACCATTGTGGGTTTGCGGCCCATCGTGGCAAAATGCGCATTAATCACCAATACTTTCTTAAATTCCAAACCTTTGCTTCCATGAATAGTATATAAATTCACATGCCCGGATCGAATTGATTTCTTTTGGTTATCGAACACACTATCTTTGCCTTGAGAATAATGTTCACAGAAGGGTATTTTATAATTTTTTAACATATTTGCAACACTGTTTAAACCAACGTTGCGATTTTCGTTTGACCGCTTGATAGGCCCAATGATTGCAATTTCGTCGAAAGAACATTTAGATGAAAATATTTCTAAAATTATATTCTTCATGATGTCATCATCGTTACCAACATAAATATATGGCTTTTTATTATGAGTATTTTTCGCAGATACCATATGTGGTAGTTCTTTATGAATCCGTATCTCATTAACGAAATCCACAATCTCGACAGTTGATCGATAATTATTAACATATGATATTTGTGATCCAGGATGCTCTAATAAAAATTTATCGGAACCATTTTGAAATTGATATATATTTTGGTTAGGATCGCCGACCATAATAACTGGAATATTTAGAATCTCACTTATCTTCATAATAAATGCATATTGATTTTCAGAAATATCTTGTGATTCATCAACGACAATAAGTTTACAATTGGCTAAACATTTAATTCTTGATAATTCGCCATTTCTGCATTTTTCATCAACATATTTTGTGGCGGATAAGATAATAGTGTGCAAGCAGCTCGTTTTCTTTTTTCGCAAAGTGAACATAATAGTCCCGGCTAAAGAATGCATCGTCTTAACATTTTGGTTTGTGAATAATTTGCTACAACGTTTGTTTCCTTTTTCTAAAAAATCATTGCACGCGTTTCTGGAAAAGGTAACAATTATGAAATTGTTAGAACCATATTTTTCTGTTTCTTTGAGATGAATTATTTTATCGATAATTGATTTTGTTTTTCCACCGCCAGGAATACCAAATAATTTAGAATGTTCCAAATCTGCAAGAATAAAATTCTGCTGTTCACGATCTTCCATATTTTTGGTTTTAGGATAACTTATTAATTCATCGTTTCTTGATCTATGTAAATCATCAATATACATATCGCACAACCACATATTACCATAACTTGCATCATAAAATCTAAGATTATTGTGTTTCTCAATTATCGGTTTAATTTCTTTCAAATTGGCTTTAACTTTTTTGAGTTCTTTTTTATCGAGAGCTCCATCAAATATCCGAAGTAAAAGTTCATCGCGTAACGTCCTAGCTTTATTAAACTCATCATATTCGTATCTGGTCACACAACATGTTTTCGTCAGAGTATCTATTTTATATATTAATGTATCCATCCTTTGTTATATTCATTAATGATATATTTATATGATGCTTATCTCATTTTTGATGAATAAATAATTTTAGTCATCAAATATTGATATTTTAACTCGTGCGACGATGCTTTGATGTATAATGTTATGATATTTGCTGCTGAGATTTAGATCTGTTACGGATAATGGGATGTTATTAATAGGTTGTTTGAACCACATGCCAAATGTTAGGTGTGTTATTGTAGGTGGCATGTCAGATAGGATTGGATCTTCGCCATGTAAAGTTATATGAGTTACAGATGTTGGTATGTGTTTTAGAGATTGATGATTTGAATGAAATACTACGTGTTTTACTGATGATGGTATACTGCCTTCTATCGATTGATTAAAACATTCTCCAAATTCTAGATAAATCACTGATTTAGGAATACATCCAAAAATATGTTTGTTAAATCGATGGCCAAATATTAAACGAGTCACAGTTTTTGGAATACATGTACAAATCGGTTTGTTAAAATATTCTCCAAATGTTAAATACGTTACGGATGCGGGGATACTGTTTTCTATACGTTGATTAAAACTGTTTCCAAAAGTTAAATGAGTAATTGATGACGGAAAGGCATTATCGATTAATTGATTAAAATAAAAACCGAACGTTAAATGTGTTACTGACGGTGGAATATTATTTCGCACTGGCGTATCAAAATAGAAACCAAATGTTAAATGCGTGACTGATGCAGGTATTTCTCCATCAATGGGCCCTTCGAAATTAACTCCAAATTTCAGATGAGTGACTGAAGACGGAATGCAATCGTTTAAATATTGTGAGAAAGAATCGCCAAACGTCAAATGCGTAACTGAATTTGGAATATCGCCAATCTCCACCGGTTGATTGAAATCATTGTTAAATGTTAGATGAGTGACGGACGACGGAATACAACCATAGAGAGGTTCATTAAAAGTTCTATCGAAAGTTAGATGAGTCACACACTGTGGAATATATATGATATTTCCTGTAAAATAAATGTGTTTGATATTTTTAGGGGATTTGTGCGTCATGGTAGATAAGGTCATTTCAACTGATTCGAAATTATCATAATATGGCAATAATATGATTTTATCAACGTGAACTTTTTCTGAATATATGAATTTGCATTTTATGGTATTCAATATAATACACGTTTCGGACAAGGATGTTTTTTCTTTATCTGTTATTAGACGGCCAATATAACAGAGAATATCTTCAGATAACGTTAGCATTTGATGAGATATTGATGATAACATAACATTAGAAATTTGATAATCACTTTTTTTCTTTAAAAATTGATAAAATTATTTCCACAAATATCCAATATATGTAGATATATCAAAATGCAGTCGGATATCTATTTAAACAAAGATATATGGACTAACATATTATATTTTGCAGGATTGTATAATATGTTGAAAATGGAATTGGTTGCTAAAAAATTTATTGAGATTACGCAAACGCATGTATGGAACTTTAAATATGAAGCGAATAGAAAATTTGATGAAGGGATGCAGAAATATAGAATACAAAAAATGTTTCTTGATAGTTGTGATATCGATGCATTGTTAATGAAATATATTGATACAATGAATGTTAGATGATTAAGATTAGATAGTTGTATGGTGGTCGATGATAATTTATCGTTCGTACATAGTGTGAAAAGCCTTACCATAGTGACGTTGGGAAGTTTTACAACGATAGATAAGCTACTAGAATTTTTTGATAATTTGGAATCGCTAAAAATTTATAGTCTAGACATACCAGATAACAAATTGAACGATATAAATTTTAAAAATATTAGGTCATTGTCTCTATGCGATTGCGAAAATATTACAGATGTTGGACTTGTTGCTATTTCAAAGGCAATTACAAGCAAACTTGATTCGCTAACGATTTTTGAATGCGATAAGATAACGAAAGACGGAGTTTTAAATTTGATAAGCAGCGACACAACCAAATTTTTATATTTAAAAGGGCCGGCTGTCATCAAAATATGTGGACATTTGAATACATATAAATTTTTAGAACATTTGCATTTGTGCGGAAATATATATGACTCTGACTTGCATGATCTTTTCAAATTTAGATCGTCGATGAAGCATTTGGAAATCGGTGGATGGAATATCACTAATTATGGTATCAAATCATTACAAAATATAGATATTCAGCATTTAAGTTTATATGCTTGTTCCGACGTCGATGATAAATCATTAAAATATGTTGGACATATACCGACTATATATTTTTGCGGTAATATACTCGGTGATGGACTCAAATATCTGAGTAAATGTCATGAATTTTTAGCGACTAATTCAATATGTCGAACGATTGATTGTTTTAGATATTTTGATGATATACAAATATTAATTTTGGATGGTTGTCCTATTATCAACGAACACTTAAAATATTTGAATACACCTTCTATTCGAAAAGAATTGAACATTTATCATTGCAGACATATAACCAATAAAGGACTCGTTTTTGTTGGTAAATGGCAATCGATTGATGTTGATAATTGCGACAAAATAGAACCATTCAAATGTAGCGGTACACATCAAGAAGTTGCCGATGAAATTATGCGCCGTTATACTAATACTTATCTGCAATTGTAATATCTAAAAATTAGACGTTGCAATTGATACTCAAAGAAAATTCTTTTCCGTCAAACGTTTTGATGATAGTTGATGCATTGTGAATAGCAAATGGCAAAATTATTATCTTCTCGCCACAAATACCCCAACGCAGTATATCCTGCCGCAGTTGTACAAGTTTTTCATTTTTAAACAGTGGTCCATATGTAAACATCGCACCATAAACATTCCGCAGATTATATGGCCCTTCTATTTTTGAATATGCATCGTTCAAATCTATCATCGTTTCATTGTTGACCAATATATCAGAATATTTTAGCGAATAAGTTTCTATGCCTTCGTACGCGCTGAAGACAAACGGGAGTGGCGAACTTGCCGATGCAAACGCAATTCCTTGTAATGTTGGAGAAAAAAATATGTAACCTATCAAATTTAAACTGCCGAGTATCAATAATAATATATGACAAACGTCATTAAAAGTGATTTTGATAGATTTTTCTCTATTTCCAACGTCTTTGAAACGTAACATTGCATGAGTGTCTCCTTTTCGATAGTTATTGAATCCAGATTTAGATTCTGTCTGTGCGTTATGAAAAGTTCCATTCAATATGTCAGTGAAGCATGGAATGTCACCATAGTTAGGACAATTTATTCTAGAATTTTCTCTATGATGGTATGTATGATTAACCGAACTTTGCACAAAGTACGCTAAAAATTTAGGCGTGCGGAGATTCATATGATAAATAAACTCGCCAAATCCTGCGAATATCGATAACCACATACTCGATCTTCCGCTAATACCTAACACTGGATATGATAAAAGAATCATAAGTGCAGAATTGATGATCATTTCGAGTGGATGTTTATAAAATGATGTAAGTATCTCTACTCTTTGAGGACTATGATGGAATTGATGAAATAATATCCACAGTACATGAATCATATGTCTAAAATAATGCCACCAATACATCAAAATAATATGAATAAAATATGCAACAACGCCGCCTGTAAAATCACTGACGTATAGTTTTAAATTCAGTCTGCTCGGGAAATTTAGATAATCTTCCAATAAATAGGCTGACAAACCAATAATCAACTGAACAATATTAATACTAAGGCCAAGTAACCACCATCCATTAACTTTTGGCAAATCTCTGTCCGGAAACAGATACTCCAAAAACATCAACACAAACATAACCCCAACAATAATAATAACCCCGTCTAACATCGCAATTCTTAATCCAAAGTTATCAATGGAAGCTCTAACGAAAATTTTTTCAATTTTTTTGAATAAAAATTGAAAAAATCAAAATCAGGATAACTGGATAAAATATATCTATTAAAGATGTTAAGAGGATCAACGAAAGAATTCAAATATTTCAAGCCCATCTTTGGCACCTACTTATTTTGGCATTTTTATCGGATATTGCCATATGCTGAAGAATTATTTACCTCCAAAGGTATGATCAGCAACAGAACGTTGTTGCCGACGTATGAATTCGTCAAATATTTTTCGCTCATCGACGACAATATTGAAATCTTTATCATGATATTGATGGTCTGTTCAATTGCCTTGGCGATGAATAACAGCGTAAAACTGGTAAGTCCTGTATTATGGTTTGGTTGGGTCTATTTGTTCAACAGTAACATCATCATCGCGAATCCAGGAATTCCGTACGTTGGATTATTGTTACTTATTTGTGCGCTACCATATCATAAAAATACAATCTGGATCGTATGGTTCTTGATGATGATGGGTTATACTGTCAGTGGAATTCATAAGTTGCAATGTCAAACCTGGCTTGATGGAACAGCATTATTGCACATCGTTTCAAGTCCCATTGCAAGAAATAACATCTTGACACACATCTTCATCAATTTACCCTTACCATTAATCAAATTTGCAACATGGAGTTCGTTATTTTTAGAAATTACATCATTGTTATTCGGTTGTTATTATTATACTAGGAAATGGTATTGGTGTGCATTGGTCTTGATGCATATTGGAGTAATGATGTTACTTAATTTTACAGATTTGACATTAGGTATGTTGATGGTGCATGTGTATACATTTGATACGAAATGGTTTTCATAAAATTTAGGGAAATCATTTTGTTAAAACCGTTGCCCTGTTAGTATATTATAACCGATATTCCAATGTCCTTGATTTAGTATGGTAGAATAATGAACAATAAAAATCACACACCAAACAATTGTTATTCCTAATAATAACCACACCGATATTAACCACTGAGTTGCTTCCATGAACAAATATGTTGCGAAGATAACGATTATACAAATCGGTATTGTAATTTTCGAAAAACGTACACAATTCTTTATCTCATTAACATCTGATTCTGATAACACATTTTTATCTTTCAAAGCAGCAGTCTCCACTATGATCATTGTATTTCTAGCATTTATTTCATCAAGGGAATCGTATAATTCTGTCATCATAATCCTAGTTTCATCTTTCAAAAAAGGTTGTGCAATTTGTTTTTCTACGTATTCTTGTGCAGTTTTGATGATGCGTTCCTTGCCTTTTTTAATCAAATCATCTGTGTTGCTCATTTTTTGATATATTACTACTACGTCATCAGTTAACGATATATTTTTCATTTTTTTTGACAAGAGTAAAAAATTGATTTTTGTAAAGCCAGATATTTCTATGGAGAATTGAAGTAAAACAACAATGATCCTCGTTTTATTAGGAATTTGTGGAATCTTAATCGCTCTTTACGCGATCTGTGTGGAAAGATTGGCTCCTGGGGTGACAGCAATGTGTGACATAAATAATCGTGCATCATGTTCGCGAGTTTTAAAGAGTCCATATGGTCGTATGATGAAGTTGTGTTTTGACCTTCCAGACAATCATCCTCTTAACGTTCCAAATACATACTACGGTATTTTGTATTACTCGGGTATCATATTATATAATTTCGTAACAGTGCCATACCAAGAAACGTTATTATTCATTGCATCTATCTTTTCGATGTTTGTAAGTCTCCAATTGGCATTGATATTATATTACAAATTAAAGGATTTCTGTATTGTATGTGTAACTACGTACGTTATTAATTTCTTCATCTTTTATCATGCATGGAATTTAATGATAGCATATATTATGTTATCATCAAAAAAAATGATAAATTATGTACCAGGAATAACTATAATTATTATATGATAACAATCACATGGAACCTGCATTCAATGAATCAAATGTTCATAATATGCGCCCTAAATCATCTGGGTTTGATTTTGAATATGCGAAATCGTTAATATCTATGACAAAATGGATGTTCAAACTTCCTGGTTGGCAAACGGTCGTCAGCAAGGACGCAAACAGTGCGACGTCATTGCAATCAAAACAATTTCCTAATTGCGCACTGCCACATTATTATTTGGATGTTACTGTAAAAGCACCCCGAGCAGAACTTGTCAATAAGATCTTTGGTGTTTCTACTTTACAAGAAGCAATAGTAGACAATCCGAATATCATTGAATTTGATCTTTTAGAATCATCTCCTAATTTTAAAATCAGAAGACAAGTTGATCGTTTGGGCGGAATTATATGGGATCGTGAAACAGTGTTCATCCAAAGCATATTCGAAGGAGCAACATCTACTTGGCTCGTTGGTTACTCAGTCGATCACCGTGGAGCACCTCTTAAATCAGATGTATTTGTGCGAACGAATGTTATGCAATCAGTATATCAATTTAAATCAAATAATGACAAGACAACAAGAATAAGAAGAATTGCAAATGTTAATCCAAATGGATGGATTCCAATAGCAGCAATTACTGGTAAAGCTAAAGTTTCTGTCAATCAATTCAATAATTGGGTCAAATTATATGACGCAAAAGAATAGATTTTTAATTATTAATTAAAAATCTACTCGCCATGTTCCATATTTCAACCTCAATTTGTTATATATCAAAAAATAGAGACCTGTTAAGCCCATCATTGCAGATATTAATTGACAAAATTTGACGCCAACGACTTCTTTTTCTGAACCAAAAAATGTAACCAATGGGAAAACAATAGCGCCAATTGCTGTCATGTATGCGTCACCTTTAAATTTTTTTTGCAAATTCCATCTATCGTTACCTGTCAGTATGTTCTTATCACGTTGTACCATAAAATGAACATCATTGTTAATTCTCCAAATTTCGCTATCCAAAGTTAGTTCGTCGTACTTTTTACCGAGTTCGATTTTGGTTTCTTCTGTCAGATGATCATCGTCGATATTTTCTTCGATATATTTTTTGATTTCTTCAATCTTGCGCGTTTTTTGAATATTAGCTATTTGTTTGACCCTTTCCATTTTAGTTTTGTTTAAATATTCAATATATACTCTTCTGGGTTTATTTATTTCAATTTTTTATGTTGCATATTCAAGATATTACACGTCTGGGATTTGGACATATCAACATCGCTGGTAAAATGTTACATTCCCCGGATATTTGAATGCATCAACATTGAATTATTCAATGTTGATATATTGCCTGGAGATTTGAATGCATCAATATTGAATCATTCAATGTTACTGGCAAGATATTGCCTCGAGATTTGAATGCATTAATATTGAATCATTCAATGTTACTGGCGAGATATTGCCAGGAGATTTGAATGCATTAATATTGAATCATTCAATGTTACTGGCAAGATATTGCCTCGAGATTTGAATGCATTAATATTGAATCATTCAGTGTTACTGGCAAGATATTGCCTCAAGATTTGAATGCGTTAATATTGAATCATTCAATGTTACTGGCAAGATATTGCCTGGAGATTTGAATGCATTAATATTAAATCATTCAATGTTAATGGCAAGATATTGCCTGGAGATTTGAATGCATTAATATTGAATCATTCAATATTACTGGCAAGATATTGCCTGGAGATTTGAACATATCAATATTGGATCATTCAGTGTTGCTGGCAAGATATTCCATTGCCTGGAGATTTGAATGCATCAATATTGGATCATTCAATGTTACTGGCAAGATATTCCATTGCCAGGAGGTTGAACATATCAATATTGGATTGTTTAATGTTGCTGGCAATATATTGCCAGGAGATTTGAACGCATCAATATTCGATCATTTAATGTTATTGGTAATGTGTTGATAATCAAAAATTCAAACATCTTCATTCATTAGAATATAGACATACTGATCAACGAAAATAATTTATTCCCACAGACCACGATCTAATTTTGACTTGTCACGTTTTATTAACCATGATACGAAGAAGATTGCACATACAAACAAAATTTGAAAAAAACGCATGCAATATATTGCACCGATAGATTCCTCATATGGTATGACCAAATAAATTAGCAACATAATCACTAAAAATATCCAAACGTGGCCATAATTTTGTATCCTATTTTTGATAACATTTCTATCATTGTCTGTCAATATATTTTTGACAGCGTATATCATTTGGCGAATATAAATTTCTTTCACAAATGCATTATCAGGAGTTAATGCATCATACATTTCACTCAATTTGATTTTAGTTTCATCTTTTAAGCGTATTTCGCTGATATTTTGCTCAACGTATTTTTTCACTTTGTTGCGTTTTCACTCTTTTTCGATATTAATGATCTCATTTACTCTGTTCATTTTTGATATCATTAATATTTATTCATATTCGTAACTATTTTTTTTCATTTTTTTAAGATATTGTGCGTTATTTTGCAACATATAAAATCGCAGACAAATGTATCAATGAATTTTTTGAATTATTTAGATTCAATTGAAGACACTACATACACTAAATTTTTAGTACCCGATCCAGAATCAGACAAATATTATCCTAATCAGCATATGCGTGAAGTCAAAAGTGGACATTATGTTATCGTGAAATGTACACCTCTAAAAAATCCATTTTCCGTGGCGATTAGTGAAAATATGATGAATACACTTGGTTTTACTACTGGAATGGCAAAATCACAAGAATTTTTATCGTTCTTTTCTGGTTGCAATAATAAAAGGTCATGGTCTACCCCATATGCGCTGTCTATTTATGGTAAAGAGATGTATAGCAACTGCCCTTTCAAGAATGGTAACGGTTATGGAGATGGGAGGGCGACATCGTTGGCAGAAGTAGTCGTTCAATCAAAAAGATGGGAATTACAATTAAAGGGTTGTGGTAAGACTCCATTTAGTAGATCAGGAGATGGAAAAGCTGTTTTGCGTTCTAGTGTCCGCGAATTTTTAGTTTCGGAAGCAATGTATCATTTAGGAGTACCAACCACGCGAGCATTAACAATAACATCTTCTAAAACAGATATGGTCGAAAGACCTTGGTTCTCCAGTGATCATCAGCGTGACGTAATTAAAAAACATGATATTATGGAATCATCAGGCAGCACTGTATTATGTAGAGTTGCTTCTTCGTTCTTGCGGGTAGGCCACGTTGAATTATTCAGCAGACGTTTCTTGAAATCTAACGATAGAAATGCGCTGCGAGAACTAAAGATGCTCGTGCAATATATCATTTTTAGGGAATATAATGATATCAATAAATCGTTATCTTTTGAAGATCAAGTAATTATGATGTTAAGAAGCACGTCGCATAAGTTTGCAAATTTAGTGTGTAACTGGTTAAGAGTTGGTTATGTTCAAGGTAATTTTAATAGCGATAATTGTCACGTTGCTGGAATTACGTTAGATTATGGGCCGTTTGGATTTATGAGTAGTTTTGATCCATTATGGAATCCTTGGATTGACGGTGGAGCACATTTTGCGTTTATTAATCAGATCGATGCATGTGCGCAAAATTTTTATACATTTGTTGATGCTGTAGTACCATTGTTTAATGATGATCCTGCATATGAAAACGAATGCGAAAAAATCAAAAATAGTCATCTTGGCGTGACTATGAATAAAATAAATAAAATGTGGGCGGCAAAGTTAGGTTTTCAGAATTTTACGTATGAAGTTGGTACATTGAGAGACGATTTATTCAAATTGATGGAAAAATGTGAAGCGGATTATACATTAATTTGGAGACAATTGTCAGAAATCGTTAAAAAAATAATATCAGAAGATTTGATGTTAGATTTGATCCAAAATGGTTTTTACAAACCATTAACTGATAAAAATAAGCGCGAGTGGATAACTTGGATTAATAATTGGATCAGTACATTATCGGCTACGTATATGAACCAAGTGCCGCCGTATCAAACAATATCGAATAATATGAAAAGGATGTCACCGAAATTTATTCCAAGGGAATGGATGTTAGTGTCGGCGTACACGTTAGCTGCCAGTGGTGATTCTTCGATGATATATGAACTACAGAAGTTATTTGAAACGCCATATGATGAACATGTTAGTGATGGATTAGCTGAAAAATATTATAAACTATCTCCCGCGTATGATAAATCGAATGGTGGTTCATGTGCTGCGAAAACGTTCACTTCTTGTTCGTCGTAATTAAAAAAAATTGATTTTATTATTACCAGGAATTAATATACTTATTAGCTAATAAAAACATGCAATCAACATACAAAGTAAAAATCGCTCTTGTTGAAGATTGGAGAAATAACGGATTTGATGTTGCAAAATTAAATCCAGGCGAAAATCTGTTTCTCAATTGTCAAACACGCGACGAAGTTGAGTTGTTACTTCATCATAAATACATTGAAGGATGGTACAATAAAAAAGTATTTGAGCATATCAAAAAAATTTTAAGGCGCCCTCCTAGTGATATACTGGAGGCACTTGTTCCGAATATTCCGATAGATCAATTGTGCGGAATATATTCTTTTTATATTTTTGATGATAAGATACCTACGTGTTACGAAAAATGCGGACATTATTTTAATTTATTTCATACGGCTATTCTTATGGGATCGACTCTTTTGTTACAAAAAATTACAGGAACAGTGGGAGATTATACTTCCAAACAAATCTTAAATTTCAGTATAGAAGGAAAACCGAGTACTTTAGTATTGGGATGTGGACATGGATATGAAGACATGATATTATTTTTATTGGACTATTGTGAATCTCAAAAAGACATAATTTGTGAGTTTGGTTCGCCCCTATATAATTATGTTAAGAATTATAGCGGATGGCATGGGTATAGCAGAGAGATCGTAAAATTGTTAGTTACAAAAAAAGATACCGATTCGGTTGATACTATGGCAGCCGTTCGCAAAAATTTTGATGATAAATTTGTAACTGAATTACAACAAATGTTCAAAGATGATCCCGTTCAAAAAGAAATTAAAATAGATTCTAGCAAAAAAGGAAGAGATCTTGGTAATTTGGTTGACATATATGGTAACATAATTCGCAAAAACCCAGCAGAATTAGCGATCGCAGTCTTTGATGAAAGTGATAAGTTGAGTGAAGATCGAATGGAACGAATATTTATAAAATCGGGCGAAATGATCGTAACAGATATAGAAGGAACAAGACATTGCAAAAAATTTATTAATGGATTATACATCGATATACCAATTTGCAGCAACGACGATAACAAAGTCAGATTTCACATGTTAACAATCTATGATAAGGATATGTTAGTTCGCTTCGATAAACTTTATTACGAAGGCAAATGGCGTGAATTTTGTTGATTTATCATCATATTACATATAATGATAAATTATTTAGTTCGGTTATCCTTTTTTCTGACTTTTTCTAAATATTTTTGAACATCAATTTCGGGAACTTTGTAGTTTTCTCGTTCTTTTTGCAATGTATGATATGGATAATAATGATTTGTTACTTGTTCAAAGAAAATACAAAGTGCAAGTCTACTGGAATAATCATTTGCATAGTTTTCATATATTTGCGAACATAGATCTGCAAATAGTGCATATTGTTCGTTTGGTATTTCAATTTTCATTTTTTGAATTGTATTATGAAAATCGTCATCGTAATAGTTATGTAATTTGTTAACATTGTTAATAAAATGCAAGCTATCACAGATATCCTTTTTGGTTATCGCTATATTTTGGTATAATCGACATACCATTGCATCTCTATCCATCATTAATTGCGTTCCATTGCATGCACTCATATTTGTTGTTTAAGTGTGATATCTTTTATATTGGTCCATTACTTCTTCGAAAAGAATACATATGGCAATTTTTTCGGTTTCGTTACGTTCATCATATAGTTGCGAACATAGAATTGCAAATGGCAAATATGTATTATCTATGACTGTACGTTTTAATATTTTGATCATATGTTCGAGATTAGAATAATGCAAATGAGGTGCAGTGACAGGGTCGATAATAAATGATAATTTGTTCATAACATCTTCTTTGGTTATGTTCATATTTCTATCTATTTTTCTTAATATGATATCTCTATTTGTTTTTAATAAAGTTCCGTTGTAAGCATACATGTTTGATGTCGTATAAATGTCATATATTTGTTTATATGAATATATTATCAATTTTAACAGATAATAGAAACCGAGATGTTATAATTGACAAAAGATTCGCATGATAGAATTGTAATTGGTTAGAGAGATTTTGCACGACATTTTAATGATCTATTGAAGTTATGTGCAAGGTTGCTGCAGAGGATTGTGATTAGCTAGAGATTTGCACGACGATTCAATGATCTATTGAAGTTATATACAAGGTTGCTGCCAAGGATTGCGATTGGCTGGAGATTTGCATGATAATTCAATGGCTTACTGGAGTTAGACGCAATATTGTTGGCAAGAGATTTGCATGATGATCTATTGAAATTTGGATGCAATATTACTGCCAAGATTTGCATGATAATTCAATGATCTAATCAAATTACACGCAACCGCCAATAAGTTCAATTCTCAAAAAAATTGATTTAATAAACGCTAGAATACAAATATCTATCAAATAAATACATCTATGCATCCAACTAATTTCGCAGAAGCTATTAAGTTAATACCACACGGATATGATATTACCAAATTTCCAAGTTGTACCTCATTATTTATACTATGTCAAACAGAAGAGGAAGTCGATATCTTGATAAAACACAAATACGTCGTCAATTGGGCAACACCATTAAATTTTAATCATCTTGAAAAGATTATCAAAAAACCCGTCGATCAAATAATGATGAAATTTATTCCTATGATTTCAAAATGGGATGAAGTTCTAAATATATCATGCATCATATACATGCCGACGCACATTGGCAATAAAAATTGTTTCGCAAATATATTCCAAACAGCTGTCTTATTGGGATCAACTAAATTTCTAAAAAGATTAATCGAAGCAGCAGGAGTCGATATTTCTAAAAAGGTGTTAAGTTCTCCCTTCATGAATGAAACTGTTTTGATATTAGCATGTGAACTCGGAAATAATAAGATGATAAAGTTATTATTAGATCTTTGTAATGAACAAATCTTTATCAAAAAAGATAATCGATCACCATTATGTATATACATGCGCAACGGCCGATTAGGAAAAAGCAAAGAAATTATACTAATGTTGGCAACTAAGGATAATCTTGATGCTAACAAGAAACATATCAGCTCATTTTTTAGTCAATCATTTGTAAATAAATTATCAAGATCATTGGGTATGCCTTTTATGGATGATCCAGTTATTGGTAATTTAGTAGATACATATGGAAACATTGTTGGAACTGATCCTGCCGAATTAGCTGTAGCTGTTTTCAACGTTAATGATGTATTACAAAAAGATGACTTGAAAAGAATGTTCATACAACCAAGTGTTTTGACATTAACGCACATCGATGGAACAAAGAGTGACAAAGAATTTATTCATGGCGTATATGTTGAAGTGCCCAAAGAACAGAAAGATAATAACAAAATTAGATATCATAGATTAACAGTATATGGTGATAACATATTAGTAAGAATTAATAAATTACAATACTAATCAAAATCAATTAAAAAAATTGATTTTTATTTAGCCTAACCAAGATAATCAAGTTTAGTAACCAAAATGGGTAATCTACCTCTCAAATACAAATCATTACCATCAAATGATAATCAAATAATCAAGATACCCAAAGAATTTCGCAAAAGCCGTATAACTGTCACAAATTTTATGTTTGACCGAATGCAATTTTCATATTGTGGTACATATTTACAAATATATGGTTGGTGTACCAATGATTCAAAAATATTACTTGATAGAGCGACTGCATATTACAATCCTAAGGATTTATTACAAGGTATGATTTTTTTTATGTACACAAGTGTCAATAAGATGGATTCTATAAGGGGAAATACAACCGATGTTACTAGTATTATAAAATATGTAGGCGAAGTTGTTGATTTTGATTGTATCAGACTTCGTAGAAATGCGCACATCATAATTTGGATGGATAGTTGCGATAAAACAGATTGAATTTTGTGTTCAATTATTAATTGAACACAAAAAATTGAATTAAAAAAACATATGATGCGCATTATTATATCAATAAATATTAATATGACGTCTTTATTAACAGACATTGATACTCTCAACGTCTTGATCAAAAAAACCCCGAATGGAATTTTATTATCCAAATTTGATGACATAAATTCTATCGTTCAAGGACAAACACTTGTGTCAATGTTATGGAACCTATGTAATTTTGACACAAGTGTTTGGTCAAATCCCACATTTGAATGGAAACAAATTATGATATTAGGATCAAAACAAACAGATAAGATACTTCGAACTAACATACGCAACTTATTATCTCATCCAAGTATTGATTTTACTATTCCAGAAAATAAAGATACATTTGTTACAATAATGTTGTTGGTTAAAACACATTCAGTGCGTTGTTGAATTAATAATACGAGGCTAGACGAAATACTAACTCGCAATAATTTCAATCCAGATGTTCTTGTAAAAGATAATTCAATACATATACTTCTTTGTTCTATTTTAAATTCAATTGATTTATACAAAAAAATATTAATATTTATCAAACATGGGGCGAATTTAGAACTAGGATTGGAAACAAAGCGAAATTTTGATCAACCATATGTTATCGCAAGAAATCACGCGGAACTTTTCGATATCATTTTGCAATATACAAATAATTTTTATTACTTGAGATGTATTTTTGATACCTATCGTTATTATGGATCTGTTGATATTCAAAAAATTAGAAAAGTATTTGAACACATTTTATTACATGGAAAAATATCGTCGTTGCAAAATTTAAGCGAAACAGACTACAAAAACATAAGAGTGTATGAAAATTGGTTGAAAACAATTAGAACTCAAGATACATCTATCGAAAATATGAGATTATATTACGACTTACCAATTAGATGCATCAAATTATCGGATAACAATGAAGTGAGCGAAACAGTTCGAAAAATGTGCATATATCGGCAAAACTTAGAATATTTGACAAAAAGTGTAGTCACTGTTCCAGCGTACAAATTTTATGATATAGCGATTATCATTTTATTTTTAATGAATAATCCTCGATTGATTGTGCTGCCCAAAGATATGTTACGCAAAATTGCAACTTTTGTATTCAATTGTTAATTGAATACAAAAAAATGATAAAATAATTATTAGCAATGGCAATCTAACATGTCATCAATAAATAACAATGGGAATGTTTTATTCATGTAGCGCAGAATATGAACATATGCAAAACAAGGAATTTGCAAAATCATTAGAAAGGAAAGGTCATACTTGTGTATATGTTTTTGATTCATACCCTGCTGAAGTGCATTGGTGCCAACAAGAACCATGCACCGATAATGATAATGATATACATACAATTATGTTCTGATGTGATTTATTTTGTCAAAAAAATTGACAAAATAAATGCCAGACATGTTGATGATAATATCAATCATCAACAAAATGGGCGCCTACTTTAGCTCTTCCAAATCAACTGAAGATATCGATGTTGTCGTTCAATGCGACGATCCTCATGTGGTTGCGAAAAAGATAATATATGAAGATGAAGACTCCGAATGGCGAGATCAAGAAAACAAAAAGATGGAAGATTTTGCGAAATCATTGGAAGAAAAGGGACATACGTTTGTGGTATATTAGAATCAGATCCTGTCCAAGTTAGCTGGTGTCATCAAGATGTTTGCATTAAAATTGAAAAATAAAATCTTACAACGTTCTTAATTCTAAAAATGTTGTAAAATGGAACATCAGCTAACAAATGTTGAGATAATAAATGAATTGATTAAAAAAAGTCCATATGGTATTGCTTTGTCGAAATTTAATGATATTAATAGCCGTGTCCACAATGATACTGTTGTATCGATGATACTGCAGCTACGACATTTTGACAATCGAATTGCAGAAAAATTTGGTAGATCAATTGTGTATAGTGCGTTACGAATAAACATTTGCAAAATATTATTGCATCCAGATATCGACTTTTCGATAGATCAAAACAAATCAACGTTAGCGTACATGATGTTCGGAGGTAATAAAAAAATATACATGGATATTGAAACGGTGGAAACAATTTTAAAATGTCATAAATTAAATCCAGATAATATTATAAAAAACAATTCGGTCGCAAAATTTATGGCCAAAAATTTTTATCACCCACAATATGTCGAAATGATATCAATGTTGATAAAATATGGGGCAAATATAGAACTTAATTGCTCTTTCTTTTCTTGCGTTCAACAACCGTATATTATGGGACATAATAACATGAATGCTCTTGAAATTATTCTATCTAATACTACGAACTTTTATGATTTGGGCAACATGTTCAATATAGGTATGACAAGAACTTTTACAGACAATCATTTTAAAATAATATTTGACCATATCTTAATGCATGGCAAAATATCATCCCTTCAATACTTAGATAAAAAAGAATACGAAAATATACGAAAGTTTGAAGAATGGCTACAAAATATTCAAAAATTATCGGCAGATATAGATTTGATGCGAACAATCTTTACAGAACCCATAAAGGCTTTTAATTTGACAGATAAAGACCAATACACTGATAGTACTGTTCGCAAAATGTGCATTTTTCGACAAAATTTACAATGTCTAACCAAAAGCAAAATAACAGTCCCTGCTTATAAATATTATCATATTGCAATTATAATTTTGTTTATGATAAATAACCCGAGAGTGATAGTTTTATCCAGAGATGTATTGCGAAAGATTGCAAGTTTTGTGTTCAATTACTAATTGAGTACAAAAATGTTTGCGCAAAAATAACATACATGTGTCATCAAGAAATTTGCAATAAAATTGAAAAATAAAATCTTACGACGTTCTTAATTCTAAAAATGTTGTAAAATGGAAGATCAATTGATCAATGTCGAAATAATTAATGAATTAATTAAAAAAAGTCCGTATGGTATTGCCTTATCGGAATTTGATTGTGTTAATACTTGTGTTGGTAATAGAACTATTGCATTGATGCTATGGGAATTACAAAATTTTGATCGGCGAATAACGGAAACGTTCAGAAAAATAACCGTGCTTAATACGTTACGCATAAACATAAATAAAATATTAGCGCATCCTAATATCGACTTTTTAATACAGGCAAATAGAGCGACATTAATAAATATAATATTTTATGCCAACGCAAATATGTACATGGACGTTGAAACTCTTGAGATAATTTTAAAATATCATAAAATAAATCCTGACGCTATTACAGAAAATAATTCAGTTGCGCTTTTTGTTACCAATAGTTTTCATCATCCACAATACACTGGGATAATATCAACGTTAATCAAATATGGCGCAAATATAGAATTGAATCGTTCTGGTCTCCATTGTGATCAACAACTATATGGTATGTCACAAAATAGAGAACCTCTTCAAATTATTCTACATCATACCGCACACTTTTATGGTTTAAAGTACATATTTGGAAATTACACGCACGAATATATTGACATAATATTCACGCATATTTTAATGTGTGGCAAAATATCATCCCTGCAACATTTAAATGAAAAAGATCGTAAAAGTATCAGGATATTTGAAGATTGGCTAAGAAATATTCGACAATTACCAGTCGACATAGAAATAATGCGAACAGTTTTAATCGAGCCGATTAACGAATTTAATCTAATACCGCAAAATCAAAACACAAACAGTACCGTTCGTAAAATGTGTATTTTTCGTCAAAATTTAGAATGTCTAACTCAACGTAAAATAACTGTCCCTGCTTACAAATATTATCACATAGCAATTATAATTTTATTTTTGATGAATAATCCGAAATTGATAGATTTGTCCAGAGATATATTACGTGGAATCGCAAGTTTTGTATTCAATTACTAATTGAATACAAAAATATGTCAATGTCAACAATAAAATTGAAAAATAAAATCTTACAATATTCTTAATTCTAAAAAGTTGCAAAAATGGAGCATCAATTAGTCAACGTAGAAATAATCAATGAATTGATCAAAAAATCTCCAGGTGGCATTGCTTTATCAAAATTCGATAGCATCAATACGTGTGTTGACTATAATACTATTGCATCTATGCTGTTGGAACTAAAACGATTTTATAAGACAGATGCACGCAATACGTTACGGATAAATATAAATAAAATATTGGCGCATTCCAATATCGACTTTACAATGTATCAAAACAAAGGAACACTAATAAATATGATATTTCATGCTGATGAATATTTGTACATGGACGTTGAAACTCTGGAGACGATTTTAAAATATCATAAATGGAATCCGGATAATATTATTGAAAAAAATTCAGTTGCATATTTTGTCAAAAAAAACAGCCATTATCAACGACATCCGCAATATGCTGAGATGATATCAACGTTTATCAAATATGGCGCAAATATAGAATTACATCTTTCTGGGCTTTCTTGTGGTCAACAATTATACTTTACTGTTGAAAATGATGATGCTTTCCAAATTATTATGTCTCATACTACGAATTTTTATGATCTGAAGGGTCTATTTGGTTACGCACGGGAAAGAACTTATGGAGATGTACATACTACTAAAATATTTGAACATATTTTAATATACGGCAAAATATCGTCTTTACAGTACTTAGATGAAAAAGAATACAAAAATATTAGAACGTTTGAAGAATGGTTAAGGAATATCCGAAAGTTCCCTCTCAGCATAGATTTAATGCGAATAGCCTTTATCGACCCTATCAAATCTTTTAACCTGATAGACAAAGACCAACACGTAAATAATGCTGTTCGTCATTTGTGTGTTTTTCGGCAAAATTTAGAATGTTTAACCAAAAGCGAAATAACAATTCCCGCTTACAAATATTATCATGTAGCAATTATAATTTTATTTTTGATAAATAATCCGAAATTGATAGTCTTATCCAGAGATATATTACGCAGAATCGCAAGTTTTGTGTTCAATTACTAATTGAACACAAAATGTTTATTCGTTCATTGTGTTGTTAAGAGATTTGAACGTCCAAATATTGATCATTCGATGTGCTGGCGAGAGAACTGCCTAGGATTTAGATGTCCAAATATTTAATTATTCAGTGTTGCGGGCAAAAGAACTGCCTTGAGATTTGATTGTGCAAATATTTGATTATTCAATGTTACTGGCAAGAGAACTGCCTGGAGATTTAATCATTCAATATTACTGGCAAGAGAACTGCCTTGAGATTTGAATGTCCAAATATTTGATCATTCAATATTACTGGCAAGAGAACTGCCTTGAGATTTGAATGCATCAATATTTGATCGTTCAATGTTACTGGCAAGAGAACTGCCTTAAGATTTGAATGCGCAAATATTTGATCATTCAATGTTACTGGCAAGAGAACTGCCTTGAGATTTGGATGTGCAAATATTTGATCATTCAATGTTACTGGCAAGAGAACTGCCTTAAGATTTGAATGCGCAAATATTTGATCATTCAATATTACCGGCAAGAGAACTGCCGAGAGATTTGAATGTATTAATATTCAATCATTCAACGTTACTGGCAAGAGAACTGCCTTGAGATTTGAACGTGTTAATATTTGATCATTCAATGTTACTGGCAAGAGAACTGCCGAGAGATTTGAATGCATCAATATTTGATCATTCAATATTACCGGCAAGAGAACTGCCTTGAGATTTGAATGTATTAATATTTGATCATTCAATATTACTGGCAAGAGAACTGCCTTGAGATTTGAATGTATTAATATTTGATCATTCAATGTTACTGGCAAGAGAACTGCCGAGAGATTTGAATGCATCAATATTTGATCATTCAATGTTACTGGCAAGAGAACTGCCTTGAGATTTGAATCTATCAATATTGATTCGCTCAATGTGCTCGGCAAGAAAACTGTCTAGAGATTTAAATGCGCTTGGCAAGAGAACTGCCTTGAGATTCGAACGCGCAGATATCATTCAATATCACCAAAGATCTATGTGTGCTAAAAAAATTGAATAAAACAACTATTTAAAAACATATATATATATATATATATAACATATACCAACAAATGAATACAGACGCAATTGTAATTACCGGTAATATACATCCTATAATGATAGGTGCAGCAGGATTCTTCTGTTACTATAAACTAGGCGATTTTTTTCCCATCTTGAGAAAGAGATGTCACGAAAATACAACCAGTTACATTGGCCGCCTTCTAATGAATATCCCTTTTTGCAAAAAAATATATCAAACCAAAATGGACGCTATTTATGACAAATCGTTACAAAAAATTAAAGAACAGTTGTCACAATATCCTAGCATATTGACCATTCCAGAAAAAAAGTGGTCTGACAGAGAAATAATGGATTTAATTGATGCGTACAAGTCAGGAACAATGAAGAACGTTATTGATTATCATATATCGGGAACTATTTATTCCAATAGTTTACTAGTTAAAGAAACATGCGAGATGCCGACGAATATATTCAGTTATGCATTTGAAGCTAGCTACTTATGGAATTCGTTGCATCAAACGGAGTTCAACGTCGGAACTCTGATTGAATACCAAGTGGTGCAAATGGTTGGTAATATGTTTGGCGCGAATAATGATGTTACAGGAACAGTCACATCAGGTGGCACAGAAAGTCTCATGTGTGCTATGCGAGCTTATCGAAACTATGGTATGATGGAACGAGGTCATCGACCCGGCGAATCTATAATCATCGCACCAGATACAGTCCATGCTGCTGTCATGAAAGCGGGTGAAGCTTATAATATCAAAGTAATCTTAATCCCTACCGACATATATGGCGCAATAGATATAGATGTGTTGATATGGACTGCACAGATGCATAAATATGAACTTGTATGTATCGTTGGTTCAGCGCCCTGTTATGTAACTGGAAATATCGATCCGATTTATGAGATGGCTTGTTTGGCGAAAGAATTAGGATGTGGATTCCATGTTGACTGTTGTTTGGGCGGATTCGTTGTTAATTTCTTGAACATAGACACTGACTTTTTGAAAGTTAATGGTGTAACCAGTCTGTCCGCGGATACACATAAGAACGGTCTGGCGCCAAAAGGATCTTCGGTTCTCGTCACTAGAAAAATGGATAGTGGCAAATATTTAATGGAGTATTCAATCTATACAATCCCATATTGGAGTGGCGGAATATATGGATCTATTAAGGATAACGGATCGACAACTTCTGTTCCTTCATTGACTGCATTGGTTGCTATGTTAGCGAACGGTCAAGAAACATATATGTATAATGCAATATCTATACAAAATACTGTCACTGAAATATCAAATAGGATTAGCAAAATAGATGATTTTATCGTTTTGAACAGATATAATATCAACGTCATCGCATTTGCAATGAATCCCGAGAAAGAATATCGTCCTGGATTTATCTATGCTTTGGCACATGAAATGAATAAGAGACATATTGTAATGAATAACATGCGCAAACAAGTTGTTCATTTTTGTGTAACATTACGATTCGTTTCAGATATGCAAGCTATCGATAAATTTATGGGCGCGCTGTTGACGTCGTTGGAGATTGTCAAACGAATGAATGATGATGATGTCCCATTTCCAGGTGATTCAGGCATGTATTGTTCATTAGAGAATGCATTAATTCCATCAACATCTAAAACGTACGGCGATTGGTTTGAAAATTTATTTTTTGGTGGTATGGGTGCGCGAGATGCAATTCGTCAACATTTTATGGCATTGCTAAAAGTTTATCAATAATAATAAATTATTTATGAATTTTTCTTCCAATTATAATTTTAATTTGTTAGTATAAATTATAATCATGAGTAAGCCACATTCACATCCAAACTGTTGTTCTCCGATTCAAGAAGCCATTGGTCTTTTCTTTCTTCGTTGCGGCCAAATCGTTGATGGAGTAGTTATGAATAACACTATTCCGCCAGATGAATTGGTTACACGAACTCAATTGTTGGAAGTATTCATTCTTAAAGTCAATGCAAAAATCAGAGAAGTATTCTCTGAATTGATCAGATGTACCAAAAATGGTAAAGGAGATTGTTGTGAAGCATCGGCTAATGCAATTGGAAACATCGGAATTGCATTTGTGCACTTCGCATACCAGGGTACTTTGAATTTAGGAAATCCAATCATTGCTGTAGAACCAGCTTTGTCATTGTCTCAAATTTTGGACTTGATCTTCGCTGACATGAACGCTTCACTTGCGTTAGTATTGAAAGAAGCATGTCCAGTCAAAGAATGTGGAAGTTGTTGCCACAGCTCCAAGCACCATTAAAAAAATTGATTAAAATATATTTAATATGATAGTTATAAACAATCATATTAAACAGAAATGCAAACGAATGAAATTATTAATCTCGTTGATAAATATGAAAAAGAGAAAAAAGAGATAGATGAGTTTATCGACAAAAAATGTATTCATTTAGAATATCGCGAAGAGGAATATGATTATGGACATAATTGGGGAAGTGATTATTACTGTAACTTGTGTACTAAAAATATTCGCATAAATTTCAAATCTGGGCTTGAAAAAAAACATGATGAGATGTTCTGGTCAGAACTTAAAAAGCTTAACAATGATCGACAAATGTATTCCGAAATGATAAGATATTATAAATCTCTTTTGTCAAATATCGAATCGGCGATTATGTTCAAAATTCCTAATGGGTGTAATCATGATATCATGGTTCGTGATAAAACCCAGACTAACATCGTTTATATTTGTTCTAAATGTGCTGTTGCCATCAAGTTTATCAATCAATAATTCAAAAAAAATTGAAATATTGATGATCACGTAGTTTTATTATTATGATTGATTAAAAATGAATCCCGTAATATTGGCTGAATCTAAGTTACTTATGAGTCCTGTTGCGCGCGAAGTATATTATTACAAATGCTTACGCAAAGTATTTGCCTATGTTTGGTCACTCAAGGGAACATTTGGAGTCAAGTTTCATTGCGGCAAGGAATCTGGATGTTTATATATCAGTCTCTTTCATAACATCTTTGTTTCATGCAGTTTTGACGGAAATAAAGTTCAATACGAAACTAAACGATCAGGCTTTGAATGTTTAGTGACACCAATTAAAGAATTTCCGGATGACGAACTTCCTTGTTACTATCAAATAAGTGGTTATGGGCCAATTAAATCGATAACTGAATGTTTTACGAATGTCGACATCATCAGATGTATGTTTTTGACAATTCAAAATATACGATCATCGTTTGTTTTGGAGGCTGGACAATCTAAAATTAGTCAATCAGAAATCGATGAAGCTTTGATAACTGCTTTGAAATATGCCGAAATCGACATAGTAAGCGAAATGACTAAAATACGAGAAACCATGAAACATACAATATTTATCCAACCTCTGAATAATGCCTTTATCGTATAAAAAAAATGACATTTTGATATCATTGAATAATTTATTGTAAATATATCATTCAAAAAACAATGATAAAACAGGAATTTTTATTTGAACATTGTAATGCTGATAAGAAAACATATGTGACAACGAATAATCAGAACAAGATCGAAATAGAATCATTTATGACGAACGATCATCGATATTTAAAATTGCATACTCCTGGAAAATATAAGCTCATTATTGGATTTTTTAAATACAAAACAGAAGAGCAACTTATTGAAAGCGATATGATCGCAAACGTATCATTTGTACCAGATAAAGAAAAATTAGAAGTAGGGCGTGTAATACTTTACAAAGTTAGTCATTATTGCATTTTAGAATATATTTTTGAGCCGGACATCAATATACGTATCGATTTCAAAAATGGGAAACCGTTGCATATCGATATTTTGGTATTAGAAGAAATAATTAATATGCCATTGGTATTGACAAAAAAAGAGGAGAAACGTATTTTCTTTGTGAAGATTGTTACTATTCATAAAATTGAATACGGTGGATTATTTATCGATGACAAAATATATATGCGCGAACAAGCGAAACTTTATAAAAAAGAGAAGATCGTTTCTAATTTTGTCATATATGGCGCAATGAGACGAGCTATAGCTGTAGATAAAGATAATATGTACATCACGCGAGAGAGGAATGACTCATTTATATCAGTCCTATTAAACAAAAAAAACGATACTATGTTTATCAGTTTTGAATTGCAATATAACACGTTCCAAATAATCTCCCATTTTGCATCCAATGATCTCAAAAAATTAGTTGCTGATCATAAAAAAATATCAAAACTTATCATATAATGATATGATAAATTTTAATTCAGCTCCAATGTAGCTTTTTTCTTTTTTGGTGCAGTATCACTTTCCTCTTCTGATTGTAACTCTATCTTTTTCTTTTTGGTACGATCTTTCTTCTTCAAAGTCGTATCACTTTCTTCTTCTTCTAATTGTAACTCTATCTTTTTCTTTTTGGTACGATCTTTCTTCTTCGGTTGAATATAAACTTCTTCCTCTGATTCGTGTGGAATAATTGCCACCTGCGACTTTCTTGGCTCAGTATAAAAATTTAAATATGGTGTATAATCCATCGTTCCCATCCATACAAGTTCGAATCCGTATGATCTAAACAGACCATCTAACCTAATTTGATCAGTAATATGTGTATCATACACAAGTGATTTATGGTCAGATATCAAGTAAGGATTAGCTCCTAAATCCAACAAAAGTCGGCACAATACCAAATTAGGTTTCACAGCACATGCCATTAATAATAATAATCCGTCATCATAATCGATGTCTATGTTATATTTTTCCATAATCGCTTCTACGTCTTCTGTTTTTGGCTTTTTTTGAGAATACTTGATGAATTCTGCCTTTAATTTATTATGTTTATGCGGATTCATATGATAATACTGATACAAATATGTAGTTATTTTGAGATTTATTTGTATCAATTTTTTAGCCCACTGGAAATAACGTCACATACAAAAAACCAGCAATGACGCCGAAAATATGCCCCTCGAAACTGACCCCTGGAATTATCATTTGTGGCAGAATACTTATCACCAATTTTGCAACTGTCATACTCGGACTTTCGTGCATCAAAGAAAAGTACACAACAAATAATCCAAATATAACGGCTGAAAATCCAACAGTGAGAATCTTGCGTGACGAAAACATCTCATGATAAATGTACAATAATGTGCTTGATACGATCCATAAAAACACAATACATACAATAAATCGAGAAGTTCCAATAACATCTTCTATGAATGATAATCCGTAAAACGAGATGGCATTAGCTGCTAAGTGTTGCAAATTTGCATGATAAAAACTTCGTAATTGATAATTGATTATTTCTGAACCCGTTTCATACATGTTCATATTTGTAAAATACACCAAAACGAGAATAGCCAAAATAATATATGATACAACCCGCATTATATTCATAAATACGATTATAATAAAAATTATTATAATCAGAATTCAATATTGTTCTCCTTAATCCATTTGCTTGCATTTTGTTTGAAATTATATAACGGTATAAATATCGAATCCATCATAATATACAAAATAACACAAGCAATTATTTTTTTGATGAGTGAGAATGAAATGCTAAATTTATGTATCACTCTATTGAATAGTGAGACCTTTGTAGAGTTACTATCAACTCCTGGGATATTGATGATGGTTTTGACATTACCAGGATTTGTTTTGTTATTTGTATGCAATAGTCTGCAATATCTAAGGTTACTCACAGTAGGTCTCAAAAGTGTTCTAATAGATAACATGTTTGATAAATATGATTTGTATAGCTATATCAATCTATTAAATTATCAATTTTTTGTATGATATACTAATATATCAATGTCAAATGAAATCTATTTTCCTAAATATTTAAAGTACAAAGCTAAATATCAAAAAGCGAAAAAGAAGAATCTACAAATTGGTGGGAACAAACGTGATGTTACTTATTTCGATTTTAAAGGCGACGTCAAAACATGTTCTGATACGCAGATACCTCCAGGTGCAATAATAAAGATATCATTCATGCCTGAAAAATATGATGCTATTGGTGAATCATACTTTTTGTCTGCGAAAGATGAACAATTTATGACAGATTATGTCCTTTTATCTGGATGGCAAACATTTTTATCTTATTATCAAGAAGAATTGAAGAAACTATATCCATCTACATTAACACCAATCAATAATATCGCTTCGACTATCAAAATTGTCGATGATATTTTAGTCGTTGTTATTAGTAGCACAGTTGAAGAAACAGAAATAAGGTTAAGATTATGTGATTTGTACAATACCATGCAACGTGCATTTTATATATTGGCAGCTGATAAAAATTTGAATGTTAGCTGGAGCACGAGGATGGAGATCGTTTTTTGATGATTATACAATATATAATCATCAAAATTAGCGAACCCAAACAGGGATGGTAACTGGAGTTCTGTTAAGACAAACATTAACGCATCTGTAAAATTCTGATACGGTTGGATTGTTACTCAAACAGTTATTTATGCATCTAACAATTTCATCTCGATCAAATCCACCACCATATCTGGAAATAAAAGAATCAATATCACCATATAAATTTGATCCATATCGGTTATTAAATAAATATTGAATGTAATCATCAAGACCATCATAGTTCAAATCAACATTATTAATATATGAGTACTCAAGATCATCTCGGATGCCATTGTTATTTAAATCACCATCATAAGCATAATCTGTAAATTCATATGCATCAGGAATACCATTGTTGTTTAAATCACCATCAAATCTATTTCTGTATTCTAAAACATCAGGAATACCATCATTATCTAAATCTCCATCGTATCTATTTCGGTAAAATCTATTTCTATATCTACCTTCAAATCTATCAGGAATACCATTATTGTTACTATCTCCATCAAATCTACGTTCTAATCTGTCTGGGATACCATTATTATTACGATCACCGTCAAATCTGTTTCTATTCTCAAATCTATCAGGAATACCATTATTGTTACGATCTCCATCAAATCTACGTTCTAATCTGTCTGGGATACCATTATTATTACGATCACCGTCAAATCTGTTTCTATTCTCAAATCTATCAGGAATGCCATTATTGTTATTATCTCCGCCTCTATTAAATCTATTGAATCTGTTAAAATTTCTACCTTCTAATCTATCTGGAACACCGTTGTTATTACGATCTCTAGTTCCTCTTGTCATATTAGCACCGATACTATTTGATCGAGTTCGACCGACACTGTTAGATCGTGATCTATTTGCTCCAACGCTGCCCGATCGACTACCTCTATTTGCTCCAACGCTGCCCGATCGACTACCTCTATTTCCTCCAATACTGCCTGATCTAGATCGACCACCCGCTCTATTTCCGGATCTACTCGAGCCGTTGTATGTTTCGATAATAGCCAAGTTATTATCTTTGGTTGCGTAATAAATTACAAGAACTACAATAATTGCAACGATGATGTACCACGTATTGTCACTAAACATTGATATATATTAATAACATAAAAAATTATATTTTTTATGATAATTTGCTATATCATTCGGACGCACGTTTATAGATCATAAAAAATTGAAATATTTAGTACCAAATATGTCATCATCTTAATAATAACCAAAAATGAATGACAAATTTGGTATCAAATCAACATTGATCGCCAAAGCGTGTAACGAAATATTACGAGTTTTTGAGTCAATTCCCGAAAAAAAAATAGTGCTAATAGTTGATAGAATATTAGCACAATTAATACATGTTGCGATTGATTTTCAAACGAATAAAATCAAAAAATTAGGAGTAATCAGTACATATTACTTGGATGATAAAAACATTACATTTGAAAAGAACGTCGTTTATTTTGTTTCTAACAAAAATAGGAAGATTGATTCTATAATTTCACAGATGTCACAATTTCCCAATCATAAATATTACATCTATTTTGCTCCAAAGTGTTCAATATATCATGATGGGATATTTGAAGAGAATGGTTTAGCTGGAAAGTATACAAAGGGAAAATTAAGTGAATGCTGTTTGTTACCGATAGATTTTGATATTTTAAGTATGGAAATTCCACTAAACGTTAATTTTGTGGATATTAAAAATTACATACCCAATGTTGTACATGTTTTGAATAATATGGGTCATATTTCGAACATTCATTGTGTAGGTGAAACTGCAAAAGTTGTAGGATCATTATTAGAAAAATCAAAAGATAATTATGCAACATTTGATGATATGATTATTATTGACAGACAATGCGATTTAGTTACTCCGCTTTTGTCACAAAAAACATATCGAGGGATGATATCAGATTGTATGCAAACAACATATCAAGAACTAGTACATGAACATTTACAAAAACTCAAAGAAAATCCACTAAACAAAACTAATATGAAAGTAAGTAACAACATGGATAACGTTTACAATGAAATTAAAGATATGTATTTTTATGACATTGGTGCACATTTAGCCAAAATAGTTAGAGAAATAGAACAAGCTAGGAACAAAAATGACAATCCATCCATTCAAGATCTGTCTGGTATCGTCTCTTGTCTAAAAAAATATCCAAAAGATGTCGTTGAATTCAACATTAACTTATGCACAAAAGTGATAGCAATATACAAAGCAGACAAAGATGTACACATTCTAGAAGACGATATATTGGAGGGCAAAAACAAACAATTCATTAGTGATATCAGAGACCCACAAATGTTGCGCTTATTATGTTTGATGTCCCATTGTTCAAATGACAGCTTCAACTTTTTTGATTTTAAACATGACAAAAAAAATTTTCTTGCGTATGAAAGAATGCACCATGCAAATTTATTACGACAAAAAGAGATAGCGCAATATACCCTACCAAATATAGTGACGAAAATATTGCAAAAAAAATCTCTAGCGAACAAATTCGAAACGTCACATATTGATAATTCTGTAGATAATAAATCTAACAAAATATTGATATTTGTTATCGGTGGTATTACATATGACGAGATACATGATATTAATGAACTACAAACATCATATCCTACAAAAAAGATATATATCGCCAGTACGAATGTGATAAATAAAAATACGTTTATTGATGCGTTTATGAAATAAAAACCAGTTAATAATTAATTAGTTTTTAGATACTACATTTTTTAAATCAGTTAATATAAATCATCTCCTTGACAATATTTTTTTATCACAATGCACGCAATACAAACAGCAATAATCAATCCCAATATTATGCATCCAACTATTGCCATCATTGGATCGTCTTGTTCTAAATTGCAGCACTTGCGAACGTTATTCATTGCTTGTTGGAATATATCCTCGTACACTATCATTTTTTCTGTCTTTACATTTTCCCAACAAAGCTGACCCACCCCTCTATTCCATGACCTATCTGCCATTACCAAATTACCAATAATATTTTTGTCGCAGTCTCTTAGCTCATATTCGCTAAATGCTGTATCAATAATATGTTCCACATCATTACCACTTTTAAATTGCGGATATTGTTTACTAAATTCAGCATTGGTAATTACTCCACAGGGATCCGTGTATGCAAAGGTTTCTTTAACAAAAAATCTTGCGGATGTTTTTCCATAGTTATTGTTAAAGAATGTACTATGTAAAGCGTTACACTTTTCTTTGGCGGCAAAAGTTACTAAAAATAAAGTAAAGAGATACATTTGTTTAATCTGTATAGCAATGATTTACATGTATGATATTTATTAATCAATTTTTTTGTGTTAAATTAATAATCAATGATTAATGTTTTAGCACGCGCACAAAACGTTTCAAAACTTGTGCGTCGTAGTTTGTTCTTAAGAATGAGATAAAATTGGCGGTCGTCGAAAATCGTTCCATGATAACGAAACGAAAACGAGCGAGAGCTGATTTGATAGTCGTCTCATGATCACCTAATGCGACTGATTTTTTTAATAGAAAGGCGTCAAGATCACGTATATGCCATTCATCTTTTATTTTTCCTGGTGGAACAATTGGAGCGCCAAAGACACATCCAGTGGTGATATCAACGACGAGACCTCTTGTCATGAGCATTTGTTGCTCTGTAATTTTCAAACTTGTCGGTCCGCTGATGATAATCCATTTTAACAGATCACTGACTTCTTCTTTTTTCGGAAACAGTTCGCGAAAACGTGCGAGCGCATTTTTTACTAGTCTTTCTGTGTAGGAACTGTTAAATTCAATTGTCGCAATTCGTTGTTCTAATTCAGTGATGGTCATCTTTTTATTGACTTGTTTGTCCATCATACGGTTGTGTGATATGTTCACTATGTTAATGGACCATTGTGAAGAATAATTTTTCAATTTTTTTAATTATTATGATAATGATTAAAAAATTAAACCTTACTTGATATTATTTTTTCAAGGACTGTTTCATCTTCTGCTCTTTCTTTCACGGTGCATTCATAATATATTTTCAGAGACACACAGACGATAGAAAATACGAATCCTCCTACCAGAATGCTCCCTAAGAAAAAAATAATCCCCCATACACCACATTGAAATAAATTATTATTATAACAGGAAAGTTTATCTCGATTGTAACACTGCGGATTATTCTTGAGACAACCAGTACCCATGTCATATTTATCGTGATATCTTGCATATATACTTCCATAAGTTATGAGCGAACACGCAACCATACCCGCCGCGCATCCTATGAGCGCTAATATACAAAAAAATACAGTATTAAGAGTTGGACTTTTAGTACACATTGTTTGCTGATGTTAATATCCTTATTAAATATATTCTATGTATCTGTTTTTCAATTTTTTTATAAAAAAATTGAAAATAAAATGCATAAGTAATTGCTTCAATCCATATTAATCAATAAAAAATGTCTGGACTTGACAATTTGCAACAAGCTGAGTCTGAAAAAAAGAGGAAAATGTTCCAAACTAAATACGGAATGGTATTAACAATTTCTGTATCACAATTGTCGTTGGATAAATTTATAGAGAACGTGCCACTGATGTTAAATTTATTGGATGCGAGAAGAATCGTTGAGTTGTGGAACTTTTCTATTGACCAACAAGCAACCGATGATATTCTTAATAACTTTTTGGTTATTTTTCATCATCATATTGACACAATTATGGCAGATGAGGATATTTTAGGATCAATGAATTATTGTGTGGTTAAAAATATAACTGAAAGCGAAATTATAAATGTTAGTGAATCAAAGTTATTTGAATTTGTTGCCAAACGAATCAAATTGGGTTGGTTTAAAAATTTTTATGTTGGCGCTGAATTTACAGCTATGAATCAAAATAATTCGATATTAAATGACATTCGATTCGAAACAATGTCTCAGGATTTTTTGTTAAAAAATGTGCGAAAATCAACCTTAATTTCCAGTGACAAGCTACTTGATATTATCAGCCAACTCGATAGTAATTTTACAGGAACGAACAGATTGGATAGCCAAATTTGGATAGCTCCCAATGGAACATATAAAGAAGGCTACAGAACAATAACACTCAAAGATATTACGCCAAAATTTATTAAAATATTTGTAGAACATGTGAACGAGAAAAAATTCAAACCTTTGGAAGATTTTGAAATCCCGACGAATGAAACAACGACTTTGGGCGTAGAATATATTGCCATATTGTGCGAACTGCTTCCGCCAGATTCTAACAACGAACCCGTTAGATTAGATAGGCCATATGGATTTTTCAACAAAGGCAAATGTTTTGGAATTTGTAATATTGGTAGAGTCACCGAAAATCAAATAAATATTGATACTTCCAACAGAACCAGGGACAAATACATTAACATGTATGTTCGCAAAAATATCACTTTTTAATTACTAATTAAAAATTGATATTTTAAATGTCAGTTTAACCTACTATTTAGCAAATTATACATAAATGCAAGTCAAAACAAGATTTCCTCCAGAAAACGGCGGTCATATTCATATTGGTCACGCCAAAGCAGCATATTCCAATTTCAAATTCGCCAAAGATCATGAAGGGACGATGATGATCAGGTTTGACGACACTAATCCTAAAAATTGTAAGCAGGAATATGCAACGTCTATCTTAGATGATTTGCGCACTCTGAAATTGGCTGACGAAACGACCAAAATAAGTTACACCTCTAATTACTTTGACCTTTTGCAAGAGTTTGCAGTTCAGTTGATAGAAAGTGGGGATGCGTATATGGATGATTCGTCTGTAGAAACGATTCGCCAAAATAGAAAAATATGCATAGCGTCCAAGTCGCGCGATAATTCTGTAGATGATAATATGCGTTTATGGAAGATATTTGCGTCAAAATCCTGCGAAAATAATTTAGTTTTACGAGCGAAGATACATATGCAACATAAAAATGCATGTATGCGCGATCCAGTTTTGTATCGTCGTTGCATTGAGCCACATTATATGACCGGTGACAAATATAACATCTATCCATCATACGATTTTTCTTGTCCTATTTTGGATAGTATTGAAAACATCACACATACATTTAGAACGATCGAGTATGCAGACAGGACCGATTTATATTTTTGGGTGTTGGATGGATTGGCCCTTAGAAAACCTATTCTACAATTGTTCAGTAGTTTGCGATTTGACTACACTGTGATGTCAAAAAGGAAGATCAGAATATTGATACAATCAGGAATTTTAGATGGTTGGGACGATCCGCGATTGTGTACGATTAAAGGATTGATCAAACGAGGATTTACTGTGGAATGTATTCTTAAATACGTTGATCTGATGTATCTGTCCACTAATAATACAAAAAAAGGTACATATCCTATTATGGTTTCTATGAACGCAACTATGTTAGAGAATAAAGCACATAGGTATGTTGCTGTTGAAAAAGAACATGCGTATCTGACAATATTTGATTCAACAATAGAAGAAAAGACTATCGAAGTAGATTTGCATCCTAAACTTTCTGAATTCGGGAAGAAGAATGTTAAGATATCAAATAATATATTTTTGGAAGGCAAAGATGCAGCGACACTTATTGTTGGAGAAGAGATTACACTAATGAATTTAGGTAATGTGATAGTCAAATATATTTGTCATTTCGATCACAGTTTGATCCTTGCACCCAAATTTGATGGAGATTTTAAAACAACTAAAAAAAAATTGCATTGGTTATCCTCTGAAGATTGTTATGAGATTCAAATTGCAGAATATGGTCATATATTGAAAGAAGAGAAATTGTTATTTAATGCAGACAAGAGTATTGTGGCCAGATGCATAAATGATGCGTCAACGAAGAAGATATGTTGCTATGTAGAAAAATCGTTGATGAATGTTACAGCAGGGATGCATGTACAATTGATCAGGCGAGGATTTCATATAATGGATGTGACAGGAAAATTGATTCGGTTACCGGATGTTAGTAAACCTAATGTTTTTAGTGTGTATCACAAATAGATGATATAATTTTATTATTTGATCTATTTAGTTTGTAATATCACATTGAATGGAGCAATATTGGCACGTTCAAAGTCTCGTCAATACAAATCTCTTGACAATGCATTGAATGGACTAATATTGGTACGTTCAAAGTCTTGTCAATGCAAATCCCAACAGATCTCTTGACATCACTTTGAATGGACCAATATTGGCACGTCAAAGTCTTGTCAACGCAAATCTCTTGACAGCACTTTGAATGGATCAATATTGGCACGTTCAAAATCTCGTCAATGGAAATCTCAACAGATCTCTTGGCATCACATTGAATGGACCAATCTTGGTACGTTCAAAATCTTGTCAATGGAAATCTCAACAGATCTCTTGACATCACATTGAATGGACTAATATTGGCACGTTCAAAGTCTCGTCAATGCAAATCTCATCAGATCTCTTGACAGCACTTTGAATCGACCAATATTGGCACGTTCAAAATCTCGTCAATGGAAATCTCAACAGATCTCTTGGCATCACATTGAATGGACCAATATTGGTATGTTCAAAATCTCGTCAATGGAAATCTCAACAGATCTCTTGACAGCACATTGAATGGACTAATATTGGCACGTTCAAAATCTCGTCAATGCAAATCTTAATAGATCTCTTGACAGCACATTGAATGGACAATATTGGCACGTTCAAAGTCTCGTCAATGGAAATCTCAACAGATCTCTTGACAGCACATTGAATGGACTAATATTGGCACATTCAAAGTCTCGTCAATGGAAATCTCAACAGATCTCTTGACAGCACATTGAATGGACTAATATTGGCACGTTCAAAGTCTCGTCAATGGAAATCTCAACAGATCTCTTGACAGCACATTGAATGGACAATATTGGCACGTTCAAAGTCTCGTCAATGGAAATCTCTTGACAGCACATTGAACGCTCAAATGTTGACATATTAAGTTTTATCAATGCAAATCTCTTGACATTGCTTTGAATAAACCAACATTGGCATGTTCAAAGTCTCATCAATACAAATTTTTGCGACGCAACTGGTTAACAATGAATAAACTATTCATCATTAATCAACATAAAGATCTAGAAATTTAACGCGCAATCCTTTCTCTTCGATCACTAATATATGACATTTGATTCTCTGCATATCTTCTTTATGCAATGGAATCTCAATATAAATTCCGCAGCCAAAATATTTATTGATTTCCTCTTGATTTATTAAACACCTTATCGCACTAGGCTTAATAAACATTCTATACATTTGCGGTAATGGTTCAGAAGATACTTCGCACAATGCAATTGCTAATTCTCCATACATATCATATGTTTTTCCATATGCATCAGTCAATTTTGGTAACGTATAGGGATCACTCACCGGTTCCGTATTGAATCTCTTTTTCATATACATCTCCAATGGAAAATTATCGATTCTCGTCGCCTCAGCAATATCTTTACACCGCCTAATTGTTCTGTCCATATTTTTGATTTTATATGAATCAAATTTAAACGTCTGCAAATTTGTGAGACGCTTTATCGATTTTGGTAATTTGGTAATCGGATTTCTACAGATCGTAAATGCTTGTAAATTTATCAAATTTCCGATTGTTTTTGGAATCTTTCTAATCTTATTGTTGTCTAATGATAAACTTTTCAAGTTAACAAGATCGCCTATCGAATTCGGAATCGAATCTATGCGACCGTCTGTCAATGATAAAGATTGTAAATTTTGTAATAAATTTATCGATTCGGGAATTTCTTCTACACAACTGAAGTTAATTGTTATAGCTTCAAATAATCGTGCGATTGAAGGAAAAAATGATATTTTTAATGATTTTGATAAACTACGTATATCATCGATATTATCGACGTATTTAGTAACTTTTGCTAAATTATCACCGAATTGTATTGTAATTTCGGTTGCTAACATCATAATCGTTTCCTTGTTGCAATTATTATAACGTAAATATTGGCATAAGAATGATTCTGAATTGATCAAATGGTTAGGATCGGCGTCGTAACGTTTTATTAAATATGTTAACACTTTTGTTTTTCCGATACAAAGTCTTACAGATTCTAATGCCTTTTTCAAACAAAAATTTGCGCCTAAAGAAATCAACAGTTCTAATAATTTTACAGAATCGTACACACACGCATATTCAACAAGCGTTGATCCATTGGGAATTATTATATTTCCTATTTCGTAATAGGTCTTGTTCAAATCAAATGAATTTAAATGAGGTATCATTTCCATAATTATTTGTTCACTGCGTTTATGTGTAACCTGCCCACTTTCTCCCTTTAAAGCATCAACATGACAAATTGTCCTAAATCGATTCCATTCCGTCGTGTGCCCTTTTTGTAATAAAGCATATACTTCATCGAGCATCGTACATTCCCAAAACAAATTAGCTGCCATCGTTTGTTTAATAGTTATATTGCTAAAAACATTATCTATCACTTTTTTTGTCAATTTTTTTGATATAAAAAGTTATTAGTAAAGATGTTACAAATATGAATTCTGAACAATTCATAGCACAAATGACAACAGATCAACTAAAAAATTTATTTTCCGCAATGAACAAAGAAATTTCATCTCGTGAGAGTCCAAACGTCGAAATCAAGTCAACAACAATTAGAATTATCATAACCGCAACTCCTACTTTGACACCAAAACAAGCTAGACTCATTCGTGAATTGTTTAGACATTATGGTAATTGGTCACATTCGTTTGACGATGGTGTTTTGACATTTGTTTTTTCATCTCAACAATATCACGATAGAGCGTTAAATGAAATGACAGTAAAACGTTTGAATTATTTTCTCAAAAAAGCAGCGAACATTAAGATGACCTTACTACGCGATATGGTGCGATTAGATGGAATACCTCAATTGACCAGTGAGATCATGGATCGAATTTTAGAAGAATTCACAATTTTTGGTACAGTCCGATTACATTTTTTTGATCATAATTCAATGATAGTAAAATTTGATGTTGAAGAACACACATGTATGGTAAGTGAAGGATGGTTGGTTCGTTTTTGCTGTGATAGATAAAAAAATTGACATATTTAATACGTATTGAATATATCAATTACAATGATCCAAAATGAATCCCGAATTAATGTTATTGGTATCACATATATCAACTGAAAAGCTCAAAAAAATGGCTATCGTGATAAATAACGAATTATCTTCGCGGGAGAATTTGATCAAAAATATTGAAACTAAATTGACGAGAAAATATATTTTGATCACTGGATTAGCAAATATCACTGGCCCACACGTTGAAGGAATATTGGATATGTTCAGCAGATTTGGCGACTGTCGTTTAGCAGATTTATCTGATAGTAGTATTCGAATCAAATTTGATGATCTTAATGATTTGAATGACGCGTACGAAGAAATAACACCCGAATGTATCGCTACACTTTTTAGAAATGATTTCTAAAAAAATTGATTAATTTTTTGGGATGATGTTGCCGTTGTTAATAGATAAGAACAGCAACAATGGAGTTAATAGTCAAAGCGTACATGATAATGAAAGAAATTATTCCATATGAGATGTCATTCGAAATAGTAATGTTTTTATATGTAGCGTGGAAAAATAATATGATGAGATGTTCCAAAATTTATCCCAACGCAATAATGTACACAGATAAAAAAAAAATAGTAACAAGAGTATTATTTATGACGGATGAGATTCTGGATATTGAATTTGTTCATTTGGAAGGTATTCATCGTAAAGTTACAGAATGGCAAGGAAACGTATCATCAATTTCTGTGAATGCATTATTGTCCAAACCAATCGCCGAAATTGAAACCGCTCTAAATATGTTAAGTCCAACGTATTTTTTAATCTTCTTAGAACATGTATATCGACTGTTAATAAGTACCGATTATCCGATGGATCCAGTTTCAAATAAAATGATGCAACAAATAGAAACGAGAAGTATCAATCTTCAAATATTGCTAGATCGTTTTACATATTTCAATTCTCCGAATAAAACTCAATGGTTAAGAGATGCAGCAAATGATTCGATCATAATGTTAAAAAATCCGGCCCCGATACTATCACATTATTATGACGCAAAATGCCCATCATCAAATTATCTAAATCGCGAGCAATATTGCTGTCCTCGCCGGGAAAAGTATCACATGTGTCACGGAAATTACTTTATTAATTGTATAATAAAATTATGCGAATCAAAAACACAACTAACATTCATAGAAGATAAATATGTCTGCATGTTTATTTTTAAAAAATTTCCACATATGATAACCATCGATGCAAACCATATTGAAATCAATAATTTGTACAACAATAGCAAATATAATTATCCAATACTTCGCATCATTTTTTGGTACCTGGCGATGCGAACTGGAATCGTAACAGAACAAATATTCATGGATCACTTTTTTGAAAAATTGAATGAAGATTTGTTGAAAAACGGTTTTATCATTGGACGATGTCTAAATTTTGCGGATATGATAGATAATTGTATGGTAGATGATATAGTCGAAAATAATAGACTTACAATTGTCTTATTTGGCATGTTTAAGAATGGCTGGACGGGTGATCATAAAAATGGATGTGGATTTGTGACTGATTCAGAAAATAAAGTCGCTCTCGAGTTAAAAAATAAATCCAAATTCCGAGTTGATCATTATCGCTATGCACCTCATATCGCTAGTATGATAAATCGTTTCTTAAAAATGATATTGTAGATAAATAATTTATTTATCACGATAACCAAGCAATAACCACCTAATCTGTTCCGAAAACAAATTCTATCTTCTTTGATGACAAAAAACATATACGTTGCCCAAAATGTGATTGAGTCTGAATCGATCTTGCCAAATAGTGCATCCAAATATCTTCCCAAAATGGTAAATAATTGTTCTTTTGTTTTGATCGTCAAAGAGTTCATTTTGGAGAAACTAAATACAACATAACTATCTGATCAAAATAATTTCAATTTTTAACGCTAAAAAAATTGAAATTATTAGTTACATAATCTATCAAAAGGCCTATTCATAAAAGAAATGTCAAAATATTATCACTGTATCGCCAATATTAACAAAGTATATATGCTTATGAGAACTATATTGCCAGTAGAGATGGCGTTTGAAATAACTATGGTACTATATATCAAATGGAAATATATTATGATTAAGTACGCACAAATTTATCCGGGCGCTAATTTTTTTGAAGATGTCGACAAAGAAATAATATCGGTCTCAAATATATCCGAAAATCAAGTTCATCTTGTCACTAAATACATAATAGATCAATATGTCATCAATACCCGATATATCAATTTATCCACATTGGAATCGAAAAAACTTTTGTCAAAACCTATTCAAACAGTCATTGATGCTGTTAACACACTCAATCCAAAATTGTTTTTTTGTTTCCTTGAGCATATATATCGTCTAATTCCTAAGCCTAACATATATTTTGATGTAATGAGGGATTCTGAAAACAACATACGAATCTTATTCAACCGATTTTTGTATTACAAATCTCAAAATAAGATGCAATGGTTACGAGATGAAATGAAACATCCGATCATATTCATTAAAGAGATAGATAGTCGTACATCTTATTTTGTAAGATGTCCCGGTACAAACTACCTTTCTACTAACTATTATCGTTGTTTCATAACCGATAAATATCATATGTGTCATCGTAATCATTTTCTACGCACCCTAATACAATTGATCATCGATAATACACATATGACGCAAATTGATGACAGTCATGTATGTATGTTCATATTTCAAAATTTGCCACACATGATAGTAATAGACAAAAATCATATTGAAATCAATAACTTGTACTACCACGAAAAATATGATTATCCAATTCTTCGTCTTGTCATCTGGTATTTATTGATACACTCTAAAATGATATCAGAACAAACATTTATGGAACATTATTTTGAAAATCTTAACAGAGATCTGGTAGAAAATAATTTTGTAACATCATCATGTGCAAATATAACTGAAATGATCACAAAATCGGAGGATGATATCAATGAAAATAGCAGATTGATAATGATTTTATTGAGCGTATTGAGAAATGGATGGTATGAAACAAAAAACGGGGGATTTAGTTATTTCATAGATCCGACATCGGATGAAAATAATAAGGTGGTCCTTGAAAATAATAATTTCTATGTCGAAAATACATACATTTATGCTGAACATATTATTGAAATTTTTGCGGATTTTTTAAAGATTATCCCAAATAAAAATTGAAAAATTTAATATCATTATTATCCTTAATAATGATATTAGCAAAATGCAAAACTACATCGCCAAAGTTGAGAACTGGAATAGATTCGCGCAACCCCTATTTTGCACAGACATTGTTGGCCAAAAATATCAATGCAACAACCCTCTCATACTAGTTCCAATATCACAAAATTTGATAGAATCATATACATCCCAGAATAAAACAGAGTTATTAATCGAACTAGAAAAGATTACCAAAGATAACCATATTGATTTAGTAAATGATGACTATTTCGTCAAAATATCAAGTATCAGCGGAAAGGATGTTATCGCAACGGAAGATTATTGCGATGACGTCACTGAGTTTTGGGTGTCGATGAACAGTCAAAGCAAGAAATTAATTGTCAAATCTACAGACAAATTATGTGAATATCTATTATCGAGTGAAAGGATCGCGACGTGCATTCGACGAGATGGACATATTGTATTCCGAAAATGGATTAAATACAATGTAGAAGAGGAATTTAGATGTTTCATCAAAAATAAAAAATTAGTCGCCATTTCACAATACGAATATGGAAATTATTTGCCAGAATACATGAATCAGCCGGAGTTGATTAGCAAATTAATTCAAAATTATATTAGCCAGGTAGTACATGACATACCATTCGATGATATTGTCATTGATGTTGCAGTGCATGATTTGAATGTTTATTTTATCGAATTCAATGATTATGGATTAGAATCAGACACAGATGCGGGTTTATATGACTGGGAGAACGATAAAAAGATATTGTGCGAAAATCATGATGATATTGATATTAGGCTGTATGATGAAAAATGGTTGGTGGCGAAGTATACGATCGCTTAAATAAAATTATTAATGTTATTTAAGCCTGGATGTAGAGATATGCGAATTTTGTTTCAGACCATGTCATAGTCACTGAATCAAATGTTTTGTAGTGTAGGACATATGTTAGAGTGTTGATCATTTTGATATCAAGGTATATGAGATCAGTAGTTTGAGTGTCGAATGTGAGAATATTGTTTTCAAAATCTTCATTTTTCAACTGTAATGTTGCACTGATAGTAGTTGCGGGAGTTAATGTTGTGTGAATTGCATCTACATATACGGCACCGTTCGTGAGTCGCCAACTATGCGTGACCGTATCGTTAGATTTTAACAATGGTGATGGCGGATTTGGTATTTTCGGATAAGAATCCCATGATTTAAAATCATTGTCTACTAACGAATCTTTTGCGAATTTGTAAGTAGTGCGATGATTTGGTTTGATGTAAATATCTTTGTTTAGTTTGAAACACATACCATATTGGCTGCCAGGACTATTTGCGACACCTGGTAGAGTGTAGCTTGAAATCCAGAAAACTTGGCCATCACCAACACATGCTGAAGAAATACCTCCATTCATCGGCGTATCTGCTGTTTTGGCACCATATTTCCATAATAGTTCTCCATTTGCTACATCAAAAGCATACAATGATCCAACCGAATCTGCACAAAAGATACATTCATTGCAAATTGTTGGTTCGTTCATCGAGAAATTTTGAAATTCAGTGTACCAATTTACTTGTTGTGTGTCAACATTGATTGATGCTAGGTATGAGTTAGCATCGGGGATAAAGTGGCCGCTGGAGGTAACGAATTTTTCAAATTGGCCGACGCTTCCTATTGTTCCGTCATTGTATGCAGCGCTGATGTTAGATTGACAACAAATAATGGCGTCACTTTTATCAACTGCGCATTGATAATTACTAGCGCCAGATGAATTGTTAGATCCTAAATATAATGACGCCAAATATGTCACTCCAACATCGCTCGGATTTGTATGATTAAAGATGGCGTTTGGATTTAGATCCGTAATATCGAGAATAGGTCCACTTCCGCTTTTAGTTGTGGTTGCTACGTATTCTCGGTGTTGTTTCTTGATAAAATGTATACCTGACGCTGGGTCGCCGTCGATAGTATTGATGTTCGGATAGACTAAGCTGACTGGATTAGTACCGCCCAAAAATGTGTAAGTGTCAGCAGGTACAGTACGGACACCAAATAACATTCTGCCTGTGTCAACACTGGCACCGATAATTGCATCAGAATAGGACATTTGACCTCGTGGAGATCTACTTACTTCAACGGATAAATCAATAATTGTCTGTTCAAAATTACTCTTGGCATTGTTTGCTGCGGCTAAAGTTGTACTAGATGGCGCTGCTTGGAAGGCGCTTATAGCATCAACGACTGGAATTTTTAATTTTCGATATGCTTTACTAGGTTTTGCAAAGTATTGTAACTCTGAAAAAGGTGCTGAATGAGCTTGTCCTGTTCCAAAATAAATAACATCATCAACGATACTACATGGAGCGCCCCATGTGCTATTACCATAATAATTTAGTCCCATCGCATCAAATTTAGACGTTATAACGTCTCCATTGTTCAATTGTTTCAGATAAAATAAAGGGAACTGACCGGTGACTGGCGTACTCTGCGCTTGTGAGATTTGTGTCGCGTCCAAGAATGTATAGATCGTCGACACAAATGGTTGTCCAAGTGCCTGCTTTTGACCCCATGATGCCAGAATTTGCGTTAGATTCAATGGATTTGTTGATGCATCTATGAATATTTGTGCACCTAACGATTGCCAAAAGGTCCAAACGAGGGAACTATTGATGACAGTACTTGGAGTGATGGAAACTCGCTGGGCAATAGAATTGGTATTCGGATTGGGATCTGAAGCGCCAAATATATATGGTGATACATATGCAGTAGTGGTGTATGTGGCAACGGCTACATAATTTTGGCCAGGAGGGAAGGGATCAAACTTAGCTAATTCAGGATCACCATTGCTTTTGACAAGTTGTTGTCCAACTGTTAATTCTGGAGCACATAATGGTAGTTGCCATTTAATTTCACCAGTCGCGTCAATATTTTCGATGCAAAATAAAAATCCCTGATCTGCAAAGTATGGATAAGAATTGTAATGAGAATTACCTGGAATCACACCAGGATTTATTGCGTTCTGTAACGACGAAACACCCGCAAATATCAATTCCTTACCTTGTCGTTCGATAACGATCAAGTTCATATCTGATAATCTTACGTTTGATCCAATGTAGTTAGAATAATTGTCTTTTGTTCTGACAACTTTTGAACCGGGATGATCAACTAGATATTCGTTAGGTGGATAATAACCTATTGCCCATTTCAACGTCCCTGTATATTTATCAATGGCGTATAATTGGGGCCCAATATTACTGAACAAAGAATTGGTCAAATAGATCGTATCGTTGTGTATCGCTGGGGCTGTTCTGGAAATAGTTCTAGCTGGGCCATACATGTTAAAACCAGTATCTAAGTTGTAATCATTGCAATTGACAGCATATTTCAGACTACCATCATGTCTGCTGCGAGCGATGAAGATGCTAGATTTAGATGTTGGGAAAAACAAACCTCCAGTGTATGCGGTGTAGTAGAAGTTGTCTAAATCCATAGTAGGTCCATACCATGTTTGCGCTTTTGCTCGATCTACTGCGGTATACCCGGCAGCAGTGGCAGCTGGGCAATCGGGGATCAATTCAAAACTAAAATCAAGATCCAATGATCCAACTGTATGAGGGGATATATTCGAATCGTCATAGATGGTATTCGTAGATCTTTTAAAACCTGCTGAGAAAGGCTTCTTGACGTCGTTGTTTTGTTGCATTCTGTATATATCTGTATATCATCCAATTTTTATATTAAAAATTGATAATCAGAGTGTTACGGTATTCCTTACAAACAAGGTATATCAAGAACACTGATGGATCAGATAATGAGTCAATTTATCGCCAAATTTGGGGGGAGATTTCAAGCTAGCGATAAAAAGACAATCGTTTATGATCCATCTGCTCTATTATTTTTAGAAGAAGTATGTTTGTTTTTGGACGATTACGATGAGGAAGTAGAACGATATTGCAAAGAAAGGGATGCATCCGAGACTGCTGTACAAATCAACAATGCAAGGAGATACATAGAAGACGAATTGACAAAATTTTTCCCATCAGATGTAGTACGGTTGATGTCATCAGTTGGTGCAAGGATGAACTTAAAAGGCTTAGCTTCTGACATTGATTTTGGATTGTTAGTTAAAAAAGCAGCGTTTAATAAAGACAAGTATGGTGATATCTTAGTAAGTAATGGGTATCAATTCAAAAAAGAACTATTTGGATACTATGTGTATACAAAAATAGTTGAGGAAATTGAAGTAGAAGTAAAATTGAGAGTATATGAGGAATCAATTCAAGTGATAGAATTACATGAACGACTTGATGCATTGTCCGAAAAAATGCAAAATAAGTTGGCGTTTGCAAAAGCATTATTGGTTGACAATGAAGAATTGTATGGTAAATTCAAGTGGGAGATTTATTCAGCATATTATGTGCAATAATGAAGTATGAAACATAATTCATTATTGGTAATGCAAATATTGGTCTATTCAATGTGATGTCAAAAGATTTGCAGAAATTTGTATTGACGAGACTTTGAACGTGCCAATATTGGTCTATTCAAAGTGATATCGAAAGATTGCATTGGCAGGACTTTGAACGTGCCAATATTGGTCCATTCAATGTGATGTCAAGAGATCTGTGGAGATTTGCGCCGACAAGACTTTGAACGCGACAATATCTGTCTATTCAAAATGATGCTAAGAGATTTGCGTTGACAAGACTTGGAACGTGCAAATATTGGTCTATTCAAAGTGATGCCAAGAGATCTGCGGAGATTTGCATTGACGAGACTTGAACGTGCAAATATTGGTTCATCCAAAGTGACGTCAAGAGATCTGCAGAAATTTGCACTGACAAGACTTCGAACATACAAATATTAGTCTATTCAAAGTGATGTCAAGAGATCTGCGGAAATTTGCATCGACAAAACTTTGAACGCGCAAATATTGGTTCATCCAAAGTGATGTGAAGATTTGCGTTGACAAGACTTTGAACGTGCCAACATATGGTCTATTCAACATGATGTTAAGAGATCTGCAGAGATTTGCATCGATGAGAACTTTGAACGTGCCAATATTAGCCCATTCAAAGTGATGCCAAGAGATTTGTTAAGATTTGCATTGACGAAACTTTAAATATGCCAATGTTGGTCTATTCAAAGTAATATATCGAGAGATTTACACAGACAAGACTTCGAATGTGCTGATATTGGTCCGTTCAGAGTAATACCAAGAAATTTGTATCGACGGGATTTTGAACATGCGAATGTTGTTCAATTCGATGTACTGTCGAAATATTTGCGGAAATTTGCATTGACGAGACATCAAGTGTGCCAATATTGGTCTGTTCAATGATGTCAAGAGATCTATTGAAATTTGCATCAACAGGATTTTGAATGTGCCAAAATTAGTCCACTCAATGTGATGTCAAGAGATCTGCGGAGATTTGCGTTGATTAGACTTTGAAGGGGCAAATATTGGTCCATTCAAAGTGATGTTAAGGAATCTGTGGAGATTTATATTGACGAGACTTTGAAAGCGCCAATATTGGTCCATTCAAAGTGCTGTCAAGAGATCTGTGAAGATTTGCATTGACAAGACTTTGAGTGCGCCAATATTGGTCTATTCAATATGATGTCAAGAGATTTGCATTGACAAGACTTTGAGTGCGCCAATATTGGTCTATTCAATGTGATGTCAAGAGATTTGCGTTGACAAGACTTTGAATGCACCAACATTGGTCTATTCAAAGTGCTGCCAAGAAATTTGCATTAACAAGACTTTAAACGCGCAAATGTTTGTCTATTCAAAGTGATGTCAAGAAATCTGTGGAAATTTGCATTGACTAGACTTGAACGTGCAAATATTGGTCTATTCAATGTGATGTCAATAATCTGTGGAGATTTGCATTGACGAGACTTTGAAAGTGCCAATATTGGTCTATTCAATGTGATGTCAATAATCTGTGGAGATTTGCATTGACGAGACTTTGAAAGTGCCAATATTGGTCTGTTCAATGTGCTGTCAAGAAATTTGCATTAACAAAATTTTGAACGTACAAATATTGGTCTATTCAAAGTGATGTTGAGAGATCTGCGGAGATTTGCATTGACAAAATTTTGAACGTACAAATATTGGTCTATTCAAAGTGATGTTGAGAGATCTGTGAAAATTTGCGTTGACAAGACTTTAAGCGTACCAATATTAGTTCATTCAATGTGATGTCAAGAGATCTCTGGAGACTTGCATTGAGAAGACTTTGAAAGCACAAATATTGGTCCGTTCGATGTGCTGTCAAGGGACCTGTGGAGATTTGCATTGACCAGACTTTGAACGTGCAAATATTGGTATATTCAGAGTGATGTGAAGAGATCTATGACGATTTGCATCGATAAGACTTTGAACATGCCAATATTGATCTATTCAAAGTGATGTCAAGAAATCTGTGGAGATTTATATTGATTCGATTTGAAAGCGCAAATATTGGTCCATCCAAAGCGATGTGAAAATTTGCACCGACAAGACTTTGAATGTGCAAATATTGGTCTATTCAATATGATGTCAAGAGATCTGTGAAGATTTGCATTGACTAGACTTTGAAAGTGCCAATATTGGTTCATTCAACGTGATGTCAAGGGATCTGTGGAGATTTGCATTGACCAGACTTTGAATGTGCAAATATCGGTCTATTCAATGTGATGTCAAGAGATCTGTGAAGATTTGCATTGACTAGACTTTGAAAGTGCCAATATTGGTTCATTCAATGTCAAGAGATTTGCATTTACGAGACATCGAGCATACCAACATTTATCCGTTCAATATGCTGTCAAAAGATCTGTGGAGATTTGCATTGACTAAACTTTGAAAGCGCAAATATCTGTCCATTCAGTATGCCGTCAAGAGATCTGTGGAGATTTGCATTGACTGGACTTTGAAAGGGCAAATATTGGTCCATTCAATGTGCTGACAAGAGATTTGTGGAGATTTGCGTTGACAAAACTTTGAACGTGCAAATATTGGTCTATTCAATGTGCTGTCAAGAGATCTGTGGAGATTTGCATTGACTAGACTTTGAAAGCGCAAATATCTATCCATTCAATGTGCTGTCAAGAGATCTGTGAAGATTTGCATTGATAAGACTTCGAACACGTAAATATTGATCTATTCAAAATGATGTAAAGGAATCTGTGAAAATTTGCATTGACTGGACTTTGAACATGCAAATATTGGTCCGTTCAATATGATGTGAAGATTTGCATTGACGAGACTTTGAACGTGCAAATATTGGTCTATTCAATGAGATGTCAAGAAATATGTATTGACTAGACTTTGAACATGCAAATATTGGTCCATTCAATGCGCCGTCAAGAGATCTGTGAAGATTTGCATTGACAGGACTTTGAACGCGCAAATATTAGTCTATTCAATGTGATGTCAAGAGATCTGTGAAGATTTGCATTGACAGGACTTTGAACGCGCAAATATTAGTCTATTCAATGTGATGTCAAGAGATCTGTGAAGATTTGCGTTGACTAGACTTTGAACGCGCAAATATTAGTCTATTCAATGTGCCGTCAAGAGATCTGCGGAGATTTGCATCGACTTTGAAAGCGCAAATATTAGTCTATTCAATGTGATGTCAAGAGATCTACGGAGATTTGCATCGACTTTGAAAGCGCAAATATCTATCCATTCAATGTGCTGCCAAGAGATTTGTGAAGATTTGCATCGATCAGACTTTGAATGTGCAAACATTGGTCGATTCAATGTGACGTTAAGAGATTTGCATTGACCAGACTTTGGACATACCAATATTGGTCTCTTCAAAGTGATGTCAAGAGGTTGCATTGACGAGATTTTGAACGTGCAAATATTTGTCTGTTCAAAGTAATATCAAGATATTTGCGTTGACAGATAAAGGAGATAATTCATATTTTATCAAGTAAATTATATGTATCTATCAAAAAAATACAAACTCGAAACTATAAGGATAAAATACTGGCACGTCTTTTTAGCCAAATGCGTCACAGAAATGACAAAAATTTTACTAAATTCCAACGCAGAAATACAAAAATACAAACTAGAACAAAAGATTCTAAATTACAATACTTACATCATCGGCAAATGTGATCTATCAAGTTATGTCATATTTCCCAAAAAAATCTGCATTATTAAATATCAATCCGCATTCAAAGATGATATTTTACATAATTGGCAGATGTCAGATGACGATTTTCATGTGATATTAGAGATATTCGTGCTAATCAATCATTCATGTAAGCGCAGTATAAAAAAAGAGGTGGCGGAAATAGATGATAGCGAATTAGAAGTGACAATAAGTCAAAAAGATAATGTTGAATTGGTGATCGATTCTAAAAAATTTAAGATATCCAAAAAACATTTCACAAGATTGCAAAAAATATTCACTGGTGATAAGAAGGACATTAATATTATGATTTGCATTTTGTTGACTAGATATGAATATTATGGTGTGATGAAAGAGGGCATTTGCTTATCGGCAGATGATGTTTACCAATTTATTTTTGATAATAAACTAGAGAACGACACACTAGAAGCATTTGCTGGAACATTAAATTCAAATCTACCAAATTATTGTAGCTTGTTCTATGATATCGAAAAAATTTTTGGCAGCAAAGGGAGCTTTTTGAACATGCAACTAGATACGTGCAATTATGAAATCATCATCTCCAATCCACCATATATTACGAATGTTATGGATGATTCATCTGACAAATTGATAAATTTCTTAGAATTATGCAATGGTTTTGTGATTGTCGTTATTCCAGATTGGCGATCTGTTGCGGAATATGATGCCGATGTCAACGGACAAATATCGATCAATGAACACGAACAAAAACGGGAAACAGTACCATATAATAATTATGCAGTGTTGCGAAATTCTAATTTTTTTAGAAATGTAATATGCATTGGTGATTATATGTATTATAATTTTTTTGCTAACTCACAAAAGAAAATTAGAGATAATGTTCTTTTTGTGATATTGTCATCAGATAAGGGAAATGATTTGGATAAGAAATTTATTGATTATATGAAACAAAAAATTTCTTAACAGTACATATTATTTCGCATCGCCCACATCATATGGACTTTATTGTAACTAGCAATGTTAATAACAGAATCGGATTCTGTCGTTGTAACTTTCATTTGCAGTTTGTTGCATCCAAGTTGTTTTTTTCGACGCGTATGATCAAACATGTTCCCATCCGTATCTTTTAATGGATAATCACAATATTTACAAAAAACTGTGATTGGCTTGTTAGGTTTATCGACAATTATTTCCTTCCCTTCAGGTATTGTCACTAATTCCTTTGATAATTTGTGAAACTTTTCTTCGGGTATTTTTTCAAACGGTTCCTCAGATGAAGATCCTAACGCTCCTACGAATATTCTTGGAGGTGGCACTTCAGAAAGGATCGGAAAATTACAATTTGCATCAGTGATACCTGAACAAAACAGATCATCAAATGTTACAATGTGTGGATATTTTTCGCTGGGTGGTTTGTCAAAAACTATACGAGTTGCGTTTTCAACGATAGGTTGTTTCTTAGGGTTACCGCGTGGCAGCATTTTAGAATCTCTCCTAATATAATGTTTCTTCGACATATATTGATGTACACCAATCGTTAAATACTACGTCAGTATAGATGAATATTGCTGATAAACATATTATCAATTTTTTTAAAAATAATAGATCTATTATTTTTAAACATATCTCAATAGCAACAACATAAACTTCTGTTTCCAATCATCCACTTCCTTGACATTTATTTTAGCGTCTCCAATAAATTCGACCGCACAATCTATTAACTTATCATCACACAAAATAGCAATCGATGTATCTGCCTTAAATGTTTTACCTTTCTTATACTCAATAGGTTCACCACACATCAAACGTTGCATAAAAGGAGAAATCTTGTTTGACATACAATATGCGAATCGTTTCTTCTTCAATAATGACACATCTTCTGGTTTATCAAGAAACATCATAAAATATTCTCCAAACGTACTCTTTATTAGTTCGATAAAGAGTAACTTGTTATTCGATCCAAACATACAAATTTGATTTCTAGAAATTAAACATGATGCAATATAATGTAGCAAGTCTTCGTTGCATTCGATGCTCTCTAAAAATTGCATTAATCCATCATCAAATATTTGTTCTATAAAATCATAACCGGTTGATAACGATACGTAATCATCCATCTGACCGTTCCTGAAGACCTTTTTTTCCAAATCATATACACCATTATCGAATCCAATTAAATATTTTTTGCTGTCCAACTTATTTTTGAATTCAGGATCAATCTTGTAGATCATCTGACGCAAATCTTCTGTTATTTCTTTCCTAAACGCAGAAGTGTGAAATTTGGATATTATGTCACGTAAGACTAATTGAATATTGATTTGTTTGCCTGAAACGATGATAGGATTATGTTTATAGCGTTCAATGAGATCATCATAATATTTTGTAAGATCCAATATCAATATTTCTGCAAATTTATCTGTCTGAAAAAGAAGTCGTTTTAATGATCCACTTCTTCGGACACTATCGTTTGATTTTGGAGCATTCTTATAAAATCTTTGCCATCGGATACCATCAAAAACCCAAAATATCCCTCTATTACTACATCTGTACGTATCTTTGTATTTTGAACACAGAAATGTAACAATTTTAGTATTAGTTACGTCATTAACCATATTTATGTCATATTGTCCATCCATTTTTATTGGATAGACAATGTGAATGATATAATCTTGTAATTTTTTTTCATTTTTTATTCGATTTCATCTAGTAATTTGATGATAATGTCGCCATGACATTGCGTTGGTTTGCACCAACAACCTAAATTCTTACCTCGCAACGCTCTAAATCGTTCAAGACAATCTTCATCTTCTAACATTTGAATCAAATGCTTTCGATATTTGCGCAAAGATGACGCACGAGTCAAATCCTTCGTAATTTTAAACGGATTGCACCATTCTGAGCTTTTGCGTGGAAATCTCTTGCCATCAATAAAAACAATACCTGCGCGACCGATGTATACATTATTTGGATCATCCATCCACTCACTCAAATTTTTGTATGTTGGTCGGATAAATGCCACTTTTACGTTAACAATTGTTGTTTCTTCCATTATAATGACGTATGAAATTATTCATATTTCAATCTTTATAATGGTCTCATTATAATGTCGCACTAAATTGTTATAAAAAATTGAAAAAAAATAACCAAAATGAATTCATTAAGACAATATGCCTAATAAAAATGAATAAAGTTACGATCACATGCGCTCAGGTATCAAAATCTATCAAACAGAAAAAGTCAACGATGAAAATTAATAAGTTAGTACATTTTTTCACGATTATCGTTAGCGAAACTATTCAAATTCGCGTTTTTGCTATAAATGATGCAGAGATGATGCTACAACCGCCTGAAGGTCGAACACAAAAAATAAACGTCGAACAAATGTATCAACCATTGATTGTAACTACGACGACTGACACATATATAGTACCATGGACATTTGTAGATCAATCACTCAAAAAAGAAAGATTTGTAGGCGATTCATGGGCATACGCGCATGAAGTATTCCTAAATTTATTGTATGTGTATAAATATTTTTTCATAATGAACCAGGATTTGGTTCTTGATGTCAAAATTCTGATTTATCAGTTTTTTATGAAACTAATGCAACCAAAAAAAATGGAATACAAAACATTCAGTAAACGACATGTTGATTGCAACGAACTGATGACAACGGGATTCTGTGGCCTTAAAAAATGTGCGTTTAAACATCAAAAAATAAGTTTCCCAGAAGAGATTGTTTTTTTTAATGTGAACATTATGAATGAGAATAATTTGCGTAAAACAATAATGTTGAGCACAAAAGATTGTAAATATATATCCACTTTAAATGGATACGAACAGATACCAATACGAGAAAATAATGTAAACAGAATTGCATATGATGTCGTCATGCCATGGCATTTTACAGATAGTAATTATTCTGGCGTGCCACTTTCGTTCGCATTATATCAAATTAGAAAATCAATGCTACGATATTATTTGCTATTCATCAAACTATTACCTCATTTTTTCGATGTCAAAATTCGTGTCATCCTCTATAGGATGTTTATTTCATTCCTAAAAATAGATAGATGTCAAATAAAACAATAGCGCAATATGTAACATTGTTACATATTACGTTCTATATCATTCAATAATTTAACGATAATATCACCATGACATTGTCCTGGCTTGCACCAACAACCTAAATTCTTACCTCGCAACATTTTAAATCTCGCAAGACATTCTTCATCTTTCAACATCTCTATTAAATATTTTTTGTACATTTGTAACGATTGGTCATATGTCATCTTTTTTGACACATTGTATGGATTGTACCATTCGGATTTGTTAGCAGGACATAATTTTTTATTAATAATAATAGGCTTGCCAATGTATACGTTGTTTGAATCATCCATCCAATCTTTAAAATTGTCATAATGACCACAGAGAATATTTTTTCGGATATTGACAATAGTACTTTGCATTGTTATCATATCATATTAGATTTTTACGATATAATAAATCTTATCAATTTTTATCAAACCCATGAATATGTAAATTCTATTTTGGCGTTTATCGCACTTCGATTTATTCGATGTTTGTAAGTGCCATCCAAGATTAAATGTTTTAGAGATGGAGGAAGATTATCAATAGGATGATCAAATTTTTCCCCTAATTTTAAATAAGTGAGCGATTTTGGTAAGTTATCAATCGATTGATCAAACTGTTCTCCAAGCGTCAGATGAGTAAGAGATTTTGGTAATTGATCAATCGTCTGGTTAAAACCGTGACCAAAACGTAGATGAATTATACTATCTGGTAATTTATTTACCGGTTGGTTGAAATTATCGCCAAAAAATACATAGAGTAGTGAAATCGGTAAATTATCGACTGGTTTGTTGAACGCGTACCCACATACCAAATTGATTAACGTTTGTGGCAAATCGTAAAGAGGTCGGTTAAAATAGTTGCCTAACGTCAAACTGGTAAGAGAATTCGGTATACAATTACGTATTGAATGATCATATTGGATATTGAATAACAACTCTTTGACTGTGTCAGGGACAGAATTCTCTATAGAATTTATATAATGACTCCCAACAGTCAATCGTGTTACTGATGACGGTATATGTCCTTTAATTGGCTGATCAAAACATGCGGCGAACACCAACTCTTCTACAGAATGTGGAATATTATTTTTGATAGATTGGTTAAACGCCAAACCAAAATGTAGAATTTTGACAGACGAAGGAATACTATCTTCAATGGGGTGGTTAAAATCATCCCCAAAATATAATGAAATAACTGTCGAGGGAATACAACCTTTTGTGGATTGATTAAATTTCTTCCCAAAAATAATTGTTTTGACAGATGCAGGAAAACATTTTATACTGACAGGGGTATCAAAATTACGTCCAAAAATTATAGTTTCAGCTCCATCTGGAATATATCCTTCAATAGATTTATCAAAATGATCATCAAAAAATATTGCGGTAACATTTTTGGGAATCCCATTTGTTGTGACGAACTTGGGAATCATTGATTTATCCGCAGAATGCGCTTGTCTATAATCAATGTATTTAACGTTATTAGGAACCTCATGAATGTTGTTACTGCACCAAACAGATAAAAAATTATCATAATAGGGTAAATTTATTATTTGTGGTATCCACATTCTCTTGCTGTACAAAAAAATTTGCCGTAATCTTCCAGCAGACCGTGACGTCAACGAAAGCCTAATCTTTTCGTAATCTTCAAGGTCTTTGCCTATCTGAAGAATAATATCTGCGCATAGTTGTAACATTATTTATTAATAATGATAAAAATATGTGTTCTAACATGCTGTCTATTCAGAATTCAATTTTTATTCGAATATCCCAGTATCAGGATTGAATTTAGCTCCCATAGTTTTATGGAGAGCGTTTAATTGTGTGGCAGTGATCGGTTTACTTATTGACGCCATAGCGATAAATCCACATAAAAATGGTTTCGCAGGTATCTTTGTTATCATTATTTTTTCTTCGTTCAATGCAAAATGTATTCTGTGATATTTACCAAAATGAACAACGTTTCTCTGTGAAAATATTTTAAAGTCCCGATAAATATTTGCAAATCTATCAAAATAATACAACTCTACTTCCATAATACTCTTACGTTTATTATTGTAGTTGCCAAATATTTCAATATTCAATTTTATTGATCAATGATTTATAAATTATTGACCAATATCCAACGAGTATTCAAAAATAGGATATTCATATTTTGCCAAAACACCATCATCCACGAAATACAACTCTTCATTCTTGATAGGTTGGTTTAAATATTTATGCAGTGCTTGAATGATAAACTTTTTAGGGATACATTTGAATTCAATGTGATAGCGCAATTCTTTATGGATAGATCCAATATTGTTGGAATTCCAGATAAATTTTTTGACATAGAACGCTTTCTTTTCCATATTTTCAAGTTTGAATACTTGCAAATGAAACATTTTACCAAATTGTTGCGAGGATATCAATGCATATAGATCGTTTATTTTAGACTCAAAAGTTGGATCCGATAGTAACTCGGGCGTAATTTCATAAACTACCTCATCACCTTTTTTGGACACAATTTTAAAATCAAAGTGTGGCTTAACAATTGAATGGATTGATTCAATAATCTGTGCTTGAATTATATTAGATACTTTTTGGAATCCGATGGAGCCTAATATTAATTCACGAAAAAACTTTGATTCAGCAATGAATTGAGATTTTGTATGTTTCCCGACATATTCTTGCCATGACAAACCATTAAAGAGGGTTGGGCATTTATAATTTAGTACACTGAAATTTGCTTGTTTGATATCTATAGAAATAAATACTTTTCCAAGATTGTCATATGTATATAATTTATCGTTAACCAAATTCGTGGGCATAGTATGTCGATGTATAGTTAATCTAACAAATGATTCGTTTTTCTTGATATCTTCTTTGATAGTTTTCTCAAGCTTTTTGATTTCACTTCTAAAATTTATGGTTTGATATTCTTTTTTATACAAATCCCAGTGTCTTATTGAATTATACAACGGATCCAACGTTTCAATATATGAATTGATATATTTTGGATGGGGACATGGAATAGGAATGCCGGAATAAATAGTGAAAATATCAATATCATCTGTATCGATAATATGTGGAATATTTTTTGCATCACCTCGATGTAATTTGATTAACTTTAGTTTTGAAGTGTTAATGGAGATAGATTCTGAATAAATCCCGGGGATATTCCCGACATGTATGTGAATTGCCGCCCGCTGTTTCGCTGTCAACTCGAATGGCAAAAGCAAATTGTCATCTTGAGTTTTAGCAAATTGATCTACAAGTTCGATCAAGTGAGTTATCTCGTCCATTTTATACTTGACAATACTTGAAAGATACACGTTAGTGATTATTTTTCAATTTTTATTAAAAAAATTGAAAAATGGAACGCGTGAAAGATCTATTTAAGAGATGACCAATAAAAGATGGCAGACATGATTATCAACAATTACAATCGGGAATGCAACTACATTGTAGAACGGAACTGCACTCAACGCATCCGACTCGACTTAAGTCCCGAATATTGTTACATCGTATTTGGTCACTGTAACATCTATGCTTATGTAGATCCAATCACTGACAAAGTATTATTCTTTGATTATTATTATCCTAACAATTATCAAAAAATTGATAATATAAAAGTTATAAATATGTATTAATTTTGTATCCAATACAACGAAATGGAACAGCAAATGACTGAGTATTTGAAATTACACAATCAGATTCACAAATATCCTCCTAAATGGTTCACATCCATCGCACTAACTAATATACCCAAAGAGTCACAACGAAAATATCAATATTTGCTCGATGGTAAAGGAAGTCTTGTCAACAAATTTTACGATATTTATATGGTATCTTCACCAGGAACAGTTTGGAACGGAAATAGAACATATGAGCAACGGATAGCTGCTGCCGGTAAAAAAGTAAATAGAGATGCTTTAGGAGCTAAAATTCATGCTCGCTTAATGACTCTACAAAATCCGGCACATTTTGACTTCGGATCAGGAGATGGTACTACTGCGCTTGCCACTAGTCGCGTCATCAGTGCTGCAAAAACATATTGTTGCGACGTTGACGATTTTATGTTAGCAGAAAATAAACAATATTGTGACTTTTCAAAAATAACTGCAACTGATGAACTTATTATTCCTAAAGATGTCAATATTATTACCGCAGCTCATGTATTTCATCATTTAGCTTGTTATAATATGATACAGACACGACTTAGAGAAATGTACGATGGATTGCCAAAAGGGGGGCTATTATTAGTGCGCGAACATGACGTCGCAGCAAGTGCAACTAGTGAGATAGATACTCGCCTTAGAAAATATAATAAAGAAGTTGTTGTTTTAATGCACTTATGTTACGAGGTTAACGAAATTCCGAAAAGAAAAACTCGCGCTGAATTTGATGCTTGGTTCCATGGCATGGATATGTGTTTGATGACAAAGCAGGAGTTGAGACAGTTTGCCGAAGGGGTAGGATTTACGTTTGTCGCAGATTCAACAGCACGAGCAAGTGATTTATCCTACTACATATTGTTTGAAAAAATTTGATTAATTATTGATTGATCAAATTATTTATCCAAGTATGTTTCTCATCCACAAAAACTTTTATTGGAAAGATATCATCTGGCAACATCGTCACCATTTGCCAATATATATGATTAATTCTATATCTATTTCCATTATCATCAATGATTATAATCGGTGATACACAATCATTGGCAACATAGTCGAATAACGAATTGGATGGAAATAAATTAGGCGCAACAGATGTGAATAATCCATAGTTCAATATATGACCTACTGTTTTTTTCTCTTTGTTAAAATTTAGTTTCTGGATTTGCGAAATCGTCATATTAACATTCTCAGGCAACTGCTGCAGATTGATATAATCTTTGACGATGAAAAGATTAATGTCTGCCATTTCTTCACCGGTAAATTTGCGTTTCATAGAGCATAAATTGGTATGTTATATTAAATATTTGATTTGTATCTAAAAAAAATGATATTTTAAACGTTTTCGTTACTGGGATGATAAGTATTCAACAAAAATGTTTGGCGTCTTCTATAGTGACATAGTAAACATCATTATTGCCGATTTTGACCCCGCAGACGTTTATCAATTAAAATGCGTGGATAAATATCATTTTAACTATGTTACCAATGATTTTATCCATAGCATGATAATCAAAAACATAATAAAAAAACTTCGAGAAAAATTAGGGGCAAATTATGATAATTTTGTGATGGCGATGGAGAAATTGAAAATTAGGATATCTGGTTCTTTTGTAGTTCAATGTGCTTTGAACGAATATTGGGAAGAGAGTGATATTGATTTGTATACGCATTCACCGATATCGGCAAATATGTTTGATTGGACAGACGGTAGTCAAATATATTCTCGGCGTCTATATGGTGGTATTCCGAATATTCTAAGCATTATTAATTTTCATGAAAAACCTGTTTTTGTTCCTGGACAATGGCACGTAGTTTACAAGCTATTTTTACAAATGATCAAGTTAGAGCGATCTCCTAAACATCCGACGATATGGTCTCATATTGATAAGACATATGATTATGACATATGTAAAAACGTCTATAAAATCAAAAATGGTAAACCTACACTGAAGATTAGTAATTTAAGCAGCATTATGAACAAGGAGATTCAAATTGATATCAATAATATTGGCAAAAATGATAACAGAGATCAAAAATATATAAATAGAGGATTCATTTTTAGAAAAGGAAGACATGATTACATCAAATATATGCGCCGCGTAGTGCCGATAGTATATTGCAACGTGCAAGACGATAAAATGTCAAATATTTATTTTTTGGGCAAACGTATGCGAACTAATAAATGGAGAAATGATAATGTGACTATCAAATATTTTAATAAAGATATGTACTCAGAAGCGTATACTTGTCATCACAGTGGTTTAGCGCATTCATACGATAAAAAAGGTAATATTTTAATCAAAACTCCTATTTATTCAAGAAATAGCATATTATGTCGTTGTCCGATTGATAATTATTATGATTCATCACTCTACGAACATCGACATACAACTATGACAATGCGCAAAAAAGGAAACAAACAAGAATATTTTTGCGAAGTTATTGTTATCAAGTGTAAACATCCTATCACAAAAGAAGAATATCAAACGGAAGATACATATGAATGGTTAGATATTGAAGGTAAAGATGAGCGACGAATGTATCCTGTCATCCATCTGGGAAATAATCGGGATGTAGATTGGACACCACTCAAAGAATTAGATGATGATTATTAAAATTATCATCTAATTCAAAAAAATTGAAATCTCATCTAATATGATATATACATTCTTAAAAAAAATGCACCGTAAGATGCAACCGCAGACTTTTGACAAACAAGAACTAGAAAATATAATCGCGTCTATTTCGTCTGTCAAAGATTCTCTTGGGACAGATATTCCAAAGATCAATGGGATTTTTTATATGTACAATATAAATGGATCCTTAGCAGCATTTGATTCTCAAAACTAGATATGTTTATGTTTGGGGGATTACTCCGCAAACCTTCTATTTGCTAAATGAAGAAATCATAAGTTATGCAGGATCGTTAAAAGATATACTAAGTGGGTTGTATTCTGGTTATGCAACGTTAGAAACACAATATCAAAAATTTCCACATGCTATCGATATAATTTCGTTTAAATTATCTAACGACATTGCGTATTAAAATGACAATAAAAAATTGACATATTTAATTCTAATTAAATAGCCTATCATAAAGATCATCAGAAATGCTAAACGCAATTTGCAAAGACGTATTGAAAATAATATCATCTTATAACGATCCGATCGACATTTATAGATTAAAGTGCGTCGATAAATACCATCATGACAATATCTCGAACGATCTAATTCATAGTATGATAATCAAAAATATTACAAAAAAATTGCGAGAAATATTAGGAAACGATTATGATGATTTTATTTTAACACTCGAAAAATACAAAATGGTACTTTCAGGTTCTTTTATTATCCAGTGCGCCATAGATGAATATTGGGAAGGGTCAGACATCGATATATATTCACTTTGCGAAATAAAAGATGATATTTTTGGTTGGGCAGAACATCATTCTGTATATTTGAAAAACGATGATAACGTTGAATATGGAAATCTTACTGGCATTATTAAAATCGATAACTATGTCAAAATAAATACGCATGGTTGTCCTCTTCAATTAATTACACTTGATCATTCTCTAAAAAAAAGAAGCGTAAGATCGTATCTTAGTGATACATTTGATTTTAATATATGTAAAAATGTGTACAAAATCAAAAATGGTAGACACATTTTGAAAACAAATAATCTCAGCAGTATTATGAATAAAGAAATTCAAGTGAATACCAACATAGGAAAAAATCATCCTATGAGATATCGAAAATATACTCAGCGAGGTTTTAAGATTAATAAGATTGGAAAGTGCGATTATGTTAAATATGCGAATATTGTGATGCCATTTGTGATTTGCGATGTAACTGAGCAAGATAAAATTTGTAACGTTCAATTTCTGGGCAAACGTATCGTCGATGATATTTGGGAAAATAATAATCTAATTATCAGTTACTTTGAGTGTGATATGTATTCACTTGGTGACACATGTTGCAATTCTGATGCTGTAGATACATATGACACGAAAGGCCAAATGAAAATGAAGATAGAAAATGGTTGTTCTTTTCCGTCAAATTGTCCGTTTAACAATTATTTTGATATCAAATTGCACGATCATAAACATTCTAGCTTGGCGGTGTACAAAAAAGAAACGAAGGAAGAATATTCTTGCGACGTTATTATTATAAAACGTACCGATAAAAATTTTGATTATGATTTTTCGAAAGATAAGTACGAATGGCTAGATGTGCGACCCAGAAAAGAATCATGTTATGCTGATTTGGTTGATAATCGCGATAATACGTTCATGCAATCAGATTTACAACTAAAAAGACCAATGCCAGTAATATGCTTAGATGATGACGAAATAGATGAATTTATTTGATTGTTATTTTAATAATCAAATATATTAAGGTCTGTGACCATGATTTAAAATATTAAAAGTAAAGTATAAGTTGAACAATAGATGCAATCAAGTCCCGAAAAAAATGTATTTTCAGTTAAGAAAAATAATTTGAAAGTTTGCGAATGCGATTTTGATCCCCAAATGGTTTATTTAGTCGAGGAAAAAGGGTGCCCATTGACTGATAGATATATGATCACTATCTGCGACTACTTGAAAGATGTTGAGAAGCAAACACAGGTATGCAATAAAAAGTTAGTTTTGTTATGCAAAAAAGGAGTAGAGATGATTGCAGATTCAGAATGTTTCCGACATAAAGATCATGAATATTTTGTCGATAAGTCGTTGATCAAGTGGCGAAAGGAATGGTTAGATTGTTTCGATGGCAAGACTGAAAAACAGGTTGGTAACAGACGCGCAGATGTTTTAATACATGAAAACATTGTTATCGAATTTCTACATAGCAAACTTTTGAGAGACAACATTAATGCGCGTAATAAAAATTATTCCCAGTGCAACAAACAAATATATTGGGTCATCGAATGCAACGAATCTATCGACGTTGAAAGGATACGAGATAGAAAACGTAGAATAATCTTTAAAAAGGATATATGGAAATACGATTTGTTCGATAACGATTACGTTTATTTGAATTACAAACATAAAATTTACAGAATCAAACCTGGAGATGTTAAAAGTGGTATCATCGATGTCGCAGATTACAAGAGTGAGCGGCATTTTGTGAAAGAAATGAAACGTGGAATGGTCACATGGAACGACGTAAAGATTCAACGAGGCGTTATTTATTATAATCAACGAGGTGCGGGATGCGGGAAAACGTACGAAAGTATTCAACTATTAGGTACAAATGGATCAAATATATCAGCCGACAAAGACACTTTCATTTACTTAACAAAAATGCACTCGGCCAAAGAAGTCATTTACAATGAATTGCGAGAACAATACAATAGAGGCGATCTGTCACATTTAAATTGCACCAAACAAAACATCGATAATGATGGCAAAAAGCAATACAAGATGGAATATCATAATAACCAAACTGGAAAGAATATTCAAATTATTATTGGTACTATTGATTCATTCATATTTGCAATCACCACTAAGAAGGTAAGTGACAACGATCTTTTTAGAGCAATTGCCAAATCTATCAAACAAGGATATATTCATGAAACGGCTGGTGGAAAAGTGAGTGATGCTGGCAGCATTCGTTATGCACAGGCTAAGAATGTAAAATTGAATGTGAGATGTTTGATAATCATAGACGAGGCACAGGATTTGAATAAGGATTACATTGAAGCCTTCAGCGAAATTGTTGAAACAACAGGTATCGATGTATATGTAATTGGTGATAAATTACAAAGCATTTGGGGAGAACATAATGTCATGACCTTTTTAGAAAAGAATAATTTGAGTACAGATATTGTCCCGAGCACCGGCGAAAATTGTGTCAAGCGATTTCATGAAGAGGACTTCATAAAATTTGTAAACAACATAATCGAGTTCAAAAAATATAATCTGCCACACATAAATTCGATATGTGATGGTTCTCGATGTAAATACATTCACAATGATCATAAAAAACCATGCAACGTATTTGAAGTTCCCTGTATCTATTCAGGGGATACTGACCAAGAGAAGGTTGATGCATTGGTTGATAAAATAATCAATTACATGAAATACGAAATCCAAGAGTACAATTATAAACCAAACAATTTCATGTTTATCTTCCCCATCCTTGCAAAAAATACGTTGGCAAATCGGATAGAATCGAAAGTGCAAGATTTTTGGATCGAACAGTTCAAGGATCCAGAATATGTGCAGAACGTTTTGTTGAATGACGAATACTGGAAAGAAAATTTGAATGATAAGTTTCATAAATATGTTTGTCTGCATAAATCTGAAGAAGGTCAATCTATCAATTTAACAGAGTCAGAACACATGACCCGAATATTGTCTATTCATTCGTCAAAAGGAAATGGGTGTGAAGTTATTTTTTTATTAGGACTAACTGAGAAAACACTAGTCAAATTTAGTAAAATGCCATGTAATTTAGTGTATGATTCGTTATTGCACGTTTCGTTAACACGGCAAAAAAAATCATTGTATGTGGGAGTACAGAATAACAATGACGATGTTTGGAATAGATTTCAAAATGTGTGCAACATTGAATCAGATAAGAATATTCCTCCGCAAATACAATATATTTCGAGATACAACAGTTACGATGGTGTGATAACTTATGCTTTTGATAATCTTGATCTATTCGAAATAATCGAGAAAGAAATCATAACTCCCAGTAATTTTGCCAAATTATTACCAAAGTTTAGTGATGAAAAAAAGATAATTGATTGGGGACATCATCAGATTCGATTTGCAGTATTTTGGTACAGCATTATGTCGAGTATTGTTGAGAATGAGAAGATGGAACAATATGGTGACCAATTCAAAGCTGTTTTAGCAAATATATCAGAATTATCAATTGGCAAATATACTCATAATGATTATTACAAAAAATTAGATGAAATCTCTAACAATAACCGCAAGCGCGAATACATCAAAAATAAAGAAATACCTATTTTATGTTTGGGTGATGATACTCGTTCAATTTATCATAAATACAAAGACACATTGTTTGATTTTATGAAAAATATTCAATCTAAAACTGCTACGCAAATGATCAAGGGAGAACGATTGCCTAAATTATGTGCTATGGAATCGATAGTCATGATGTATATGATTCAGATTATGAAAAAGGGTAAGTATTCAGAGATAACTATCATGGATGTGTATAATATCATGTATTGTTACGATGATTGTTCTAATTCGATAAATCATCAACATCATACTGATTGTTTATGCGCAAATATTTTTCACGAAGCAGATAATTTTGAACAAAATGCATCCCATAAAGAAATCCGCTCTAGTATGGTCAACCATTACGAAAACATTGAAAACATCAAAACAATGTATGGAAATTATGTTGCGTATATCCAAAAATTTTTAAAAGATGACACAGAATTTATCTACAATGTGTATCATAACGTTTACTATGGAATCAAAAATGAAAATATGAGCATCATGCAAAGTTTTCCCATTGTCGCACATTCAGAAAACCACGTTATATTTTTTGTCATCAAACCTCAATTTAATAAACTAAATTTTGATAGAGTAATGTTCGATGTCATCTTCAACGCGTTTATTTTAGGTAATTGCCGGGATGAAAACAATCTCAAAAGATTCAGTAATAAAAAAATTGTTGCGTGTATATTTACATTTGATTCTAACAGGCCAATCTTTTGCAATCCTAAAAGTTACAAACACAAAGATATTCTCAAAAAATGCTTGAAAGAATATTTGATGAATAAATATGCTAAAAATCATGAAATGGTTTACAATTTTTACGAATATTACAAAAACAACGCACCGCAAAATACTAATGTTATTGAATATGTAAACAACGAACTAATGCTAAATAATTACAAAAAAATACCAATGTATATCAAACATTTCTTTACAGGTCTCAAAGACAAACCAGAGATATTAAAGATTGATTTTTTGGATCAATTAAATAAATATCTCGAAGAAAAAGTTGATGGATTTATCAGTTAGATACGTAGCTGATATTATACTTACATATAGCAATGTTGTCGCGCTGCAAAGATATTTTGATAATTATTAGTCAATATATAACAGATGCCGATAAGATTAATTGGTCGATGACATGTATCGCAATGGATAAATACAAATACGAATTTACATATTGTGAGAAAACTGATGTGTATAAAATTATGTCATTGCCATATTATAATAATTTTGAATATGTCGTTGTATATCACGAAACATTGTTTGTACCGACAAAAATGAAGCCCTGTAAATATTTTAGTTATGATGGTGACGTACGACCGGGGACAACGTATTTAGTAACAAATAAGATATTACCAGGCGCAATAATACCCAAAACAGTGACCAAGTTAAAATTTGGTCCTTATTTTAATTGGCTGATCAATGACTATCTTACCGATTCGATAACAAAGTTAAAATTTAATAATTATTTTAATCAGTATATCTCAAATTGCATCCCAAATTCTGTTACTCATCTAACTTTTGGCGATCATTTTAACAAAACTCTTGAAAATTCCATACCGGAATCAGTTACTCATTTGACGTTTGGATATGATTTTAACAAAAAAATAACTAGTATGTTACCCGCATCTATAACCCATTTAAAATTCGGTCATCGTTTTGATGGATCTATTGTATCTCTTGCAACTTTGGACAAACTAACTCATTTGACGTTTGGTTACAATTTTAATCAACTGATCTATGAATGTTTACCTGATTCGATCATTAAAATAACATTCGGTTTTCACTTTAATCAACCAATTACAAATAGTATTCCAAATGTAACTCATCTAACATTTGGTGATAGATTTAATCAAACAATAGATGATCTTCCAGATTTAATAACTCATCTAACATTGGGATGCGATTTTAACAAACCAATCACAAATATTCCTTCATCTGTTACGCATTTAACGTTTGGTGATAGATTTAATCAACCAACTACGAATTTTCCATCATCAATTACTCATTTATCCTTTGGATACGATTTTAATCAACCAATTTTGAATTGTGGAATGACACATCTTACTTTGGGAGCTTGCTTTAATCAGTCATTGAAAAATCTTCCGTCGTCATTGACTGATTTAACTCTTCATCGATATTGCAATGACCTCATCAAGAAAGATATTCCAAAATCTGTGAACATATTTATCAAATAAAGATTTTATTTGATAAATTTTTTATTGTGGATCGACACACACAAGCGTATTCATCCTACTATCATTGAATGTTATATCGATACGTAATGGATATCCATAGTTTGTTGTTATTGATATACATGATATTCTATCTATTAAATGTATTATTATTTTTGACCATGACATAGAAAATATTTTACCTAACGATGGTGCGTCAGTTATCTTTATAAAGGTAAGTTCACCAGATATAACTTCTAGCCTCATTTTGTCATGAACATCTATTTTTTTAAATAGTTCACCTATTTCCATAGTGTTGAATATTCTCACGTAATGGTTATAATTGATTTCGGGTTCATATTGGTATGTTATCGATAATCCAAGATCTTTTATTGTCCCTCCATCAATCAGATTATCGCATTGCACATACATTGCATCATTCGTAATGTACATAAGTACAACTTTGGGGTTCGTTTGTAATATTTTATGCAACATATTTATGTTTATGTTAATATTTGTATCAGATTGCGTTTCGATTCCAAATCTATCAAAAATACCTGTATATAGTTTCGTTCGCATTATCATATCATTTTTTTGGCTACTCATAATCATGTGATACGCAAATCTTCTCATTTCGATTCTACAAGTGGAATCATTTAGTTTGTGCGATAATACAGCATCTGTAAAGATTTGTAACGATTCTGTTGTTCTTATTTCCATAAAAATATGGTCATCGAATATTTTAGATTCAGATTTTGTCACTACAAAGTTGTTGTCAATATTGAATTTGAACTGATCAAGTATCCAGAAATCTCTGACGATTTTTGCCAGTAAAAAAATGCGCATCGGTACATTAGAGAATATGTAACCAATGATTTCCATATCACCTTCATTGCGAGATTTAATCGTAAAATATGTGAAGAGAATTCTGCGAATATCAGATGGCAATGCACGTATTCTTTTTTCTAATGTGTTCATATTTATTTTTTTGTTATTGATTGGATCATTTATTGCGTTTAAATATCAATTTTTTGGCTTAAAAAATGATGTTTAAAGCTCTTTGGTTTGCGCATACGAGTATCATAAATGATGTATCATCTAATTAGTACTAATTTAGTACTAATTAAACGTTATCGTAATATGTTTTTCACACATTAAAATATTGCTACTATTTTTGTATATTTTGCGTGAAAATATAGGCGCTTCATCTTTTAAAAGTCGTTTTATTTTTTTATTGAATATCAGATAACGCACTGATGGCGGTAGTTCATCCTTGATCGGATGTTGATTGCGGTGTGAGATTATATAGTTATGCGATCTTGTTGAATGACAAGTGACATCAAATGATAAATGAGTGACAGATGATGGAATGCAATGTTCTATCGGTTGATTAAAACGATATCCAAATGTTAGATTTGTAACTGATGATGGAATATTTCCCATAATTTTTTGGTTAAAATTCCAACCAAATGTTAAATGCGTAACTGTTTGCGGTATCAAATTATCGATAGGATAGTCAAAATTATCATCAAATTCTAAATGGGTAACAGATTGCGGTAATTTGCCACCCTTGTATTTTTTACAATCAAAATATCCCGTTACATTCATTTTAACGCGCGAAAAATTATCATAGAATGGTAAAGTATGTATTTTATGAATTTGTATTTGTGTGTGATATATGAATTGGTGTTTTAACCAAGATATTAACTTTGATGTCGATAATAGTGACATCTTTTCGGAATCAGTTAATTCATCACATAAAATACATAATACGTCCTGGCATAACGACAACATTTTTTATTCATCATTATGATAAATAATTATATTACTTAATTTTTTTCATTTTTTTGTGAATTGGTACCTAACATATGGTATCACATCGTTAACTTGATACCAAATATTATCTTTTTTCTGAAATATCAATCTTATGATAACATCATTAAATTTCCAAATTGCGCCACTTGGAATATCCCAGGTCCAAAACCATTGATTCTGTGAATAATAATTGCTATCTTCATAAAACTTGTCTTTCGTTACATCGATTTCAATGCCATCATATTTTTTAGCAACAGTTTTCCAATCAATCTTCCATTCATCTTTTTGAACCTTATGTCCATCAATAATCTCATCATCAAATTTTGTCATTTCCTCCATCGATTTGATTTTTTTCATTTCGTTATTTGCAATTACTTGATAAATATAATAACAAGGATCTTTTTCTAATTCGTTAATCATAAAATCTAACCATGCGCATCCTATGCCAAACCAAAGTCCATTTGGAAACCAAATAATTTTTTTTTGTTTCACATTTCTTAGTTTACGAATTGGATCAGATGATATGTGGAATCTTGTATTTTTATATCTTTCGCACAATACTTTCAAATCGTTATTGTCCCCAATTTTCTTCATTATTACTACAAAAAATTTTCTTTATATAAATAAAGAAAATCATTTCTGGTGTTCATTGATGATTTCATCAACGAATGAATAATCTCTAGACGGATTTCGTTCAATCGAATTAATCAAGTCTGATGCGTTAGATGTTTGCTTTGTATGCTGCTTCTTTTTTTCTGTTGTCGGCACATTTTTAACATCGCTAAAATGATAGACCTTCTAATGAGCAATAATTTTAATTTTTTTATAAAAGTTGAAATTATTTGGTTTCTCGTATCAATCTTTCTATTTCTTTGATCAAGTTTTCGAACACTTTATTCAAAGTCTTAACTTCTTTATTTAGACGTATGTTTTCAATCTCTCCCTTCAAATGTTTGATTTCTTCATTTAGGCGTATGTTTTCAATCTCTCGCTTCAAATGTTCCGATTCTTTGGATTTCGTTAACGACAAATTAGAAGATGATATGGTTGCCTTACACTATGCGATTTATAGGAATCAACCAATTGTTGTAGCATTTTTATTAGAAGAAGGTGCAGACGTAGAACGCAAAAATGCAATTGGCCTAACACCATTAATGATGGCCAAGGCGAACGATAATAAATCGATGGAGGACTTGCTGCTATCTTATGGCGCAAAAAATTGAAAAAATATCATTCTTAATCATCTATCATTTATATATGATTAAAAATGTCCCATATCCTAAAAATCAAATTACATGATCAAAATTTGCTGCCACTGTATTATAATCATAGGTCTGCGTACATTGATGATGCAGGAATTGATTTATTTGTACCAAAAGCAACAATTGTGCCAGCTAAGAGCATTGGATTCGTAATAAAATTGAACATATCTGCTGAATTGACCGATTATATGAATAATTCGATGTCATATTTCTTGGTCTCTCGGTACAGTATGAATTTTACATCGTTAAGATGTAAAATTAGCGTTATGGATGCCGGATATCGTGGTGAATTATCTATGATCGTCGACAACATCTCGGACGTAGATTATCAAATCCAACAACATCAACGATTAGTGCAGATATGTGCTCCCGATTTGAAACACATTATCGTTAAAATAGTATCCAAATTATCAAAAGGCTCCAGATATAAAAGAGGATTAGGATCATATAATAACCAGAATATCAAATACTGTCATTCAAAATTTAAAATGATGGATCATTCTTTGGATGATTTTAGAGACAAAGACGATTTGGATGTCATTTTGCCATTATATTTGCGTCCCAAGTTATAATTATCAATATTGTATTGACAATTATCTCTTAATATGCGGGGAATTTCGTCGTTATATTCTGCTTTGACACGGAAAACATATATTGCTAAAGGTGTTATCGTTGTATATGTAAATAGGCCAAATCTTGGGGCAAAATTTAGGTTTTTCGGACGAAACAATCTTGAGATCATTTTTTGTCCTTTATCATTTGATATCAATATATAATAATCAATTTTTCAATTTTTTTCACCCATTATCAAAAAAAAATTGAAAAATTGTATTTCAGGAGGTTCCTTTAATATTATATAAAATACAATACAATGTCTGCACATATCTTCACCTTAAAACAAGTCCAAGATTCAATGACAACGATGGCTAGAAAAGCTAAAGAAGCATCTTCTTATTTTACAGACGAAGAATACGGTCTTCTTCTTGAGGAAGAGCAAAGAAGAAAAACGGGTCAAAAATACAACGGCTACTACATCTGGTTTACCACGGAAGGCAATTGTATCGCGTTAGAAGAATCTACGGGATTTTTACGTGTTTGGGGCTGGAATTTTGAGGCAAAGTTCTTCATTGTAGATGAAGAAATGTTCAAAGCTTCAACAGAAGGAATTGAAAAGGATCAAGGAGATCTAGAATTGCTTTTTGATTCGCTAGGGGATAAAAAATACACTCTTGGATGTGACCAATTACAAATGTTGCCTTAGTAATTTTAACAAATTGTTGCAATTACTAAAAAAATTGATATTTTGATGATTACAAATGCTAAATCATTAGAATAGGGTTACGAAGAACTAGTATGGACTTTATTAACAAAAGATTAGATAAAAATAACGTTGAAGTTGTGATTTATCATGCACGTTGTCCTGACGGGCAAGGTGGAGCTTTTGCGGTTTGGTATTTTAATAAATCGAACTTTGGCGAGGATCGGGCTAATAGCATATATTACAAGCCAGCAAGTCACGGTGAACCAATAACTGAAGATTTTTACACTAAATTTAAGGACAAGAATGTTGTGATCGTTGATTTTAGTTATCCATTAGTTATTTTGAAGAAAATAATTAAAGTTGCCAAAACGTTTGTCATTTTAGATCATCACAAATCTGCACGAGAAGATTTAGTGGCGATACCTGAAGAATTGAAAATTTTTGACATGGCACGATCAGGAGCTGTCATTGCATGGAATCATTTTTTTGAAGATAGACCTGTACCACAGTTTCTATTGCACATCCAAGATCGAGATTTATGGAAGAATTCGCTGGAGGGAACGAATGAATTTGTGACATATTTTTATGAGAAGAAATTTGATTTTCATTTGTGGGAAAAGTACATGGACGATGCAAAGTGTCAAAAAGCTATTCGAATCGGTCGCTATTGGTTAGAATACAAGAAACTACAAGTATCCAAGGCAGTGAAAGTTGCATCGCGGATTATTCAAAATATTGATGGTATGTATGTAGTTATCGCGTATTCTAGTTACCCTACGTATGGGAGCGAAATCGGAAGCGAGTTGCTTAATAAATATCCTTTAGTTGATTTTTTTGTTTCTTGCCTTTACAAATTACACAAGAAAGAAACATGTTTTAGTTTACGCTCGGCAGATAATCGACAAATTGATGTTAGCGAAATAGCGGTCAAACATGGTGGTGGCGGGCATAGGAACGCGGCTGGGTTATGTTTGAACGGTTTTCGCGTCGAATTACCATACAAAGAAGCAAAAGATACGTATTTAGAAGTATTAGAAAAGATAACGGTTAAATATGTTGAACAACAAGATGACAAAATGGAAATCAAAATACCGTATATTTTGATAAATTGCAAAGATTTTGGGGAGAAATTTTTTAAAACGCCTGATCAGTTATTTGTAGATTTGATACATCGGAAATTTAAGAATGCGGCGTTACTTGTTTTCAGGTTATCAAGAAGGTATCTGGGAAATTTTATACGCCATCTTACAACGTTATGCACAATCCTCACTTTGCATCCAAAGAAACTGCGCAGTTTTGCGATAAGATCCCTGTAGAAAGGGACATTATTACGAATTCTATCATTAATTTGGGTACAGAGATGTCGACCCCGGGAGAAGAAATCGCGCATCACTGTTTAAAATTAACGTTACTTTCATTGTTTTCGGATCGATAATTCTTAATTTGTTTAGAATTATCAATGTGTATTTTATTTTTTCGAGGTGCCGATGTTGGATCTTCAAAATCTCATCAACGCAAATCTATTGACAGGTTCAAAGTCCTGTCTGCATAATCTCCTGTCAGTACTTTGAATGGGAAATATTGGTATGTTCAACGTTCTGTCAATGCAAATCTTAGCAAATCTCATCACTTTGAATAGGCAAATATCGGTATGTTTAAAGTCCTGTCGGTGCAAATCTTAGCAAATCTCTTGAGGTCATTTTGAATGGACGAATATTGGCACGTTCAAAGTTCTGTCAATGCAAATCTCTTGACATCAGTTTGAGTAGACAAATATTCGTATGTTCAAAGTTCTGTCAATGCAAATCTTAGCAAATCTCTTGACATCACATTGAATGGACGAATATTGGTATGTTCAAAGTTCTGTCAATGCAAATCTTAGCAAATCTCTTGACATCACATTGAATGGACGAATATTGGTATGTTCAAAGTTCTGTCAATGTGAATCTTAACAAATCTCTTGACATCACATTGAATGGACGAATATTGGTATGTTCAAAGTTCTGTCAATGTGAATCTTAACAAATCTCTTGACATCACATTGAATGGACGAATATTGGTATGCTCAAGTTCCGCCAGTGCAAATCTTAGCAAATCTTAGCAAATCTCTTGACATCACATTGAATGGACGAATATTGGTATGTTCAAGTTCCGCCAGTGCAAATCTTAGCAAATCTCTTGACATCACATTGAACGAACGAATATTGGTATGTTCAATGTGATGTCAACGCAAATCTTAGCAAATCTCTTGACATCACATTGAATGGACGAATATTCGTATGTTCAAGTTCCGCCAGTGCAAATCTTAGCAAATCTCTTGACATCACATTGAATGAACGAATATTGGTATGTTCAATGTGATGTCGATGCAAATCTTAGCAAATCTCTTGACATCACATTGAATGGACGAATATTGGTATGTTCAAGTTCCGCCAGTGCAAATCTTAGCAAATCTCTTGACATCACATTGAACGAACGAATATTGGTATGTTCAATGTGATGTCAACGCAAATCTTAGCAAATCTCTTGACATCACATTGAATGGACGAATATTCGTATGTTCAAGTTCCGCCAGTGCAAATCTTAGCAAATCTCTTGACATCACATTGAATGAACGAATATTGGTATGTTCAAAGTTCCGCCAATGCAAATCTTAGCAAATCTCTTGACATCACATTGAATGGACGAATATTGGTATGTTCAAAGTTCTGTCAACGCAAATCTCTTGACGTCACTTTGAATGGACGAATATTTACACGTTCAACGTCCTGTCAATGCGAACCTTGGCAAACCTCATGGCATCACATCGAATGAACCAATATTGGTATGTTCAAAATCTCGTCAATACAAATCTCTTGACGTTTCTTTGAGTGGACCAATATTGGCAAATTCAAAATCTCATTAATGCAAATTTTTCGACAGCACGTTGAATGGACAAATATTGGCAAGTTCAACGTTTTGTCGATGCAAATCTTAGCGAATCTCTTGGCATTACTTTGAATAGACAAATATTGACACGTTCGAAGTCTATGATTTTGTTTGCATTAAAATTCGGATCTTATAGAGCCTTTTGATGTTAACATTGAAATTTTGAGCATGAGTTTTTGGTTCATTTTTTTGTCATTAACGTTGAATTGACAAATATTTGCACATTCAAATCTCCAGGCAATGTAATTTCTTGCCAGTAACTTTGAACAAGCGAACATTTATGTATTCAAATCTCTCGGCAATGCAATTCCTGCCAGTAACATTGAACGAACGAATATTTGTGCATTCAATTTTCAGGAGATGGGATTTCTCGTCAGCGACATCGAACAAACAATCGCACATTCAAATCTCCAGACAATCTCTCGCCGGCGACATTGAACAGATAAATATTTCCACATTCAAATCTCAAGAGAACACAATCTCTTGCCAGGAATATTGAATAGATAAATATTAACATATTCGAATCTCCTGGCGATGTAATTTCTTGCCAGTAAAGTTAAACAAACGAATATTTGTATTTTTAAATCGTCTGATATCTCTCACCAGCAACGTTGAATAAACAAATATTTGCGTTTTTAAATTTCCGGGCAATGAACTGTCTTGCCAGCAACATTGGATGGACTAATGTTTGCATATTCAAATCTTCTGGCAATACAATCTCTTGCCAGTAATATTAAATAGACAAATGTTTGCGCCTTCAGAGTCTTGTCAACGCAAATTTTTTAACGTCGCATTGAATGAGCCAATATTTGTACGTTCAAGTCTTATCAGTGCAAATCTCTTAACATCACTTCGAACGGACCAATATTGGTACATTCAAAGTCTTGTCAATGCAAATTTCTTGACAGCACTTTGAACGGACCAATATTGGTGCATTCAAAATCTCGTCAATGCAAATCTTCATAAATCTCTTGACATCACTTTGAATGGGCCAATATTTACACATTCAAAGTCTCGTCAACGCAAGTTCAGTGACATCACTTTGAATGGACCAATATTGGCACGTTCAAAATCTCGTCGATGCAAACCTTCACAAATCTCTTGTCATCACTTTGAACGGACCAATATTTGCACGTTCAAAGTCTCGCCGATGCAAATCTTCACAAATCTCTCGACATCACTTTGAACGTGCCAATATTGGTCCATTCAAAGTCTCGCCGATGCAAATCTTTATGAACCTCTTGATATCACTTTGAACGTGCCAATATTGGTCCATTCAAAGTCTCGCCGATGCAAATCTTCACGAATCTCTTGATATCAAATTGAACGGACCAATATTGTCACGTTCAAAATCTTGTCAATGCAAACTTCTTGATATCAAATTGAATGGACCAATATTGACACGTTCAAAGTCTCGCCGATGCAAATCTTCACAAATCTCTTGATACCACGTTGAGCGGACCAATATTGGCATATTCAAAGTCTTGTCAATACAAATTTCTTGACATCACTTTGAATGGACCAATATTGGCATATTCAAAATCTCGTCATAGACCAACATTCGCACGCCCAAAGTCTCGTCAACGCAAATTCCGTGACATCAATTTGAATGAACCAATATTGACACGTTCAAAGTCTAGTCAATGCAAATCTTCACAAATCTCTTGACATCACTTTGAATGGACCAATATTCGCACGCCAAAGTCTCGTCGATGCAAGTCTTCACAAATCTTCATAAACCTCTTGACATCACTTTGAATGGGCCAATATTTGCACATTCAAATCTCTTGGCATCACTTTGAACGGACCAATATTGACATGTTCAAAGTCTCGTTAACGCAAATTCAGTGACATTACTTTGAATAGACCAATATTGACACATTCAAAGTCTCGTCAACGCGAATCTTCACAAATCTCTTGGCATCACTTTGAATAGACCAATATTGGCGCGTTCAATGTCCCGTCAACACAAATTTCTTGACATCAAATTGAATAGACCAATATTGGCACGTTCAAAGTCCTGTCGATGCAAATCTCTCGCCATAACTTTGGATAGACCAATATTGTCATGTCAACAGTCTTACCAATACGAACCGAAATGAATCTTGAATAGAACAACATTTACATATTCTGTCAACACATAGTAACATCTCAACAAAATATTTTTGATGGGATATTTTTACTCTAAAAAATCATGTTCTCTTCCCCTTCTTTCGACACATTTTTGAACAAACGACGCACACATCAAGCTGAAAAAATCACAAGTGTCATATTCGCTATCAATTTTTTCGTTGACAAAAAATTGATAAAAATATAACTATAATAGTGTTATTCAATCAAAAAGAAGCAAAATGCATTGTTCTGTGAAACATGCCGCTAATTACCAGTTAATGAAGTTTCTAAAATCCCATATTTGTAAAGATGATTCGTACACACATACATCAACAATACAAGGCCAATGGCATATATCTAACAACGAATTACCAGAATTTTATACGTTATATTCAAACGCTGCACAATATTTTCCCATGTACATTGTCGAAAAAAGCGAAACGAAGAAACCTATGCCGATGATATTTGAATTTACACCTTACGATTCGTTACACGAAAATGAATTTGACGGAAATATATTTGACAATTTTGATTGGACATCAATGGTAGAAAAAATAATATCGATAATCACCGGTATGTTCGGTCATGGTCGCGATTTCACGTATGTTTTTTTGTCTCAAGAAAATATTTGCGGGGGGAGAAATTTTTGTTTCCATTTTCCATATATCGTTTGCGAACAAATACATCATATAATGGTTCAAAATATACTTAAAAATGAGACACAAAATGTTGCGATATCATATGTAATCGATCCACATTTATATTTATCGACCAGTAAACACGTTAAGCCATACAAAATAATCAAAGTTAGTAATGATTTGGATATACAAAAAATGTCTATTTATGCACTCGTTAATCTATTATCCGTGCGAAACAAACACCATCTCGCGATTCAACCGCTAAGAGGCGCAGAATTTTATAGCTATCCAGAAAAAATAATCAAGGTTGAAGATCTGCCCAAGATAAATTATGACAAAAAAGTAATCGAAACGTTATTAAAAATGATAGGCAAGAATAGAATGTCATGTGGTCGAACATTTCGACAAATGACGGTGATATTTCATTATTGTCATACAACAAACATAAATAAAGATATTGATTTTTACAAAATATGGAAAAAATGTCGCGGCACATTTTCGGGAAAACACATGTGGAAATATTGTAATAATTTTTTACGATACGATCTTAATATCACAAGTTTATACTATTATGCGCATATTGATGATCCAATACTATTTGAAAAGACCGTTGATCTAAATCCGGCCTTTCGGGACATGTTGTTACAAAAAAATGAAAAATAATATGTTTTGATGATATCTATTATGAATAAATATCATTAAAATGTTTCGTTCAACTAAACATGCAGCTATGTATCAACTGACCAAATTCTTAAAGTTGCACGCTTGTGCTGCATCAGATTCTAATTGCACACATATATCCGCAAATAATGGATCATGGATAATTCCTTCTGAGGATTTATCTGAATTTTTAAAATTATATTCCGATGCAGTGCAATATTTCTTGTTACATATAGCAGAAATATCACCAAAAGATATTAAACCTATCGTGGCAGATTTTTTTTTTCACCATATGGATAAAGAAATAACAGACTACATTAGTCCTGATACTATAACTTCAATAGTTAAAAAATTAGAATTAATTCTTGTAGAAACATTTGGTAACAAACATGATTTTACGTGTGTAGTTATGGTTAAGAAAACTGGTCATGCTGATCCGCGCATATTTCGTTTTCATTTTCCATATATTGTTTGTAACAACATTCATCATCTTATTTTGAGGAATAAATTTATTGAAACATGTGATCCATATTGTGATGCGAAAGGAAAATTTGATATGGAAGAAGTTTATCTTGGTTGTTCAAGTATCCAATATTTATATCTATCAACAACTCATGGCATACCACAATACAAAATCTATGACGGCAAAATAGTAACAGAAAATACACAAGAGATGGTAAAATTATTATCGTTGCGAAATAAAGATCATCTATTGATCCAACCTATTCGTGGCGCAGAATTTTATCGTTATCCATTAGAATCCAAAGCTAAAGATGAATGTTCGCCTACAATAATGTATGATGTCGATATAATTTTGAAATTACTAGGAATGCTAAAAAATTTTAGGAGTTCGGATAACGATGAAATATTGCACATATCTACTATCTTGTACTATTGCCACGTGACCAACGCAAATGAAAATGCTGATTTTTATAAAATATGGAAAGATTGGATTGAACGAACATATTTGGACTTACTACCAATAAAGATATGGCAATTCTGTGCTGAATTTTCGTATTATTGTCTAACAATCAAAAACTTGTACTACTACGCGCACGTTGGCAGTCCCACATTATTTGAAAAAACAGTTGATGGTGACCCAACTTTCAAAAAATATTGCTATTAAAGACAGGATCGTACCCAACTTTCTCAAAAAAATGATTTTTGATCTATCATAAATAAAAAATCATATAAAATAGCAACACTAAACATTGTTATGAATATGGAAAGTGAAGGATACTTAGACATCAAAACGTTAAATCCAGAAAAAATAGTTAGTTATCATAAATTGGTCGTAAATGGCGAGTCAAGAAAGAAGTATATACAAGTTGGCCATCTAACCGACGATGGTACAGGTTATTACAAATATTGTAGTTACAATAAATTTAGTGATCAGATTTTGCCAATTCCTTTATCAGAGGATGGTTGGATAAACAATTTTGAAAGAATGCGACATGAGTATGATGAAGATCATGATGAAGAAACTTTTGAAGAGTATTTGGAACTTAGTAAAAAATCTTTCGCAAGATGGGTTGATAATCATATTTGCAATCCGAATGTTAAACATTTCGCACCTAAAAAAGAAGGATTGGATAAATACAAGAACTGTGATCTGTACAAAACATTGGATAATTATTCGATTGGTTTTATTGTTTTGATAAATAGAGAGAATAATGAAACTCATGTGTATGGAATTACGCGGGACGTATTACCAGATGATTATAACGGCGATGAAATAGTTTTGTTTGATAGACTTATTGTTAAATATAAGCCATCAGAAATTTTTGTCGGCAAGAGTATCTTTAACGAGATGACTGATTTTAGTGGTGGGTATGGTGAAGTATGGGATGGGAACTCTATTTTGTTGAGAATTGGCCATTTTAATGAATATCGTTATATATATATCGGAACAGAAGTATTTGAATTCGTTGTTGATGAAAAGATAACAAGATACACATCTAGTGTAGGAAATAATTGTGTTCCGTATCCGTATGCTGAATCTAAGAATTGGGTTTATGATATGCTTCGTTGTCAAAAATTTCCAGTTTCGGATAATATGAATAGAGCAGTTAAAGGTCATGTTTTTGATTCGGAAAATGCAAACGCGCAAGATATTAACGTGACTAATATTGCTCGACGAGGAACAGAAGATGTCAAATCTTCCATTAATTGCGACAAACCGATGATATATATAACGACTGGTCCTTTTGAATTATGCGAAAACACTTGCGCTAATGAAGAGTTACCGTTGGTGCAGCATGTCAATAAAGCGATGAGTGAAAATATTTATTGCGCTTCATTACAAGACCAATTACCAGCTCCAACTGTTCCAGCAACATATGGATATGGATGTATCATTTTTTAATAAAAAATAATGACATTATTTTTTATTATTTACTAAATTGCAATCCGAGACGCTCGTTTTCGTATCTTACAGCCTGCAAATAAAGGCCATAAATGAATAATTTGCCGTTAGTTTTGTTGTTAAAAGAAAGAGATAGAACAATATTATCGCATGTGGTAAAATTTATGTTATCAATCGGTACTATGATATGATTATTGATAATTGTTAGATTACTCAAATCAATTTCCAAATACTTTTCTGGTTCAGATAATCTTTTTCGAAAAAACAAAGTTAATTTATTTATGTTATCGGCGTGATTCACAAATATATGCGTAATCAAATGGTTAAAATTCAATCTAACTTTTTCGACACAATCGCTGATAGGTTCTTCACCAGTGAATTGTATCCCTTTTGACAAATAATTTAGCGATTCATTTTGTGAATTAGCGTCATCATATTCGTAAATATCAACAAATATTGTCATTGTTCCTTCAATATTTGAATCATAATTTTGGATAAGACATCTATATTCTGAATATGGTAAATAGTTATTTTCAGAACAAAAATAAAATGGTATTACTGTTTTATCCTCAATTTTATAAATACGTCTCAAAATACCCAAAATAGGTGAGTAAACGTAATCTATCGTACTACCACACGAATCTAATGAATATTGCATATTATCTAATCGTGTTTCGGAACATATTCGTATTTGTTTGTATACTTGATTTTTATTATCTAATTTTGGGAATGTGTAGAATACCTTGTTCAGGCAATCATATGATTCTTCGACTGTCCTTACATATTTTAGTTTGTTTTCATGATATTTTGCGTCAGATGAAATGAATTTTGGATCATCAAAATATGCATTTTGTGTACCATAAAAATATTCGTTTAGATTTGACATATATAATAATAATTTATTATATATGTTCAAATGACGACGCATTCATATCTGAATGATCAAATTATTACTATTGACAATTTTATATCTTGTGCCAAATGTCATGAATTTATAGAGAAAATTGATAATGAGAAAATAGCTCGTAATTTCACAAATTCTGGTAATTTTACAAATCGTAGGTATGTTGATAATGATTTGTCTCAATGGTTTTATAAACTATTAGTGAATGCGTTGGGTGCGCCGTTAGCAGATAAACTTAAGATCAAACGAGCTAACGAACTAATAATGACAGGAAAATATGATGAATCGCAAGAATTTGGATTACATACAGATACAGGTGCTTATTATGACAGAGTTTTAGCAGAAAAATCTAACTATACATTGTTAATTTATTTGAATGATGATTATGATGGTGGTACCACTGCGTTTTTTGATGATAAATTTAACCCTATTTTGGATATTGTGCCAAAGAAGGGAATGGCGTTGCTGTTCGATATTGATTTGTGGCATCAAGGGAATAAGGTCGTCGATGGCACTAAATATTGGATAGGATGTGAAATTATTGGCTCGTTTGCGAATCAAATTTAGATATCAAATTCGCATAACTTAACAGCATGCATTGTTATGATACATTTCGATAGCGAGTTTTGAAAAATTCAGCATCACACAAGTTACTTTTGAAATTTGTGTGTTATCCGGAAACAAATATAAAGGCTTTTTCCAATTATTGTCAATAAATCAAATATGATAGATGTCTTCCATAATATATTGATCAGTTTGAAATTTTATCAATTTTTTATAAAAATTGATAAAATAAATGCAAAGACATATATACATCAAATGTCAACAAAAATGAAAAGAATACTATATTTAGACAGTCACAAAACTCGTTGGAACTCATTAAAAGGAAAAAACGTACTTAATAAAAATGTTTTGTTAGATGCTTATAATAATATTTGTATGAATAACGGACCAATTTTTCTTTACGCAGAAAACGTGCTAGTGCATAATTGCGATGAGGAATTTATATGTCGTTGGATCAATAACTGTACATTTCCAGTTGCTAGAAATATATGCATTCATTCATTTCATTCGGATCCAAGTGCCTTATGCAATAGATTTAGGTCCGTATTTGTTGTTGAATCAAACGTAAATAGATCGACAGATCACCCGCAAGTCAACATAATTACTGAAGAAAAATGGGACGAATTATTGTGCAAATATGATGAAGAGAAAATGATATTTACCCGCAATTCATATTGTACACCGCTTATTGAATAAAAATTGAATAAATGATTACAATGGACTATTAACTGAATACAATAGCATAAATGAATCTTAACAGGGATATATTTTTAGTAGTTTCGCAATTTCTTGATAAATATGATATCATTCAAATCACTGCTCTCTCCAAATATTTCTGCGATGGCAAAAAAAATTTTTTAAGAGACCACAAAGATATATGTCAGACGCATATCATATTGAACGGTAAATGCACATTTTATTCAAACATGTTGACGAATGAAATTACACATATGCGTTTTGATGATGAATATGATGATGAGTTGGATATGTTACCATCTACAATAACGCACGTATGGTTTGGAAAGAACTTCAATAAAAAATTACGCAACAAATTACCATACGGTGTTGATACTGTTATTTTTGGAGATAGGTATAACACTAAAATAACAAGAAATGATTTTCCATCAAGTGTCCGGACAGTCATTTTTGGTAACGATTTTGATAACAATGTCGACCATGTTTTTCCATTAGGTGTAGAATACATCAAATTTGGTAATAATTTTAATCAAAAAATAGCAAGATGTATTCCTAAATCAGTGAGAAAAATTGTGTTTGGGAAGAAATTCAATCAAACGATATTTGACGTTTTTCAGTTAGGAATCAAACATATTGAATTTGGTACTGGTTTCAATAGATCTCTGAAAGGAAATATTCCGGTAACTGCCACATATGTTATGTTCAATAATGTTTAATGTAAATCTAAAATATTATTAGGATTAAATTGAAAATTTGAACATTCAAATTTTCTTGCCAGCAACGTTGAATAATCAAATATTTGAACATTCAAATCTCTGGACGATACAATCTCTCGCCAGTAACATTGAATTAACAAATATTCGAACGTTCAAATCTCCTGGTAATACTTTCTCTTGCCAGCAACATTGAATATTTGAACATTCAAATCTCCAGGCAATACATTTCTCTTGCCAGCATATTTAAATCTCCAGACAATACTTCCTCTTGCCAGCAATATTGAACGAACTAAGATTTGAACATTCAAATTTTCGGGCAATACTTTCTCTTGCCAGCAACGTTGAACGAATCAATATTTGAATCTCATGGCAATACATTCTCTTGCCAATAACATTGAACGAACCAAGATTTGAACATTCAAATCTTCGGGCAATACTTTCTCTTGCCAGCAACATTGAACGAACCAATATTTGAACATTCAAATCTCATGGCAATACATTCTCTTGCCAGCAACATTGAACGAACCAATATTTGAACATTCAAATATCATGGCAACACATTCTCTTGCCAGCAACATTGAATAATCAAATATTTGAACATTCAAATCTCCAGGCAATACATTCTCTTGCCAGCAACATTGAACGAACTAATATTTGAATCTCATGGCAATACATTCTCTTGCCAGCAACATTGAATGAACCAATATTTGAACATTCAAATCTCCAGGCAACACGTCCTCTTGCCAACATATTTAAATCTCCAGACAACGCTTCCTCTTGCCAGCGATATTGAACGAACCAAGATTTGAACATTCAAATCTTCGAGCAATACTTTCTCTTGCCAGCAACATTGAATGAACAAATATTTGAACATTCAAATCTCATGGCAATACATTCTCTTGCCAGCAACATTGAATGAACCAATATTCAAACTCAGCATATACTTTCTCTTGCCAGCAACTAATATTAAAAAAATGAAAAATATATTCCCATGAAGTGCATTAACAAGCTACTAAGCAAAAATGTCCTCGTCGCCGTTGTCTGACGCTACAAATCTCTCATGGTGGCCAATATTATTGTTTATAGGATTGATCGCTGTATGCGTAATATTTACAATGATGATAGCCTATTGTGACGATGATACCATGCCAGAAAATGCGCCATACTATGCAGATATTGCATTTGTGCAAAATTGATACATGACTGTTATTCTAATAATCATGTATCCGTACAAAAAATATATTCCTACGATGTATCTTAACAATATATCACGTAAAAATCTCCTCTCTCATTATGGCCAATGTTATTATCTGTGGAATAATTATTCTTTGCTTAATATCGTGATGATAGTAACCAATTGTGGCGAGGAGGATGATTCCTCTTCTGAAGACGTCCCATATTATGCAGGTGTTGTATTTGCGCAAAATCGATATATTATTGTTATTCTAATGATAATATATTACAAAAAAATTGAAAAAAATTTAATTAGGATATCCTATATTGATTATGATTAGTAAAATGGACTTGAATTACATTCTTCGTCACGCTGTTAGAACAGCCCGAACTGATGTCTCACAAGAATTGATTGATAAAGGTGCAGATCCTTGTCATGTTGATTTAGATCATAAATCCGCGTTGGATTATGCTTACGAATTCAGACAAAAGTCGCAAATAGAAATATTGTGCAAAAATAAGGCAGATATCAATAAAGAACGTGATGGATGTTCGATAATAATGTCAGAATTTACGAGATCTATCCATGACGACAAGATGACAAAAGTATTGATGGATAATGGCGCGAATCCAAACGTGTTACTATGTGGAACAATAAGTATATTGCAGAAAGTGTGTTTTGGCGATGAAAAGAATGGGACGTCATTGTTATCATTATTATTAACGTATCCAAATACATTAATAGATTTCAAAGATGTCGACGGCATGACTGCGTTACAATATGCTAGTGGGAATAATTTCATAAAATCTGTAAAGATATTATTAAAACATGGCGCGAATTTAAACGTTCAATCAGACAACGGTTCAACAATATTGATGTACGCGATATCTAAAGGACATCATAATATGGTCCTATTACTATTGTCCCAAAAAAATATTGAAATTAATTCGCAGGATAACGAAGGTATGACCGCGTTACATCACGCGTGCGAGTGTGGAAATATATCTGCAGTAGCCTTATTAATCTTACATGGCGCAGATACTAAAATCGTTGACAATAAGAGGTTCCCTGCGCTGCACTATAATAAAACTGGTGGCGCAATAGAATGTTTATTTAATTATGCTGCAATGAAGGAAAAAAATGAACCGAAAGAAATAATAATCGCCCAGACAGAATTAGCGAAAAAAGTATTGAATTCGAACATCAAACTTGTTGACCCTGACGAAGTAAGAGAGTTATATGGATCGCATATTTCAGTCATGAGTGATTATGGAAGTCCACGTAAAATATGTCAGCGAGTTGGCGACAAATATCAGACGTGGTTCCGTCCTATAGGTTGGAGCGATTGGATGCCCTTACCGCCTAACTTTAAAGCGAACGTTGAATATACCGATGAACCAATGCCCTGTCATATCTACAGAAAGAAAAATCGCCGAATCCGATTTAATTTTATCGTCAAAGAATGTGGTACAGTATCGCATTATCGCGATGCATATGAAAGATAAGATTATCATACGATAAATTTATTTTTAAATCCTAATTATATATTTGATGTGCTCCGGAATGAGATGCTTGTAGTTCTTCCTAATGATTAAGTGAGTTACAGAATTGGGAATATTATCGATTACTTGGTCAAATTTAGCACCAAACGTAAGATGTATTACAGAATTAGGTGTGTAATTATCGATAGGCTGGTTAAATGCATCACCAAACGTCAAATGTGTCACAGTTGGAGATATCAACAACTGTTTCAATTTGTAAGATTCAACGACAAGATGAGTGATTCTGGTATGTTCTCTAACGATTGATCAAATAATTCGCCCAATGTTAAATCCGTCGCTAACATTGGTATGTATTAATCAATTGATTTGTTAAAATTATGACCGAATGCTAAATGAGTAACTCTGATTTTGTCTTTGTAATGCATAAATTTCATAACACACATAGTAAAATATTTTCGCATAATATTTCTTATTATAACTAAAAATGACAGATATGATGACTTCACTTTTTTATGATCATAAAAATTGAAAAAAAAAGAATAACATAATATTATATATCTACATATCCAAAAATGATGTTCGTTCCCCATGGCATTTTAATATTGATCAGCGATTTTTTGACAAACAAGGAAAAAATACAATTATCAGCGATTTCGAAAATGATGGATATGATCAAAAATAAATTTATATATCGTGAAAGAGTGAATATCAATTTTATCCGGGATCTACCATTTTATGATAATTTTGAATATGTTGAAATATCTAAATACGCCGATCAAGCGATGCCCAAAAAGACAAAATATATATATTACAGAACTGATAAGACTGGTTATGTGCCAGCACAAGTTACACATTTGCGTTTTGGTAAAGAATTTAATGAATCAATCCGTAATAAAATCCCTGCATCGGTTATGCATTTAACGTTTGGTGACAATTTTAACAAACAAATAATTGATCTTCCTCATAATGTTACGAGCTTAGTGTTTGGAAACGATTTTAATCAGATTATTAGTCAACATTTTTTGTTCAATAATATCACTCATTTGACATTTGGTAATAATTTTAACCAATCGATAGATTTAGCTATTCCAGTAACAGTCACGCATTTAACCTTTAGTAAAGAATTTGACCATCCCATTGACGTTCTAGCCACGATAAAGATAACACATTTAGTATTGGGCGATAAATTTAATCAAAAAATTGCAGGATGTTTACCAGCAACGATTGTACATTTAAAATTTGGAGATAAATTTGATAAACCGATATCAGGACATTTGCCCTCAAACTTGCATTATTTAGAATTTGGTTCGAACTTTAATCATTCAATCAAAGGAGCGTTGTTACCGTCCCTTACCCATTTGATATTTGGCGATGATTTTAACCAACCGATAAATGATTACATTCCTTTTGGTGTGCGTGATTTGACATTTGGTTTAAATTTCAACCAAAAAATTAATAATGGCATCCCAGCGAGTGTTGAACATTTAACATTCAGAGGGAAATTTAACCAACCAATCAAAAATAATATACCACAATCTGTTACACATTTAAAATTAAGTTATTGTTTCAACAAAGCGATTCCATATCAAAACTCAAGAATAACTCATTTGACATTTGGTAATAAATATAACAAGACTAAAATGATACCACCATCGGTAACACACTTAACATTCGGCTTTGAATTTAATGAATCAATTGAAGGAATTATTCCATCATCAGTGACACATTTGACATTTGGTGCAGAATTTAACCAGCTGATCAAATGTGGTCACATTCCATCATCAGTTACTCATCTAACTTTTGGCAATAATTTTAATCAATCGCTAGTTGATGTTATCCCATTATCCGTTACGCATTTAGTGTTAGGATGGCAATTTAATCAATCGATCAAGAATTCTATTCCCAAATCAATAATATCTCTAAAATTGGGCATAAATTTTGATCAATCAATTGAAGATTCGATCCCTTCTTCGATAATTCGGCTGAAATTTGGAGACTCGTTCAACCAATCGATAATGGGACACATCCCAACTTCTGTCAAACGTCTTACATTTGGATACGAATTTGATCAATCTATCCATGGCGGCATTCCATCGTCGGTTACACATTTAAAATTTGGTAATCTTTTCAATAGATCAATTACTGGTGGTATTCCGCAGTCAGTCACTCATCTAAAATTTTGTGGCAAATTTAACAAATCCATTAAGGATGCTATTCCGTCGTCAGTTACACATCTAACTTTTGGTTATCATTTTAATCAATTAATAAAAGATGGAATACCACCATCTGTCACTTATTTAAAATTTGGTGATCGTTTCAATCAACCTCTCGACAACCACATTCCACCATCTGTTAAGCATCTGATATTTGGAAGACATTTTAACAAACCGATAAATGGTTGCATCCCGCCATCCGTAGTATGTTTAGTTTTACCTAAATATTACAAACATCCTATCGAGAACAAGGATGTATTAAAAATATTGAGAAAAAATGATGATTAATGATAATACATGTTGATAATATTTATAAAATGTTATCAATATGGAAAAGATTCTTAGGCAGCAATTAATTATTAATTAATTATTTCTGCATATAGTATCATAAATGTTGACATTATATGACGATATTTTTATTAAAATTAGCGAGCTTCTGGAACAACATGAAAAAATTATGCTGACGATGGCATCTGTTTCTTTAAACAGACTAAAATATGTATTCCGATATTACGAAAAAATCAATATTGATAAAATAATTCATCTATCTTATTTTGATAATTTTGAATGCGTTAAACTAACTCCAAGAAATCATACAATAGTTCCTAAATCGGTAAAACATGTTTATCTAAAAACGTGCGATTCTAATATTCCTCCATTTGTTACTCACTTGTTATTCTATGGTTTGATAAGAACTATAATGCCCGCGTCTGTAACTCACTTAGCTTTTGGAGATTTCTTTGACCAATCTGTCATTGGTTGTTTATCATCAGTGATATATTTGTCATTTGGAAATAAATTTGACTGTGATATCGATGATTCTTTGCCAGCGACACTTAAATATTTAAAATTTGGCGACAATTTTGATAGATCCGTGAGAGGTCATCTGCCACTATCCATCAAACGCTTAAAATTTGGATTGTATTTTAACCAACCGATCGATTGTGCAATTCCATCATCTGTAAAACGGTTAACATTCGGTCATAAATTTAATCAATCAACACAAGGAAATTTACCAGTATCACTCCAACGATTAAAATTTGGTGAAGAATTTAACCAACCCATCATCGATTGTATCCCGCCATCAGTAACGCATCTTAAATTTGGAAATAATTTTAACCAACCGATAGGCAATTCGTTGGCAAATGTCAAATATCTAACATTTGGTAAAAAATTTAATCATTCTATCAATGACTGTCGGTTATCCGCGATTGAGATAACATTCGGCGATTATTATAACGAACCGATAAATGCCGGTACTCTTCGTAATACACTGACTCATCTGACGTTTGGATTAGGTTTTAACCAACCGTTTGGAGATTGGCTGCCTTCTTCAGTGATACACTTGCAATTAGGCTGGTTTTATAGCCAACCTATGCAAAATAGTTATTTATCAAACGTAACATACCTGACGCTGGAATGTGATCGAACGTTGCGACATCCCATACCTAATACAGTTACGCACTTGATATTCGGCAAAAGTTTCAATCACGCAATAAGCAAAGATATGCTAGGAAACATTACTCACCTAACTTTCGGTGATAATTTTAATCAAAAAATTAAAGATTGCATCCCATCATCAGTTACTCATCTAACATTTGGAGAAATGTTTAATCAGTCTATCAAAACAGATGTTAATTCTCTTGGCAATCTTCGCGTTGGTATTCCTTCATCAGTCATGCATTTGACTTTTGGTGATCGTTTTGATCAATCCATCAGAGGTTATAAATGCATAGATGGAAAAATAATGCTAGCAATACCACCATCAGTCACTCATCTTAAATTTGGCGATAAATTTAACCAATTAATCAAAAACAAGATACCGTCAGTAACTCATCTGACACTCGGGTGGCATTTTAATCATCAAATTGAAGGTGTTGGCGTCAGTCGTTTGACGATAGCAGAGAACTATGATAGTTATATTGACACGAAGATCGGATGCAAAATTGTTCGGGCAAAATATTAAAAATTGAAAAATAATTTGATAGAAGTGTTGTTTGAATTAATCTCATACAAATGTACAGTGGTAGAATGTTATTCAATGTGTACGCTAACGAGCGTTTGGTGCAAATATATGTTTGTAATGCGGAAAACTACATGTGCGACGTTTGCAAGAAAGATAAATTATCAATTCATATGTTTACGAACTGTGCACATGATGTCCAGGTGTGTTATGAGTGTATGCTAAATGTCATTCAAACATTTGGTTGTGGGGATTTATGCAACTACTGCGCATTTCAGTTAAAATATGTTGTAATAACTGGATCGGCAAATATCGAAATATGTGAAAAATGTACAAACCAATTCAATATGATCAAAGATGGTGATTCACTTGGTCTGCTTAAAAATCAAATATTGAGTCCACTCGGCAAAGCTGAATTATTTACTCTATCACATCCGGCAATTCGAGCGATAACTACAAAAATTTATCTAAATAATAAAATTGAGCCTGTCGTTGTCAAAGAAGCAACGAAAAAGATTGAAAAAGATACAACTGAAATTATTATGACACCTATTCCGATCATAACGCGATTAGATACGCGCGTAATTATATATCCAAGCGAATATCCTCCCATGGCAATTCAAAAAAACAAAGTCATTGGAACACTTGTACTAAAACATGTATATACATTGGCTGATATTTTTTCAATACGAACGGGGACATATTATTTGAAAGATTTATAAAGAAATATATTATCAATATGTTTCTTTATTTTACGCATGTGACTATTCATATCGGCACACCGAATATGGAGATGTTGAACTAAGATTCAAATTACAGATATCTAAATAATTCATCTAAGTATTCCACAAACATTTGCGTTGTTATCTTATAATTCTAATATTATTAAAAAATTGATAATATTAATGCCAGGGAGGAATATCTCGACAACAAGAAGTCATCAACAATGGAAACAAAGATCAGCGAAATGACTGAATGTATTTTTCCTGTACGACAACTGGAAATCAGATTACCTGGTGAAACATACGACGAATTCATTTCATCATTATCTTCCAAAAAAACTTGGAAAAATATTTATCGCTTTGAAGATGCGCAAATTATAATTGATAATTATCGCGATTGCATTCCTTTGATCAACGGTAAAAATAAAGGTGCTGTTGTTGTCGATATTATTTCCAGAAACGATGAAATAACGACACGATTAAAAGTGGAAATGATCAATTATATGAAAAAACTTGGAATGTTACACAACGAAAACGAAACCTTGTTCGAAAAAATGTCAACCAGAAACGATTTAACCGCATCCGTCAAATGCGAGAATCTTTCTAAATTCATAACGGGTGGGTTGATAGATCCAAATTTTCAAACTGATACTGGAAATATTTTTCACATAATTGCAAAATTGGAGCATTATGAGAATGAACTAGAAAATATCACCAAAAACATTAAAGAATTAGTGAAATGTGGATGTAACATTACTGCGTTAAACAAAGATGGAAATATGCCATTTCAAGTTGCAGTTGATGAAAAAAACACAAAATTGTCTGACGTCTTTTATGCAGTATCAACAGACAAAAGTTTTTACGTATCAAATGTATCTGATAGTTCTATTTACCCGCTCATTAGTATTGGATCATCATCTTTACCACCGGTTCTAATGCCCGTAGAAAAGAGTGAACTTGTGATCGCAGAGAAAGAAAGTAACATCACAAAAATAGGACCGATCGTCACAATATGTCGCGATGTTGCCATTATTTTATTTTTGGGATGGACATATATTTTTCATTGCGACAGACGCAGATAATTAATTTCTTAATAATAATTAAAAAATTGAAATATTAACAACCAGATAAATCTATCGCAAATATAGTTATTAAAAATGAACCAATACGGCGATTCGCAACTTAATCCGTTTGAAACAACGCAGAGTACAGATAATCAAACTTTATCAACAAATAGTTCATATATCCAAATAACTGAAGCCGAGTTATTTGACAGCTTCTTAGAATGGTTATCTAACCAAACTGCTTGGAAAAATATTTATCAAATTTCGTATGCGTTAGATGTCATAGAAAAATATTATAAACTTATTTTTCCGTTTATCATCGCAAAAAATAAGGAGATGATTATCGTGAAGGCGATTGCAAAGAACAATGAGATCGCACCCAAAATGAAAGAAAATATCATTACATATTTGGAACAGAATGGAATAAAATACAATAAATTTGAAACATTATTTGAAAATATTTCTCACATGTATGATGACCAGTTTGAACTGTACACAAATCTTGGTATGTTGATAATCAATAAACGTGTGGATCCTAATTTTCAAACTGATGTCGGTACCATATTTCATATATTCGCTAAATTAGGCATCGAAACTCGTGATGCTTCGGTTACAAAGGATTTTCAGTTATTAGTAGATAATGGATGCGATATCGACGCTTTAAACAAAGATGGGAAGACAGCTGTTGAATTAGCAGTTGACACGAAGCATCTGAATACGGCTTCGTTTTTGAAAGAATTGTATTTTTATAAAAAACAAGATCCAGTTGCGGCACATTTGACGTTACCCGAAAAAATAGTAAATGGAAAACTGATATCAATGTCCAGATCGTCAATTACGGGGAAATATATATCTGGCATTGAGTGCGGCATATATGTATCATTAGGAGCAATGTTTGCTATGGTGTATATTAGATCTTTTTTAAAGTCAAGATGATAATCAAAATTTTTAATTATCATCTAAAAAATTGAAATAAAAAGTGTCAGAGTACTAAAAAATAATATATTAATCAACCAAAGATGGCATCATTGAACGTACACACGCAAACAACCAACATCAAAAAAGTAAGTATCATTTATGAACATTCAAACGACTGTGGCCGTGTCGATAAAAAATCATTGACAGCTGCAGATACTATTTTATTGGATGAATTTATTGATGAAATTTATCAGGCGATTGAAGGTGGTCAAGATAGATTCATTAAAATATGCAAATCTAGAAAATTAAAATCGATTTTGTCTGTTGATAATTACGTCAAATATTTACATATGACTTTTACTAATTACAATATGAAAGCCTCGTTCAACACATTGATCGATAAATTATTAGATGAATATGAATTATCGGACGTATTGATGTCAATCGCCAAACACAGTAACGTAGATTTGTTGCGACATTTTTTTCGATCGTGTGATATCTGTAAAAATGTATCCAGCGCTATTTTAAAATATGCATGTGAGACAGGGAAATTAAAAATGGCAGAATATGTATATAGCGTATCATACCAAGAACTTACTAGGACATATGAACAGCAAAAGAAAATGTTTGATGAAATCGTATTGACACCCAATGAAAACGATATGTCCATCGATACATTCATAATCGCAGTTGTACGCAACAAATATGATTTGGTAAAAAAAATTCTAGAAAATAGCGACGTATTACCAAACGTTAAAAATAATTTTGCAATCAAATATGCGTGCGAATATGGATATGTTGAAATTGTATATATATTGTTAAAATATGCGTGTGTCGATGAAACTGACGATAATTTTTATCCATTTCGAATGGCCGAGCAGCGTAATTATAAAGACATCATTAGTTTGTTGATGAGCCGATAATTATTTGATTACATATTTATGTTATCAAATAATAAAAATTGATTTTGCAACTACCAAAATAATGCACAACCATAACTCTAAATCAAGAAATGTCAGGTGCTCAAACTCCACTAGAATACGAATTGTTTGACGAATTTATCAACATATTATCCGATCGTAACGTTTGGAAAAATATTTATAGACCTGTTCATGGATATCGAATCATTTATCATCATTTTGTACATATCAAAGACTACATCAATATGCAAAATAAAGCTAAACAAATCATGGATGCGATAGCGAAAAATGAAAAAATTGAACAAGTACTAAAAGGTGAGTTGATAGATTACATGATAGAACGTGGCATGAAATATAACAAATATGAAACACTGTTTGAAAACGCGTCACAAATAATAGATTGCACACCAGAGGAGATGTATGACCGACTCGCGCCATATATTACAAACAAATTGATAGGGGCTAATTTTCAAACAAATATTGGCAACATATTTCACATATTGACATCTGCCAAGAAGCATAAAAAGATTGGTGACAGTTTTATTGTAAAATTGCAAACGTTAGTAGATTGTGGATGTGATTTGACATTGATTAACATCTATGGCGAGACACCAATGGAATCTGCATTGGATTTTAAATGTGAAAAGATGTGTGATATTTATTCAAAATTAGCACTGCATAAAAATAAATTCTCAAACGTCATTATTGGATTAAAAACACTATCAATAGGAACGCAAAATCAAGATTTAAAAAATACGGCAACGTGTTTATTATTTGGTATTTTGATAGGAATCTTAATTACGAAATAGATAACGATAATATAAAAATTATATAGTAATAGTTATCAATACATGGATTTGACTTTGCAATTAATTCAAAGCGTACAGACAAATGACGTCGAAAATACAAATAGATTAATCAGAGCAGGTGCGGATATCAATTTTATTGATGAAAATGGAAAATCGTTATTGTATTACGCATTTGCAGCAGATCAAACTGATCAGATTAAAACATTGATGGGAAATGGAATAGATTTGAACGCTAGAGATATGAATGGAGAGACGCAATTTTACAAAGCATGTGATTGCTATGATTACGATTATGCAAGTTTTTTGATATCGATTGGTGCAAACATTAATATCACGAATAATGATGGTAAAACGCCGGTGATGTCCTTGTTTAAGCCAATTACATCCTATGCCATCTGCAGGTCATTTATGTTATTAGTAGTACATTCAGCACCATGTGTTAATTATGGTATCCAAGACGTATTAGGTAATACTGTTTTGATGTATGCGACCGATAACCCTGAATGTTTACCTATTATTTTGTATCAAAACAAAGATCTAGATGTTAAGAATTTGAGAGGTGAGACCGCATTGATGCTTGCTGTCAAAAATATGAATTATGTATCTGTGGAAGCGCTGTTGGTGGCAGGTGCAGATCCCAATGTCAGAGATGCAGAAGATGACACAGCGTTAATCGTTGCATGTAAGAAGCAGTTGATTGAAATAGTAAGATTAATTGCAAGTTATGTAAAGACAAACGTGGATGCGCGGAACAAGTTAGGTATGACCGCGTTAATGTATGCGTCAATAAATTCTAATATTCCCATCATTAAGATATTAAAAAGTCGAAATGCTAATCCGGATTTAAAAGATGTTGATAGTAGGACGGCAGTTGATCATGCTGAATTAATGTTAGTAGATAAATAAATATTCAAACAATGTTTAGCAAATATTGTTTGATAATTAAGATAATAGAAAATAAAAATACTAACATAACAATAAATAATGCTGACACTTTGTTTTGATTTGATCGAAAAAATCTGCGAAGAGTTATCCGACAAAGATAAAATAAGATTTATGACGACATCGAACGCAATGAATGAATTGAAGTACAGATTTATGTTCAACGAAAAAATTCATATTGGCAAAATCGAATCGTTACCATATTACAATAATTTTATAAATGTAGAAGTGGATGACATCATTTGTAATTGTTTTAGAAATAATCAATGCGATAACATTTTGCAGATATCTAAGAACGTTACACATTTGACAATTTCTCAAAAATATCAGTATAATGAAATAGGATATATTCCTATTAGTCAAAATATTGTTATTCCATACAACATTATTGATTTGACAGTCGATTATTGGCTTGATTTGACAATAAAATTTCATGTTTTGCCGAAAATAACGCATTTGACCTTTGGTACATTATTTGACAGACCTATAAAAGACAAAATACCCAATTCGGTCACTCATTTAGTTTTTGGACGTAAATTCAATCAACCAATTGATTATGTAATACCTAATTCGGTCACTCATATCAAATTTGGATTTTGTTTTAACAAACCGATCAAAAATTGCATTCCAGAATCGGTCACTCATTTAACATTTGGTTATGCATTCAAACAGGCATTGGATGATCTGCCAACATCTGTGACATATATAGCACTGTCGAGAAATTATGATTTAGTGATTAGCGCAAATATATTGTCTAAGGTACAGATCGAAAATTTGTTTTGTTAAAATTGATAATTAAAATATTTAGTTATCAATTACTACATATGCGGATAACGTTTTTTGATCAAAACTAATGCCTATTATGTTATCATTTTTCCATACATTTTTTCCATCAAATATGTCATCGATCGAGTTAATTAATAATTGGTATGCAGCATGACATATTCTGCTCATAGTAAACCCTTTTTTAGACTTGAGCGTCAAATGATAAGATACATAAAATGTCTCGCAACATTCATCTACGTCAATTTTTGGTAAATAAATTTTTATACGTGGATATCCAATAATGATTGGATCATCGTCAATATTATGATTTTTGATCCTAAACGCTGACGGATCAATATTTATTTGTCCATTAAGATCAAAATTTACCATATCTGTTCGTGATGATTTGGAATATTTATTGTTCGATTGGCACGTATCTAAACATTCTCCAACAAATAGCGCCCCCGGATAATCCCTTTTGCCACAATTAAAACATTCATCTTTTTCTAGTGCATAACATACTTTTGTTATTTTGTCTCCTTTTTTACTTAAATATTCAGCTGGATACCAATAAAGATTAGGACAAGTAGTACTACACAAGAACAACGTTGTATCTTTTTCCTTATATTTTACATATTTGCAATAAGGGCATAATACGTCTCCTTTTAAATATAATTTGTAACGTAATGGAGCTTCTTTACAGACTTCGCAAACGTTTTTATTTGCCATTGTGATGTTGTTATTGTTTGGAATGATTCGTATTGAAATTAAAAATATGATCAATTTTTTTACCAGTTAAAGATATGTTCAAATTTAATTTACTTAATTTTTTATTGTATCGTTGAAATTTTTTTATCATAGACAATAATTCTTGACAATATCGTAACAGCTAAATGTTTTATATTTAAATTAGCGATATATTTCGATTGTGATATGGATAATATTTTTATCAAATCAATATATAATCATATATTGATGTGATATGGATAATATTTTTATCAAATCAATATATAATCATATATTGATTTAATTACGCTAAACCTTTTTTCACGTCTTCTAAATATTTTTGATGGCGCATATTATTTTCGTGTTTAGCTGTTCGTCGATGTTTCGCCATATTTACACGGGCAAGAACAGTGCCACACTCGCATCTTGTCTTTTCACTTAGTCGAAATAGTAACCTCTCTTTATTTTCACTATAATATTTTTGAGAATATGTTAATTCTGTTGTTGATTCTTCCATCGTTAATTAATATTTATATTTTTAAATAAATTTTAAATCATAACTAATCAATAACCTCTTTCTTAATAATACCGGTCCAATAACGTTTGCCACCAGTATTAATTTGTGTTAATTTTAGTTCCTCTTCTAACAATCTATTGAACAACGACATTGAATGTTTCAATATTGTGACATTCAAATCTCAGGCAATACAAATTCTTGCCAGTAACATTGAATATTTCAATATTGCGACATTCAAATCTCCTGGCAATACAAATTCTTGCCAGTAACGTTGAACATCCTAATATTTGCGCATCCAATCTCTAGGCAATGCAAATTCTTATCAGTAACATTGAATGGATAAATATTTGTACATTCAAATATCCAGGCAATATAAAATTCTTGCCAGTAACGTTGAATGCTCCAATATTATAACATTCAAATCTCCGGGCAATACAAATTCTTGCCAGTAACATTGAACGCTCCAATATTATAACATTCAAATCTCCGGGCAATACAAATTCTTGCCAGTAACATTGAACGCTCAAATATTGTAACATTCAAATCTCCAGGCAATACAAATTCTTGCCAGTAACATTGAATGCTCCAATATTGTAACATTCAAATCTCCGGGCGATACAAATTCTTGCCAGTAATATTGAATGCTTCAATATTGTAACATTCAAATCTCCAGGCAATACAAATTCTTGCCAGCAATATTGAACGCTCCAATATTCAATTCTCCCGCAATACAAATTCTTATCACTAACATTGAATGCTCCAATACTATAACATTCAACAAAAAAAATGATAAATAAATAACCATCTATAAATATCATTAATCATTATCATCAAAATGTTATTATGCGAAGATTCAATCATCAACATCGCCAATTTCTTAACAGACTATGAAAAAATAAATCTGTCGACAATATCAAAATCATTCAATAAATTAAAATACAAGTTCATATACAGTGACGAAATCCACATAAAGAAAATATTAACATTATCATTCTTCAACAACTTTGAAAGTGTAGAAATACATTCATTAACCCGACGAGTTCCCAAAAGTATCAAATATCTTCATTTTGTTGCAGATTCACAACATCTTCCAATGCTCAAAACAGGATTGTTATCATCCATTACGCACATAAGATTTGCCCCTTACTTTAATCAATCAATAAAAGATTGTCTCCCTTCGAAAATAACAAATTTAACATTCGGGAGTAGATTTAATCAATCAATAAAAGATTCAGTCCCCCCATCAGTAACGCATTTAATATTCGGTCACAATTTTAATCGATTCATAAGAGGCGAATTACCAAATTCTATCAAATATTTGAGGTTCGGTCACGAATTTAATTCGCCAATCGATAATTCTATTCCCATATCGGTAACTCACCTAACGTTTGGTCATAGTTTTAATTCCTCAATTCAAAATTGTATACCTGCATCAGTAATTCATCTGAAATTTGGTTATTGCTTTAACCAAAAGATAAAAGATAATATTCCATCATCTGTTACTCATTTAACATTTGGTGTTGATTTTGGTAAACAAATCAAAGATATCCCAGCGTCAGTAACAAACTTGACAATAAATTTTAATAGGTCAGTAGAAGGTGACATCCCTGTGACAGTAACTCATTTGACATTTGGCCGACATTTTAACAAACCTATCACAGATAGCATTCCATCATCGGTGACTCATCTAACACTAGGTGACCATTTTGAACAGCCTATCGAAGATTGTATTTCATCATCGGTAACGCATTTAATATTCGGATATTATTTCAACCAATCAATCAAAGATAATATCCCGTCATCAGTAACACACCTAACTTTTGGCGAATCATTTAATCAAGCATTGGATGACATTCCACAAACAGTTACTAATTTGATGTTAAGTATCAAATATAAAAAACGAATAACCAAAATTATGCAATCACGTATGAAAATAACAAAAATCTAATAACCAAATTGTTTAGTTATTAGATTGAAAAAAATTGATAATAAAATTGTTAGATGTGTTATATCAATAGTGATATTAAAAATGTTAACATTATGCGAAGATATCATCGTGAAGATAAGTCAAGAACTAAATGATAAAGAAAAAGTGGCACTCGCAACAATAACAAAAATAATGAGCGAAATGAAACACAAGTTTAGATACTGTGAAAAAATAGATATCTGCAAAATAAAAAAATTACCATATTTTAATAATTTTGAATCAGTCGAAATAGGAACCGCCGAAAACAAATATCCGAAACACGTAAAATATATATATCATAGTGCGAGATCGATGTACACCGGAAATATTTCCTTATTTAGCTGTCCCGAAAGGGTTACACATTTGACATTTCTATGTGGTTATATGTGGTACACAACACAAGCAATCCCTTCATCTGTCACAAATTTAACGTTCACTGGCGGGTTTGATCAACCAATATGGGTTATGATTCCATCATCGGTGACGCATTTGACATTTGGCAATATTTTTAACCATCGATTGGATGGTAAAATTCCGTCGTCCGTAACTCATCTAATATTTGGCGATAGATTTAACCAAAGTATTCAAAATAGTATCCATAACGGTGTCATAAAATTAAAATTTGGTATTCAATTCGATCAACCTGTAATAGGATGCATACCTGAATCGGTTAGATACCTGACGTTTGGTAAAAATTTTAATCAATCAATAGAGAATGCTATTTCGTCGGTTGTACGTTTAAAATTTGGCTCGTCATTCAATGAATCTATTAAAAATAGCATACCTCATTCAGTTTCTTATTTAAAATTTGGTAAATCATTCAATAAATCTATAAAAGGTTATCTTCCAGAATCGCTCATCTATTTGAAATTTGGAGGCTGTTTCAACCGATCAATAATAGGTTGTTTGCCGCAATCACTTAGATATTTAACTTTTGGTTCGGGATTTGATCAACCTATAAAAGACTGCATACCTTCTGTAACTCATCTAACATTTGGTTACAGTTTTAACCAATCAATTGAAGACAACATCCCTACATCAGTCACGCATTTAACTTTTGGTGCCAGATTTAATCATCCAATGAAAGGAAATATTCCATCGTCAGTTACGCATTTGGTCCTTAGTCCTAATTTTAATAAACCGATTAAAGATATTGTTCCATTGTCAGTCACGCACTTGACATTCGGATCAGAATTTAATAAGATCATCGATAATGATCTACCGTCATCGATCACTCACTTGACATTTGGTTTTAATTTTAATAAATCAATCAAAACAGCTATCCCAAAATCAGTCACTCACCTAACATTTGGTTTCCTTTTTAACCAAATAATCACCGATAGCATACCACAATTGGTGACCCATTTAACTTTTGGATACAGTTTCGATAAACCTATAAATGATATCCCTCCATCTGTCACGCATCTAACTCTCGGAATCGATTTTAACTTTCCTTTAGATAAAATACCAGAGTCAGTGATTGAGATAAAATTATCAAAAAAATACAAAATACCTATCAGTAAAAATATAACGTCAAAAGTAAGAATTATTAGAGTATGATTAAAAATTGATAATAAAATTATCAATGTGTAATAATGACCAGATAGATCAACGATGAACATATATTCTGATATATTTTTAGAAATAGCAAAGTTCTTGACCAATATAGAAAAGATAAGATTATCTATGACGTCAACTGAAATGGATAAATTGAAGCGTTTGTTTATCTATCAAGATAAGGTATGTATTATGAAAATATTGAATTTGCCATATTATGATAATTTTGAGTTTGTGGATATAGGATATGATTATCAAGGATCTAAAAAATGTCCAAAATGTGTCAAATATGTTAATTGTGTCGCGAATGGACGAATACCTGAAATAACTATGCCAATAAATATGATAACACATTTAACGTGCAACAGTGTTTTTCAAGGATCTCTTGAAAATTACATTCCGCGATCTGTAATTCATCTGTCAATAAATGATCATTTTGATCAATCAATTAAAGATTGTATTCCCTCATCAGTTACCCATCTCACATTCGGTGGAAAAATTAATCAAATAATGAGAAAATGTATTCCGTTATCAGTAACTCATCTGATATTTGGTGATCGTTTTAATGAACCCATAGAAAATTGTATTCCCTCGTCAGTCACTCATCTTACATTTGCAATAATTTTAATCAAGGAATAAAATTTGATATTCCGCGATCAGTAACACATTTGATATTTGGAGATTCATTCAATCAGCCTATTCAACATTGTATTCAATTTGTAACTCATTTGACATGTGGCCGCGATTTCAACCGTCCGATAACTGGAATTTCATCGCTTGTGGAATTATCAATTCATGAGACATATGATATGAAAAAAGCCAAAATACCTTCTGCTGCAAAGATAATGCGATACAGTTAGATCATCATACATTCATACGATGATCTATTGAATTCGTATGCAAATCTCCAGCCAATTGCATTTATTGGCAGTAACATTGCATGTATCTTCAATGATCAGCTGAATTCGCACGCAAATCTCTAGCCAATCACATTTCTTGGCAGTAACATTGCATGTATCTTCAATAATCTATTAAATCCATACGCAAATCTCCAGCTAATTACATTTCTTGACAGTAACATTGCACGTATCGTCAATGATCTATTGAATTTGTATGCAAATTTCCGGCCAGTAATATTTCTTGGCAATAACATTTCACATATCTTCAATAATCCATTGAATTCGTACGCAAATCTCTTCCCAATTATATTTCTTGGCAGTAACATTGCGTGTATCTTCAATAATCCATTGAATTCGTACGCAAATCTCTTGCCAATCACATTTCTTGGCAGTAACATTGCGTGTATCTTCAACGATCTGTTAAATTTATATGCAAATTTCCAATCAATCACGCGTATCTTCAATGATCCATAGAAAAATTGAAAATTGAAATGATAGTATTCCGACCATCATATATTTGACAAATTAAATGTTATCGTTACATATTGATCTGATTCTCTTAATAAGTCAACAATTATCAGACGCTGAAAAAATTTATTTGACGATGATTTGCAAACAAATAGATCCGATCAAGCATAAAATGATGTACAAAACAAATGTAGATATGAAAAGGATAATATCATTATCATATTTTGACAATTTTGAAAATATAGAAATGTATGCTAAATTTGATATTGTACCAAAGTGTGCTAAACGCATTCATTTATATACAGATTCAACAGATGTTCCTGATTTTGTCACTCATGTGACATTTGATGATCGATTTAATTCGCCTATAGTAAGAAAAATACCTACATCTGTGACTCATATTACGTTTGGTAATTACTTTAATCGACTAATATATCGCGACATACCATCATCCGTCACTCATGTAATGTTAGGCCGATCGTTTATCCATTTTGTAAGTGGCTCATTACCGACATCAGTGACTCATTTGAAAATAGATCCTTATTTTGTTTATACATCAATGAGATATTTTGTCCCGCCATCAGTAACACATTTGTCATTTGGCCCAAATTTTAATTTACCAATAAATACTTTGATACCATCGTTTGTTACTCATTTGGCATTTGGAGAAAAATTTAATCACCCTATCATAGACATTCCATCATCAGTCGTCGAAATAGCCATCAGTAAAAATCACACAGAATATATACATCCCGATCTTCTACCAAAAATATTGATAATCTAAATCAATTCATAATAATAATCTCAATAGAATATTAAAATGTTAACATTGTATTGCGAAATAATTCTAAAAATAAGCGAATATTTGTCGGATCATGAAAAAATATATCTGAGTATGACGTCACGAACAATGAACGAATTCAAATATAGATTTATCTATACTAAAAAAATTCAGGTTGATAGGATACTACACTTACCTTATTTTGAAAATTTTGGGTGCGTTGAAATGACAAATACGATGTCAAAATATCCAAAAAATGCGAAACGTGTACATTTTTTTGCGTATTCAAATATTATTCCTTCAGGAGTTACACATTTAGTATTTTCATTTGATTTTGACCAACCAATTAAAGATTGTATCCCATCGTCTGTGACACATTTGACATTTGGAGATCATTTTGACCAACCGATCAAAGATTGTATACCATCATCAGTAACGCACTTGGAATTTGGTTTTGGATTTAATAATTCAATTAACGGTAGCATTCCACCATCTGTTACTCATTTGATATTTGGTTATTATTTTGATAGATCCATACGAGGTAATATACCATTTGGAGTAACACATTTAGTATTTGATGTTTCGTTCAACAAACGAATTAAAAACAGCAAAGATCATATGGGTCGCATTGTTAGGGCAATTCCTGCATCAGTAATATATTTGGAATTTGGAAACTATTTTAACCAAGCCATCAAAGATTATATTCCATCATCGGTAACTTGCATAAAATTTGGTTATCATTTTAATCAGTCAATCAATGGACTTCCTTCGTCTGTTAAAAAAATATATTTGCCGCTAAATTATAGGAAGCCGATCGATGCGAATATAACGACGCGGACAAAAATAACTAGATGTTGATAATTAAATATTTTAATTATCAAAATTTGATTTTGTATCCTGATTTGACAGATAGCGAAAAATCAAACTAACGATACTATCGAGAAAAATGGACGAATTCAAACATAAATTGTTAAGCGAGACGTATAATGAATTGCAGGTCACATTACTTGCATAACAATCTATTAAAATTAGATAACAACTAATAAACGTGTTTGTATCGACATCCATAGTAGAATTTTGATTGAAGAAATTATATGGATTGATTACGAATCAACATGCAAATCTTTGACCAATTACAATTCTTGGCAGCAACTTTGCATGTATCTTCAATGATCCATTGAATTGAAATGCAAATCTCCAGACAATTACATTTCTTGGCAGCAACTTTGCATGTATCTTCAACAATCTATCTCTAATCAATCATAATTCTTGTAATTTTTATTGTTTCATTTTATTAATATGCATAAAATATAATAGTATTGTATCTTATGCAAAATCGTTTAGAATGATCATATCCTGTTTGTGTGGTAGTTTAGCGAATGATCTAAAATGAAAATGTTTCACGCCAGGATATACAAAACTAGAGAGACATTCAGAATCACAAACTTTTTTAAAATCAATATTGCAATGAGTCCAGTACGCATTTTTGCAATAACGAACAATATATGAATATCCATTCGACCATACTATCGGTTTTACTAATTTATACCATGGGTCACTCTCGATTTGATTCCGAATAGCTGTATCGTAATCAGTCACACGATCCCATCTTTCTACATTTAAGAATTTGTTCATTCCTTGACGTACTTCTGTATCAGATAATATGTGACCTTCTTTGACAAACTTGTATCCTATTTTATAATATGACATAAAATGCTTCACATAATGTGAACACAATATATCATAATTAACTTCAGCTAAGTGCGCATCAAAAAGGCCCGGAAAATATAATTTCGTAGGTCGCCAATTATTGTTAAATAAATCAACACAATTTTTGTTACTATCATATGCGATATATATTTCTGCGCCAGACGGCGTATGTTTTGCACATATTCTATCACATGATCCAATGTATCCTTTTTCTATCAACATTTGGTGTATATTATGATGCTTGCCACCAATATTCAATCTAATTTGTTGAATCATTTCCACTCCTATAACACATTGCCATATAAATCGCCCTGATACATACATATCATACTCTATCATCAGTTGCATAATCCAATCGTAATCTTTTGAAAATATAATTTTTAACGTGTCTTTGATTTTTGTATTGATATAATCGATACATTTTTTTGCAGGTACCAATGATGAATAATATTTGCTCGTTTGCATAATATGAATCCAATCAAGTGGGGACAATTTGTTTAGGATATGATTCTGTAATATCTGTCCAAATTGCAAATTTTTACTATCAAAGTCGTTCATCTAATACTATTTTTTCATCTAGGTATGTAGCATCGTATGATTAATATTTTCAATTTTTGATTTAATAATTTATCAAATCACAAATTGACTTAGACTTGACATTGACCTACTTGTTGTCCTGAAGAAATTTGGCAAGTTTTTGGATAAGCACAATGCCAATTTGCGGTACATTCTGATGTACTCAAGCAAACTTCACCACTTAATGTGTCAGACCAGACTACTCGTTTGCTAGCGTCGCAAGTACATGGATATTCATAACCTCCATTAAAGCCATAATTGCAAACGCAGAATTTGAATTTGGTAAATGTATTGTATCCAATGGATTTACACTTGACTTGATTATACGATTGTTCGTTACATTCATATTGTTGGCTAATACATCTACCTTCTGGCACACATACTGGAACAGAATTATTGTAAATAATTTGACCACCTTCGCATGTACATAAGTCATCGTTTCCGGTAGCTGTTGGATTTGCAGTGAATGTATCTTTACATACACAGTTACCAGTACTACATTGGTAAGAACCGTATAATGCGGGGCAATTCCCATAGTTACATGTTTTTGCAGCACACGTACTACCATTCCCAACATATCCATTTTTACATTGGCATTTATAAACCGGAGTGAGTAAAGTAGGAAAAGTAGCTACACATTCTGCATTGGAATCGCAATTTGCGCACGCCGGGAGACATGAATCTTGACATACCATTGAGTCAATCTTTGTATGTGCACAATGAACTGAAGGTAGCGGACCAGATGAAAATCCGTGAAGTTGTCTACATTCTTTGGTGTTACTTCTTTGAGCATAAGGGCAAGGATTTGCCGGTAAATTATTTAATTGAGTAACACAATCTTCTACGCTTGTAAAACCTGTATCACTTAAATATGGTCCACCATCAATTGTTCTATTACACGCAGGAATAATGATAAAGCCACATGTAAATTCATTTGGAATAGAAGTACCAACTACATCAAAGACGGCAATTGCAGCAGGATCTTGAATTGTATAATCGAGAATTACTCGTTTTGTGCCCGGTTCGAATACAAAAATATCTCTATTACGAAATCCTTGCATATCAATATCATAAGTTCCGGTTGTAAAATTAAATTTTGTTTTGATATCCAAATTATAATCAACCTGTACAGTGTCAGGTCCAAGCCATTTTACGGTAGTAGGATCGTAGTTAGTGTGCAACATAGTCGGATTAAATCCAAAAATGAAAATTAAATCCAAAACAACTCTATCATATTCGTACGCAATCTCTCTTGGTGCATAATCAGCTGTGTCTCTTACAATGTGAGAGGTGTTTTCGTTTGAATACTCATTCGAAAATGCCAAAATCATTTGTGCAGAACTATTAGATCTGTAAATCCAAACGCGGAGAGATTCCAGTCGATCAGCCAATAAATCAGCATTGGTTGAAGCAAAAACGAAGAAAAGAATATAAATAAGGTTCATTTTGATGAATGATATACATTAAATGTTAAGGCACTCCTCGCAGTTCAAATTTCAATTTTTTTGATAAATAAGGATGTATTGCAATCGAAATTGATATTATGATTACGTTACAAAATGGTCATTTTTTTGTAGCCAAATCCACACAATTATCAAAAATAATAATAAATATATCATTATTTTTAACCAATATATTCAAATCATAACAAAATCACCGCCATGATCAACAAAAAATATATCAAAATACGTTTCGTATTTTAAGTGGTCCTAATGTTATCGTTTTAATATGTGATGGTATGTCATACATGTCAAACATTTCTGGCTGATCCTGTTTGTGCGCATATTCAACATATTTATATGTTACAGATTCGACATGCAATGGTATATTTCTAGGCGCACATTTTTTATCATATTTTTGAAAAACTAAATGTGAGACATTTGGCGGTACCCATTTTTTCTTATAAGATTTGTAGTATGTAACTTCTAATTGTGTGACGCTCGAAGGAATATGTTTCCACGTTTCATTTTCGTCAATTGATATTTTTAAGTGTGTTACCGAATTCGGTATGACATTTTTGTCAATGATGAAATTGCTGCTTAATTCCAAATGTTCTACACCAAATGGTAAATCACCAGTAGATAATATGCATTGTGCATAATATGTGGAATATGTGTTATTGTAAAAGTGTTTGACGACTAAAAATCTTTAGTTATCAAACAAGAATGTTAAGAAGTTTTGATTATCAATATTACGATGGAAAACCGTCCGGATAATATTCATTCACACAATCAATAATCTCTGTATTGCCTGATGCAATAGCAGCATCGTAAGATATTTTGCTAAACGGACAACCATTGATAATGGCAAACCGTAATATATCAACATATCTATATTCGATAGCTTCTGAACAAACACTTTCATCCCAAGGACAGATTTCGGTAATAGATGACTTAATATTACAAGTGTCCCGACTAATTCCGCGCAACCATTTTAATACAATGAAATGATAGTTTTGTATCGTGTTCATGCAAGTTTTAACGTTCCACTTGCACCCATGATCGTATGCCCATATTATCACATCTAAATGGCCATTTATGGCAGCATCAACAATAATATTGTTATTTAATGTGCATCCGTTCGCATAAAAAAAATTTAATATTTCTAAATTTCCATAATATGCGACCAACGAACACAATCTATCATCAAATTTATAATTAAGACTTCGCAACAGTTTCAAAAGAGATAATTTGGGACGTCTATTAAGGCAAGAATCGATAATCTCATTTATCATCGATGTATCTAATGGACAACCTATGTCACTCAACCATTTCACCATTTTAGTATTTCCGCTAGATACAGCTCCTGCAAAAACACTTGCATGAAAAATATCATAACCTTTTGAGTGGACTAATTGTAAACATTCGAGATTGCCTCCAGTAGCTATATTTTCTATAGTTGTAAGACTGAAGACGAAATGTTTTTTCCGGATCATCCATTCTAAAATATGTGGATGTCTATGTTGTGAATAAACATCGTTCAAATCGTCACAATATTTGTGCGCAAATTTTAAAATATCCAAGTATCCTTTTTGGATCGCAGCGATAGCAACATCACGTATGATCGATGGTTCTACAGAATGACAAAATTTGACCGTATCAAGGTGTCCCGAAAAAGATACATAATAACCGATTGAATTTCCATAATTATTTTTATCCATAATAAAGTATTTCAAAATTTCAGCGCTAGGTTGTTCCATAGGATCTATAATTATGTTACTATCAAGTGGGCATTTGTGTTTGATTATCATCCATTTTAATATATTAAATTGTCCATGCTGAATAGCATATTTTACGATGCCATTATTAATTATGTAACCCTTTTTTACTACCCATTTCAAAACGTCAACATTGCCTGCTTGTATGGCTCCTAACGCAATATGTGCACAATAATTAGATACAAAATTCTCAATTAAATGTGACATTTTTTTTAAAAAATCTACATTTTTATTTGCAGTGATCAGTTGATAAATTAGATGAGAATTGAATAATATTCTATTTTCCATGATAATATATTTGTCGGGAATCGGATAGTTATCAAATAATAGTTCAATAGTAAATTTATAAAGAGGAAAATAAAAATCTAAAAGAACATTACCGTTAAATACTTCAATTGTTCTTGTTTGGAAATCAGACTCGATTTTGGTCATATGTATCGACAGTGCGTTAATATTTTTACACGTTCGTAAGAAAGACCGCTTGTCTGATATATGAAGGAAGTAAAAAATAGTTCTATCGACGTCTTTATTTAGCATGATTATGGTACTTATGATAAATGATTTACGTGTGGTTATTCAATCAGTCAATATTTTTTATGCGATTAAAAAAAATAAAAACAGAATACTATGAACTCGCTTTAATGATAAAAATCAATCAACAATGAGATCTTTTTTTACGTTAAAAAAAAATTCAAGAACGTTCTCTCGTGCATATTCTGCTACAAATTGGACGCCACATTTGATGCAATAATCTCATCCCGATTATGCGCGCATCAGGTCCATACTAAAAAAAGCAGGATGGATTTGTCAATATATCCACAGATTTTAATGTTAGCGAAGAATATATTAATCAGATATATCTGCCAACAGATGTTGTCAGAATTCATAGTCGCGTTTATGAACTCGGTAGTACAGGATATATTTCTAAATCTGTGTGCGATCCTAAATCTCGAAATGAGGACGCTGAAGCAAATCACTACAAACGTGCCATTTACGCTGCCAAATGTAAAAAAATTGTTACAGAAAATAACATTCCACTCGTAATACCAGAGAAATTTTTGTTTGACGCATTTGATTTGGCAGAATTTTGGAAGCATGAATCATATATATTGATATATAAGAAACTAGATTTGGTTACGGAACAAGATTTTCTTTCTATCGATGATAGTCAGCTGCAGGATTATGCAAATATAGTGGCGCAGTTTGTAAGATTGACTACTTATTGTAACATTCATCAAAAAAAATTTTCGCTTGACTACGAGCGGAGATTTGGCATTAATTGATACTGAAGAAAGGCATTTTCTTTCTAACTCGCCAAATGATCACAATCTAGCAGCCTACAGAATATTAAAACATATGGCAACTAAAACAGGCGAAAGTAATATATTTTTTTAGGCCAGCTGCGCGCGAGGTTTTTGATAGTCATGCTATCGAGGTCAGAAAAATATTAACTGATTATGAATTAAAAACGCTCAGGCAGGAGGAAAACTATTGCAGATGTATGGATATTGCTATGAAAATAAAGGCAGATTATAATTTATTGATATTAGATGCCAAATTTGATATGCTTACGTTAAGAAACGAATTAAAACGTCAATGAGAAATGAAACTTGAGAGATATTGAGGATAGGATTAAACTGCATTTTAGTCGTGATGAATCGGATATGTCATTAGAGATAAAAATGATAAAGAATTATTTATTCAACGGATGCTTACATCATTATTTAGATGCGCCGTTTATTTCTCGTTAAAATATTTTAACAATAAATATGTTATGTAAAACTCCAAATGTGATTCTAATAGCGACATTGTACTCTACATTCAATATGACACGCAAATATGATCCTTCGCAGCAACATTGCATTTGACTTTCAATGATCCATTGAATATGATATGAAAATCTTCCGCAAATATGATCCTTCGCTGCTGCCTTGCGTTTGACTTTCAACGATTTATTGAATATGACATGCAAATCTTCAGCAAATACAACTCTTTGCTGTAACATTGCATTTGACATTCAATAATCTATTGGATATGACACGCAAATCTTTCGCAAATACAACTCTTTGCTGTAATATTGCATTTGACTTTCAATAATCCATTGAATATGACATGTAAATCTTCCACAAACACAATTCTTTGCTGTAACATTGCATTTGACTTTCAATAATCCATTGAATATGACATGCAAATCTTTCGCAAATACAACTCTTTGCTGTAACGTTGCATTTGACTTTCAATGATCTATTGAATATGACATGCAAATCTTCACCAAATACAACTCTTTGCTGTAATGTTGCATTTGACTTTCAATGATCTATTGAATGTGACATGCAAATCTTCAGCAAATATAACTCTTTGCTACAACGTTGCGTTCAATATTCAATAATCTATTGAATGTGATGTGCACATCTTCAGCAAATATATCTCTTTCAGCAACATTGCATTTGACGTTCAATGATCTATTGAATATGACATGTTAATCTTCAGCAAATACAACTCTTTGCAGCAAAATGAAGAAATTGATGGATTTGATTGAGACGCATGATTTTGTGATAAATTTAAATTGCGATCAATTTCGTTTCATCTGTAAAAATTCAGATTTGTGGATATTGCGATTAATATTGACAATATGTTATTAATATTAAAAATTGAAAAAAAATTAGTTAGCGAAATATGATACTAATTATTCATTCAGAAATGATCAAAAAATATTTATCTAAAAAATATTCATCCGAAACCGTTCTTCTGAATAACGATGTTGTTCTAAAAATATGCGAAAAATTATCATCGGATAAAGAAAAAGTACTATTTTTATCAACATCTGTTTCTATGAACAAACTAAAACATCAAGTAAAATACGTTAACAAAATTCACGTCTATCGGATAATGAATGTGTCGTATTTTGACAATTTTGAATACGTAAAAATATCACAATATAACGATATATGTCCCAAAAATACAAGACATGTTCAATTCTGTGTGTATTCTAGTTTTTGTCGCAACAAAATATGTTTTCCAGAAAAAATGACGCATCTAACATTCGATGATAATTTTGACAGCCCTATAAATTTTACAATTCCATCAACTGTAACGCATTTGACTTTCGGCAGAAAATTTAATCAAAAACTAAAACATATGATTCCCTTGTCGGTGTCAGATTTGAAGTTCACCCGTCTATCTAACAAAGAAACTGGAAATATTCTTCCGGAATCTATCACTCATCTGACTTTAGGTGAAAATTTTAGTGAAATAGTGCATGGTTATGAATTACCATCATCAATTATAGAAATAACTTTTAACGGACCATGGTTTTATTTTTATGACATATCGTCGAACGTGAAGATAGTTCGAAAAAAAATAAATTAAAATAATAACATCGTTATTCCTTTAATGTCATAACATTCTTAATAATATCATCAAATAACAAATTAGTTACGTCACATTGTTGAATAGTTATAGCCGGCCAGTGTTTCTTATCGCGTACTGGCCGATCGCCCGCAAAAAAACTTACTACCGCATCATATGTGCTTTTGTCATACATATCTTTTGAATATGCGACTCTAGTTTGTGATTCATTGACAGCAAAGATACGTTTTCGATTTAATATTATATAATTGCATGCTAAATTTGGAAACTTGCGAGCTGCACGTGAAAGACCAAGGACATGTGCTCGAGGATTTGTGGTCCAAAAAATATAGTATATGTTAGAGTCGCAACCTTTTGGATGACATAAACCGATGTAGCGTGACATTTATGATAATAACAATTATGAATTGTTATTGTGATAATAATAAAATCAATTTTTATTTATCCATTCAGCAATATATTGAGCAACTTCTGGTGCCCAAGGAATATCGATATGGCCATAATATCCAGTGTATATTTTTGATTCATGATTAGGACCTTCAATCGATGCTGAACTAGTTGGAATGATAAAATGATCCCATGTTGGAACGATGTGAAAAAATTTCACGTCCGGTGGCAAACGAGCTTGTAATTCTTGCGTAAATTTGCTTTTGTATCCAAGTTCTATCCTCGCAATATGATTTTTTGTCATAAAATAATCTGCCGGCAAAGTTCCGTTTAATGGAGATGATATCGTAATCACCTTTGAAACATTACGGGATGGATATGATGCAACATAATCAGAAACTACTAATCCTCCTTTGGACAAACCAACCAATATTATATTTGGTTCAATTCCTTCCAAAAGACGATGCAAAGTCGCAGAATCATCTTTTACTGATGTTGTTGCCGTCGGACCTAAATTAACGGAGATCATTGATTTTTGAACGCCAAGTTTTTGAAGATTCTTAATCAAAGGCGTAAAACTACTGCTATGACCATTGCGGCCGTGCACAAAGACAATCATATCTGCACCTTCAATTTCTTGGTGCAAGATCATTTGTCCATCATTCCAGTGCTGATATTTATTCCATAGTTGAAACGGAAGATTAAGTATGCAAACGGGCAATGTGACCAAAAAATGTGTTAGGAGGGGATTGATGAATGCTTGAGGATTCATTTTTAATTGTTAATGTTAACATATCTGCCTGTGAATGCATATTTCAATTTTTCAATAAATTAACTTACCACGATAGACCCATGAACGCAACGCGAAACATGAATAAAATAGTAGAGTTGCTAATAAAAGGAAAAAAGAGACCAGAAATATACAGCAATTCGAAACCTTCTGCAGGGTTAATAAAAGCCTTGTAAGTCTAAAATCTTTATGCGTCTTTCAATTCGCACAAGGAATTGAAAATGACAGTGCATAAAGAGTCAAGGTTTATCAGATACGGGTAATCACTATCATTGGTATGCGGTGGATCCCAAATCTACTTTAGTAACTCATCACCAGAATGTTAGTGTGAATCCCGTTAATTTTGGCAACAAAACAGTGAATGTGTTGAACATCTATAATGATAGGATGCATTCTGATTATCATTAATCGATAACTAAAAAAATTGACTAAATAAATCACTTAACATAAAAAATCTACGTATCATATCAAAATGTCAGAAGAATTCAAAACAAACGTCGCAATAAAAGTGTGTAAAGGTAATTATGCGTGGTGTGGGAACAATTACGACGGCGAAAGATCTGGTCACTATCTCACCGATAATCCAAAAATAGAAGAAAACGTGATGGTTATAATTGACATCAATATGGATACAAACCTTTATGAACAAATAGATCTCATTGAGATTTATAATAAAGGCGGTTTTTGTGCAAAATACACGCACCATACGCTGCAACAATCAGAACAACTCTTTTTTGGTCTAAAGTATGATGCCAAAGAAGGCGGCGAATACAAAATATGTTATAAAAAAATTCTGCCAAGAACAGACAATCGTACGTTAAGTCGCCCGCCGATGAAAATAATATATTCCGAAACAATTAAGATACCGTTCGTACATTCTCATAATTCTGATTGCGCGATCTGTTTAGAACTGGTTGTTGATAATAAATATGTATCAACTTGTCAACATATGTTTCACATTAACTGTTTATTCGATTATGCTGAACAAAATAATTTTACTAAACCTATTGCAGATCATTGCAAATTATTTAATTGTGAACACGGAAAAAAATTGATACCATTTCCTTGTCCTATATGTCGATGCGTTTTAGAAAATAATTTTTGATAACTAAAACATTTAGTTATCAAAAAATTGAACAAAATATTTGTTTGATAAATGATTACCGATAACAAATCAAAATGTTATCACTATGTTATGATACCTTGTCACATATTGCTGAATATTTGTCGAACAGAGATAAGATAAGATTATCGGCTGTCTGTAGAATCACCGATGTGTTAAAATATAAATTCATATATCACGACAAGGTTCTTTTGGAAACTATTAAAAATTTTGCGCACAAGAGTAATTTCAAATATGTTTTTTATGAAACTGATGATACAAATATTTCGGAGATTGTAACACATCTTAAAATTCAATCTAATTTTCGAGGTCCAATAATGATACCACAATCAGTCACTCATCTAACATTTGGAACACAATTTGATAATCCTATCGGCAAACAACTATCGTCTACAACATTAACTCATTTAGTTTTTAACGATTATTTTGATCAATCGGTTGATAATTTACCGGAATCGTTGACACATTTGGTTTTTGGGGGCGAATTTATATCGCCTAACGTCTTGACTGTCAACGGATTTTTTAACTGGAAAGATATTTATGCTGGCGGATCGTTTGATCGTTCAATAGATAATCTACCAAAAACATTAATGTTTTTATCGCTAGGCTGTGATTTTAATACCCCAATTAAGAATCTTCCATCGTCCCTTACTTACTTGAATTTAGGAAACGAATTTAACCAATCAATCAAAAATATATTACCGCCAACATTGATATATTTGATATTGGGAGATGAATTTCGTAGATCGATTAAAAATAGAATTCCTCAATCAGTGATTCATCTTTCCATATCTTTTACTTCTAGTCGGCCAATATATGTCCCACCCTGGATTAAGCATTTGGAAATCGACGCGAAGGAAGGTAATTGGAAAGAAAATTGTTTACCTTATGGAATAATACACTTAAAAATTTATGGCAATGTGAATACGAATTGGACAATAAAATACCGTCAAGTGTTACTCATTTAGAATTATCTGATAATTTTAATCAATCAATTAAAGAATTACCTTCATCAATTACGCATCTAACATTTGGCCGAAAATTCAATCAATCACTAGATAAAAATATACTACAATCAGTCACACATCTAACATTTGGTAATAATTTTAATCACAAAATTAATAATTGCATTCCCAAATCTGTTACTCACTTGGTCTTTGGAAAAAACTTTGATAAGTCCTTAATTCAGTTATCTTCATCGGTAAAAGAAATAACAGTATCAAAAAAATATTACGAAAATCGAAAACATTGGATCGGTAACCATGTTCGCGTAAATCTATTAGATTAATTATGATAATAAAAAATTGAATAGTTAAGACACAGGCAGATATATTATTATGTCAGAGTAAAGATGTCAAGAAATCAAGTTCGTTGCGGTTTATGTTATGGACAAGGAACTCACAAAGAAATGGGAGAAGAAATATGCGGAGGATGTGCCGGTACTGGCTGGGATAACAAATCAGATCTCTGGTCTGAGCCATGTAGAACATGTAACGGACGCAAAAAAGTAGCATATTGTAGGACCGTTACATGTAGAAATTGCGGTGGATCTGGTTTCTTGCGATTCTAACTTTTATTAAAAATAAAGGTTACAACAGCTCTGTAAAATTAAAAATCGCATCAATCCTACCAGGCCTTATCAACGACGCATAGAAATTCTTATCAAAATTAGCAACATCATTTGCGATAATAACAATGATAGTGCCATGACTCAATCTTTGTGGCCCATCCAATGCGGTCAACATTCCGCCATTTGATATGTGCACGTTTTTATTTTGTTTTATCGCATCATATTGTTTGTCCATTTCATCAATCGCAATAAGAGATCGCATAGGTACATTTGCTACTAAATTTATCAAATTCGTATCTGTCATATTAGTAGAATTAAAATTTATCAAATATATGCCCAAATCAAAACACATTGCAATCTTTTCGAGAATGGATGTTTTCCCAGTACCGGGCGGTCCATGCACAAAATATCCACGACGATATGGTTTCCCTATTTTCGCATATTCTTCCTCGGTTTGTATATCATAAAACTTATTAATATCCGCTAACATATTATTCATATCTGCAGTCATCTTCATATTCGCCCGTGGCCTTCTAAAAATAGGAGTTGTCCAAATATTATCAGCTGATAAGAAAAATGTTAGAACATTAGTTGTTTTATTATGTTTTTGATAGATCTCATCCAATATTCGTTTCATTGTCTCGATATTGACAAAATAACCGAGGATCTCAATTTTATCGTCGGTAACGTAAACGTGATATCGTTGGTTTTCGAAATTGATGTAATAATGTCCACTCACTAATTTGTAATTCGGTCGAGCACCGCCATCTGTTACCATCATTTTTTTTACTTTATTTGCATATGTTTCGTCTAATTCGTTAATGATGGCATATGTTGTTCGATAATTTTCTTCTTTGTCGATGACGAGCGATGATGATATTAATGCCATAGTGTACTCTTTGGCCATGTCGTAAATGTATTTAATATCCTGACGGTGAAAACAAATGGCGTACGTGCCAACGGTAACAGCTGTCGCTACAATTGGTGCTGTAATTCCTAATACGGCTAACATTCAAGGTTGTGCTAGTAATTTTTTAAGGATATGTCTGTCATAATAATTTTCATTTTTTTCGATAAAAATTGATATTATTTTTAACAGAAATGACATCAATAATGAAAGATTACAAATGCTATCTATAAACTCGGACATTGTGTTGTGTATCGCAGAATATCTGCCAAATTATAGTAAGATTTCGTTAGCGGCCATTTCTGTTAATATGAACAAGTTAAAAAATAAATTTATCTATCATGACAAAGTGGATGTTACCCGCATTGAAAATTTACCATACAAAAATAATTTTAAACATGTCAGTTTTTCGGCGACTACAACATCAAACGTTCCTGATTTGGTAACACACCTATTCGTTGGACCATTTGTCTGGTTAAATTGCGAGCTTTCGAATGCGATAGTACATCTAACGTTACACAATAGTTATTGTATGCAGATAACGAAACTACCATCATCTTTGACTTATTTGGATTTTAGAGAAACATTTAACAAACCAATTAATAGTATTTTGCCAGCTACTTTGATTCATTTAAAATTGGGATCTAAATTTGATCATCCAATTGAAAACTGTATCCCCCAGTCTGTCACTCATCTTGCAATTTCTTTTTATGGTGAACGAGTAGTATCAGTTTCTAATTGGATAAAGCATCTTGAATTATCTACTTCGAGTTACAGTTGGACGAACGGACATTTGCCGGATGGAATTACTCATTTGTCATTTAGTTCCGAATTTGATACTGAATTGGATAATAAAATCCCACAAACAGTTACACATTTATCGTTAGGATGGAATTTTAATAAATCAATCAAAAACTTGCCAAAAACGGTGACATATCTAAATTTGAGTACATTTTACGCATTTATGTCAACTGAACAAGTGCCAGAATCAATCACACATTTGACATTTGGATATGGATTTAACGAACCAATCGCAGATTTTTTGACATCTTCGCACGTAACGCACCTAACATTTGGACATTATTTCAATCGACCGATAAATGATGTTATCCCGTCAACAGTAACGCATCTCAAGTTCGGAAAAGATTTTAACAAACCATTAAAGTATTTACTTCCGCCATCAGTTATACATCTAACACTACCGCGATTATACATCGACAAAAATAGCGGCCAAGTTCCCAAAAACGTAGAACTTCACGTTTACTAAATTTGATAACTAAAATTTTTAATTATCAAATCATAATGCACCTAACTTATTTGCCAAATTCATCGCAATATAGTACGTTGCCAAACATGGATTACCATCTGGCGGCACTGGAGCGACCCCCAAATTACAAATCTTGATGTTCTTCAATCCAAAAACATCCAAATCTCCATTGACAACTCCTTCAGAGATAGATGTTGCCATTCTAGTTGTACCTGTGATATGTGATTGGATAGCCAAATTTGCATTGTTTTTAGCGTCCGCCAATAGCAACGAATCATCTGGAGCAGGTCCAAATGGGGATGGATAGTCGGAAGCAGGTGGAAAGATCACAAATTCTCCAGCTGCGTTTGCTACTTCCTTCATAATTTACGTAGTGTCATTATCTGTTGCTTTATACTTTTTGCTGTTGACAACTCTTACTAACGTAAAGATTTTTTTATGCAATGCTTGTTCACAAGGCAGAAGTTTTATTTATATTTGTATATTCTCGCGGTCTACCTTTTCCTGATATCACATGACTTACTATTTTCTTCATGTTTCGAACCGCGTTCAGGTCTCTATCATGATAAGTTAAACATTTCTCGGATGTACACCGTAATAACTTCCAGATTTTTGATCCTGATTTTTCTATATTTTCTGTTACACAACTACACTTATTGCATAACTTTGAAGTATTATATTCGTTTATCTCATATAACTTATATTTATTCTGAACGAATACTTTTTTTAGTCTTTTTGAGATATGAGGCTCGGATCCTTTCATTGTCCCTTCTTTTGAATAATCTCCGAATACTATTATCGTATCATTCGGTTTCCCCATCTTCTCTTTAAAGTTATTTATCATCTTACTTTCACTTTTTCTTGTGTTCGTGTATACGTTAAATTTCAATTTTCTGTATATTTCTTGTTCATAATGGTCATATAATTCTCTATTTAACTTTATCTTTGCTGCTAAATACTCGCTAAATTTTTTGAAATTGCATGTCTTTGAGTTGAAATCTGATAGTTTTGCTTCTTTCTTCATAATATCCTCTGTCTTGATATTACTCATTATCTTTCTGTTGCGCATTTTCTTCGATTCTCTGTTTCGTTGCTTACGAGTGTATCTAAACGTTTTATCTTTTGGTACGTTTTCAAACCCATCTACGTATGCTATTTCATCTATTCTTTTCCTAAAAAAATTTGTACTCAAACATTTAATCAAATCATTATGTCCAGGATCAATAAATACAAAATTCATGTTCTTCTGTCCTTTCGTCAATGTAGCATCTTCTATGTATTCATAGTTGTACTTTTCATCTTCATTCTTTTCTCTATTATGTACTTTTCTCTTAATTCCTGTTTTAAGAGAGGCAACATTGTTCGATTTTTCAAAGTTAACTAGGAGTGGAATTGGTGAAACTTTTACAACCTTTCTTTCTTCTTTCTTTTTTTTCTCCAATAAAATTGAACAAGCAATACCATCTGTTTTGATCATATGAATAAATTTATGATTTTTTCTTTTGAAAGAACCATCATCGAGATTAAAAATCGACCTCCAGATATCGTCTGATAGATCTGTAATGTTCTTAAAATACTCTGCTTTTCCAATAAAAAGTGAAACTATAGTAGCGGTATCAATTGTAATGTATCTGGGAACTATAGAAGTACGTAAAGGTAAGACATGGAATAATTTATAATCTGCGCATCTGTCTTCGTTTAAGTTTTGAATGAGATTGTTTAAAGTGATCATCGATTTTAGGTAATTTTGCGGATTTACTTTGAGGTCATAAATGACGTTATTTTTTACAAAAGTATCATACGGTAAAATTAAGTTTCTAATCCACAGGAATTTATGAAAATCCCTCATATCACTTTTGAATTCTGGATCTGTTGATAAGATATCATACTTAATGTTGTTGTAGCGTTCGTTAATTTTTCTCAGTTCTTCCTTTTTTTGATTTGGCGTCAGTATTGCGCTGTTGGTAATTGATAATTTTTTATCTTTGACTTTGAATAAAAGGTTAACATACTTACGCACGTGATTAGGAAAATGTTCTTTAATGTTATTGTTGATATTTTTGACAATATCAACGCATTCATAATTCTTTAAAATATAAGACAGTTTATCATCGCAAATAAGGTCATCCTGGCAAACCAAATGAACATAAAACTTATTGTAAAACTGGGTTAGTTTATCAATAATTTTTAGTTTATCAATTGAAGGTTTTCGTCCAGATTTTTCAGTTCTTTCGGCCAAAAGAGTCATAATTGAATAAACAAAATCTTTATCGATAACAGGAAATTTTTCACCAGAGTCAAACAAATGTAAAATATATAATTTAAGAAAATTATATGTATGAAAAACAATCTTATTAGTTCGAATAACAGCATCATTGAGGACTTCCAAAATTTTTTTTCGGTTGAAATCAGAATATTCATTTTTGATAACAAGTTCGTTAGGGTTTTCTTTGATAATGTTGGATAATTTGTTCTTACAAACGACAATGTTTGTATCACCATCCATGACTAGATTGAAGTATATAATAAATATTTATATGATTTATTAATAAAAATGAACGAAAGATTTAGCAAAATATATAATAAAATTCTGAAAGAAAAAAACGGAGTGAATTTGATAGAGTCAATTAAAAAAATAATAATAAAGCTAGAACAAAATAAAAACCAAAAATATATAAGGAACCAGAGGCACACAACAAAAGAATATATTTGCAGAATAATAGAAGTATTGAATAATAACATATCATGGAGAAAATATAACGGAAAAATAGATGGATAAGTTTTGAACAATAAACATAATTATTATTGCAAAATAGGAGTGTGTGAAGAACTGTATAATAAAAATTTAAAGGAATATCTAAAGAAGAAAAAGAGGAAAAGATAAAAATATTATCAATAAATAGTACTTTTATAGAAAACAAGAATGGAACAGAAGAGATAGGAAGAAACATTTATTATAAAACAAGGAAGAAAAATAACAGCGATAGTATACACAAAAGGAGTACCAATAATACTAGATGTATCAGAAGGTAATCATGATTGTAAGTTATTCGATAAAGCATTAGATAAATTAGAGAAAAGCAAAAAAATAACTAAAACAAAAAAGAAGAAATATTTCTTCCCGGCGGACAAAGGATATAATAGCGAGAAAATAAGAGATGATATAAGAAAACTAAAATACGAACCAATAATTCCAAAGAGAAAAAAGAAAGGAGTAAGATCATCAATAAAAAAAGGAGGGATAAAAATATACAAAAAGAGAATAATCGTAGAAAATACGTTTTCATGGTTAAAAAGGTATGCAAAAGTAGAGAATATATGAAAAAAGAAAAAAATCATACGAAGGATTATTATTAATGGCAACATCAATAATAATTTTTAATAAACGATAAACAGTAAAAAACCAAAGATGTTTAAAAAAATAAAACGTAAGAACCATATTTATCAAAAGAAAAATTGAATGAATTTATAGTACACAGCTGAAGATAATGACACCGCGTTAACTGCCAAATTAATGTCAGATAATGGATCAGCTGGATCAGAGTACATATTCAAATCTAATTTAGCTTCGACTAATGGATCAGGACTTACAATTGTTACAGAACCAATGCTCTTAGAATTGAGGATAGTGGAAGTTGCGACGAATGCAGTTGGAGCGATGGGGATATTTATGATTTGCATGCGACGGACTCCATCATGTGGAGAGACTTGCGGATACATGTCAGTGAAAACTTCAGCCTCGAATGGCACATTACCGCTGATACTAGATTCTGTATTTTTGGAAGTTTGCGAGTTCACTATATATGATTAAATACAATGATTTTATATTGTTTGTGCAAGAATGATATTATTAATAAAAAATTTAAAGAATTTATGTTTATATTGTTTATGCAAGAATGATATTATTAATAAAAAATTTAAAGAATTTATGTTTGTAATTGTATGAAATATTATAATATTTCATACAAAAATTATATAAAGACAAATACATATGATTTACATACATATTTTATAACCAGCATATTCGTTTTTCTTACACATAAATATATTCGTGACTGATTTCATTTTGCGAATTTTTTCTATATTTTTGCATAATTCTGACTGCCAATTATATTTGTTGCTGTATACATCTTCTTGTAGTATTCTAATCACTGAATATTCATTTTTGTTGGCACACTTCATTTTATAGATATCGCGTTCTTGTGTGAATTGCGGATCTTGCCAATTTGATACTTGCGCGAAATGTTGTCTTCCGTCTAATTCTATTATTATTCGAGATTTTGGTAAATACATGTCAAATGGCAAATATTGTCCCGTTTTTTTATTTAAACACCAGTCGGCCTTAAAACAATGAATAGCTGATGGATATTTGTTTGCCAAAAAATTGTAAAGTTTTTGTTCAGTTTTATTTTTACAAAAGGGGCACCAGCGACCACGACTTATATCACCTGGCCGAGACGTAAATTCCCGATTACATTTGTTGCAATTAAAAAAGTGTGAGGTGTCTGAATGCAAAAAAACATCTCTTGGCGTAATTTCATTTTTTAAACTCCAATATTTCATTTTTTTATGCGATGCGAATGATTTTTCGTAACATTGTGTACATGAATCATCCTCACATAACCGCCGACTGACACAAAAAGGACACCAGTTTCCGTTTGTTATACCATGAATACTTGCGGAAAATTGATGGTCACATTTGTTACAATCAAATTTAAACTTTTTATGTGAACAATAAAAAACTTGTATCGGTTTTAAATCGTTTTCAGAGCTCCAAAATTCAGCCTTTTCATGTAGTGCAAATGACTTTTGAAAGCATGTATCGCATGATTTTTTTCCACATAATCTTCTATTCGCACAAAATCCGCACCAATGTCCGTTGTTTACATGGGCTAAAGTGTCGTCAAATGTATGTTTACAATCGCCACATTTAAACAAAAATTTTTTTCGACAATTTAGCGCAACTTCAAATGGACTTTTTTCGTTTTTGTCACTCCAAAATTTAGCTTTCTCGCTTGATGCGAAACTTTTCGAAAAACACAGTTTGCATTTAGGATCACCGCAAAATTTTTGCCCCCTGCAATATAAACACCAGTCTCCTTTTTTTATTCTATTCAAACATATATCAAAATCGTGATCACAGTTAGAACAATTAAACCAATATTCTTTGTTCGAACACAAATAAACATCTTCTGGTTTTACTTTATTCTTATCACTCCAAAATTCGGCTTTGTCGCTTCTTGCAAACGATCTTTCATAAGGTACGATTATTGGTGGCATTATATTTTAACTATAACAATATGACCTTTATATCATAATTATGTACTAAAGTATTGAATATTTAACCCTAGGGCCTATAACCTCCTCGCATCAATAGACCCAAACGCGCAAGTAAATCACATGTCTGTATACGCTAACGTAACCGCATTCTATGAAGTTGTCTTGCGAGCAGGAGATCCTGCAAACTTCTTGATTGCCAACGGTTATTACAAAAATGAATTCAGAGTAGACGAAGATGGTAACATTTGTATTTCCGCCTTTCACGATGTATTTCTGGATCTTAATTTAATGCCACATACTCCGCTTTTAGAAATTCCATGGGACCTTCCTATCACAAGTTTATAATCAAAAAATAAATCAATCGATGTATCTTTTAATTTGATAAAAAAAATTGATTCTAAAAATATTAAGAGTTGCGGTCATAATATGAATTATCAAAATGTTAACGTTGTGTTATGACGTAATTGCAAGATTATGTAATGGATTATCAAATTACAATAAGATCCAGCTGACGATGACTTCAAAACAAATGAATGAACTAAAATACAAATTGAGATATTGGGAAACTGTTTACGCTGATAAGATAGTTAGTCTTTCTTATTTTGGTAACTTTGAAAGTGTGATAATAGATGATTCAAGAGAATATCCTCGTTTCAGTGGCCAGATTCATTTTATATCATATTCCGGATATGTACCGCAATTTGTTACACATCTGATATTCAACGTTAACGAGCAGATCAACAGTATCATACCAGAGACTGTAACTCATTTAACAATAGGTACCAGCTTTAATAAATCCATCAAAGGTTGTATTCCATCCTCAGTTACACATTTAACATTCGGATACTCTTTCAATAAATCTATCAAAAATAGAATACCGTCATCCGTAACGCATTTGTCGTTTAGTTGTCTTTTCAATCATTCAATTGATACGTTGCCAGACTCGATCACTCACCTAAAATTAGGATGTAATTTTGACCAAATTATTAATAAGCTGCCAGCATCGTTAAAGCAGTTAAAGTTCGATAAAAATGATAAGCGTGATATTGTCAATGACATCGTTCGTAAATCTGGTGTAGAGATAATAATAATTGACCATTAAAATATCTACCTTTGTTGGAAAACAAAGACGAGTTGCAAAACCGCAATAAATTAATTGATAATTAAAATATTTTAATCATCAATCGACAGAACCCATATTGTGATCATCGGCAACTATTAATTCTTTTATCGAACACGGGAGATGCATTTTGACTCTATTAATATGTTTATTGTCCGAATAATGAATTTCGTTCGCCGATAATTCAATAGTCGTAACCTATATTTCTTTTTCCACCAATTCGAAGATGTGTGATCGAATCGGGCAATTGTGATTTGAATTTATCAAATTTAATGGCAAGTGTTAGATGAGTTACAGATTTTGGGATTAGATTTATTAAAATATTTGCCGAATACCAAATGGGTCACGGAATCGGGGTTGAATTCGGGGTGCAATTTTTTATGAGTTGATTAAATTTTAAATGAGTAACTGATTCCGGGATGTAATCATATATCGGTTGATCAAAAAAGTTACCAAATGTTAAATGGGTTATTTTTTCTATTATTCTGTACGGCATACGAAAATGCCGACAAGTACTTGGTCAGTGATATTCGAATTTCCATCGTCCGATAGTATCGTTTCGACATATGAATATTTTTTTACATTTTTAGGTAAAGTGATGTACATACGATCTGTATATGTGTATTCAAAATTATTATAGTAAGGTAAATTCATTACATGCACTTCATTTATTTATCAGTGTAGATTAATTTGTAAAATAAATTTTTTCTACATTATTCGAATAAGCTCATATATTGGAAAATATATCGTAGTTGTACATTATGATTTATTTTCATCGACAATAATCATATAATTATATATTTCAAATTTTGATGATTAAAATCTTTAATCGTCAGTTTGACTTAAATCTATTGCTCCTTTTGTCGCCTCTTGATAATTCTTCTTCATAAAAAACTTCAAAATAATAGTTGCGATGTCATCATATGTGCAAAATTTATTAACAATGCGTTTAATTAAATGATATATGTCGATCATCGTAACATTATCGGCAAGTATTGTTATTTTGCGATAGTCAGAACCAAAGTATTTTAAAGTTATTGATGTATTTGAATGCATCACTTTTTCATAAAATATATTAGTAATATCAGGCTCATAATTTTCTTCTATTCCTATTGTGTCCTCTTCGGGATAGAAACATATAGAACGGATTTTTTCGTTTATCATGTCATCTGTAACCATTTCTTCCATAACACCATCATTTCTTTTAGCCAGATTGGCATATGATTTTTTATTAAGATCTTCAACATAGATTTTTCTGTTATTTGCCCAAGTGAATAAAAACGACGACAAAGAGAGTTTTATATGATAAGTAACATTTCGGGAGGGTAAAACCATATATGGTTGAAAATTCATTTTATGACACCATTCTAAAAAAAAGAACACACCTAATTTCAGTAACCCCCAATAATTCATCAAAATTGCCCAAACACAAATTACATGAAATATCAGAGTAAATATATCATCTATCAAAAATACGAAAGAATATATACATAACATAACACCATATACAAACATCATTTTTGTAAATTGTATAATATTAACTTTTTTTTCAATACAAAAATATTTCCTTCGATATATACATATTATTCCAATAGTATTCAAAATTGATAACAAGAAAAGTAAATTACTTTGAAATGATAACAATAAAAAAAGATACAGTGAAGATGAAAACATGTTTCCTGCATCCCCTCCTCTATATACTATAAAAGTACGTAACAGAAAAAACCATAACTGATATATTTTGTTGTCATCATAAAAAATGAACACGGCGAATAAAGATCCTATCATCAATTCATCATCATTTGTAAAACTATCGTAATAATAAACAGCCACACATATAACACCTAAAATTATCATCGTATGAATAGTAAATCCAAGTAACCATGTTATCGCGACCATTAAAATTTGTAATTTTGTTATTTGCGACAAAATAATATGATAATCGCACACATATATCCTTGCCAGACTGTAAATTATTGATACAGGTAGATATATCGCAAAACTCAGAGTATTATATTTGATAAATTGTACGTTAAAAAAACAGTAAATACCAATAAAAAAGATTTGAAAAATATAGTTACGGATTCTATCCATCGTTATTATGATACAGTATTACATATTTATTTTAGACATATTATTTATCAATTTTTATCAAAAAATTGATAAATTAATTCGTTCATGGGTATCGATAACATTCGATCAAATGTTGTCAATATATAAAGATCTGTTCTCCCCGATCGGCGAATATTTATCAAATCGAGAGAAGATATTATTAACTGCTACCTGCAAAATTTTGGATTCGTTAAAATATTCATTCGTTTATCGCGACAAAGTTCTCTCTAATAAGATAATTCATTTGCCATACAAACATAATTTTAGATATGTTACATTTGCAACTGCATTTGAATCAGTCCCTGACTATGTCACTCATTTGGAATTTACAAACATGTATTCGATACCGGATTATATAAATATACCGTCTAGCGTAACTAGTGTTAAATTTCATCGTCATTTTAGTGGACCGATAAATGGTTTACCAAAATTCATAGCACGATTAAATATGGGGAATGATTTTAATGCGCAGATCGATAAATTACCAACATTGTTGCGACGATTAAAACTAGGACATTTTTTTAACAAACCGATGGATAACTTACCCGAATCGTTAACACATTTAGAAGTAGGATATTATTTTAATCAACAGATTGATAACTTGCCTAAATCATTAACACATTTATCGATCGGTACGCCGTTTGATTAATCTATTGATAGATTACCCGATTCGTTATCCCATTTATTTTTTGATCAACCCATCGGCCCTAAAATCCCTCATATTTGGTAACAATTTTAACAAACCTATCATCATACCAAAATTAGTAACTCATCTACGCTTAGGATTTGAATTTGATCAATCAATTGAGATTCCTGATTCGGTAACTAATCTTGATATATCCTTTGATAGAAACCAACCTATCAATATTCCAAAAACAGTAAAATATCTCAAGGTGGGTTTTTCACCTGATAAGTGGATAGATAATTGTTTGCCACACGGTATCACCCATCTCACATTTTATGATGATTTTGATTTAGAGTTAGGAAACAAAATTCCGAATACAGTTACACATTTGTCTTTAGGTTATCATTTTAATAAATCGATATATGGCATTCCCAAATCAGTTACGCATCTAATGTTAGGTAAGGAATTTAATTATGATATTGATGGGCAACATCTCACAATAAGCAGGACATATGCACGATATATTCCGCAACATGTACGCGTTACATATTTTTGATCTTTAAAAATAATGATAAAAAATTGAAAATGGAATTATAAGGCGTATATTATCTATCAATTGACCATAAGAATGCTGTCGTTATGCAGTGACATTATAGTGCTGTTATGTAAATATTCAACGAATCGCGAAAAAATCAATCTTTCAATGGCGTGTACACGATTGGACAAACTAAAGTGTGTATTTATGTACTGTGAAAAAATACACATTGGCAAAATATTGAAATTATCTTTTTTTGATAACTTTGAAAGTGTTCAAATATCAAATGAAACGTATGAATATCCTAAAAATGTTAAGGAGGTACATTTACGTACAGAGACAACTAATATTCCGGAAGGAGTTACACATTTAAAGTTTGGGTATGATTTTAACGAACCTATTGAAAATATCATACCACAATCCGTTATCCATTTAATATTTGGTGCCTGTTTTGATCAACCAATAAAAGATAATTTACCTCAATGTTTAAAATATTTGGAGTTCGGTTCTGATTTCAATCGTCCTATTAGGAATAGCATACCTTTATCGGTTACTCATTTAGAATTGGGGTGGAATTTTAACCAACCAATCGAACAAGATGACATTCCACATTTTGTTACTCATTTAAAATTTGGCTATCATTTTGATCAAAGTATCAATAATAAGATTCCAGCATCTGTTACACATTTAACGTTTGCCGATAATTTTGATCACCCACTTGAAGGTATATCTTCAGTCAAATATCTATCGCTGCCCTATGAATATAAAAGATTGATAAGAGACATGATCCCATCAATAACTCATATAGTTCTTGGTCTTCATCTGAATCATTTTACTTATCAATTGCCCCCGTCGGTGACCCATTTGATCACACATGATTATTATAACAAAACGGTTAAAAACATACCGCCAACAGTAACTCATTTAATTTTTGGCGATTGTTATAATAAACCTATCAATAAAAACATATCAACGTCTGTAACTCATCTGGCGTTTGGCATAGGTTTCAATCAAAATATTAATGATGTTCCGATGTCTGTGAAAGAAATAACGTTATGGCGAGGCTATAGCGGAAAAATAAGTGAAAATGTCAAAGCACGAGTAAATATTATATTATTATAAAATTATTTTAAAATACATATCATCAATGAGGTGCAGAAATTGTTTTGAATCGATACCCGCATACGTTCGATCTGAATTATGCGACACTTATCGTTGTCTAACAATCAAATTACAGAATACAATAGGACAACTTATTAATTGTAAGATCATACGATAAAAAATTGAATTTTTAATCGTAAGACAAATATTCTATCGAGAAAGAGCAAATGGACCAAAGTGATACAGTATACCAAATATTCAATGAATTATCATTAAACGATATTGTAAGATGTTCAACTGTTAATAGACTTATAAATCGTATATGTGATTTACAATATGCGAGATTAATAAAAGACTATGAGAACATCCTAGCGAATATTTTTATAAAAAGCTCATACAAACAAATGTATGTAGCTTGTTATGAATTAGAAGGTTTTATAAAAAAATATACAGACCTTAATTTATTCAATTTTTTTTCTACGAACGTATTAGATATTCAATCGAGAAATATTATTAAGTTGCCAAAAATGATAGGACAACTTGTTAATTTGCAAGAATTATACTTGTGTAATAATCAAATTACAAAATTACCGGAAACAATAGGACAACTTGTTAATTTGCAAAAATTATCATTGTCTAATAATCAAATTACAGAATTACCAGAAACAATAGGACAACTTAGTAATTTGCAAAAATTATGGTTGGATAACAATAAAATAATAGAATTACCAAAAACAATAGGACAACTTAGTAATTTGCAAATATTATACTTGTATAATAATCAAATTACAAAATTACCAGAAACAATAGGACAACTTAGTAATTTGCAAGAATTATGGTTGCGTAATAATCAAATTACAGAATTACCAGAAACAATAGGACAACTTGTTAATTTGCAAAAATTATCATCGTCTAATAATCAAATTACAAAATTACCGGAAACAATAGGACAACTTGTTAATTTGCAAAAATTATCATTGTCTAATAATCAAATTACAGAATTACCAGAAACAATAGGACAACTTGTTAATTTGCGATACTTATCGTTTTCTGATAATAAAATTACAAAATTACCAGAAACAATCGGACAACTTATTAATTGTGAGATCATACAATAAAAAATTGAATTTTTTATTGTAAGACAAATATTCTATTAAGAAGAGCAAAATGGACCAAAGTGATATAGTGTACCAAATATTCAATGAATTATCATTAAACGATATCGTAAGATGTTCAACTATTAATAGACTTATAAATCATATATGCGATTTACAATATGCGAGATTAATAAAAGACTATGAGAACATCCTAGCGAATATTTTTATAAAAAGCTCATACAAACAAATGTATGTAGCTTGTTATGAATTAGAAGGTTTTATAAAAAAATATACAGACCTTAATTTATTCAATTTTTTTTCTACGAACGTATTAGATATTCAA